>Ga0193752_1000040_pt1 | contig 203344 bp, 169 predicted proteins | sample H1c1metaG_FD_144924 | JGI IMG/M metagenome (GOLD analysis project Ga0193752, IMG submission 144924) | Soil microbial communities from a riparian zone of the East river system, Colorado, United States - H1c1 | ecosystem: Environmental > Terrestrial > Soil > Riparian zone | place: USA: East...
CAGGAAGTCCTGTTACTGTGGCATTGGTTGCTCCGCCACTAAGGTCATAAGTAATATCGATGATCGCATTATTGATACAACGCGTTTGGATAGAAGGGCCTGAACCCAGCGCTGGTGCTATAGCATGGTTTGGATTAACGGTGATCGTTCCGCTAAGCGGTGCTGCTGTTACACAGGCATTACCTGTTGTATTAATAGTATAAGTAAATGGTGAGCCTACTGTTGTGGTTGGTGAGCCCTGTATCGTTACATTGTTTCCGGCTACAACAAAAGTCACACCCGCAGGAAGTCCCGTTACTGTTACACCTGTTGCTCCGCCACCGAGCGTATAGCTTACCGGTGAGATAAGTGTATTGATACATACCGCCTGGGTTGTTGGTCCCGAACCATAAGTAAGGGTATGATCTGCATTAACAGTGATACTGCCACTTGCTGTAGCTCCCAAACAGGTATTACCTGTCGTGGTAACTGTATAAGGATAGGTAGCTGATGCCCCTGCAAAAACAGGATTTGGTATACCGGTGATCCTTAATACACTTCCCGTTACTGAATAAGTTATACCGGCAGGAAGTCCTGTTACTGTGGCATTGGTTGCTCCGCCACTAAGGTCATAAGTAATATCGATGATCGCATTATTGATACAACGCGTTTGGATAGAAGGGCCTGAACCCAGCGCTGGTGCTATAGCATGATCAGGATTAACGATGATCGTTGCAGATTGCCCGACAATATTCTGTGTACATACAGCAGACCCTGTAATGGCTACGTTTGTCAGGGTATAAATAAATGGACCTGCTGTAAACGTTGGCGCCTGTATGGTTGCCGTTGTTAAAGGAGCTGCACTGTTAATAGTTTGTATCGGACCCGGTCCTGTTCCCGGGTCAATAGTATAAGAGAAAGTATAAAACCCGTTGCCGCCAAAACCTGTAAATGTAATATCAGGCATAGGGCTGGAATTTATACATACCGTTGTTGCTCCGCTGATGGTTGCCGTTGGCATAGCGGGCACATTTATAACGTGAGTGATCGTATCACTTACACAACCGGGTGTAGTAATATTTACATAACGTACAGTGAAAGGTCCCGGCCCGGTAAATAAATGTGTTGGATTTGCAGTAATGGCATTATTAAGTGCTCCGCTTGTTGGATCGCCAAAATCCCACCACCATTTATAAAATGGGTTTGACGCTACACTGGCATCATTGAACTGAACCGTTTCTCCAGGGCATCTTGGCGCTGTCCAGGTAAACTCTGATACCGGCGGAGCGGTGACCTCTATTTCAAATTCAACATCCTGCTCACTACCGCAACCATCTGTGTTCTGGCTGTAGGTAGTTACTTTAATAGGAAAAGTACCAACTACACCTACAGAAAAATTGGTTGGAAGAGAATACCAGTAAATTGGTTTAAGAACAGTTCCTCTTACCGAATCAGGTGCATCCGGAGGATAATAGGTCCACACATTTGGATAACCACCCGGTAAACCACTCAGGTCCCAGTAAATAGAATCTGCCAGGTAAGGCAATGGTATTTTTATTTTAAAATTCTCACCAATACAAACCTTATTGTTTTCAATCCCATTAGGGCTGACCACGCCGGGAGAATTTAAGTCTTTGATATAAGTACCTGCAGAATAAGCATAAGTTTCATTTGTACCTATACCATAAGCAATGGCATTAAAGCCACTGTCGGCAAGTAACCTGTATGAATCTGAGATGCCGGCAGGGACAGGTAATAATTCCCGTATATAGGAATAGCCCGGCAATGCTGCAAAAGGTTGCCAGGTACCTGAAGGCGGATTAAGCGGGCCGCCGTTCCTCGATATCCTGAAACTGGGTGTGGCTACAGTTTCAATTAAAATATTTATCCATTGCGAATTGATCACCTCCTGCCTCGTAGAAAAGATAGTGATATCTGCTATATTTTGTTCTATCGGATTCAATATTACCATATCGGGATCACCCTGCTGTCCGCCCACCCCGGAACAAAGATTACTTTGTATGTATTCTGCAACACAAATTGGTTTATCGGCTGTTATAGATGTAGGAGTCGTTAGGGTTGGCGCATTAAGCGTAAAAGCCGCAGGATAGATCTCTCCTGCATTTATAAGTGCTACAAGCGCACCATTAAGATATATACTGGTATTATCTTCGGCTGCCATAACCCTGTAAGGAACACCATTTGGATGATTTGCAAAAGGAACAAATCCAAAATTCTTTCCCCAGGTACTTACCGGGTATAATTGTTGAAATAAAGGGTCATAAGAAGTAGAGGCGGCACCGCAAAATGGGGTTTGTGTACCTATTTTTAAGTTCGAGCTTCCTGAAAATACAGCAATGGGTAAACATCCCCCGCTACCAGAAGCAATGGATTCTATAAGGGTTCCTGTCAGGTCCTGGGTTGGAGAAGCCCCGTCACTCGACTGGTATTGTATCATATCCCCGGCAAGTGGTAGCGTGACTGTAAAAGGACTTCCTTTTACTCCATTTTTCATCGGCGTGATCTGGATCACTGTATTATCTTTTACAGCAATTACCTGGAACTGCGACCTTGCAAGCATAGCTCCATTATCTGCACCCGTTTGTGTAAAACTTATTGCAAAATATTTTTTTCCCAATACATTTACCGGCAATAACAAAGTTGCTGCGCTTCTTGCAGCACCAAACTGCTGTACATAAGCTACTACAGCTGGCTTCCCGGGATCTACCTTTACCCTGATCGATTTTTGTAATATTTGATTCGTAATTCCATCGCTGGATTCCCAATTATTGATATGAGCTACGGCATGAGGAACCGCTATTTCTGCCAGGCCATTTGCAGCTATATTAAAAGTTGAAGAGAACGCTCCGTTCGCCATTGTAATAGTACCAGAGCTGGCTTTATCAGACGTTATCCAGATACTTAACCTGGCATTAACTGTCCCGCTGCGTACATGCTGCGGAAAGCACAAATAAAAATCCTTTCCTTTATTACTAAAGTCCTGGGAATAACTGGTCAATGAGGCAAGTAAAACTAAAGTGAGAAGTATACATTTTCTCATAATCTTGGTATAAAATTAAGTTAAGCAATATAAGTTTTAATCCGGTAACCGGATGCTGTTTTGGGGGGATGGGCTGCCTGACCAGGATAAAAGAAATTCACAGGTTTTGCACAGGTATCAGAGGACTCAAATATAGGGATAAAAAATCAAAAAAGCCGCAGTTGCGTGCGGCTTTTTTAGAGAGCCATTTAAAACTAATTCTTAAGTGCTTACAGGCCTGTGTTACTGCTGCTTTAACTGCTGAATGATAAAAACAAAAAAGCCGCATAGAAATGCAGCTTTTGTTAAGAATCTTTCGATTCTGTAACCCCCAAAGAAAACTTCGTAAACCAAGCACTAACGTTTATCTTGGTGGGGGTCCCGGTATAAACGTGGTTTAGTGCGTTATTATTTTGCTTGTGCTATAATTTCATTGATTATTTCTTTTCCGTCATCTACAATAGCGCAAAGACGGTAATAGTTTTTGTTTTCCTTCCTGCCTACCCTATTCCCCTTGTATTGGTAATTGTCGCCCTGCTTACGGGGATCAGGACCCAGTACGATGGCAAAGGTTGAAAAGTTCCGTCCATCAGTGCTGCTTTGAACCCGCCAGTAATTTGTTGCAACAGTTCCGTCAGTTGCCCAGCTAATGATAAGTTGGTTATCTTTTTCATCTACTTTAAAATTTGTTATGGTAATTTTTTGATTACCCGGTGATGTCTGTCCTTTAGTATTACAGGAGAAAAGAACTGTAATTAAAAGAAGGGAAACTATTTTTTTTAAATAACTCATTGCTGTACATTTTTACTTTTAAATTATGCTTTGCAATGAATAAAGGATTTTGTTGGTAAAGGAAGCCGGCGTTTTTATCCGCCAGCTTCCTGAAAACTGGTTTAGGGTACGGGGTACTAATTCTTAATAACACGCTGGTTGTCGATTACCGTACCATTCATGATCAGCTGGGCCATATACATGCCGCTGGCTAACCCGCGAAGGCCTTCGATTTGAACGTTGTTGTAGCCTTTACTTATTGTAGATTGTTTGGATAACAAAGTTTGACCTGTCATATTCATAATGCGTATCTCCGCCTTCCCTATTTCTTCCGATACGAACTTCAGGTTCAGTTTTTCCACAAATGGATTTGGTGAAACCTGGATCGGTGAAACCGCATTGCCTTCAAAGCGGGCCAGCTTAATAGTGCTGTAAGTGACCTTGCCGTCAATATCGATCTGCTTAAGGCGGTAATAAGCGATTTTCTTATCTGCTAATTCAGAAGATTTATCCGTGTACTCATAATATTTTGTTTCGCCATTGCTGCTCTTAGGTCCAAGGATCAAAGCAACGGTTTTAAAATTGGTATTATCAAAGCTTCTTTCCAGTTCAAAACGGTCATGGTTAACCTCTGTTTCAGTTGTCCAGCTTGCAGTTGCTTTATGATCTTTACCAACTACACCAAAGAAACTCAGCGTAACCGGCAAACTTCCGTTTGCAAACTGGAAACAACCGAATTTTGCCGCATACTGCCTGAATGCAGGTGAAGATAAATTGTTACCATTTCCTTTTTTGAAATCATAACCCATGCGGAAAGTAACCGAAGAAGTATTACCGTAATTTGCTACCAGGGCAACTTCAGGATCAAAAGAGATACCATCATGTTCAGTTGTAGAACCATTGAATTGCTTCCAGAGAAATCCAAGGTCTAAATACGGAAGAATACTTAAAAGATTGCTAAGCGGTATGATGCTGATCCCGATACTTTGTTCATTCGTTATACAGCCTACCTCCCTGTAATAGCCGGTAGTGCCATTGGCAAAGCCATCCATATCATAATGGGTGAACTTAAGGCCGTTGATATTTGCGGAGTTACCATTGCTTGTCTTGTAAAAAGCCATCTTAAAAGTAACCAGGCCCTTCCTGTCGCTGCTCAAAGTGGTAACATCAGGTGCTATCTGTGGTTGAAAACGATTGTCTTTATTAACATCATTAAGATCCCTTTCATCAATAGCTACAAGTTTTGCCTTATCGATATCAACGATGGTAACCAATGCATACATGCTGTAGGGCATAGTTACAGCATTATCATACCTGTAAACAGCATTTTCCTGTAAATGAGTACCACTTACTAAGGTAGGAACACCGGCAAATTTTGGGACTGAATTCGGATCCGTGCCTGGAGGGCAGGTTTCAAATTGTGCAGTTGCACTTATGGTAAGACATACTAATACTAATGTAAAAATCTTTTTCATTTCTTGGTGGTTTGAGGTTTCAGTTGTTGGTTCTAAACAGGAACTTGACGTAGGGTTGTTATACCCGGACCAAATTTGGATGGTTCTTTAAGAGGAGGATGGAGTTTAGTTTTGGAAAGAATGAATAACCGAGGTAATCGTGTCATCCATAATTTCAATGCAAACATACAGTGCATTTTCGGAAACCGCAAGTTTTCTCCACCGTAATTTTACTGCCAATGGGGTGAAAATACGTTAAATGACCTTTTTATTAAATAATTTCTAGGCCTTAATATTGAAATTGTTAATATTTTTCAAACAAAACAATCAATTAAATAGTAAAGATTTTTCTATTAAAGTGAAGGTTTATTGCGCTTTTCGCAAAATTATGGCTCTCAGCTTACAAAAATCATAATCGTAATCTTACTTTTTTACCCAAAGGGGTTGACACGTAGCACTCTTCAAGCTGTTTTTGTAGTTACTGTTCTACATTGACCCAAAATGGCCAATTTCATATGAGTAAAATTTCCTATTCCAGATCTTTTTTCTTAGATTAGTGATAAAACAAACCGGGTCGATGAAACCTGTATAAGGATGTAGCAAAAAAATCGATCCCTCAAAAAATGCTACACTATATATAACATATATACCGGCAAATGAGTCAAATAAGGGAAATACGCAAAAAGCTTAATCTTACACAGGCGGAACTGGCGCTCTTCCTGTCTATTCCGAGAAGTACTTTGTCGCTGGCGGAACTTGGCTTGCGCCCGTTGAAAATGAATGACCGGCATTGCCTGGCTGAGCTTGAAATGGCTATGTCGGGACCGGACCAGCCGGGTAACGACCCCACCCCTATACGATCCGGCTCCCCCGAAATGGCCCGGGCAAAGGCAAGTATCTCCAGGCTCGATATCGATCTGTCGGAAAGAAAACTCCGGCAGATGCTTTCAAAATTCGCCGAACTTTCTGAAAGTCTTCAAAGGGTGCAAAAGATCCTTGGCGACCCAAACTCCGATAAAACCAAAACCTGGTACTGGCAGGGGCAGGCGGATAAACTAAGTTCCAGGCTTGAAAAATACGGTCCCCTAAAACAAGTTGCGGTGCAGGAGAAGATAAAGGCCCTCCAGGCCAAAGCTGCCATTTATGAAAAACCTTGATTCCTGACCGACGGGCGCTGTTCATACAGATCTTCCCATCATCAACGTCATCATGCCCCAAAACTTATTTCAATTTTTACATTTTGATCCGGTCAAATATTGCTAAAAAATTTTATTTGTGTATTTATACAACATAAAATAACATTAAGCATTCATAATAAACTTATAAGCTTATTATTAATCCTACAAGGCTACATTTTTATTAAAAATGATAAGTTTTTACGAAATTCGCCCCGTAAAATCAAAATTGTCTGCATGTTTATAGTATATTTTTATAGTAGTAAAACATTATAAATATATGATAATCAATGAAAAATTACATAAATATTTATACTATAATTTTTGGTTGCCTTTATTTTTGCAAACTGTCATAATAACATTGGTTATTACTACCTTATTTAGCAGTGATTTTTTACCGTTTTTTGGCCCTTCTTGTCGTCTCGATTTCTTGGCTTAAATTACAGTTGAAAAATTTTTATGAAAAATAGCTCCCCCCGCCTCCTGGCCCTCTCCTTTGGTTTCCTGTTCCTGCTGTCGTCCTGTCGTGCTCCAAAAGACCTGGAGTACAGGGATTTTAAAAACCTAAAAGTTGAAAAGATCGGGGCTGCCTCTTCCATGATCAAAATGGACCTGGTCTATTATAACCCCAATAATTTCGGTTTACAGCTTAAGCTTACCGACCTGGACATTTATGTAGATAATAATTACCTCGGCCATAGTTTACAGGAATACCAGATCCATATCCCAAAAAGGGGGGAATTTACCCTGCCGGTGCAGGTAGAAGTTGATATGAAGAACCTGCTGAAAAATGCCCTTAGCACATTTTTGGGCAAAGAAGTAATGCTAAAGGTCACCGGGAAAGTGACCCTTGGTAAGGCAAACGTTTACAAGATATTCCCCGTTAATTACGAAGGAATACATAAGTTTAGCCTCTACTAAAAGTAAATAAGTTTAATTTTTGGGAGTCTCAGGCGGGGGTTTATGAGCCCGGCAATCCTTAGGAAGTCTTTTAAAAGCATATTCCTCTGCTTCTACGTCATCAGCATCAAATCCAAGGTTTGCGATGGCGACCTTTATATTTTCCAGGGTAGTCCGGTCATTTAGCCAGACTACCGTAGTTGTTTTGTTCCTGGTGTTCACTTTTACAGAACTTATTCCATCCTGGTGGGTGAGAAAGAAAGTTACCCTGTCCCTGCATACATCGCAGAGGATATGGGGTGTTTTTATTACGGCCTTGCCTGTTGCTTTAGTTGGCTGGTATTGGGCAAAGCTGACTGTAACAGCGCAAAAAGTGGCCAAAAAACTGAGTGAAATTGCTTTCATACTGCGAAATTTGAATACTACTTCGCTACATACCTTCGCTAAAGCTTCGGTAGTTAAAAAAGCTATGTAGTACGCGTAAAGATATTAATTTCCCCGCCATCCTGCGGGATCAGACCTCCAATTTAACAAGGTATTTTGTTGTTCTGCACTTACTATCCCCTTTTCTAAAGCCAAGTCTATAAGTGCCTGGTAGTTGGTAAGGGATTGATACGGGATCCCGGCAGCTTTAAAGGCATCATCCGCTATTTCAAAACCATAAGTAAAGATGGAAACCATGCCCATCACTTCCGCTCCGGCTGCTCTTAATACTTCACAAACCTGCAGGCTGCTCTTCCCGGTTGAGATCAGGTCTTCAATTACAAGTACTTTTTGCCCTTTTTCAAGCCCGCCTTCTATTTGGTTACCAAGCCCATGTTCTTTTGGCTTAGGCCGTACATAGATATAAGGGAGCTTAAGCTGGTCTGCTGCCATTGCACCCCAGGCAATACCTGCTGTGGCAACACCGGCAAGTACTTCAGCTCCGGGGAATCTTTCAAAAATAACGCTGCACATCTCGCTTTTAATGAAGTCGCGGATATAAGGATAAGATAAAACCTTACGATTATCACAATAGATCGGGCTCTTCCAGCCGCTGGCCCAGGTAAAGGGTTCTTGTGGGCTCAATTTAATTGCATTAATTTGTAATAGCTTTTCAGCTACTGCTTTTTCATTAGTCATGATGCAAATTAAGAAAAAAGCTGTTAGCTATTAGCCATTAGCTGTTAGCAACAGTATAACAAAGGAACTTCTTTTTATTTTACACCAGCTAATGGCTAACCGCTAATAGCTAAAAGCTCCTTCTATGTATATCAAAATTTACTTCGGCGATAAACCGGTTTTTCTCTGTGATGAAATTGATAAAGAACTAAACGAAATACTGCATCACCCCGATGCTGTTTTTGTTGATGAGGTATCTCCCCAGGCAATAAAATCAATGTTGCACGAGATAAAGAAAGAAGAGTTTCATGCAGGTGTATTATGGAATGCTGACCTGGAAAAATTAAAGAAGGCCTTCTTTAAAAACTTTACGGTAATTGAAGCCGCAGGCGGAATAGTACAAAACAATAACAAAGAGTTGCTCTTTATTTACCGCCTGGGCAAGTGGGACCTTCCAAAGGGTAAGCTTGAAAAAGGAGAAAAGCTTGAAGACTGCGCTATGCGGGAAGTTACCGAGGAAACAGGCGTGAAAGACCTTACACTAAGAAAGAAAACAGGCGAGACCTGCCATGTTTATGATGAATACGGCAAGCATTTTTTAAAAGTATCTCATTGGTTTTACATGACCTGCCCGGCTAACCAGCACCTGGTGCCACAAAAGGAAGAGAACATTACGGATATAAAATGGGTGAAGACCATCGACATCAAGGAGCCAATGAAAAATACCTATCCATCGATAAAAAATATACTGGGTGTTTTTTTTGATGCACCGTGAAGAAGCTACAAGGGGAGCAGCTACAAGGGAGAGTATAAAAGTTTAGGCTTTTCTGATGTGGAAATACTTCATAGTTATAGATTGCCCCTTGAGGCTTGGGGCTTGAAGCTATTGTTCACTTTCCAGGTTTTCGCAACAATGCTACAGTTAACCGACTGATACAAACCAGCCTGTCTTTCTCATCATGTATCTTAATATCCCAAACATGGGTTAATGCGCCAATGTGAAGGGGTGTACAGGTTGCTGTTACATAACCACCCATTACGCCACGTATATGATTGGCATTGATATCAAGCCCAACACAAAGAAATCTTTCCGGGTCGATCACAAAATGAGAAGCGACACTACCTACAGTTTCTGCAAGAGCACAGCTTGCACCACCATGCAGCAGCCCGTATGGTTGCTTGGTGCGCTGATCAACAGGCATTTTCATTTTAATAAAGTCGTCACCAACCGCAACCCATTCCATGCCCAGGTGTTCTGACATGGTACCCGGACCAAGCGGGAGAAGATCTGCAAGGGATAAGAATTTATTGAACCATATAGACATAAGTAAGCTTGAAAATTGCGAAAAAATTATTTCTTTTTACCGATGGATCTTTTAACAACATCGGGCAGGAACTGCGAAACATCGCCGCCATTGTGCAGCACATCTCTCACCAATGTGGATGCAACTGAAGTGAATTGCGGCAGGCAGGTAAGAAAGATGGTTTCAATATGGCCGTCAATACTCCTGTTCATATCAGCAATTGCTTTTTCATATTCAAAATCATTCACGTAACGGATACCACGCAAAATAAACCTGGCGCCAACTTTTTTACAACACTCAACCGTTAACCCATCGTAAGCCAGTGCTTCTATCTTCGGGTTATTCTTATAGATCTCTCTCACCCATTTCAATCTTTGGCTTTCGCTGAACATGGGTTTTTTACTGCTGTTCCTGCCAATACCGATCACTAATTTATCAAACAGCGGCAGCGCCCTGTTAATGATATCTGTATGACCCAGTGTTAAGGGATCAAATGTTCCGGGAAATAAACAAATACGGGTCATTGATTTGATGATTTGAAGATTTGGCAATTTGATGATGACGACTTCAACGCCAGGAACACCAATTCTTAATTCTTAATTCGTTTGCTTTCCGGCTAACAGGTACAAAGCCGCCATTCTTACTGCTACCCCATTCTCAACCTGCTGAAGGATGATCGATTGATTACTGTCTGCAACATCACTGTCGATCTCCACTCCCCTGTTGATGGGCCCGGGATGCATAATTACAATTTCTTTTTTCAACCCATCCAGTAATTTTTTACTCACTCCATAAGCCAGGTTATATTCTCTTAAGGAAGAGAACAGCACCTGGTTCTGCCGCTCCAGTTGTATGCGTAATACATTCGCAACGTCACACCATTCCAGCGCCCTCTTTAAATTGTATTCCACTTTTACATTCAATGCTTCACGGATGTATTTTGGAATAAGTGTTGGCGGACCGGCAACCATTACCTCGGCGCCCATTTTATTTAAAAGATAGATATTACTGAGCGCCACCCTTGAATGCATGATATCACCGATAAGGACCACTTTCTTCCCTGCTAAAGTTCCTAATTTTTCCTGAATAGATAATGCATCAAGCAAAGCCTGCGTTGGGTGTTCATTGATACCATCACCTGCATTGATGATAGCAGCGGGAATATGTTTGGCTAAAAAATGGGGAGCGCCGCTTGCACTGTGCCGCATTACCACCATATCCACTTTCATGCTTAAAATATTATTCACGGTATCCAGCAGGGTCTCTCCTTTGGATATGGAAGAAGCAGAAGCCGAAAAATTAATGGTATCTGCACTAAGACGCCTTTCAGCCAGCTCAAATGATATCCTTGTTCGTGTAGAATTTTCGTAAAATAAATTCACGATGGTCACATCACGCAATGAAGGAACTTTTTTTACAGAACGCTGTAAAACTTCCTTGAACTGTGTTGCTGTCGTTAAAATAAGGGAAATATCTTGTGCTGTGAGGTCTTTAATGCCCAATAGATGTTTGGTAGATAGTTGCATTAAGCAGCGAAGTTAGGGCAAAAAAGATAAATCGGGGAATGAAGTCGGAAGTATGAGGTCGGAGGTCGGAAAGCGGATGTCTGACTTCTGACTTCTTTCCTCTGGCTTCCGGCTTCCTAATACAGCACCACTGCCTCCCGATCCCACTCCACCTTCACTTTCTGCGAAATGATGGAGTCAATGGCTTTACCGCAATAATCAGGCTGGATGGGTAATTCACGGTTGAACCTCCTGTCTACCAGCACACATAACTCTACCTTCTTCGGCCTGCCAAAATCCTGTATGGCATCCAGGGCAGCACGGATGGTTCGACCGGTGTATAACACATCGTCTATTAAAATGACCTTCTTGCCTTCTATTGAAAACGGGATATCGGTGGTATTGGCAACATGCAATTCGTCTCTTACATCATCGCGGTAAAAAGTAATGTCTAAAATACCGTACTGTATTTTTTCATTGGGATAAAGCGCTTTGATGCATTCCACGATCTTCGCTCCCACATGAACACCACGTGGCTGTATGCCGATGAACACCACGTCCTTCAGGTCCAGGTGATTTTCCAACAACTGGTGCGCCAGCCGTAGTATGGTAAGGTGTAATTGTTGTTTATCTAAAATTGTTTTCAAGCTTACTATTTGTAAAGCGAATTTATCTGTTACTTTATTTACTTTCTACTTTATTTACTTCCCTTATTTCTCCTGCATAAAAGGGTAACGGTAATCCGTTGGTGAATTAAAGGTTTCCTTAACCGTCCTCGCACTTAACCAGCGGTATAAATTTAAAATAGAACCCGCCTTATCATTGGTACCGCTGCCCCTTGCGCCGCCAAATGGCTGCTGGCCTACCACGGCGCCTGTTGGCTTATCATTGATGTAAAAATTACCGGCAGCATTGCGCAATTTATTTGTTGCCAGCTCTACCGCAAAACGATCCTGTGCAATTACAGCGCCTGTTAATGCATAGGGAGAAGTGGCATCTACCAGCTTCAGTGTTTCTTCGTATTTATTTTCGTCATAGATATAAACGGTAAGCACCGGCCCGAATAATTCTTCGCACATGGTAACATAATTCGGATCTGTTGCTTCGATCACCGTTGGCTCAATAAAAAAGCCATCTGTCTTATCACACTTGCCTCCTACCCATATCTTTGCTTTTGCATCTCTTTTTCTTGCGCCTTTGATATAACCTTCCAGCTTATCAAAACTTTTTTCATCTATCACGGCATTGATGAAATTGGTAAAGTCTTCCACCGTTCCCATCTTCATTGTCTTTATAGCATCAACCAATTTCTTTTTTACTTCTGCAGCCATATTGGAAGGGATATATGCCCTTGATGCAGCTGAGCATTTTTGTCCCTGGTATTCAAATGCGCCTCTTGCCAATGCAGTAACCACCACATCAGGATCTGCGCTCTTATGTGCAATTACAAAATCCTTACCGCCGGTTTCGCCAACAATGCGTGGATAAGAACGGTACATCGCCATATTCTTTCCGATCGTTTCCCACATCTTATTGAAAACACCCGTGCTTCCTGTAAAATGTATGCCTGCAAAATCAGGATGATTGAAAACAACTTCACCAATGGTAGGACCATCAATAAAGACCAGGTTGATAACACCATCAGGTAATCCCGCTTCCTTTAATATCCTCATGAACATCTGTGCGCTGTAAACCTGTGTGTTGGCGCATTTCCAGATAACTACATTACCGCACATGGCTGCAGATGTTGGAAGGTTTCCGCCGATCGCTGTAAAGTTGAATGGCGTTAATGCAAATACAAATCCTTCCAGAGGACGATACTCCATCCTGTTGTTCATGTTCGGGCCACTGATGGGTTGCTGGCGATAGATATCACTTAAGAAATGAACATTGAAACGTAAAAAGTCTATCAGCTCACATGCAGCATCTATCAGTGGCCCGAAAGCATTCTTGCTTTGTCCCAGCATGGTGGTGCCATTAATGTAAGGACGATATTTTCCTGCAAGAAGGTCTGCTGCTTTTAAAAATATATTGGCCCTGTTCTCCCAGCTCATATTGGCCCACTTATCTTTTACTTTTAGTGCTGCATTGATCGCTTTGGTTACGTGCTTTGCTTCTCCTGTATGAAACTGCCCGAGCAAATGCTTACGCTCATGCGGCGGACGAAGCTCTACAGTTTTTCCTGTTCTTACTTCTTCGCCACCAATGTACATGGGCACATCTATTTTTGTTGCTTTTAATTCTTTTAATGCTGCTTTTAAAGCTATTTTCTCTTTACTGCCGGGAGCGTAGCTCAAAACCGGTTCGTTAGCTGGCATCGGGTAATAAAAATCTCCGTATTGCATAAAACTGATTTATTATTTAAAATTTAAGCGAAGTTAATTTTAAAAAATAGAGTAATGAATTTTACCACAGATTTCCACAGATTAAGTATGCACAGATTACACAGAACAGATCAGTGCTATCTGTGAAAAAACCTGCGTTAATCTGTGGTTTATTCCGTTTCTTTTTCACTCATAAGGTACGCCTTAATAAACCCATCAAGTTCACCATCCATCACCGGGCCCACATTTCCTACTTCATAATCCGTGCGGTGGTCCTTGATCATTTTATAAGGATGAAAAACATAGCTCCGTATCTGGCTGCCCCACTCTATCTTTTTCTTTTTGCTGTTGCTGGCGTCCTTTAGTTCATTGCGCTTTTGCAGTTCTATTTCATACAGGCGGCTCTTCAGCATCTGCATGGCGAGTTCACGGTTGCCAAGCTGGCTCCTGTCCTGCTGGCAAACCACTACAATGCCCGTTGGAATATGTGTTAGCTGAACCTTGGTCTCCACCTTATTTACATTCTGCCCGCCTGCACCACCACTTCGGGAAGTTTCCATTTTTACATCTGCAGGATTTATTTCGATCTTGATGGTATCATCTACCAGCGGATAAACATTCACCGATGCAAATGATGTATGCCTTCTTGCATTACTATCAAAAGGTGAGATACGCACCAGCCGGTGAACCCCGTTCTCTGATTTCAAAAAGCCATAGGCAAAATCTCCTTCAAACTCGTAGGTACATGTTTTAATGCCGGCGCCATCGCCCCATTGCCAGTCGATCTCGGTAACCTTCCAGCCCTGCTTCTCGCCATACATGCGGTACATGCGTGCAAGCATTTCGGCCCAGTCCTGGCTTTCGGTACCACCGGCGCCGCTGTTTATCTGTAATACGGCAGGCAGCTCATCTTCCGGTTCATTGAGCGTGCTTTTGAATTCGGCGTCTTCGATCTTTACTACCGCATTATCAAACGCTTCTTTGGCCTCTTCTTCCGTGGCCTCACCCGCCTTCCAGAATTCAAATAATACAGCAAAGTCTTCCACGGCGGTATTCACCTCGTGGTAAAGATTCAACCAGTACTCGTTTATCTTGATCTCTTTAAGAATGGAAGTTGCCCTGGCATTATCATCCCAAAAGCCCGGCGAAAGTGAAAGTTGTTTGTCATTGGCTATTTTAGCCTCCCTGTTTTCTACGTCAAAGAAATCTCTTCAAAACCACTGTACGGTCTCTCAGAGCCTTAATCTGTTCTATTGTCATGCCGCAAATTTAGTTGATTAATGAACAAGGAACAAATATGGAGTTGAACCACATAGGAGCATAGGACACATAGGTTTGTGTACTGTACCTATGTTTGTCTATGTGCCTGTGATCCTATGGAGTTGAACCACATAGGAGCATAGGACACATAGGTTTGTGTACTGTACCTATGTTTGTCTATGTGCCTATGATCCTATGTGGTTCAAAATCATATACGGGGCAACTATGGGCTTTTTTTCTCCGTTTTAACCGGAACCGGTAACTGCATATATTAAATCAAAAAATATTGAACGGGAGCTTTAAAAAGACTCCAAAGCATGCATATTTAGTTTTATCTTTAAAGCCATTATCTTATGAGAACAGGCGAGGTTTAAAATAATCAACACCCAGATGCCGGTCTTCCGCTACATATCAAAAATACTGCTTACCGCTTCATTCATCATTTGCACAGCAACTGTTCCTGTGAATGCACAGAACTGTCCGCCAAATATTGATTTTGAAAGCGGCGACTTTACGGGATGGACCTGCTATACCGGTACTGTTTATTCAAACGGGAACTCAAATTCAATTGTCTTTAATTATTCAGGTGCCCCCATTCCAAACCGCCATACGATGTATTCTTCCAATCCCGGTGACGGCATGGATCCTTACGGCGATTTTCCAAAGAACTGTCCCAATGGAAGCGGCCATTCGATCCGGTTAGGAAATGATATTGCCGGAACAGAATCCGAAGGTGTCTCTTACGATTTTACTATTCCCGCAAATGCAAATATTTATAACCTCATCTATAATTATGCTGTTGTGTTCCAGGATCCTGCTCACCTGCCATCAGAACAGCCAAGAATGGAGATCGAGATCAAAAATATCTCAGACGGCACAACCGTGTATTGCTCTTCCTTTACTTTTTATCCAATTGGCTCAGCCCTTCCCGGTTTTGAATTATCCCAGAACCCCGGTAGTAATACCCCCGTATGGTTCAAAAGATGGACGGCTGTTTCGATCAACCTTGACGGCCTCGCAGGAAAGACCATCCGTCTTTTTTTTAAATCTGCCGATTGCACTTTCCGCAGGCATTTTGGATACGCCTATATTGACGTGAACACCGAATGCAGCGACAGGTTCCTTGGCGCCGATTTTTGTCACGATGATACTGCAGTGAATGTTACGGCCCCTTATGGCTATGAAACCTATACCTGGTACAACAGCAGCTTTACACAGGTACTTGGAACCAGCCAGACGCTGATCTTTGCACCACCTCCTGCCGCCGGCACCAATGTTGCCGTGGTATTAACACCTTATAATGGCTACGGCTGCCTGGATACTTTATACACGGCGCTTACTGATACGTTGAACCTGCTTGCAAATGCAGGGCCCGATCAAAGTTCCTGTAATCATAACCTTGTTCAGCTGGGCGTTCCGCCAAGGCCCGGCTGGATCTATGAATGGAGCCCGGCAACAGGATTGAACAATGCTTATATTTCCAACCCGCTTGCCAATCCCGCTACCACAACTACTTATACCCTTTCGCTCAGGCACAATGGCGGAGGATGCAGGAGTACGGATGAAGTATTGGTAAAGGCAGCCATACTGGATAATACATTGCAGGTGGAGGGCAGCACGGCATGGTGTATTGGCAGCGGCGACAGTACCGTATTAAAAGTTCAGCCCGCGGATAGTGTGCAGTGGTTCAGGGATAACATTGCCATCATTGGCGCCACGCTGCCGGTGTACCGGGTAACACAAACGGGTGTTTACCATGCCCTGGTATTTAATTTTGCGGGTTGTGTTTTATCAACTGTAACACAGGAAGTAAATATTTCTTCCATCCCGGTTGCCGGTTTTACGGTCAACAAGAACACGCAATGCCTTATCGATAACAGGTTCACATTTACAAATAACAGTACCAATACTGTAGGCAGCATGTACTATAAATGGATATTCGGCGATGGCGTAACTGCAATTACCAGGGATGTTTCTTATAGCTATAAAGTGGCAGGAACGTATACCGTGATGCTGATCGTTAACAGCAACAGCATGTGCGCCGACACTACGGAGCTTAGCATTACAGTTCATCCAAATGTGCTTTCTGCTTTTGCACTTGATCCCGTATGTGTGAACTTACCCGTGCTGCCGGTCAATAATACCATTGAGCCAGGCAATACACCCGTTTATTATTTATGGGATTTTGGAAACGGAAATACATCAACGCTTCGCAACCCGCCACAACAGGTTTATGCAAAAGCAGGAAATTATATTATGAGCTTATCGGTTAGCAGCGGCCAGTGCCCCTTCCCATTAAATATTCAAAAGCGTTTTGTTCATGTGGATGTGCCAAAGCCCGCCGTTAATAACCCGGTGGAAATTGCTGTTGCTAATTTACCACTCACTTTACACGCAAGGTCATTTGGTGATAACGTGTTGTGGACACCTTCCACAAGTTTAGATAATCCTGCAAGCTATACACCCACCTTCCTTGGTAATAAAGAACAATTATATACCATCGAGATAAAAACAAATTCGGGTTGTATCACCATCGATACACAAATAGTAAAGATCAACAAGAGCATTGAAATTTATGTACCCAACAGCTTCACGCCGAATGCCGATGCCAGGAACAACGTATTGCGGCCCTTCATGATCGGCATTAAAGAACTCAGTTACTTCCGCGTCTTCAACCGCTGGGGCGAACTTATATTTGAAACCCGCGACATGGGAAAAGGCTGGGACGGAACCTTTAAAGGCCGGCACTACGAAATGCAAACCCTTGTATGGATGCTGGAAGGCATTGGTGTTGATAATAAGGTTTACAGGGCAAAGGGAAGCAGTGTGTTGATAAGGTGATACAATCACCTCCCCAATTAAATATTACAATTTTTATTAGATTGCATTGGCGCAATAGCCTTTACACTGTTTTCTATTGAAGATCAATACGGAATTGTAGTAAGAGTTGCGGCAATACAAATGTTGGTGGCAATAAAAATGAAGACCCTACTATCCATATTGGCTTTCTTATCTGCAATTTTTTCTTATGGACAAAAGTCAAAGAACTATATGGTAGTTCGGTTCGACACAACCGGCAAGGAAAAATTTGCTTATGTTTTTACCAATCAAAAGGGCGACACAGTCACAAGACTTGACACAGCCAAATATTATGTTTGCTTCAGTGACACAATTCAAAATTTCGGTATCGTTGGTATAAAAAATAAAAAAGGTTGGTGGGCTATTGACAAAAACGAAAAACTACTGTTTCAAGTTTTCAATACCAGCAGTGGCGAGCCGACTCCAGACGAATTGCGAGAAGGTATGATACGGATAGTTGACGACAGTGGCAAAATTGGCTTTGGTAATTACAAAGGGCAAATAGTTATTAAACCTCGGTTTGAAGCGGCATCAAGTTTTTACAAGGGCAAAGCAATTATAGGCAGACAATGTCAGCAGATTCTTTGGTGTTGCAAAGGAGAAAACGAAGACAAGCATTACATTACTGACTGCAAACAAACTGGGTATATAGACACTACTGGACAGTTGCGAAAGATTGGCAATTATACATTTGATCAAATACAAAAAGAAATTGGCTGGAAATCTGACATCGACGATTGAGATTTACTGCCACCAACAAGCGGTTTGCCAAAATGGGGGGCTGAAGTAAGCCGTGTTTCAGCTTTTGTTTTTCAATTTTGCTTTTGTTCCGGCTGGACATTAATAATTTAGCTAAGTACAAATCATCAGCTTTTATCTATAAATTTATCTTCGGTAAGCCGGGGCGGACACAACAACTATTCCCCCACTTCGGCAAGCCGTGCCGTTGACGGAAAATTTAATTTACATCCTGAATAAAAAAATAAAATGGAAATTAAAAAGGATATTTCAAAATCAATAAGCAGGTACAAATAACATCAATCATTTTAAAGTATTTTGCATCCTGCACAGCACAAACTTCCTACGCCACAATGAGAATATGGTCATTACATCCTAAATACCTTGATGCAAAAGGCCTGGTAGCTTTGTGGCGGGAAACACTTTTGGCAAAACATGTTCTGGAAGGCAGAACGAAGGGATATAAAAATCATCCGCAGCTTGCCAGGTTTAAAGCGGCGAAAGAACCCATTGAAACCATAAACCAATACCTGGCCGAGATCTATAAGGAAGCTTCTGCAAGGGATTATAATTTTGACAGGGAAAAGATAGACTGGAATTTTAAAGTCCGTAAGCTTTCAGTAACAACCAAACAGCTTGATTACGAGATCGGCCATTTATTGAATAAGCTCCAAAAAAGAGATCCTGGAAAATATCTCGAGCTCAGGTCAAAAAAAACTTTCGATACGCACCCGCTTTTTAAATTGATAGAAGGAGAAATAGAAAAATGGGAAATATTAGGATGATTTGAAAATTTGGTGATTTGAAGATGTGGGTGCCGGCAGAGTTCTCAATCATCAAATCTTCAAATCACCAAATCTTCAAATCAATTCGCCGGCTCCGCCGCCCCTTCCGGCACTATCCACAATTCATAAGACGTTTGCTCTTTTTTAGCGCCTGTTTTAATTTTGTACATGGTACTCTTCATTCCGTATTTTGTAAGCGCTGCTTTCATGGCTGTTGTCATATCTCTTATTGCAGCAGCAGATACCGCGGTCTTGCCGGGATATAAAAAGATGACGGCCCTTGGTGACTGGGTGATATAGTTGCCCGATGTAATATCACCGGCAAACCTGTCAGCCTCTTCTTTAAAGGCTTTTAGGGTTGTATAGTTTCCCTGGTTGTACTGTTCGGCAGCAGGCGGTCCGTCAACACCTGCAGTTGCAGAAGATGTCCTTACACATTCTGCAGGTAAGCCGCCCAGCTCAACCGTTGCTGTAATGTTTTGCCCGCCTACGCCACTCGTATTTACATTTATCACCGACGTGCCCTGCCCGCTTTCAATGGTACCGGCGCTGATGGACCAGTTATAGGTTACACTCAGGTCGGCCCGGCCGCCGGATACATTTACGCTGAACGTTGCAGCCGTTCCTTCTTTGACATTACTAGAAGGGGCAGATACAGAAATGGAAGGGCAGTTTTGTCCGGTTACGCTTAAAAAGGATACAAGCACGGCCAGGAGAGATATTATCTTTTTCATTTTTTTAAATTAAGGGTTACATAAAAATATAAATATCCGCTGTCTTTTTTATAAGTATCAGCGGGTATTTTTGTTTGCAGGCTTTGTGTCCGCTGTGCTGCATTCCTTAGTGTCTTTGTGGTAAATATTTTTTTCACCACAAAGACACGGAGACTGGCACAGAGAACACAAAGAAAGGCCACAACAAAAAGCACTTCATGCATCTTTCAGCGAATCGTTACTTCGTTATCAACAAGCCTTACGATATGGTCTCACAATTCGTAAGCACACACGAGGTAAGATTATTAGGTGATCTTGATTTTGATTTTCCCGAAGGCACGCATGCGGTGGGCAGGCTGGATAATCATTCGGAAGGATTGTTGATCTTAACGACCAATAAAAAACTAACACGTTTATTATTTTCATCAGCAACGCCACATGAACGGACCTACCTGGTACAAGTGAGCAATATCCTTTCCGAAGAAAATCTTGACCGCTTAAGAACGGGCGTTTCCATCAAAATAAAAACAGGTGAAATGTACAACACCGGCCCCTGCAAAGTGGCCATTGTTGAAGATCCGGGAAAATTATTTGAAATGGGCGAAAGGTTAACGGCTTATCCACCCTTCACCTGGGTGCTGATGACCATCACGGAAGGCAAATACCACCAGGTAAGAAAAATGATAGCGGCGCTCCGGCACCGCTGCAAAAGGCTTATCCGTGTTTCCATTGAAGGGCTTGAACTGGGAGACCTGAAACCCGGGGCGGTAAAAGAGATCAAAGAGGAAGATCTTTTCAAAGTGCTGAAAATAAATAGCCAATAAAGTGCTGAACCACATAGGAACAGAGGCACATAGAGCACAAATAGCTATGTTTCCTATGTGCCTATGTGGTTTAAATTCATAATCAGTGTGGTTCAAAAAATAATTTATGAAAATTTTATAGTCAAATAATATTTCATATGGCCCGTTTCCGGCTTAATCCAGTAAATTTGCGGAAACGTAACCCATGGATCTGAAATTTATCAGGAATATACAATTCACCAAACTCATTAAGGTAGATGGCAGGCTAAAGGAATTTAATTTCAGGAAGCCTAATGGAAAACAGGAAGGCCTGTTCACTGTTGATGTTATTGATGAACGCGGCGGCCGCATCATTTTCAATATGGAAAAAACAGAAGATACCTGGAAGATCATTAAGCGTGAATTGCCGGAATGGGTGCTGAAAACAGAACCTGCTTTCCAGGAAATAATTGAAGAGGAATTCAAATCGCTTTGATTTGATCCCTGCAACATTTAGTACGAATAAAAAAAGCTTTTGTTCTTAGCGGAACAAAAGCTTTTTTATTTTAAAGATTTATTTTTTAGAATACTGCTGTAACAGTGATCTTAGGTTCTTTTGAAACCTTGCCTGCACCAACCGCACTGCCGTCAACGCTATAATCCGAAAGCTTAATGCTAAACTCAGCACTGGCCGTGATCTCTTTTCCTTTAACGGTTATTGAGCCAGTGGTCTTCACTGCCTGTGTAACACCATGAATGGTCATATCTCCATTCACTTCAGCAGGATAAGTTCCGTCCGTTGTAAATTTTATCGAAGACAGGTTAATGATGTTCCCTTTAAAGACAGCGGTAGGATATTTATCACTGTGCATCCATCCCGGGTTATTAAAATGCTCCTGTATCCTTGGATTGGAAAATGCAAAATTCTTTATGTTCACTTCAAAAGCGATATTGCCGCTTTTTGGATCCAGCGCCGCGATAACGGTTTTGTTCTCTGCCTTTGGTAATTGATCAAGGCTGGTGGTCGCATCAAAGCTAACAATAGCAGAAGTAGTAGTTTTCTTTTGTGCAAAGACCAGGCCTGTGGCCAGGATCAATGCAAGGGACAAGATCGTTCTTTTCATTCTTTTTGATTTATTTTTAATGATTATGAATTATTTATTTACTGCACACCGTTTGAAATTAATACTCTGCGTTTCCAGTATCTCGCTGTAGACACCGCCACTGCAGGAACCTTTGATTGATACCGTCTCTCCTGCTTTCAATGCTTTTGCCTCGGCCAGGTGCTGCTGCTGGAAAGCAAAGATAACATAAGCCCCGCTCGCCGTATCCGCCATTATGATATTGGCCGTGGTATCCGCATACTTGATTTCAGAAACCGTGCCATTAACCACAATGATCTTTTCTGTATACTTTTTATTTGCCTGGGCCAGGTCTGTTTTAAATTCTTTGATAAAATCCATGGCGTTAACGGTATGATCTGCCTTCACTGCTGCCGTGTCTGTAAATTTTTCTGTAAAGATCCACCATATCGCTGCGCCTCCCGCCAATAAAAGCACAAATAAGGTGATAAGCCATTTTTTATACCGGGGATTTATGTTTGTTGTGAGCATATAAGGCAAATATACCATGTTTAAACATTGAAACCACACATTCAGGTTTCTTTAACTCTATTTTTATATATTGAACCACATAGGAGCATAGGGAGCAATAGAAAATACAGTATAGCAAGCTATGTTTACTATGCTCCTATGCGGTTCATTTATATTCGGTCCAAAAATTGAAGTAGATTTACACATGACATTTATAGATTATTATGAAGTATTGGGCATTAAAAAAGATGCCAGCCCCGATGAAATAAAAAATGCCTACCGCAAACTGGCCAGGAAGCTCCACCCCGACCTTAACCCCAACGATAAGGAAGCCAATAAAAAATTTCAGCAGGTAAATGAGGCCAACGAAGTATTGAGTGATCCCGAAAAAAGAAAGAAGTATGATAAGTATGGCAAGGACTGGGAACGCAGCGAAGAATATGAAAGAGCAAGACAATCACAAAGGCAACAGGGCGGCGGCCGTCAGCAACAGGGCTTTGGTGATTTTTCAGGGAATGATTTCTCAGATTTTTTTTCTTCCATGTTTGGAGATTATGGCGGTGGTGGCAGCAGGAGCAGCCAGGCAAAATTCAGGGGACAGGATTATAATGCAGAGATGAAGCTATCACTCGCCGATGTTTATACCACGCACAAACAAACCATCACCATCAATGGAAAAAATATCAGGATAACGATCCCCGCAGGTATAGAGAACGGGCAGGTATTAAAACTAAAAGGCCATGGCGGTCCGGGTGTTAACGGCGGCCCGGCAGGCGACCTCTATGTTACGTTCTCCATTGCTAATGATGAAAGATTTAAACGGTCAGGAAATGATCTTTACATGACCGTTGACCTTGACCTGTACACAGCCTTACTCGGTGGAGAGATCACTATTGATACATTGGGTGGCAAAGTGAAGCTAAAAGTAAACCCGGAAACACAGAACGGTATTAAAATAAGACTGAAAGGAAAAGGTTTCCCTTTGTATAAAAAAGAAGGGCAATTCGGTGACCTGTACATCACTTACATGATCAGGATACCAACAAACCTTACCGAAAAGCAAAAGGAATTATTTACGGAATTATCCAGGTTAAAATAATTTTTATGGAAACAGGAAAATTAATACCCATTCATAGCTTTTGTACCCACCACCATGTGGAATCTGCATTTATAGACGAGCTATCCCATTTTGGATTAATAGAAATTGTAACTATTGAGGACAACAGCTTTATAGATGAAGAAAAGATAACCGAACTGGAAAAACTTGTGCGCCTGCACCAGGAACTCGATATAAACCTGGAGGGCATGGACGCCATTACCCATTTATTGCAAAGGCTAAATGAGATGCAGCAGGAGATCAGGACCCTTAAAAATAAGCTTCGGCTTTACGAGAATGTGGATGATATTTAAGCGTGGAAATGAAATGAACGTTTGATGATCAAATGATGGCTTCGTCGTACCTCCCCGCCATGACGTGCAAACCTTTTGGCAGGTATTTTGTTAACTAGCTTTATATCCAATAAATAAAATATTGAAACCAGTCGCAGAAGTGGAAATAACAGGATCAATTAAAAGAGTTTTATTAGCATTGGGGATACTGCTTTGTGTATTCAGCCCCGCTATAGCAATACCAGCAAATGAACCGGGCAAAGATACCCTGTCAACTTCCACACAGCAGGAAGCCATCGCTTTCATGAATAAGATAAGTACCGTGGAGCGCAGCCCACACTGGCCGAATATCAGGCCTGCGTTGTTCCTGCAGAATTTAAAAGCAAATATTCAGCAGCCCGTTCTCATTTACCCGGGTAATGGCACCAACTTTTGTGGCTATGGCGCACTCACTTATTTATTTTTAAGAGATGATCCGCTGGGTTATGCAAAATTATTATTGCAGTTATACCGTGATGGAACGGCTAAATTCGGGAAAACATGCTTCAACCCTTCTCCTGCCGTAAAGCAGGAAGCGGGGCGGCTCAAATACAAAGGCATACTTGACATTCATCCTGCAGAACAGATGTGGTTTCTTACGGTTGCGGACCATTTTAAAGGATACGTAAATATTTTCAACCGAAATTTTGATCCGGGCGACGAAAATACATTCTGGGCCTCCACTAATTATGCAAAGTTCAACCGCATGGTAAGAAGCATACTTCGCTACAAAACAAAGGCAAAAGGTGCCGACCTGATGCGCCCACGCATTAATGACCTTTACCAATATATCAGTGAAAGGATGCAAACGGGTATGGTGGTGCTTTATATCAATAACCGGATAGTTCATAAAAAAGACCATACCATTAAGCTGGCGGTACCCACACATTTTATCATAGCTGAAAAGATCAGCAGGGAAAATGATGTGATCAGGCTTGTGTATTGGGATTATGGCGGAAGGACACAGTTACAGATGTCAGCGACATTTTTCAAACGGATAATTTTCGGTATCACTCATTGTACAAAAAAAGAACCGGATGCAAAATAGGCCCGTACAGGTAACGTTTTTTTTTGCGCTTGCAGGAATTATTTTTTCCTGCTCACCAAAGAATATTTCCACGAACTATTACTATGAGAATGAAAAGATCCTGGACAGCATAGAAGAAAAATATAAAAAATTGTCGCAGCAAAAGCCATTTACCATTGGTTTTACCTCGAAGGACTTTAGTACCGTATCCATAGAAATAATAACCGATACACTTACGTATGTTTACGAGTTCGAAACAAATGAGCGCCGTTTATATGACAGCCTGGTAAGGTATCGTTTGGATGCAGCACAGATCACCCGCCTGATCACGCAAATGCAGGCGATACGTTGCACCTGGATAAAGAACCAGGATTATTATGTTGATGAAAGAAAGAATTCGCTGGTATTTATGTCGATAAGGCCGGTAGCCCTCAAGCGGCCTTTTTCTTACCAGAAATATTATGTACTAACTTATTTCAACCAGCCCCAGCATTTCGACAGCGAAGGACGACTGCTTGACAAAAGAAGACTTCGCCGGCTGCGTAAAATAAACGGGGAGATCTTCCACAGGATAAACGACAAGGTTTGTTATACCATATCGGGTAAATTCAGATAAAGCTGATTTGATGTCCCGATAGCTATCGGGATGATGATTTAATGATTGAAGCACTCCCCTCTTCCGCTACTCTTTCCGCCAAAAGAAATAAAGTTTATCTTCGGAATATAAGATGAATCCATTTTTATTTAAAATACTCAAACTAACTGTTCTCAGGAAGAAGCGGCCTGCACACGGCAAAAAGCCGGAATACACTCCTTTAGAACTTGCAAGGGGATTCAGGGAATTTAAAATAACCCTGGTCCGCTCAATACAGGATGTTTTTCTTATTGCACTCGGCATCGGCTCCGCGGCTTTCGGTCTCGAAGGTTTTCTTTTACCCAATAAATTCATTGATGGCGGGGCAACGGGCATCTCACTGCTCATCTCAGAAACAACAGGTGCACCACTTTATGTTTTGGTTGTGCTTGTCAACATCCCCTTTGTCTTTTTAGCCTATAAGGTCATCGGTAAACAATTTGCCATTAAAACGGCATTCGCCATTTCGGGCCTTGCATTTTGCATCGCTACTTTTCATTTCCCTGAAGTAACACATGATAAATTGCTGGTTGCAATATTCGGTGGTTTTTTCCTCGGGGCAGGTATCGGTTTATCTGTACGGGGTGGCGCTGTGATCGACGGATCGGAAGTACTGGCCATTTTCCTCAGTAAGAAATTCGGGACCACTATGGGCGATGTCGTCATCATCATTAATATCCTTATTTTTTCTGCAGCAGCTTATTTACTGGAGATCGAAACAGCGATGTATGCTTTGATCACTTACATGTCTGCATCCAAAACACTCGACTTCATCATTGAAGGCATTGAAGAATATACCTCGGTCACCATCATTTCATCTCACAGCCATGAGATAAGGGAAATGATCATTAACAAAATGGGAAGAGGTGTAACGCTGTATACCGGCAAAAGCGGTTTTGGTAAAACCGGTGAGACAAGGAACGTAGATGTTGTTTTTACCGTTATTACCCGGCTGGAATTAAATAAATTAAAAACGGAATTAAAAAAAATAGACCCCAATGCATTCGTGGTGATGAGCAGCGTAAAGGATACTACTGGGGGAATGATAAAGAAGCGACCGCTGAAGCATTGATTTGTGTTATTTAAATTTTAAGAACAACATCTTCACAGCAAATGCAATTATTAACCCACTCATCACCCACCTCACCCACTGCTGGTATCTTTCATTTTTAAAAAATGTATCTGTTGCATAGCCCGCGAAAAAAATAATTGTGCAATTGGTAATAAAGCTTCCCAGCATTTGCAAAGCCCCCAGCAAAATGTTCTGCATAGCTATATTCCCTTTTTCCGGATGTATGAACTGGGGCAGCAATGAAAAATACAGGAACAGGGAACCAGGGTTAAGGAGATTCCCAATAAATCCTCTTGTATAGAAATGAATAGCCGGTTTATTATCCCGTCCTTCTCCCGGTTCTTTCCACTGAACTGTTTTAAGATTACGTATGGCCAGGTAAATAAGATAAGCAATACCACAGTAACGCAGCGCATCCAATGCGTATGGTGTTGCGGCAAGCAGGGCAGTCAGGCCAAAGATCAACGCGGTAATGTGTATCACGAAAGAACTTGCAACACCTGCTGCCGTGGCCCATCCCGCTTTACGCCCGTATTCAAAAGTGTAGGTAAGGTAAAGCATCATGTTTGGGCCGGGCGTTAGTGCAAAGCCAACAACCAGGGCCATATAAAAACCCAGCTCATTAAAAGGCATCATGCTTTTTTAAAATTAGTATGCAAAGTAAATTTCTGTAGCACCGTATCCGTACGAATTACTGTACTGGTTCACAAATGATTTCACTTCCTTCTTTGATTTCAGTATCTCGTGTATCTCATCCCTCAGCTTTCCTGCACCAACGCCATGAATGACCGTTAGCGAAGGCTGGTAATGCGCTACCGCAAGGTCATAATATTTTTCAAAAGCTTTTAACTGCATCGTTAATATCTCAAAATTGGTCAGGTGCTTCCAGCTATCCGTTAATTTTTCTATGTGCAGGTCAACAACCGTCCTCGCAGTTTCCATATGCTGTTTGATCTTCCCCGCATCATATATCCTGAAGCCTGAATTACCCAGTTTTGCGAGGTCAACTTTTTCCTCATCTACCTTATCAGGATAATCATCAAATAAGGAATAGGAAAAGCCCGGCTCATTTTTAAGCTGTATCTCTTCTATCTTTTTAAACAATTGCTTTGCCTTTAGCTTTAAAGAGGACTCATAGAACGGAGCCTTTTTTTTATCGGGCTCTTTTAACCCGAATTCAAAATCAAATTTCGGGCTGTCACTCAGGTCCTCAAACTTTACATCATGAAGATAAAAATCACTTAGGGGCTCAATGGTATTTTTCAATTGAAAATCACTCTCCCCTCCTATCCTCAGGTTATAATTAAAGGTATAGGCCCGCTCGTCCTGGTTAACCAGGTATAATTTGAATTTCTCCACCACATCATCATCAAAGATATCCTTGTCAAATACAGGCATAAAAGAAAGCAGCATGCCGTTCCCTTCCTTTACTTTAGGCGTTACCTTTTCTTTTTGAACATCGTCAATAAATACCTTTCTCTTCTCTGCCTTTCGTTTTTCAGTGAACATTTTAAAATAGGGAAAGTCGATCTGGTCCATATAAGCCGGGAAGCGAACACCCTTTACTTCTATCATGACCATCTTTTCATTCATGATCTCCACTACTTTTCCTTCTTCGTCAGTAAGTAAGACTATTATTTTATCGCCGGGCTGATATTTCATTATTGACAGATATAAAAACGGCACAAAGTTAATTTACCTGTGCCGTTTAAAAGATTTTTGTTTGAATGTTAAGCAGGTTGCGATGCCAGCTTGCTTTTTTTATACCCGTATAAAAAATAGATGATTATTCCCAGCACCAGCCAGGCGATGAACCATACCCAGTTGCTTTTTGACATGCCGGTAAGCAGGTACATACAGGTGATGACACCCATCAATGGTATAAGCGAATATTTTTTGATAAATGCAAAGACCGCCAGCAGCACAGCACTGATCCAGAAAATGATCAGCGAGATATTGGGCGTTGCCATATCCATAAACGATTTTTTGCCGGCTGCGTATTCCGCATCAGCACTAAAATCAAATTTCATCATGTCTGTAAAATAGGTTTTGGACAATGACCAGGCCATAAATATCGCACCGGCAACTATTATTGGGAAAATGAATTGGCCATTGATGTATGGTAAATGAAAACGTCCGCCTATTTTTTCTTTGCGTGGTATCAATAATACGCCACCGCAAACCAATACAAAAGCAAAGAGTGTAGCGATACTGGTAAAATCCAATACAAATGTTTTGTCGGTAAACAAAATAGGTATGCCTACAACCAATCCTGTTATTATTGTTGCAAAAGAGGGTGTTTTAAATTTTGGATGTATTTTTTGAAATACGGGCGGCATCAATCCATCACGGCTCATACTCATCCAGATGCGTGGCTGCCCCATTTGAAAAACAAGTAAAACGCTCGTCATGGCCACCACGGCAACTACTGCAACAACAAACTGCATCCATCCCACATTCAGGTTCTGGGGTTCAAAAATAAAAGCGAGTGGATCTCCTATACCGTCAAAATTCCGGTAGTTAACTGCACCCGTTAAAACCAGGGTCAGTAAAATATAGATGACTGTACAAATGACCAATGAAAGGATCATACCTCTTGGCAGGTCTCTTTGCGGGTTCTTGCTTTCTTCCGCAAGCACACTCACCGCATCAAAACCAATATAGGCAAAGAATACACTTGCCACTGCCAGCATCACGCCGCCAAAGCCATTCGGCATAAATGACTTTACGCCTGCATCATCGGGTGGTGTCCAGTTTGCAGTAAGCCCGTTTGAAAAAACAAGGTAACCACCCACAAGGATGATGAGGATAACTACCGCGATCTTCAACACTACCATTACATTACTGAAATTGCGGCTTTCTTTTATACCCCGGTAAACGAGGTAAGTGATGAGAAAATTTATGACGAGAGCGGGAATGTCAAGGATCATCCTTAATCCCCCAACAACGGGTGCATTGTTCCAGGCGGCCAGTACTTCAGTGTTTGTACTTCCATCTTCAATGGCATGCTTGGCTTCCATATAGCTGGTAGAAAAATAAGCCGGTATATGTAAGTTCATATTCATGCTTTGCCCCAGTTTATCCAGGAAAGAAGTGAAATAATCACTCCAGCTATAAGCCACGTAAATATTACCGATGGAATATTCCATGATGAGTGCCCAGCCAATTACCCAGGCGAACAATTCACCAAAGCTTGCATAGGCATAAGTGTAAGCACTGCCGGCAACGGGGATACGGCTTGCAAATTCAGAATAACACAATGCGGTAAAAGCACAGGCAATACCTGTAATTATGAACAGCACCACAACGCCCGGCCCGCCGTTGAATACCGCAAAGCCAAGACTGCTGAAGCTTCCTGCGCCTAGTATTGCGGCAATACCAAAGAAGGTAAGGTCCCTTACCGTCAATACTCTTTTTAGCTTACCTCCCCCGTGCGCATCATCAGCTCCTTCAGCTAAAATATTTTCTATCTTTTTTGTGCGGAATAAAGAATTAGACATGTTGGTTCTGGTTTTAAGAAAAGTAAATTAAGAAAATCTTTGGAATATCGAACAAGGAACAAGGAATTATGAATGATGAATGATGATCGCAATGCGATCCTTCGTGATTCAGCATTCCTTGTTCCTTGTTCATTATTCATCAACTCTCCCTCAACATTAAATAATCAGCAAGTTCCCTCAATGGTTTTTTACGAACGGAGAGCACGGCAGTATCTTCCAGGTGCTTTAATGAGGATTGGAGGTATTTATCTTTTAATTCCCTTGCCCAGTTATCTACCTTGCAGTCTTTGAATATTTGCAGAACGCGGTCAACCTTATCAGCAGGATCGGTCTTAATAAGCTCTTTTAATTCCTTAAGCCTAGCGGGTGCTGCAGATTCAAATGCATGGATCATTAAAAAAGTTTTTTTATTGGCCAGGATATCGCCACCAACTTTTTTGCCGAACTTTTCAGGGTTGCCAAAAGCATCCAGGTAATCATCCTGCACCTGGAAAGCAATACCCAAATTCTTTCCAAATTCATACAGGTGTTGCTGGTTGCCTTCCCCCGCTCCTCCCAATATAGCGCCCAGTTGCAGGCTGGCTGCTACGAGTACCGAAGTTTTTAAGGTAATCATGTTCACATACTCATCCATGCTCACGGTTTCCCTTTTCTCAAAGTTCATATCCAGTTGCTGTCCCTCGCAAACGGCGCTGGCAGTGTTATTGAAAAGAAACAGAACTTTTTGCAACTGTGATATCTTGATCTTGTTAAGGTACTCGTATGCTTTTACAAACATCACATCCCCTGCAAGAAGGGCCGTTGATTCACCATATTTTGTATGTACGGTCTCCATTCCGCGGCGCATGGGCGCTTTATCCATAATGTCATCGTGTATCAGGCTGAAATTGTGAAATAGTTCTATCGCGGCAGCGGCATTATATGCATCGGGATCTATTTCATCAAACAATTGGTTCCCCATCAATACACAAACCGGGCGGATCCTTTTACCCCCGATGCCCAGGATATACTGCGCAGGGTCATACAGGGTTTCCGGCTGTACCGGGAAATGACGAATGTTGAACTTTTCTTCGAATAGCTTTGAGAGCTCAATGAATGAATGCATAGATACCGCGAAGATACAAAGACACTAAAGAAAGCAGCGGCTTTGGCGTTGATAAAAATTACCTTTTCTTTTTATTCTTTTGTTTAGCAGCATGCTTTGCCTTAGGTTTATTTATTGGTTGCACCTTATCTTTTGCTGCATGTACTTTTTTGGGTTCAGGATGACCGGTTCCTTTCTTTGGCGGAACCCAATCATAATCCAGTTGCCTTTTACTTAAATTGGCCGCAACTACTGTTATCCGTACACGGTCACCCATCCTGAATTTTTGTTTTGTATTCAACCCAACAAGGGCATAATCGGTCTCGTCCAGCCTGAAATCATCATAGTCACTAAGGTCCCTAACGGTAACCATGCCCTCGCATTTATGAAGAACGGTCTCCACGAAAAATCCAAAGGAAGCAACGCCGCTGATGATGCCGTCAAATTCTTCACCCAGGTAATCTTTCATGAACTCCACCTGCTTGTATTTATTACCTGCACGCTCTGCTTCCATCGCCTTGCGTTCCCTGTCGCTGCAATGCTTGCACTTTTCATCCATTTTCTTATCCGGCTTAAGGCTCTTTTCCAAACATTCCAAAAGAATGCGGTGCACCATTACATCGGGGTAGCGGCGGATGGGAGAAGTAAAATGGCAGTAATGCTCAAATCCCAAACCATAGTGACCGATATTTGCTGAAGTATAGATGGCCTTTGACATGGTACGGATGCCCAATTGTTCCAGCACGTGCTGCTCGGGTTTACCTTCCACGTCTTTCAGCATCTTATTGAATGAGGCAGCTACTGCACGCTCGTCATGCAGGTCAAAGCTGTAGCCTAATTTTTTTGCAAATGCAACAAAGGGCTTTAGCTTTTCTTCATCCGGCTCATCATGTATCCGGTATGGAAAAGGGATCGGCTCCTTATTCACTTTTATCTTTGAAACATAAGCAGCGATCGTCCTGTTGGCCAGCAACATGAATTCTTCAATGAGCTTATGTGCATCTTTACTTTCTTTGATAACAATGCCGATGGGTTTTCCTTTTTCATCCAGTTCAAAACGAACTTCCTGCGAAGAAAAATTGATAGCGCCGTTCCTGAATCTTTCTTTCCTGAATTTTTGTGCAATGTCATTCAACAAAAGGATGGGCTTATAATGAAGGCCGTCCTTCTTTTCAATGATCTCCTGCACTTCATCGTAAGTAAAACGATGGTTACTGTGTATGATGGTCTTTCCTATCCAGCTATGTTTTATCTCTGCCCTGTTGCTGATCTGGAAAACCGCGGAGAAGGTATATTTATCTTCATGCGGCCTTAAAGAACATAGTTCATTGGATATCCTTTCGGGCAGCATCGGGTTCACCCTGTCGGGCAGGTAAACACTCGTGGCCCTTTCATAAGCGGTCTTGTCCAGCAATGTGCCGGGCTTCACAAAATGACTAACGTCGGCAATGTGTACGCCTATCTCGTAATTCCCATTATCTAAATTCCGAATGGAGATGGCATCATCAAAATCCTTTGCATCTACAGGATCAATGCTAAAGGTTAATATATCACGAAAGTCTTTTCGCTTCTTTATTTCCTCACGGGTTATATTTTGCGGCAATTGCTTTACTTCCTGCAATACTTCCTTATCAAATGCCAGCGGGAAACCTGCTTCGATAAGGATCTCTTTCATCGCCATATCATTGTCGTCCTCCGACTTTAAAATGGTTACCACCTCACCCTGGGGTTTTTTATCTGTTTTGTTCCAGCTTACCAGCTTTACCACCACCCTTTCATTATCCTTTGCGCCATTCAGTTTATCTGCTGCAATATAAAAATCCGGCAAAGGCTTTTCAGATGCGGCGACAAAAAAAGCAAAATTTTTATTCAGTTGAATATTCCCAATGAATTCTGTTTGTTTTCTTTCGGCAACATCTATCACTTTTCCCTCGGGCCTTTTTCCTTTTGGGGTGCCCCTGTTGATCTGCACCCTTACCATATCTCCATGAAAAGCACGGTTAAAATCATTGGGACGAACGATGATGTCCTTGTCTGACCCTTCTACTATAACAAAGCCCATCCCGCTTCGCGAGATGTCTAATCTTCCTTTTACAATATCAACCTGTGATGATTTTTTAGGAGGGGTATTTTTTTTACTCATATTTTTTTACTGCCGGAAAGTATAAGGCTTTAAAAATTCAGAACAAATTTTGGTGCCTGCCTGATTTTACGGCAAATTGTATTTTTCCAGCCTGCAATGTACCAAGAAATTGCTACATTCGGCTAAACCAAGGGTTGTGCAGCCACTCACAAATTCTCCACAAAGGATCATTACCAAAACGATATGGATACTGTCGCTGGTGAGTCTGTTTACAGATATAGCCAGTGAGATGCTTTACCCCGTAATGCCGCTTTTTTTAAATCATATCGGCTACACAGCCATTTTTATTGGTGTGCTGGAAGGTATAGCAGAAGCTGTAGCGGGCTTAAGTAAGAGTTATTTTGGTAAACTTAGTGATAACAGCGGCAAACGCCTGCCTTTTGTGCAGTTGGGTTATACTTTGAGCGCAATAAGCAAACCAATGCTGGCCATTTTCATTTATCCCTGGTGGATATTCTTATCCAGGACGATCGACCGGCTGGGCAAAGGCATACGTACCGGCGCAAGAGATGCAATGCTGAGTGATGAATGCACAAAAGAAACCAGGGGGCGTGTATTTGGATTTCATCGCAGCATGGATACGTTTGGCGCTGTATTGGGGCCTGCTATTGCACTGGCTTATCTTTATTTTTATCCCAATGATTATAAAACGCTCTTCCTGATTGCCTTTCTGCCGGGATTGCTGGCCATTGTTGCCGGTTTACTCATCAAAGAAAAAAAGAAACCACCCCCGGTCATCCCTGCGGACGGCCAGCGACCAACCGCCAACCTCTTCGCCTTTGCGGGATACTGGAAAACCAGCTCAACGGAATATAAAAGATTGGTTAGCGGCCTTTTGCTCTTTGCATTATTCAACAGCTCAGACGTCTTTCTTTTACTCAGGATGAAAGAGAGCGGGTTGAATGATACTTCCGTGATCGGTATCTATATCTTTTACAACCTGGCCTTTGCATTGCTGGCTTACCCGGTTGGCATACTGGCTGATAAATTAGGATTAAAAAAAATATTCCTGGCCGGGCTCTTTGTTTTCGCCCTTGTATATATTGGTTTTGCCTTTAATAACAATATCTACATTTTTCTTTTTCTTTTTTTATTGTATGGATTGTATGCCGCGGCAACAGAAGGGATCTCCAGGGCATGGATAAGCAATATTGTTGATAAAAGCGAGACGGCTACGGCAATTGGCACCTATTCCGGTTTCCAGAGTATCTGCGCATTGATCGCCAGCAGCCTTTGCGGACTGTTATGGTATAATTTTGGAGCTATGCTTACTTTTTTGGTCACCGCCGGAATCACCGTTATAGTTATTATTTATTTATCGGCTTTTAAAAGATCTGCCACATCAATTCCGTAATTTTAAAACCCAATCAAACATTATGAATTCATACGATACCGTAACTGATGCATTAAGGGGCCTGAAACAAAGAGGCTACACGTTAGACTTCAATATCGCTTTTGATAAAATAACCTGTTCCGACAACGGCATCTGCCTTAACCCGGGTGAATTTGAGATCGTGGAGGTGCACCGCTTTGAAGGGAACACCGATCCCGGTGATGAAAATGTAGTGTATGCCATTGAATCGAAAGATGGAAAAGTAAAAGGCGCTATGAGCAGCGCTTATGGAATGCATGCAGACCCGGTCTCCAATGAAATGATCCAAAAACTTTCTATACACAAATAATAAAACCCAATAACTATGCCGGTACTCAACCGCAGAAATTTTATCAGGACATCGGCACTAACAGGTGCAGCCTTAACACTAACCAATTCCATCAAAGCCTTCTCCCCTGTAAAAAAAGACAAGGTACGCATCGGCATCATCGGTGTGGGTTTCCGCTCACATGAACACATGGGTAATTTTTTACAGCGTGATGATGTGGAGATCACGGCTATTGCCGATCCGCAGCAAAGAAGCATTGATGAAGCGCTTGCTGTTTTCGCAACTTATAAGCGTCCTGTTCCTGCTATATATAAGAACGGTAATGAAGATTATAAAAACCTGTTGAAAAGAGATGACGTGGATGCAGTTATGATCTGTACGCCATGGGAATGGCATAGCGTACAGGCAATTGATGCAATGAATGCGGGAAAAATTCCCGGCGTAGAGGTTTGTGGTGCGATACAATTACAGGAATGCTGGGATGTGGTCAACACTTCCGAAAGAACAAAAATTCCTTTGATGATGATGGAGAATGTTTGCTATCGCCGTGATGTGATGGCGGTATTGAATATGGTGCGCAAAGGAATGTTTGGAGAATTATTACACGGCCAGGGCGGTTACGAACATGACCTGAGAGGCGTACTTTTCAATGATGGTAAAACAGCATACAACAGCGGCGTGGATTTTGGTCCAGCTGCATACAGCGAAGCGCAATGGCGTACAGAACATAATTTAAAACGCAACGGTGAATTGTATCCAACACACGGCCTGGGACCGGTAGCCGTAATGATGGACATCAACCGCGGCAACAGCATGACAAGGCTTTCTTCTGTTGCAACAAAAGCAAAAGGACTGCAAAAGTATATTGCTGAACATCCAAAAGGCGGCAAGGATCATCCGAACGCAAAGCTTGACTATAAATGTGGTGATATCGTTAACACGCAAATACAATGTAGCAATGGCGAAACCATTTTATTAACGCATGATATTTCTTCCCCACGTCCTTATAATTTAGGATTCAGGGTACAGGGCACAGAAGGCATCTGGCAGGACTATGGCTCCGGCGGGAAAACACAGGGCTTTATTTATTTTCAAAAAGAAATGAACCATAGCCATCGCTGGGATAATACAGAAAAATGGTTAACGGATCATGATCATCCCATATGGGTAAAATATGGCGCTAAAGCTGAAGGCGCCGGGCATGGCGGCATGGATTTTTTTGTTGACCATGCTTTTATTGAATGCATAAAGAGGGGCACAGAATTCCCATTGGACGTTTATGACTATGCAAGCTGGTATGCTATAACACCACTCAGCGAAAAAAGTATCCTGGAAGGCGGGCAGGTGCAGGACATCCCGGATTTTACAAAAGGAGCATATAAAAACAGGAAACCGATATTTTGTTTAGGAGATGATTATTAGGCTAAGAGATCAAAAGAGAAAAAGAGTAATTCACAACTCCTTTCCTCTTTTTCTCTTTTATGCCCTTAGCTAAATATAAAAAAATGAACCGTAGAAAATTCTTACACCTGTCTGCACTAACTGCGCCATTGCTTACCGCAAAAAATTCCTTTGCCAGAAATTTTGAGCAAACTACCAAACCAATTGTTATCTCTACCTGGGACAGCGGCATGGCGGTAAATGCGGAAGCATGGAAAATACTATCAGCAAAGGGCCGTGCCCTGGACGCTGTGGAAGCAGGCGCTATGCATATAGAGAACGAGATCAATTGTTGTGTTGGCCTCGGTGGCTACCCCGACAGGGACGGCATTGTAACGCTTGACAGCTGCATCATGGATGAGCACGCCAACTGTGGCGCCGTGGCTGGTATTGAAAGAATAAAGCATCCTGTTTCTGTTGCACGAAAGGTTATGGAAAAAACGCCACATGTAATATTGGTAGGCGCCGGTGCACAACAATTTGCTGTTGAGAATGGGTTCCCTTTGGAAAGCGCTGAGTTATCCGGTGATGCAAAAAAAGCATATGCAGAATGGCTGAAGAAAAGCGAATACAAACCGGTGATAAATATTGAAAACAAAAAAGGCAATGGCCCATTCGCTCCCAATTTTTTTGAAGACGGCACAGCCAACCATGATACGATGGGCCTGGTAGCGATGGATACAAGTGGAAATTTATCAGGCGCTGTTACCACCAGCGGCATGGCGTATAAGTTGCACGGCCGTGTTGGCGACTCCCCTATCATCGGCGCGGGTTTATTTGTAGACAATGAAGTTGGTGCTGCAACAAGCAGTGGTACCGGTGAAGAGGTCATCCGCATTTGCGGAACGCACCTGGTGGTGGAATTCATGCGCCAGGGACTCTCACCTGAAATGGCGTGCAAAAAAGCAGTAGAAAGGATAGTTAAGAGAGATAAAGTAAAAGCCAGGACATTGCAGGTTGGTTTTTTGGCGATGAATAAAAAAGGGCAATACGGTGCGTATGCAATTCAGAAAGGATTTGTTTTTAGTGTGAAGAGTAATAATGAGAACATGATCCATCCGGCGAAATATCTTATTTAGAAATTTTCAATGCTCAATTTTCAATTCTTAATGTTCAACGGAGCACTCAACTGAGAATTGAACATTGAACATTGAACATTGAACATTTACTATGAATTTTTTGCTTGAAGTAATAGGATTTACCATTGAAGGCTGCATTGCCGCACAGGCTGCAGGCGCTCATCGCATCGAATTATGCGACAACCCCGGCGATGGGGGCACCACGCCTTCCTATGGTTTTATAAAAGCAGCGAGAGAAGTATTGGATATTGAGCTATATCCCATCATTCGTCCACGGGGCGGCGATTTTTTATACAGTGATGATGCGTTTAAAATAATGAGAACGGATGTACAAATTTGCAAAGATCTCGGCTGTGATGGCGTGGTGATCGGTATGCTGCATGCAGATGGAACGGTTGATAAGGAAAGATGCAGGCAACTAGTTCAGCTTGCTTATCCGATGGGCGTTACTTTTCACCGTGCTTTCGACAGGACGGCTGATCCGCTAAAAGCAATGGAAGACATTATAGAAATTGGTTGTGAAAGAATTCTTACATCAGGGCAAAAGCCCAATGCTTTGGATGGTGCGGAGCTTATCGCAAAACTGATCGAACAGGCAAATGAAAGGATCATCATCATGCCCGGCAGTGGTGTTCGTTCGGATAATATTATTGAACTCGCAAAAAGAACAAAGGCTATGGAGTTTCATACATCAGCAAGGACTATGGTAGAAAGTAAAATGGATTATAAGATCAAAGAGTTAAATGAAAGTTTGAGATCTGTTGCTGTTGACACAAATGAAATAAAAAAGATCATTGATAACTTAAAAGGCCTGTAAAATGAAGATCAGGTTAATCACATTAATCTTTTTAATCACAGTTCAGACAATTTCCGCACAAAATATTTCCATTGAACTAAACAAAAACTGGCAATTCAAAAACCAAAAAGAAAGCAAATGGTACAAAGCCACTGTACCGGGAACTGTGCATACTGACCTGCTTGCAAACAAACTCATCACAGACCCATTTTACCGTGACAATGAAAACAAGCTGCAATGGATCGACAAAGCCAACTGGGAATACAGGACCGTTTTTAATGTTGATGCAGAAACCTTTGCTAAAAAAAATATTAAACTGGTCTTTGATGGCCTGGATACCTATGCAGATGTTTATCTCAACGGCAAATTGATCCTGCAGGCAGATAATATGTTCCGTGGATGGACGATAAATGTAAAGCCGCTGATCAAAAGATCGAACAATGAATTACTGATCAAATTTTCATCAGCTCAAAATAAAGTTGATAGTATTGCCAAAGCGAGGCTGCCATTGGTATTGCCCGATAACAACCGTGTTTATGTACGCAAGGCCCAATACCATTTTGGCTGGGACTGGGGGCCGAAGTTTGTAGGATGTGGGGTGTGGAAGAAAATAAAACTGGTATATAATGATGGCCATAAATTTGTAAGCTCCAAAACAAAATACAGCCCTTTAGCTAATCTCATTCAACAAAAAGATTCTATAGGGACGTCGTTTCATTTTGAAAAAGATGGTAAACCCATTTACGCCAAAGGTGCCAACTGGATACCAGCCGATGTTTTTTTACCAAGGTTAAAAAAAGAAGACTACCGCAGGATGTTGCAAAGCGTAAAAGACGCCAACATGAATATGCTGCGTGTCTGGGGCGGCGGCATTTATGAAACTGATGAATTCTATGATCTCTGCGATTCACTTGGCATCATGGTATGGCAGGATTTTATGTTTGCCGGAGGAATGATACCGGGTGATGATGCCTTCTTCGCTAATGTAAGAGAAGAGGTGAAATATCAAATTGAACGATTAAAAAATCATCCATGCATCGTACTCTGGTGCGGAAATAATGAAATTGATGAAGCCTGGAATAACTGGGGATGGCAGAACCAGTTTAACCTGCACGGGGCAGATTCCGCAAAGGTTTGGAACGATTATAAAAGAATGTTTCGGGATAGTCTGCCCAAATGGGTGAATGAGTTTGACGGATCAAGGCCCTACGTTTCCACCTCTCCCATGCACGGCTGGGGCCGCAGGCAAAGCTTAACAGAAGGTGACAGCCATTACTGGGGGCTTTGGTGGGGACTGGAAGACTGGGAAACATTTGAAAATAAGACCGGCAGGTTTGTGAGTGAGTATGGCATGCAGGCCATGCCCAACTGGAATACGATCAAAAGTTTTACCCATGATACTGACAGGTATTTATATTCGAACGTAATAAAAGCACACCAGAAAGCAACCGATGGTTTTAAAAAATTGGATCACTATCTCAAGAGGTATTTCATCGATTCTGCGAAGCTTAGCAAACTCTCGCTGGAAGATTATACTTATCTCACACAATGCATCCAATACTATATTTTGAGAAACAGCATCGCTACACACAGGAGTAAATATCCCCGGAATATGGGTACACTACTTTGGCAGATGAATGACTGCTGGCCGGTGGCGAGCTGGAGCATTACTGACTATAGCCGTCATCCGAAAGCCGCGTGGTATGCAGTTAAAGAAGCGTATCGCGATGACGCCATGCCTGCAGTTGAGGGTGGATATCCAAAAGACAGGCAACTGGAAAAACCGGTATACAGTGTTACTGCATCAGGTACCCGCCTTTCCATTAAGTCCAACAGGAATGCCTTGTATGTTTGCATTATGTCTGAAGATAAAGACCTTGTTTTGTCCAACAATTATTTTAGCCTATATGCCGGCGCTGCTGAGACCATCACGGCCAATAAAACTATCGATCCAAAAAAGATCAAAGTGATATCTTTATTCGATGTATTGAACAGGTAATATCAAAAATGTTTGCCCAAATGAAAAAAATTATCATCGTTTCGCTTTTATTGGTTGCGCTAGTGTCAGCCCGGGCCCAAAAGCACAGTTTCGCATTAAGCAAAACCGATTTCTTACTCGACGGAAAACCCTTCCAGATCATCAGCGGGGAAATGCACCCCGCAAGGATACCTAAGGAATACTGGCGGCATCGCATTCAGATGACAAAGGCAATGGGTTGCAATACCATTGCAGCTTATATCTTCTGGAATTACCATGAAGAAAAAGAAAATGTGTTTGATTTTAAAACAGGCAACAGGGATATTGCCGAGTTCATAAAGATCTGCCAGCAGGAAGGCATGTGGGTGCTCCTGCGGCCAGGCCCATACGTTTGTGCAGAATGGGACTTTGGCGGCCTGCCTCCTTACCTGCTGAAACATCCTGATATCAAAATAAGATGTATGGATCCAAGGTACATGGCGGCAACTGAGCGATACATCAACAACCTGGCGAAACAAGTAGTGTCATTGCAATGCGTAAACGGCGGGCCGATACTGATGGTGCAAATTGAAAATGAATACGGCAGTTACGCCAATGATAAGAATTACCTGGAAGCATTGAGAAAGCTCTGGCTGAAGAATGGGATCAAGGTCCCGTTCTATACTGCAGATGGCCCTACGGCTTATATGCTTGAAGCAGGACATATAAAAGGAACAGCAATAGGATTAGACAGTGGCGGCAGTGACGCAGATTTTGCACAGGCGTCAAAAGCCGATTCGGTTCCTTCATTCAGCAGCGAAACATACCCGGGCTGGTTAACACATTGGTTTGAAAAATGGCAAAGGCCGGATACGAATGGATTGAAAAAAGAAGTGGAATATCTTTTAAAAAATAAAAAATCAGTAAACTTTTATGTGATACATGGCGGAACGAATTTTGGTTTTACCGCCGGTGCGAATGCCTTCAGCCCTGCCCAATACCAGCCTGATATTACCAGTTATGATTATGATGCACCCATCAATGAACAGGGGCAGCCGACCGCAAAGTTTTATATGCTGCGCAAACTTATTGCTCAATACACGGGTAATAAGTTCACCGATATTCCAAAGCCTATACCAACTATAGAGATCCCTGCTATACAGATGAAATACATGACAACGATCTGGAATCATTTACCTAAACCTGTGTTTTCCGTTCAGCCAAAGCCAATGGAATATTATGACCAGAACCAGGGCCTGATCTTATACCGCACAAAACTGATCGGCCACCGCAGCGGCAAATTAAAAATATGGGAGCCCCATGATTATGCCCTAGTATTTTTAAACGGCAAATTCATTGATACTGTTTACCGTGATGGTGGCGACTGGACAGTAGACCTTCCCATCCCGATAGCTATCGGGACAAATAGTGATAACATAACATTAGATATACTTGTTGAAGGAATGGGGCATATTAACTTTGCCCAGTTCATGATCGACCGTAAAGGAATTACTGATCGTGTAACACTAAATGGCATGACACTGATGAACTGGGAAACATTTTTATTACCGATGGATGATATTCGCCAGGCCACGCAACGCACCCCAACAAATTCTAAGAGCTTGCAAAGTGTCCCGACGGATAACAAAGGCGTTTTCTTTAAAGGAGAGTTTGTACTGTCCGACACCGGGGACACTTATTTCGACCTCGCCAATTACAGCAAAGGAATGGTTTATGTTAATGGCCATAACCTTGGCAGGCACTGGAATGCAGGACCGCAGCAAAGATTATACTGCCCGGCCGGCTGGCTAAATAAAGGAAATAACGAGATCATTGTCTTTGACCTGCTACAACAGGATGCTAAAGAGATCAAAACATTTAAAACACTGGAATGATGAAAAGAATTATTTTATCAACACTGCTGCTTACATCGTTTTCTGCATTTTCGCAAAAAGCGGAAAACATCATCATCATTACAACCGATGGCTTAAGATGGCAGGAAGTCTTCACTGGTATGGACAGCGCCATTGCCAATAATAAAAAATTCAACCAGGGCGACAGTGCAGAGATATTCAGGAAATATTGGGGACCGAACCTGGATGAAAGAAGAAAGAAATTAATGCCTTTTCTATGGTCGGTGCTTGAAGCTAACGGGCAGATCTACGGCAACAGGAATCTTGGTAACAAAGTAAACAATGCCAACCGCTACTGGTTCTCCTATCCCGGCTATAGCGAGATCTTTACAGGATATCCTGATACGCTCGTCAACAGCAACGATTATAAACCAAACCCGCATACAACACTCACCGAATTTTTAAACCGGCAGCCAAAGTATAAAAACAAAGTTGCGGCTTTTGGTGCCTGGGATGCTTTTGACAGGATCCTGAATGAAGAAAGAAGCGGTGTACCCGTTTATTCTGCCTTTGATAATTTCGGAGGGGCTAACCCAACAGCAACTGAAAAATTATTAAATGCCTTATCGAAGGATGCATACCGGGCCTTTGGTGAAGAAGAATGCCTCGACGTTTTTACACACTATGCAGCCTTTGATTACCTGCAGGCAAAAAAACCGAAGGTATTATATATCTCTTATGGCGAAACAGATGAATGGGCGCACAGCGGGCATTACAAGGATTATTTGAACGCTGCATCAATGGTTGACAAATGGATAAAAGACCTTTGGAATTATATACAGTCTGATCCTTTCTATAAAAATAAAACAGCCATATTTATCACAACAGACCATGGCCGTGGCGATGCAAAGAAAGAAGAATGGACAAGCCATAACAATAAAATAAGCGATGCTTACCAGATATGGTTTGCAGCAATGGGTCCGGGGATAAAAGCCAAAGGTGAGGTGAAGGATTTGCAGCAGTTATATCAAAAGCAGTTTGCACAAACCATGGCTAATATACTGGGGCTGGAATTTAAAACGGAGCATCCTGTTGCAGAAAAAATTGAGCTTAACCGGGATTAAATTCCTCAACTCGCGGTTGGTGGGGACACCAACCGCGGCCATCGCCGTGGCCGGTGTCCCACCGGCCACTATCTTAATATACGTGAGCAAGAATTTAAGAGCGAGCATCCTGTTGCAGAAAAAATAGAACTTAATGATTAGCGACAAAAAATTATCCTGATCCGCCTTCGACAAGCTCAGGCTGACAACCTTCTTATTGTATTTCCATTAATCTTTGTAATAAGGTAATTTGATTGGCTGCCCGGTTAAAATTATGCCCTTCATATTTTGCACCATAATAACTGTCATTATTGATATGATCCGTTAAAAAACGAATGGCCTGTATATAGATCATGAACTTACCGGCATAATGAAAATATTTTTTCTCCAGGTCATTCAGTTCATATCCCATTTCAGATAAATAACCGTCAACTATTGCATCATAAAATTCTTTTCGCACTGCTATTTTTGAAAGATCTTTTTCTTCCTCACTTACAGGAGCTAAATAGGTCCGCATCATATCTCCCACATCGCTGATGAAATAGCCGGGCATTACGGTATCCAGGTCGATAACACATATCCCCTTCCCTGCCGGGTCAAATAGCACGTTGCTGATCTTTGTATCGTGGTGGGTGCACCTTGTTGTAAGGTTCAGCTTACAGAATTCAAATTCATCAACAATGCTTTTTTGCTGTTCAATAAATGAGATCAATTCCTTTGACCTTTCAATACGTTCTGCATTGCCGGTTTGCAAAGCCTGTTCAAATTGCTGATATCTTAAAGTGAGGTCATGAAAATGTGGTAAGCTGATCTTTAATTGAGAAGCATCAAGTCCCGATAATGACCTTGTGAACCTGCCGAATTGCTTTGCTGCTTCATAAGCCTGGCCCGGCCTTTCAACCGTATCAATGGTATGAGAATCTTTTACAAAAGGAAACATGCGGAAATACCCTTCTGCGTTTTTAACAAGATCATTTCCCTCAACTGTTTTAACAGGTGTTACAAAATAATATTCCCGGTGATATTGCTTTAAATGATCTGATATCAGCCTTATATTAAAAGCTATGTCTTCAGGATTCCTGAAAATAGTATCATTGATCTTTTGCAGCACATATTGTTCTTTGCCTGTGTCTACAAGCCATGTGCTGTTTATCAAACCATTACCCAGTGGCCGGGTAACACATTCATTCCCGTTAAGCCCGTATTGCAATAAAATATTCCCCATAATCTGCTAAATTCGCACAAATTTGTGTAATTAGTTTCATCAATGCATCTACGAGAAGAAATATTAAAGGAGCATTCCAAAACACAATGCACTAAAATTGTGAAATGGGTAGGCAATGATCAAAAGCGCTTTAATGAATTGTTTGACCTGTTCCTTAATGATGAATACCGCGTTGTACAAAGGGCTGCATGGCCACTTGGTTATTGTGTGATCGCTCACCCGGTTTTCATAAGCAAACACTGGAAAAAACTGATCAATAACCTTAAGAAGCCCGGCTTGCATGATTCCGTTAAGCGCAACAGCATCCGGCTAATGCAGGATATCAGTATCCCGGAAAAATACGATGGCGAGATCATGGACCTTTGTTTTAAATACCTGGAATCGCCAACAGAACCACTTGCCGTCAAAGTATTTTCAATGAGCGTATTGGATAAGCTGGCAAAAAAATATCCTGAGATCATGCCTGAATTGAGGCTACTGATCGAGGACCAGCTTCCGCACCAGACAGCAGGATTCAAAAGCAGGGCAAAGAAAATATTAAAATGATCCTAACAACCCTGTGTAGTAAAGATTGACAGGATTTTCATACTTTCACATGCAGGAAATAACTGCCAAAATAAAATAATATGAGAAACATAATCAAGCCGGTAAAGTTTATTCTTTGTTCAGCAATTTTATTTTCTGTTGCGATATCAACCAATGCACAGGCTGATGAGGCAAAGAACCTGCCTAACTTCCTCCTGCCCGAGTTTACCCAGGGTATCGTGAAATTTAAATCAGGCCAGACTAAATCTGCGGTACTTAATTATAACACAATTGACCAGGAATTGGTGATCCGCCAGGACGGCAAGTATATGGTGATCGATAATCCCCAACAGGTAGATACCATTTTTGTGGCGAACAGGAGCTTTATACCATTCGGTAATGCATTTTATGAACTGGTGAATAAAGGAGTGGTCACTCTTTTCATACAACACAAAAGTAACTTAGAAGCTTTAGGAACGCCTACAGGCTACGGTGCTACAACACAAACAACAACTGCCACCTATCAGCGCCAGGTATATGGGCATGCCGGTACAGTTAACCTCAAGATACCGGATGAATATAAAGTTGTCGCGGCAAATGACTACTGGGTGAAAAAGGACGGTGCAATGGAAAAATTCATTACAAAGCGGCAGTTCCTGAAGATCTTTAAGGACAAGGAAAAAGAATTAAATAAATTCATTGACGCCAACAGCATTAATTTCAAAAATATTTCAGACCTGGTAAAGTTGTTTAATTACTGCAATGAATTGTATAGCTGAGTAAATCAGGAAACTTAGAAATTATAAATGCCTGTCTTTCGATTGCCGGTAAATGTCCTTAAATATCAGGCGCAGGTTTTGATCCTTGGTAAAATAATTATACACCCAGTTACAAAACACAAAGAACCTGTTCTTCACCCCCAGTATCAGCATGAGGTGAAGTGACATCCATATCATCCATGCAAATATCCCCTTGAAATGCAGTTTTGGCATATCTACCACCGCAAGGTTCCTGCCCACGGTAGCCATGGAACCTTTATCATTATAAACAAATTCTAAAAGCTGTTCTTTACCACTTTTCATTTCCTGCCTGCGTAAATTGTTCGCCAGCATATCCGCCTGTTGGATGGCAACCGGCGCTACCTGCGGATGCCCGTTTGGCCATGCAGGTTCTTCCATATATGCCACGTCACCAATGGCAAAAATATTTTCCGTGTCCATCACCTTACATTGCCTGTCAATTTTTATGCGGTTACCTCTTGCTACCAGGTCTTTATCAATTCCTGCGGGTATATTGCCTTTGATGCCCGCAGCCCAGATCACTATTTTGGTATCAATATTTTCTCCATTTTGTAAGCTGATCTTTTCACCGTCATAATCTTTCAGCATAGTATTGGTCAAAACCGTAACGCCCATTTTTTCCAAATATCTTTTTGATTCTTCACTGCTCTTTTCACTCATGGTGCCCAGTGTTTTTGCTGTGCCTTCCAGCAAAAAGATCTTCATCCTGCCAAAATCAAGCTCTGGGTAATCTTTCGGCAACACAAATCTTTTCATATCGGCAATGGCGCCACTTAACTCCACGCCGGTTGGTCCCCCACCCACTACCACGATATTCATTAGCTGGCGGATCGCCTGTTCATCTTTTGTATTGATGGCTGTTTCAAAATTCTGCAATATTCTGTAGCGTAACTGCAATGCTTCAAGGGTGCTCTTCATGGGCAGTGCGTGGTTTTGCAGGTTTTGGTTACCAAAAAAATTCGTATCGGCGCCCGTTGCTATCACCAATGCATCATAATCAAACCCGCCGATATTGGTGATCACTTTATTTTGCGTTGCCAGGATCTCTGTTACTTCTGCCATCCTGAACCGGACGTTCTTACTTTTGTGAAAGACCTTACGCAGGGGAAAGGAAATATTGCTGGCATCCAGCCCGGCAGTGGCAACCTGGTAAAACAACGGCTGAAACTGGTGAAAGTTGAATTTATCGATCAGCGTAATATCGAACCCGGGTTTGTTGCTGAGCTTGCGTGCCAGCCTTAAGCCACCAAACCCGCCACCTAAGATTACCAGTTTCATAGTTCATATTTTTTCAAACACAAAAATACGAAATTTTCAATAAATACTGAAAACATTAAAATATTTTCCATGTCCGAAGATCAATAAAGCACCCGCACTTTTATTGTTGCTTTTACTTTTTTTAGCAACTCCACCGCATTTTTACTCAGGTTCTTATTTACGTCCAGTACAACATAACCTATCGCATCATTTGTTTTAAGGTATTGCCCTACGATATTTATTTTATGTTTGCTCAATTGCGTATTGATCTCGGAAAGCACGCCGGGTACATTATTATGTATGTGTAAGATGCGGTGGGTACCTTCCTGCGGGGGCAGTGCCAGGGCGGGTATGCTGTGAGAGCCCGTACTTATACCCTTCTCCAGGTAATTAAATAACTTGCTGCTCACGTCATCACCAATATTATGCTGGGCTTCCTGTGTGCTGCCGCCAATATGCGGTGTAAGCAAAACATTATTCAGTCCCTGCAATGGGGTAGAAAATGCATCACCGTTCTTTTCGGGCTCCACCGGGAAGACATCTACCGCAGCCCCGCCCAGTTGTCCTTCCAATAATGCTTTTCGCAAAACGTCCAGGTCAACTACTTCTCCCCTCGCATAATTGATGAGGATACTTCCTTTCTTAAAATATTTAATGGTGGTTTTATTTACAAGATTTTTTGTGCTTGCCATTTCAGGCACATGCAGGGTAACAATATCTGATTTACATACAACATCTTTAAAGCTCTTCCGAACTTCTGCATTTCCCAAAGGCAATTTTGTTTCTGTATCATAAAATATCACCTTCATGCCAAGGCCTTCGGCCAGTATGCTTACCTGTTTACCAATATTGCCATAACCAATTATACCGAGTGTCTTACCCCTTAATTCGTAACTTCCGCTGGCTTCTTTTTCCCATATCCCTTCATGCGCTGCTTTATTTTTATCGATCACTTTACGTATCAGCATGATCGATGCGCCGATCACCAGTTCCGCTACACTCCGGGTATTGCTGTAGGGCGCATTAAATACAACCACGCCGTTTTTTGTAGCCGCTTTCAGGTCTACCTGGTTAACACCAATACAAAAACAACCGATGGCCTGGAGTTTTTGTGCAGCATCAAGAATTTTTTTTGTGATCTGTGTTTTGCTGCGTATCCCCAGCAGGTGAACATCTTTAATTGCCGCTGCCAGCTCCTCTTCACTTAGTGCACCGTTTATCTTTTTTACATTGATATAACCGGCTGCATTAAAATGTTTTACTGCAACATCACTTATGTTCTCTAAAAAAAGAATATTTATTTTCTCCTTCGGATAACTGGTTATTTTATTTTCAGGCATGATTATTACTGTGTATTTTGCACAAATATATTCTATAAGGATTTAATATTTTTATGAAGCCAGCTGTAAAAGCAAAATTCAACATCAACCCGTCACCAGCAGGATACAAATTCCCGGCATTCCTTTATGCAATTTGCTTTTTGCTTGTATGTTTTTCTTCCTCCTGCACCAGTGACGCCGGAATAAAAGACAAAAATGCCGGGAAAGACAGCGGGATACTGGCTTTGCCTGAACCTGGCCCTGTTTCAAGCCATGATTTTACCAGGATAAAAAATGCTGCTGAACAATGGTATGATTCCGTTTTAAGGCCCCGGAATTTTAACGGCGCCATGCTGGTTGCAAAGAACGGCAATATCGTTTTTGAAAGGTATAGTGGCACCGGGCATTTACCGGGAATAGATACCATTACCGAAAATACAGCGCTTCATATCGCATCGGTAACAAAGACCTTTACTGCAATGGCCATTTTGAAAATGGCAGAGGAGGGCAAACTCGGACTGGACGAGGAACTGAGCAAATATTTCCCCGCCTTTGATTACCCGGGCGTAACCATACGCAACCTGCTCAACCACCGGAGCGGCTTGCCCAATTACCTTTATTTTATGGAATCGTCAGGATGGGATAAATCGGTTTATATAAAGAACCAGGATGTTCTGGATCATTTGATCAGCCGTAAAGCCGAACTAAAAGATATTACAACACCCGGTACACATTTCAGCTATTGCAATACTAATTATGTGTTGCTTGCTTTACTTATTGAAAAGATAGCTGCCACCAGTTACCCCCAATACATAAAACAAACTTTTTTTACGCCCCTGCAAATGAAAAATAGTTTTGTATTTACCCTTGCCGACAGCGCCCGGGTAAAACAAAGCTATGACTGGAAAGGAACATTAATACCCATGAATTTTACAGACCTGGTGTATGGTGACAAAAATATTTATACAACCGTAAGGGACCTGCTTACCTGGGACAGGGCCTTATCCACTGAACTGCTTTTTAAGAAAGAAACGCTTGAACAGGCTTATGCTCCCTACAGCAACGAAAGGCCGGGCATCAGGAATTATGGCCTCGGCTGGAGAATGTATATTTATCCAACAGGGAAAAAGATCATTTACCATAATGGCTGGTGGCATGGAAGCAATGCTTCATTTATGAGGATACCTTATGACTCTGCTGTCATTATTGTTATCGGCAATAAATTTAACCGTAACGTTTACCATGTAAAAGAACTGGTTTCTTCCTTTGGTGATTATTATGATCCCGATGATGAAGAAGAAACAGATGCTGATAAGAATGTCGTTCCCGTAATTTATCCAAAAACTGTAAAAGGTAAAAAGCCTGTTCTGCGAAAGAAAGTACATAAATAAGCGAGTTCTGTTGATCATTCATCCCCTTTTCAATTTAAAATTTTATTTCATAAGTATGCAGGATTTGCAGGTATTTGTTCATGTTGTGCAATAATTCTGTATAATAAATGCAGTTTTTTGCATTTTTTATTCCTATTTTGGGATGTAATTAAAAACTAATGCTTAAAAGAGACAGACAGGCGTACATTGTACACCAGGTTAACCTGCATAATAAAGTGCTGTCTACTTCATTGAGTACAGAAATAGATGTATCGGAAGATACCATTCGCCGGGACCTGCAGGAGCTCTCAGAAAAAGGCAAATTAATAAAGGTACACGGCGGCGCCCTTTCCCATTCTTTCAATGAAATAGTTTTTCCTTCCAAAAAAGTATATGCCCAAAACAATAAGCGGATAATTGCCAATAAAGCTGTGTCGCTTATTAAGGATGGGATGTTTGTATTAACAGGCGGGGGAACAACGATCATTGAACTGGCAAGATCATTACCGCTTTCCCTGTCAGCTACTTTTGTTTCGGGTAGTATTCCTGCAATAGTTGAATACATGCATTACCCGAATATTGATGTTGTGGTCATTGGTGATAAATTATCAAAGAGTTCAAAAATAACTTTAGGCGCAGATGCACTGGCCAGGATAAAAACACTGAAACCTGATCTTTGTTTTTTAGGTATCAATGCAATTGACATACAGCATGGCATTACAGATAACGATTGGGATGTGGTACAATTGAAACAATCGATGATAGAATCGGCGCAGAAAGTTATCTGTCTTACCATTTCTGAAAAGATAAATACCATTCAACCAATCCAGGTGTGTGATCTGTCAAAAATAGATATATTGATAACTGAATTGCCAAATGATCATCCCATGCTGCAACCTTTTGTTGCTGCGGGGATAACGGTTTTGTAATAAACTAACGATACGCTTTTATTGTATAACTTTTTTAAACCACCAAAATTTGACTATATGAGAAAATTTGCAAACAGGATCTTTGCGTTGCTGTTTTTCCTTGTCCCGTTATTTTCCAGTGCACAAATTACCGGTGTTGTTATCGGCGACGATGACAATGCTCCGTTAAGAGATGTTACTGTTACAGTAAAGGGAACAAAGACGGCAACTAAAACCAACCAGGTCGGGTTTTACAGCCTACAGGCTGTAAGGGGCCAGGTACTGGTTTTTACATTCGTGGATTACGCACGCCAGGAAATAACCGTAGCTGCTGATCCTAAAATAAACGTAAGACTGGTACAGGCTCAAAAACAACTCGGTGAAGTAGTTGTAACAGCTTACGGCGTTAAAAAAAGTAAGAGAGAGCTTCCTTACATGGCCCAGGATGTAAAGGGAGAAGACATAGCCCAGGCACAAAGAGATAACTGGATAAATGCATTGGCGGGCCGTGTGGCCGGGGCAAATATCACCCCTACCTCCGGTACACCAGGTGCTTCTACCTCTATTGTATTACGTGGCGCTGTTTCGATCGGGAATAGCAATAGCCCGCTTTTTGTAGTGGATGGCGTGCCATATGATAACCAAACGATGAACCAGGAGAACCTGGCAAGCGGAAGCCTTGCAGCAAATGTATTTGCCAACCGTAATTCTGATTATGGGAACCGTGCAATGGATCTGAACTCCGAGGACATAGAAAGTGTTACCATATTAAAAGGCCCAGAAGCAACTGCACTTTATGGATCTGATGGTGCCTCAGGTGCTATCGTGATCACCACAAGGAAAGGCAGATCCGGGAAGGCAACGCTAAGGTATGGCAATTCCTTCCGCTGGGAAAAAGTATACCGCTTCCCCGAGATACAAACAACTTATGGAAGAGGTAGTGCAGGTATCGCTGATCCAAATGCAGTTACTAACCCGTTTGCAAGTGGTAACGTGTACACTTATTTCGGGCCTAAATATGCGCCGGGAACTCAACTGTATGATAATATTGATAATTTTTTCCGTACCGGTTTCTCACACAAGCATACCATTGATGTAGATGGCGGCGGCGATGTTACCACCTACCGGTTATCCGGAAGTTATTTTGATCAAAGTGGTATCATTCCCAATACAGGCTATGAAAGATTGACCATTGGTATAAATGGTACGGCCAAGGTTTCTAAAAAATTCAATATCAGTACAGGCATCACCTACTCAAATTCTACAACCGATAAAGCAAGTAAAGGTGCCGGCGGATATTTATTAAACCTTTTGAATTTTCCGAGCGACATAGATGTACGTGATTTCCAGAATGCTGATGGTACCAGGAAATTATACCGCTCCAATTCCGGCACATTAGCTGCTGAGTTCGATAATCCTTTCTGGGATGTGAATAAAAATACCTCGCAGGATAAGACCAACCGCTTAACAGTTACAATTACATTGAATGCCGATCCTTTTAAATGGCTTAATCTAAGCGCCACTACAGGCCTTGATGTGTACAGCCAGACCGGGGATTTTCTTATGCACCCGCAAAGCCGCTTTGGTTTTGCCGTAAATGGTTTTTACAGTGTGTATGAGCAGGTAACAAAAAATATGAGTAATGTTTTCAGGGGAACTTTGAAAAGAAAATTCGGCAAATTCTCAAATACCCTGACGATTGGATTTGCGAACGATGATTTCAGAACAAGGGTTGATGCACAGCGTGGCGAACGTTTCTTTGAAATGAACTTTAAGTCATTGAATAATACCGATCCGCTGAGCCTGTATGCAAAAACAACCGTTTTAAATACACGCAAAGTGAGGTTCTTCGGAAATTATTCAGTGGGTTATAATAACCTGGTTTATGCATCTTTGGCCGGAAGCCGTGAAGGAACAAGTACATTCTTAAGCCGTGAAGTGGAGAAGGATCCTTTCTACAATTTCGGATCAGCTTCTTTGAGTTTTATTTTCGGCGACCTGAAAGTATTTGATAAGTTTGAATGGTTCAGTTATGGTAAAGTAAGGGCCAGCTTTGGAACAACAGGAAAAGGATTATACCAGCCCTACCTTATCGACAGGCTGTTTGCACAGGCTACTTCCACAGGGGGCGGATTTGCAAATGGTGTTTACCTGAATAATTTTGGTTTAGGCCCGGAGCGTACTGAAAACTTTGAATTTGGCGGCGAATTAAAATTCTTCAATAGCCGCATCAGCCTCGACATCACCCGTTATTCATTAAAAAGTAAAGGGCAGATCATAGCTAACCGGGTTAGTTATGCAACAGGTGGTGTACTTAAATACCTGAATGGCGGATTGGTGGAGAATAAAGGAATTGAAGCAGTGATCACCGGCCAGGTAATAAAATCAAAAAAACTGAACTGGGATGTAACGGTAAATTTCGACAGGAACAGGGGAAAAGTTATTGCCCTTCCGGCGGGTCTGCCTACTTTTTATGACAGTGATACCTGGGTTTTTGGTAACCTCCGCAGCCAGGTATTCCCGGGTTCTTCTATAGGTAACCTCGCTTCAACACCCATATTAAGAAATACAGCCGGGCAAATAATCATCACCCCTACCACAGGTTTACCAACCATCAATGCAGCAGGAGATTATGTTATAGCAGGCGACAGGCAGCCTGATTTTAAAATTGGCCTTATCAATACTTTCTATTATAAAAATTTCACCCTGAGCTTTAACCTTGATTTCAGGAAAGGTGGTGATGTATGGAATGGCAACGAATACTACCTGTATATTACCGGTCTTAGCAAGCGTACATTAGACAGGGAAACACCTGTGGTAATAAGAGGTGTATTAAATGATGGTTTACAAAATACCGCTAACCCTACACCAAATAATATTACCGTGTATCCTTATTACAGGGCTGATTATTATACAGCGGGTAATGTTTCAGAATCAGATTTCGTTGAGACCGTTAACTGGATGAGGATGAGAGATGCAACACTTACTTATAACATACCGAAGGCACTTTTAAAACGCCAGAAAGTTATCAGTAATGCTTCCATATTTGTTACCGGGACCGACCTTTTCATGATAACAAACTATACCGGCGCTGACCCAAGTGTTAATACAAACACAGCCTTTTCTAGAGGTTTTGGTGGCGCAGGATTTGATTTTGGTTCTATCTCCACGCCAAGGGGATTAAACATTGGTTGTAAAGTTCAATTTTAAAAAAATTAATATTAACTATTATGAAAAAAAGTTTTTTAATCTCAGGAATTGCAGCCATGTTGATCTTAATGATCTTCTCCGGCTGTAAGAAATATCTGGACATCAACAGTGACCCGGATACTCCGCAAACTCCCGACGCATCGTCGGTTTTCCCTGCAATGCTGGGCGCTATACCAAGAGGGTTGCAGTATGATGCCCGTTATGCAAGCAAGTATGTGCAGAATTTCGGTTCCAATACTGCGGGTAATGTAAATAATATGGAACGTCACGGGTATAATGCAGCCAGTGATGTGAACGGTGATATCTGGCGCCAGTGTTATTTCGGTCTCGGCGCAAACCTTGATTATATTATTAAAAGCGGCAGTGAAAAAGGACAGTGGGATTATGTAGGCGCTGCCCAGATATTGAAAGGAATGATGTTTCAATATGCCACTGATTACCATGGTGAGATAATATTTACAGAGGCCTTTGTAGAGAACAAGGCATTCTTTAAATTCGACGACCAGGAAGTTGTTTATGCCGGCATAGATTCTATCTTACGTGCAGGCATCAGTAATTTAAGCCGTACTGATCTCAATGCAACCAGTACCCGTTTAGCAAAAGGTGATTATGCATATAATGGAAATGTGAGCAGGTGGATAAAGCTTGGCTGGGGCCTGATGGCCCGCAATTATCATCGCTTTACCAATAAGGCTACATACAGGGCAGATTCTGTCATTGCTTTTTGCAACAGGTCAATGTCAGCAACCGATGTCAATGATGATTTTTTAATTCCCTTTGACGCTGCAAAAAATGATGATGCCAATTTCTTTGGTATATACAGGGATAACCTTACGCTTTTCAGGCAAAGTGATTTTATTGTAAAGCTGCTTGATGGCACGATACTTACTTCCGTTGCCGGTAACATTCCACCCACACCTGCTACATGGTTCAACAGGGATCCAAGGATGAAGCACATGCTCACCTGCTCTGAGGATACAACAAATGGTAATGGTGGCTTCAGGGGTGTTGCAGTAGGAGTCGGCGATCCAAACGCCGTGCTAATTGAAAAAACTACATTCTATCCAGTCGGTTCTGCAAATTGGATAAATGCCCGTAAGCGGGTACCCTTGCCATGGATGGATAGCTCTTACCAGTTAGCTGCCGGTTCTGTTAACCCCTCAGCATCTGTATTTAACCCGGCTTTAAAACGTTACCTGTTTGCTAATAATGCGGTGTGTCCTATTATGACATCGAGCGAGATACAGTTCATGAAAGCGGAAGCTGCTTTCAGAAGCGGGGATCCCGGAACTGCGCTTACGGCATATACCAATGGTATAAGTCTTCATTTTGATTTTATAAACAGGAGTGCTTTCCCAAGATCAAATACATTTATTTATAACGGCGCACCTATCAGCGCTGCAGATAAGTTAGCGTACATGAATGGCAATAATGTAAAAAGATCAGTTGCAACACTTTCCATAACAGATATCATGCTGCAAAAATATATTGCGCTATGGGGATGGGGTTTCTTTGAAACATTTGTAGATATGAGACGTTACCATTGGCTCACTGATATTGACCCCGCTACAGGATTATCAGTGTATAAAACAATGAGTTTTCCTGTGCCATTCTTTGCAGATAACCTGGGCAAACCTGTTCAAAGAGTAAGGCCAAGGTACAATAGTGAATATGTATGGAACCGGAATGAATTACTTCGCATCGGAGCTTTAAACCTGGATTACCATACTTATGAATGCTGGTTCAGTAAACCCTGATTAAAAAACTTAATCTTTTAATATTATGAAACATAAATTAATAATAACGCTAACTTTTTTTACGGTTGCCCTGGTATTCTGGAGCTGTAAAAAAAATACATACTTCGTAACTGAGCGTATTAGCAATGAGGGGTCGGCCCAGGTAAAGATCGGGTACTTTTCTGCCTACACTGTATTGCCTAATACGATCCTGTATATAAATGACAAGCCTGTTAGTAATACATTGACAGCCCCGTTCCCTTTCCCGGGTGGAGGATTCAATACCGGCGGACTTAGTAATGGTGATTATTTATGGGTAACGCCGGGTGCAACAAAAGTGCAGGGTTATACACCTGTACCCGCAACAGGGAACCTGATGACAAAATTGTTTGAGTTTAATGAAACCTTCGAGGTCAACCAATTCTATACATTTTATGTCACAGATACGGCAGCCAATACAAAGGGCTTTAGTGTTCCTGATGACAAGACAGCACCTGACAGTGGTTTTGCACGTATTAAATTCGTGCATGCCATGCCAAATGTGCTAGCACTTGATCTTTACAAGGGAGCAACTAATGCTACGGCAACCCTGATAAAAAGCAATATTTCTTACAGGGGTTATTCTACCAGTTTTGACGCTGCGCTGCCAACAGATTCATTCTTTATCAGGCCTGCAGGAGCTGCTGCTTCAACAGCACCCATAACAAGGAGGGCATTTGCAGCAAGTCTTACCAACAGGAGAATCTATACACTAGTGGCAAGAGGTTATAGCGGTGCCACCGCTACCAATCTTCTGCCGCACTTATCAATAGTTATAAATCAATAAAAACCTGATCTATGATAAATAAAATAAAAAACTTTATAAAGATCCCGCTGGTGCTTTTGCTTTGCAGCGTATTATTTGTTCAGTGTGACAAAGATGATGATACGGTTGTAGCTGCCGGCAGCAGTCTTGATGAGACACTTGCAAAAGATGCGGATTTCAGCATGTTCAAAGCTGCAATAACCCAGGCCAAACTGGAAACCTTTACCAAGGGCCCGGGGCCATTCACCATTTTTGCACCAACCAATGCGGCTTTTGCTGCGGCAGGTATTACATCGGCGACCCTGACAGCGATGGATTCTATTACATTAACAGCACTTGTGCTGACACATTTTCAAATCAGTCCTAATGGCACTTATACCGGCCGTACAAGCTTTGAGATTCCTGAAGGGCCTAACGCACCAATGGCATCCATAGCAGGCTATAGTGTTTTTGCCTACCAGGATAAGCCTGCAGGTAAAATATTTGTAAGCGGAGCCCAGATCACCGAAAGGGATATCAATTGCAGTAATGGCATCATTCATAAAATTAATAAGGTATTGTTGCCGCCAGTCCTTTCTACCATTAGTATACTTACAGCCAACCCTAATTATTCACTGTTGGTACAGGCAATTACAAAAACAGCATTAACGGCTGTTTATTCGCCGGCAACAACGGCGCCTGCAACAATATTTGCATTACCTAATTCTGTAATGACGGCAAATGGTTATGATGCCGCAGCCATTACTGCGATTCCTCCGGCGAGTGCCGCACTTACTACGCTGACCAATATTTTGAGGTACCACGTAGTTGCATCACGTAATTTTTCAACTGACCTGAAGGCAGGCACTTTGAAAACAACCTACGTAGTTGCCACCGTACCTACTACCGTAACAGTAAGTCTTGGTACCGGCGTATCAGTAAAAGGAGTTTCCAATCCAACTCCTTTCCTGCTTGGCCCTACAGACATTGCAGCAACCAATGGCGTTATACATTCCATTGCAGGTATGTTGAAGCCATAAATGTTATATAATTTTAACGGATTGTTATAGTATTAAAAAGGGCACTTGTTTCAGTGCCCTTTTCAATATCATATATTTGTTCAATAATTTTTTTTCGATGCCTAAACTACTCTTTGCCATTTTATTTTCATTTGCAACATGCTGTTCTGCTGCACAGTCTTCAGTTCCCGAAAAAATTGTTGCTGCCCTTGATTCCTTTTCTTTTTTACGTCCCCAGGAGAAGGCCTATATTCAAACCGACAGGAATGATTATATCGCCGGTGAAAGCATCTGGCTCAAGACCTATGCACTGCTCAATGAAAAGCCTACCATTCTCAGTAAAGTGATCTATGTTGTACTGGCAGACCAGGCGGGTATTGTTGTTGATAAAAAAATATGGAAGCTGGAGAACGGCACTGCCACAGGTGTAATGGATATAAAACAGGAATTGCCTTCCGGTGATTATTACCTGCGCTGCTATACTTTATGGATGTTGAATTTTCCTTCTTTTATTGGAGAGAAAAAGATAAGGGTATATAATTACAAGACAAAGGAAAAAGCCAGGCCTTTATCAAACGCTACTGTCAATATTAATTTCTTTCCTGAAGGAGGAAATATGGTCAGTGGTTTAAAAAGCATTGTAGCATTTAAAGCTTTGGATCAGCATGGGGAGCCTGTAAATGTAAGCGGCGATATTGTAAATGCAAAAAATGAAAAGATCATTTCTTTCAAAACTACACACGACGGCATGGGGATTTTTGAACTGCAGCCAAATGCCGGTGATACTTACCAGGCACTCGTTCAGCTACCCGGCGGCAGCAGGAAAACAGTAGCATTACCTGCTGTAAAAGAAGAAGGCATCACTTTATCGGTAGATAATGCAAACCCGGGTAAAGCTTTTGTAAAAGTAGAAAGAAGTGAAAAGAATAAGGAGAAATATAACAGCCTGCTGGTAGTGGCACAAATAAATTACCAGGTGGCCTATATGGGTAAACTGAATATTGATGAAGGCCTTGATGCTACAGCTATCAATAAAAAAAACCTGCCTGCCGGGATCATGCAGGTAACCGTTCTCACTGAAGATGGCAGGCCACTGGCAGAAAGGATCGTATTTGTAGCAAATCATAATATAAGTAATTCCCTGCTACAGCCCGGTGTGATAAGCCTTGAAAAAAGAAAGAAGAATACGATCTCATTTGATGCCCGTGAATTTTCAAACCTGCAGTCTGCTGTAGCCATAACCAATGCAGGCAGCGAATCAACAAAATATGCGCCTACTATTTTATCTTCTTTCTTATTATCATCAGATATAAAAGGGAATGTGCATGAGCCGGGCTATTATTTCAAAGACAAGGAAGCTGCCACTTTACAAAACCTGGACCTGGTGATGATGATCAATGGCTGGAGGAGGTTCAACCTGGAAGAGATCATGGCAAATAAATTTTCGCAACTGCAATATCCCTTTGAGACCGGCCTCAGCATTACCGGGAAAGTTTTGCAAAGCAATGCGAAGTCACTCTTAAAAGGAGGAAAGATAAACCTGATGATAAAGGGTGAGGATTCAACAAACATCATGTCGGAAGCAAAAACAAATGACGCTTCTGTTTTCGTTGTAGACAATATAGATTTTAAAAAAGGAGCTACGGTTTATTTCCAGGGAACCAATACAACCAAGACAGAAGCCATAGTTGCGGTAAAGATAGATTCTACTTATTTTGATACCCTGCAACGTGCAAGGTTGAATAACGAATACATAGCCAATGCGGGCACCCCTTCTTCTTATCTTCAGCAAATACTCGAAGAAAAACAAAGAAAGGATACTTCCTTTGGTAAAACATTGAGTGAGGTTGTTGTCAGATCACGCAAGCGTTCTGAAGCTGATTCTTTGAATAACCTATATGCTACCGACATGTTCTTTGGCAGTGACCAGACACTGGTATTAAATCCAAACATCAACTACTACGATATATGGCAGTTCCTGCGGATGAGTGTTCCGGGCATTGCCATCAATCAAACGGATACGGGAACGCAGGTGAATTTCACCCGCTACCAGGGTATTGATATGTTCTCGGAAAATGCAACAAACAGTGGGGTTGCATTTTTCCTCAACGAGATACAGGTAGATATTCATAGAATTGAAAGTGTGGATCCTTCCGACGTTGCGATGGTAAAGATATTTAAGGGTGCCACCGGCATTGCGCTTGGCGCAGACAGAGGTGCTATAGCGCTTTATACTATTAAAGGCAGATCAGGCCGCGACTGGCGGCAAAAAGGCTTCGACTATTATAAAAGATCCGGTTATTCCGTAACGAGAGAATTTTACGAAATGGATCATTCAAAAATAAACCAGGAGGCAATGATCTCAGATATAAGAACAACACTTTACTGGAACCCTGATATAAAAATAAAAGATGGCAAGGCCACCATTGAATTTTACAATGATGATGTGTGCAAAAAATTCAAAGTGGTGATAGAAGGTGTTGATGCAAATGGAAAATTATTGCATGTGGAAAAAGAAATAGAGTAATTTTTTGAACCACATAGAAACATAGATAGATAGGTTAATGTGTTCTTATGTTTTCTATCATTCTATGTGGTTCAAAATCTTTTTTGCAACCTATCCAAAAAACATATAGGCCAAAATAATAGAAGTTATGATCCCCACCAGGTCTGCCAGCAACATTGCGCCAACCGCATACCTTGTATTCCTGATACTCACTGATCCAAAATAAACAGCGATCACATAAAATGTTGTATCCGAAGAACCCTGCAGGATGCAGGCAAGCCGCCCTGCAAAAGAATCAGCGCCGAATGTTTTCATCGTGTCGAGCATCATTCCCCTTGCACCGCTTCCGCTCATGGGTTTTATTAAAGCCGTTGGTAATCCATCCACAAAACGGGTATCGGTTCCCAAAGCGGCAAAAAATGTTTTCATTCCGTTGATGATCGCATCAAAAGTTCCGCTCGTACGGAGCATACTGATCGCAATGAGTATGCCAACGATATAAGGAAGGATGCGGATAGCGGTTTCAAATCCTCCCTTCGCCCCGTCCACAAATGCATCAAACACATCTATCTTTTTATAAACGCCTCCAAGAACGATCAAAAAGAAAATGGCAAGAATGATCCCGTTACTTAATTTACCCGAAAATAACTGTGCTGCTGACGGATCCAGCCGCGTAACATATAAAACAAGTAAGGTAATAATAAGCGATATGCCTCCTATCCACGCAAGGATTACCGGTTGAAATAAATTGATCTTCTGTTTGAATGATACAATGAACATCGCTGCCATCGTTGCCGCAAAAGTTGCGATCATACAGGGAATAAAAATATCGGTAGCGCTTTGTGCACCAAGCCCTGACCTGAAAGCGATGATGGTAACCGGTATCAGCGTCAGTCCCGATGCATGCAGCGCCATGAACATGATCTGTGCGTTGGAAGCCACGGCCTTGTTCGGGTTCAACTCCTGTAAACTTTGCATGGCCTTTAATCCAAACGGTGTTGCGGCATTATCCAGGTTCAGCAAATTTGCAGAAAAGTTCATCATCATATGACCTGTAGCAGGGTGCCCCTTTGGAATATCGGGGAAGATCCTGGAAAAGAATGGCCAGATGATCTTTGACAAGACCCTCACCCCTCCTGCCTTTTCAGCAATATTTAAAAAGCCCATGAAGAGTGCAAGGATACCTATCAAAGGGAAAATGATATCAAGCACGGAATTCTTTGCTGTTTCAATTACGCCGTCAACCTTACGTACCAGTTGCTTTTGAACAGATACATAAGTATATGTTTTTATGGAAGGATTAGCCGCCTTAACCATATTCACTGAATCAGGAGAAAGATCGTCGGTCAGTAATACTGTCGCCATCTGTGCCGAGTCTGTTCTGTAATAACCATATTCCTTTAAAAAATCAGCATATTTGGGCGAGAGCTTTTGATTAACGGGTGAGCCGGTTGCGAAATAATAAACGCTGTCATATTTATCAGATGATTTACCCACGATCATGCGGTTAAATATCTTATCATCACCGGTGAACATACGAAAGCCTGCTACCAGTACTGCTATAATGATAAATGCCGACCAGATCCTGCTTAATGCCATTTGAAAGTTATAAGTTATGAGTTAAAAGTTGAAAGTTACTTATTTCATATCAAACTCCTGCCAAACGCCGGGCAATCTTAATCCAAAATTCAACATTCAAAATAATAACCAAACCTTACCTTTGCAGCCGCAATCGTAAATCGTAAATAGTAAATAAAACTGAAATGGCTTTAAAAGCAGGGATCGTAGGGTTACCTAATGTAGGAAAATCAACATTGTTCAACGCGGTAAGCAACAGTGCAAAGGCACAGGCAAGTAATTACAGGTTTTGTACCATTGAGCCCAATACCGGCCTGGTGAATGTACCCGACCCCCGTTTGGATAAACTGTCTGAATTGGTAAAGCCTGAAAGGATCGTACCCACCCAGATAGAGATCGTTGACATTGCAGGGCTTGTACGTGGCGCAAGCAAGGGCGAAGGATTGGGTAATAAGTTCCTCGGCAATATCCGTGAAGTAGATGCCATTATTCACGTGGTACGTTGTTTTGAAGATGAGAATATTTTGAGGGACGAAGGGCCGATAAACCCGGTTAGCGATAAAGAGATCATTGAAACAGAATTACAGCTTAAAGACCTTGAAAGTGTAGAAAAGAAAATGCAGCGTACCGAAAAAATGGCCAAGACAGATCCTAAGATGAAGGTTGAACTGGAGACCCTTACCCGTTGCAAAAAACAGCTGGATGCAGGAAAGAATATCATAAGCCTGGGTTTAAGCAAGGAAGAAAAATCAGCCATTGAAGATCTTTTCTTGCTTACTGATAAGCACATTTTATATGTTGCCAATGTGGATGAAGCAAGCATGCATACCGGCAATAAATATTCTGCAGCATTGATCGAAGCTGTAAAGAATGAAGGCAATGAAGTAATTGTAATGACCAATGCCATTGAGGCACAGATAGCCGAGTTTGAAGACGGGGATGACAAAGCCATGTTCATGGAAGAATATAAAATGACCGAGCCCGCGCTTGACCGCCTTATCCATTCAACTTACAAACTCCTAAACCTCTCCACCTACTTCACCGCAGGTGTACAGGAAGTAAGGGCATGGACCATTCACAAAGGATGGAAGGCACCGCAGGCAGCAAGTGTTATTCATACCGATTTTGAAAAAGGATTTATCAAGGCTGAAGTAATAGCTTACGATGATTTTATAAAGTATGGCTCGGAAGCTGCCTGCCGTGAAAACGGAAGATTAAGAATTGAAGGAAAGGAATATTTGGTGCAGGATGGGGATGTGATGCATTTTAGATTTAATGTTTAAAAGGGTCGGGACGCTAACCTGAGCGAAGCGAAGGAGCGGCCTGAACCATTGCAATTAAAAGTTCAGGCCGCACTAAGCGTCCCGATCAATTAATGCAAAAATCACTCGCAAACCTTACCCGCTACTCTTCCTCCCCCATCTTCAGGCAATCCGCCAATAACCCTGCCCCTTAAAGCAACATTGATAAAACTAATTCTCCTGTTCTCTGCCTTGCCGGCTACGGTGGAATTATCAGCAACAGGTTTATTACCACCAAATCCCACGGCGATCAGTCTTTTACAGTCAACACCCAATTCACGCAATCTTATACACACAGCAAGTGCACGCCGCTCACTTAATATTTGATTAGCATATGCATCGCCATCGGTATCCGTGTGCCCTTCTATCCTCAGCAAGCTGATGTATGATTTGTCCTCAAGGTATTGCTTGATGATGTTCAATGCCTCATCACTTTCCGGTTTTAAAACCGCCGAAGCCGTTTTGAACAATATGGGCTTATCGATCTTTACTTCGCTGCCTTCGATTTTATATGCAGGTTGTGCGAGTGCGGGATTTACAATTGCTGAAATGAGCAACAGAAAAAGAATTCTTTTCATGAGATCCTGTTTTAATAATGTGATCACGAAAATACTAATTAAAAGACTTCTCTAATGAATAAGTCAGAGACTTATAACCGGTTTGTCCTTGTCTGAGACGAGGTCGAGGACGAATAAAAAACGGGCTCCTAATGAAGCCCGTTCCTCTTATGCTTAAACAAATCTTATTTGGGTAACAATACATTATCTATTACATGCAACACGCCATTCAAAGCCATCCTGTCCCATGAAGTTGCGTTGGCGGGAGGCGCACTGAAAGCCGGACCGCCTGGAGGGAATGTACCCATGCCGGTAAATTTCAACGCTGTTACTGCAGGGCCAACAAATGTTGCCTGCGCCATAACACCGGGATGTATAGGTATAGAACCATTAACCAGAGTTTTAACAAACTGGCCTGCTGCTGATGAGAAGTTTACAGAAAATGCTCTTACATCAGGCTTGAATGAGCCTGTTGAATTACCAGCTAATATATGATATGCAACTACGCCTCTTACCAGCACAACAGGTAATTGATTAAATCCTGCGGGTGTCGAAGCTACAGACGTGGCTGTAGCAAAAGCATTTGCAGGGGGGATACCCTGTTTTATTAATGTATCATAAACAGCGCCAAATATCAGTGCCTGGCAGGATGCATTTGTTGGTGCCAGTACTGTCATATTGGTAACTGCGTAATTCATCAGCGAATCAAATTTTAAACCGTATGCACCAACACCGCTGATACCTACCTGGCCGCTGTCTGCACGTGCTATGGCAGCTCTAAAATAAGCCAGATTGGCATCCGCGTTTAATAGTGTTTTTAAAGTGGTTAGCGGGCTGGCCGGTAAAGGCTGTACTATGGAATAAGTAGTATGTATCACACCATTTGCAGCAGCTTTATCTGTTGCAATAACAGGAACAGTATTTACATAAGAATATGGAGTCCCCCTGGAAGGAAAGATCGGCATTCTTACAAAAGGCTGGTTAGGATCGAGTACGATCTGGCTTGTTATTGGATAATTCGGGAAAGTATTGCTGATAGAACTCCATGCAAATTTCTGCCCTATCGTGTTATACTGGATGATACCTGCAGCACTGGCTGCCGGTAATGAAGTTGAAATGAATCCCAAAAATGTTGCATCGGGTGCATTCAATGGAACAGCACCGCCTGAGGCCGCATTTACAAAGATCTTCATACCCGCATTATCTGTTGCAAATAAGGTGAAGGTCTTGGTCAGGTCATTAAGACCCGCAGCGGCGCCAGCCCTTGTAATTAATGCATTGTAAAAACTATAATTCGCATCTGCTGCTATTGTTGCAGCCACGCCATTACCCGTAGGATATACCGGTGTTGGGATCGCAGCAAATTGTTCCAGGTCCTTATTGCAGGAGGTAAGGAAAAGCAGGCCGGATAAAATGGCTAAGTAAAAAGCCCTTGGTTTATAATTTATTTTTTTCATCATCATAATTTTAAAGTTTTCAATTAAACAACAATATTAATACACATTGAATCCAAAGCTCACATAGTACAGCGCACCGATCTGTGAGTTCCCGATCGCGTTATAATAGTATTGGTTCAATAAATTAGTAGCACCCAGTTTAAATATTGATTTTGATTTAGGGATCTTTACACTCACCTGTGCATCCAGTGTATGTACATCAGGGAGATTTCCGTTGGCAAAATCTGCCTGGTAATAATATCCTTCCTGCCACCTGTAAGCCACATTAAAACCTAATCTCTTGTCATGGCCAAAACCGCTATTACCAAAGTTGACATTCGCCTTATATTTTGGTGCATTAAAGTAAGCCACAAAATTGTTGGGTATGTCCTTTAAAACATCTGATGCAAGATTTGCGCCAACAGTGAAGTTCATAGGCAACCTGTAATCTACACTAAATCCGAAGCCATAGGTCTTTACTTTATCTGATGTGTTCACAGGAACAGAGAGATTTCTTCTCTTGCTGGCATTTGAAGTGTCGGCCGCAATTCCCGTAGTAGTTTGAATGGTATTTTGCCTGCCGAGAAAATCTTTGTATTGCCCGTAGTAACCATACAGGTCGATCAGCAGGTTATTATTCATCATCAGCCCCTTGTAGCCAATCTCAAATGAACTTACTGACTCCGGCTTTATTGGAGGAGGCGTAAAGGTTTTAAAATTTGTTAGTGTACTTGAACCCGGTGTTGATGTAAAAGTGTACAGGGGATTTCCGGGAAATCCATAGTACGTTGCAAAAGAAGCATCGCTGCCTATCAGTTTTGTACTACCCACCTGCAGGTTTATCCATTGTTGCTGGTTGGAAGGAAAACGGTAAGCCGTTTGAAAAGACAAACGAACATTATTGTTCTCTTTTAATTTGAACAGAGCAGTTACCCTTGGTGTAAAACGGCCTTTAAAATTCTCGTTCTTGTCATACCTGCCTGAAACAGTAAGGCTCAGGCGATCCATAAGTCTGCGGCTGGCCTGTATATAAGCGCCATATTCATTGATGCCTATAGTACCTGTTGAATCAGCAAATAAGGTTCCCTGTGAATTAAGGACGTATCTTTTAAAGTTCACGCCTATCAATACATCTGCAAATTCTTTTGTCATAGATGTAAGATTATAATTTCCTTCAACCGCATACAGGTCAGATTTGTCTAAGAGCAAACCGCCGTTCTGTGAAATTGGTTTTTTGCGGATCGCATCATATGCAGATTTGAAAGCCGGCGTGCCTACAGCAGGCCTTCCTACATCTGCAAGAGTCCTTGAAGCCTGGTGAGCATCGTATGGGGTCATACCATTCATCAGGTTGCTTAAATAAGAGAATGCATATTGTATATACCAGTCTGTTGGCAGAGGCGTTGGGTTACCCGCAGCATCAGTAGTAACTGATTTCTTCCATGATTCATTGAATAACCGGGCAGTTGCAGTGGAATTATAAGATTCACCGGCATTTTCCTGGGTGGTATATGCCCTGAACGACCAGTTCTTATTATTCACTTCAAATTTGTATTGGCCCATTTTAAAATCCTTAAGCGAATACCTGTCACTTCCGGTGTAAATGGTATTACCTGTACCCCAATAAGCAGCTAAAACAGCTTCTGTATTTTCATTGAATTTATAATGCATGGAACCCGCCAGTTTAAAATTGACGGTATTGGGATTAGTAAGTTCTTTTTCAGTATAACCTGTACGGGAAACATTTTGCGGAGTAGCAAGCAGGTTATTGGCACTTATGAAATTTGCCGCACCCGGTAAACTTGCCGCGATGCTGGAGAAAAAAGCACGTATGTCAACTGTTGTTTCATCGCCATACACATTGATCCCGTCATAATTAGGATCTGTTTTCCTGTCGCCGGCAATAACTGCTCCTGTTGAACCCGACCTGCTGTAGTTCCTGTTATCGGTACCCAGCCAGTCTTTGGCCTGTATCAATTCCGCATTTATTTTAAAGGCAAATTTTTCTGATACCTTCTTTGCCCATCTTAAGTTCCAGTTTTGGTATGCTGAGGGATCTCTTTGTCTTTGGCTGCCTACGTGCATGATCCCTTCCTTCACTAAAAAAGAAAGGCCCTGGTATTTAAATGGATTTTTACTGGTCATCAATAATGTACCATTCATACCGCCGGGTCCATAAAGTGCAGATGACGCACCCGATAACAACTCTATATTATCTACATCAAGTTCACTTAAACCAATGATAGCGCCTACAGAGAAGTTAAGGCCCGGGGCCATATTATCCATTCCATCCACCAATTGGTTAAAACGGGTATTACCGCTTGAATTAAAACCACGGGTTGTTGGTGTTTTAAATGTAAGTGAAGAAGTGGTCACATCAACACCTTTTAAGGTGGTTACCACATCATAAAAGTTAGACACCGGCGAGTTGCGGATATTGGCCGCACTTACCCTTTCAATTGAAACCGGTGATTCCATTATTTTTTGTGGAACCCTGTTAGCCGCTACCACTACTTCCTGGCCCAGGGCATTGCTTGGCATGAATTCAACCTGTACAAAACCGGCATTTGAGACATTCACTTCCTGCAGCTCATAGCCTACTGAAGAAATCAACAGGCTTACAGGCAGACTTTTCACTGTTAGCTTAAAATTCCCTTTATCATCTGTAAAGGTGCCTGTTTCGGCTCCTTTTACCGTAATTGAAACAGCGCCAGCCCCTTCTTTTGTATTGCCGTTTCTTACATTACCGGTAATGGTTACGTTTTGTGCAAAGGCAGCAATCGACAGGATATTAGCCAACAAAAAGGTAACCAAATAGCTTCTAACTTTTCTCATATAGCTTTGTTTTGGTTTAAATATATAGCAAAATAAGCATTGTTGGTTTTAACTGGAAATTTTCTTTTAAACCGGTTGTTGAAATCTTGTAGCCGGCGAATCAGGGTTTTATAATTGTTGATGGTACTTTAGCAGCATGGCAGTTTTCAAATTCCCCCAACAAACCGGTTTTTATAAAGGCAAAGTAAGAGATGTTTATTCAATTTCACACGACTACCTGGTAATGGTTGCAAGTGACCGGATCTCCGCTTTTGATGTTATACTACCCCGCCCCATTCCATTTAAAGGACAGGTATTGACCCAAATTGCTGCATACATGCTGAATGCTACAAAGGACATTTGCCCAAACTGGTTATTGTCTGTACCCGCACCAAATGTGAGCATTGGCAAAAGATGCGATGCCTTTAAAATAGAAATGGTGGTAAGGGGAAATTTAACAGGCCACGCATGGCGGACCTATGCCGCGGGAAAAAGAGAATTATGTGGCGCATCCATGCCCGAAGGAATGAAGGAAAACGACCCGTTCCCCTCACCCATTATTACACCAAGCACTAAGGCAGAAGAAGGACATGATGAAGACATATCAGGCAGCGAGATCATTGAAAAAAAATTAGCCTCCGAAAAAGAATGGAATAGCTTGTGCAATTATGCACTCAAATTATTTGCGAAGGGAAAAGAAATTGCCGCCAAACAAGGTTTGATACTGGTAGACACCAAATATGAATTTGGTAAGATCGGGAACGAGATATACTTAATGGATGAAGTGCATACACCCGATTCATCACGCTATTTTTTTTCTGATGGTTTTGAAGAGCGTCAAAAAAAAGGAGAACGGCAGAAACAATTGAGTAAGGAATTTGTGAGGGAATGGCTGATAGAAAATAATTTTATGGGTAAGGAAGGACAAACGGTTCCTGTTATGAATGATGAATGGGTGGACACCATTTCAAAAAGATATATCGAGTTATACGAGATCATTATCGGCAAAAAGTTCGTACCGGAAAAAATGACCGATGAAGAAACTGAGACAAAGATACTGGAAGAGTTGAGGAATATAATCCCCGCTTAGTTACTATCAGATCACCTGTTTAACATATATGACCGTGCATCTTAACAGTATTTACTATGGCACAGCGTTTGGCTAATGCATGGTAAATAACTTATAGATGAGGAACTTCCTTAAAACGATCGGAACGTGTGTTCTGTTGGTGTTTACTTTACAATTAGCAGCACAAAAAAATTCAGACCTGAGACAGGTAAACAGGCGTCTTAATAATTCCCAGAGCAGTTTTACAAAAATGCTTGGCAAGCATGACCTTGATGAGAATGGCAAGATCGTTTTGAAACGCCTACTCAAAGAAACCGATAGTCTTCAGACGATCATCAAGAATGATAAAAATCTTACCATAGCAGAAAAAGTATTGGCTTTAAATTGCCAGTGTTATTTACTGGACACTTTAAAATCTGCTATTTCGGGCAAGACAATAGATGATCGCATGATCCGCGACAGCCGGGATAACTTTATCCCGCTCTGGCAAATGATCGCTACGCAAAAATCTTACGATAATATCCTGGTTCCGTTTGGCGCCGGCACCGCGGGTGTAATGGCAGTGGCTTTTAAAGACTATCCACAAGCCGGAAGGATCAGGGATATTGCCACCTTAAAGGCATTACAACGTACGCCGGAAAACATCATACAATTCTTAGGCAATAATGTTAGCTACAGCCTTAAAGATTCGCTCATGGTGATCTATGGAAATATGCTGCCCGAAAAATTCATATCATTTGTTCAGGAATCAAAAAATGCGGAACTCGTAAATGCGGCAAAGCAAAACAGCAACCCGCTTATTCAAACACTTTTATCCATTTCGGGAGAAAAGAACCTGAAAAATTATCTTCCTTTTGTTGGGTTGATAACAGAAAAAAAGATCACTCTTGCTGAGATCGATATTCTTCGTGCAGAGCCAAGCAAATATTACAGAACAATTGTGGATGCAGAGATGGCCAACCAGGCCCTGTATGCAAAGGGCATTATACCAATATACCAAATGCCAACCAGGCAATACCTGAAAGAATATGGAAAAATGTTCTATACTGATGTGATCAACAGCCTGCATAATGAATCAAGTGAAAAAGTGCGTTACTCTGTTTTGGAAGGCCTTCGTCCACAGGATCTTTATTTTGTTATAACAAATAATGAAAGTGAACTCTATACCAGCAGTTATTTATATACTTACAAAAAGCTGATGGGCATGTTTGAGAAGGGTAATTATGAATCCTTATTCACGCTGGTGAATTATGATCAATACCGGAAATTTTTATTAATGGCAGGAAGGTACAATATGCTTACCCCTTTCTTAAAGGAAATGCCCCAGGAAACCAGTGCTGCTATCATCAAAAGACTTATCAAGGGACTCGATGATGAGAACAGCAACCTTGAAGAGATAGTGAATGTAGCGGAAACTTTTCCAGGCATCATACATGATAAATATCTTTCTGAACTGGTATCCCAGGAGATAAAGAATAATTATAACCGCAGCTCCCGTAATTCAAACCGCGAAGGAATGAAAGCGTACAATATGCTCGCAGACATATATAAGGCGGTGAAAAGTGAAGAGTCAGGGAGCATGGTTGGTTTACCGGCGGTTTTCAATGCTTATTTTAAAATACCACACAAATCATTGCGTGGAAAAGACGGAAGCATAAGCCAACTGGTCATGTTCTTTGGTGATGAGGATGGCAAGAGCTCATACGCCAGTTTTTTATCAGGTTTCAGTGATGCATCACAATGGTCTGTTGAAAAGTACAAGGCCTGGATTAAGATCAGCTCCAAGAAAAAATATCCCGTATCTATTTATGCCAATGTCCCGCTTGGTAACGAAGATGGCCAGGACCTGAAAGCACAGGAGGAACTGATGCAATTTTTAAAAGAACAACAGGTGGAACCGCAGATCCTTATTTTAAGAGGGCATAGTTATCATATGGCAAATAGTTTTAAATACTTTACGCCATCAATAAGGCTGGGCATCATTGGTTCCTGCGGGGGCTATAACGAGATCACAGAGATATTGGAGAAAAGCGCAAAGGCACAGGTTATCTCAACAAAGCAGATCGGGTCAATGCAGATAAATGACCCAATGCTGAAACTTATTAACAGCAAGCTGCTGAATGAGGAAGACCTTGAGTGGGCAGACCTGTGGGGTCAACTGGATAAACAATTCAAACCCAATAAGCAACTGTATGACTATTTTAAGGAATATGTGCCGCCCTATAAAAACATAGCTTTACTGGTTACTTCTCTATATAATAACTCCGACATACAATACCAGACCTATAGGAACTGACGATAATTTAGTAATTAATAACTGTCACAAAAAGCATTGTTAATGTTGTATTAACCAGCCATAAAAGCTGTGCGCATTCCCATTTTTTTGTCAAAAAAGGATACCTTTGCAACAGCTTTTGTGAGGAATATTTTCAATATTTTTTACGGGTTAAAATCCAATTTAATAACAGGTTTTACGTTTACTATAAAAGCCATAGTAATATGAGGAGACTAATTAGGTTTTTTATTGCATCGGTGTTGTTGAATGTTTCTATACAGGCAACAGCTCAGGTACAGCAATCCCCTGACCAGTTAGTAAAAGGTCCTGCCACTGTTTCAACATCTATCTTACCTCCCAAAGAGTCTCTTGCTAATGATACGTTTGCTGTAATTGAAAGAGATACTTCTTTCATGCAGATAAATACCAGGCTAAAACTTGCGGCGACAAGATTAAAGGAAAAAACTGCCGGGCTGGGTGAATATGTTAAAGCAAATAATTTTAATGCTGAATATTGTTTTCTTGTAGATATGTCGATCCCCTCGGGCAAGAACCGTTTTTTTGTTTACAATATAAAAAAGGGTGCCGTTGAATTATCATCCCTGGTTTCACATGGCAAAGGATCTTACAAAAAAGGCTGTAATGATATACTTACATTTTCTAACATGCCAAACAGCAATGCTACGTCAGTCGGAAAATATAAAATAGGCAACCCTTATTATGGCACTTATGGATTGTCTTATAAATTATATGGGTTAGACAGCACCAATAACAAAGCCTTTGAAAGAGCCATTGTATTACATTCAGATAGCTATGTGCCAGAAAGTGAGATCTATCCTTATCCGCTTTATCAAAGCGCTGGTTGTCCCGTGGTTTCTCCATCCATTTTACCGGTATTGGGCAAATACATTAAGACCTCCGATAAGCCGATCCTCTTGTGGGTATATAATTAATAGTACCGCTTCATTCCTTTTCATTCAACCCGGGCCTTAACCTTTTCTTACTCTTATTAAATATCATCTGGCCTTTTTCAATACCTTTTCGTAATTCTTTTTGTTCTTCAACGGGCAGGTTGAAAGTAGTTTGACAGGCTTCACTGCAACACCCGTCATATTTCACCGCACAGTCAGCACATTGTATGACTAGTAAATGGCAGCCATCATTTTTGCAATTGATATGTGTATCTGCAGGCTTCCCGCATTGGTGGCAATGGGCAATGATGTCTTCGGTGATTCGCTCCCCCAGCCTGTCGTCAAAAACAAAATTCTTACCGATGAACTTCGTTTCAAGTCCTTCCTCTTTTGCCTGTCTTGCATAATTAATGATCCCGCCTTCCAGGTGAAAGACATTATTGAACCCATGGTGCAGCATGTAAGCGCTTGCTTTTTCACAACGGATACCGCCGGTGCAATACATGATGATGTTCTTATCCCGGTTATCCTTCATCATATCCACTGCCATTGGTAGTTGTTCCCTGAAGGTATCACTGGGTACCTCTATTGCTTTTTCAAAATGTCCTACCTCGTATTCATAATGATTGCGCATATCGATCACGATGGTATTTTCTTCCTGTAAGAGTTTATTCATTTCCGCGGCATTTACATACCTGCCTTTATTCTGCATGCTAAAGCCGGGGTCATCGATCCCGTCGGCCACTATCTTTTCCCTTACTTTTATTTTTAATACCCAGAAAGATTTACCATCGTCATCCACAGCAATATTCAAGCGAACGCCGTTCAGCGTTTCTATACTGTACAGGTAAGACCTGAATGATTCAACATTGCTGTCGGGCACACTAACCTGTGCATTGATACCCTCCTTCGCAATATAGATCCTGCCAAAGACCTTTAATGCATGCAGCGCCTTATACATTTCATCCCTCGATTGTTTTGGATCATCAACAGGAAAATAACTGTAAAAGGAAATAGTAGTACGGTGTTCGGTCTCTGCGTACAATAATTTCTTTAATTCCGCCTGGGAAATACGGTTGTGTAATACTGCCATAAGATTTAATTTGATCTCGTTTAACGGGAAATCCGCCATACTTCGACTTCGCTCAGTACCGGATTGGATGCTTGCAGGCAAACCAAATTGTAATACAAATATAGATAATTACAGGCTGATGGAAGAATTACGGCCCCTGCCATTTACCCGCAGGCTGCCGCCTAGTATGCCTCCGGTGCCGATGCGTATGCCTGCCAGGCCTTTTTTACCATTGGTATAGGAAGCAACAAAATCAACCCTTAATAGTTTAAAGATATTTTCAACACCGGCAAAAATCTCAACATAATTATTTGAGCGGTTCACATAAAAAGCATTGCCACCGGCTACAAAATTCCAGTTCAGTCTTTTGAACAAAGGAATTTTATTACTGATCAATCCATTGAAATGATGCTCAAGGTGGCCGAAAGAATAAAATGAAGCTGTTGTACTGTTGGCATAATAGGGCGCCATTTGAAAACTGTTCACGTACTCGCTGGCCCTGGTTGAACGGTTGCCGTTAAAATGCTGGTAATCCTGTATAAACACTTTGCTGGAATTTAAAAATCCACCGATACCAATTTTATATTTTAGCAAGCCTGCGAGTTTGAAATTCTTATCATCATTTATGCTGAAGCGCCATTTATCAAAATTTACATCACTGCCAAAAATGTTTTCAAATCCTTTTGTATAATTCAGGCTGAACGTAGGATAGTTGGATCCAAGCGATGCCTTCCTGTTCGGGAACTGGATATACTTTTGCCCCGGTTTGATACTGAGATCAATACTTAAAATAAATGCCTGGTGCCGCATGAACTGTGCGGATATCTTTTCATAAGGATAATTGGGCGTTAATTTAAAACCGCTGTCTTTTTTAAACAGGGTATAATCAGTTGTATTGTCCAAAGGAATCCTGTCCTCGTACAAAGCGTTTACATTGAAGCGGAAGCCCGTTTCATATCGTTTATTGAAATTGATACTGCCAAAATAATTCTCATAGATCTTCATGAAATTATCTCCCCAGATCAAAGTATTGATGGTATTGGTAAGTGTTGTTATCGGGTTTGCCTTATTGAACTGGCTTACCCGTTTACCTCCTGAGAAGGTCCAGGTCTGGCGCTTTAATTTTTTGTCCGTTTCCCAATCTCTTGTACGGAAATGAATATCGGCCCATGCATTAAAATGGGTATTACTAAATCCATATCGAAAACCCGGCTCAAAAGAAAAATTGGTCTTCCATTTTTTTATATACTGGTTATAGGATGGTAAAATATTTATCACGGCTCCTTCAACGCTGTTATATTCCAGTCCTTCGTACAGGGATTCAATTCTCCAGCTGTAGCTCCCTGTCTTACTGTAATGCGTTCGCTGCACGTCTTTCCATGGCAGGGTATATAATTTTAATTTGCCCTGTCGCTTATTCAGCGAATCAACATGTGCCTGTGTCAAAACAGAGTCCCTGTTCGATTCAAACACACTGTCCTTTACCTGGTAATCTTTTTTTTCTTCAGGCTCCAAAGGAACCGGGCGTATGGTATCCCAATATGCTTTTGATTTTTTGTTTACCGCTGTATCATACCTGATCACAATATTATTGAACCTGTTCTTTGCAAATTCCGGGTTAATAACATAGTTTGAATAGACAGAAACAAAATTCCCGACCGCATCAATACCAAACATTTTAAAATTAAAATGCAATAACTGGTTCTTTACCCGCCACACATCATTACCTACCGGCACATGGATCTGTGTTATCTGGAGCGTATCTAATATCTCGAGTTGCGATTTTTTTGTAAGTGTAAGATCAAAACTATGAATGCGCCAGTCACCGTCGGTAATATTAATGATCCCCGAGAACAGGGGTTCATAAGTACGGCGTGGAATTACCTGTATGCTGTTGATCTCTTTGCCATCCTCGTAAAAGCTGCCCAGGTACTTATACCTGTACATGCTGATAGCAGCATCAGCGATGGGTGAAACAAATCCACGGGGATTCAGGCGATCCAGAAAAACAGAAACATTATTGGTATATAAGCTGATAAAGGTTGGAAAAGTAAATCCAAATCCATCGCTGCCACTTACCCTGCTGCTGAGTACTTCCATTTTAAATTTATCAGGCTGCTGGCTGTATACTTTTGCAACAGACTCGGAAAGATAAATAATGCCCTTGCCGGAAGAATCAACACCCATATCCTTCCTGTCTTCCACGGGAATTTTACGACCCAGTATTTTCTCGGGCAGACTGCGCAGTTTCATGATATCCTTGGTATACAGGTCACATTCAAATCCATTTACCTGTTTATTGTAAAAAGGCCGTTTTTTTATGGCCTGGCGTATAATGGCATAGGCCGGGTCTTCTGCACCGCTTTTTACGATCACTTCTGTAAGATCGAGTTGCTGTTTGGAAATGATAAATACCAGCTCTTCATCTGCATTTTTTATAGTAACTGTTTTTTCCTGTTTACTGTACCCTATATGCTGGCAAACCACCGTGTAAGTTCCGGGGGCAACGTAAAAAGAAAATTTTGCTCTATTGTTAGTGCTGGCGCCTATTGAGGTGCCTTTGATGGTGATGGATGCATAAGGCAGTAGGTCTCCTTTATCATTAAATACGGTACCGTAAATTTTTTGAGCCGAAGAAGAAAAGGAAATTGAAAAGAAAATAAAAAAAAAGAATAAAGCTTTTGGCATAAACAGGTTTGTGTATCAACGAAATTAACGGTGAATTTGTTACTGAAAATCTAAATTTAACTAATGAAATATTTTATGCCCTGGTTTTACGGAGATAACTACCCGCCAATGCAGCCAATCCCGCTACCAGTGCACCGATAAAAGCAGTTAAAAAAATGAGCAGGTTCGGATTATCCATTTGCAAGAGCAGCAAAGATATTTTATGGGCAAGCACATGGTCATTATTACTGCTTATCCAAAAGCTCAATCCTCCCCATAATAGGAACAATGCTATAAACCCGGAAAGAAAAGCCCGGCCCGGCCTTTGTGCTATTAAAGCCGCTACAATAAATGAAACAATTGCAATGCTCCACCAGGGAAAGTAAAGACAGGCTGCAAAACTTAATAAAGCCGTTAAAACAAGAGAGATCATGAATTTCATAAAATCGATTTGATGATTTGGTGATTTGATGATTTGGTAATTAGAGAGCAATACTTTCCATCATCAAATTATTTACTGAATGTCATTTTTCCAATAACCCGCTTATCGGCCACTTCTTCCTTTGTCATCATCCAGAGTGAATAATATTTTCCTGCTGCCCACTGGTCTATAAAATTATCATAATATTTACTGCCCGGGTTACCGCTTTGTCCGCCGGGATAAACACCCCAGGCTTCTGTTTTAGCCGTAAGGCTCACCACCATTCTCCAGCTCGGACCATGATCAGCCTTGGTAGCATTGATACTGCGGCCGCTTCCGCCAGTCACCATGTTCATCCTGCTGAACGGAGCTAATTTTGCAAGATGGTTAACCCTCGTGGCTTTATTTTTTTCCCAGTCTAATTTTCCGGAGGCTTCAATTACTTCCAGGTTCACAACCGCTTTTTTAAATGCAGTTGTTATATCGTCTGCCAGTGTTTCTTTTTGCGGGGTTGATACATTATCCAAAAAAATATAGGCAGTATCTTTTAAAACAGCTTCTACCAAGGTGTTAACGAACGGGCGCATGGCACCTTTCGGCGCTCCTTTATATTCATCGTCAAATACTGTTTTTTCAAACTTGTCCCAAAACTCAGCAAAGACCGTCGCTCCTTTTGATCCAACATCACATCTCAGGTTCCAGCCTTTGAGCATATCGAAGTATTTTTTTTCTGATACGCTCAGTTCATTCTCCTTCATGTTGGCTAAGATGAGCGGCTTAACCATTTCCGCTGCCGGGTCAAGATCATCTGTTTGTAACATCATCATATCTTCCGGTGTGATATTATTCATAGCATTCAGCCTGCGGTTTATGGCAAGGCCGCGATATGGCGGGTAATCTCTTCCCAAATAATATGGATACGCACTGTCATTAACCGGTTTTTGATTTGCGCTGCTAACAAAACCTCTTTCAGGATTGTATTGATAGGGCACTTCATCCTGGGGTATCATACCCTGCCACAAATAATTGCTGTCTGTTCCCGGCATTACAAAATCTCCCTGGCCCCTCCACTTAGCCGGCCAGTCCCCCTGTGTGCGGATAGCGATATCACCACTTTTACTTGCAAAGACAGCATTTTGTCCCGGTGTGTGCAGGTTGGTGACCGCTGCGGAATAGTCACTATAATTCTTTGCATGGTCCAGCATATAGAATATTTTCAATTCATTACTGGGATCATGTGCTTTCCAGCGAACGGCATAATTCTTATTATTGGTATTCTTTCCCCCGTCAAAACTTCTGTCATACATAACAGGGCACCAATCATTACCCAATTGTACATAAGCAACGGTATCTCTAAGATCGGGACTGCCTTTTATCTTAATGGTATCAATCCTGAATCTTGTTTTCATCCATTGGCCATTGAAAGAATATTCCTGGCGGGTATCGTCTTTAAATTTGACCTCGTAGTAATCTCTTACGTCACGCCCGCCATTGGTAAAACCAAAAGCACAACTGTCATTATAACCAATGATAACCCCAGGTGATCCGGGAAAACTGACACCGTACGCATTGTATTGCGGTGTTGATATCTGCAGTTCATACCAAAGCGAAGGAAGGTTCAATCCTAAATGGGGATCATTGCACAAAATGGGTGCACCGCTTTTTGTTTTCTTACCGCTTACTGCCCAGTTGTTACTACCATTTCCCGGTGCAGGTTTCTCTTTTTCCAACACTGTTACCACACTGGTTTTAAAATAAACAGAATCTGCATTGGCAGGCGTAACAGGAAAAACTTTTTGCTTTTCAAAAATTGTTCCTTTGGGAATAATGGGGTCAAGTGAATCCTGTGTAGCAGGGAATAATTTTTCAAAATCCTCAGCGGTGAAATAACTCTTTGCATTTGTCAATTCAAAATCATTATCACGTGCTGCAAGATCATAGCTCATATATTTCAGGAAGAGGGAGGTTTTGAGGTTGCTCCATTTTTCGGGCTTATACCCTATCAATTTATATTCCAGTGGAAGAGAGCTTTCTGTCAAGCCATCAATAAAAGAATTAACGCCGGCTGTATAAGCATCGCAGGATGATTTTGTTGCAGGATCATTTTCTATTTCCTTTAATGCGATCTCGGCTGCATAAACCATTCCCAGCCTCCTGAATTCCCGGTCGTGCCCGATGGCTTTCTCACCGACTATTTCGCTTGCCCTGCCTGCCGCTGCAAAAGTTTGCAATTCCATTTGCCAAAGCCGGAATTTTGCATGAAGGTAGCCCTGCACAAAATAAGCGTCATTTTCCTGCTCTGCAAAAATGTGCGGAACAAGGCGTTCATCAAAATACACATCAACTTTTCCGTTAAGCTGTGCGAATTTCAGGTCGCCTGCAAAATCTTCATTACTGTTCTCTGCATTTTGCCAAAAGCCATGTTGCGGACTTAAAAAACTTCCAAAAGCAGGCGCTTCTGTACCGCCAATTGTTAGCCTTATGTTTAAAGTTATTATTAAAGCCGTAGTAATAACTGCAGTAATAATGAACGGAACAATTCTCATAACAGGATATATTTCCTGTAAAATAACTAAAAGAAATTTAATCGGGTAATTGCACTTTACAATTCCAGATTACCTGCATGTTATAAACACATGAAAGTAAATACCAGTGAGGAATGTGCGTAAAACCCGACTTACTCATTTTGTAGAGAAAATACCCCTGAAATTTCCTCAATTAAATTTCATTTATGGCATAGTGCTTGATTTATTAATAATATGAAATCTTTTGAGATTTTTTAACTACTAAATCAAACACTATGAAAAGGAATATAATCATCGCAATACTTGGTTTAACCATGGTATTTGCAACAAGCTCATTCAGAAATGCGGGCTCAGAAATTTCTTCGGGGAATATTACTCAAACCGGCTCAATATCTGCACCTTTAGACGGCAGGTGGGCCGGATACTACAGTAATTCGATCGGAACAGCATATTACTTTTATGCATTAACATTTAATACCGACGGTTCATTATTAGTGGAAGCCAATGGAAGTGTTGGATATGGTACATGGAGCATGAGTGGAGATCAGGTATTTGCGACCTATACTATGGATGATATAGAACCTGCTATGCGTAGCGAAAGTGATGGAGATACTTATTCATTGAGCGGGAATGTTTCCGGCAATGTTATTAATGGGTCTTTATCAGGAACAGGGGGCAACTTTATATTTTCCGTTACAAAAGAATAATGGGCACAGCACAAATACAAAGGCAGGCAGTTATACCGGCTGCCTTTGTATTTATATAGATCTTACTAAGAATTAATAGCAGTTATAATCCTCTAATTTTCTTTATGTCACTACCTGTTTTATTAACTTTTAAAATATTTGTTGAAAGTTAATGCCGCGTTGTGGCATAGTGTTTGCCTAAATGTTAATATGGATATTTAACATTTTTTACTAAAAAACGATACTATGAAAAAGAACTTATTACTTGCCATACTTGGCTTTGCCCTGATATTTTTTATTGCATCCTGTGATAAGGATGATCCCAATGAAGGTTCTGCCAACAACAGCATTGAAGGAAAATGGGTTGGCAACTATAATAACGGCGTGGGAGGACCAATTTTTTATTTCGCAGTCACTTTTAATGCAGGTGGTACATTACTGGTCCAGGCCAACGATAATTCTGCCCCGGATATTGCCAATGGTACATGGACCATGGCAACTGACAGTGTGCGGGCAACCTTCACTTATGTTGGCGGAACAGCAACTACTTTTTCTATAGCCGGTAAATATTCCAGCAACTCCAATGTCATTGTTGGTACAATGGGATTAGGATCGAGTACTTCGGGTGCAGGGGTGTTTTCGGTAACAAGAGAATAATGAATTAATCGACCCAAATGAAAAATAAAACAGTTTGGCTTATATAGCCAGGCTGTTTTATTTTTGCAACAATGAATGATACTTCCCAGGACGTTAAAAATATTTTAGGATTACAACTCCCCTCCGATCCCCGCTGGGTTAACCTGGCCGAATTACAACTGGCAGAGATCTTAACTGATCACGCCTATTGTGAGCAGAAAGCTGCAACAACCTGCATTACACTTATCCAGCGCTATTCCGATAAAGAGAGACTCGTTAAAGAACTAAGCCCCATCGTTACCGAGGAATGGGGACATTTTCGCCTGGTGCTGGCGGAATTGCACAAAAGAAAATTACAATTGGGGAAACAACGCAAAGACATTTATGTAAATAAATTACTCGAGTTTCAAAAAAAAGGCGGCAGTCCCGAAGATCGCTTTTTAGATCATTTGCTCACCATGGCCCTGATAGAGGCCCGGAGCTGTGAACGTTTTAAAAGACTGAGTGAAGGCCTTGACGACAAATACATGCGAAACTTTTACAGGCGCTTTATGGAAAGTGAAGCCGGGCATTATACTTTATTCATAAACCTTGCTGAACATTATATGGATAAAAAAATTGTAAGGAAGAGGTGGAATGAATGGCTGAAGTATGAAAGAGAACTCATGAAAGAAATGGAAATGCGGGGTGACAGGATACATTAAAGTTTACAGGTGATAAATTCATTGGCAATTGCAGGCGTATCATTGCAAAAAAAATGCTGCCTCTTCTTCTAAATTAATGTATGGATATTGTTGTTGCAGCTTTTTAACCTTCTCCAGGTTGGTCAGGAGGAATTTTTTATGCTGCTCGGAGGCAGGATTAAAGGCTTTATGATTTTTAGCCGCTACGATAACGGCAATTTCCTTCATGAGTTGCTGTGATGGTTCATCAATACAGGCTGCAATGAATTTTTCCCATACATAATTTGTAGCTGCATAATTAGGATGTACCATGTCTTCGGCATAGAACCTGTAATCCCGCAGGTCATCAATAACCAATTCATACGCTGGGAAATAAAAGCAATTATTATTTTTTTCTACAAACTGATGTACGGCGTGAATGAGTGTGGCTTTGCTGCGGTTATTCTCTGTAAAGCCGTCCCGCAAATGCCTGACCGGGCTGATGGTAAAAATGATCTTAAGCCCGGGATTGAAAGCAATGGCTTTGTCTATCATCATTTGTAAGCCGGCAACTACTTCATCAATTGTCAACAGTCGTTTATTGAATTTATCTGTTGGTACTTTATGGCAATTGGCAACGACCATTTTGTTTTCAAGTTCGTAAACAAATGCAGAACCCAAAGTGACCAATAACCAGCCTGCCTTTTTTAAAAACGCATGAGCCCCGGTCTGGGATTGATTAATGTTTTTTAAACATGCCGTAACATCCAGATTTGAAAAACGGCTATGATGCTCCCAGCTATTCCAGCATTCATTCTGATAGAACAGGTCTTTTTCGCTGTATTGCTTTTCTTCTATGTAAGATATAACTGACCTGCTGATGCTGACCGGGTTAAAAAGAATGCCGTTGGGATTATCAAGAACAGAAAATTTATGACTGGCAAGCTTATTACCGATCTGCTCTGTAAAGCAGGAGCCGACCAATAGTAAATTGTGCCGGTGGCTGATCCTGGTTTCAAATGGTTTGGGAGAGAATTCTAAATGGAAGTCCATAATAATTAATTACACGAATTAAAACGAATTACACGAATTGCATTTAACGATTAAACCCTTAAACGACTTAAACGATCTAAACCCTACAAAAATATCTCCGCGGCCAGGCGACTGCAGTTTTTCAAAGCGTCTTTATTAAGGCCGCTGACCAGCCCCTTTTCCTCAAAATAAGGTATCATCATTTCTGTATCCATATTGCCTACAAGTTCATCATCGGCCATGGGGCATCCGCCAATTCCTTTTAAAGCGCCGTCGAAGCGTTTGCAACCTGCCCTCAAAGCGGCGTCAACCTTCTCCTTCCAGTTCATTGGTGTTGAGTGCAGGTGAACACCTATCTCAGTTTGTGGTAATGAATCAACAAGGTGTTTTGTAACACTGAATACCTGTTCTGCGGTAGCCAATCCAACTGTATCAGCCAGGGAAATTATTTTGATATCCATTGATACCATCTTATTCACCCATTCAAAAACTATTTCTTCGTTATACTTATCGCCATAAGGATTTCCAAAACCCATTGAGATATAAATGACCAGCTCTTTATTATTGACAAGACACAGATCCTGGATGGCCCCTACTCTTTGCAAAGATTCTTCAATAGTTGAATTGGTGTTTCGCTTTTGAAATGTTTCAGAAACCGAAAAAGGAAAGCCAAGATAAGCTATCTCATCATGTACAACTGCATCTTTTGCTCCTCTTTCATTAGCAATGATCGCAAGTAATTTGCTGCTGGTCCTGTCAACCTGTAAACCTTTCAATACTTCAGCCGTATCTGCCATCTGGGGAATGGCCCTGGGTGAAACAAAGCTGCCAAAGTCGATCGTATCAAAACCCACTTTCAGCAATGCATTAATATATTCGATCTTTTTAGGAGTTGGAATGAAATGTGGCCAGCCCTGCATGGCATCACGGGGACATTCGACCAGTTTCAACGCATTATTCATTCTGCAAAAATAACTAAAGACAGGTTAAATAAGATGTCTTTCATTAAGGGTAACAAATTGAAACAAAACCGGATTAAGATGAGCAGTCCTGTGAACGATAGCCGGGCAAACAGGAAGCATTTAAATCAGTTCACTAATGTACAAATTCGATACGATAGCGATCTCCCTTTTAATTATTGCATCCATTATTGAATTTACATTACTGCTGCTGCAAAGGCCGGAAAAGAAAATGATCAGGGACACCAGGGCCAACCTGCTGATAGGCCTATGCCTCATACTGGTTGGAATATTCATCAAGGGCGTGCAATTCAGCCTTTATTCGTTTGCCTACAGTTTTTCAATTTTTAAACCGGAATTATCATGGTGGCTGTGGATAGCAGGTTTTTTAAGCTGTGATCTTATTCATTATACCTATCATTGGCTTGGCCATCATACCAGGATCTTCTGGGCAGCGCATGTAACACATCATTCATCCGAATACCTGAATCTTTCTACCGCATGGCGCACAAATTTCTTACATCTCTTTTACCGCTTTTTATTCTGGACACCACTCTGCTTTCTTGGATTTCCTCCTGAAATGGTGATATTCATTGAATCCATTACCGCCATCCATAATTTTTTGATCCACACAGAGAAAGTTGGAAAGCTGGGCATTTTGGACCTGGCATTTAATTCTCCTTCCAACCACCGGGTACATCATGGCACCAACCCGGAATACATTGATAAAAATCTCGGGGGATTGCTGATGATTTACGATCACCTGTTTGGAACTTATACAAAAGAAACCGTGCCGGCCGTTTACGGCATTACACATAATATCCATACCCAGGACCCCCGTGTAATTATATTGCATGAATTTGTGAGACTGGGGAAAGAACTGCCTAAGATCAAGGGTGTAACGCAAAAATTCCGGTACCTGTTTTCCCGGCCTACATAAAAAATGAAGGGACTATTATTGTCTTTGTTTCATTGCCTCGTACAAAATGATACCTGTAGCTACCGATACATTCAAAGAATCAAAGTCGCCGGTCATTGGTATTTGAAATTGTTCATCACATATTTTCAATAAAGCAGGATAAATTCCTTTTTCCTCACCACCCATGACAATGGCGCATGGTTCGCCAAAATTGCAATCATAGATATTTTTGCCTGCAGCCATTTCGCTGGCAAAGACCTTAATGCCATTCATATGCAATTCATCAACCGCTTTCATTAAGCTGCTGACCCTGCAAACCGCAATTTTTTCCAGTGCGCCTGCCGAGGTTAATATGGCGTCTTCGTTCAAAGCGCCTACGCCTTTATCCGGTATGATGATGGCATTTACGCCAAAACAAAATGCACTGCGGGCAATACCACCTATATTCCTGATATCCGTGATGCCATCCAGTATTAAGAACAAGGGCGTTTCCCCTTTATCAACTACAAAAGAGATCACATCCTGCAGGTCCTGGTACTGCACTTTGGCTATCAATGCCACACAACCCTCGTGGTTACTTACATTAAAATTATTGAGCTTTTCCACCGGTACTTTATTAATGGGTACCTGGTGCTGCTCTGCCAGTTGCCTGATCTCATCCACCACTTCTCCATGTATGGTGCTTTGCAGGTAGATGCGCTCCAGTTGCTTGCCGGTTTGCATAGCTTCTATTACAGCCTTTCTTCCTATGACCAATGTATTTTTCTTTGGCCGCTGTTGTTGTTGTCTGAAATTTTTCACCATTCAAATTTAATCTTAATTGATGCAATTAAAAAACCATCCTGCCATTGGCGGGATGGTCTTCAAGTCCCCTTTAAGAGATTTAAGGGCATGATCTATTTCAATCCAAATACTTTTTTAACTTCTTTCACAGCATCCAGTTTCTCCCATGTAAAAAGTTCTACTTTTTTCTTAATTGTTTTACCGTCAGGTGAAGTGAATATTTTTTCCACTATCTCGTTCTTACGTCCCATATGCCCGTATGCAGCAGTTTCGCTGTACATGGGGTTACGCAGTTTTAAACGCTGCTCAATAAAGTAAGGACGCATATCAAAGCAGGACATTGCCATTACTTTTTTTGCGATATCACCATCACTCATTTTAACCTTTGAAGTACCATAAGTAACTACGTTGATACTCGTTGGCTGTGCCACGCCAATGGCATAAGATACCTGCACCAGCACTTCGTCACAAAGACCCGCAGCAACCAGGTTCTTTGCAATATGCCTTGTTGCGTATGCAGCACTGCGGTCAACCTTACTTGGGTCTTTACCACTGAAAGCGCCGCCGCCATGTGCTCCCTTTCCTCCATAAGTATCAACGATGATCTTACGGCCGGTCAAACCGGTATCACCATGCGGGCCACCGATAACGAATTTACCCGTTGGGTTAATATGGTACTTTATCTTGTTGTTGAAAAGATGATTGTATTTGGGGTATTTCGCCTTAACCCTTGGTATCACAATATTGATGATATCTTTTTTGATCTTTGCCAGCATTGTTTCATCTGATCCAAAATCATCATGCTGCGTGGAAACAACAATTGCCTCGATCCTTACCGGCTGGTTCTTATCATCATACTCAAGTGTCACCTGGCTTTTGGCATCAGGACGTAAATATTTGATCTGTTTATTTTCCCTGCGCACCGCAGCCAGCTCCAGTAAAATATAATGTGCCAGGTCTAAAGCCAGCGGCATATAATTGTCTGTTTCATTGGTTGCATAACCAAACATCATTCCCTGGTCGCCTGCACCCTGTTCTTCTTTTTTCTTCCTGTCAACGCCCTGGTTAATGTCTGCTGACTGCTCATGGATCGCTGATAAAATACCACAGGAATTGGCCTCGAACATATAATCACTTACGGTGTACCCGATCTTGCGGATAACACCACGGGCGATCTCCTGCACATCAAGGTAGGCCTTACTTTTAACCTCACCCGCTAAAATTACCTGGCCTGTTGTTACCAGGGTTTCGCAGGCAACCTTGCTGTTGGGGTCAAAAGCTAAAAAATTATCAATTAAAGCATCGCTGATCTGGTCTGCTACTTTATCAGGATGTCCTTCGCTTACCGACTCTGATGTAAATAAATATGGCATGTTATTTTTTTTTTAAGATTGCAAAGATAAGGTTGTCTCACTTAAACAACAAAGTCCCCGGAAAATACCGGGGACCTGTTAAATATTTTGATCCGATCGGCTTATCAGATCTTCGAATAAACTATCCGCAGGCGCATTTTATAATTGGCATTTGTGCCACTTCCTATCCTTACTCTTCCCTGTGCAACATTATTACTATAAGGAATAATTTCTCCGGCATACTGCGGGTAAGAAAAACTATAAGGCGCATATACCCTCAGTTCGTAATTAGGGTAATGATCTGTTACAATATGCTGTACGTACCTCGAAATATTAAAATTGTAATAGTGTATGGGATTGCCAAACACGTCTTTCTTATCTCTCCTGAATCCGCCAAAGTATGAATAATCCACTCCACTAGTCGGGAAATAAGGAAAGCCCGATTTAAAATCAGGGTCATACGTGATATTGGGGCTAAGGTCGAAATAAACAGGCTTCCATTTTGCTGTTGTACTGGTATCTTTCAGATCCAGGTAAAGGAAGTGAGGTGCAGAAAGTACTGCGTCGAGTACAGGGTCAGTAGGTATCTGTTCTATAATTATTTCAGCACGATGAATTATACGGTTAGATAAGGTTGACAAACCGGGAATATTAAGATTTACATAAGTCCCTGGTGTTGTTTGTATAAAAAGCTCGTCTGCCGTTGGAGATGAAACCCTTGCACCGGCACGGTTACGGATTATATTATTAGTCGTATTTGATGGTGCAATTGTGGAAGAACCGGCAAAAGTAGGGTTCAGTTTAAGTGAATTGTAAAGCGTATCCATCTTTCCCTTATTCTTACGCCTGAAATGGACCTCAATTTTAGTCGAGGTATCGGCAAGGTTAGTATAGATCAACCCGTTCCCGGTTGTGGCCATTACTGCAAGGCCATGATAAAATTCCCTGTAGAGCGAATCATTACGGAATGCATGCCCGGGAAGTGTATCATTTTTATACAGTAGGTCGGCCCAGGAACCCGGATTTAAATTACTTAGTTTAATTCGGATCTGGTTCACCGAATAATCTCTTTTATTGGTATACTTTACCGTATCCCCCAGGCGGCGCACATCAACAGTTGTACTTCCCAGCAAGCCTCCGGTATTCGGCTGGTAATCCAGCTTTTTAGCAGTGTATACAGAATCACGAAATTTCAGGTCAGTTACTTCCCTTACCTCAAGGTTAATGGGAACAGTACTATCGCCCCAGAAAGCTTTATAGTTGATGCACAGCACCACCGAATCAAGTCCGGCGCCATGCGTAAACAGCGTATCTCCTTCATTTCCAAAATAAAATGGATAGAACGTAGGTTTAAGCTGCATGTAAGCATTGGCAACGGTAGTTCCGAATAATGGATCAGTACTGATCTTGCCTAAAGCATGATCATCTGTCCTGTAAATGGAGGTTGTATCATTGAATATGCCCTGGGATGTGTTTATGTTGATGACGGTATCAAATGTATGTATATTATCAACCGGAGGTAAAAGATCGCTGCCGATCTCGGTAGTATCGAGTTTGGTACAGTTCCAGGTAAAAAAAGATAATAATATAAAAGCAATAACTGCTGGTGGTAGAATACGTCTTTGCACTATAATAATTTTATGAAATGGTGTTAGTTTATCTACTTTGCAAGGTCGGCATACAATTGCAAATAGTCTGTTAAATCACTTTCCGCATCATACTTAACTATTTTCTTCCCTTTCACTTTTGCAAATTCGTCAACCAGTTTTTTATCCACCTTATCTGCGCCAAAAGTAATTGCATCGGCATAGGTTGCCCCGCCTTTGAACATAGCAAGATTATTGGCTTCCTTAAATGGCTCCAGTTCTTTTTTGGTAATGTGATCGTTAATCGTAGCCAGCTTTAAAAAATCAGACCCGAGTTTTTCCTTGAATGTTGTCTGGCCGATAGTATAAATTATTTTGCTGTTGCTGAAAACGGGCTCTTTCTTATATGCATTCTTAATGAACATGGGTATCAGCCCGGTCATCCAGCCGCTGCAATGAATGATATCAGGAGGCCAGCCGAATTTCTTTACTGTTTCCAAAGCGCCCTTACAAAACAGTACGGTCCTGAGCCCATTGTCCTCGAACCATTTCTCTTTTTCGTCGGTAAAAATTGATTTTCTTTTAAAATAGTCCTCGTTATCCAAAAAGTATATTTGAAGGCGGGCATTGGGTAAAGAGGCTACTTTTATTACCAGGGGATAATCATCATTATCGATGGAAACATTGATCCCTGATAAGCGAACAACTTCATGCAAGCGGTGCCTTCTTTCATTAATTACGCCAAAACGGGGCATTATACACCTCACTTCCATCCCGCTGTCATTTGATTTTACTGCCAGTTTATTCACGATTTCGGCAAAATCTGTTAGCTCCAGGTAAGGCGACATCTCGTTAGCAATAAATAAAATTCTTTTCTTTGTTGACATTTGCGCTTAGTTTGTAGCTGTTATAATTTTTAAACGGAGTGCAAAACTAAGCTATTTATTTTGCAAAATGAGATTACACAAGCATTTGAAGCCTAATTCCCGCTAATATGATCCTATTTAAGAAAGCTGCAGATATTAAAAAATTCCTTATTAAAAGCAGGGAACAAGGCAATTTGATAAGTTTTGTACCCACAATGGGGGCACTTCACCAGGGTCATATTTCTTTGCTGGAGGCCTCAAAAAAACCGGCGTGCCTCTCTGTTTGCAGCATTTTTGTTAACCCTACCCAGTTCAATGATGCCAAAGACTTTGAAAATTACCCGTCTACACTGGAAAAGGATATTAATATGCTGGAGAAGTCTGGTTGCGATGTTTTATTCCTGCCGCCTGTTTCAGAAATGTATCCCGGCGGAACTAAAAACTTATCAGCCTACGATCTTGGCTACCTTGAAACCGTTTTGGAAGGCAGGTTCAGGCCGGGCCATTTCCAGGGTGTTTGCCAGGTTGTTAACCGGTTACTGGATATCATACCTGCAGATGAGCTATACCTTGGCCAAAAAGATTACCAGCAATGCATGGTCATTAAAAAAATGATAGCACTGGCCCATTTACCAACAACCACGATCATATGCCCCACCCTTCGTGAACCCGATGGCCTTGCCATGAGCAGCAGGAATATGAGGCTTCCGGAAAATGACAGGAAGAAAGCCGTTAAAATATCTGAGGCCTTATCCTATATAAAAAACAATATCAGGCCCGGTAATTTGGAAGGGCTGCAGAAAGATGCCATTCAGAAATTAACCAGCGAAGGATTTAAGGTAGATTATATAGAAATTGCAAACGCCAACACCCTGCAACTCCTTAAAGACTGGGATGGAAAGACACCCCTTGTAATTTTAGCTGCCGCCTTTTTAAACGATGTACGCTTAATTGATAATATGGTTCTCTGATATGCACGTCATTCGGGCGCAGCGAAGCAACCTTCCTAAATAGAAGAATACTCTTTGTAATAACGCTCAAACTTTTTTTACAATTATTCCCGTCGTAATTTGTAACTAACTATGCGTAAACGGTTACTCTCCATATTAAAATACATTATTTTTTTGGGCGCCGGCTTCTTTTTGGTCTGGTGGCAGTTAAGGGGAATGACGGAAGAGGAGAAGAAAGAATTTTATAATGCCTTCAGCTATGCCAATTACTGGCTCCTTATCCCCATCATACTTATGTCGCTGTTCAGCCATTACCTGCGGGCGCTGAGATGGAAGATACTGATGGAACCCCTCGGCTACAAACCGTCTGTAAAGAATGTGTTTTCGGTGGTGATGATCGGCTACCTTGCTAATTCTGCCATCCCCCGCCTGGGAGAAATCCTAAAATGCACCTTCCTGGCACGCTACGAAAAATTAAAAGTGGAAAAGCTGGTAGGCACTATGATCGTTGAACGCACATTCGATATCTTTTGTTATTTTATTTTTATCGGCATCACCCTCCTGCTGCAATTTGACCTTATAGGAGAATATGTAAAAGAGAACTTTAACAAGATCGGCAGTTCGTCAGGTTTCCCGGTTTGGGCAAAGTTGGTGGTCGTAATTGCCGGTATCACCTTAATAATATTTTTCGTAAAATATCTTTTTAAAAGGAACCCGCAGAACAGGATCGTTGCCCGGCTCAATATCCTCATGAAAGGTTTTTTTGAAGGGTTCAAAACCATCAAAAACCTGAAACAAAGGAAAATTTTTTTGATGCATACCCTGCTTATCTGGGCACTCTATCTGCTGCAGGTATATATTGGTTTTAAATCCATGGAAGGAACGTCTCATTTAAATATAACAGCCGCCTGCTCTGTATTGACCCTCGCCACCCTGGCAATGATCGCCACACCCGGCGGAATTGGTTCCTTCCCGCTCTTTGTAATGGAAACCCTTACCATCTATGGCATTGCCACCCCACTTGGTAAGGCTTTTGGATGGCTCATATGGGGTGTTTCAACGGGAATCGTTATCATTGCAGGCGTAGCATGCCTTTTGCTCATGCCATATATTAACCGTAATAAAAATGAAATCAGTAAGCAGCATACCCAATAAGATCTTTAACCTCAACGACCTGGTTCACCAGCTCAGGCGCTGGCGCTTACACAATAAAAAGATCGTATTTACAAACGGTGTATTTGACATTTTACACGAGGGTCATATTGCTTCTTTAAGTGAAGCGGCGTCTTATGGACATGTGCTGATCGTTGCGGTAAATGCAGATGCTTCTGTAAAAAGGCTGAAAGGCGAAAGCCGCCCGGTGAATAATGAAAATTCAAGGGCATTGTTGCTGGCTTCAATGGTTATGACTGACGCGGTGATACTCTTTGAGGAAGACACACCGTTGAATTTAATAAAAACACTTTTACCGGATGTACTGGTAAAAGGCGGGGACTATACATTGGACCAGATCGTTGGCGCAAAAGAAGTAATGGATAATGGCGGAGAGGTGAAAATAGTTCCCGTACTGGATGGATTTTCAACAACCGGCATCATTGAAAAAATGAAGATCACCGGCTAATAAATTTTCAGAAAAACTTAATATTGGCTTTTCTCTTCTTTCCCTATATTCGCCCCGTTCATATAAAAAATATTAAGCAGCTTGCACAAACGTAAGATCATATTCAGGGATATTAGCTGGCTTTCCTTTAATAACCGTGTATTGCAGGAAGCTGCGGATGAAACCGTACCCTTAAGGGAACGCATCCGCTTCCTTGGCATTTTTTCAAATAACCTTGATGAGTTCTTCAGGGTAAGGGTGGCTACACTAAAACGGATGATCGAGTTTGGCAACAAGTCAAAAATGCACCTGGAAATTGCTCCCGGCGCCATTTTAGAAGAGATACAGGAAATAGTGATCGAACAGCAAAAAGAATTTGAACGAATCTGGAACGAGATATTAAGGGAACTAAAAAAAGAAAAGATACAGATCGTCAATGAAAAACAATTAAATAAAACACAGCAGAATTTTGTACTGAATTATTTTAATGAAGAGATACGCAGCAATATCATCCCGCTGATGATCGAAAGCATTCACGAATTCCCGGTATTGAATGACAAGTCGATCTACCTTGCCTGCAGGCTTTCAAAAAAAGACAGGAGCATTCCGCAAAAATTTGCACTGGTGTCTGTTCCTGCAAGGCGCTTATCCCGCTTCATGATACTGCCTTCAAAAAGCACAGAAAAGCATATCATCCTGCTGGAAGACATTATTCGTTTTTGCCTCCCGCAAATTTTTTCCTTCTTTGGTTATGATACCTTTTCTTCACACATCATTAAAGTTACCCGTGATGCAGAGATCGATATTGACAATGACATTTCCACCCCACTCATTCAAAAAATTGAAAAGGGTTTAAAGAACAGGAAAAAAGGCAAGCCTGTAAGATTTGTTTTTGATAAATCCATTGATCCATCCCTGCTTACCTACCTGGTACGAAGGATGGGATTATTGCAAAAGGATAACCTGATACCTGGTGGCCGCATCCATAATTTTAAAGACTTTATTAATTTTCCCGAAGCAGTCTTTACAAAAAAGAATCTCCGCAAAAAACCTTTTATACACCCGGTACTGAAGAATGTAAATAACGTTACCAGGGTCGTTTTAAAAAAAGACGTGCTTTTAAATTTCCCTTACCATTCCTTCGACAGCGTTATTGACCTCCTGCGTGAAGCGGCCATTGACCCTGATGTGATAAGTATCAAAATAACCTGTTATCGTTTGGCCGATCGTTCAAAAGTTGTAAATGCCCTTGCCAACGCGGTTCGTAATGGCAAGCTGGTAACCGTTGTATTGGAATTGCGTGCCAGGTTTGATGAAGAAGCCAACCTGGAATGGAAAGAAGAGCTGGAAGACGCCGGTGTAAAAGTATTGCTGGGTGTACCCAACATGAAAGTGCATGCCAAGCTTTGCCTTATCAAAAAAAGGGTGAACAACCATACCGTGCATTATGGTTTTGTAAGTACGGGCAACCTTAATGAAAGAACAGCGCTGGTATATGGTGATAGCTGCCTGCTTACCTCCGACAGGAATATCATGGCCGATGTGAACCGCATATTTCATTACCTGGAAGAACCCAAAACAAGGGCTCACTTTTTAAAAGCCTGTAAAACTTTGATCGTAAGTCCTACCGGAATGCGAAAGCAGTTCATTCAAATGATCAATAAAGAGATCAAGGTGGCAAAATCGAAAAACCCTGCTTCTATTATACTCAAATTAAATTCACTGAGTGATGAAGTGCTCATCAATAAGTTATATGATGCGGCAAGGGCCGGTGTGGAAATAAAGCTGGTGATAAGGGGTATTTTTTGTTTGCTGACCGAGAATAAAAAATTCAAAATACCCGTACAGGCCATCAGTATTGTGGATGAATACCTCGAACACGCAAGGTTGATGATCTTCCACAACGGCGGAAAAGAAAGAACATTTATTTCTTCGGCCGACTGGATGGTTCGTAATATCGATCACCGTGTGGAAGTCGCTTGTCCCATTTTTGAAAAACCCATACAGCAGGAATTAAAAGACATTTTGCAGATCCAGTTAAAGGATAATATCAAAGCAAGGATACTGGATAATGAGCTGGCAAACCAATACGTAAACCCCCGCAACACAAAGAAGATACGCAGCCAGGTGGAAACGTATAATTATCTACACCGTAAATCTCTTTAATAAGTTAATCGTAGGAAGCCACAAGGGGATAGCTTCAAGGGACAAGTATACTATTTAGAGGAACTTTCTCCTTGCTTATCCCCCTTGAGGCTTGCAGCTTGCGGTTTGGTTTTGTGCCGCCGAAAATAAGCAGTCAATTCACAGGTGTGTATCTGGATAACTCCTCAACCCGTTTAAACGTTAATGCGTAAATTCGTCTTTACGGATTAACTAATTAACACCCGCCTGAACGAATAATTCGGGCAGGAATTAACCATTACCGATTTTGAAATTAGCAGCCATTGATATAGGAAGTAACGCCGCAAGATTATTGATATCAGAAGTTACAACAGACGATAAGGGTGAAGCCGTTTTTAATAAGCTGAACCTGGTAAGGGTACCGCTCCGTCTTGGCTTCGATGTGTTTGAATCCGGCAGCATACCCAAGGCCAAGATCGGTATGATCTTACAGACCATGAAGGCTTTTAAGCACTTAATGAATGCTTATGAAGTTAATAAAACAATTGCCTGTGCCACAAGCGCCATGCGGGATGCAAGGAACAGCGCAGATATTATCCGTAAAGTAAAACTGGAGACCGATATCGCCATCGAGATCATCAGCGGTGATAAAGAAGCCGGCCTCGTCTTTGAAAACCATATTGCCGAAACTCTGGATAAGGACCATAGCTACATGTATATAGATGTTGGTGGCGGCAGCACCGAGCTTTCTTTTTTCAGCAATGGTGTATTAACTTTTAAAGAATCATTCAATATTGGTACCATTAGATTGTTACAGGATAAGGTAAATGAAAAGACATGGGAAGTGATGAGGGAGATCATAAAAACGGTTACCAAGGGACAAAAAGAAGTAATGGCCATTGGCAGCGGTGGAAATATCAACAAGGTTTTTTCGATGAGCAAGCGTAAAGATGGTAAACCTATTACCCTCGACCTCCTCAGGGATTATTACCGGGAATTAAGCAGTGTTAGTTTAGAAGACAGGATCAGGCTTTATGACCTTAGGCCTGACAGGGCCGATGTTATTGTACCGGCATTACTCATATATACCAATGCCATGCGATGGGCCGGCGCCAATGAAATGTATGTGCCCAAGATCGGTTTGGTGGACGGATTGATAAGGCATTTGTGGGATGAGGTGAAATAGGAAATACAATCAATACTATCTTACGGCATTGTTATCAGATCTCTCCAGGCAATAATTTTCCACCACCTAAATTACTTCCCATCAACATTGGCTTAATATTGGAGGCAATCATTCCAATGAAAATAGCAACCTATAATGTCAATGGCATTAATGGCCGTCTTCCCGTGCTGCTTCGCTGGCTCAAAGAAGCATCACCGGATATTGTTTGCCTCCAGGAACTGAAAGCACCTGAGCAAAAGTTTCCACTGAATGCGATAAAAAATGCAGGCTACAACGCTATGTGGCATGGACAAAAAAGCTGGAACGGTGTCGCGATATTATCACGCAACCACGATGTAAAAGAACTGAGGCGTGTTTTACCCGGTGACCCCGAAGACATGCACAGCCGTTATATCGAGGCGGTCATTGATGATAAAATAATTCTCGGCTGCCTCTACCTGCCAAACGGCAACCCGGCACCGGGAATAAAATTCGATTATAAGCTTAAATGGTTCAGGTGCCTTACGGCACACGCATCCAAACTGATCAAATCAGGCGAGCCCGTTATACTGGCAGGTGATTTTAATGTGATGCCCACCGAACTGGACGTTTATAAACCCGAGCGCTGGATCAATGATGCGCTTTTCCGTCCCGAAACCCGGGCGGCTTTCAAAAAGCTTGTGGACCAGGGATGGACGGATGCGATACGGAAACTTTATCCAAAGGAGGTCATCTATACTTTTTGGGATTATTTTCGTAATGCTTATGGCCGCAATGCAGGCCTGCGCATCGATCATTTTTTATTAAGCCCAAAGCTAAAGCGTCGGCTTAAAAGTGCAGGTGTTGACAGGCACGTTCGCGGATGGGAAAAGAGCAGTGATCATGCTCCTGTCTGGATCGAATTAAAGGATTGAGTCATTCCAAAAACTCCTTACATTTGTCAGCGTTAAATAAACAGATATGCTTAATTCAAAAAAATAAAGATCATGACACTCGTAAACGTTTACCTTACTTTCAATGGCAATTGCGAAGAAGCATTTAATTTTTATAAGTCGGTATTTGGCGGTGAATTTACCTTCATTGGCCGCTTCAAGGACATGCCGCCCAGTGAAGGGGCGAAACCCATGCCCGAAGCAGACGGAAACAGGATCATGCATGTTTCCCTGCCCGTCAGCAAAGAAACCAGTTTAATGGGCAGCGATACCGGTGGTGAATGGGCTTCCAGCTATTCAAAGGGAAATAATTTCTCGATCTCCATAAGCACAGATAGCAAGGCTGAAGCCGACAGGCTCTTTAACGGCCTTTCCAGCGGCGGTACGGTTACCATGCCGATGAATAAAACCTTTTGGGGAGATTATTTCGGTATGTTCACTGACAAGTTTGATGTTAGTTGGATGGTGAGTTTTAATGAGAATACGCCGCATAAATAATTATGCCGATCTCAACCCGTCTGTCGTTGATCCATGGATCAACGACAGACGGGTTTATTTTTTTATACCAGTTACTCTATTTGTTTTATGATCGCAGATTCGATCTTGGTGATCTCAACTTCCGAATAATGGCCCTTGGGAATATCACAGATCGACATTTCGTCCAGCAAGTCTATACTGTCTCCAAAAGTTGAATTTTCTCCCGGCTTAATGATATACATCAGGTCGCCAATAGCAGTCCGGTTCTTCTTATTCAATATAAGATCCCTGATCTTCTTAAAATTTGTTTTTATGACCTGCTTCGGCTCATTCAATATTCCATCGTAGTAATAGACCTTGTGATCCTTACCCAGAATTATTGTCATCGCCCCGGATGCCGGAACAAGTGTTTCTGTACCATTCTTCGGCTCAATTAAGGTCATGGCCTTAGCTTCGGTCATGGAAGTGGTAAAGACAAAAAATGTTATTAATAAGAACCCCAGGTCAACCATTGGTGTAAGATCCACCCTTGTAGAACGGCGGTTTGTTGACCTGGAAAAAGTATTCTTTCTTTTGTTCGAAGAAGTAGTTATTTCTGCCATAAATAATCAGTTTAAGCTTTGATCCCAAACCATAATATTTCCACAAAAATCTTGATAAAAATAGTTCTCATCATTCATATTTATGAACCGCTTTTTAATACTAACTTCAACTAAAATCGTTGTGAAGCGTTTAATTAACAGATCCCTGGAAATAATTTTGCAAAGCCTGCGTTCCCATACCATGATAAAAAAATTCGTTGTTATATTCATCTTATTAAGCAATGTTTCATTCAGCCAGAATCTTCCGAAACCAACACAATTTGATACATTCATAACAAAACCAAATATTGAATGGGCAGCGTATGCAAATGATACGATCCGGTTTGAAGAAAAAAGTTTCAATAAGCTTTTATTTCAAAGAATGGAGAGAGAGGAGATCAAGGTATCTCTGCCGGTATGGAGTGGCAGCAATGATGCAAATTATATCAGCTACCTAAAAAAAGATTCCCTTAATGAAGAAGTCCTTTACCCTCTCCACCGTTTTGGTTCTATGATTGATTCAAATGGCAACAACATACTCCCTTCACCACCCATTGAGCCGTTTAAAATTGATACTACAGCATTTACTGTGACCGATGTAACGCAAATACTTTATATAGCTGGTGGAAAATTAAAAAGTTATGTGCCATGGGTATCCCCCCGCATGATACCCATTACACTAAGTAATGGTCACTTATTAGGCTATAATGCTTATTTCTCAACCTGCTTTAATTACAAATATGATCAACTGCCCGGCAAAAAAAATAAAATTTCGTTTTTGACAAAAACAAACAGTAAACTCAGGCTTGATACATCTAATGGAGAAAGTAAATTAAAAGAACTTTACGGCCGGAATTTGATCGAAACACTCTGGCCTTATATTTCCGGGAACAAGATTGAACTTTTCTCTGTGGAAACAGACAAAAGGATAAAAGAAGAGGAGATCAATGCCTTAATAAAAAACCCGGCCTTCCCTATTCCTGCTTTTGACTCATTGGGATTGATTTATACAGGATATATGGGTATGAACTTCGATCTGAAATTATTTACAGAAATTGAACTGGCACAGGATTGGTATTATGATCATACGGGGAACATTGTTTTTAACAGGATCAAAGAATTATATTTATATGCAAAAAAGTGGACAAAAAACGAAGAAGACAAAAAATCCTCCCCTGTTTTAAAAATAGTTTTCAATTAAATTTCTTTCTACATTTACATTCTCAACGCTCCCCGGATTTGTTTTATTCTAACGCAGAGCCAACTCCTTCAGCACAATAGTTAATCTAAAACAAGAATGCTATGTCTGTCAATAAGGAAATAAAAAAAGTTACCACCAATACACTGCAGAAAATGAAAGCATCGGGAGAAAAGATCTCCATGATAACGGCCTATGATTTTTCTTTTGCAAAGATCTTCGACTCTGCCGGCATCGACATCATTTTGGTTGGCGACAGCGCCAGTAATGTAATGGCCGGTCATGAGACCACCCTTCCCATCACCCTTGACCAGATGATCTACCATGCACAGAGCGTGGTAAGGGGCATCGATCGTTGTCTTGTTGTGGTGGATATGCCTTTCGGTTCTTATCAATCCAACTCCGAGATCGCCCTTGCATCTGCCATTAAAATAATGAAGGAAACGGGTGGACACTCTGTAAAACTTGAGGGTGGTGAAGAAGCAGTTGATTCCGTAAAAAAAATTGTGAGCGCGGGCATTCCCGTAATGGGCCACCTGGGATTAACCCCGCAAAGCATTTATAAATTTGGTACGTACACCGTAAGGGCAAAGGAAACAGATGAAGCGTCAAAACTTAAGAAAGATGCTTTGCTATTGCAGGAAGCAGGTGCATTTGCCATCGTGCTGGAAAAGATCCCTGCAGCCCTGGCAAAAGAAGTAAGTGAAAGCATCATCATCCCTACCATCGGTATCGGCGCTGGCGGCGATTGCGACGGCCAGGTGCTGGTGATGCATGATATGCTGGGCATCAACACAGAATTTAAGCCGCGTTTTTTACGCCAATACCTCAATATGTATGAACAAATTACAGGGGCGGTAAAGCAATATATTACGGATGTGAAAGCGAAGGACTTTCCAAATAAGACCGAACAGTATTAGGTGGTTCATAGCTGATAGCTAATGGTTCATGGCAAAGCTGCTCTGCTATGAACCATGAACCATGAACCATGCGCCATAATCCTTAACTTGCATCCCTAAAATAATTTCCCGCTATGAAGTTCTTAAAGGCATTAAAGATCCAATCCACTAATGATGGCGTTTCAACCGGCTTAAACTGGCTGAAAAGCAAAGGAGAAAAATTACAATCCTATTCTCCTGTTGATGGTAAGCTGATAGCTTCTGTCAGCGGCGCTGATATAAAAGCTTATGAGGCTGTTATTCAAAAAGCACAATCAGCTTTTGTTGAATGGCGCACATGGCCGGCACCGAAGCGTGGAGAAGTTGTAAGGCAGATCGGTGAAGCCCTCAGGAAAAATAAACATGACCTTGGCCAGCTTGTTAGTTATGAAATGGGCAAGAGCCTGCAGGAAGGTTTGGGTGAGGTGCAGGAAATGATCGACATCTGTGATCTTGCTGTGGGACTTTCACGCCAGTTGTACGGGCTAACCATGCACAGCGAAAGGCCCGGTCACCGGATGTATGAACAATACCATCCTTTAGGTATTGTTGGCGTGATCTCTGCTTTTAATTTTCCCGTAGCCGTATGGAGCTGGAATGCTGCATTGGCATGGGTTTGCGGTGATGTTTGTGTATGGAAACCAAGTGAGAAAACGCCGCTTTGTGCAATTGCCTGCCAGAATATTATTCAACCCGTCTTCAAAAAAAATAATGTTCCCGAAGGCGTATCCAATATTATCATTGGCGGAAGAAATGTTGGTGAATGGATGAGCAGTGATACAAGGATACCATTGGTCTCAGCAACAGGAAGCACAAGGATGGGTAAGGCTGTTGGCGCAGCTGTTGGCCAGCGCCTCGGAAGAAGCTTATTAGAATTAGGTGGCAATAATGCCATCATCATTTCGGAAAAAGCAGACCTTGACATGGCTTTGATCGGGGCAGCATTTGGCGCTGTAGGAACGGCCGGCCAGCGATGCACATCTACAAGAAGGCTGATCATCCATGAAAAGATCTATAACAAATTCAGGGATAAACTGGTGAATGCTTATGCTCAATTAAAAATAGGCGATCCCTTAAATGAAAAAAATCATGTGGGTCCGCTGATAGATAAAGATGCCGTAAAAATGTACCTTGACTCCATTGAAAAATGCAAGGCGGAAGGTGGCAAATTCATTGTAGAAGGCGGTTCGCTAAAAGGAAAAGGATTTGAAAGTGGCTGTTATGTAAAGCCATGTATTGCCGAAGTAAAAAATAATTTTGCCATTGTTCAGCACGAGACCTTTGCTCCCATTTTGTACCTGGTGAAATATAAAACTTTGGATGAAGCGATCGCCATGCAAAATGGCGTACCACAAGGGCTTTCTTCGGCGATCATGACAACGGATCTTAAAGAGGCCGAACAATTCCTTTCACAGGCAGGAAGTGACTGCGGTATTGCCAATGTAAATATCGGAACGTCAGGTGCAGAGATCGGCGGCGCATTTGGTGGCGAAAAGGATACCGGCGGCGGCCGTGAAAGCGGCAGTGATGCATGGAAAGTATATATGCGGAGGCAAACCAATACTATTAATTACACGGATAAGCTGCCACTGGCCCAGGGAATTAAGTTTAACATATAAATTTTTGCAAATAAAGATGAATGGTATGGCTATCATGGTCCTACCATTTAATTTCGCCTAAACAAATATCAGCATATGATCAAGTTCGCTAAATTTTTTATTGCCTTATTATCTGTATCCCTTTGTTCCTTTGCTCAAAATGACGAAGTGCCAAAAGGCTGGCACCTGATGGATAAAGAGACCGATGGCTTTTATGGTGTTAGCGCTGCTAAAGCCTATGAATTCATAAAAAGTAAAAATCTAAAAAGCAAGACCGTATTGGTAGCTGTAATAGACAGTGGCATTGACACCCTGCAGGAAGACCTGAAACCCATCCTGTGGAACAACCCTAAAGAAATACCCGGTAATGGAATTGATGATGACAAAAACGGCTATATAGATGATATACATGGCTGGAATTTCCTGGGTGGTAAAGACGGGAGGAATCTAAAAGAAGATAGTTATGAAGGCGCAAGGGTTTATTATGCTTTAAAATCCAAGTGGGACAATAAAGAAGTTGTGGAAAGCTCTTTATCCAAGGAAGATGCTTATGAATATGCAATGTTCAAAAAAGCAAGAGCACAGATCACAGGTAATGATAAAGAAGATACGCAAACCGCAGATGTGGACCTTCCTTCGCTGAAACAATTATATGCCGGTTTATTAAAAAGTGACAGCATTTTAAAAATTGGTGTCGGCAAAGAAATATATACCGGGAAAGAACTGGAAGATTATACGACAAAATCACCCGAAGAAAAAAGGGCCAAGGTGACGCTTTTAGGATTAATGAAAGCCAATAACATGGCGGATCAATCCAACAAGGAATTTGTGGGTGGCCTGAATGAGTACATTGAATATATGGCCGGTGAGCAAAGAAAAGCCGATGCGAAAAAGAATGCCCCGCCAAATTACAGGAAAGATATTGTTGGCGATGATGAAAATAATTTTGCAGACCGTAACTATGGTAACAGTGATATCATGGCTTCAACCCCGATGCATGGAACGCACTGCTCAGGCATCATTGCTGCTGTTCGTAATAATGGCAAAGGCATGGATGGGATCGCAGACAACGTACGCATCATGATGTTGCGTGCCGTGCCCGATGGTGATGAGCATGACAAGGATATTGCCCTTGCGATCCGCTATGCGGTAGATAACGGTGCCCAGGTGATCAGCATGAGTTTTGGAAAAAGCTTCTCGCCACAAAAGCAATGGGTAGATGATGCGTTTCGTTATGCAGAGAGTAAAAATGTATTATTGGTCTTAGCGGCTGGTAATAGTGCTAAAAATATTGATTCCACTGATAATTTTCCAAACGCGGTTTATAAAGATGGGAATGGCAGGGCAAAAAATATCATTACAGTAGGTGCAAGCGGTGATCCGAAAGCGGGAGGCTTAACCGCTTCTTTCAGTAACTACGGGAAAAAAGAAGTAGATGTATTTTCACCGGGCGTACTGATATATTCCACGCTGCCGGGTGGCAATAACTATGGCAATCAACAGGGTACAAGCATGGCCTGTCCGCTTGTTGCCGGTATTGCTGCATTGATACTGGAGCACTATCCTACTCTTTCTGCGAAGCAGGTAAAGCATGTTATTGAAAAATCAGCCCTTGTTCAAAAGGAAAAAGTTAAGCTACCAGGCACAGAAGAAATGGTAAACTTTGCTGATATTTCAAAATCAGCCGGTATTGTTAATGCATATGAAGCCATTAAACTGGCATCCACATTGAAAGGTGAAATAAAAACAGCAGACGAAGTGTTACCCAAACCAAAAATGACAAAACCCAAAAAAGGATAAAATATTCTAATTTGGTGATTTGGTGATTTTTTCAAATTGAGAAGTTCACACATCTTCAAATTTTAAAATTATCAAATCTTCAAATCAAATAACTGTTTATTATGTCAAAACCATCAACTGAAAGTTACCCGGTTTATTTTCAACGTTATGTTGACAAGGTGCCGGAAGATGACCTTTTTGCAGCCTTTAAAAATCAATTGCCTGTTATTAAAGAATTTTTAGCAACTGTTTCTGAAGAGAAATCTTTTTATGCATACGATGAAGGGAAATGGACATTAAAAGAACTGTTGCAACATATGATCGACACAGAAAGGATCTTTAATTACCGGGCATTGTGTTTTTCACGCCTGGAAAAAGCTTCTTTACCCTCTTTTGAAGAAGATGAGTATGCGGCCAATTCAAATGCCAACAGCAGAACCTGGAAGGATATGGTGGAGGAATTTCTCGCTGTACGCAATGCCACTGAATTATTATTTAAAAGCTTTCCTGCTGAAGTGCTTGATCATAGCGGCATATCAAATAATAAGCCGTCCACGGTAAAAAGTGTGGGCTTTACTCTTATAGGCCATTTTTATCACCATAAAAAAGTGATGGAAGAAAGATATTTATAAGCAACTAAATAACGAACTGCTAATCTCATCATATAAAAAAAGACCCCAGGCACTGCTCTGCCCGGGGATCTTTTTTATTATAACCCTCAACTTTATTTCTTCACTATCTTTTGTGTCATCACGTCATTTCCTGCCCTGAATTCCATCACGTATACTCCCGGTGCAACAGTTTCCAGGTCTTTTACTATAATAATATTTTCGCCCGCTTGTAATGTTACATCACGTCTTAATACCTGCTGCCCGCTCATGCTGATAAGGCGAATGCTGCTGGCTTCTTCCCGCTGGCTGTTTACCTGTAATTTAAAATTGCTGGTAAAAGGATTAGGGTAAACCATCATGGTTGTCACTACGATCGATCCATCCATGCGAAGGGCAACGATCTGGCTGTATGCGCTCTTACCGTCCATATCAACATCCTTCAAACGATAGTACAATATCTTCGAAGTTATATTTGCAAGCGGATCAGAATAGGTATAGTTCTTGGTCATTGAAGTGGTACCATTACCTGCCACGGTTCCAACAGTTGAAAAATTAATACCATCAATACCCCTTTCGATCTCAAAATGAGAATTCTTTGTTTCACTTACTGTTGTCCATCTCAGCACCGCATTATCACTTTCTTTCTTAACGGTGAATGAAGTAAGTTTTACCGCCAATATAGCTGCAGCCATGCTGGCTGTGCCATCATCCACGAACTGGTCGCCAAAGGCATTTTGCCCGGTGATACGTGCAGTATTTGTAACTGATGATAATAATCCCGGTAAAAGAGGAGTAAGTACTTTAAACCTCAGTGTATAGGTTTCACCCGGTTGTAAAGTTCCGCCGGATGTGCTTGTTTTTCCTGTACCAATATAAAATTTGAGGTAGGTCTTCAAACCGCTTGTTCCTTTAAAAGCAAAGTCAGCATCTGACAGATCAGTTTGTGCACTATTGCTTGGGAAGCTTGGACAGTTTATAACCATCATTGAACCAGGAATATAAATAACATTGGCTGGCAATGTATCAATAACTGTACAGTTGAATGCAGCAGCTGTTCCTATGTTTGAACCCGACAAAGTATAGGTCAATGTCTCGTTTAACTGAAGAAGACCGAACGGTGCAAGGCCATCACTTACTGTTTTATTTAAAATAATGTCCGGATCTTTTGACCTGATCGTAAATGCAAACAGGCTTGGGAAGTATTGGTCAGCCTCACTTCCGAATTCAATATTAACTGAAGTTGCATTTGATAAAATGCCATAGCCAAGGCCTACTTCAAGCTCATCAATATCAATACTCATCTGGTTCCTGAAATTCGGGTTCTTTGTCGTAACGAAATTCCCGTTCTTTGAAATAGTTCCGTTCCAGAAATTGGCGGCCCTGTTTACACCCCTTGATGCGGTAGTTCCGTTCACTTTTACATAATCACCCAAAGGATTTCCTGCTGTAACAGCCAGGCTGGCATCTCCTTCCCAGGTAAGTGTGGTCATATATGCATCGGAAGCAAGAAGAGGAGCCGAAGGGACGTTTAAACCGGTAAGTGTAATTGTTTGAGCGCCTCCATTGTATACCTGTAAATATCCATCATAAACCCGCACGCTATTGTAAGGAACAGCAGCATTTTCATAAACAACCACGATGGACCATGCTGCATAGTTACCCGCACTGGATGACCCGGTTGCAGCAGTAACATCGGCAACGGTATAGGTACCTGCACCATTGGCGCTTATAAAAGCAGTCACATCAACATAGGTCTGGTATGCTGAATCACCACCTGAGATCAGGCTTTTATCTACCTGTGATATAGGTGCTGAGATAGTTGTATATGCCCCGGAAGTTCCCTTACGGATCTTTACGTTTCTTAAATTGATATTACCACTACCACCTGTTCCGCCATCGATCCTTCCACCCCAGTATAAACGGGCAAATTTAACGGCATTCGATCCTGAAGGCATGATAAGATCTGCGGAAGAAGAATTAAAAGTTGTGATAACGCCATCCAGCTTCATACTATAATAAAAGTCAACCGTACTGCTTGTTCCCTGGTATAATGCAATTGCGATCTGGTTATTACCATTTGAAAAACTTGAGGATGGTATGTTAATTACAAAATCGCCATCATCATAATCCCTGTTGCCGGATGGATTTGATCCATAACTCAGTGTTCCGGATGACATATTCATCCTTGCAACCTCCACACCATTTACATAAACAACAGCACCATCATCATATTTCGCAGTTAAAGTGATGTAGCTGTATTGTGAAGGATTGCTGATGCTGATATCCCTCCTGAGGTAATAAGTTTCACGGTTTGTTTGTGAAGGAGAGTTAACCGACGGCTCGGCATAACCAAATGCATTAGTGTTATTGGCTGTATTGGTCCAGTTTGAAGCATCGTTATATGCATCTTGTGTCCAATTTAAGCTGGATACATTTGGCGGGGCCGCAGCATAGTTATTCTGTGAATAATATCTCCACAGGTCTCCATAGCTCAGCAAAGAGGTGACAGTACCCGGACCATCCACATCCACGAACTGGATGTTTGAACTGTTGTTACTGTAAGCACTGGTCCTGCTGTCAGAATAATTACCGACACCACTGGTATCGAAATCATTCATGGCAGTAGTATTTACAACGCCTGTGCTGCCACTGCCGCTGGTATAGATCGCGGTAATGGTGTTACCGAAAACAGTGTGTCCGCCATGTAAATTATCGGAAAAAATCGGGCCGCCATAAGGTCTTACAACCTGGGCATTTGCCGTGTTAAGTGTTGCGAGAATGGTTAATAATACCATACTGCAAACGGGTACGATCTCTCGTAATGAGGTAAACTTTTTCATTGTCTTGTGGTTTAAGGTTATAATATGCCGGTAAGCATATGGCTTTTAGAGGACAACGTGTGACGAGTTAGATCACAAAGCAACCTTTCAGTAGATATTAAATTGAATTACTTTTTTGGAGGGGGAGAATTTTCAAGAGATAGGTGGATCAGGTAAGCATTTTTTAAACTAGAGGTACACAAAGATTAGTATGTTTTTTTAAAATTCCAAGCATTTTAAAAAAAATATTTTTGAAATGCTTTGCTTTTTGAATAGTTTTCCTGGTCTAACTAGCCTGTTCCTTAATGAGTTATGTTGGTCAAAAAAAATGCCATAGCAGGATCTGCTATGGCACCAATGATTTAGGTATTTAACTCAATTACTCTTTGCGGTAACACTTTGATTGATCATATTGTTCATCACCTTAACGGTCTCGTCAATATAGATGTCATTGCTTATTCTTTTTAGCCATTGGGTATTTTTATCTATTTTTTCCTTTGCTGCATTTATAGCTACGGTATCAACAGCTATATTTTTTACGTTCATTTCCTTGCTCAGTTTATAGAGTTCATCCAGTTGCTTATAAGTAGCTTTCAATTGCTTTTGTTCATCCCTGTACTTATTAATATTCAGGGAATATTCTTTGTCGCTGTATTTTTCCAGCCATTGAATATTCGTCCTTATGCTATTAAAAGTTGAGCTATTGGCGATCTGGCTGTGTACAGTACTGATCAATGCGTCATTACTGATCGTACTTGTCCAGGGTTTGTAGTCAGCCTTTGATATCTCATCCCATGGTAAAGAAGCTGTATTGTCCTTTTCACGGAATTTTAAATACTCATATTTATCAGGTATTACGATATCCGGTGTAACGCCTTTTAACTGGGTAGCACCACCATTTACACGATAGTATTTTTGAAGGGTTAGTTTAACATACCCGAGATCCTCAGAAGTCTTATTGGAAAACACCGGGTTATCACTTTCGGGATTTAAAGGAATAGTACGCTGAACGGTACCTTTCCCATATGTAGAACTGCTGCCGATGATTATTCCTCTTTTATAATCCTGTATTGCAGCGGCAAATATTTCTGAAGCGCTGGCGCTGAATTCATCAACCATTACGGTTAAAGGGCCGCTGTAAAGAACGCTTTTATCCTTGTCCTTCCATTGGTAGGGTTTATCCTCACGTCCCTTAACTACACAGATAGGCCCATCTTCGATAAATAAACCGGCCATTTTCACAACTTCAGGTAAGGATCCGCCCCCGTTGCCACGCAGGTCGATGATAATGCCTTCTACATTTTCAGCCTTTAGCTTTTGTATTTCTTTAGCTACGTCCTCCGAACATTTGGCGCCATTGGGATCTTCAAAATCAATATAGAACTCCGGTAAATAGATGTAGCCTACTTTATGATCCCCGTTTATAATGGCGCTTTTTGCAAAAGTATCATCAAGCTTTATTTCATCCCTTATTAAAGATATCACCTTAACTGACCCGTCTATTCTTCTCACGGTCAATCTTACTTCTGAACCCTTTTGTGCACCACGGATCAGTTTAACTGCATCTGTAGTGGAATAACCGGTAACATCAACAGGTTCTGCATTTCCCTGCCCGATCTTTATTATTTCATCTTCAGCCTTCAGTTCACCGCTTTTCCAGGCAGGGCCACCTGAGATCAATACCGCGATCTTAATTTTTCCGTCATCTTCTTTTAATTGGGCGCCGATACCGAAGAAGCTTCCCCGCATCCCTTCATCAAATGAACGCTTTTCAATCGGTGGAAAATAAGTAGTATGTGGATCCATAGTACCGGTAATGGAATTTACAAATGTGCTGAAATTCTCATCGGCTGTTTCATGTGTTTTCTTGGTAGCGAAATATCTTTCTATTTGCTTTCTCACCAGGTCTCTTGCTTCTCTTTCCAAAGTTGAATCAGCCTTATATTTAAAATCTGCTTTTTCTTTATTCTTTTCCCTGTCATCCTGCATATCAGAATACTTGGTCAATGTCAGGTACTTTAAGCGCTTTCTCCAGATATCTTTTCTTTCGGTCTCTGTTTTTGGATTTGATAATTTATCCTGGTCAAGGACAACATTCTCATCTTTTGAAAACTCAAATGGCTTAGCCAGGATATCCTTGTAAAGAACAGCGGTCTCATTAAGGCGCTTAATATAAACCTCGTTGATGGAGAAAAAAGATATCAGTTCTGCGCCATGTATCTCATCATCGATTTTGCTCTCATATTTCCTGAAGTCGTCGAAGTCACTTTGTAAAAAGATGTTCTTATCATTATCCAGGTCATCGATGAATTTTTTCAATACCAACTTCGAAAAGTTGTCATCGATCTTCTTTGGACTATAATGGCCTTGTTCCAATAACAAACCTACATTACGAAGTACCTTTGTGTATTTTGATTTGGGGTTATCATTCTCGGATTTTCCCTGTGTCTGAAACGCCAAAAACAAGCTTCCTGCGGTAAGTACCAGGACAACCGGTATAAATTTTTTACTCATCATAAATTGTGCAATTTTTTGCATGCTGTAAAATTAAAGGAAAACCCATGTTTTATGCTTATCCTAAACGTATGATTTTGAATAATGTTTTGTTAAACCAGCCTGCTGGAAAATAGAACGGATGAACGGCAGATTTATTTCCATTTAAACGTTAGAATTGTTAACATTTGGGAGGAAATTCCATAAAAAATCCCGGGATCATCTCCCGGGAAAATTTTCAGGGTAATCGAGGGGGCTCGAACCCCCGACCCTCAGAATCACAATCTGATGCTCTAACCAACTGAGCTACGACTACCGTTTTAAGAGTGGCAAAAATAAAGAAAAACAGGTCTTCTTCAAAATACATTTTGAACCGCCTTCTTAAATCGCTTCCTTTGTAGCCCTAAATAAAATATGCATTTGGCGCACAACATACTTACTGTTTTTTTATTCAGCTTCACGGGTTGGCTAACCACCTGGCTTATCATTAAACTATTGTTTCATCCGCGTAAACCCGTGAATGTGCTCGGGCTGCAGCTCCAGGGGGTGCTTCCTAAAAATCAACAGGCAATTGCTGAAAAATTAGGCAGCCTGGTCAGCAAAGAATTCTCTTTTTCAGGGGTACAGGAAAAAGTTACAGACCCCCGCAACCTTGAAAAGCTAAAACCTGAAATTGAAAAGCATATTGACATATTCTTACGTGAAAAACTAAAGGATTCTTTTCCCATGCTTTCCATGTTCATCGGAGATAAAACGATCAATCAGTTAAAAGCTGCTTTTTTAATGGAACTGGAAACCCTTTTTCCTATCCTTATGAAAAGCTATATGGGCAACCTTGAGCAGGAAATTGACCTGGGAAAAACAATAACAGATAAAGTGTCCGGTTTTTCCATGATAAAACTGGAAGATATGTTAGTGCAATTCACAAAAAAGCAATTCCTGTATTTACAACTGATAAGCGCCTCAACCGGGCTGATTATAGGCCTGGCATATATTTTTATAGACATCCTACTACACTAATAACAATTTCCCTCCCTTTATAATACCACTCATCATCTAGTCATAGAATATCCGGGTTTTTAGGCTGTACTTTGCCGACCAATAAAAAAATGACGCTTTAATGACAAATACAATTAAAACCTTTTTGGTTTTCGCTTTAACCTTGAGCCTTTCTTTTACTTATGCTCAAATGCCTGGCGGTAACCGCCAAATGGGTGGACAGAATATGAACCTTGGCCATTTTTATGGAAAGGTGCAGGAAACTTCCGGTAATAAGCCTGTAGAAGCTGCATCTGTACAACTGATCCAAAATAAGTTTGACAGCGTGACCAAAAAAAGAAAGGATGTTGTGGTAGCCGGAATGCTTACCACCAAAAAAGGAGAATTCAGTTTAGAGAACCTTCCGATAATGGCTACCTACAAATTAAAGATTACTGCGATAGGTTTTAAAGCACTCGAACTGAAAGTCAATTTTGACCTGAATATGGGTGCTGCCAAGAACGGTGACTTCAGCAGTATGCTAAGCGGGGTAGATAAAGACCTGGGCAATATCAAACTGGAACCGGATGCACTGCAATTGGAAAACGTAACCGTTTCCGGCAGCAAGGCTATGCTGGAAATGAAAATAGACCGCAAAGTTTTTAATGTTGAAAAGAACCTCACAAGTGTTGGCGGCACAGCAGTAGATGTGATGAAAAATGTGCCTTCAGTAAATGTTGATATTGATGGTAATGTTTCTTTGCGCAACGCTTCCCCGCAGATCTTTGTAGATGGCAGGCCAACAACAATGACGCTTGACCAGATACCTGCTGATGCGATCGCTTCTGTAGAGATCATCACCAACCCATCGGCTAAATTTGATGCCAGTGGCGGTGGCGCCGGTATCTTAAACATTGTATTAAAGAAGAACCGTAAAGCAGGATATAATGGTAATGTTCGTGCAGGTATCGATTACAGGGCAAGGCCAAGTGTTGGCGGTGATTTCAATATGAAGCAGGGCAAAGTGAACTTTTTTGCAGCAGGACAGTTTGGTATGAGAAAATCTATCAGCACCGTCAGCACAAACCGTATCGATTTTATCGCAGACACAACTGCTCATCTTAACCAAAACAATAAACCCATCAACAAAGGCTTTTTTGCATTTGGAAGAGCAGGTATGGATTATTTTATTGACAACAGGAATACCCTTACAATTGGAGGAAGTATCGTACGTGGCCAATTTAAGACGGATGACATTCTCAATATTTATCGTGATACTGTAAAACCACTTACTACAACCAGTGAAAGGGGCAACAGGTCAAGCAATAATACAGGCAACTTCAGGAACTATGGGGCAATGATGAGCTTCAAGCACAATTTTGCAAAAGCCAATAAAGAGTGGACTGCAGATATAAACTATAACTCCAGCAGGAATGATAATATCGGTGATTACAGCACACAGTATTTTTATGTCAACAACAATCCTAAAACACCCGCCTTTATCGACCGCTCTAAAGGTGGTGGTACCAATCAATCCTTTACGGTACAAACCGATTATGCAAACCCGGTAACAGATAAGATTAAAATAGAAATGGGGTTAAGGGCATCTTTCAGGAATTTCACCAGCTTTAACGATAATTATTATCAAAACGGTTCGGGCCAGTATATCCTGAATTCAGCATTAAGCAATAACTATAAATTCAAAGATGCCTTGTATGCAGGCTATACCACGTTTGCCCAGCAGCTGAAAAATTTCAGTTACCAGTTGGGATTAAGGGTTGAAAGCTCAGCTTATGACGGCAACCTGATCAACAAAGGACAAAAATTCAGTACCAAATACCCGTTAAGTCTTTTCCCCAGTGCATTTGCAACTTATAAACTGACTGAAAAGCAGGATATGCAGGTGAATTATTCAAGAAAAGTGAGCAGGCCGAACTTTTTCCAGCTGATCCCATTCATTGATTATTCTGATTCATTGAACCTTTCGGTAGGTAACCCGGAACTGGTACCGGAATTCACCAACCTCATTGAATTGTCTTATGCTAACCAATATAAACCAGGTAATACTTTCATGGCTACGGTTTACTTCCGTAATACCAATAATTTAATTACAAGATATCAATATATTACTCCAAACCCTGACCCGGGTAAAACAGGTTCAGTTATAATGAGTACCTATGCCAACGCCAACAAGAGTTATACAGTTGGTTTTGAAATGACCGGCAAAAACAAATTAGCAAAATGGTGGGACCTTACTTCCAACCTCAACCTCTTCAATTCAACAATTAAAGCAGGTAATTTGGTTGGCGGCGTTACAAGCTCACAATTCAGCTGGTTTGCAAAGATCAATAACAACTTTAAGTTGCCTAAGAACTTTTCTGTCCAGTTCTCCGGCGATTATACGGCTAAAACTTTGGTTGCGCCGGGTGGTGGAAACCGTGGTGGCATGGGCGGCATGTTTGGCGGTGGCTCACAACCAAGCTCACAGGGATATATCAAGCCTGTGTATGGTGCAGACCTTGCCATAAAAAAAGAATTCTTAAAAAATAATGCCGCTTCCCTTACCCTCCAGTTCAGCGATATCTTCCGCTCAAGGCTTTATGCCAATCATGCAGAATCGCAGTATTTCGTGCAGGACAATGAGCGCCGCAGGGATCCGCAAATGGTAAGACTGAACTTTAACTGGCGCTTCGGAAAGATCGATGTGTCATTATTCAAAAAGAAGAATATGAAAGGTGAAATGGAGAATATGCAGAATGCACAGCAGGGAATGGGTAATTAAAAAACTTACTGATCAAATAAATAAGCCACTTTAACCGGTGGCTTTTTTATTTGCTCAAAGGAGGTTTATATCTTTTAACCCCCTTTATTTAATTTTTTTAGCATTATTTTGCCGAAGCAAAAACTTTATATGAAGAATATTAATTTTAAGCAGGCACTCCCCCACTTAGTTGCCATTGTGATCTTTCTGTTATTATCCATTTTTTTAAATAAGCCTGCTCTTGAAGGAAAGGCTGTCCAGCAGGGTGATGTTATACAATGGAGAGCCATGGCCCAGCAATCATTCGAATTCAAGGAAAAATATGGTTATTTTCCAAAGTGGACCAACAGCATGATGAGCGGCATGCCGGCATATCAAATTGCAATAGGCCCCAAAACCCCTGTAAATATACACCTGCAACATGTGCAGGATATTATATCCTTAGGTTTGCCCAAACCCGTATTTTATTTATTTATAACTGCATTGTGTTTTTATCTGCTCTGTATTGTAATGCGCATGAATCCGTGGATCAGTATTATGGCAAGTATTGGTTATGCCTATTGCTCCTATAACCCTGTTTTAATTGCAGGCGGGCATGATACGAAACTCCTCTCAATGGTTTATGCGCCGGCAGTACTTGCCGGGCTCCAGTTGATTTTTAAACAGAAGTATTGGTTAGGTACAGCGGTTTTATTGATATCCGGTGTAATGTTGTTAAGCCAAAATCACCAGCAAATTGTTTATTATACATTATTAATGGCTGTTTTTATGACGGTCCCATTTATAATTAAATGTATAAGGGAGAAAAAAATAAAACAGTTAGCTGTTTCCGGATTGATCAGTATTGGTGTATCTGCAATAATACTTGGCACTATGGCAATGACCTACTGGCCAACTTATGAATTTAGCAAAGAAACAATGCGTGGAGGCCGAAGTGAATTAACACAAAAAGATAAAAAGAATGCGACCAAGGGGGGGCTTGATAAAGATTATGCTTTTAGCTGGAGTTATGGCAAGGCTGAAACAATGACCATGCTGGTGCCCAATGCATTTGGCGAAAGCACATCACAAGGGCTTACTGAAGATTCAAAGGCTTTCGAGGTATTGCAGGAAAATGCAGCCTCATTGCCGCAGGGCCTTGCCCAGCAAACCGCACAGTCAACACGCTTGTACTGGGGAGAATTGCCCAGCACACAGGGCACTGTTTATATGGGAGCTGTTATTTGCCTTCTTTTTTTATTTGGTGCATTCTTATCAAAAAGTGAACACAGGTGGTGGCTGATCGCCATTACCATTTTTGGGATAGTGCTGGCATGGGGTAAAAATTTTGAAGCTGTTAATTATTTTCTTTTTGACCATCTTCCTTTTTATAAAAAATTCAGGGCGCCCTCTATGGCGCTGGTGATACCACAGCTATCTGTTCCGTTATTAGCAGCATTGTTCCTCAATGAATTTATTTTGATCACCGATAAAGAAAAATTACAGCAGATCATAAAAAAGTGCTTATACATCACGGGAGGAACAGCTGCGGTACTTGTTCTTTTTTACTTCTTTTCCAATTTTACCAATGATGCTACCAATGATCTGCGAAAAGGTATAAATGATCAATTACAGGGACAGGGCGCTGATTTCACACGAAGTTATTTTGGTGCTCTTAAAACTGACCGCCAGGCATTTTATTTAAGTGACATGTGGAGAACCTTAGGGTTCATGCTGGTTACTATCGCAGTGCTTTTTTTATATGCAAAAAAAATGATCAGGCCGGCAATAGTGTATGTCACACTTATTCTTTTTTGTACGATCGACCTCTTTGGCGTAAGCAAAAGATATTTAAAAGAAGAAAATTTTGTAGATCCTGCCGAACTGGAAGCAGGTTACGCCGATACCCGGGCCGACCTGCAGTTAAAACAGGATACCGGTTATTACAGGATCTTAAACCTGGCTTTTCCAAACGGCTCCGGTTACAGTTTTGATATAAAAACCTCTTTTAATGATGCTATTGCCTCTTATAAGCATAATACCATCAGTGGCTACAGCCCCGCAAAGCTGGGTTTATACCAGGACCTGATCGAAAACCAGATCTATAAGAATATACAGGCATGGGCAACAAACCAGGTGGCTAAAGACAGTTTCCCCGTTTTGAACATGCTGAACATGAAATATGTAATTGTTCCTGACCAACAGGATCCCAGGCAAAACCAGGCAATACTAAACCCTTTTGCACTGGGAAACTGCTGGCTGGTAAAAGAAGTGAAATTTGTAAAGAATGCGGATGAAGAAATGAGTGCATTGAATTCATTTGACCCGATGCAGGTGGCTTTTGTGGATGAAAGATATAAAGCTGCAGTTCCCTTCCTCCCCGTTTATGATTCCACAGCCTCTATTAAATTAATAGAGAACAGAAATGATGAGATATCATATCAATTTAATGCTGCCTCAAACCAGTTTGCCGTGTTTAGTGAGATCTATTATCCACATGGCTGGGAGGCTTATATTGATGGTAAAAAAACAACCTATTGCAAAACCAATTATGCATTAAGGGGACTTGCCATTCCGGCAGGAAAACATACCATTGAATTTAAGTTCGACCCCGTATCGGTCAGCAAGGGAGAACAAATTGCGAGGTACACAAACATATTTTCTGTTTTGTTTGTTTTATTTTGCTTTTTTATGGTTTGGAAAAACAGGAAGAAAACAACAGAAGGTTTAAAAGCTTAAAAATATTGGGTATAAATAAAGAACATACATTTATAGAAGCTAATGATGATACAGCCCGGTTAATTAATAACTGGGCTAATCATTTGTACCAAAAACTGGCTGTGTTGAATATCACCGATACAGACATTGATGAGTTTGGTAAATATTATTTTAACAACCATCATGCCGGCAGCCGTTTATTTTTTTCAGTACAAAGCAGTGCCCATATTATTTATCATTCCGTAAAAAAAAGTAATAAGCCAATTCCAGATATAACATTTATAGATTATGGTGCAGGGTTGGGAACACTTTTTTTACTCGCAGGTTTAGTTGGCTTTAAAGAAGTTTATTTTAATGACTATTTCCCACAATGGTCCGGTTATGCCCGGATAATATGTACTAAGCTGGAAATTAAGATCACCGGCTTTATCAATGGCGATATAGATGCTGTGATCGAATATGGTAAAAAAAACAACGTTTATTTTGACATTGTAGCTTCCCGCAATGTAGTTGAGCACATTTATGACCTCAGAAGTTTCTATTCAAAGCTTTACCAGTCGGGTCTTACTACTATTTGCTATGCAACAACCACAGCCAATTATCACAATATTGCCATGCGGCTAAAGCATTACTGGTATCATAAAAAAACAGAGAAAAGCATTTTTAAAAAACAACGTGAAGATCATATAAAAGAATCAATACCGGGCATTGATCCAAAAGAACTGGGGGAATTGGTAAAGCTTACGAGGGGAAGAGCATTTGCTGATTTCCAGGATACGGTAGACCTGTATCTTGCTAAAAAGAACATATTGCCTGTAGAATTTTTAGGCACCAACACCTGCGATTGCAAAACAGGTGTATGGGCCGAACATTTGATCACAAAGGAAAATTATTTCGACATAATACAAAATACCGGCTTTACCACAGAATATACTGCCGGCTTTTGGGATACCAATTACAAATACACATTGGTAAACCTATTGACCGGAATACTAAACAGTGTTATAAAAGTTTTCGGCAACAAGGGATATTGGTTTGCACCATTTGTTAATGTTGTTGCCTGTAAAAAATAATAATGAATAAAGCAGTAAAAGTATTAAGCCTTGTTTCGTACAAATTCCTGCCTCCTGATATGGGTGGGCAAAAAGGTATTGCTTTTTTTAACCGCTATTTGGCCAAAAGCCTGGACCTCTGCTGTGTGACCACAGAAGACAATAAAATTCACGGCACAGAAGGCTATCCCATCAAAAATTTGCTGAGCAACAGCAGGCTCCGGTATATCAACCTGTTTTACTTTTTTACATTAACCCGTATCCTCAGGGAAAACAAAATAACACATCTTATCATTGAACACCCCTATTATGGATGGCTGGGTATATTATTGAAGTGGTCCTGTAAAGCAAAATTAGTGGTTCACTCACATAACATAGAATCCCTTCGGTTTAGAACGATGCGTAAATGGTGGTGGGGAATCTTATGGCATTATGAAAAATTTACCCACCGAAATGCCGATATTAATTTCTTTATACATGATACTGACAGGAATTACGCCATTGATAATTTTAAGCTTCGCCCTGAAAAATGTATAACGGTTACCTATGGTTTTGAACACAACAATATCCCCGGCAATGAAGAAAAAATTGCTGCAAGAAAAATGATCTGTAATGCACATCATATAACGGGAACTGAAAAGTTATTACTCTTTAACGGAACGCTTGGGTACAAGCCTAACCTGGATGCCGTTAATATTATCCTGGAAAAGATCAATCCCATTCTTTTAGCCGATAGAAACCTTACCTACAAGATCATCATTTGCGGTAACAAACTTCCTGCTGATTATAATGGCCTGGTTGCATTCAAAGAAAAAAATATTATCTACGCCGGCTTTGTAGATGATATCAATCTTTATTTTAAGGGTGCCGATATTTTTATTAACCCGGTAATTGACGGCGGGGGTATTAAAACAAAACTGGTTGAAGCATTGGGATATAACCTTTCGGTCATTAGTTCCCGCAGTGGTGCCATTGGTATACCAACTGAGATCACGCGTGAAAAGATGAAGGTTGTTCATGACGGCGATTGGGAAGAATTTGCCAGGCAAATCATTTTATTGGATACACAAGTACAAACCCCTCCTGAATTCTTTCATCATTTTTATTGGGGAAATATTACGGCCAGGGCTGCAGGAATAATAAACAGGTGACTTTTTTTGAAGGAAAAAAAATTAGATATAATAGTTTCCCTGTTTTAGCTTTACCAATTAAGTTAATCAAAAGATTTTTCCTGTTAAGATCATAATGCCTCCCATTTCTGTCATAACTATATGTTTTAATAATCTCCAGGAAACAATTGCTACCTGCAACTCTGTTGATATTCAACAAAAAAAGCCTTATGAGCATTTAATTATTGATGGCTCCACCAAACCGGATATTAAAAATCATCTTGAACAGAACAGCCAGCCTGCGTACAGAAAATGGATCTGTGAACCGGATAGTGGCATTGCAGATGCTTTTAATAAAGGCTTACTGCATGCCAGGGGAGATATTGTGGTAATGCTTAATGCCGGTGATACTTTCTATGATGAATTTACAATAGCAACGGTAACAGGGATATTTAAAGAAGATACTTCCCTGCAATGGATACATGGCAAATACCAATTGATAAGAGGTAACCGGAAAGTTGTAATAGGCAAGCCTTTTGAAAAATCCAAATTATACAGGGGAATGCGAAGCATTTGCCACCAAACCATGTTTGTTAAAAAGGTATTACACGCTAAATATGGATTGTACGACATAACAGAAAAGATCGGGATGGACTATGATCTGCTTTGCCGCATTGCCGGTGAACCTTTTGCATTTACAAAAATGGTTTTGGTCAATTTTGCACCTGCAGGCGCAAGCAGTGTTCATTACCTGCAGTCATTAAAAGATGCAAAACGCATTTATGAAAAATATTACGGTAAAAGCTTTATGCTCTGGCTTTGGCAGGTACGCTTAAAACTTTTATACTTCCTGCTGCGGTCCCCAATCGGGAATTTTTTATATAAACTAAAAACCAGTATGAAACTGGAAAACATGTAGTTTGCTAATAAGCGTCAAAACCACTTCTTTGTACTACTACTTTATTTTTTGTTTTAGTTTTAGTTTAAAGTACCAAACCAATACCCTCAAATAATATTCTAATCCCAGCAACTTATACTTTAACCCGGGATAAAACCAAAAATTCAATCTGTATACTTTTAAAGTAGAGGTTGCGATTTTCACGCCGTGTACTGAATTTACGCCGGAAAAATTACCCCCATGAATACGATACAAACCTACTTTAAAATCAATAAAAACGATCCGCTTTAAACAGGCAGCTCTTTGATAAAAATACCAATCTTCAAATTGCAGGTTTTCCGGAAATTTCCCTATTTCTTTAAAAATATCTTTCCGGTAAAAAATAACAGGGCCTGCAACCCTGGGCGCCTTGATACAATTTTCCAGGATGTCTTCATCATTTTGATATAAATTTTTATCTGCCTTCCAGTAATCTGTTGATGAGCTTTGCATGATAATTTTATTTTCTTCATCAATTACGTAAGCATCATTTAATAAAACAGATTTAGCAGGCCTTTCTTCCAAAATGTGAACACGTTCTGCAATTGTATTCCCGAACAAACAGTCGTCAGAAGCAATAGGTAAAATGTATTCCCCTTTTGCCAGTTCTATCATTTCATTAATTGTAGCGCAAATCCCTTTATTTTGTCTGCTGATATATGTAACCGGTATTTTATCTCCATGCTTTGCTATCCATTCCTTTATTTGTATATCCGAATTATCTTTTGAGCCATCATTAATGATAATGATCTCTTTATATGGGTAAGTATCTTCAATGATACTATTTAAGGTGTGCTGAATAAATTTTTCATGGTTGTAGCAGGGAATGATAATGCTTACCCAAATTGGCGCATCATTTAAGCTACCCGTTATTTCATTGATTATTTCAGGAGTCATTAGAATTTATTAATAGTGTCTGCTATTTTCCTCATCTCTTCAGCTGTTAACAAGCTGCTTATGGGTAAGCTGAGTACTTCATCATGTATTTTTTCAGTAATAGAAAATTTCAGGTGATTCAGGTTTTTATATGCCTTTTGCAGGTGTGGTGGAATTGGGTAATGTATCAGTGTTTGAATACCGTTTTCCTGGAGGTACAGCTTCAATTCATCACGGTTCTTACACCTAATCACAAATAAATGCCAAACATGTTCATCTTCATTTGCCGGGATTTCCGGAAGTATTATTTTTTTACTTTTGATCTCACTGAAGTAGAACCTGGCAGCAACTCTTCGTGAATTGTTCTCATTCTCTAAATATTTCAGTTTTACATTTAATATAGCTGCCTGTATCTCATCCAGCCTGCTGTTTACCCCCATTACATCATTGACATATTTTTCCGATGATCCATAGTTAGCAATAGTTTTTACACGTTCTGCAAGTACCGTATCATTGGTAGTAATGGCTCCGGCATCCCCCAATGCACCTAAATTTTTTCCCGGGTAAAAACTAAAAGCCGCAACATCGCCCAAAGCACCGGTTCTGATATTATTCCACTTAGCGCCAATTGCCTGGGCATTATCTTCAATGATTTTTAAATTGTATTTCTTTGCTAACTGAAGCAATTCATTTGAAAAAACCGCCCGTCCATATAAATGAACGATCAATATGGCCTTTGTTTTAGAAGTTATTTTTTCTTCAATTCTTTTGATATCAATGTTATATGTTTCAATATCCGGCTCAACAAAAACAGGTATTAGCCGGTTATCGCTGACAGATAAAACCGTAGCAATAAAAGTATTGGCCGGCACAATAACCTCATCGCCTTCCTCCATTACACCCAATTGCATATAAGCTTTAAATATTAACCTTAAAGCGTCTAAACCATTGGCTACACCAATTGCATGACGTACACCGGTGAACTCAGCCAAATGATTGTTGAAACTTTTTACTTCCTCGCCCGAAATATACCAGCCACTACGGAAAATCTTTAACAGCTGATGTTCGATCTCATCTTTATATTGCAGATTGATGGCCTGCAGATCAAGGAATTTTATCACTTTACGTTTTGTTTATAAAGATGCAACAATATAAATTTCGGCAGCAATTTCAGGATATGATTCACCCAGTTTTAAAAAAGCAGATAACATTTCCTGGGTCCACGATTCCTCAATTTGTTTATCGGAAACCGGTTTTATCCAATAGCCCCCAAAATGATCGATCTTATATCCTGCCCTGGTAAAATCTGATTTAAATGTTTCCGGGGAATAAATTCTCATGTGCCCGTGATGAATATCTTTTTCACTTTGAGAAAATACAGATTCAAGCAATCCCATTTCCACAGCTGCCTGCCTGTGCAGGGATTGTGCATTCGGTACAGCACAAAGCACTTTCCCCCCGGGAGCCAGCCATTTTTTTATGATCTGCAATAATACAATTGGATCAGCAACATGTTCAAGCACGTGACCTAATACAATGAAATCAAACTGGTCTTTAATTTCTGTTTCCTCAAAAAGAGCATGTATAATATGCAGTGATGGAAATTTTTCTTTAAGTTGTTCTGCAAAAACAGAAGAGCCTTCTACTACAGTAAGTTTATCATCAAACTTTAATAAATGTTCTGTCATTAAACCCTCTGCTGGGCCAAGTTCCAGTATCCTGCTCTTTTGTAAAAATCTTGAAAATATGGTATAGGAATATAAAATAGTATTACTATTGGTAAATGTTGTGTACAGCGATTGCGAGGCCACTTCATTTAACTTTGATTCGCTGAAATTACTCATGGTATTGATAATAGATATTGATTAATATTGTTAAAATGTGTTGCATGTGCAAAATCATGCAGATCATATAATGATGTTCTTAGCTGCACAAAGTTAATATTTAAAAGTTCAGCAGCTTCATAGTCTGAAACGGAATCACCACAAAAAGCAATAACATTATACTCGGTGATCAATTGCCTTAGCCTGCTGATTTTAGGATTTGTACCCGGGTGATGATGCTCAAAATATATTGCTGCAAAAAAAACATCGATTCCCAGATTTTTTATCTGCCTTTTCGAATTTTGATGATCACTTCGCAAAGAAAGTAAGATCAATTTAAAATTCTTTTGCTGTATTATATTAAGTTGCTCTTTGTCAACGATCAGTTTGTCAAAAGCGAGATATTTTTCAGACTCAATATTTGCCAAGTAAAAAGACCTGAACGCTTCCCAATCCAGGTCAACACGTAAATGCTCAAGTAATTTTGTATTGGAAAAATCATGCTCCCTCCGTAATTTGAAATAAGTATCAAAATCAATAAACGCGGTACCTGCATTGGCCAGGTAATCAAGTATACAGCTATATTGCCGGAAATGCGTGGATACCAACGTATCATCCATATCTAAAATGATGGCATTATCCTTCATAAAAATTTTCATTCCAATACCTGGTCATAAAAACACCTGTCTTTACGGGTATGTTTTTTATTTCATTAAAAAGTGGAGACTTAACCGATTCCAATACTGTAAACAGGGGGCTGTTTAAATTTGAATAATAAGATAAAATACCGGCGCCCGAAAAACGCGGATTGATCTCGATAAAATATGGCCCATCATTTTCCACAATAAACTGAATATTGGAGGCGCCTTTATATTTGAGTAATTGATGGATCTTTGCGGAGATCGCTGCCAATATTTTAAAATCAACCGTTTCTCCCTTTGTTGATATCCCTTCTTTTGTCTCAATTCTTTTTCTTACGCAGCAGTTAAAGTAATTTTCATGGTAAGCTGAATAACAATCAACTGTATATTCAGTTCCCTGGATCATTTTCTGCAAAAAACCATTTTCCAGGTCAAATGGCCGGTCGCCTTCCGTTGCATCAGCAATGAACTGTATTCCTTTGCTGCTAACGCCTTCATTCGGTTTATACAGTGCCGGAAATGCAAGCCCGGCAACTGATCCGAACATTTCAGGTACAGTGATCCCGTGACATGCTAACAATATGTTAATGGCTTTTTTATTGTTACATAATGTAATAATATCTGGTGTATTAACAGCCCAACAGGTTAGATCAGGAAATTTAACTGCGAGTTCTGAGATCTTTTTTACTTCAACATCATGAATGGGTATTACACATTGAATTTGCCTTTCTTTAATGATGTTGATCAGTTGTAATTCGTAATCGCCGGCTACAGCCAGCGGAACCTGGTAAAAATGATCTGCCAGTGAACTGCCTGCAGATAAGTGCGCAGGAAAAGAATCAGTACCGGTTATGGAAATATCCTTATTGTAACGCAATGCTTTTATTACGCCAATGGCTGTATTGCTGCCCAATGAGGTAACTAAAACATTTATCATAAGGCTGTTTTAATTATTAACCCGTGACCATTTATATTATGTACAAAAAAAGCGTTTGGAATGGCAGCTGCAAATTCATTGACCAATTGCGTAATTCCTGCACAGGCAGCAAAACCATAATCATCAAAAACCGCTACCCCCCCCACGATCATTCTGTCCCAGACCCAATTAAAAATGTCCTTGGCTGATTCATACACATCTACATCAATGTGGCAGATCTTAAATTGTTCAGACTCCAGTAACCCGGCATTTACATCCGGGAAAATTCCTTTTAAAATATGGTAATCAGCTATTCCAAGTTGCTGCATCAGCCCCTCTACTATTTCAATTGACGTATCGGCATGCTCACCACCTTTATACCGGTTATCCTTTTCACCGGCTTTGGCAACACCTTCAAAAGTATCGCACAAGTAAACAGGCGAATTATTGTTATTGGCTTTTCCCAGTAATGCAGCTGTTCCGCCACGCCAAACTCCCACTTCAATAATTGCAGCCTTGCTGTTCTTTAAACGTGAGCTGATCTGCCAGAGCTCGTAGCAACGGTATATGTCAACCAGGGTATTATCCCTGATGACATCATATGTTTTTAAAAAAATCTCGTCATTCAACCATGGAGAATAGGTACTTTTTGGGAACAGCAAACTTTGTTTATAGACCTGCTCCCGCTCCTCCCAATAGGCATGAAAATAATGATGGTTATCCCACGAATAAATTTTTTCCATTACAGTTATTTCAAAAATTCGTTATAGTCTCTGATATAATCTTTTTCGTCATATGCCTCGCTTGCAATACACATTTGCACAGCATTATGACTGTACTGCATCATACGCCAGCACATTTTAGGAATGTACAGACCAACTTTGGGAGAATCCAAAACAAACTCCTGCTTTTCGCCGCTTTTCATTTCTGTAGTTACAATTATCCTGCCTGCAACTGCTACCAGGATCTGTTCTAAATTATAATGAGAATGGAACCCTCTTTTTACATCTTCAGGTGTAAAATATGTCCAGTAAATTCTTTGCGGCACAAAGGGAAGTGTTTCTTTTTCAGCTATAGAGATGTATCCAATATCTGATTTCCCGATTGAATCAAAATGAATAAGATAAGGTAACGCTGACATATTTGTTTGTTTTTACTTAAGCGCTTTACGTTTTATAAAAATGCCATCAGATTGTAATACGGCACCGTTTACCGGGCTTAACAGTTCTTCAAAATTTCCATGATACTGAAAATCCAAACGAACCAGGTCATTATAAATGGTATCAAATAAGGCCTGCTCTTTGTAAAGTGACCTGTAAGATAATTCAACAAAGATCACCTCAGCACCTGCCAATACTTCCTGCCCTCCTTTTATTACTTTGTCTTCATATCCCTGTGTATCTATCTTTACCATATACGGCTTTACCAGGCCAAGTTCGGCACTTAAACCATCAAGTGTTTTAACAGGTATTTGTTGCTTTACCGAATTGGCGGTATGCTTAAAGTTTTGAACATGGAGGTCATCAATTTCCAATAAAGAGGAAGAAGGTGAAAAATCATTAATATTCATTTCAATGGTCTCTTCTTTATCGCCGATGGCAATATTGAATGCCTTAAAAGCCCTGTCGTTACTGAATTTTCCGGCCAGTTTGGTATAACAACCGGCAATGGGTTCAAAGGAGCAGATCGTAGCCTGCGGTAAAACTTTTCTTATCAGCTCTGCAAATTGTCCTTCATTTGCACCTATATCCAAAACTGTTTTAATGTTCATTTCCCTGAGCCAGCGCAAACGTAATAATTCACCATCGCTTTTATCTTTTAAAGCATAAAAATCAAAACCCAAACTGCGGGTAAAACGGTGAATGTATTTTTTATATCCCATACTATCCTTATTAAAAACAGCAGTTCATACTGCTGCCCATATCCTGTGATCAGTCATTTTCCAAAGCCATTTTTTTGTTGGCAGTCATTTTTTTTAAGAATAATTGCATGCCTTCCTGTTTATGTTTATCCAGCCTGTAACTTATATTTTTTGTATAATACTGGTTCAGGTCATAGGGCTGATCCTGCTGCCGGCGAACAATAAGATCAAGCGATTTTAACCCCAGCTCATTTGCGTTATTAAAGTCTGCAATAAAGCGGGCTGGTATTTCTTTATTACTTACCCATGCCGCAAATACAAAAGGCAAACCCGTCATTTCCTTCCAGGCTGATCCCAAGTCATAAATATATTTCGATCTCTGCCGCTGCTGTAAAGCCCTGTCGCCTATTATTAACCCGGCAGTAGTACCGGCAATGTCTTTTTCATAATTCGCTGCGGCTTTAACCAACTTTGGTGAAATTTTCCAATGCTCTTTCAACAGGATCTTCAGCAACTCAACAGATGTTCTGCTCTGGTAGTCTAACAGAACAGTATTGATCTCATTCAACTCCACATCACTGAATAAACAAACACTGGCCACTTCCCCATTACAGCCAATACAGAAATCAGATATGATCCGGGGTTCTTTTAAAGTGGCTATAACAGTTACAGGGATCAACCCAATATCTATCCCCCCTTTTGCCAAAAGCGATGCAATATTAGCCGGATAATCAATGACCAGGTCTATCTCCTCCTTCATTTTGCCCTGCTCCAATCCATATATCAGCGGTTTAGTATTTAAATAACTAACGGCTCCAACCTTTAACTTCTGTGCCAATTACTGTATTTTTGCGGCAAATTTACTGCAACATAATGGATTTAAATCAACTTACTGCCATATCACCCATTGACGGCCGTTACCGCAAACAAATACAGCACCTGGATGAATATTTTAGTGAATATGCACTTATAAAATACCGGGTGTTTGTGGAAGTTGAATATTTTTTGTTTTTGGCAGAAAAGAAATTTTTTAAAGTGGATGCCAAAACAAAACAGCAATTACAAAAAACAGCAGAAGATCTTTCACTTGCTGATGCGCAGGAGATCAAACAAACAGAAACCATAACCAACCATGATGTAAAAGCTGTGGAGTATTTCATAAAAAATACTTTGGATAAATGCAATGCAGGGCATTTGAAAGAATGGGTTCATTTTGGATTGACCTCGCAGGACATTAATAATACGGCAATCCCTTTACTATGGAAGAACAGTATTGAACTGGAATATCTTCCGGCGGTCATTAACCTGCAACACAGTATTGGTAAAATGGCCATTGACTGGAAAGATAGGCCCATGCTGGCCCGCACACATGGCCAGCCTGCCAGCCCCACAAGATTGGGAAAGGAAATGATGGTTTTTGTGGAAAGATTGGAAAACCAGATCCAGTTATTCAGTTATATCCCGTTCACAGCAAAGTTTGGCGGCGCTACAGGAAATTTCAATGCACACCACGTGGCTTTCCCAAAATACAACTGGGTAAAATTTGCCAATGACTTTGTTGAAAATAAACTGGGATTACAAAGACAACAATACACTACCCAGGTAGAGCATTACGACACACTTGCCGCACATTTTGATGCCATCAAACGCATCAATACCATCATCACAGATCTTTGCAGGGATATATGGGCATATATCAGCATGGATTATTTCAAACAAAAAACAAAGAAGGGAGAGATAGGCAGCAGCGCCATGCCACATAAAGTAAACCCTATAGACTTTGAAAATGCCGAGGGTAACCTGGGCATTGCAAACGCTTTACTGGAACATCTTTCAAACAAGCTACCCGTTTCCCGCCTGCAAAGAGACCTTACTGATTCAACCGTATTAAGAAATATAGGTGTGCCAATTGCACATACCATCCTTGCAATTAAGTCAACAGAAAAAGGTATTGGCAAACTAATATTAAATGAACCAAAACTGAAAGCCGATCTTGAAAATAACTGGGCTGTTGTTGCTGAAGCCATACAAACCGTTTTACGCAGGGAGAATTACCCGAAACCCTATGAAGCATTGAAAGAATTAACAAGGGGTAAAACCACAATTGATAAAAAAACAATCCAGCAATTCATTGGTACGTTAAAGGTCTCAGCTTCAGTAAGAAAAGAGCTGAAAGCCATAACCCCGCTTAATTATACGGGCATTTAAGAAAAAGAATGGTATTTTAGCCTGTACCAAATCCTGTTTTGCCTATAATGAAAAAATTCTTTTTACCCTTATTACTGATCAGCAACCTGTGCTTTGCCCAGGTTAACCTTAATCTTGGGTTAAAAGCTCACTATCCTTTTTCCGGTAATGCCAGCGATATAAGCGGCAGTGGTTTTCATGGTAATCCGCAGGGTGGGGTTCAGCTAACTACAGACAGGTTTGGAAATCCGAACAGCGCTTATTTATTTGACGGTATTGATGACAGGATTATTGTTACGGATAACGGTGGCTTATCAACCCCTGCTTTCAGCATCGTTTATTATTTTATGACCACATCTACAAATTTTCAGAATTGTATTGGTAAGATCAACTATATAGACGGTAATGCAGCAACATACAATTCGGGCATCATGCCGGGTACCTCAAAACCTTATTTTTCTACCCTGGTGTCTTTGGGAAACTGCTTCGTACAGGTAGCGTCAACCTTTGATTATTCGATCTTCGGGCCAGATCCTATACAAGTCAACCAATGGTATTGTGTTGTAAACACATTCGAGAATGGCGTAGAGAAAATGTATTTAAATGGTGTTCTGGTCAGCCAGGGTACGGTTCCCTTTAATAATGCAACCTTCTGCTCCAATACAAATTTCGTGATCGGCTCATGGTGGCAGAACGACCCTATCAGGTTTAGGGGAAAAATGGATGACATAAGGTTTTACAACAGGGCGCTTAATGAAGATGAAGTAAATGCTTTGTGTGGGACGGTTACTGTTGACCCATGTCATACATGGTTGAAAACACAGGCAGCTGGCGACAAAGTTTCTGTCGGTGACCTTGATGTAAGCGGCAATCAAATTACTGTGGAAGCCAGTTTTAACAAGACAATACCGGGAGGCCCTCTAGGTGGCGGCTTTTTAGTATCAAAACATACCACTGCAGGAAATATCAATTATGCCCTTGAGCCGGAGGGATGCGCTATAAGTACAGTTAATGGTAATGTATTGCTAGAGGCGAATTGCTCCACTCAGCTTAACAAGACCTACCATGTAGCAATGGTCTACGATGGCAGTTCAGTCAAATTTTACAGGAATGGTTTTTTACACAAACAGGCACCTCTATCAGGGAATTTAGCGCTCAATAACTTTATAGCAACAATTGGAGAGAATTCGCCGGGAGGAGGCCCGATTTATCCTTTCTCCGGCAATATAAATGAAGTACGTATCTGGAATATAGCGAGAACGCAGGCCCAGTTAAATACTTACATGAACAGCTCATTACCAAATCCCGCTACGCAAACAGGCTTATTGGGATATTATGTATTTAATGACCTGGCGAATAAGCAGGGAAATCCCGTATGGAATGGCATATTAAATGGCGGCGCTACAATTAACAGCTCAAACCCGAATTGCAATTTCATTGCAGACTCCTGTGCCAGTACGCCACCACCTGTGGATGTGGGCAATATAATAAATGACTACACACCGGTACTGGCATTAAACCCATGCGATAATAAAATTACAGTTGAAGATGCCAGCAGGTATAATGTTGGAGATACCGTGTTAATGATCCAGATGAAAGGTGCTGTTATTGATTCTACCAACACCGCAGCTTTTGGAACAATTACCGACTATAAAAATTCGGGTAATTATGAATTCAATTATATAAAAGCCAAGACGGGGAATGTTATTGAATTAAAGAACAAGTTTATAAAGCAATACGATATACCAACAGGGAAAGTACAGCTTATCCGTGTTCCTTATTATAATAATATAAATGTTGCTGGTACTTTAACCTGTTTACAATGGGATGGAAGTAAGGGTGGTGTTCTGGTTCTAAATGTAAGGGATACTATTAACCTCCAGGCAGATATCAATGTTAGTGGCAAAGGATTCAGGGGCGGTAATGACCTTGTTACCAACCCGGCAGTATTTAACTGCAACGAAAATCAGTACTATTATCCACCAAACCCTGATCTTGCCTCTGAAAAAGGAGAAGGTATTGCAATAATTTCTCCGGGCAAATCTTACGGAAAAGGAGCATTGGCAAATGGAGGAGGCGCTGGTAATTCCCATAATTCCGGCGGGGCCGGTGGTGGCAATATTGGTACCGGAGGATTTGGAGGGTATCAATTCGAAGGTTCACCCTGTAATACAACGGTTCCTTTTGATAACCGGGGTATTAGCGGCAAATCATTGATATTTTCCAATGCTTTAAACAAAGTATTTCTTGGCGGTGGCGGCGGTGCCGGGCATACTAATAATCCTGAAGCATTACAGTCCAAAGGAGGGAATGGTGCCGGTATTGTTATCATTATTGCTGATAAACTAATAAATAATTCCAAGAAAATCATTGCTAATGGCAATCCCGGAATTACCTGTGGTTTTACTTATCCCAATTGTCATGAAGGCATGGGAGGTGGCGGAGCTGCGGGTACGATCCTTTTACAGATCAATACTTATGTTGATAACACGACCTTGGAAACCAAAGGAGGTAATGGAGGCAATATGACTGCTGCAACTTTTGGCAGGGTTGGACCTGGCGGCGGAGGAAGTGGTGGTGTAGTATGGTTAACTAATGCGACCGTACCGCCTAATGTTATTATTACTAATTCAGGTGGCATTAATGGTGTTTGCACTGCATATGCCAATGATCCATGGGGTGCTACTGCGGGTGCAAATGGAAATAATCTTTTCAGTCTTAATATTCCTTTTGCTTCTGTTCCTTTCACAATCAATATCGATTCTGTCCGCATCAAAGACAGCCTCTTAAATTGCAATGGATTTGATTTTAAAGGATTCGGTTATACCAACACAAACCCTATTGCCACATGGCAATGGTATTTTGGTGATGGCAATACAGCCAACACGCAAAACACTTCGCACGCATATGGAGCAGCGGGCACCTTTAATGTGAAGCTTGTTGTAACGGATATCAATGGCTGCAAGGATAGTATTGCAAAGGATGTTATTGCTTTACCGGGAATATTAGCAGATGCAGGTATAGATACTGCCTTTTGTTCCAATACCCCTGTTTCTGTTGTATTACATGGAAGCGGTGCCGGAACTTATTCCTGGAGCCCACCCGCATTACTCAACGATCCTGCATTACAGAATCCCACGGCAACGGTAAGCACAACAACAAAATTTTATCTTACCGTTACAGGTGCCGCTGCCTGCAATGCGATTGACTCTGTTACCATTTCAATAAACCCGGTACCTCTTGTACAGACTTTGATCGATACGTCTATTTGCAAAAATGCTGTTTTAATGCTTGGCACAACAGCAGGTTTAGCAAGCTATAACTGGAGCACGGGTATTTATGTAAGCGATTCAACAATTGCCAACCCGTTCTTTATTGATACCGTTTCAAGAACCCTGATCGTTACAGGAACAAATTCTTTCGGATGCTTTGCAAAAGACACGATCGATATTTTTGTAAAGCCGTTACCGGTAGTAACAACGATAGATGATACAACGATATGCAACAGTAGTACTGTAACACTGGTTACTACCGGCGCACAAACCTATTCATGGTCACCTGCACTATTCTTAAATGATCCCAATATTGCAAACCCGGTGTATTCAGGTAATATCAGACAAACGTATGTTGTTACAGGAACAGCAGCCAATGGATGCAGATCTACAGATACTGTTTCTGTTAACGTAAATGCACCAATGGTATTCCAGGCACCGCCTGATAAAACTATGTGCAACACAAGTTCTGTTGTACTGGATGGCTATAACGGAACATCGGTTGATTATTTGTGGAGCCCGGGAACTTATTTAAGCAGTACAACGATCATCAATCCCGTTGCAAATCCTCCCTCAACCACTTCATATAATGTTTTAATAACTGACAGGACATGTAATACCGACAGCAGTTTTGCTGTCCAGGTAGTTGTTGGTGCCAGGCCGCTGATCAACGCCGGTAAATCAAATGATATCGATTGTGCTCATCGTTCTGCTACATTATTTGCATCAGGGGGAACCAGTTATTCCTGGTCGCCATCAACCGGCTTAGACAATCCCAATATCCCCAATCCTGTCGCTACACCAGCAGGCACGCAGCAATACATTGTTACCGTAACTGATGCCGGCGGATGCTTTGATAAGGACACTGTTACTGTCTTTAAAGATTTAACTGCAAGCCTTGCCCGCTATATGCCCAATGCCTTTACGCCTAATGGCGATGGAATAAATGATTGCTATGGATTAAAGAACTGGGTGTATATAAAGAAACTTCAATTCTATATTTTTAACCGCTATGGTGAACAGGTATTCGCAACTGCAAGCCCGTTCAAATGCTGGGACGGAACTTATAAAGGAAAACAGGCACTGGCAGGTACCTATGTTTACTACATCAAAGCCGAAACTGATTGCGGAACCGAAGAACAAAAAGGAACCTTCTTATTGGTGAGGTAGATCAGCCATGGTTTCCAATTTTAATAAAGAACCCTTATACGGGAAGATGCTTATTTTTATAAAAAAATCCTGTCATTTTTTATTATGAAAAAAATATTCTACAGCCTTTTATTCTTATCTAACATATGTGTTGCCCAGGTTAATTTAAATGCCGGACTGAAGGCCTACTACCCTTTTACCGGCAATGCGGGTGACAGAAGTGGCAATAATAATCATCCCGTTTTTAATAACGCAAGTTTAACTGCCGATCGTTTTGGAAACGCCAACAGCGCCTATCACTTCAATGGTATCAATAATTACATGAAGATCCGGAATGACCCTTCATTGAATTTCGGCAACCAGGTGAGCTTGTCTGTTTGGGTAAGGCCAACGGGTTTTTATTATGATATCTGCCATGCCAGCCAGATCTTAAGCAAGGGTGGCGGCAATTATAACCCGGGCAATTATGCCCTGCGGTTTGATGATGCCCTGTACACTTCGGGCACCGGCTGCAGTGGAACACTTGTTGATACGCTGCACCAAAACTTCAGGGGAACAGGAACCATACTCACTCCTTACAAAGATTTTATTCAAAAAAATAAATGGTATAATGTTATCTATGTAAATGACGGAACAACGGCAAAGCTTTATGTTGATTGCGAATTAAAATATTCGGTTGCTTTCCCCGAGACCTTTACCAACAGGGAAGACCTTTTCTTTGGAAGGTCAGATGATAATATATTTCCTTTTTGGCTGAACGCAGATCTTGATGAGATAAGAATATACAACAGGGCGCTCAATGCGGGTGAAGTTGCTGCACTCTGTAATGAAAAGCCGGAACCAATAAAGATAATTGAGCCTGTAAAAGAAAAAGAAATAGCACTGGAGAAAAGAAACAATGACCTCATCAGGCAGATCACGGTTGACAATGATTCTATTTCTGTTACCCTGTACGATAATGGGGAAATCGATGGCGACAGTATCACACTTATCTACAACGATAAAATTTTAACCACCCACCAGCGGCTCACTGATAAACCATTGACCTTTACCATAAAGATCAACAAGGGTAACAGCCGCAATGAATTGGTCATGTATGCCGAAAACCTGGGCAGCATCCCTCCCAATACAGCACTGATAATCATTATGGACGGCAATAAAAGATATGAGCTCAATGTGAACAGCACGAAGAACAGTAATGGTGCGGTACAATTTAAACTGCGGGAATAATTCTATGAAACATTTCTTAATCCTGCTTTTAGTATTTACAAACGCCTGCTTTAGCCAGGTAAACCTGGATCTTGGGCTCCAGGCATATTATCCTTTTTCGGGAAATGCAAAGGATGCAAGCGGTAATAATAACCACCCTGTTTTTAACAATGCCGCTTTAACAGCGGACCGTTTTGGAAATCCACGCAGTGCTTATCATTTCAACGGAAGGAACAGTTATATGAAAATACTGAACAGCCACAGCCTGAAAATGGGTAAGCGCCTTTCCATATCAATGTGGGTAAGGCCAACGGGTTTTTATACAGGGAAGTGCTACAATAACATGATGCTGATGAAAGGTGACCAGGATTATTTGAAAGGCAATTATTCACTGCGGTTTTCGGATGTTTATACCGGTTGTGAAAAACCAAAAACTACCGAAGAAAGATTTTTTGACGGACTGGCTGTGATAGGGACCAGCCCTATTGTACAGTTAAATAAGTGGTATAATGTTGTGGTGACTTACGATGGAACAAGAGCAAGGATGTATGTAAACTGTGTTTTAGTGACGACCAATCCGTATTCAGAGAACTTTACAAATTCATATGATCTTTATATTGGCCACACAAATAGTACCGAATACCCTTATTGGCTGAACGGTGACCTTGATGAAATAAGGATCTATAACAGGGCACTGAACAAAGAAGAGATATTAGAGATCTGTAATGAAAATACGGAAGTTGAGAGACCCGAATTTGTAAAAAAGAAGGCCAGTAAGAAAAAAAATATAGTAGTTGCTAAACAAAGGCCTCCATTAAAGCAGCCGGATTCAGTAAATAAAATGGTTCCAATGCTTGCAACCAATGAAGTTTTTTTTGCAGATGCCGTATCAATAAAAAAACCGGCGTTGTATGAAACTGAAAAAGAATTTTTACCGGAGAAAAGAAACAATGAGCTGCTGAGAGAAATAATGGTGGATCATGATTCCGTCTCCATTACTTTATATGATAACGGAGAAATTGATGGCGATAGCATCACACTTATCTACAATGACAAAATACTAACCACCCACCAGCGGCTCACTGATAAACCACTGACCTTTACCATAAAGATCAACAAGGGTAACAGCCGTAATGAATTGGTAATGTATGCCGAAAACCTGGGCAGCATCCCTCCCAATACAGCACTGATGGTCATCATGGACGGCAATAAAAGATATGAGCTAAATGTTAACAGCACAAAGAACAGTAATGGTGCAGTGACTTTTAAGCTAAGGGAATAAAATTGATTTTAAAATTTGGTGATTGGAGGGCCGCTCATCATCAAATCATCAAATCATCAAATTAATTACTTGTGTATCTCACTTGTAAAATGAAATTCAATACCGGGGTTGTTTTGAATTTCAGTATTTAAGAACCATTCGCTGTTGGCGAGGTAAACAATATGGCCATCCTTATCTTCCGCAATATTGGCCTGCTTATATTTAATGAAGTCTTCTAATTTTTTCGGGTCCTTACTGGTGAGCCAGCAGGCTTTGTAAAACGGCAGGTTATTCATTTGCACAGAAGCACCGTATTCCTGCAGTAACCTGTACTGTATAACTTCGAATTGCAGTTCACCTACACAACCGATGATCTTTTTATTTCCGCCAAACTGGGTGAATAATTGCGCTACACCTTCATCGGTAAGTTGCAGCAATCCTTTTTCCAGTTGTTTTGTTTTCATCGGGTCCTTGTTCAGCACTTCTTTAAATATCTCGGGAGAAAAACTGGGTATGCCTGTAAAATAAAAATCTTCTCCTTCGGTCATCGTATCACCTATCTTAAAATTTCCTGTATCAAATAGACCCACCACGTCGCCGGGATAAGCTTCTTCGATCACATCTTTTTGCCGGGCCAGGAAACTGTAGGGGTTACTGAAGCGGAGGTCTTTATCCATACGAACATGGTGGTAATAAGTATTGCGTTCAAACTTTCCGCTGCATACCCTTAAGAAAGCGATACGGTCACGGTGCTTTGGATCAAGGTTGGCGTGTATCTTAAAAATAAACCCGCTGAACTTATCTTCACCAGGGTTTACATCTCTTACCGTAGTATGCCTTGGCCTTGGTGTTGGGGCAATGCGGATAAAAGTATCGAGCATCTCTTTAACGCCAAAATTATTTACCGCACTTCCAAAAAATACCGGGGCTGTTTTCCCGGTCAGGTACCCGGCCTCATTCAATTCCCCGTAAACACCATCGATCAGTTCCACGTCTTCCCGCAATGTATCTGCATCCTTCTCTCCTATCTTCTTATTTAAAATGGCATCATGCAGGTCTTTTATCTCCACTACATCTTCATCATTTGCTTTTGTACCTGCAGTAAACAATACAAGGCTTTTTTTGTGCAGGTCATATACACCTTTAAAATCCTTACCGCTGTTAATGGGTACTGTCATGGGGTGCAACTGTATCTTTAATTCATTTTCTATTTCTTCCAAAAGGTCAAAACGGTTCTTGCCGTCCCTGTCCATCTTATTAATAAAAACGATCACCGGCGTGTTACGCATGGCAATTACTTCCATCAGGCGGCGTGTTTGTGCCTCTACCCCGTTCACACTATCGATCACCAGCACCACGCTGTCAACCGCGGTTAATGTTCTGTAGGTATCTTCTGCAAAATCCTTATGGCCCGGGGTATCCAGCAAATTAATAAGGTGGCCGTCATATTCAAAGGTCATAACACTTGTAGCTACGCTGATACCACGCTGGCGTTCTATCTCCATAAAATCGCTGGTCGCATGTTTCTTGATCTTGTTGCTTTTTACTGCGCCTGCAGTTTGTATGGCTCCGCCAAATAAGAGGAATTTCTCTGTAAGCGTGGTTTTACCGGCATCCGGGTGAGAGATGATGGCGAAGGTCTTACGCCTGTTTATTTCGTTGATATACTTCATGGAAGAAAGCTGTTAGCCTTTAGCTGTTAGCACTTAGCATGAACCACTTTGGCTAATAGCTAATGGCTAACAGCTAACGGCTGTTTTTTCGAGTCGCAAAGGTAAGGCATAGGCCCATACTCACCACTCATATATTTAGGTCTTATATTCCATTTGCTTCACGTAATTTTGATCTATGCGTAAATCGCTTAATATCATCCGCAATTCTTTAAGGTTAACATTCCAGGAACTCAGGGTCAATAAACTCCGTACAGCCCTGAGCCTTACAGGTATTGCATTTGGTATTTTTTGTATCATTGGCGTATTGGCTGCAGTCAACAGCCTGGAAAGGAATATTCAAAATGAGGTTAAGAGCCTTGGCAGCAATACCATCTACATTGACAAATGGGATTATAGCGGCGGCCCCGATCAGCCCATCTGGAAATTCAGGGCAAGACCAACACCCAAATATGAAGAAGCAGATATGGTAAGACAACGTTCGGAATTGCTGAACGATATTTCTTTTTTAATGCAGACCGGCGGCAGCATATCTTATAAAGACGATATGATACAAAATTCCAGTGTGTATGGAATTATAGAATCGCAGATGACCATTCAGCCCCTGGGTTTTGACCAGGGCCGTTTTTTTTCTTCCAGTGAATTTGATGCCGGCACGAATGTTTGCCTGATCGGCTTTGTCAATGCAGAAACATTATTCGGCAGTACTGAAAGGGCACTGGGCAAACAAATTGAAGTAAAAGGAAAAAAAGCAACCATTGTGGGCGTAATTAAAAGGGAAGGAACAAATTTTATTGGCTGGAATTACGACAATTGCATCATGCTGCCCTACAAATTCTGTAAACAGGTATTCACGGAAGAATGGTCCAACCCCATTTTAATTGCAAAGGGAAAAGAAGGTGTCAGCACCGATGCGCTAATGGATGAGCTAAAGGGCATCATGCGCCAGATAAGAAGGCTAAGCCCTACACAGGAAGATAATTTTTCTTTGAATAGTGTAGAAGCTTTTAGTAAGGCCATTACGGGATTTTTTAGTGTACTGAATATTGTTGGAGCAATTGTTGGTGGCATTAGCCTTATTGTTGGCCTTTTTGGTATTGCCAATATCATGTTTGTAACCGTTAAAGAGCGTACCGGCGTCATTGGGTTAAAAAAAGCAGTAGGCGCCAAAAAAAGCAGTATTCTTTTTGAATTCCTTATCGAAGCGGTAATTCTTTGCATGATGGGCGGAGCGATCGGCCTTTTGTTTGTCTATATCGGCACCGTGATCATTTCTAACCTGGCTGATTTTCCTATCTATATATCTTTTCCCATGCTTATGGTAACGATAACCATCTGTGTTGCTGTAGGCATAATTGCCGGTATCTTCCCGGCTTCAAGGGCTGCGAAGATGGACCCGGTAGTTGCTATAAGAAGTAAATAGTAACCGGAATACAAAGACCCAAGCAGCATATTTTATTTTTAAGATGTCTGAAATTGTAAAGCATTCTTCAATGAAGAAATTATTAATGCTGGTATGCCTTGTAGCCTTTTTATACTCATGTAAAAAGAATGATCCTGCTACTGATGAAGCGTACGGAGTTGTAAGGGATTTCACCGGGTGGCTTGACGGCTGCAAAATGATGATAGTATTGAACAACGGTGAGAAGCTTGAGATCCGCTCATTCCCTGCCGGGATCACATTGATCGATGGTAAAAAAGTGGCCATAAAATATACGGTAACAACAGGCAATATCTCAATTTGTATGGCCGGCGATATTGTAGACATTACCAGTTTACGGTATCTTTGAGGACTTCATGAGTATCAGCATCCTTGCCATAGAATCTTCCTGCGATGAAACTTCTGCTGCCATTTGCCGTGATGGAAGGATATTATCCAATATCATCGCCAATCAAACCGTGCATGAACAATTTGGCGGCGTTGTACCCGAACTGGCAAGCCGTGCCCATATGCAGAATATCGTACCGGTCATAGATGCGGCACTGCAAAGTGCCAATTGTGAACTGGAAAACATAGATGCGATAGCTTTTACACAGGCCCCCGGCCTCATAGGTTCGTTACTGGTAGGAACTCAATTTGCAAAATCTCTTTCACTGGCATTAGACAAACCACTCATCGCTGTGCATCATATGCAGGCGCACGTGCTGGCCAACTTAATAGCCGATGAAAGGCCCGCATTCCCGTTCCTATGTCTTACAGTTAGTGGCGGCCATACACAAATTGTACAATGCGATTCGCCAACACAATTAAAAGTGATCGGGGAAACTATTGATGATGCTGCAGGCGAGGCTTTTGATAAAACGGCTAAGATGCTCGGCCTCCCTTATCCCGGTGGGCCACTGATCGATAAGCATGCAGCAACAGGAAATGCTAAACGATTTAAATTCCCTGAGCCGCAAATACCCGGGTTGGATTTCAGTTTTTCCGGTTTAAAAACATCCATACTTTATTTTTTAAAGAATGCGGGTACCAGTAATTTATTTAAAGAAGAATTTTTAGCCGATGAAATAACGAAGCAAAAATTCATTGAGGAGAACCTGGATGATATCTGTGCTTCGGTGCAGGACAGGATCGTGAGCATCTTATTGAACAAGCTTAAGAAAGCCGCAAACGAAACAGGTATAACAGATATCTGTCTGGCAGGTGGTGTAAGTGCAAACAGCGGGCTAAGGAAAGCATTCGTTGACCTGGGTAAAAAAGAAAAATGGAGAACTTTTATTCCTGCATTTGAATATTGTACAGATAATGCGGCCATGATCGCCATAACAGGATACTATAAGTTTTTAAAAAAGGATTTTACAGAACTGAGCATCAGCCCTTCTGCAAGAGCCGAATGGTAGCCTCAAGGGGAATAGCCACAAGGGATAAGCAGGCGATAGTTTGCAGGTATTTATAAATCAAAGCTTAAAAGAAAAGAATCAAGGGAGAAGCTTCAGGGAAAAGCTCTTAAAAAATTGTACTGCCCCTTGTAGCTTGTCCCTCGTGGCTTGTTTTTCATCTGGGTAAATCTGTGTAATCTGTGGCAAATAACTATTTTCAATTCAAACAATTCACCGTCTTCCAGGACAAGTGCGCCATGAAGGTTTGCACCGATGCCTGTTTGTTTGGAGCAATAGTTGCTAACCGCCAACAGTCATTTCACCATTCACGGGATGCTGTACACTGCCTGGATATCGGTACCGGCACAGGGTTATTGTCATTGATGTATGCACAAAAAGATCCTTTCGCAATTATTGATGCCGTGGAAATAGATGGGCAGGCAGCCGGGCAGGCCAAAGAAAATTTTGCCGCATCGCCATGGGCAGGGAGACTGAATATTTTTAATACAGATATACTGGTTCTTCACTCCCCTGAAAAATATGATCTCATTTTTTCTAACCCGCCTTTTTTTGAAGACGACCTCCGGTCACCCGATGAATTTAAGAACAGTGCTAAACATGATACAACCCTTGATCTGAAACAGCTTTTGCACGTTGTGGGTACATATCTTACAAATGAGGGTTCTTTTGCTGCGTTATTGCCTTATCACAGGGTGGAATATTTTACCAGTGAAGCGTATAAAACCGGCCTTCATCCTGTGGAGCATATCATGGTGAAGCAAACAGCAAAACATGATCCTTTCAGGGGAATATTATTCTTTTCAAAAAGAAAAAAGGAATTACAAAGCAGGGAGATAATTATAAAGGATGCTGAGGGAAAATATACAACCGGATTTACTGCAGCTTTAAAAGATTATTACCTGCACCTGTGATCATAAACCGGCATACTCTTTCATATACAAAAAGGGTTCATTCAGTTTTCCTGCTTTTACAATAGTTGCATTATTAATTGTTTTTGTTCCGCCAACACGTATATCGTCAAGCACAAACTTTATAAGCTGCTCGCCAAAATACTTACTGGCATCACGGGCAAGCTCATTAGGTAAATTACCCACGGCCATCACATCAACTGAATTGGGCAAATAAGGAGCCGTTCTTTCAAAACTGGTTTTATCAACGCCATATACTGGGTCTGCAATTGTGCTGTCGCCGAGGTTACAGGGTACAGAGCCGTTCCTGTCATCGGTTATATCTGCAATGGTCTTTATCCGGAAACTATCTCTTTTCATGTCGCCCAGTTCAAATAATCGGGGAATGTCTTTTTCCCAGTAAATGCCATTCATTAAAATATCTGTTTGCGAAAGATAATCTGCGAACCTGCTCCGGTAATTCTCCGGGTGCTTATGAAAATCATCCCTTACATATTTTTTTCCGTTCAACCTGTTCTCATACAGGTCGGGTCCTTTTAAGTGTACATACACGGGGTAAGCAAATTCTTTTTCCAGGTAATCCTCGGGCTCCACTTCATGTATACCCAGCAAATTCATGATCTCCAGTACCCCATGTGCCACACGGCCCGTGCCGGTAACAGCAATTTTTATATTGGGCAGCTTTAATCCAAAATACATGTGCATCAGCCTTTGAAAACTGCTGACAGAGCCAACCCTGGCCAGCTTATAAGCTTTTGTGCGATTGCCATAAGCCATCATCCCATTATGAGCGCCCACCACCCCCGCAAAAAAACCAAAACCGATTATACGGGTTCCGTCATCATGTTCCAGGCATTCGTAATCTATCAGGGTGATCTTTTTGTCCAGTATGGTCCTGAATAATTTTTGATTGCCGGGTTGCAGTTTTTTCGTGTGCGAAAAGAACATGTAGGTCTTTCCTTCCATCAACATATACAGGGGAACTTCTTTTATACCCAGCAAAAGGTCACAATCGCTGAGGTCTTCTTTTACCTCTACGCCTGCCACCTCGTACTCTTTATCGGTAAAACAACGGGTTGGTGATTTTTGAGCGACAATTTTTATATCGTCAAAATTCTTACGCAGCCATTTGCAATGCGCCGGCGTGAGTGCCACCCTGTTATCAACAGGCGTCTTTCCTTCTCTTATTAACCCGATCTTAAGCATCTATTGGAGAATTTGGAACAGCTAATTTACATTTTAGATCTTAAATACAGCTACGCTCAATGTTATTTCCATAAGGAAGCTACAAGGGAGAAGCATGATATTTCAGAGGGCGTATTGAGTCATGACAACTTTATAACATAAAACTTGCCCTTGAGGCTTATAGCTGGGTCTTGATCCCTGCAGCCAAAATCCTGATAGTATAACTTGTACCGATTTGAGCTTTGTGGTACAAGGGCAAGGTTCTACATTTGCAGGATGAATTATTTTGAATTGTTTGGCCTTCCCATCAGCCTTAAAGTCGACAGGAGCAAACTCGCATTGAAATATTTTGAACTCCAGAAAAAATACCATCCCGACTTTTTTACCCAGGGCACCGAGCACGAACAGGAACTGGCGCTGGAAACCTCATCACAGGTAAATAAAGCATTGAAAATATTAAAAAGTGAAGACGAGACCATAAAATACCTGCTTCAGCTTAAAGGCCTGCTGGAAGAAGAAGAAAAATACCAGTTACCTCCTGAATTTTTGATGGAAATGATGGAATTGAATGAAGAATTATCAGAAAATTCTGCGAAACAGATCGCAGATATCGAAAAAGAGATCTACCGGCAAGTAAAGGACATCATTGAAAATTATGATGATGCCGGCATTACTACTGCCGAACTCTTAAAAGTGAAGGAGTATTATTACAAGAAAAAATACCTACAGCGTATTTTGGACAGGATTGAGGGATAATGTAATATTGCAGCCCTAATCTTTAGCCCAGATGGCGGAATTGGTAGACGCAACAGACTCAAAATCTGTCGTTCGCAAGGATGTGCAGGTTCGATTCCTGTTCTGGGCACAGAGTGTTACTTTTGGCAATCTTTTTTAAGATTGCCATTTTTTATTTCCTCTACAACCTGCACCAGTGGCTCAATTGCGGTGAAAATCTCATTTACTCTTTGAGTTCGAACCCGGTTATTTTGCTTTTTTTATAATACCAATGCCTTTTTTTTAAAGTATCCGGTAAATGTGGAGCCGCTTCTTCTTCCTTTACAAATACTTTAAGCGGTAATTCTTCTTTCTTAAGCTGTTTGGGGATATAAGGACATTGACAGCGTATTTAAGGAGCACATTTGCCTTTAAAAACGTCTTTAGATCAATTATAGTTGGGTGCAGCCCCTTAATGATCTTTCGTTCCACAAGGTGCCCCAGTTACATACCCTTCGCAGAAAGGAATAGATATGTTTAAAATCTTAATTGCTTAAACCGGCTTTTTAGAAAAGCCTACCTCATTTTTTTCAACCGCAGCACAATAATATCGTGAGGCAAAACTGTAGCGTTATAAGTTTTTACTGTACTACCTTCAGATTTTTTTAGCCAAAGATTTTGAATATTGTATGCAGTTTTTGAAAAATCAATGTGCATATTTGAAACCGTATCATTTATAGGATTAACATTCCAGTCGTAATTAACGGGCATTGATTTTTTAGAACGGTTTAAAAAGCAAACAGCCACTTCATCATTGGCCAATGGTTTTATCCAGGTATCAACACTGTCCTGTTGCCTGTACAGGTATGCCTGCACACCCAATTTATCCTGGTTAACAGCGATCAGGTCTTTATCAGTAAGGATTTTGATCGTTTCCGGGGTCATTTCTCTCAGGTCATTCCCGGCGATCAATGGCGATGCCAGCATGCACCACATACTGAAATGTGCCCTGTCTTCATTCACAGTCATGCCATGCCCAACTTCCATCATATCAAAATCATTCCAGTGATCGGGCCCGGCATATTGACGGATGTTTTTACGCATATCAATGATATAGGTAACACCCCAGCTTTTCCAGGTACCATGATCTTTGATACAGTCAAAACAATTATAGATATCGCCACTGATGCGCCACAACTGGCCTATATCTTTTGCCCATTCCCAGGGTTGGTTATCGCCCCATTCGCATAAACTGAAGATCATTTTTCTTCCGGATATTTTAATGGCATTGCTCATTGTTTTGTAAGCTTCCTTTGCAGTAATGCCTTCCGTATTGCACCAATCATATTTTAAATAATCAATTTCGTTTTTTGCATACCAGCGGGCATCGTTGTATTCATAACCTCTTGTGCCGGGGTAGCCGGCACAGGTTTTTGTTCCGGCACAATTGTACAGGCCAAATTTTAAACCTTTGCTGTGCACATAATCCGCCACATGTTTTATTCCCTTTGGAAATTTTACCGGATCAGCAACAAGATCTCCATTGGCATCTCTTTCCTTTGCCATCCAACCATCATCCAGGACCAGGTAAATATACCCGGCATCCTTCATACCGCTCTTCACCATATCATCCGCCATTTCCATTACCATCTTTTCGTTGATATTGGTTTGAAATGTGTTCCAGCTATTCCAGCCCATGGGCGGTGTTAAAGCAAGGCCTTCAAATTTTTGTGCAGGTAAATTCTGTGTTATCAAAAAGATCGCTGCAAATACAATTATTTTTTTCATCATTTGGTTTTACAATTATTGCCTTGGGTATTTTTTTAGATACTCCCTTGTTTTAATACCGGATATTTTCAAATCCTTATCTTCCCATTTACCATCAGACGAAGCCGAAGTATTCAAAACCGAACAGCTTTCATTTTTATCGGATACCGACCAGGTGACCCAGCTTAAATTATTTTTATCCATCCAGTCAATATATTTCTGCCATTCTTCATAATCAAGAGGCCCGTCACCGGTGGCTTCCATACCTGCACATTCCGAAATAAACACCGGCAATCCTTTTTGTATGGCGCTGTCCGTTCTGTTACGCAGCCATGGCTTATGTGTGCCTGCATAAAAGTGCATCGTGTACATTAAATTATCATAGCCCCTTATCGGGTCGTTGGCAGGCATCATAATTTCCTGGTCCCAGCGTGGACTGCCAACCAGTATGATATTTTTTGTATCAAATTTCCTGATGACTGAAATAATTTCTGTTGCATACGCTTTTACTTCGGCCCATGTTTCATGATCAGGCTCATTAAACAATTCATAAATAATATTGGGATGGCCTGCATATTTTTCGGCCATCTCTGCAAAAAATATTTTAGCTTCTTTTAGATTGATGTTGTGGCTGTGCCAGTCAATGATAACATAAATGCCTTCTTTAATGGCTGCATCTACAACCGTTTTTACCAGCTTAGTGGAAGCAACGGGATCCTGGACATAGCCTGCTTTAGGCTCAATACCTAAAGCGGCCCGTACTACATTACAGTTCCAATCCTTATACAGCCATTTAACCGCGCCTGCCGTATAAAAACGTGGATGAAAAGTACTCCAGCCAAAACTCATTCCATGTAAAGCAATAGGATTGCCATCTTTATCAACCAGTTTTGTTCCCTCAACTTTTAATTGCCCGTGTTTGTGCACGGGTTGTGTTTTGCAGGAACTCATCATGCAACAGCAAACAAGCAGGCTAAAAATATATTTCATCTTACACTTTATTTTTTTACTTTTTACTTTTATCTTTTCCATACATTGCCGGCAGATCCTTTTCAAACAGTGTATAAGGATCGTCATAAAATTTTATAAAATCCTTTTCGCTTACCTGGCCCGGAAAGGGCGCATAATAATGTGTAGGGCTTGTTACATCATTACGCCAAACCAATACATAGGCCATCCGCAATTTATTTGCCTGCAATGATCTTAATAAGGTTTCCGTCCACCAGGTTGGGTTAGGTATTGATTCCAGGCCTGTTTCAGTAAAGGCAGCCAGCTTGTTTGCTTTCACTGCAAAATCATTCACGATCTTTAACCTGGCGATACCGGAATCCGGTTTATAAATTCCATAACGGCCAAAATCATTGTAGTCATCCACACCAACAATATCTACATAGTCATTACCCGGGTAGCGTTCCACGTAAGTTGCTTCACTTGTAAAACTGTTATCAGGAGAAAAAGCATAAATAAAATTGTGAACACCCAAACTGTCACGCAGGTAAGCCACCGTGAATTTCCACAAGCCGGTAAATTCTTCGATAGTACAATGCGATCTGCCCCACCAAAACCAGTCACCATCAAATTCATGGTAAGGCCTGAAGATCATCGGAACTGTTTTTCCATCTTTTCCTGTGACTGATCTTGCAAAGTTGCCAATGGTTTGCAGTATCGCTTTATATTTTTCATGATGCGATCCACCGGGAATGATCATTTTTACGGCAGGCGCCGATACTGAATCTTTCCAATAAAAATCAGTTGGTGTAACCGGGTTGGGGAAATGCCAGGAAACTGTTGTAACGCCTCCCCTGTCGTAAGTATCAGCAATATTTTTCCGCAAAGCCGTTTTTACTTTTTCTATAACACTGTCGGGCCTGCCGGATAAGCCGCTGAAATCAACACCAATTACTGCGGGATGTGAACCGGTAACAGATCTTACATCCGACCTGTTTTCATCTCCACGCCAGCCATGCCCGTATTCAGTTGCATGTTGGTGGCCAAAGAGAATATTGTTTTTAGATAAGTTGTACAAATTATAATATAAAGCCTTGGTTTCTTTTGTGGCCTTTGTATCTATCAACTTATACTGCGTTGCCTGTGCAAAAGATATAACGGGTAAATTGGTGAGAAGAATGAATACCAGTATGTTTTTCATAAAAAATTATTGTTTTAAATTTAAAGAAGATATATTTCATTAACCAACAATTTAGAGTAATGAATTATTCCTTTGCGTCATTAATTTCCAGCCAATAACCATCCGGGTCTTTAAAGTAAATTTGTTTAACTCCGTCCACCCTGTTAGTAACGGCCTGTTTTTCGCCAGCCCAGTTTTCGTATTCAATTTTACTTTTGTCCAGCACTTTAATAAAGTCTGATACAGATTTAACAGAAAAACAAAGGTGACTATTCTTATCTTTTATCCCTGTTTCCTTAGCTCCTGAAATCAAATGCAAATGACTTTTGCATCCTATACTCAACCAAGTGTGTCTGCCATCATGAAACGGCTCCGGAATTGAGTCTAAACCGATTACATTCATATAAAATTCAGTACTGGCCTTAAGGTTCACAACGTAATGAGCGATGTGATTTAGAACAGGAGTGTTTTTTTGACCAATAGATTCAGAAGAATTAAATATTGCCAGAGTAAACATTATAATTGATAAAAAAATATTTTTCATATTGAATTGATTGACCCGCATGAATTAAAAATAATACACTTTAAAGGTATCCGGTGTTATGAATTTAATTGGTTTATGGCCTTGAAATAAGATGACAAAAACTATCCACCAAATGTTATACAAAAATTATTTCATTATTGGTCCGCTATTGCTTACAAATGCTATGCGTTTGCTATCCGGACTCCATGATGGTGTATTGATAGTTCCCTGCCCACCATATAAATAAGCAATGGCTTTTGGTGCACCGCCATTCACCGGCATCAATCGAAACATCACCCTTTTATAAAACGGGTGATCGCCCGGGTCAATGGTAGTTGGAAAAGAAATAAATGCGATCCATTTGCCATCGGGTGAAATATGCGCAAACCAGTTATTATACTCATCAAAGCTGATCTGTTCGTTACCGCTGCCATCTGTTTTCATCCGCCACAACTGCATGGTGCCGGTCTTGTTTTCATTATAATAGATCCATTTGCCATCCGGAGAATATTCCGGCCCGTCTGCCAAACCCTTTGTATTAAAAGTAAGCTGCACTTCGGGTCCGCCATTAATTGGTTTTTTATAAATATTGTAGGCCTCACTTTTACTGATGCGCTGTGCGGTATATACAACCTCTTTTCCGTCAGGACTCCATCCGTGCAGGTAAGAAGGCGTACTGTCTGTAACAATTTTTGGTTCACCACCTGTAAGCGGTAAATAATAAATAGTACTTCCACCGCCGGGCATGCCATCGCGGTGAGAAGAAATAGCCAACTGTTTTCCATCAAATGAAATAACATGATCGTTATTGTTTCTTTTTGCATTGCCGGTATTCAAGATTTCAGGAACGCCCCCGGTTACTGGGATGGTGTATATGCTGCCGCCCTGGTTGAACAACAAACGTTTTCCATCGGGCATCCAGTTGGGCGCTTCAATTCTTCCTTTGTCTTCATGTATCACCAGTCTTTTTCCGTCAAACACATTCATGGTCTCCAGTTTACTTCCTAATATTCCATCGCGGTAACCATTGTGTGCATCGGGCACCGTTTGTTCAATACGAACGTTCCATGCCTGGCCCTCTTCCTGCACATCAGCATTATGACTGCAAACAAATAACCCGGCCAATGCTTCATCAGGCATTTCAATGGCATCTGTTCGTCCAATTTCCTGCAAAGGCTCGCCGGCATTGGCAATCCGCATGATAAATATTTTACCCATGCGTTCTAATTGTATGATTTCCACATTTTTTTTAGATGAAAATATTTCATCCTGCGGGTCACGCATGTAAGCGCCGCGTAACCGCCTCCATTGCAAAACAGTTAATCCATCGCCATGCACTACAGCGCAGATATGCGCTGCATCTTCCTGCTCAGATGCCCGGACCATCCAACCAATTTTACGGTGAGGGTCTTTGCCCTGGCCCAGCAGTTTTACATTGGCAGTTAAAATAAAATCACCTTTAATTTTGTTATACGCATAATGAAACTCATCGCGGTTGAACCAGATATTGTATCCGCCAGCTTTGATGTTGTATGCCTGTGCTTCATTATTATAAACGACATCGCCTTTTACTTTTGGATTGCCAATGTCGGTATGATTTTGAAAAATGCCTGCCACATTCGATTGTGCCATAGAAAAATATGATGCGGTTAAAAAAAGAATGATCAGTTTAAATTTCATAACAGTTGTTTTTATAAATTACTTTTTTCAAGACATATAAAACCGTCTTTACAACTTCCCTTCCTTTAATAATTTCACAGCATGGTTTGCTGCTCTTGCAGTTAAAGCCATATAAGTAAGTGATGGGTTTTGAGTGGAAGTGGAAGTCATACAGGCGCCATCGGTTACAAAAACATTTTTGCAGGCATGCAATTGGTTCCATTCATTCAGCAAAGATGTTTTTGGATCTTTACCCATACGTACGCCGCCCATTTCATGGATATCAAGGCCGGGCGCCTGTTTGCTGTCGGATGTTTTAATATCTGTAAATCCTGCACGGGTGTACATTTCAGTACTTTGCTCTATAAAATCTTTGATCATCTTCTCATCATTATCATCAAATGACACAGAAAAATTGATCAGGGGCATACCCCATTCATCTTTTCTGTCTTTATCGAGGTTCACATAATTTGTTTCTTTCGGAATGGTTTCTCCCATGAATTGTGAACCAATATTCCAGGGACCTAATGGAGCAGCATTATCTGTCAGTTTATTTTTCAATTCTTCCCCAAATGCATCACCTGCATTGGCAAATGAAGACCTGTTAGCATTAAAAGTTGTGGCATAACCACGAAGAAAATCCGTTTCCTGTTTGTACACATTCCTGAACCTGGGAATGTAAGCGCCTGTTGTGCGGCCGCCTGTTGTTTTTGAATCCAGCATGCCTTCATACTTTGCAGTAATTCTTGCCCGGTAATTATGAAAGGCAAAATATTTCCCCATCAACCCGTTATCATTACCTAATCCATTGGGAAAACGTTTAGATATTGAATTCAATAAGATCAAATTGGTATTTACAGCGCCTGCATTTACAAAAATCACGGGGGCAAAATATTCAGTTGCCTGTTTTGTTTTGGCATCAATAATGCGAACGCCGGTTGCTTTCCCTTTTTGTTCATCGTAAATAACGGAATGTACCACAGCATGTGTTTTCAGGGTAAGTTTACCGGTTTTTTGCGCCCAGGGTATGGTAGTGGAGTTTGCATTAAAATAACCTCCAAAAGGGCAACCCCGCTGACATAAATTTCTTGCCTGGCACTGTCCCCTTCCCTGTTCAATATGTACAGGTTCCGGTTTTGTAACATGTGCACATCGGGCATAAATTACGTGCCTGTCGGTATAATTTTTAGAGATAAAATCTTTAAAATGATTTTCAACACAGCTTAGTTCCCAGGCCGGCAGAAATTCGCCATCAGGCAAAGTATCCAATCCATCTTTATTACCGCTGATGCCCGCAAATTTTTCTACATAACTATACCAGGGCGCCAGGTCATTGTACCGGATAGGCCAGTCAACTGCAAAGCCATCACGGGCCGGCCCCTCAAAATCAAAATTACTCCAGCGTTGTGTTTGCCTTGCCCACATAATACTTTTACCACCAACCTGGTAACCGCGTATCCAGTCGAATGGTTTTTCCTGAACATAAGGATGCTCGGTATCTTTTGTAAAAAAATGCATGGCATCTTCTTTAAATGCATAACAACGTGTAATAACAGGATTATCTTTGGCAATTGCATAAGGCACCTGCCCACGGTGTTTAAATTCCCAGGGCAGCATACTGGTAGTGGGATAATCTTTCAAATGAACTACATCCCTTCCACGTTCAAGCAAAAGTGTTTTGAAGCCGTGTTCGCAAAATTCCTTTGCAGCCCACCCACCGCTCATGCCGCTGCCAATTACTATTGCATCAAAAGTATTTTTATCCGGCATGATTGGTTATAAATTTTATTTATCAACTTAAATTTTGCTGTTATCAAAACTTACACTTTTACACATCCTTTAAAATCGGAGCCGGGAACCATCTTATATTTCCGGATTTCTGTCATATACTCTTTGGATGAGGTAAAACTCTGAACCGTGTATTGTTTTACCGTTTTATAAAAATTCAATACCTCACCAGGTACATTTTTTTTGTTTTCTATATCTGATAGCAATGACTTTTTTTGGTCAGCAGTAAACCCTGTAAACAACTGCCCGGATCTGTCATGGCTGAGTTTGTCAAATGCTTTCAAACCGTCAGTAAATTTTTTCTGTTCCTCCGGGCCTGTACAATCATCCAGCATTGTTAATATAAATTCATGAGACCTGAGGCCTTTTGCACCGATAAAATCTTTTGTTGTGGGAATAATTGCTTCTGCAAGAGCTGCCAGCATTTTTTCCTCTGCTGCTGTAATTGAAATATTTTTTAGTACAAGTGAACTTTTATCCTGCTGAAAACAGGAGGGTAATAAAGCAGTTCCGGCAGAAAAGATAACAACATTCCGTATAGCAGTTCTTCTGTTCATATATAATCGTTAACCTGGTTTGAATGTACCCTTATTTTATGATGTTTTCCGGTAGCTCTTTGCTTTGGTTAATAAAGTAAAGACATGCGATAAAAAAGTATCATCCTTACAATCTCAGCCTGTTTAAATACTCCATATTTTCAGTCATGCTTTCAAAAGGCGTACTGGCATATTCTTCCTGTTCCACAAAAAAATATTTCATGCCTGCCTGCTTACTGTTTTTAAGCAGTTGAACTATATCCAATCCTCCTTTGCCAAATTCAGTGCTGTGTTTTTTTGCCATATCCATATCCTTCAAATGCCATAAAGGAAAACGCCCTTTATAATTTTTGAAATAATCCAATGGATCTTTTCCTGTTACAATTACCCATCCCAGATCCAGTTCCATGTGTACCAGGTTGGGGTCTGTATTATTTAACAGTACATCATACAACACCTGCCCGTTCTCGCTTTCAAATTCATAGTCATGGTTATGATATCCAAATTTTAAATTCAATTTATTGCATGCTTCGCCTGCCTTGTTAAAAACATCCGCTACTTTTTTATAATTATTAACTGTTTGTCCATTTGTTGGCATGGTAGAGCATATAAGGTATTCCTGGCCAGATCCGGCGGCTTCGTTCATTGTTTGCTGCCATTTATCATCAATATGTACATGGCCGCTGCGGAGCGTCATTCCCAGGTCAGTACAAGTTTGCTTCATCTCTTTTGCGGTTAACCCATAATAATGGCCTTTTTCGCTTCGTGCCGATTCAATTTGTTTTATTCCCAATGAGGCTATTCTTTGTAAAGTGCCTTTTGCATCAGCCTGCATTTCTTTACGGAAAGTATATAACTGAACACCTGCGTTTTTCACTTTTTTTGAAGTTGTTGTAAACGATGGCAACAATACCGAACCCATTGCAAGAGCCCCGGTATTTAATAAAAAATTACGGCGTGTTTGCATAAAAATATTTTAAGTTGAACAGCAGAGATATGTGAATTATATTTTATCAACTCCCCAGTATAATTTCAATTTCACTTAACTCTTCTGCAGAAAACTGAAGATTATTCAAACTATCAAGGTTATTATCTAATTGTTTTACTGTGCTGGCGCCTATCAAAACAGAAGTTACCCTTTTATCCTTCAGCAACCACGCAATAGCCATTTGTGCCAGGGATTGATTCCTTTGCGTGGCTATCTCATTCAGCGATCTTAACTGCCGCAATCTTTCTTCGGTAATATCGCTTTGTTTTAATGATACAGCCCTGGTGGCTCTTGAATTTTCCGGAATACCCTGCAGGTATTTATCTGTAAGCATTCCCTGTGCCAGTGGAGAAAACGGGATACAACCAATACCTGTTTCTTCCAATACATCAAGCAGTCCATTTTCAACCCATCTTTCAAACATGGAATATTTGGGTTGATGAATGAGACAGGGGGTACCCAGTTCTTTTAATATTTTTACTGCAGATCTTGTTTGCTCAGCCGTATAACTGGATATGCCTGCATACAATGCCCGGCCGCTTCTCACTGCTGTATCAAGCGCCATCATAGTTTCTTCCATTGGGGTACCGGGGTCGGGACGATGGGAATAAAAAATATCAACATAATCCAGCCGCATTCTTTTCAGGCTCTGGTCAAGGCTGGATAATAAATATTTACGGGATCCCCATTCTCCATAGGGCCCCGGCCACATCAGGTAACCTGCTTTGGTGGAGATGATCAATTCATCCCGTAAATTACCGGTGAAACTCTTCTTCAATACTTTTCCGAAATTCTCTTCGGCGGATCCCGGCTCCGGGCCATAATTATTGGCAAGATCGAAATGCGTAATGCCCCTGTCAAATGCACGGTATATGATACTTTCACCGTTTTCAAAATCATCAACCGAGCCAAAATTTTGCCAAAGACCCAGCGAAACAGCAGGTAATAATAACCCGCTTTTTCCACAACGGTTGTAGCGCATATCATCATATCGCTGTGATGAAGCTGTATAAGCCATGTATGTACTTTTAATTGCTAACTTATTACCAATTCATTTTTTTGCGGATAAAATCCGTTAACAACGCTGCAATTTCCCGGTGCTCTTTAATATCAGGATGATAATCACATCCGCTTATATATTGCTTGCTGAAAATATAGCTGTATATTTTTTTATCCCCCGTCTCTTTTAATGTTTTAAGAACTTCATCCATGGAATTGCTGAGAAAGTTCCGCAGTTTTTCATCTGCCATGGGGCTGCTTAAGCAAATGATGGTTGCTCCGGGATAATGTTTTCTCAATGTTTGCAAAAATGAAATATAGTTTTTGATGAAAGTTTTGGAATCCTGCACGCCATCATTCTGCCCCAGGCAAACCGTAACCACATCGGGCTGGTATTTATTAAAATTCCATACAATCGTATCATTACGCATGCTTACTTTGTCATACACCTGCGGCATGATAATATCCATCTTACAGCAACTGTGCATGAGGCCAATACCGGAAACAGACGACAAATGATATTGAGCATACAGCGTCCTGGCGGTAACCGCAGCATAAGCCAGGTAGGCATTATGCTGGTCATGCCAAACCCCTTTTCCGCAGGGGACCGCAGACTGGTCTGCGCCGGCACCACAGGTAATTGAATTGCCATAAAATTCAATCTTGCGTAAAGGTCTGCCTTCCGGCGTCAACAGCTCTTTGCATCTTATTCCTACTAATTCGAGATAACCAATATTAGCTTCAGTGTTTTTTACAATGCTGATGGTGTGGGTTCCATCGTTTAACCCATTAATTACAATGGTATCGCATTTTTTTGTTGTTTGCAGGCGCATGGCGCTGTTGTCAATAACCACTTCAATATAATTATGATTTTTACCCCACAGCACTTCATCATTCAGTATAACTTCACAGGTATTGCCTGAAAATTTTGCATTGATATAAACACCCGGTTGCCAGAACCTCGGCAATGCAGGATTTGAAAAATCTATCCTTCCGGTATATTGAATGTTGGGATCATTGGCTGCATAAAATCTAAGGCTGTCCTGTGCAACTACGGACTGCAGGCTTAAAACCATCAGTAAAGAAGATAAACCCCGAATGATCTTATTGTTCATAATTAAATCCTGCTTTTTTATCGCCGATCATGATCTCAAATGCACCGGCCTCTGTTACTGTTTTTAATTCAGCATTTACAAAAGCCAGGTCATTTTTATCAATTGTAAAACTTACTTCTTTTGTTTCACCAGCCTTTAAAAATATTTTTTGAAATGCACGCAGCCGCCTCATATTGGGTGTAATGCTGGCATACATATCATGTGAATACAATTCAACACTATGTTTACCATCAACTGCTCCTGTATTTTTTACTGTAATGTTTACAACCAGTTTACCATTTGCTTTCAATGTTGATGAACTGAGCTTGATATCGCCATATTCAAACGTTGTATAACTCATCCCCCATCCAAAAGGAAACAGCGGATCGTACCCATTCATCAATACATTCTCATTAAAGATCTCACGGATATCTTCAGAAGGTTTGCGGTCGTATAAAACCATTTCGCCCATACTTTTGGAATAACTGAAAGGCAAGCGCCCCGAAGGATTATGATCACCAAATAAAACATCAGCAATGGCTTCGCCTGTTTTCTTTCCGCTCCAATAGGCCATCAGTATGGCTTTCATGTCAGGTTCAATGCCGGTAATGAACAGCGGCCTTCCTTCAGTTAAGATCAATATAACCGGTTTGCCTGTTGCAACAGCAGCCTCAGCAAGCAATCTCTGGTTATCGGGTAACGCAAGATCCCTTGTATTGCCCGGGCTTTCTGCATAAGCATTTTCGCCCAGGCAAAGAATGATCACATCAACATTTGCTGCTGCAGCTTTCAGTTTTTCTACATCATAATTCTCAGGACTTTCAAACCCTTTCACAGAAGAACTAACCACATTTGCAGCACCGGCTTTATCAATAATACTTTGCAAAATTGTTTTACTGTCTGATGGATACCACTGCTCGTCTTTTCCCTGCCAGGTATAACTCCATGCACCGTTTAAACCGCTGATGGTTTGTGCTGCAGGGCCTGCCACTAAAATTTTTGATGACTTTTTTAGTGGTAAGATATTATTACTGTTCTTTAACAACGTCATAGATTCTCTGGCAGCATCCAATGCAATATCCTGGTAGGAAGCTTTACCAAAGTTGGCTGCAGCAGCAGGTTCGGGATATGGATCATCAAACAGACCCAGTTTCATTTTCATCACTAATATTCTTGTTACCGCATCATTAATGCGGTCCATGCTGACCATTTTCTTTTGAACCGCTTCCAGCAAAAGGTTGTAAAATGAAAAATCTGTTGGCACCATACTCATATCAATACCGGCATTAACACCTATTGCTACGGCCTCCAGGGGTGTTGCAGCTACGTTATGCCTGGTATGCAGCCGGATGATGTCTTCCCAATCAGAATCGATCACGCCTTCAAAACCAAGTTCCTTACGCAACAGACCGGTTAGTAAATATTTACTGGCATGAACAGGAACCCCGTTGATCTCAGAACCATTGATCATGATTGATGATGCGCCTGCTTTTATAGCTTCTGCAAACTGGGGAAGATAATATTCCCTTAATTCTGTTTCGGGTAAATAGATCGGTGTCCTGTCCTTTCCTGTTCTTGAAGCAGAATAACCCAAATAATGTTTCATACAACTTGCAACAGCAGTTGGATTTCTTAGTCCATCTTCTTCATAAGCTTTTACTGCCGTTGCTCCCATTATTTTGCCCAGGTAAACATCTTCGCCATAAGTTTCAGGAAATCTTGACCACAATGGCTGCCGGCCGCAATCCAGCACTGGTGCAAAGTTCCAGCGAACACCGGATGCCCTCAACTCTGCTGCAGTAATTTTGCTGACCGATTTCACAATTTCTGTATTACGTGTTGCGGCCAGAGCTATATTCTGCGGAAAAAGTGTAGAACCTAAAGTATAGGTTTGCCCGTGGATACCATCCAAACCATACAAAACCGGGATCTTAAGCCTGGTCTTTTTTGATTCATCCTGTATTTGCGTGATCAGGTTTTGCCATTCTTTCAACGTTAAGGCATGGCCGGTAACATTTAAAATTGAACCTACTTTATGATCAATTACAGCTTTTTTTAAGTTGGCAGGATCAAGCACCCCATCTGTAGGTGTTGACACAACACCCAGTGTAACCTGTGTCATTTGTCCTACTTTTTCCTCCAGTGTCATTTTGCTTAAAATGGCTACTGCTTTTTGCTGATCGGTATTTTTAGTTTGTGCGCCCATTTGTTCATTGATGGAAAAAACGATCAACAACAGGAAGATCTTTTTCATAAGTAAATTTTTATTGTATGTACAAGGCTTTCATCATTTCATCTGCCAGCAACTGGTTACCGGCATCAGAAGGATGAATACCGTCTGTTGTGAGAATACCGGATTCTTTATTGTTGTTATTATTTTCCTGTAAATAATTCACAAATGTTTTCCGCAGGTCTATTAATGTACAATTCATGGAAGTTGCCAGCTTACGTATAACATCCGAATAAGCATCTATTTCTGCATCCTGTGTATTAACATTGCCCTTTTTTTCGCCTAACAGTGTGGGCGTGCAAACGAATACCCTGATCTTTTTTGCCTGTAATTTTTTAATGATAGCCGTATAAAATCTTTCATATTTTTCTATATCTGTACCTGTATGCGTGGAGTATTTATGGCCAACATCATTTATTCCTTCATAAACTACAACCACATCCGGTTTTTTTACCAACACATCATCTTCCATCCGTAAGTAAAGGTCATAGATCTTGTCATACCCTACACCGGCACCGATCAATTCATACTTATTTTGAATCCCTTTTTCGTTAATCGAGTTTTGGATCCTATCGATATAGCCACCTTTATTGATCCCCATTTGGGTTATAGAATCGCCGAAAAATACTATTCTTGTTTTTTTTGTATGAATCATTGACATAGTTATAAAACCAAAGATCAACAGAAAAGGGAGAAGAAATATTTTCATACCTGGTATTTTTATTGGTAAACAAATGCTTTTACACCGGTATTTTTTATGCCGTTAACATCATAGGCCCATTGCTTTCCCCAGGTAGTAAGATGTGTTGTATCTGTCCAGCTGCTGCTCATGTCAAAACAGGCATTATTGGCATCGTTGCCTGTCCAGCTCCAGCCCAAATAACCAACTGCCTTTGTGTTGCATAATTGCATAAGCAACGGGGCATCTACTTTACACAAAAAACCGGATGGCTGTTGTGCTGCCGGTACATCCCAGCCAAATTCCCCAAACACAATGCAAAGCCCTTTATTGAGCATGGCATTGATACGGCTGCTATAAGTGCTGTTATTATTCCAGTTGGAATAGGCATGCGTACTGAAAATTATATTTTTTAACGGGTCGCTGTTCAACAGGTCGGCGCCATATTGAACAATTGCATTTTCATTTTGCCCGTAACCCGGTGCATCTATCATAATGGGAACTTTATAACCTGCATTGCGTATGATACTGATTGCCGGAATGTATGCATTCTTCCATGCCAGTTCATTTACAGAACCATCGCCCCACTCATTGGCAATATTGATGATGAGCACATGCGTATATTTATCAAGGATCAGTTTTACATCCGGCCGCACAAAGTAATTTGCAGCAGCAGTTAAATTGGATGCGCTGGTACCCCCGGTAAAATCATGCAATTCGACAATTGGAACCAGCTTATTGGTTACACATGCTGCAAGCGCCTCATCCAAAACTGATAAAGCAGGTGTCCAGGCCTGTACATCAAGCTGCCAAACCAATCTTGCCGAATTGGCACCCAATGAAGATGCAGCAGCAAGTGAAGGTTTGTATAGGGCAGGGAACCAAAAGACAGGAAAATTATTTCCCCGCATAACAAACAGGTGTTTACTGCTGTCTCTTAAATTATTACCATCAACATAAAAGTTTTTATAGCTTACTGTTGCGCCTCCGCCACCTGGTGGCGGTATTATTATTCCCCCGCCACTACCTGTATCAGTTTTTTTACAGGATAAAATTGCTACTATACTAAATAATAAACTTATACATACTTTGTTCATGGCTGTTCGTTTTTTATAATTTCATCGATCCTGTTTATAAGTTCCATACAGGCCCTGCTGTTATGATACGGGCATTTCCAGAAACCTGCTTTGTCTTTACCGGGCATTACATTATTATTTTCATCCACTCCCCAAAACCACTCCCCGTTTTTTTTATCAAGAATATTTTCTTTTATAAATTCCCAGTTGTTTAAAGTGTATTGCAGGTATTTTTTATTCCCGGTCAACTGGTAAACATTAAAAAATCCGATCATCGCTTCGGCCTGGGGCCAGGAATGTTTTTCTGCCACCAGCAATTCATCCAGTGGTTCGTATTCGTAAACCAGGCTTCCGTCATTTGCAAGCCCTTCTGTAGCTGAGTAAGCTATTTCCATAGCATAATCTTTAAACAGTGCTGTATAATGGGAATTTTGAATGGTTTCTGCACATTGCAATAAAAGCCAGGCCGCTTCTATATCATGGCCGTATGATATTAATGATGCTCTTGAATTCCACTGTTCATCAAAGAACAGGTTAAGATGATAGGAATCTTTATTAATAATATACTTATCAAAAACATCAAGTAAATCAACGATCTTTAGTTTAAGTTCTTTATCGGGCCATACCCTGTATAGATTTGCATAGGCTTCAATAATATGCAAATGTGTATTCATAGTTTTTTTTTCGTTCTCATCCTTTTCACTCAGCCGCAGGTCATCAATAGCTTCCCAGTCCTTTGTAAATGCTTCGTAATATCCTCCAAACTGTTTATCATAACTGTATTGTTCTATGCATTTATAAAGATCAATGCACAGATCGAGGGCAGCCTGGTTTTTAGATAATTTATAATATTCACTCATCCCGTAAATACAAAATGCCAGGCCGTAAACCTGTTTTTTCCCGTCAAGTACATTTCCTTTATGATCAACTGACCAGTAAACACCTCCATAATCAGCATCTGCAAAATGATCCATGATATAATTAAATGCCCTGTCGGCAACTTCCCGGCCCAATTTATTTTTTAAGTGAAACGAAGATGCTGAGAAGGTCCATAAAATGCGGCTGTTCATAACGATCCCTTTTGCCGCACCAGTTTGTGCAATATTATTATTATCCACACTGCCATAAAACCCTCCATATTGTTCATCCAATGTGTTTAGTGACCAATATCTTAAAATAGAAAGCCATTCTTTATACAATTGATCTTTAAAAACCAGCAGGGTTTTTGCAGCGCTGTCATTTATTATTTTTTCGCTAACCATTTTATTTTCTTCTCTTGTTTGTATGAACACTTAAAACTGAATTTTCAACAGTATTTGACTGATTTTTATCGATCAGCGCCATAATGGATTTTACTGTATTGGCCGAACCGAAACCATCCGGAGGGGTGTTCATTACATAATTCAGTAATTGACAGATCGTTGACGTGGCCACATGCATTCTCGTATCTGAAGAAGCATAATAAATAAATACAGTCCCGTCATAATCCACTATCCATCCGCTGCTGAACAATACATTGGACACATCACCAATTCTTTCTTCTCCTTCCGGGGCCATAAAATACCCGGCAGGTTTGTAAATTACTTTGGTAATATCTTTTAGATCCGTCATGAACATATACAGTACATAACGAAGCCCGGCAGCAGTATTACGCACCCCATGTGCCAGGTGCAGCCAACCCTTTTCAGTTTTTATAGGCGCAGGCCCAAGACCGTTCTTAGCTTCATAAACGGTATGATATAATTTCTGATCTATTACTATTTCATTTTCCACTTTTGCATTTTCGATAGATTTGCTTAACCCGAAACCGATACCTCCACCACTGCCTGCTTCAATAAAACCATCCTGTGGCCTTGTATAAAAAGCATATTGTCCATCTACAAATTCAGGATGCAGTACAACGTTTCTTTGTTGCGGTGATGGGGTTACCAGGTCATCGAGCCGCTCCCAGTTAACCAGGTCTTTAGTACGGGCAATACCGCATTGTGCAATAGCTGCTGACTGGTTGCCTTTCGGCGCATCAGGATCTTTCCGTTCTGTACAGAAAAGACCGTAGATCCAGCCATCAGCATGTTGCACCAAACGCATATCGTAAATGTTGCCATCGGGATTGGATGTTTCGGGCATCACAACGGGATAATCCCAAAACCTGAAATTATCAATGCCATTATCGCTTTCAGCTACCGCAAAGAATGATTTTCGGTCCGCTGCTTCTACCCTGGCTACCATTATATATTTATCATTCCATTTAATGGCTCCTGCATTTAAAACGGCATTGATACCTATGCGTTCCATTAAAAAAGGATTGCTGTTTGGGTTAAGATCATACCGCCAAAACAATGGCGTATGTTCGGCAGTTAATACCGGGTATTTATACCGGTTGATCACCCCGTTATCTGCACTCAATTTTTCATTGTTTCTCTGAAACAGCGATTCCTGCTTTTTTTCAAGCTCTGCAAGTCGTTCAAAAAAATTGTTGTCCATACAAATGTTTTTTAATTTTCCAATTTATTCCACCATGTCTTTTTCAAAATTATGACGATGATTAATAGTATTGCTATTGTAAACATCAAAGGCATTGTAGAGCCCAGGATCAAATACATGGGCAAAATGGTCAAGCACAACTGTGCTATAATGCCCAACACTACATTGAACATGTCCAGCTTAAATCTTTTATTAGCTACAAAAGCCGGATCATCAGCAACCACAAGTTCATGTACCGGTTTCCAAAAACCCCAGGGCCTTACTGTTTTGTAAAAAGATTTTAATACTTCCATATTTGTTGCCGGTACTGCAAATGTGCCAATGATACTGCCGGCAAGCGATAGTACAAATAACAAAGGCCACCAATACAACTGGGAATGCGCAGGCAGTAACTTTGCCATGGCCAATGCCCCAATAATTCCTATGGTCATGCCCCAGAAAAAGCCGTTGGCATTAAACCGCCACCAATACCATTTTAAACAGTTTGCTGCAACATAACCACCATACAAGCCCCCAACGATCCATTGTAAAATATCATTGACGTTATTGGCCATAAAACCAAAAGCCACACTTATTACCACTACTACAATACCAACTATATAATTAGCCGTAATTATTTTCTTAGTTTCTGCTTTGGGGTTGATGTATTTAAGGTAGATATCATTTACAATATAGGCCTGTGCTGCATTTAAAGTACCACTGAAAGTGCCCATAAATGCACCCAGCAAACCGGTAAGAACAATACCTAAAACCCCAACCGGTAAAAATGCATTTACAGAGGCAGGTAATATTCTTTCAAAGTCTGTTACGCCATCAGGTCCTTTTAAATACAATTGATTATAATATAGCAGTGCCATTACAGTAAGCCCGATGATCATGGTGTAACGCACCGGTAATAAAACGATGCTTACAAAGCCGGTCATTTTACTGGCATCTTTTGGCGATCTTGTACTCAATACTTTTTGCATATCGTAGTTGGGCGCCGGGCCTGCCAGGGAAGCAAACACACCTTTTAATAACATCATCATAAAGAAAATACCAAACAGGCTGAAGCCATCATCGGCAATTTTTTTATTGGCATCAGCCGCTATCTTACTCCAGTCAAGGTTCAGTTTCCAGCCAAAGAAAGGATCGCTCCATCCCTGCGGCACATTCAGTGTTTGGCCCTGCAGGTGCTGCATGGCAATTACACCAATACAAACCGATGCAATGATCATGATGGAATACTTGATCACATCACCCAAAACAATACTGTGCATACCGCCAATGATTGAATAAAACATAGCAAACAATGTAAACACAATTCCATAAAAATGCGGAACATATTTTGGCGCAACATCAAAAGGTATATAGCCCTGTATCAGGTCCCAGGGAATAAAAATTTCCATGAATTTTCCAAGCCCGATGAAACCGTAGGCTAAAAAGCCCAGGCACCCGATCAAAGCAAATGCAATAACAATGATGTGTGAACCTTTAACGCCCGGCCCTGTAGAGCCAAACCGGGTCAGCAGCCATTCTGCGCCTGTATTGGCATTACTGCGACGAAGCCATTTACTTAAAAACATCATCATAAATACCTGGTTAAAAACCGGCCATAGCCAGGGCAACCAGATACTTTTTAAACCATACACAAAACAAAGCGCAACCATCCACATAGTACCGCTGATATCGAACATATCAGAAGCATCACTGAGGCCCAGCATATACCAGGGCAGCGATTTTCCACCCATTAAATAACTCTCTTTATTCTGCCTTGCTTTTTTACGCAAAAACCAACCTACCATTAACATAGTAACGAGGTAAGCTAATACAATACTTATATCAATTAAAGTAAGCTTCATTCAATTGTATTGGTTGGTTAAGCGTTATTTTTAATTTCAAAAACAGCAAATACTTATTGGTACAATTTTTCTGCTGATACCTCTTTTTCAAATAAAGTCTTATCCTGGCTGTAAAATTTTATAAAATCCTGTTCCGAAACCTGTCCTTTATATGGCGCATAATAATGCATCTTTTTCATCCATTCGTGGTAACCATGGTTACGCCAAAGCAATACATAAGAAATTTTGTTGCTGCCGATTGCTTTTTGCAGGGTTTGTGTCCACCATTCGGCATAAGGTATTGCTTCATAACCGGTTTCTGCAAGAGCGGTAAGCTTGTTTTTTTCTGTTGCTATTTCGCCAATCATCGCCAGGAGATTATTTACATTTTTTACAAACCAATCGTTTTTGAGCGGGTCATCATACTGATAAGCATCAAAGCTTAAAATATCTACCACATCATCTCCGGGATATCTTTCTAAAAATTCTTCTTTTGTTTTAAAATTGTCGGATGTGTTGTAGGCATACAAAAGATTGTGCAGGTTTTTCTCATGTTGTAAGTAGTATGCTATAAACCGGAATAAAGTTTTAAATTCAAAACTTGTACATTCATTTTTACCCCACCAAAACCAGCTGCCGGTAAGCTCATGAAGTGGCCTGAATATTATTGGTATTGGTTCACCATGGGCGCCTTTCAGCGATGAAATAAATTTCGCCCCTGCATCCAGCCAGTTTTTAAACAACTCGTGGTTTGCGCCGCTTGGAAGTATAGATGCTACTGTACCATGCGTGGTATCCCATGCTCCTTTTTCAGCACCCAGCGGACTGCGAAAATGCCAGCTCAGGGTAATTACCCCACCTCTTGCATAACCATCTTTTATATATTGACGCATCTTTTTAAATGGCACGCCGTCTATATTATTTGCATTGTTTTCTTCCAGCCCGCAAATGTCGTAACCATATATAGCAGGATAATCCCCGGTTACATCTTTTACATCACTCCTGTCTTTTTCATACTTCCAGTTTACGCCGTAAGCCAGGTCATCCTGGTGGCCAAACATGTAGCCTTTTTCTTTAAGTTTAAAAAGATTGCTATACAGCGCTGATGTTTCTTTTGTAGCATCTTTATCAGCCGGCAATACCTGTTGTGCAAATAAACTATATTCAGCAACTGTCGCAATAATGACCACACAAAATATTTTAATAAGAACCTGTTTCATTATTTACTTATTGGATTACTGAATGAATGAATCAACTTCCAGGTACTTGTGTCCGAATCAAAAACAGCATTTAATCCCTGCTCCTCCATTGGAGGGTCTCCCGAATAATCATCTCCATCTTTCCAAAAAACCTGGCCGGGTAACGGTCTTGCTGTGCCGCTAAAAGCCCAAAAGTTACAGCCGCCAATAAATCCTTTGCTGGTTTTACTCTCACTCCAAAGCAAAAAAATTGTTTTATACAGGCTATCCCTTAATGTTGTTAAAGCATCCGGGCTAAACGAATGGTGGTCTCTTGGCAATCCAAATTCCTCAATCACCAAAGGCTTATTGATTTTAGCAGCAACTGCAGCATGTTTTAATATGTATTGTTTTGTATTATTAATTATATTGTTAAACCCGGTTTCAATATCATCCCCTTTAAACCATCCCCAGTTTTTTGGCCATATATGAATGGTTAGGTAATCAATGTTTTTATCTTTATGAATGGCTTCATATAACTCCATACTTTCCGTGCCCATTTCGCCTTCAACACCGGTGGTAACTAAATGATTTTTATCTATACGCTTTATATATGCCGCTACATCGCTGATAAAAATTGTATACGCATCATTGGCTGATGGCCTCATCGGCCTGGGTTCGTTCGCAATTTCCCAGGCCATGATGACTTCATCGTTGACATATTTTTTACCGGAGTATTTATTTTCCCGTTTCAATACAATATCTACCTGTTTTAAATATGCATTCCTGCATGGCCCGCATGTATAAAACATACTTACATAATCCCTGTATTCGTCCCAGTTTAATTTTCGCTGTAGAATCGAATCAGGAATTAAACCATTCCAGTTCAGGTATTGTAAAAAACCCCCTGTCCATTCCCAATTGTTGCTTAAAAACAAAACAGCTTTCATATCTCGTTTCCCCATTTCTGCAAGTAAGTAATCCAATCCATCTAACTGTGTCAGATCAAACTCACCCTGCTTTGTTTGTAATGCAGGCTTTACTCTTTGCACCCCGTTAATTTGTCCGCTGCCTTCTGTACCAACCATCACCCTTAAATTAGTTATGCCTTTCTTATACAAAAAATCCAATTCCGTTTGTAAGCGGGCTTTTCCTGCAGAGGTATTACCCAATGTACCTCCGTACCAGTAATTGGTGCCTATATAATAAAGCGGTTTATTTTTAAGGGTAAACTGGTGTAAATTGATCGTTACAAATTGATTTTTTTGCTGTGCATTGGCGCTTAATATTAAACCTAAGAACAACGAAATAAAAATATTGATTCTTAATGTATATAGCCCCCAACAAATTTTTATTGTATTCATTTTATCGTAACTTATTAAAAACTACAGCAACTCATAAAAGAAAATGCCATCTCAATTATGTTTTACAACTTAGAGATGGCATTAACAGGTTCAATTCGGTTTATAATTAATAATAATGATTGTTAATCCCTTCTATTAATTTAAGCCCATATCATCTATATAAATTGTATAGTCAGTGCCGGTAAACTCCTGTAACCATAATTCCTGCAAAGTAGCTGCAGCCGAAATATTACTGATTGGTATCACGTAATCATTCCATTGGCCTTCAGTGCCTAAAACCTGTTCAAATCCTCCGGCGCCGTTAAAAACAATTTTTATTTTTTTACCTGTTGTACCCGGACCTCCATAAATAGAAATCTTAAAAGTGGTATATCCCCCTAAAGCAATAGAAGCGCCTCCAAGCTGTACCGGGGAACCCCAACCGCCTGCATAGGTTATTTTAGCAGATTTTGTACCTGTTTTCACGGGAGTTGTATTTGCAAAATCAACTGAGCCTCCCCAGCCTCCCCCGATCCAGCCATTCCAGTTGGTTGTATTTACTGCATCTTCATAAAAAGGTAAAGCTAACCCTGCTACCTGAACAACAAGTGATCCTGTACTTGTAGTGGTACCATTAGGAGTAGTTACCGTTATTGGAGCAGTTGTGGCCCCTGCAGGAACTGTAAACCTAAGCGTTGTATCTGTTAAAACAGTAAAAGCAGTTACATTTACTGCACCTAATTTTACAACTGAGGTACCATTAAATCTGAGTCCTTTTATAGTTACCTGGTCCCCTACATTAACAGGAGTTGCCGGTATAAAAGTTATAACAGGGGTTAGTAGTACGGTAAATTGCACACTATCTTTACCATTCGGATTTGTTAAAGTAATATATTGTAAGCCCCCGGCTGCATTAGCAGGTATCGTAACTTTCATGGCATGGACTGTATCTAAAGTTGGGGTGAACGATGCAGTTAATCCTCCAACCTTTACGCTATTAACCAATGAAAATTTATCTCCTGTAACTGTTACTATATCGCCTGGCAAACCGCTTACCGGCGATACCGATGTGATATCCGGAACGGGAGGAGTTAATAATACGGTAAATTTATAAGTGGCATATCCAGCTCCATCCTTGTAATATACCTGTACATATAAATCGCCAAGGCCGGTACTATCAGGCACCTTTACAGTAATTTCCGTATCTGTATTGTTAGCAGCATTAAAATTTGCTGCGGCTTTTGTACCAAATTGCACAGCCACAACATTTTTTAAATTTAAGCCCTTAATTATTACTGGTGTTCCTGCAATTCCACTGGTTGGTGAAAGGCCTGTAATGGAAGGCAAAGTTTGACCTGGAAAAACCTCAGTTTTTTTGCAACCTGTTTGCACAAAAAATAATGTCGCAAGCGTGCAAAGAGCAAAAAGTCTTTTAAAATTGTTAAACATGATATTTCGTTTTACAGATTATTGGTAAATTTTTATTGTTTAATTAAGATCACGTTATCAAAATAAAGCGATTGCCCGTTTGTAGGGCCGTCAATTTGAAAATTAAACCTTTGGCATGTTACACCAGATCCTAAAGTAGAGGCAGGTATTACTACATGAGTCCACACATTAGCTGGCACAGTAACTGTAACTGTAGCACCAGTTCCTGATGCTAAAGCATCAGGACTTACTTTTAATGTATTATCATCCGGCCCGCCCTTCACCCAAAAAGACAAAGATTGGTATGCAGACAAACTCTCTACATTATCTGTATGGAAACTAACTCCCTGGAACCCTCCGGCAGCAAAATCCTGCTTTAATGAAGTGGTACCTCCAACTGCAAACGTTGTTGAATTGGAATGTGACGTTGTCCATGACCAATCCTGCACACCGGAACCATAATTTTCAGTAAACAATTTGCGCTGCACATCCATATTTATCAGGCTAAAAGTAGATGTGCTGGTTCCTGCGTCATTTGTAATAGAAATTTTTGCAGAAGGCACAGTAGAAGCAGGCATTTGTAATACTATTTGCGTAGCCGTTTTTGAAAGAATCGTAATGGTACCCGCAGCACCTGCCAGGGAAGCGCTTATAGCGGTAGCCAAATAGTTACCGTTTATTGTAATAGTACTGCCAGCCTCCCATTCTGTTGGCATGGCTGAATTTATAGTTGGAATAGCCAACACTTTAAATGGCACACTAAACTGGTAGCCCGATGAGTTTGTAAAAATAATATGCTGATCGCCAACATTTGCATTGGAGGGTACCCTGAACAAAAGTGCTGTACCCGTATTAAAATTTGGATTAAGACCGGCAGGAATATTACCGTTATCAAAAACAATTGATCGCAAGTCGCCTATATTGGTTCCGGTTACCGTAATCAGATCATTACCTGCACCTGCTCCCGGGCTCACAGAATAAGTTGGCGTAACTTCCTTTTCTTTTTTACATGAAGCAAAAAATATAGATACCGTCAAAACAATTAAAGTGAATTTTAAAAGCTGTTTGTTAAATATTTTTGTCATACTAATATTTTTAATGTTATTTGATTAATAATAAGGAACTGGAGGCTGAGCCAGCGCGGGATCCTGAATTATTTCACTTGCAGGAATTGGTAAAAACAATTTAGCTGCAGATGAAACAGTAACACCTATATGGCTGATATTACCATTGAAATCATAAGTTCCACGTTCCTGTGCCTCTAAAATTGCTTTAGCTTTTGCAAATCCCTGCCTGGAAATATCAAACCAGTAGTCACCCTCAAATGCAAATTCCACCCTTCTTTCATGCATGATTTGATCTTTGGTAAGGCTTGACCTGTCGGGCAGGCCGGCTCTTATACGTACAGCATTATACGCAGCTAAAGCAGATGGATCATTAGTAGAAGTTGCCGTACCCAATTTTGCTTCGGCATAAATAAGTAATACATCAGCATATCTTAATAAATATACATTCATATCATTGGAACCCTGTGTGGTAAAAGAAAACCCTGTTGACTTAGGCCCAACTACATACTTTAAACTATTTGTTCTGGTTCCGGTTTTAATTTTAAATGGATCGTCGGTTGAAGACACCCAGGTAGTGTCATAGGTAAATCCGGTAGGGAAATTGGCATTTTTCCAGTCTGCCCGGGTAAAGCCATGTTGCATAACAGACCAGCCTTTACGCTTATCTCCGGGCTCATAGGTATTTAATAAATCAATAGTTGGGATCACAGAAGAATAACCTGTTCCGAAATCGGGGCCTAAAAGCGGGCTGGGTGCAGCATAAGCCTGTATACCATTGGCGTAAGAATACCCGCCGGCACCTAACCATTGCAAAGAAAACATTGATTCACTGTTGTTATTGTTTTTGGGATCGGTAAACATAGCTCCATAGTTAGTAAATAAACTATACTTGCCTGACTGGATGACCTGGTTAGCTTTAATGGCAGCACTGTCGTAATCGCCCCGGTACAAATAAATTTTTGCCTCCATTCCAATTGCCGAATACCTGGTAACCCTTCCCGGTTGATAGGGATCAGCCGGCAAGCCAGCTTCGGCAGCCTTAAAATCTTCCAGGGCAAAACGCAATACATCTTTTTGAAAATACCTGGGTACATTATAATTACCCGAAGCAGCTAATACTACCGGATCTGTTACAATGGGTACGTCGCCCCACATACGGGCAATATTGAAGTAGGCAGCTCCCCGCATAAACCTCGCTTCAGCTATACCCTGGTTCAATGCGTCAATTAAAGCAGCATCATTGTTGCATCCTTCTTTTGTTTGAAGGGTATTCATTAACACAGTTGCATTTCCTGCTACCTTATAACAACTTTGCCAGGCATTTAATAACTGGCCTTCGGTACTTGAAACTGTAAAGTAAACAAACGAATTAAACCCATAGTTAGGGTCGCCTGCCGAGGTAAGCATATTACCGCTTAATACTTCACCAATGCAATGATAGGCCTTGTCCAAATAATTATACCATGGCTGGTTGTATAAAAAACCAGTAGCAGCATATACCTGCGATGGAGTAGTATAATAATTATCTAATGTTGGCGAATTGAGGCTGGGTTTGTCTAAAAAAGACTTTTTACATCCTGTGAAAGCTAAAAAAGCTAAAAGCAAAGCAGATATTAATAATTTATTTTTCATTAGTTATAGTTTAATATCATTAATTAAAATTCAAAATTTCCGCCTACAGTTATTGTCCTTGGGTTTGGATAATGCCCGTAATCTATATTCATATTAGTAACACTGTTATTAAAGGATCCCAATTCAGGGTCATAACCTTTATACTTTGTTAATGTGTATATGTTCTGGGCAGAAACATAAAATTTGGCATTAGATAATTTCACTTTAGAAATTAAGTTTTTAGGAAGGTTATACCCTAAGGAAATATTCTGTATGCGTAAATAAGAGCCGTCTTCTATAAACCGGTCAGAGATCCTGAGGTTATTCGCATTATATGGATTGTAACGTGGCAAAGCGCCATTTGTGTTAGTGGAAGTGTACCTGTCCATTACAGTTATCATTTGATTTTGATAAACATTGTAATTGGCTTCAGTTTGCATACGGGAATAGTTATAAATTTTATTGCCGTAAGATCCGGTTAAGAATACCGATAGATCGAGCCCTTTGTATGAAACCGAATTAGTAACCCCAAAAGTAAATTTAGGATTAGGATCGCCTATATAAGTTTGATCTTTATCATCAATTACGCCATCGCCATTCAAATCTTTGTACCTGATATCGCCCAGCCAGGTGCCGGAATTAGAAACTGCCGAACCAGCGATAAGCGGCCCATTTGTCAGATCAGCTGCTGTACGGTATAAGCCATCAGTTACAAAGCCATAAAAACCCCCAACAGGATGCCCTGCCTGGGTTACTGTAAGTATAGATGGGTTAAAATCCTGGCTCCTTCCTACAATGGAAGCAGACTCGCTGTTTAATTTATCTAATTTGTTTTTATAATGACTGAATACAATATTTGTTCTCCAGGTGAAATCCTTTTTTTCAATATTGTATGTTGTTAAACTAATGTCATATCCTTTATTCGTCATTTGCCCTGCATTGGTGGTAGGTGGTTCAATATCCTGGTAGCTGTTATTTGGCGGGTTAGGGTCTAATCCGGAAAATACAGGCAGCTTGGTTGCCAAAATCATGTTTGTTGTAACCTTTTTGTAAAAATCAACAGACAATTCAATCCTTCTTTTTAAGAAGGATGCATCTATACCGAAATTTGTTGTTTTAACAGATTCCCAACTTAATAGCCTGTTACCTACGTTAGCCGGAACACCGGAAATTTCGGTTTGACCAAATAAACCGGTTGCATTAGGTACTAACCTGATATTAGTTGTATATAAATTACTTCCTTGTGTATTTGAATTACCTACAGCGCCTATACCAAATCTGAATTTCAATAAATTTACTGGTAACCAGTCCTGTACAAATTTTTCATTACTCACAGTCCATGCTGCAGACACAGCAGAAAAATCACCCCATCTTTTGCCAGGACCAAATGATGCAGACCCATCTCTTCTATAAGACCCACTCACTGAATACCGGTTACTATAACTGTAATTTAACCGGGCAAAATATGATTCAGCTGCCCAGTCGCCAGCCTGTGTACCCGTTCCTGCTCTGTCTATGGTGCCCGCACTGATTGAAGGGATATTAAGGGTGAGATCAGTAGCCGAGCTATATTGATTTTCCCAATGAGATGCGGCAGCTTCATGCCCTGCAACTATGTTTACATAATGGTTTTTAAAAAAAGTATGATTATAGGTTAAATAACTTTGCCATCCCCAGTAATAGCTGTCATTGGCATCAATCCTTAACTTGCTTGGCCCAATGGCTGTAACCCCGGTGCTTGCATAAAATACTTTGGGTTGAAAAGCAGTATTATTGGTTAACTGGTAATCGTAGTTTAACTGGTTTCTAAAAGACAGATCTTTAAAAATTTGTAAATCAACATACGCATTACCGAAAGCTTTTGTTTGAATGGAATGAACATCCCTTAATAAGGCAAGGGCTACGGGGTTTTGTGTGTTACCAAATGGCACACCTGAAACAGTGGCGGTGGAAATATAACTTCCGTCAAAACCCTTAACAGGAGTGGCCGGGCTGTTATATAACATTAAGCTGGTTACAGACTGCTGGCCATCTGTTAATGTAATTTGTTGTCTCGTCCGTGACAAATTAGCGCTGACCCCGGCTTTTAACCAGGATTTTACCTGCTGGTCAACACTTGCCCTTAAAGCATAGCGCCTGAAACTGGAACCGATAATAGTACCTTTTTGGTCATAATAGTTACCGGAAAAATAGTACGTAGTTTTACCGGTTCCTCCTGAAAAAGAAAGCTGGTGATTAGCAATATTCCCCGGTTGAAAAACAGCATCCTGCCAGCTTGTACCACGGCCTAAAAGATCAGGATTCCTGAATTCCCCAATGGTATCTAACCCGGTAATCCCAAGCGCTTTATTTTCTCCCACTACTGAGTTGTAATACCGGGCATATTGCTGGAGGTTCATTAGCGGCAATTTTTTTTGCACATCCTGCCATCCATAATACACATCGTAGGTAATTTTACCTTCACCCGCCCTTCCCTTCTTTGTTGTAATTAATACTACACCATTACCAGCCATGGAACCGTAAATTGCCTGCGCTGAAGCATCTTTTAGTATATCAATAGAAGCGATGTCGCTGGGATTTAAAGTAGCTAAGATACTTTGTGTGTTTTGCCCGGAAACACCTCCTAACTGGTCCTGGCTTATACTCGTAGAACCTGTTAAGATGGGAACTCCATCTATTACATATAGAGGTTGATTACCGTTAACAGTTGTGATACCACGAACTTTAACAGAAACGCCGCCGCCGGGTTGTCCGCTATTATTGGTTACAGTAACGCCGGCTACCTTGCCCTGCAACATTTGATCTGCTCCGGCCACAGGAGTATTCCTGATATCTTTTTCAGTGATCGAAGATATGGATGAACTCACTTTGGATTTTTGCTGTGTTCCATAACCAACCACTACCACATCTGTTAAAGTACTGGATACTGTCTTAAGGCTTACATTAACTACCGTAGTGTTTTTATCAACTGAAACAGTTTGAGTTTCCATTCCTACAAAGGAAACCTGCAGCGATTTTGTTTTTGCAGGAACCGAAATGGAAAATTTTCCATTTATATCCGTCATTACCGCTGTTTTTGAATCGCCTGCAGTTATGGAGGCCCCCGGTAATGTGGTCCCGTTCTCGTCCTTTACAATACCCGTTATTGTTTTGTCCTGTGCAACTAAGTTCGAGAAAGAAATGGTGGATAGGAATAGTAGAACAATCCATTTAGACAGATTTTTTTTCATATAGCGAAAGTTTAAACAAATATACCTTTAGTTGATTACCATATACTAATATGATTTTATCCAATTATAATGATTTAATTTATCCATAACCTCATTTTAACCTTATATTTTGCTCTATTAAGTATAAATAATACATTTTTATTCAGTATTTTGTCAACTGGATACTGATACTTTATTATCCATATTATAATCAATTAAAGTAAATAATGAATAAGGACATCATGAAAGAAATAACGCCACTAACCAATAGTGACTGTTTTACTTTGTTTTCGAGGATAAAGACGGAATTCGATTTTCCGCTTCATTACCATGAGGAGCTGGAACTTAACTTCATTAAAAACGCAAAAGGGGCAAAACGGGTCATTGGGGACCATATTGCTGAAATAGAAGACATGGAACTGGTATTGGTTGGCTCAAACCTGCCGCATGTATGGCAAACACATAAATGCGTGAATAAAGAGATCCATGAAATTACGATTCAGTTTCACAACGACCTTTTTGATGAAAGATTTTTGCACAGAAACCAGCTAAGCTTTATAAGAAGTATGCTGGAAAAATCTTCCAAAGGCATTCTTTTTTCAAAACAAACAACCGAACATATTGCATCACGCCTGATTAGTTTACAACAAAAGCAGGGCTTTGATTCCGTGCTGGAACTTTTATCAATCCTGCATGAACTTTCTATTTCAAGCAATAAGCACACGTTATCTGCTGCCACTTTTAATAATGTAAAACTATCTCACAATAGCAGGAGAATTGCAAAAGCTTATCAGTATATGAATAATAATTTTGACAAGCAGATAACTTTGGGCGAAGTGGCAAAGCTTAATAATATGACTACTGTTTCTTTCAGCAGATTTTTTAAAACCAAAACAGGAATGACTTTTATTGACAGTGTTACAGAAATAAGGATGGGCCATGCTTCCAGGATGTTAATTGATACGGCACAATCCATTGCTGAAATAGCTTACAATTGCGGTTTCAATAATATTTCTAATTTCAACAGGATCTTTAAAAAGAAAAAAGGAAGCACACCAAAAGAGTTTAGGGAAAATTATAGTTCCGGGAACCGGATATTTATTTAGCGTAGGTAAACAGTTACACTGCCGTTTGTGCTGCGATTCATGGAAACAACCCGATCGCTTAATCAATTTTTAAAAAATAAAAAACACAACAATGGCAAAATATGAAAAAGGAATACCTGGCCGTTCAATGAAAAAGCAGGTCCCGTGGCCGGCCAAGACCTTCAGCTTTTTATTTTATCTTAAGCTTAGAACATCCAGGAATCCCAGGTCGATGCTCTCAAGATAGGGTTGCAGGCGCCTCTCCCGTGAAAAGGTTGCGAGTATCTCGGTAAAGTTATGTTTTGAAAGCCTGAGTTCTATGTAAAAACTATCCAGTTGGTATAAAATATACTTGTATTCATCGTTTTCTCTGTCTGCAACCAACACGGCTTTTTCCCATAAAAGGATATACTGGTCTTCCTTATTCAATGATCTGAATTCCTGTAATGTCATAGTATTTATGATTTAGTTTTGCATTAACCGGGGGAAACTGAATAGCATAAATAATATGCCAGTTTTTTAATTGCCTGATCAAAAGAAAACAATGACAATAATTTTACTTTGCCTAACGGGAAATTCAGTAAAAAATGGCGGAGTTCTGCCGGCCGGCCCGCTCACCGGTTTTATTCTGTGGAAATAATTCTACGGAGGTAGTTGTTTTTACATCCAGGTCACCATACTGCCCAGTGTCCCTTTCTCCAATATTATATAAAAAGAGAAATAAAAGATGTTAACTTATATCCCCATTGGCCGGGCACCTGGCATGCAGATTTACGCACTTAATCTGTCGATCATTATATCCTTTTTTAAAATTTTGCAGTCCATAGCTTTAAGTTTCCCCAGGTTCAATTTACCAGAAATATAATATTAGTAATAGTACTTAACTTATTTATAATCTTACACTTATAATCTAATAACTTTATATTTAAAAGAGCTTCATATTTAGCATAGCCCTTCCGTAAAGAAATATATCTCCGGGTTCACAAAATTTTTATCGTTAGATCAGCGTTGTAACTAACAACCAGGCATTTTGTAACGTTTTTTCCAATTTCTGTTAAACCTCCGAAGAACTAATGTTCGTTAATACCAAAACCAGGCGCTGCTTATTAGCTGCTATTACGACTATCATATTTAGTTTTAGCGGGAAGGGTCAGCTTGTAGCTAATTTTTCGGCTACGCCTACTTTCGGATGTTCACCACAGATCATAAACTTTACCGATCTATCAACAGGAAATCCAACACAATGGAGATGGGACCTGGGTAATGGTACAATATCGTTCTTACAAAACCCATCAGGTACTTATTTTACGCCCGGACAATACACGGTCAAACTTGTTATCCAGGATGCAACAGGTATCGATTCCATAACAAAGACCCAATACATTACAATCTTTGCAATACCTGTAGTAGCGTTTTCAGCAACGCCTACTTCGGGATGTATACCGCTTACTGTTCAATTTACGGATCAGAGCACTTCTTCCAATTCAGCGATAGCTGATTGGCTATGGGATTTTGGCGACGGCACTACCGGTAATACCCAAAACCCTACACATACTTATACTTCAGCAGGGAACTTTAATGTAACGCTGAGGGTAATCAATGCATCAGGCTGCGCTAAAACCCTGACAAAAAATAATTTTATACAGGCAAGTACAGGGGTTACTGCCGATTTTACAAACCCCCAGCAGGCAGGATGCAGCCTCCCGGTAACCTTTAATTTTACAAATACAAGTTCCGGAACAGGCACACTAAGCTATGCCTGGAATTTTGGTGATGGCGGAACTTCTACCCTTCAGCATCCATCACATGCCTATACTTCAGGGGGAATTTATACAGTAACACTTGTGGTGACAAGCAGTAGCGGCTGTACCGATACACTCATTAAACCCAACGCGGTGGTGATAGATGCTGTACAGGCATCATTTAACGGACCGGCAACTGCCTGTGAAGACAGCCCCGTAACCTTTACAAATACCTCTACTCCCACTCCCGGAGCTGTTTTTTGGGATTTTGGCGATGCTACAACTTCAACCGCTTCTAACCCAACAAAAACTTATTCAACCCCCGGTATTTACACAGTAAGATTAATTTCTTATTTGGGCATCTGTTCTGATACCGTAACAAGTATGATCAGTGTTTTACCAAAACCTGCAGCTTCGTTTTCTGCTGCAAACCGAACGGCCTGTGCTCCTCCTTTAACTGTAAACTTTACCAGTCCTGCTTCACCGGGCATTACATATAACTGGGATTTTGGTGATGGCGGAACATCCATACTTCAGAATCCATCTCACACTTATACTTCCTATGGTTCATTCCATGTAAAACTGGTAGTTACAAACCTGTCCGGGTGCAGCGATTCTCTTATTCTTAATGATTATATCCAGATCGCACCGCCATCTGTAACCATCAATAGTTTACCCAGGAGAACCTGTGCGCCACTTACCTGGACCTTTTCGTCAACCATTGTTTCTCCTGATCCTGTTGTAAGTTATTACTGGGACCTGGGCGATGGTACAACTTCAACCCTGCCTAATCCAACAAATACATATCCTGTCGGTAGCTATGACATCATGCTGATAGTTACCACTGCAGGTGGTTGCAAGGATACTGCATTCGTGCCCGGGGGAATTGTGGCCGATGCAAAACCATCAGCAAATTTCAGCGCAAACCCAAGAGATGTGTGTGCGCATGTTGATGTTTCCTTTACTGACTTGTCAACCGGCAATGTAACACAATGGCTATGGGATTTCGGTGATGGCGCAACATCAACACAACAAAATCCTTTGCACCACTATGAAGACACAGGCTATTTCACTATTCGATTGATTGTTTGGAATAACAGTTGTCCTGATACAATTACTTTCGTTGATTATATTCATATCAATCCTCCTATTGCCAGCTTCACACCTGCTTTTATCTGTGCTTCACCAAAAACAATAACATTTACAGATGGTTCTATTGGAGCCGATGAATGGCATTGGGATTTTGGTGATGGTGCCACTTCCATTTTACAAAATAACACACATACCTACGCAGATACAGGAACTTATACGATCCAACTGACCGTTATAAACCATACTACCGGCTGTTCTGATGTAACCGCAATCACCATCAGGATCATTGATGAGGTTGCAGATTTTAGTGCGACCGATACCGTCATTTGCAGGAACAGTTCAACAACATTTACAGCTTTAGGTAATACGCCCGGAACCATTGCTTCTTATCAATGGGACTTTGGTGATGGACTTACCGGCAGCGGTTCAAGTGTTACGCATACATACATAAACGCGGGCTTGTATACAGTAAAACTTACCATCACTGATATTTCCGGTTGCATAGATTCACTGGTAAAACTTCAATACATCAGGATAGATGGCCCTACTGCTGATTTTACAATTCCCAATGGAGGAAGTTGTTTGAACAGCCTGGTAACCTTTATAGATAATTCTTTAACTGATGGCATTCACCCGATCGTAAAATGGATATGGGATTTTGGTGATGGTGTAAGTGATACGATCACCGCTCCGCCTTTTACACATTTGTACAGTGGACCGGGAAGTTACAATGTTACTTTAAAGACCATTGATGCGATCGGTTGTACAGACAGTACAGCCAATACGCATTCGATCATTATTTCAAATCCCTTAGCAGGTTTTACCCGCTCAGATACCATTGCCTGCCCTTTAACTAATATAAACTTTACCAATACTTCTACAGGGCCAAACCTTACCTATTCATGGGATTTTGGAGATGGCAACACCAGTAATTCCCTTAACCCTGTTCATGCTTATACAGCGGAAGGAATATATGTTGTAAGCCTGGTAATTACCGATCAGTATGGTTGTGTTGATTCAGTTAATGCTAGTGTGCAGATCGCAGCGCCACATGCAAGCTTTACCATATCAGATTCGGTGAGTACATGCCCGCCCTTAATTGAACAGTTTACAAATACTTCGGTAAATGCTTTTTCTGCAACCTGGGATTTTGGTGATGGCAGTACCTCAACCGCAGCCAACCCCATCCATATTTATAATAACCCGGGAATTTATTTTGCGAGGTTATTTACCACAGGTCCCGGTAATAATTGTTTTGATACCGTGGTTAAACAAATTACTGTACGCGGCCCCATCGGAACATTTACTTATGATCCATTGATCGGGTGTAACCCGCTTACAGTGAACTTTACTGCAAGCACATTAGACAACCAGTCATTTATTTGGGATTACAATGACGGTACCACAGTCAATACAACAGATTCAACTGTTTCCTATACTTATACTTTACCGGGTAATTACGTGCCCAAGATGATCATGGTTGACCAGGGCGGATGCCAGGTTCCCATACAGGGACCTGACACCATCCATGTAACAGGCGTAAAAGCTAATTTTGGTTTTAATGGTCAGGCACTTTGCACTGCAGGTATCGTTCAATTTACAGATTCGTCTGTTATAAATGATGCCCTGCCTGTTTACGAATGGGATTTCGGAGATGGCAATACTTCTGCTTTGCAAAACCCTGCACACTATTATGCCGGTGCCGGCCTGTATTATCCGCAGTTGATAGTAACTACTGCCAGTGGTTGTAAGGATACGGCCCAATTACCATTGCCGGTAAAGATCGTTGCGGCCCCCCAGGCAGATTTTGTTAATGCAGCCAGTGGCTGTACGCCGCTTAACGCATCCTTCAATGGTATATTAAACGTGCCCGATACTTCTGTAATAAGCTGGAACTGGTCCCTGGGAAATGGCAATACATCTAATCTCCAGAGCCCACCGCCCCAAACATATACAACGCCGCAGATCTACAATGTAAGATTGATCGCCACCAACAGCACAGGCTGTAAGGATACGGTTGATAAAAGCTTTGAAGTATATGCGATCCCTGTAATTAATGCAGGCCCTGATGTTCAGATATGCAGGGGATCATCAGCACAGCTAACGGCAACCGGCGGGGATAGTTATACCTGGGGCCCTTCACCCGGTTTAACCTGTACGAATTGCCCCAACCCGTCGGCTTCACCCCTGCTCAATGCAAGATATGGTGTAACGGGAGTTTCAATACATGGCTGCACTAATACCGATTCACTTGATATAATTGTTATTCAACCCTTCCCGATGGATAATAAACCTGGTGATACCATTTGTATAGGAAGTTCGGTAAGGTTGTATGCATCGGGTGCAAATTCTTATGTATGGTCGCCTTCTGCCGGTCTGAGTAATACAACATCAGCAACACCGATGGCCAGCCCATCAGCAACTACAACATATATGGTTGTTGGGAGTGATGCCCATGGTTGTTTTAAAGATACAGGCTATACAACAATAAAGGTTTATCCTATCCCCCTTGTAAATGCAGGGAATGATGTTACCATGAAAAGCGGCGGCCAGCCTGTGCTGTTAACCCCAACTTTATCTGCTGATGTTAACTGGACCAACTGGCTGACAGCGCCGGGGATCATTGCCAACAACCCGCCAACCTTAACAGTGCAGCCAAAAGCAACTACTGAATATACCATCGAAGTAAGAAATGCCGGTGGCTGCAAATCAGTTGACAGGGTAACGGTATTTGTAATGTGTGACGGTAATAATCTTTTTATTCCAAATACATTTTCGCCAAACGGTGACGGGATGAATGATATATTTTACCCGAGAGGGTCCGGCCTGTTCCAGATCAAGCACCTGAGAATATTTGACAGGTGGGGCGAAGTGGTCTTTGAAAAGGTCAATTTCTTACCAAACGACAAAAACGCGGGCTGGGATGGAACTTATAAAGGAAAGAAATTAACCAGTGATGTATATGTGTACACTGCCGAGATCCAATGTGAAAATAATACAGTGCTTACTTTAAATGGGAATGTGGCATTGCTGAAGTAAAATGAATTTGAATTTATGAATAAAGCTATTTTATATAAAGAACCGTGTGTTTTAAAAGTGATCAGTATGAAAAAATATTTACCCCTATTTCTTTTGATGTTGCTGGCAATGCCTGTGAGATCACAGGATATACATTTTTCCCAGTTCTCTGAAACGCCATTATTAAGAAATCCTTCACTGGCGGGGATCTTTGCGGGGGACATACGTATTCAATCTGTTTACCGCAGCCAATGGAATAATATCACGGATGCTTACCGTACCGGCTCTCTTAGTATTGAATATAAAAAGAACATAGGCAAGGGTGATGATTTTTTGACCATTGGTGCACAGGTCCTTTATGATAAGGCAGGTACAATTGCCCTTACATCTACCCACCTCTTACCGGTATTGAATTACCAGAAATCCCTAAGTACCGAAAAGAATATGTACCTGTCGCTGGGATTCATGGCCGGCCTAGTACAAAGGAGGATCGACCAGAGCAAGATGACAACCGATAACCAGTTTGATGGCACAAGCTATGACCCATCAGGAAATACCGGCGAAAATTTTGTCAAACCCTCCTATTCCTATTTGGATGCAACCGTAGGAATGAGCTTTAATACGCAGCTTGGAGAAAATAAAAATAACAACGTGTACATCGGCCTTGCTTATCATCACCTCAATAAACCATCTAAAGTCTCTTTTTACGGAAACCCGGATATTGAAATGATGCCTAAGTGGGTGGGTTCTTTGGGCGTAAGAATGGATGTGGGTGAAGGATCTTATGTTACGCTCTACGGTGACTACAGCAGCCAGGGTTCCTACAAAGAAACTGTTGTGGGCATGCTCTACAGTTATAAGTTGGGCGATACGGAAGAACCCGATTATGTATTACACGCAGGGGCTTTTGTTCGCCTTAAGGATGCGTTGATACCGAATGTAAAACTGGATATAAAACATATTGCTATCTCCGTGAGTTACGACGCTAACATATCTCTTTTGCGCAACGCCAGTTATGGACGTGGCGGATTTGAATTTGCACTGAGCTACCGCAATTTTACAAAGAGCCAAAACAGTTCAAAGGAATTGGTTTATTGCCCGGTATTTTAAAGAAGCACTGTAAAGACAAGCTACTAGGGAAGTAGCTACAAGGGAGCAACTTTTATTTCGCATGCTTATCCCTTGTGGCTGGCAGCTTGCGGCTCTTCTATCCCACTATTGATCGTATCTCAATACTTTTCCATTATCCGGGTTTGCATTATTTTTATACCCGGCAACTAAAGCCGGTTAAATACAAATACTAAAAGCAAATTCAAAAGAAGACCTCAAACTGTGTTTTGAAGTGATGAAAGAATTAAGGCCGCACCACAGCCTTGAAAGTTTTCTTACTGCAATGGAACAAATGGACAAAGAAGGTTACCAGCTATGGTATATAGAAGATGAGGGCAAAGCGGTTTGTACAGCAGGATTCAGGTTTACCACTACATTATACGACGGGCTTATCATTGACTTCGATGATTTTGTGACCATTGCCGGCGCAAGAAATAAAGGATACGCCGGGCACTTATTTGATCAGCTCGTATCCATCGCAAAAAAAAAGAACATAAAGACCATTCACCTGAACTCCAATCACAGGCGTTTTGATGCCCACCGTTTTTACCTGAATAAAAAGATGAATATTGTTGCACACCATTTCCGGATAGAATTGTAAAATGACATCGAACAGCAACATAAAGATCAGGTCGGTCCTTCAATTATATGAAGTTCTCCCGGACAATGAGCGGATAATTGTTGACGTACTAAGGCAAATAATAACGGAGCATTTACCGGCAACCTGTAAAGAAAAGATATCTTACAATGTTCCCTTCTTTTATGGGCATAAGGGAATTTGTATCATCTGGCCCTCGGTGATCCCGAGAGGAGGAATTAAAAAAGGCGTTTTACTGGGATTCTGGTATGGCAACAAACTTGCTGATACAGATAATTACCTTACCCATGGTACCAATAAACAGATATTTTATAAGATATTCAATTCTGTTGACGAGATCAATGAAAGGGCAATAGTCAAATTATTGAAGGAAGCAGTAAAGCTGGATGATCATTCAGCAAAATATAAACAGCCATTAAAGCGTAAGCTTCAAACCAGGCCTTCAAAGAAATAAGCTGGCATTCTGAAAGTTTTTTGTTTCAAATAATACTATAGCTTTGAATAAATGACTCCGTAGCTCAGTTGGTAGAGCAGCTGACTCTTAATCAGCGGGCCGAGAGTTCGAGTCTCTCCGGGGTCACTTTATTTTCAACATTTTGTTTAGCCGGCAATATTGCCACAATGATGAAACCGCAGTTATTTCATGAACTGGACCCTGGCCGCTACCATTGTTTATCTCGTCATACTGGTATTGATCTGCCTACGCATCACTTATGAAACCCACAGCAGTACCAAGACGATGGCCTACCTGCTCTTCTGCATCTTTGTTCCTTTCATCGGTATTGGATTTTACCTCGCATTCGGTATCAACTACTGGAGAAGAAAGCTGTACACGAAAAAGATGGGCGAGGATGAAAAGATGCTGGAGCAAATGAAAAAGCATATCATTCAGTATAATGAAACGATAATAAAGCCGGAAGACATTTCCGGGAATGATAATGCAGAACTGGCCGCCATGCTGATAAAGGACCTGCAAAGCCCACTTACCCGGCACAACCATGTAAAGCTGTTATTGAACGGGGAAGAAAAATTTCCTGAACTGATGCTTGCCCTTGAAAAAGCAAAGCATCATATCCACATGGAGTACTATATTTTTGAGCAGGATAGTATAGGTAAAGCTATCATAGAACTCCTTATCAGGAAAGCGGCTGAAGGTGTGGAGGTCCGGCTTATTTATGATGATTTTGGAAGTCCCTCTATAAAAAAGAAAATTGAAAAGCGGTTACGGGAAGCAGGAGCCGAAGTTTTTCCTTTTCATAAGGTGCATTTTTATTTACTCGCCAACCGCATTAACTACCGCAACCACCGTAAGATAGTGGTGATCGATGGCTGCACAGGTTTTGTGGGCGGCATTAATGTAAGCGATAAATATATCAATGATGACAAAAATAAAAAGAAATTATTCTGGCGGGATACCCACCTGCGCATTGATGGCCCGGGCGTGTATTACCTGCAATATCTTTTTTTTGCCGACTGGAATTTTTGTTGCCCGGGGAAACTGAAACCAAAAGATGTTTATTTTGCCCAGCTCCCGGACTCCCGGGAACATGATGCTGGTGAAGCTGATAAATTTGTACAGATCGTGGGAAGCGGGCCGGATTCGTTACAACCCTCCGTTTTATTTTCTATACTGGAAGCCATTTACCTGGCAAAGGAAGAAATACTCATCACGACGCCTTATTTTATTCCCGGTGACAGTATTTTAGATGCGCTAAGGATCGCTGCTTTAAGCGGGATCGCGGTAAAATTGCTCGTTCCGGGGAAAGGTGATTCAAAGCTGGTGAATGCTGCTTCCAAAGCCAATTACAATGACCTGTTGCAGGCCGGCGTGGAGATCTATATTTATCAAAAAGGCTTTGTTCATGCCAAGACACTGGTAACCGACAGTAAAATGTCGATAATAGGAACTGCTAATATGGATTACCGGAGCTTTGAACTGAATTTTGAAGTGAACGCTATAGTTTACGATATCGCTTTTTCTAAAAAAATGCGTAAGGTATTTTTTGATGACCTGGAAGATGCCGAAAAATTAGACGCCGAGCTTTGGTATAAACGACCCGCAATACATCAATTCCCCGAAAAATTAGCACGCCTGCTATCACCCTCCTTATAGATCTTTTTCAGCTTTATCAGTTTCCTGCAATACGGTGAAGCAATGTACGGAACGCTTTACCATCCCATTTTGCAAAGCGTCCCCGCTGTACAACTAATGTATTATCAATGTCAGGATGGAGGTAATAGTGAAAGGCAAATCCTTCTTTGGGATCCTGCCAGCCAATGACCTGGCCAAAACGCAGGTCATTAAATAACAGGGTGTCGTGTTTTTTTTCAAGCGTATAAAATTGTTGAGAAAAGCGAATGAGTTGCTGAACTTCTTTTTTATATTTTATCGTGTCGGTCAAATAACTATTCCTGGGAAAATACTGCAGGTCCATTTTTTTATTGTTATCAAAAACAGAACGGTACCCAACATAATAGCCGCTGTCATTGCCCGCCACTACATACCATAGCCAGTTCTGTAAAGGGGCAGGCGTGGTAAAATACCGTGTGTATTTTATATTCTGCCTTGCCAATACCTGTTTTACATCGCGGTTTATGATCACTTTATTAATAGCAGCATAACCGAGGTAGGCAAAGCTGAGGATCAAACCGAACCTCAGCCAGAATTTTCTTTTTACATTCCACTCCTTTATTTTATCACGTTGTCTTAACACCAGCAACATAACCAAAGAGATGCCCGGCGCAATGGAAAAAAAAGGATCTGCTACATAGATCATGTTAAAAGAAATACGGTAATGGCTGAAGGGCTCAAACCATGCTACGCCATAATTATTGAATGCATCTAAAAAAATATGGGTAAGGATAACAGCGCCAAAAAAAGATATCCATCGCATAAGGGAAATATTATGAGGGCGGTGCCATCGCTCTGCCAGTGAGGCCATCACGAATGTAACAACCAGCCCGAACAAAATAGAGTGGGTAAATCCCCGGTGCGCCAGCAAATTATCGGCGGTATCCATCCAGAAAGCAGCAAGAAAATCTATATCGGGAATACTTTGTGCAAGTGCTCCCCACAGCATTGCTTTTCTCCCTACTGTCTTTCCGGCAAAAGCTTCGCCCATACAGGCGCCAAGTGCAATATGTGTAAGTGAATCCAATGATACTATTATGAATACCTATTGCGGTTGCAATTATTGTGCTGAATATTTTTTCAACAGCATGAGTTGTCCCATGTGATAGGCGTCATGCTGCAAACAGCCCATGATGAGTTCATAATAAGTTTGTTCTTTTTTAGGAGAAGGTTTGTAAAGATTGTCCTCATTAAAATGGTGTATCGCATTGCGTAGTAAATGATAGGCTGCTTCAAAGTCATGCAGGGTTTGCCTCCAGTTCTCTTCACTGGGATCATTAGGCAAAAGAAAATCCGGAAAGGGCGGTGGATTAGTGCTTCCCGTTAGCCGGTTAACAACCGATGTGCGCCAGTAAATGATATGTGCAACCAGTTGCCAGGTGCTGTTTGTTTTACCGTCTGCGCTTACCATTGCTCTTTTAGCATCAACCCCATGCAATATTTCTTTAAAATTGGTCCCTATCCAGCAATCGCCATGCTGGAGGTCGGCAAATAGTTTTAATATGCGATTAATTTCATTAGCCATATTTTTGTCTGTAGTTAATGGTTAATAGTTCATGGTTCATGGCAGGCTAAACAAATTTACAGTTTCCAAAGCAATTAAGGCCGTGTACATACTTGAACTTTAGCATTAACTATGAACCATTAACTATTAACTATGGATTTAGAGTTCAACAAAAATGAAGATTCGATGAAACTTGGCTGGAGCCAGGTGAAGCAACGCCTTGAAAAGATCTATGAAGGAGGAGGAAAAAAGTCGGCAGCAAAACAAAAAGAGCGCAATAAGTTAACTGCCCGGGAGCGGATAAGCTACCTCTGTGATAAGGACACTGCTTTTGTAGAGATCGGCGCTTTTGCAGGCTATGAGATGTATGCCGAAGAAGGCGGCTGCCCTGCCGGTGGTACCGTTAGCGGTGTTGGCTATGTAAGCGGAAGACAATGTGTGATCGTGGCCAATGACCAGACCGTTAAGGCCGGCGCATGGTTTCCCATTACAGGTAAGAAGAATTTAAGGATGCAGGAGATCTCCATGGAAAATAATCTTCCCATCATTTATCTTGTCGATAGCGCCGGTGTCTTTCTGCCCATGCAGGATGAGATCTTTCCCGATAAAGAACATTTTGGCCGCATCTTCCGCAATAATGCAAAGATGAGTGCCATGGGCATTACGCAGATCGCGGCAGTAATGGGCGCCTGTGTTGCAGGTGGCGCATATTTACCCATCATGAGTGATGAAACCCTGATGGTGGAAGGGAACGGATCTATTTATTTAGCAGGCCCTTACCTGGTAAAGGCTGCCATTGGTGAAGACATTGACAGTGAAACTTTGGGTGGGGCTGATACACATAATTCCATCAGCGGCATTGCCGATTATAAATTCAAAACAGAGGAAGAGTGCCTTGACCAGGTAAAAAAGATCATGAGCAAGCTGGGGCATAATGAAAAAGCGGGCTTCGACCGTATAGCCGCCAAAGCGCCAAAAAAAAATGATGGAGAAGTATATGGCATCATGAGTGCAGGCAACAGCAAGCCTTATGATATGGTGGACATCATTAATTGCATTGCTGATGAAGGAAGCTTTGACCAGTTTAAAGAAGATTACGGCAAAACCATTTTATGCGGCTATGCACGTGTTGACGGGTGGGCCGTTGGTATTGTTGCTAATCAGCGCCTGGTGGTAAAAAGCAAAAAAGGTGAAATGCAATTGGGTGGAGTAATTTATAATGACAGTGCTGATAAAGCCGCCCGCTTTATCATGAATTGTAACCAGAAAAAAATTCCTCTTGTCTTTTTACAGGATGTAACAGGCTTTATGGTGGGCAGCCGCAGCGAACACAGCGGCATTATTAAAGACGGCGCTAAGCTGGTGAACGCGGTCGCCAATTCTGTAGTGCCAAAAATTACCATCATCGTTGGTAACTCATACGGCGCAGGTAACTATGCCATGTGCGGTAAAGCTTATGATCCACGTTTTATTTATGCATGGCCCACGGCTAAAATTGCGGTAATGGGTGGCGAACAGGCTGCCAAGACCATGCTCCAGATACAAGTGGCAACATTAAAAGGCAAAGGACAAGTGATTACGCCGGAAGACGAGCAAAATTTATTACAGCAACTGATACAGCGTTACGATTCTCAAACCACGCCTTATTATGCCGGTGCAAGACTTTGGGTAGATGCCATCATCGACCCTGCTGATACCAGGAAACTTATCTCTGAAGGTATTGCCGCTGCTAACCACAACCCGGTTATCCCGGAATTTAAAACCGGTGTGCTACAAGTTTAATTAAGATGGAAATAAAAATGTACACTGATGGCGCTTCCCGTGGAAACCCCGGCCCTGGAGGGTTTGGCGTCATACTGCTGTGGAATAGCCATAGGAAAGAATTATCAAAAGGTTTCCGGCTTACTACCAATAACCGTATGGAGCTTTTAGCTGTTATCCGTGGACTGGAAGCAATCACAAAAAAGGAATTGCCTGTAATTATTTATTCCGACAGCCAGTACGTGGTAAAAGCAATAGAAGAAGGCTGGTTAAAAAAATGGATAGCTACAGATTTTAAGGGTGGGAAAAAAAATAAGGACCTCTGGACGGAATACTATCATCTGACCCGTAACATGAAGATCAAAATGAAATGGGTAAAGGGTCATGCCGACAACCCGTATAATAACCGCTGCGATGAGCTGGCAACTGCCGCCGCTGATGGAAAAGATTTAGATATTGATGAAGGTTACGAAGAATCGATTTGATGATTTGGTGATTTTAAAATTCCTTAAGGTTGAAGAGTCTTATCATCATCAAATCTTCAAATCTTCAAATTTTCAAATCATTTACGCAACAACCTTGCTCCTGCTGGTCTTAAATATCAATACATAGCTTCCAAATAATATTATACTGAAAACAAGGTCGGTTATGTATTTAATAAATGGTATCCCAGCTGTCATACATTTAATGTAGCCATTGAAACTGTTCTCGTAAAACTCAAAAGTATCAAAGAAGAAAGTATTTGTATTACTAAGGAAATAGAATAAAACAGAAGATGCCAGTGAAAATCCAACCACGGTGATAACATTGATCTTTTTCATCGCAAAGCCAAGCAGCGTAATGAACAACAAGGCCGCATAGTTCCCTATTTGTTCAAGTCCATAAAACCCGGGAGCGATGCTGAATATTTCCAGGATGATGTCTGAAGCAAACATGGCCAGCAAAGGCATGATAAAAGAAAGTTTTTTATCAGTAATTACGGTCCCGCTAAACAAGGCGATCGCAATGATCGGGCTAAACGTGTCAGGGTAAGTTGCAACCTTTAAAATAGCAGCAAAAAGTATCAGAACAGCGGCGATAAGTAAATTCAGTTTATTTTGTTTCATGATCCGTGGAAGATTTGCCCAAAAATAAGCAATAATATTTTTTCCTCCTCATTTAATAAGATCATTTATCCTCAGGCTGTTAATTACCGTCGTCCTAACTTTGAAATATGGCTTCACACAATCAAACCGGCTTAAGCGGCGAAGACATGGCGGTAAAGCATCTGATCGAAAAAGGATTTGAGATCTTACAGCAAAACTGGCGGCATTCGCACTGGGAAGTGGATATTATTGCAGCCAAAGATGGTATCCTTCATTTTATAGAAGTAAAGACCCGGAAAACAAAAAAATTCGGTCACCCCGAAGAATCGGTCAGTAAAAAGAAAATCCAAAACCTCATCAATGCTGCCGAAGAATACCTGTACCTGCACCCGCAATGGCAAAGGATACAGTTTGATATCCTGTCCATCAGCATTATTAAAAATGAACCTGTAGAGTATTTTTTGATCGAAGATGTGTATTTGTAGAGAGATACTTGATACAAGATACTGGATTATAGAAGTTTCCTGGATCTCAAACTTTACAATCTAAACATTAAGCACTTGCTCCCATTGCCTCCTGCATTTTTTCAACGAGTTTATAAGTAGCGGGACAATACTCGATGTTCTGTTTGTGTATGTGTATATAATCTACCATTTTGGTTTTACGCAAATGCGGGAATCCTGAGCAATCGGCCGGGCGGATGGCATAGATCGAGCATTTATTATCCTCGAGGTTGAGGAACTGGCAAGGCTCGGTTTTATTAAGTATGTCACCGATCCTGTCTTTTCGCAGCCATTTTTTTGCGAATGCAGCCGGTGTCTGGTTAAAATGTCTTGCTATACGTTTAATATCAGCCTGCGAATAGGTCGGGCTCATTGTTTTGCAGCAATTGGCACAGCTAAGACAATCTACATCCTTCCATACTTCCACTTCCAGCGAGCTAACCAGTTTGGCCAGGCCGCGTGGTGGTGTTTTTCCAAGCTTGGTAAGAAAGCTCTTCATCCCCTTCTTATGGTACCTGACCTTTTGCTTGAATGAACGTAGATTAATTGCCTGCATATTGTATATTGATAACTATTACCGAAATTCAAGTGGCGAAATTAGTGTATAATTGACTTTAATCCGCGTCTTAATTTCTAAACAGCCCGTAACAGTATGTGGGAACCTTATAAAAAAGGATTTAAAGCATGGCTTCAACTGGAAAAGTCACTGGCACCTAATTCGGTGGATGCCTATTTACGTGACATTGATAAGCTGACCGATTTCCTCCAGGCTACAAAAAAAATGCGCACGCCCCAGGAAGTAGAACTAAAAGACCTTGAAAAATTTGTTCAATGGATAAGCGAACTGGGCATGACGGCAGCATCACAGTCGAGGATCATCTCGGGGCTGAGAAGTTTTTATACCTATTGCTTAACGGAGCAGATCACAACAGTTAATCCAACTGTTTTACTGGAAGCGCCCAAACAAAAACGAACCTTACCTGAAGTACTGGGTTTTTCAGAGATCGAAGCGATCATTGCGCAGATCGACCTCAGCAAGCCGGAAGGAGGCCGCAATAAAGCGATCCTGGAAACACTCTACAGTTGTGGCTTAAGGGTGAGCGAACTGGTAAATCTACGCATCAGTTGCCTGTTCATGGACATTGGCTTTATACGTGTTACTGGCAAGGGAGATAAAGAAAGGCTTGTACCCATCGGCAGTGATGCCGTCAAATACATCAACATCTATAAAAATGAGATAAGGGTACATATAAAGATCAAACCCGGACAGGAGGATTTTTTATTTTTAAACCGAAGGGGAAGCAAGCTTAGTAGGGTGATGATCTTCATTATGCTGAAGGAGCTGGCAAAAAAAGCAGGTATCAGCAAAACCATTTCGCCGCATACCTTTCGACATTCTTTTGCAACACACCTCGTGGAGGGGGGCGCCGACCTGAGGGCAGTGCAGGAAATGCTGGGACATGAAAGCATTACCACTACCGAGATTTATACCCATCTCGACAGGGAATACCTGAGGGATACCTTACAGCAGTTTCATCCCGCCTTTAAATCCTGAGCATAAAAAAACCGGCCAGATGCTCCTGCTTTTTTTTAAAAACGTAAGGCAGCTATCTTGACCGGCATAAACAACCACTACTACTTAACGATGAAACTAAGTTTACCTATTGATTTGTTTTGACCATTGGATACGTTCATATAATAGACCCCACTACTCCACCTGCTATCGGTTTGCACCTGTTCCATATACTCTTTTGAAAGGATACTGGTTTGCTTTTGTAAAACAATTCTTCCCATTACATCTGTGATCTGGATATTATAAAAACCCGTCTTCTCCACTTTTAAGGAAAGAGCAAATGAGCTTCCTCTTTTAACGGGGTTGGGAAAAATTTCTATTAATGTGCTGTTATTGGACTTTATTAAATTAACGGGATGAGTAAATAGCGTTTTTAGCGTGTCTTTAATTATGTTTTTTGTGGTAGTTTTTTTAATTGGCCCCGGGCAGCCTCTTCTTCTTATACCACCGGCAATAGAAACAACTACTTCCTTTAAATCAAAATCACCTACTTGCAAAACTGTATTTAAAATTACTTGTGTGCCTACAAATACTTCAACAGGCTTAAAACCAGCACCGGAAATAACAAGGGTATCGGTTTGATATGTTTTAATAGTGTAAGCCCCGTTTGCATCAGCAGATAATCCTGTTCGCAACCCTTTGATCATTATTGTTGCAAAAGGGACAGGATTGCCATTTTTATCAGATACTTTACCGCCTACTACACGCTTAGGATTTATTAATACCTCTCCGGGTTTGCCTGCTAAAACCGAATTAATATTTGTAGTTCGTATAGCATTAAGTTGTGCTGCAGTAACTACCTGAACATTCCCTGCCAGTTTTGTATTTTTCTGCGCTTTCAGGTTATTTGATTTTGAGAAGAACATCAGGAACATCACAATATAATTCCAGTACCAGAACAATCTTTTCTTTGGCTCTTTAGGATAACTGATGGTTCTTTCTAATTGGGAAGGCAATGTGCGGCCGCAAACTTTTTCATCAGAGATTGCGGTAAAATAATTCAGCACTTCTGTATCTGTCATCATGCTGAAATCAATAACTTCTTTTGCGCAGGCATTGCAGAAACGGCCCTGTTCGGTTGCCGTCATCGACTGCCAGTTCTCGTGGCAGGGATCAGGAATAGAAAGGTAAAGCTTCTGCATAACAGCCCGGTTTGTTATACAGATGCACTATGAAAAATTATTACATAAACTTAGCGGAGAATATTTTTGGAGAAGGAGCTGACTGTTTTATACACGATATTATTTTCTTTCCAGCACAATATCGGGCTGGGTAAAATTCACGCTGTTGGTGTAAACTGTATTGGTAACTTTTTTCCGGTAATTTTTAAAGAGGCTTTGCCAGCGAAGCTTGAGCACACCTAAAATTCCTTCTTTCACGATGCCCTTATTCATCTTACTGGTTCCAAATTCACGGTCAATAAAAGTAATGGGGACTTCTGTTATTTTAAAGCCCAGCTTCCAGGCGGCAAACTTCATTTCTATCTGGAAAGCATAACCCACAAAACTGATCTTATCAAGGTTCATGGCTTCCAGTACTTCTTTCCTGTAGCAAACAAACCCCGCAGTTGGGTCTTTTACGGGCATCCAGGTTATCATCCTGGTATATAATGAAGCGCCTTTGGATAATAAGATGCGGTTTGCCGGCCAGTTTGCCACTGCCCCACCCTTTATATACCTTGAGCCAACTGCAACACCCGCGCCATTCTTACAAGCCTGGTATAAAGCTTCAAGGTCTTTGGGATTATGGGAAAAATCTGCATCCATCTCAAAAATAAAACGGTACCCATTCTCAATAGCCCATTTAAAGCCATAGATATAGGCAGTACCCAGTCCTAACTTCCCTATCCGTTTTTCTAAAAATAACTGGCCGGGATATTTTGAGATCAATCCTTGTATTATGTCGGCTGTGCCATCAGGAGAGTTGTCATCAATTACAAGGATATGGTAACCGAGTTGTAATTCGACAACCGCATCGATAATTTTTTCGATGTTCTCTTTCTCATTAAAAGTTGGTATGATGACTAGTTTTTCCAAATGCCTGAATTATTTACCCTTTCAAATTTACAATAAATAAGGGATTGGCTTATCAACATATTTTCTACACGAAGTATTTAATTATTCTTTAACAAGGTCCTGTTGAGTATTTCCGTCAGTTTTTGCTTGGTATGGAGAGGGAAATCACCTCTCATCATCCAATCATAATACTGGGGCTCAGCCTTTAATACATCAATAACAAGGCGACCTTTATGTTTACCAAAATTGAAAAGTTCATTACCCTTATCATCAAAGCTGAAGCGCCGGGCATAGTCCACGATCTTATCCTCACCAATAACACCAAGTATGGATTCAATTGAATCGCCCAGGTTCTCATAGCGTTTTAATTGTGCCATCAATACATCAATGGTTGCTTCAACATCTGCCTCGGCACTGTGCGCATCTACCAGTTCTTTTTCACAAAAGAATTTATAAGCCGCCGTTAATGTGCGGGGTTCCATCGTATAAAATATATGCTGAACGTCTATCATCTTGCGGGTGCTGAGGTCTACACTCATGCCTGCACGTAAAAATTCTTCCATCAGGATCGGGATATCAAAACGGTTGCTGTTATAGCCCCCAAGATCACAGTTCTCTATGAACATCTTTATTTCATTGCCGGCCTGCTTAAAAGTAGGTGCATCTTTTACCATTTCGTCTGTTATCCCGTGTATGTCGCTGCTTGATTTTGGAATGGGCATTTCAGGGTTAATGATCTTTCTTTTTACCTGGCGGCTGCCGTCGGGGGAGATCTTTATAATGGCAATTTCTACAATCCGGTCGCTGGAAAGGCTGACTCCGGTGGTTTCAAGATCGATAAATGCAATAGGACGTTTGAGCTGTAACATTTTGGATTTTATTGTTTAATTGGTTAAAAACCGGCATTAGGTGCCAATTTTGTCATTTTTATACTACAAATAGCTATAAAAACGACGCCGAAGGTAATATTAATTGTATTTCTCCGTTTACCATTCGTAAATTATCTTTGCAATAATAAGTTTTTTAACCTCAATAGAAAAATGATGAAAAAAGTATTTTTTGTTTTACTGGCATTAATAGCCATCTCTGCTATTGTCAGTAGCTGCAGCCCAAGCCGTAAATCAGGTTGCCCAATGAACGAAAACATCATACACTAAGCCCTGAACGGATCATACATGAACTGGATCAATTTAACCAGTGCAGCCCAGCTTAACGAAATAAAAGAATTATCCAAAACAAAAGCGCAGGTAATTTTCAAGCACAGCACCCGGTGTGGCATCAGCAGTATGGCCAAAAGCCGCCTGGAAAGAGAAGTGCCACCGGAAGCTACTGATTTTTATTTCCTCGACCTGATAAAATACAGGTCACTCTCCGACAAAATAGCCGAGGATTTTGCAGTTCATCACGAATCGCCGCAGATTCTTTTAATTAAGAACACGGAATGTGTATATGATGAAAGCCATAGCGGCATCCAAATGAATGAAATTGCTGAGCAGTTATCGCATTAGAAATCCTGCTACCGTTGGGTCTAATCATCAAATCTTCAAATCTTCAAATTTGGTTCTGGCTGGATTCTTGCGATACAGTAATTAAAAGTAACCAATGGCAAACGGTAAAACATTCAAAGAAGTGATCAGTGGCAGCAAACCTGTACTGGCCGATTTTTCAGCAGAATGGTGTGGTCCCTGTAAAATGATGACGCCTGTTTTAAAAGAACTAAAGGCTGCGATGAAAGATGCTATTACAATTATTAAAATAGATGTAGATAAAAATCCCCAGGCAGCACAGGCTTACCAAATACAGGGCGTACCCACACTCATACTTTTTCAGAACGGGATGATCAAATGGCGCCAATCAGGAGTGATCCCTGCAAAACAATTGCAACAGATCATCGGGCAAAATGCAGGGTGATAATACATTTATTTCCGCTCGTATAGCCACGTGAATGGCTTACGGGGTCTTTCCGCCTGCAGGTTGAATTTCTTTATCGAATTTTCATTGATATAGTTAATGACGTCATCTACAGAATCTGTAAACAGGAACAGGTCTGTATCCGTGGGCGATATCGTTCCCTTTAGTTTCATTTTATCAATATGCTCAATAAGCTCTTTGTGAAAATCCTTGTCAAAAATAATGATGGGGAACTGGCTTATCATTTTTGTCTGTACCAATGTAAGCGCCTCAAAGTATTCGTCAAGTGTGCCGAACCCGCCGGGCAGTACAATAAATGCATAGGAATATTTAATAAGCAGCGTCTTTCTTACAAAAAAGTATTTAATGTTCACCCATTTATCCAGGTAAGGATTTGGTGTTTGCTCCATGGGCAATATAATATTACAACCAACGCTTCTTCCTCCCACTTCTTTAGCGCCCCTGTTCGCTGCTTCCATTATACCCGGGCCGCCACCTGTCATAATGGTGAATCCCAGTTGTGCGATCCTGCCGGAGATCTCCCTCGCCTTTTCATAATAAGGGTGCCCTTCTTTAAAGCGTGCAGAACCAAAAATGGTAACACAGGGACCAACAAAATGTAATGCCCTGAGACCCCTGATAAATTCTAATAAGACCTTAATGACAAACTTAAATTCCTCCCACCGGTCCTGGGGGCCTTCCAGGAATTTGATCTCAGCTTTTGTATCGGGTTTTACTTCAGGTTTTATTTGATCTTTCATCCTGCATTTTTAGTTGTTCCAAACTTACCGGTTTTTTATTTAGCTTTTGCAGAATGCTGCTGAACGGATCCTGTTATCAACTTGCGGTTGGTGGGGACACCAACCGCGGCCATCTCCATGGCCGGTGTCCCACCGGCCACTATCTTATCACTAAATATAATTTCAATGGCACAGCACGTTATTATTTATGCGAAATAAAGATTGGCATTTTGATATTTCGGATTACCTCTGATGCAAAGCTCTTTTTAAATAGTTGTGAAAATAATGATCTTGAAAATGCGCCTATCACAATAAAACTATCCGGTTGCCCTGCTACCCATTGGATAAAATCTTTTTTATTATCCATCCCAAGCGATTGAATTGCCAGGTTGGGATAATGGCGGCTTACCAGTTCTGTGATCATGTCCTGGTCCGGTAATTTTTCTTCCTTGTTGCTTATTGATAAAAGGATGGTCTTCTTTTTTGTGAGCTCGGGGTAAACGTATGAAAATTGCTTTATGGCAAATACAGAAGATTCGGTGCCGTCGTAAGTTAAAATGATCTGCCCGGGCTCATCATATTTTTCGGGAACGAGCATCACCGGGCATTCTGCCTTTTTCAATACTTCTTCCAAGTAAAAATTAGGCTGTTCTTTTTGTACGTTCTCATAAAATAATTCACTGCTTACCAGCAACGCATCGGCAAAGCGTGTTTCTTCTATCAGGGAAGAAATGGCCATCAGGTCCGTATCCTTGTGTACCCTGTAATCAATCCCTTCCGATTCACAGACCCTGTTAAATAAACTGATGTTCTTATTAACTACTTCGTCCTCCTCATTTTTTTCCAGCCATTCCGGCATCAATGATATCCCTTCCAGGCCCGTATAAGCAAGCACCTTGGAGTAGTCAACGGGGCTAAGGAAAACACCGGCCAGCAGCACCCTTGTTTTTGCATTGATGCGCTTAACAAATTCAAATGCGCCTTGTGGAAAATGTTGCCCGTCAAGTGCAATTATTAGCTTTTTCATTTTAATTTATTTTGTGACAGTTAATCTACCTCAAACTATATACCAATAGTTCATGGGTACCCGACGCAAACAAAATGAAAAGGCCAGTGTTCTTTAGTTTTTTACGGGGATCCGCTTCAGGGTTTCCAGCAGGAAAGGCCAGTATTTCTGTACAGAACTGATCTGTACTTTTTCATCCGGGGAATGTGCACCCCGGATGTTCGGGCCGAAAGAGATCATCTGCATTGCAGGGTAATTGGTTCCTAAAATACCACATTCCAACCCTGCGTGCACGGCATTTACATGTGCATTGTCATTGTACATTTCTTTATACAGGTCACTCATTAATTTTACGATCGGTGATTCGGGCCTTGGGGTCCAGCCAGGATAACCGCCATTAAACTCAACTTTTACGCCTGCCAGTTCAAAACATGAACGGATAGCCTGGCCCAGATCCATCTTTTCACTATCAACCGAGCTGCGGCTTAAGCAAAGAATGCTGCAGGTTCCGTCTTTGACCAAAACCCGGGCTATATTATTTGAGGTTTGAACAAGCCCTTCGATCGCCGGGCTCATCCTGTAAATACCATTCGGGCATGCAACAATGCTGCGTAAAAATTTATATTGAAAGCCTGCTTCCAAAACAGTTGCCGGACCGGCAATATTTTCGATTCTAACAGCCAGGTTGGGATCTGTACTTTGGTATTCGTTCTTTAATACCTGCTCCTGCTCTTTTACAAATGATGTAAATGCGTTGCTGTTCGCTGAAGGCACAACAACATCAGCAAATGATTCTCTTGGAATGGCATTGCGCAAACCGCCGCCATCAATGCTGTTGACCCTTAACCCAAACTTTTCAGCAGCATTCAATAAAATGCGGTTCATTAATTTATTGGCATTGCCGCGACCCTTATAGATATCCATTCCTGAATGGCCACCGGTAAGGCCCTTAACAGTTACACGGTATGCATTTATTTCTGCTCCTGCTTTTTCAGTTTGATAATTTCCCGTTGCTGTTACATCCATGCCACCCGCACAACCGATGGTTAATTCATTATCATCTTCCGTATCAAGGTTCAATAAGATCTCCGCATTTAATAATCCTCCTTTTAACCCAAGGGCACCTGTCATACCGGTTTCTTCATCAATGGTAAAAAGCGCTTCCAATGGCGGGTGAAGAATACTGTCCGAAGCCAGTATCGTCATGATGGAAGCAACGCCTATCCCATTATCAGCACCAAGCGTTGTTCCCTTCGCTTTCACCCAGTCATCTTCCACTAACATATTGATGCCCTGTGTTGCAAAATCAAAATTGGTATCTGCATTTTTTTGATGCACCATATCCAAATGGCTTTGCAGGCAAACGGTAACTTTATTTTCCATACCGGAACTTGCCGGTTTTTTGATGATCACATTCCCGATCTCATCTTTGGTTGTTTCGAGTTTTAATTTCTTACCAAAGTCCATAATGAACCCGGTCACCTGTTCTTCTTTTTTTGATGCCCTTGGTATAGCATTCAGGTCAGCAAAATTTTTCCATAATTCATTTGGCGCTAGTTCTTCAACAGTTTTATTCATATAGTCGTGTTTACTTTATAAAATTAAGCGCATTATTTGTTTTATTGCTTAACAATATCCAGGGCCCTGATCTGCGACCTGTATGCTGAAGGCACCAGTATGGTTTTTATGAACCCGTCTAATTTTAATACCCTGCTGAATTTATACAAAGGAAGAATGAGGTGCAGCCATTTAACTTTTCCCAGGCCCAGCAATTCCTTTACTTTAGGCGGCACAACAAGCCTTTGCGATTCCAGTACCAGGGCATACCTGAAGCTTCCAAGGTGTTTTTTATATTGCTTGTACAGATCCAGGGTATAATGACTTTTTTGGAGATCTTCCTGCAACTGTTTGTCATGCATTACCATCCATTCGCTGTAATTCACCGGCAAACCTGTTAATCCCATTCTTGTTCCCATCCTGTAAAAAACATCGAAGAGGTCATTCTTTTCTTTTTCATTCAGCTTTCTTTCCAATAATTCAAAGGAAGCGATGGAATAATGTATGAGCATGAACAATACATCCCTGTAGGCCCAGTCGGGGATCTTTGCGGCACGGCTTTTTTCAACGCCCGAATGTATGGCGGTTATTTTATCAATTGCGGAATGAGCAGCGTTAAGTTCTGAAAAAACAATCAGTCTTGCATAGGTTACGGTGGAGAACAACCGGCCTATCGGATCAGCAGGAAGCTTACCCGTAAAGTATAACCAGTCAACAGCTTTATTGAGTGCAAACTCCGCAGCTGAGCCTGCAAATATAAAGAGGATGGTATCTGCCTTTCCCCAGATCTCTCTTACGATGGATCCCCGCTCAACAAAATATTCCGCTTCTGTATTCATGAAACAAAGTACGGCATTTACATCTTACCCATAAAAAAACCCACCCGTATACAAGGGCAATAGAAAACCGGCGGCTTTTTTACTCGGCATAAAATGCAGCCTCTCCCTTCTTATAGCGTATCATATTCCTGTATTTATCTTTTGCGATCTCATTTCCTTTAAAACGGGCTTTCTTTATTCCGAAAGCTGTTACCAGTTGTTTTGGTTTTTCCAAAAGGGCACTGTCAGCCTCCACATACAGGTCACCATAATTGATCACTACATTTTCTATCATCATCATCTTACTGGTGTCTTCGATCAGCCTTATGTATTTTGAATCGAATCTTTCCGGATCCTTATCAACAGCTTTATCTTTTACACCCGGGTTTTGCTGTCCACAGGCAACGATCCAGGTCAATGATATCATGGTCAGCATTAATTTCATAACATCATATTTAATTTGAGTAATAAAGTTATCATTTAAAAATTTCGTACAATTTGTTTTCCAGTGCATTTCCCCGCAGGTTCTTTGCAATGATGATCCCCTGCGGATCAATTAATATGTTCCGGGGTATGGAACTTATACCATAAGCTTTTGCTATTGCATTTTCGAATACCTGCAGGTCGCTAACCTGTGTCCATGGTAATTTGTCTGTTACGATCGCATTTGTCCACCTTGCTCTTTCACCATCAAGCGAAACACGCAGTATCTCCAGGCCCTTATTATTGTAAAGAGAAAACATTTTAATGAGCTGCGGGTTTTCCGCACGGCAGGGCACACACCATCCCGCCCAGAAATCCATACCTTCTTTTATATTAACATTCACCAGGTATTGCTTTGACTGGGAAAAAGCAGAACAGGTAATGAAATAAAGCGCTATAACCAAAACAAATACTTTCATGCACATCATATTAGGAATGGAAACTACTTACTTTCAACGATCTGCATAATTGCACCTGATGAACTGCGCATATTTCTTGACAAGATGATAAGTTGTTCAGGCTTTTGAGCTTCGCAGAATATTTCGTTCCTTTATTAAAACATCAATTGAAACCATGATAGAGACAGAACGGCTCTTAATAAGACCCCTTACCTACGACCAGATCATAAAATATATTAAGTGCGACAATTCCTTAGAAGAGGAATTAAATTTAAATCCAACATCCAGGACAATTTCTGCAGACCTGAAAGAAGCATTTGAACAAACCATTTTACCAAATGTTGCAGACCCGAATAAGAATTATTTGTATTCAACACTCTGGACAATCATTTCAAAGGCAGATAATAAAATGGTGGCGGACCTTTGTTTTGTAGGCGAACCGGATGAAGCCGGCCAGGTGGAGATCGGCTATGGCACTTATGAAGGGTCCAGGAAAAAGGGATACATGACAGAAGCGGTTGGGGCAATGGTTGAATGGGCAAAAGCGCAATCAAAGATCAGGTCAATATTTGCAGCAACAGAAAAAACAAATGATGCCTCTTTCTCTGTTCTTGAAAAAAATAATTTTCTTAAAATTGGGGAGACGGAGACTATGCTGAACTGGAAACTGGTACTGGTAAAACAAGTATAAAGATGCGAAGACAGATATCAAATACCAATATGCAGGGTTGAAGCTAAAAAGGCTTCTGATACCGCATCGTCAATCGAGATAAAAAATTGACGATCGCAATAAAAAAAGGATAACCTTTCGAATTGGAGGTTATCCTTTTTTTGTGGAGCTGCAGGGAATCGAACCCTGGTCCAAACATATTCGCCGTAAGCTTTCTACATGTTTATTTATGCATTGGTTGTCGGGAACCGGCAGGGGTATAACAAACCAACCGGATCCTTAGATGGATGGTCTTAAACAATGGTCACATCATTCCATTACAGCATCCCGTTTTGTTTTTGAGTCGGCGGAAGAACATGGTAACAGGACAACCTGTTCAACGGCCCTAATGGATGCTAATCTATCGATTAAGCAGCCATGGCATACTGAGTATTGCCATTTGAAATTTTCGTATTCTGATTAAAGTGCTAATTACGCAACGCACTACATGCTTACACTTACAAAGATCTATGCTGTCAAAACCGGTCAGCCCCGGGAATTAATGATCACAAAATTACTGAAACTAATCTATACTGTATTAAACAGGATAAGACCTGCCGGATCCGCCATTCAAATAATTTCGATCAAATCCTTTGCAGGTGTTGAAAAACTAGACTAATTTAGGTAAGCAGATTAAACCAAATTAAACCAAAACTGCGCACCTAAACGAATGAAAAAAATTTTACTATTCCTGTTTACAGGGGTACTGTTGTATTCCTGTATTTCCACCAAATCAAGAAAAGAAAGAGAAAGAGAAGAGAACGAGAAGTATGACAACCCCATGGTAAGAGACCAGCAGGCTGCCGACCTTATCAAAGACCCGGCACTGGGCTATGTACCTTATGATCGCCTGATGAAAGCAGTTGATCAGGCGATCGACATGAAGACGAACGGGCCTTTTCCTTCAACACCTGCCAGTATAACAGCCCCATTAGCCTGGCAGGAACGCGGTCCTGTCTACGACAGCGTAGGCCCGTCAAATGGTAATGGCCGCGGGGGTGGCACCGGCAGTACAGCAGGAGGCCATACTGCAGGCAGGATAAGAGCATTTTTATTGGATACATTAAATGACCCTACGGGTAATACCGCTTTTTGTGGCGGCGTTGCCGGCGGACTTTGGAAGTGTACGAATTTTCTTTCTACTGTCAACAACTGGGCGCCCATTGATGACCGCTTCGACAACCTTGCCATTTCATCAATTGGCCAGGATCCCACAAATCCTTCGATAATCTATTTTGCAACGGGTGAACCAACAGATAATGCTGACCGTGTAACGGGTGCCGGTGTTTGGAAGTCCACAAATAAAGGAACTTCATTTGCCTTCCTCCCCGGCACCGGAAGTTTTATGCGGGGCTTTAAAATAGGCTGCGACGCAGCCGGTAATGTTTATCTTGCCTGCCGCACACATACTACACCGGTTAATCAACCAAATGGACTTTTTCGTTCAACCAACGGAGGTACTACCTGGATAAATATCACGCCATCAGATCTGAATGTAAATTCAAATGCATCCTGCACAGATTTTGAATTTACTGCTTCAGGAAATTTAAATGCAATGTTTGGCTACAGGCCAACCGGTAATGTTGTGAATCATCGTTACACAAGCAGTCCTGCTACAGTAACTCCTGCCACATGGTCTGCAGGAGCAGGATTCAGAATTTCAAATGCTGCTGCTATAAGAACGGAAATGGGAGTAGCGGGAAACATATTATATGCTATTACTGTTAACCCGGCTTACAATACCGACAGTTGCTATAAATCAACAGATGGTGGTGTTAACTGGACAAAACAAAATACTACTATATTACCTGGAGGTCTTGGAAGCGGGCAGGGCTGGTATAATCTCAGTCTTGCTGTTAATCCATCCAATACTGATGAATTAATTTCCGGGGGACTGGATGCATATCGTTCTGTCAACAGCGGCACAACATGGACAAAGTTCACTAACTGGGTATCAACTGCTCCTTATGTTCATGCTGATCATCACTATGCTCAATATTGGATAACCGCCGGTCAAACCAGGATGATAATGGCAACAGACGGAGGCGTATTTTATTCTTCCAACAATGGCACCAACTTCAGTTCCAAGAACCAGAACCTGGGTATCAAACAATTTTATGCAGGCGCAATTCACCCGGCTGCAGGCTCACCTGTTCTATTAGCGGGTGCCCAGGATAATGGCACACACCAGTTAAGAAATCCCGGCTTAAGTTATTCATGGGAAGTAACGGGTGGTGACGGATGTATCGTTCATATCAACCAGCAAAATCCTTTGATACAGTTTGGAAGCTATGTTTACAATCAATACCGCAGAACAATAAATGGCGGAACAAGCTGGACCTCTGTGAACCTGTCGGGTTCACAGGGATTATTTGTAAATCCATTTGATCATGATGACGGTCAAAATATCATGTATTGCAGTAATGGCCCTCTTGGCCAGTTACGCAGGTGGGTCAATACACACAATTCAAATACGAACAGCGTAATTACGATCAGTAATATCGGTGCCACAACTTCTTTGACCGCATTAAAATTATCTCCCTTTACTGCCAACAGGGTTTTCCTTGGTACCAATACCGGTAAGGTTTATCGTTTGGAAAATGCTAATACGGTAACAACTGCAGATGCTAATGCAAATATTACGGAGATCAGCGCAGGGTTTCCTGTGGGCACGATCATTTGTGTAAATACCGGTACCGATGATAATAATATCATTGCAACCTATTCGAATTATGGTGTAAATAATGTTTGGGTAACTACAAATGGCGGAACAAGCTGGAGTGCCATTGATGGAAATTTACCGGATATGCCCGTTCGCTGGGCAATGTTCCAGCCGGGTTCAAACAGCAAGATATTTCTTGCTACAGAAGCGGGAATATTTACCACTACAGGTATAAGCGGTGCAGCTACGCAGTGGGTTCCGGAAACAACTTTCCCAACCGTAAGTACCTACATGCTTAAAATGAGGGCAAGCGACAGTACCATAGTAGCGGCAACGCATGGCCGAGGTTTATATACAGCTAAAATAGCAGCTTGTGTAAGCGGACAGGTGGATACTCAACCAAACAGCACTGCTGTTTGTGAAGGCACTAACGCAGTATTTACTGTTGCTGCTTCAGGAGGGATATTATCTTATCAGTGGCAGGTTAGTACAAATGGCGGCGTTAGTTATAATGATATCATCGGCGCCAATACAGCAACCCTTACCGTTGCTTCCCCTACTGCTGCAATGAATGGTAACAGGTACAGGGCTGTTATGATAACAGATTGTTCCGTATCATTAACCAGCAATGCTGCTATACTAACAATCAACCCGGCACCTGCAGTGAGTATATCTGCTGCGCCTTATACCAGGTTATTCCCCGGCTTAACTACTATTCTTTCCGCAATAACTTTACCGCCGGCTGCTTCTTATGCGTGGTTCAAGAACGGAACAGTTATACCCGGTGCCAACAGCGCTACCCTACCGGTGAATGTAGATGGCCTGGGTAACTATACCGTAAGGGTGACAGATGTGAATGGTTGTGTGAATACTTCTTCTATATTGTCTATTGCAGATTCTGCTTCAGGAAGAGTATTCATATACCCAAGTCCAAATAACGGCCGCTTCCAGGTGAGGTATTACAGCGCACCAAATAATGTATTGGTAAGAGGCGTATTTGTGTACAATGCGAAAGGGCAAAGGATACTCATGAAAGACTTTACCAATAACGTTCCCTATTCAAGGATGGATATTGACCTGAGGCCTTATTCAAAAGGAGTTTACTGGATCGAAGTGGTGGATGCAAATGCAAAACGACTGGCTATTGGAAGAACAGTGACACAATAAAGTTTAGGATCTATATAAGCATATCCCCCGGGCAAAAATTACCGGGGGATTTTGTTTTTATACAGCCTGGTAAATCTTTCAAAGTTGTCTTTTACCGCAACCCCTTCCCGGGCATTTTTTAGGGGAATAATTCCTGTTAAAGAAATGATAAAAAAGTAAAAAATATATATTACATTTGGTTAGCCCTTCTCTCAACTTACTAAACTGGTCAAGTGACCGCTTTCCAATTTTTGAAAAACCTGCGAAAGAATACCTCTAAACCTGTATCAGGTCATTCTAAAATCATACCCTGTTTATTACTTTATTGCTGCAAACGTGCATACTACATTGTAGTCAACATTGTCTTATAAAAAGTACAATATCTTTTAAAAAATACCCTGATCATCCAATGATCTGTTTGGATTATAAAAATTGGAATTTTAAATAACCTAAAAATCATTTTTATGAGAAAACTTTACATTTTTTTCCTGCTTCTGGCCTTTGGAGTTGCTGAAGCGCAACCAACTCATTATAATCATGCAGCTACTGCGGGAGGAACAACAAATGTTTTTCCTTTTAGTGCAAACCCGGGCCCCGGTAAAAGAGTACAATACGTTATAGCCCCAGGCGAATTCGGCCTGCCAACGCCTGTCCCGGCCGGAAATAATATAACCACGCTTTGGTTTTGGGCAAATGCCGCAGGCACAGGCACCTATACTAATCTCACGATTCGCATGGCGATGGTTTCTACTTCTACTTTTATAAGTACAGGTGCATGGTATACTGGACCGATGACAACAGTACTGGCACAAAACACCGCAGTTATGCCAAGTGGTGCAAATACCTGGGTCGCTATTCCGCTTACCACGCCATTTGCTTACGACCCTACGATGAATATTATCATTGAGGTTTTTCATTGCGGTTTTACAGGAACAGGTTTTGCTTTACGCCAGCTTCCCTATGGAGCTGCGCCAAATTTTAGAAGACAATACAGCGATGCCGCATCAGCTTGCGGTATTACGCCATTGGCAACAGGTGGCGATCTTAATCTTCCTGGTATAGGAATAACTGTAATCCCCGCCGGTTGTACAGCAAATACAACAGCAAACGGTACTGCCACCATCAATACAACCGGAGCAATTGTTACCATTTCTCCCTGCAATTTCGCCGGGGACTACTCTACCATCAATGGTGCAGCAAGTGGCCAAACGCTTAGCTTTACAAGCAGCGTTGCCACCGATTTTATTACGATACGATCCGGTACACCAAACGGCCCGGTTGTAACATCAGGCACTACGCCGCTTGTTTTTGCCAATACGTTTACCGGCACTCTTTATGCACATTGGAATACGCCGGGATGCGGCACACAGAACACATGTCGAACTACGACGGTGCAATGTACCACTTGTGGTTTACCACCTTGTTCGATCACACTTACTTCACCGCCCGGAAGCAATAACCAAACGGTTTGCAGCGGCTCACCGATCGCAAACATAACTTATGCTACCGTGACTGCCACAGGAGCCACATTTACAGGTTTACCTGCAGGTGTAACGGGTAACTGGGTTAACAACGTTGTAACGATAAGTGGTAATCCAACCACTAACGGTGTATATAATTATGCCGTAAACCTGGTTGGATGTGTAAGTCCAACGTCAGCCACCGGAACAATAACAAGAGTAGCCAGCGCACTCGGGCCGTTGGCAATAGTTGCAGTTCCGGGTACAACATTATGTGCGGGTGATCCGGCTTTATTAACCCTTCATGAAAGCGGTGGAACTTCTCCCAGGACAATAACACATTCAAGTTCAAATACAATAGCAGCCCTCAGTGGTGTTTCCTGTGGTACAGCAAGTGTTAATACCGCTATAAACAGCTTCTGGCGTGTTTACGACCTGAATGCGTTCCCAACAATAACAAGTAATTTCACGATCAACTCCGTCAACTTCGGAATTGAACAATTATCGGGAGGTACCCAGTTATTTACCGTAAGACTTTATACGCAAACAGGTGCGGCTTTCCCTGGTGGAACACGTACACAAATAGCTTCGCAAACATTTAATATCCCTGTTCAGAATCTTACGGTGTATACAGCAACATTTACTACACCACCTACCGTACCAAATACAGCAACGGTTGTTGTGGAGGTAGAGAAATCAGCGGTTGTTAACGGTCAGTTCTTCTGGCCCGGAGCTAATGCATTGCCGGAAACAGGTCCAAGCTATATCTCGGCTGCCGCCTGTGCTATCGTTACACCGGTAACTTTTGCATCGATCGGCTTCCCCAATACACATCTTGTTATGGAGCTTTCCGGAACAGTGTTAGGCATTGGTGCCGTGGTAACCGGTGGCACATTCTTATGGGCACCTGCGGCAGGTTTAAGTTCTACAACAACCAACCCTGTTGCTGCTTCGCCGGCAAACACCACAACTTATTCTGTAACGCATAATAACGGTTCCGGTTGTACAAGGTCAGCAAATATCACAATTAATGTGAACCAGCGGCCGGTTGTAACCGCTCACCCTGTTAATACTACGGCATGTGCAGGCTCTTCTGTTACCTTCAATGCAACAGGTACAGGAACGGGTGCTACATATCAATGGCAGGTAAGTACAAATGGCGGTGTGTCTTATACCAATCTTGCCAACGGAGCTCCTTATTCGGGAGTAACTACGCAAGCGCTTACCATTAGCCCGGTAACGGTGCTGATGAATAATAACCGGTATCGGCTTGTAGTAACCGGCATATGTCCTCCGGGTACACCTCCATTGAATGTATCTAATGGTGCTATCTTAACCGTTAATGGATTACCTGTTATAGTTATTACACCGGTAGGTCCGGTTTGCGGAGGCATTGCAGGTACTAGTGGAACTATGATAACTGCAGGTTCTACAGCACCTCCGATTCCGGGTTCAGTAACTGTAAATTCAGGTACGCTTGCCTTAGCCATTCCTGATGGTCCTGCAACATGGCCCCAGACTTCATTCCCTGGAGTTGCCACGAACATGACGGTTGCAGGTATTCCGGCAAATGCAACAATAACCGGTATGAGCGTTAAATTAAACTTAACCCATACTTATATTGCCGATATGGTAATAGTACTGAAAGCACCTAATGGCGCTGTCTTTAACCTGGACGCCAATATCAACAGGACAGGTGGTGCCGGTGCTAATTTCGTCAATACAATTATCAATTCAACAAGCGCCACTCCGCTTAGTGCGGGTGCACCTCCTTATACTGGTGCATTCCAGCCGGATGCTGCAGGACCTACTTATACTGCAGTTGGATTCACATTCCCCGGAGGCCCTACAACGCCTGCTGGTTATATACCAACGGTATCATCATTCAGTGGTCTGTATTCAACACCAAATGGTACCTGGTCACTGGGTATGTATGATTGGGGTGCCGGAGATCTGGGAACATTAACCAACTGGGAATTGGTAATTAATTATACCACACCGGGTGGTGCAGGTAGTCCGCTTACTTATACCTGGTCTCCTGCAGCCGGATTATATACAAATGCGATCGCTACAATACCATATGTGGCCAATGCCCCGGCAGATATTGTTTATGCTGCACCAACTGCAACAACGGTTTATACAGTTACAGGAACAGACGGACTTACAGGTTGTACCAATACGGGAACGATCACAGTGATCTATACCCCAACTGCACCGATAGTGGTACCGGCTTCGGCTTCTGTATGTTTGGGCGGAACCGCACAGCAATTGACCATCCAGGCCGCAACACCAATAAACCAAACGTTCGCTTCAGGACCTTTAACACTGGCTGTTCCAGATAATACAGCGAACGGTGTAAGTACTAATATCACTGTTTCCGGTATACCGGCAGCTGCTGTTATTTCAGCGATGTCTGTTACGCTTAATATGCCGCATACTTACCCGGCAGACATGATAATTAACCTGAGAGCGCCTAATGGCCAGATCCTTAAT
>Ga0193752_1000042_pt1 | contig 198261 bp, 173 predicted proteins | sample H1c1metaG_FD_144924 | JGI IMG/M metagenome (GOLD analysis project Ga0193752, IMG submission 144924) | Soil microbial communities from a riparian zone of the East river system, Colorado, United States - H1c1 | ecosystem: Environmental > Terrestrial > Soil > Riparian zone | place: USA: East...
CTCTTATTTGCATCAGCGCCCGTTAAACCAATGCTGTTACAATTAAGAGCCTGTAATTTTGCCACGATCTTTTTATTCAGCAACCCGCCATACACCATCGTCACCAAATCAATTGTTGCTTCGTCGGTAATACGTCTTCCGTTAACATAGTTCGGTTCTATTCCCAATTGTTTTCCTATGACCGATGCAATTTTTCCGCCGCCATGTACCAGTATTTTTTTTGCATCGACTGCTGCAAAATCTTTTAAGAATGATTGCTGCGATGCATCATCATCACGTACATTACCGCCAATTTTTATTACAAATAATTTTTCCATTAGCCAGTCTTTAATATCTCGCTTAATACGGCCTGTGCAGCCCATATCCTGTTGCCGGCCTGTTGCGTAACCAGGCTATTTGTACCATCAAGTATCTCATCGCTCAATTCCACGTTGCGGCGAACTGGTAAACAATGCATGACCTTTGCATTGTTGGTCGTCTTTAGTTTTTCATTCGTTAACATCCACGACTTATCATTGGAAAGTATCTTTCCATAATCGTTGTAGGCACTCCAGTTCTTTACATATACAAAGTCAGCATCTTTTAGCGCTTCATCCTGGTTTGTTGTTATAGTTGCGCCTTTTGTAAATGTCTCATCCAGTTCATATCCTTCGGGATGTGTTATCACAAGATCAGCTTCTCCCCAGGCATTCACCCATTGCGAAAAAGAATTGGCAACACACTGTGGCAAAGGCTTTACATGTGGGGCCCAGGTCAAAACAATTTTTGGTTTGCGGTTCTCTTTAAAATTTTCTTTTATGGTTACCAGGTCTGCAAGACTTTGCAATGGGTGTAGCGTTGCGCTTTCCAAACTCACAATGGGTACACCAGCATATTTAATGAACTGGCTGATCACTGTTTCGGCATAATCATCTGCCTTATTTTTTAAACCAGGGAAAGTACGGATGCATAAAATATCAAAGTACTGTCCGAGTGTTGGTGCAGCATCTTTAATGTGCTCTACTGTTGCACCGTCCATGACAGCCCCTTCTTCAAACTCCAGTGCCCATCCATCTTTATCCACATTAAGTACAATGGCTTTCATGCCCAGGTTCATGGCAGCTACCTGTGTGCTCAATCTTGTTCTTAAAGATGGATTGAGGAACAATAAGCCAATTCTTTTATCAGTACCTGTTTCACGATCCGTAAAAGGATTTGATTTGTAAGCCTGTGCCTTAGCTACCAGCGCATCAATATTCTCCACATCATTTGCAGAAATAAAATTGTACCCCCCCGCCCCTGAAGGGGAGCTTTTTAACAGACTAATATTTCCAGCTTTATTCATTTATGCATGTTTATAAACTACTAAGATAAAAACTCCCCAAAGTCCCCTTTAGGGGATTTAGGGGCTTAATTCTGTTTTAATTGCCTGTAAAAAAATATCAGCGTCTGCTTTGGTAATATTCAGTGCCGGCAACAGCCTGATCACATTGGGTTTTGCTTCTCCGGTAAATATCTTATGCTTAAATAATAAATTCTTTTTTACTTCATTGAACTCTTCCGGTAATTCTATACCGATTATCAATCCCCTCCCCCTTACTTCTTTTATATTGGGCAGCTTTTTTAATTCTGTGATAAGGTATTCACCAATAGCTTCGGCATTCTTCATCAGGTTCTCTTTATCCATTACTTCCAACACCGCCAAAGCAGCAGCACAGGCCAAATGATTTCCGCCAAAAGTGGTACCCAGCATAAAATGCTTAGGCTGAATTTTGGGTGCAATAGAAATGGCACCCACAGGAAATCCATTACCCATACCCTTCGCCATGGTATATATATCTGCATTCACCCCGGCAAAATCATGCGAATAGAATTTACCCGTTCTTCCATAACCACATTGTACACTGTCTGCAATAAACACAGCGTTATATTCATCACAAAGGCTCCTTATCTTTTGTAAAAAAGAAGCAGAAGCTACATTGATACCTCCAACACCCTGTATCCCTTCCACAATAACAGATGATATATGATTATGGTTGAATACAAGATCAAGCGCTACCTCATCGTTGAAATCAAGAAAGATAACATTGTCTGTTTCATTGACAGGCGCAATGATGTTTGGATTATCCGTTGCTGCCACAGCGAGTGATGTTCTGCCGTGAAATGATTTTTTAAATGCGATGATCTTTTTCCTCCCGTTGTAAAATGAAGCCAGCTTCAACGCGTTCTCATTGGCTTCCGCACCTGAATTGCACAGGAAAAGCTGGTAATCCTCTTTGCCGGAAAGTTTACCTAATTTTTCGGCCAGTTCTGCCTGCAAGGGAATTTTTATGGAGTTGGAATAGAATCCTACTTTGTGTAACTGCTCTTCGATACGGTTTATATAATGCGGGTTCGTATGACCTATTGAAATTACAGCATGTCCCCCGTAGAAATCCAGGTATCTTTCACCCTTATCATCCCATACATAAGAGCCTTTGGCTTTGGTGATAGTAATGTCATTAAGCGGATATACATCGAATAGTTTCATCTTTATTACACGAATTTTGAATTACACGAATTACACGAATTACACGAATTAAAAATAGCAAGCCTTTAATCTCAGCCCCTCTTTTTCATCCAGGCCAAACATTAAATTCATATTCTGAACCGCCTGCCCGCTTGCTCCCTTTAATAAATTATCTATGATAGAATGAATTACAAGTTTGTTGCCAACTTTTTCCAGTTGGATAAAACATTTATTTGTATTGACCACCTGTTTTAAAAAAATGGGCGCATCACTCAGCACAATAAAAGGATGGGCTGCATAATATTTTTTATACAATGCTTTTATTTCCGGCAGGCTTAATCCACATTTTACCTGGGAGCTGATGAATATTCCCCGTGTAAAATCTCCGCGCCAGGGAATAAAGTCAAGGTCAATTTTTGAGGATGGATCTAATTTGGATATCGACTGACCGATCTCGGCAAGATGCTGGTGCTACAGGGTTTTATAAGCCTGTATATTATTGGCCCTCCAGCTAAAATGAGATGTTGCATTCAATCCCTGCCCTGCGCCTGTTGAACCCGTTATTCCTGTAGTATGAACTTCTTTTAATAGCCCGGCCTTTGCCAATGGTAATAACCCTAATTGAATAGCTGTGGCAAAACAGCCAGGGTTGGCTATGTTATTTGCTTTTTTTATTTGTGCCTTATTCAGTTCCGGTAAGCCATAAATAAAATTTCTTTTTTCGAACGACTCTCCCAACCGAAAATCCTGGCTCAGGTCAATGATCTTTATTTTAGCATCAATTTTATTTTCTGAAAGAAATTTACGGGCTTCTCCATGTCCCAGGCATAAGAATAATGTATCGATATTATTATTTAGTTCCGATACAAATTTCATTTCTGTTTCTCCCTGCAGGTCCATATGTACGGTATGCAATGCTTTTCCCGCATTGCTTTTACTGTGCACAAAAATTATTTCAGCAGCAGGATGATTTAATAATATCCTTATCAATTCACCACCAGTATAACCTGCGCCACCAACTATCCCAGCCTTTATTTTACTTGCCATCTGCAGTTTGTTTAACAGAATGATAGATCATTGTTTGGTTACCGAATATCTTTGAAAAACCCCTTACATCTTCGCCGCTCCAGCCATTATTCATTTCACCGTACTTACCGAATTTATTGCTCATAAGATCGTATTCAGATTCTATGCCTGTCACCTGGAAGCGATACGGCATGAGATCAACAAAAACTTTTCCCGTTACATTTTGCTGTGAATTCTCAAAGAATGCTTCGATATCCCTCATCACCGGGTCAAGTATCTGCCCTTCGTGAAGCCAGTTGCCGTAAAATAATGCCAGTTGATCTTTCCAGTTCAGTTGCCATTTGGTAAGCACGTGTTTTTCCAATGCATGGTGGGCTTTTAAAATGATCATTGGTGCAGCGGCTTCAAAGCCAACACGGCCCTTAATACCGATGATGGTATCTCCAACATGAATATCCCTGCCAATGCCATACGGTCCTGAAAGTTCCTGTAACTTTTGAATGGCTTCGGCCGGGTGAGAAAATTTATTTCCGTCGATACCAACAAGTTCTCCTTTTATAAATTCCAGTTCCAGTTTTCTTAAAGCCGTTTCTGTAACTTTTGTCGGCCATGCATCTTCCGGTAACATCCCATTACTGTTCAATGTTTCTTTACCGCCCACACTTGTTCCCCACAAGCCTTTGTTTATAGAATACATTGACTTTTCAAAATTCATATCAACTCCCTTGCTCTTAAGATAGGCGATCTCTGCTTCCCTGCTTAACTTCAGGTCCCTGATGGGTGTGCAGATCTCAACGCCGGGGATCATGATATTAAAGATCATGTCAAAGCGAACCTGGTCGTTACCAGCACCTGTGCTGCCGTGGGCAACGATATCGGCGCCCAAATGCTTCACGTGTTCCGCAATGAACAATGCCTGGCTTAACCGCTCTGCGCTAACACTTAAAGGATAAGTATTATTCTTTAAAACATTACCGAATATCAAATACTTAATGATCTTATTGTAATAGCTATCGATCGCATTAACAGCGGTATGTGTTTTAACGCCAAGCTTGTATGCGTGCGTCTCCACGTTTTGTAATTCCTCATCTGTAAAACCACCCGTATTTACAATTACCGAATGCACTTCATATCCTTTTTCTTCTGTGAGCCATTTCACACAATAAGAAGTGTCTAAACCACCGCTAAAACCAAGTACAACTTTCTTACTCATCTTATACGATTTTAAAAATTAAAAAAATGACGCAGCAGGGTCTTTTGCATTCCTCCACCCTGCTTCTTTTGTAAGAACCTGATCAGTTTACTTTGTTTTAAACGCATGAAGCGCTCGTACAGCCTGGAGTGTTTTTTAAATTCTTCCTTTGTTTCTTCCGGTTCAAAATGATCAGCGGGGTCAAACAGCATGGCTGTGCACATACAGTTCTTTCTTTCCTTACTCATCAGTATATCATAGTTAACGCAGCTTTTGCAGCCAGCCCAAAATTGTTCATCATTTGTGAGCTCAGAATAAGTAACGGGCTCATAGCCCAGGTCAGAATTAATTTTCATTACAGCAAGACCTGTGGTCAATCCGAATATCTTTGAATCAGGATATTTTTCACGGCTCAGCTCAAAAATTCTTTTTTTGATATTTTTTGCAACACCCGTTTTTCTGAAAGCGGGAGAAACGATGAGACCGCTGTTGGCTACGAACTTGTTGTGTTCCCAAACTTCGATGTAGCAAAAACCTACCCATGTACCATCGTCGGTTATGGCGATAACAGCTTTGCCTTCCTGTATCTTCTGCTCTATGTACGCAGGAGAACGCCTGGCAATACCCGTGCCCCGGGCCTTTGCAGAAGCTTCCATCTCATCTGTGATGGTTTTTGCGTATTGGCTGTCAGTTGGTACTGCAACCCTGATGATAATATTACTGTTTTCCAATTTTTATAAATTGAAAGAGTGATCAATAAAAAATACTAAGGAAATTTTTTCGGAGATTTTTTCACTGACAGGGGCAGCTTTTAACTACTCGTCCTATCAGCATCCACGTCGGGATCGGGAAATAAAAGGGAACAGTCCTTCAACAGGATACAGCATTGCCAGGGAAGCAAATGTTATATTAGTGATATGTAATTTCGACTTGTTCAATTTCCTTTTTTTGTCTTTAGTAACGCAAAAGTATGCCATTTTGAAAAAAAAGGGCGAAAAATTATTTTACAGCTGAGAATACCGTTGAAGCTTCGGCATTATTAACAAAGCTTTTCAGTTCTTCTGCTATTTTACGGTCATTGCTTAGCCTAGGTACTTTATTCTGGCCACCTAATTTTCCAATGCTTTTCATATAATCAATGAAACCGTTCTTCTTTACCGGGGAGATCATTAACTGCTGCAGGATGTTTCCGCCAATCAGGTCATCATAATAAACATTTTTCTTACGCAGGTTATCGTCTACCTTTTTGGCAAAAGCATTTAAATCAGCAGGCATATTTTCAAATTCGATGAACCATTCATGGTAACTTTTACCTGCATCTGTAGCAATTTTTGGCGCTACGGTAAATTCGGTGATATGAATATTTTCTTCATTGGCAGCCTGTAATAAAGCCGCTTCCACTTCTTCGCTGATAACGTGCTCACCAAAAGCTGAAATAAAATGCTTTGTCCTTCCGCTTACTACTATACGATATGGATTGGTTGAAACAAATTTTATGGTATCGCCGATATTATATCCCCACAAGCCTGCATTGCTGTTAATGACCAGGGCATAGTTCTCGCCAACTTTTACATCCTTCAATGTTATTCGTGTGGGATTTTCAGTAAATATTTCGGCAGCAGGTACAAATTCAAAGAATATCCCGCTATTGGTGTTCAGTAATAATCCTTCGGCGTGCTGCGAATCCTGGAAAGCAAAAAAACCTTCGCTCGCCGGGAATAATTCTATACAATCAATTTTCCTGCCTATGCTTTCAAACAGCTTTGCTTTGTAGGGTTCAAAATTCACACCGCCCTGCACCATAACATTAAAATTGGGAAATAATTCTCCTACTTTCTTCCCGGTCTTTTCGGTCAGCCTGTCAAAATACATTTGCATCCAGGGGGGTATGCCGCTGATAAGCGTCATATCCTGGCTCATCGTTTCTTCTACGATCTTATCGAGTTTTTCTTCCCATTCATCAATACAGTTGGTGGTATAAGAAGGCATTTGGTTAGCCCTTAAATACTTGGGCACATGATGGTTTACAATCCCGCTCAGCCTGCCGGTAGGTATTCCGCCAACTCTTTCCAGCACCGGGGAACCGCTGAGGAAAATAAGTTTACCATCTGCAAATTTTGTATTGCCTGTTTCAGCCATATAACATAATAAAGCATTACGGGCTGTGTTGATGTGATTGGGAATTGAATCCTTGGTAATGGGAATATATTTTACCCCGCTGGTAGTACCGCTGGTCTTTGAGAAATAGATCGGCTGGCCTTTCCACAAAACATTGTGCGTACCTTCTTTTATTTTTTCGATATAGGGTTTGAATTCTTCATAGTCACGCAGCGGAACTTTTTTTACAAAGTCTTCATGTGTTTTGATGTTTGCAAAATCATGGTCTTTACCAAAAATTGTTTTTGCGCCAACCTTTACCAGGTGATTAAAAATGGATTGCTGGTCGGCCTAAGCAGTTTCCATTCCTTTTTTTATTTGCTTATATATATACCCGGCAAAAGGTTTTGCCAGTAGTGATTTGATCTTCATACTAATGTTTCAGCCATTCAGTCAACAAACTTACGTTGTTTTTATGTTTGTAAAAAGCCAAGATTTTTAAACGGGAACTCATTTACAATCGCATGACCAATCCCTGTCAAGATCGATGACGGTTACCACCACCAATGCATCATTTTTTGGAGCGAATACGATCCGTACCCGTTGCTTGTCATGGGTAATGCCTTCAACCGGAAATGACTTACCCTTTTCATCCTTTTCGATCCTGCTGGTATTTATTTCCCCTTTTTCCAGTATCTCCTTCACTTCAGACTCGTCAATATGCCTGCACTCCATACGACACCTGGCGTGCTTACTGTATATTATATGAGTGGCATTGCGGTTAAATCCATCGACTGTATTTTGCTGCTCATTACCCGGAAGAACCGCCGGAACGGTTATTTTGCTGTCTGTTTGCTCAATTGACGGCTTTACAGGTGCGGAGCCACGCTGGTTCTTTTTGATGTACCACAATAATAAAGCCGCAGCCAGCAATAGTATATAGGGGAGATATTTTTTTAACATGCCGCAAATTAAAACAATTGATCTGTTAAAACATGGTAATCCATGATGCATCCGTTGCTTTTCGTTAATTTTGCCATCAATGAACAAAACCGTTGCATTACATACACTGGGCTGCAAGCTTAATTTCTCGGAGACCTCCACTATCGGCAGGTTGCTGGAGAATGATGGGTTTGAAAAAAAGAACTTTGATGAAGTTGCTGATGTGTATGTGATCAATACCTGTTCGGTTACTGAAAATGCAGATAAGGAATGCAGGATGCTGGTACGCCGTATCCGGCGTAAGGCACCCGAAGCCATGGTGGTAATTACAGGTTGCTATGCACAGTTGAAGCCGAAAGAAATTGCTTCCATCCCGGGTGTTGACCTGGTATTGGGTGCTGCAGAAAAATTCAATATTGCTGGCCATTTAAAGGAGATCACCAAGGGCGACAGCGCAAAGATCTGTAGTTGTGATATTGAGGATGTAAATGAATTCACTGCATCTCATTCCCTTAATGACCGCACCAGGATATTTTTAAAAGTGCAGGACGGATGTGACTACAATTGCTCTTTTTGTACTATCCCGCTGGCAAGAGGTAAAAGCCGGAGCGACAGTATTAATAATGTTATAGAAAATGTGAAAAAAATAGCCGCTCAGGGAGCCAAAGAAGTTGTGCTGACGGGGATCAATTTAGGCGACTTTGGCAAAGGATACACAGGTGGAAAGAAGAATGAAGAGAATTTCTTTGACCTCATTAAAGAACTGGATGAAGTTGAGGCGATTGAACGTTACCGCATCTCATCGATAGAACCCAATTTACTCAGCAACGAGATCATTGAATTTGTGAGCAACAGCAAAAAATTCATGCCTCATTTCCATATTCCTTTACAAAGTGGCAGTAATAAAATACTAGGATCGATGAGGAGACGTTATAAAAGGGAATTATATGCAGAAAGGGTCGGGCTGATCAAAACACTGATGCCCCATTGCTGTATTGGTGTGGATGTGATCGTTGGTTTCCCGGGCGAAACAGATGCAGACTTTATGGAAACTTTTGATTTCCTGCATCAACTGGATATATCGTATTTGCATGTATTTACTTATTCGGAAAGAACAAATACACTTGCAGCCGGTATGAAGCCTGTTGTTCCGGTTAATGTAAGGCACGAAAGGAATAAATTATTGAGGAACCTTAGCTACCAGAAAATGCAATACTTCAATAACGGGCATATTGGTGAAACAAGAAAGGTATTATTTGAAACACAGAACAGGAATGGTATGCTGGAAGGTTATACCGACAACTATATTAAAATAACGATCCCGTACAAAGCAGAATGGGAAAACAAGATAACAGAATGGAAAATATAAACGATCAGCAACTAAACAAATACCAGGTCACTGTTCATTTTGATATGGACGATGATTTTATGACATTCGTTCCCCCTCACCGTGTTTATATTAACAGCCTGATCGAAAAGAATATCATTGATTATTACACCGTAAGCATGGAAAGCCAGCGAAGCTGGATGGTATTTAATGCTGCAGACAAAAATGAAGTGGAACATTACCTCAGCAAATCACCCCTTTATAAATACTGGACCGTGGAGATCGATGAATTATTTGTATACGACGGACAATCTTACCGCCTGCCGGCATTACAATTGAATTAAAAAACAAGATCCACCAATTTTTCGGGTTCATTTATTTCCAGCAGCGGAATATTTATTATGATAGTACAGCCTTTGCCTGGTGTTGAATGTATCTCAAATTTCCCGGAAAATAATTCTGCCCGCCTTTTCATATTTGCGAGGCCGATCCCTTCCTTAACAGTACCTATATCAAATCCGATCCCATTATCTGAGATCTTCATTTTAAGTTCTTTTTTATAAATGAGCACATCAACTTCGATGCGGGTAGCGTTAGCATATTTCAGAATATTCCTTAACTGCTCCTGCAGTATCCTGTAAACATTTAACTGGATATCCAGGCTGACCGGGTATTTCAATACTTCATCATCGAAATGCAGCAAAACTTTATGATCTTCTTCAAGATTAAAGGTTGTAAACAATCTTCTGAATGCTTCCTCCAGGTTTGAGTCATCAAAAAATGCAGGTGCAAGCCGGTGCGACAGGTTTCTAATTTCATCCAGTGCCATCCTTATATGCTCTTTACTTTGATCAAATAAGTTCATTTTTTCAGGCGTTATTGATTTTTTGAGCAGACCAAGACTGATCTGGCTTGCGGCCAGTAGCTGGCATACATTATCATGTAATTCTCCGCCTATTTCGTAACGTTCATCTTCCTGGGTTTTAATGATGGCCTTGGTAATTTTATTTTCATATTGATTCTTTTCTGTTACATCAATAACTATTCCTGATCTGAATTTTTTATTATTTATCGATATTGCTGTGCTGGAGATCTCCACTTCAATGATCTCGCCGCTTTTTTTGCGGTGCCTGGTTAAATTTTTATAAACCCAGTTTTGCGTATTGTCAGTTCGGAGATCCACTATTGCTTCTGGGATATCCTCTTCCAGTTTGATATCCATGAGCGTTATATTCAGAAACTCTTCTTCAGTGTAGCCGTAAAGCAGTACAGCAGCTTTATTAACCTGCACAAATCTGAATGTTTCTACATCAAGAACCCACATTGGTTGGGGGCTCAGGTTGAAGAGATCGCTATATTGTTTTTGTGATCTTTCAAGTTCGTAAACAGCTTTCTTTCTTTCTATAGCGTAAATAATGCTTTTGTAAAGCATCTCAGCATTCAGATCATCCTTCAGCAAATAATCAGAAATTCCCTCAGCAACTGATTTGATACTAAATTCAATATCTGCGTATCCTGTTAAAATGATAACAGGACAGCACAATGATGTGATCTGCAGGATCTCTGTAACCAGTTGCCGGCCGCTTTTATCAGGTAAGCTAAGATCTAATAAAATGATATCAAAAACGGCACCTGAAGTTAAAATATCAAATGCCTGTTTATAATTAATTGCGTGGGTAATAACAGGCTTTAAAACCTGGTCTGTTAAAAGATCATTTACTATAACAAAATCACCGGAATTATCTTCAATCACCAAAATGCGGTAATCCTTTTTATCTTTTGTCATGGTTATCTTTTTTTGTAGGTAACTTGACAATGGATATCCAGAAGTTTTCGATGGTTGCAATAACCCCGATAAACTCATTCACATCTACCGGCTTTGTTATAAAGCAGTTGGCGTAATTATTATAGGACAGGTCTATATCCTTTGGTGAAGAAGAAGTGGTAAGCATGATCACAGGAATATGTTTTAAAGTTTCATTCCCTTTTATATATCGTAAAACTTCATGCCCGTTTTTTTTAGGCAGGTTTACATCAAGCAACAGCATGTCAGGCATGTCTGCGTTGGAATATTTACCTTCCTTATTCAGGAAATCCATCGCTTCTTTTCCGTCTCTCACTATTGTCAGTTTCGTAAGAATTTTAGCTTCTTCAAAAGCTTCTTTGGTAAGCAGGATATCGCCTTCGTTGTCTTCAACCAGTAAGATATGAATCTGTATCATGTTTTTTATTTTTCAATACTGAAATAAAATGTACTTCCGTTCCCTTCCTGCGAATCAACCCGGATAATACCTCCGTGTTGCTCTACTACTTTTTTGCAAACCGCTAAACCAATTCCGGATCCGGGGTAAGTATCCTGTGCATGTAAACGGCTGAAGATCTCAAATATCTTTTCAGATTTATCTTTTTCGATCCCAATACCATTGTCTTCCACGCTGATCAGCCAACTGTCTTCCTGCTCTATTGAAGCGATCCGGATCACGGGATCCGTTTCTTTTTTCCGGAACTTGATAGCATTACTCAATAAATTTTGGAGCAGGCGGCTCATATCTCCCCTGAAAGCAGGTATTACCGGCAGCGCGGTTTCTACAATTATTTCTGCTTTACTTTCATCAATAAGCTTAAAAATATTTTGCTTCACTTCGGTTAAGATCTCTTCCAGGCTGACCAATTCTCTAATAGCATCCCCGCGGCCGGTACGGGACAGTTCCAGCAGATCACTGATCATTATTTGCATTCTTTTTCCGCCGTCAACTGCAAAATTGATATAGGTATGCGCTCTTTCATCAAGCTGATCGCCATATTTATTCTTAAGCATTCCCATAAAACTGGTAACCATGCGTATGGGCTCCTGTAGATCATGCGAAGCCACATAAGCAAACTGCTCCAGCTCATTGTTTTTTTGCTGTACCAGGTTAAGTGCCTGTTGAAGCGATTGCTGCTGTATGCTTAATGCTTCTTTAAGTTGTTTTTCCTTATCCAGGATTTCCTGCAGGCCTTTAAAAAGCCTGGGTACTAAAGCCGACAGCAGAAAACCAAGGAAGATGAGGTTGGAAGAAACGGCTACCCATTCTGCTGTGGATTCTATATTGCGTTTGGGCCATGGAATAATATCCAGGAATATACCGGCAGCAAACAAAACACAAATGCAGGTTATCACCCATGCGGGCCAATAAGTATATTTGGTTGGGAAAATAAGCAGACTAAAAGTACATGCTGCCAGGAGGTATAATAATCCTGGCCCCGCTAAACCCAGGTAAATCAACAGGGCACAACTCAGTACAGTCAGAAAACTGAAGAAGATGATCTTGCGCACACGCACGCTAATGCCAGGCATAAATGCAACCAGCAGGATACTTGCCACGGTTAAAATGTCTACCACTGCCAAAATATACTGGCCGGTAACAATACAAAAATAAATGCCGGGCAGCAAGGCTATCAAACAAAAGGGAAGCAGGTAAACAATAGTGCCCGCAAACAGGTTATTTCGCCAATAGTCAATATCCTTCACACCGCTGGAACCGGCACAATTGCGGCTGATCCTGCTGCTGTATATATTCCAGGCTTTCATATTGCTATTGCTTTAGGAATGGTGAAATAAAATGTACTTCCTTTGCCTTCTTCCGATTCCAGCCATATTTTTCCGCCATGGTTTTCGATGATCTTTTTGGTGATAGCCAGGCCCATACCGGTTCCGGAGAACTCATTTTTATTGTGAAGCCTCTGGAAAATGATAAAGATCTTATCGAAGTATTCCTGCTCAATACCGATACCATTATCATTCACTGCAAACTGCCAATGATCTTTTAGCGCTGTACAGGTAATATTGATCCTCGTTGCCTGTTCCTTCTTTGTATATTTTAATGCGTTACTTATAAGGTTTTGAAAGACCTGCCGCATAGGGGATCTGTAGCCGGGAATAATGGGAAGCGGGTTAGAAATAATTATTGCTTTTTTTTCCAGTACCTGTTTTCTGAACAATATCTGTATCTCCTCAACCAACTCGTTCAGGTCAATATTTTCCTGCATATCTTCTGTTCTGCCAACTCTTGAAAATTCAAGCAGGTCAAGGATGATCTGGCGCATCCGTTTGGCCCCGTCCACTGCAAATTCAATATACTGCTTACCCTTATCATCAATAACCGTTGCATACTTTTTCTGCAATTGTGTGAGAAAACTGGTCACCATGCGCAGGGGTTCCTGCAGGTCATGGGAAGCAACATAGGCAAACTGTTCCAGGTCTGCATTGGATATAGCAAGCTCTTTTGTTTGCTTCTGAAGATTTTCGTTTAGTTCGATTATATGGATATCTGAGTGCTTTCGTTTTGTAACGTCCTTAAAGTAAACTGACAAGCCGCTGTCAGAAGGATAGGCACTGATCTCAAACCATTTATTTAAAACCTGATAATAGTCTTCAAAATGAATCATTCGCCGGGTTTTAACAGCTTCGTGATATTTTATATAAGATTCAGAATCAATACTATCCCTGAATACATCCCATAAGTTACGGGCCAGTATTTCATTTTTGGACACCCCCAGCATACTTTCTGCATGATTGTTCCAGTAAGTGACTATCCAGTTATCATCGACTGCAAAGAATGCATCTCCAATACTTTCAAGAATACTGTTTTTTTCTTCCAGTACTTCTTTTACGCCAAGTTCAGCTCTTTTTCGTATATCAATATCCTGGAAGCTTCCGTTAATGCTTACAGCTTTACCATTTAGAAATTCTGCTTCACCAATGGATCTTATCCACTTTTCATTTCCTTTAACTGTTATAATTTGTAGTTCTATATCCCAGGAACTTCCATTTTCGATAGCGTCCTTCACTTTTTTAGCGATCAGGTCCCTGCTTTCCCCCTCTTTATAAAAACTAATGCTATTTTGCAGATCCGGAATATAACCATGTTCAACTTCGTGGATCTCTTTTGTAATATCAGACCAATAAACGCTGTTCTTTACCAGATCAACTTCCCAACTCCCGATACGGGCCAGGCTATTGGTTTTATTCAGCAGGTTTTCAAGTTCTTTTTTCCCGGTTACATCACGGAAATTATCTACAATACCCTGTATAGAAGGGTCGTGAAGCAAATTGGTCACTGTGCCTTCAAGCCAGCGCCAGGTGCCATCCTTATGAATCATCCTGCTGGGATGTACAGGTACTGGTATTCCCGGGTTCATCATCACCTGCTCCCATATTTCTATTGCCCATACTATATCATCAGGATGGAACATGGAAAACAGGTCAAGCTGCAATGCTTCAACTTCGGTGTATCCCAATACTTTTTCAAGCGTGGGAGAAGCGTAAACAGGCTTTCCTTCAGCCGATAAAATAACTACCGCATCAGCGCCATTTTCCACGAGGGCCCTATAACGTTTTTCCTGGATGCTGAGTAATTGCTCTGCTTTTTTTCTTTCCGAAATATCACGGGAATGACAGGCAGTTCCGATAATCTCAGTACCGTTGAGAATAGGATAATAAGATATCTCCGACCAGGATTCAACCGGGGTTTCGATATGTTCCACTTCTGTAAAAGCTTCTCCTGAAAGTGCCCGGTCATAAGATATTTTAAACCGGCCATGCTGATCAGCGGATAATACAACAGAAAAAATGTCGTCTCCCTTTGCAAGCTCTTTTCCCGAAACAAACCTGATGAGATCGAAAAATGGTTGATTGAAAGTGATCAGCCTGCAGTTTTTATCAACGCTCCACATCAGGTCGCTTGTATTATTAATTAAAGCATTTAAATTATTACGGTCAAACTCACTTTGCTGCTCTGTTATTTTTCTTTCAGCTATATCATGCCCAAACACAATAAATCTTCCGTCTGCCAGTATCCTCCCGCTCATTTCAACGTCAATGAGCGTCCCGTCCTTGCTTTTAAATCTCCGTTCGTTCCTGATAACTTTTCCTGATCTTAATTCGTCAATTTTAAAAGGGTTTGCTAAAAGATCTTCGGGAAGAAACAGTTCATTTACGGAAAGCTGCAAAAATTCTGCTTTTGAATAGCCCAGCATCTGGCAGCCATAGGGATTGATATCTATAATTTTCATGGATGCATCAGCAATGCAAATAGCATCGGTTGCCTGCTCAATGATGGAACGGTAGCGTAGCTCACTCTCTTTTATTTTTTCTTCATCATTTTTCTGTTCTGTTACATCTTTAAAATAAACAGACAGCCCATTGTCAGATGCAAAAGCACTTACAGCAAACCATTTATTACTTAGTGTTGAAAATGCTTCGAAACGGACAGTGTTATGATCCCGGATGGCTTTTTGATAATTATCATAAAAAATGTTATTATCGTGACCATCAAATACCTCGTGTAAATTTTTACCAATAACGTCTTCTTTTTTTTTGCCGAGCAGTTTTTCCGCTTTTTTATTCCAATAGGTTACCAGTGAATTTTTATCTGTTGCAAAAAAACCATCATCAATACTTTCCAGTACCAGATTCTTTTCAGTATAAGCTTTATTTATCGCTGCTTCATTTTTTTTGCGTTCCGTTACATCCTGCATTGTTCCATACAAACCGACCACTTTTCCATTTTCATCAAACTCAGGTTTGCTTTCAGAATAAATATGCCTTACAGTTCCATCTTTAAGAATGATACGATGGTGATAGGACGTATCCATTAAAGACTCCCTGGCTTCCTTTATAGTTTGTAAAACCTCATCGATATCATCGGGATCAACTAATGAGGACCATGTTTTAAACGATAACCTGTTTTGATCCGGCGGAAATCCGAAGATCCTGGAACCTTCCACCGATAACCTGAATGCATTATCATCAAAATTTAATTCCCAGCTTCCAAGCTGGGCCACCTGTTGCGCCCTGGCAAGCAGGCTTTCGCTAAGTGCCAGTTCTTTTTTTGTACTGCTTTTTTCCTTTTGCTCTTTTGCTTCTCTTAACGCCCGGACCAGTTTGGTATTTAAAGTGAACAGTTTATCTTTCAGTACAAAATCAGTTACGCCATTTTTGATAAGCTCAATGGAATTTTCTTCCCCTATGGTTCCGGATACCAGGATAAAGGGAGTTTCAGGAGCCTCCTCCTCCCTGATCTTAAAAGCTGTTGGTCCGTCGAATGAAGGGAAGCTGTAATCACAAAATATGATATCCGGAGTAAAATTTTTAAGTGTCTTTCTATACTCTGCTTCATTTTGAGCAAATTCAGCAATGTAATCAATCCCTCCTCTTTTCAGTTCATTTTGGATCAATAGCAGGTCATGTATATCATGCTCAGCAATTAAAATTTTCATTTTCATGGGTATAATTATTGTTTATCGATGGTACCGTCGTTCTTAATTATATATGATGTGCCGCTCAACTACGCCTGCGCATGACTAAATAGCCCTGGCCTGGATATCCAGGCACAAGGCAACTGTCAGTTCATATCCCCTTCCGGGACTTGATACAATAGCAACTCTGCCGTCATATAATTCTGCTCTTGTTTTGATATTTATGATACCTACGCCGCCATTTTCCTTTAACAGATCACAACCTTCACCATTATCAGAGATCCACAGTATGATTTCATTTCCTACCCTGCTCAGGCGGATACGTGCCCATGTTTTTCTTTCTCGATATTTTGAAAACCCAATTCTTTATTGGCGATGATCAGTTCTGCAGCACGTTTTTCTTTCTCATTATTTTGGAAAATAAGTTCATGGTTGGCAATGATCAGCTCGGCTGCCCGCTTTTCTTTCTCTTCATTTTGAAAAGCAAGTTCTTTATTGGCAATCACCAATTCAGCAGCTCGTTTTTCTTTCTCGCGGTTTTCAAATGCGAGTTCTTTATTCACACGTACAAATTCTGCATCGGATTTCTTCCTGGAACTGATATCCCGGGCAATTTTGGAAACACCTATGATAACGCCTGCACTGTCCTTAAGGGGAGATACTGTGAGGGAAACATAAAATTGGTCACCATTTTTTTTAATGCGCACGGTTTCAAAATGCGCTATAGTTTCGTTATTGTGTATTCTTTCCAGGATGGTCTTTTCTTCACTCAAAAATTCGGGCGGTATGAGCATAGAAACAGGTTTGCCTACGGCCTGGGCTGCCGTGTAACCAAACATTCTTTCACTTCCCCTGTTCCAGCTGGTTATTATTCCATCCAGTGATTTGCTGATAATGGCATCATCCGACGATTCCACAATGGCTGCCAGGTACTCAACATAGGCATCATTTTTTTTACCTGCGCTGTATTCAAGAATAGCCGGGATATTTATTGGATTGGCCGCATTGTTCTGTAAGGGATGTGTTTTGTCAGGTGAGATCAATTCACCTGATATTTTTTTTAGTTCCATAGTTGGGTCGCATAAAAATTCTTTTGTTCAGAAAATCAGCTATACCTTTCTTTTTTCAGTATTTACTCCACAATAAATCCTGGAGTAATACTACCTGTTCCTTAACCGTCAAACCCTTGTAGCCGGGTTTCCCGGATCATCCTTAAAAAATTAGATACTTTGCTATCGAGGTCGCTTCCTGGTTCCAAACGGCAATGAGGAGTCAATATGGGCATTGTATTAAGTTAATGCAATGCATTCCGTAAATGAAGAAAAATTGGTGTTTTGGTAATCCGTTGCACACAAGGTAGGGTATTAAAACAACACGACTTGTTATAATTATTACAAGGGGTAAACCGTACCGGTATTCCTTATACAACTATCCGATTGCGGAAGCCCGAAATAGCTTTAAAAAGGCCTGTTATTAACCCAAAAAATTGAAATTTGCCTTTTTTTTGTTTCAATTCCATCATACCCTTATCTTTGCCGTCCAAAATTAATGGGAGCATAGCTCAGTTGGTTTAGAGCATCTGCCTTACAAGCAGAGGGTCCGCGGTTCGAACCCGTGTGCTCCCACAAAAAACCTCACATTCATGTGAGGTTTTTTTATTGTGATCATAATGATTTGTAGCCTCGTTTCAATTACTTAAGGTCGTTTATATAAACCTTCAATGACTTTTCAATGCTGTTATATTCCTGCGCTGCTATTTCCAAAAAAGAGTTCATTTCGCCGTTGATCGTGCCCTTTTTTCCAATAGCTTCGATCTCTTCCAGCATCGTTATTAATTTTTCTGCCTGTATTACCCCTGCGCTCCCTTTGAGCTTATGAGCTTTTTTACAAACAGTATCCGTTTTGCCTTCCTGTGCTGCCTGCTTCATTCCTTTTATATCGGCAGGCATTTCATTTAATAAAACGGTAAGTACTTCCAGCAAATACTCATTATCCTCCATTTCCTCCAGCATACTCAGGTCATAAAAATTTTTTGGTACTGCAAGGGTAAATCTCTGTGGTTGTGTTTCTAAATTTTTCATATTTGTGTTTTCAGGGTTCGTTTTTTTATCAGGCTCTTTTATCAGCGGATCTTTCTTTAATGATGTTAGACCATTTGGCAAGCGTGCTCACCAATTCCTCCAGCTTAACCGGTTTACTTAAAAAGTCATCCATACCCGCCTTTAGACATTCATCTCTATCTTCCTTCATGGCATTCGCGGTCATCGCAATAATGATGGGTTGTATTTCCATGTTCTTTCTTATGATCCGCGTAGCTTCCTGCCCGTCTATTTCCGGCATTTGAACATCCATCAGGATCAGGTCGTATTGCTGTTCCTCCATCATCTCAATGACCATCCTTCCATTTTCTGCAAGGGCAGCATCAAAGCCAAGCTTACTTAATATCTTAAGCGTTAATTTCTGGTTCACCAGGTTGTCTTCGGCTACGAGTATTTTTAAAGGATGTTCTTTTACGAAATCCAAAGAAAGCTTTTGCTTAACCGGTTGTATTTCATTTACCGGTTTCGACCTGCCCCTTAACTCATTAATGATAAGTTTACAAAGCATTTCCTGTTTTATGGGTTTTGCTAATATTGATTTAAATAAACCTGCATATCTCTTATTGCGGTCATCACCTACTGAACTTAGCAGTATGATCGGCAGATCAGGATTATTTTTTTGTACCTGTATTGCCAATTCGCAACCATCCATATCAGGCATTTGCATATCAGTTAACAACAAATCAAAGTGCATTCCCCTTTCCATTATTTCCAGTGCTTCGGCACCGCTGCTGGCAAGCGTGGGTATAAGCTTCCATATTTCCAACTGATTTTTGAGGATGCAGCGGTTGGTTAAATTATCATCCACGACCAATACCCGCTTTCCTTCTATAGCTGCTATGTGATTGGTTACATAAGTACGCAGTGTTTGTGAGCTGGCTGATGAAAGCATGGTGAATGTAAATGTTGTGCCTTCATTCTCCTTACTATTTACATCAATGGTTCCTCCCATCAATGCCACAAGTTTTTCAGAGATGACCAGGCCAAGACCTGTACCTCCATATTTACGGCTGGTAGAAGAATCCACCTGTGAGAAGGCTTTGAACAAACGCTCCATTTTATCATCAGGGATACCTATGCCGGTATCACGCACTTCAAACTGCAGTTCAATTTGTCCGTCAGCTTTTGTATTGATCAAATGCACACCTACAAATATTTCCCCCTCCTCTGTAAATTTAATGGCATTACTTACCAGGTTTATTAATACCTGCCGAAGTCTTAAACTATCGCCGATGATCTGTGAAGGTACATTGTAGTCTATTTCATACACCAGGTCAAGCCCCATTTTACCGGCTTTACCTGCAAATACATCCAGTACTTCTTCAATGCAGGTACGCAGATCGAAATCCTTGTGTTCCAGTTCCATATTACCGGATTCTATTTTAGAAAAATCAAGGATATCATTTATCACTTTCAGCAAAGCTTCCCCGGAGGTGGTGATGGTTCTTGCATAATCCTGCTGCTCGGGGGTAAGCTGGGTTTCGTTTAAAAGAGAAGCCATGCCAATTACACCATTCATTGGCGTACGTATCTCATGACTCATTGTAGCCAGGAATACGCTTTTTGCATTATTGGCTTCATCAGCTTCACGCCTCGCCTGTTCGGCATTTCTATACGCTACCTGCAATGCTTCTTCATTCAATATTCTTTCCTTGTGTATTTGCGCTTCCCGCTCGAGTCTTCCCATTTCCCTGGTTTGTTCAACCTGGATCTTACTGTATTTTTTTAAAAGGTATGCCCATAGACCGCAGGTAAAAAATATTATTGCTGCAAGTACAATGTGTATGATAAAAGTTTGCAGTTCAAGTGTATTGAGCTGGGTAAAATATACCCCTTCCACTCCTGAATTTTGCAGGTAACCCAACCCGGCATGATGAACCAAAACAACTATCACCAGGGGAAGCTGTAGTTTCCAGTTTTGATAAGTTATGAGTATGGCACTTGCTATAAATGCAATAAAATGCATTTCAAAAAGGCCATGCATCTGGTAAATGCCCTGGGCCATAAAAATGGCCAATACCACACTTAAAACATACTGGTACAAATTTGAGCCGGGCATCGCTATTTTAGTAAAGTAGTATGCAAAAAGTGAAAAGCCGCCGACACCAAATGCTATTAACCAGGTATCATAAACAGGAGCAAGCAGTAATCCGCAAATAAAAAAACAGATGAGGAAGTAATTCATCAATTTATCTGAGCGTTCTTTTACCTGCTGGGCAAATGACTTTGTATCAAGTTTTATTGCCGGGGGGTTATTTTCCATTTTGATATTGTATTTAGGCTTATTGGTTATTTTGTACAGACGGGTAAAGAGCAGCCGTAGGCGGTGAGTGCAAATTTGCTAAACGCCGGCTCGTTTTTACTTGCCAGCAAAGAATCGATCGCCATTTGTGCATAATTACTTTTCTGATCGGTACAGTAACGGCTTCTGTTATAATTCCCTCTGTAATAAAGAGACTGGTCAGTATTAAGCAACACCGCCTGTGGTGTTGAATACACCCCACAAGTGCTGGCAAGGGCTGTATCAAATAAAACCGGCATACTTAGACCATATTTCTTACGGATGCCTGCCTCAGTATAATCTTTGTTACTTGTCATTACCACTACAGCAAAGTTTATTTCACCTGCATAAGTGGTTGCCAGTGTTTTAAAGTGTGGCATGTTAAACTTTGAACAAGGGCAATCGGGATTAAAGAAATGCATGAAAACCGGCTTGTTCTCCATCTGCCTGATCTTTGATGAAACAGAGGAAATATCTATATGTTCTTTTGCTTTTACAATCTTGTATTGTACAGGTATCGGCGTGGGTAGGTTGTATTGCCATTCGCTGTACCAGAATAAGGCGCAGATACAGCCAAATACCATTAACAATATACTTACAGCTATTATTCTTTTCATCGATGTGCATTTATGAATGAAAACTGTTCAGTGCTTATACAATACCTGTTCATGAGTAATGAGAAAGAAAAAGTGCAGTCCGGAAGGGTTACGGGCATTTTGGTTTTATTTAGGGATAGCATTGAACGCTAAAACGTTACGAAGGCCGTTTTTGGTGTTAGGTAAACAACTATAATCTTGTAGAAATATTTCTACTAAGTTTAACTATGCCGGAATTTTTGCGGTGCTATGCAATTTTCTCTTATTATTCAGAGTTCTATAATTTACCTGTGTTGATCATGATCCGGGTGATTGATTAATTAAACCATTACAAGCTGGAAACCGGTAGTTCATACCCTAAACATGAAAGACGTATTAACTGAAAAGATCGATATTTTTCTTATCGTAAGCCCGCAAGCCATCGAAGAACATTTTAATAAGAATGACCCTTCCCCATTATACAAGCGGCAGTTAAGCCATGAATTCGAAGAATATATAAACCGTATCAAGGCCCCCGCCAGGAAGAATACAGTTCTTGAATACAAAATCACCTGCAGAACGGAAGACGACAGGCAATACACCGAACCGCTTATTTATGCCATTAAACGGCATTTCAGCAACGTAATGACTGCCATGCAAAGTGAATTTGAAAGGTTCAAGCGTCGTAATTATCTCATACTTTTTATTGGATTGGGCATTATTTTACTGTCGCATATTCTTATTCCCATGATATTAAAAGATGAAGGAGCCATAGAGTCAGCAATACTTATGGGCATTGATATTTTTAGCTGGGTAATGATGTGGCAACCAATTGATAATTTACTTTTTCATAGCCAAAGGCAACTGAAAGATATTGGCACTATAAAAAAATTAACGGAAGCAGAAGTGGTTTATACCGAAGAAGGGTAGTAAAAATGAACCGGCTGAAACATTGAAAAACGAATTAAAAAAGAATATCTTTTTATGGAAATAGCACAGAGTTTTTTTATGACAGGGAGCCTGCCGCTTTTTGTAATATCAACTTTTAATGCCTGCATTTTCCTGTTGGTCATTGCTGCAATGTTATTTGTGCTATACGGCCTTTACAGATCAAATGTAAAAAGCTATGATGATAAAATAAAATCCATGGGTATACAGATGGCAGCCATGCAGCAGCATTTGGACTATGCCAGCCGTGAAGAAACAAAAGCAAGAGTGGATGCAAAACGATCAGCCGCTGCAAGGGAAAAATTGTTAGCTTCCCTCAGTCACGAGATACGAACACCTATGAATGGCATATTGGGCATGACCATACTTTTGGAAGAAACGACACTTAACCCCGAACAAAGAGATTATATTGATACGATCATAAGCTCGGGAAGAATACTTTTAAATAAAGTAGATGAAGTGATGCACAATGATATGCTTGAGCAATCTAAAATTGACCGTACCATCACCAATGCCCAGCAAAAGAATACTGACCTGCGTAACTGCGTGGAAGAAGTAATGGAAACCTTTGCAGTTAGGGCGTCTGAAAAACTGGTAGATCTTTTATACGAGATCGATGAAGACGTGCCCATACAGGTAATGACAGATAATAATCGTCTTCACCAGGTATTGACCAACCTGTTAGAAAATGTAATGGAGAATAAAATGCAGGTATTTATTGGCGTACACATAATAAAACATGACAGTACGGATACAGCACCGTCTTTGGGTTTTACCATATGTGAACAGCCCTTGCGTAATACAGCACAACTAAATACACTGCTTGCTTCGGGTAATATATTACCGGGAAGCGATCCGAAAAAAGAACAGGATGGAATAAACCCGGGCCTTGACATAAGTAAAAAGCTGGTAGCAGAAATGAATGGACAAATAAGAGGATTAAGTGGAGCCAATAGTGGCTATATTTTCTCTGTACCACTTAATACTGTCCCATCACTTGCCGGTTCCAATCACAGTTATAACCTCAAAGATTTTGAAGGAAAACCTGTATTGTTAATAAATAACAACCCTTCTGCCGCTGCGATCCTGGAAAGACAATTACAGCAATGGAAACTGGTACCGGAAGTAGCTGCCAATGCCAGCCTGGCATTACAAATAATAGCAGAGCGATCTTTTAGCCTTGTGATCATTGACATGAATCTCCAGGAAATGAATGGCGCTCAACTGGCAGCAAAAATAAAAACCATCTTTCCAGGAATGCCAATTATGTTGTTAAACCCTGTGAATGATGTCCGGTACAAAGAAGAAGAGAATATTTTAGGAGAAGTCACCATATTAAAAAAGCCTGTGAAACAACACTTGCTCTTTGATAATATCCTCAGCAACCTGCGCCACAAAAAAACCGGGCTGCACCAGGACATTTCGGTAAAAAAATTATCCGCTGAATTTTCAAAACAATACCCCTTACGAATCCTCGTAGCCGAAGACAACCTGGTGAACCAGAAATGGGCCACAAAAATATTGGGCAAAATGGGGTACCAGCCGGATATTGCTGATAACGGACACATGGTGCTGGATATGGTAGACAGATCATCCTATGACCTTATTTTAATGGATGTACAAATGCCCGGAATGGACGGTTTGGAGGCAACTAAAATGATAAGGGTTTGCCTGAACAAACAGCCTGTGATAATAGCTATGACCGCCAATGTAATGCACGGAGACAGAATGGCCTGTATGCAGGCGGGCATGGATGATTATATAAGTAAGCCGGTACAACTTGGCGAATTGGTAAATATGCTGGAAAAATGGGCATTGGTAATTACCGATAAAAAACTTGTTGAACAACTGTAATAAAAACGGGATATATTATATCCTGCTTCAGAATTCAAGTCATTTTAGCTAATACAGGTATATATTTAAGGGTATTTACAGGTGGGCAAATTAAATTTTTAGCCTTATTTTTGTCTTAGAAGCATGACATCCTCCAACTCAAATACAAGATCAAAAGAACAAACAGGTACGCTTACGGTTACTGAGTCGTATTGCACCCTTATCGTTTGGAACGACGAGGTGAACACCTTTGAATGGGTAATAGAAACCCTGATAGCAGTATGCGGCCATTCACAGGAACAGGCTGAACAATGTGCTTTTTTAATAGATGCAAAAGGCAAGTATGCTGTTAAACAAGGCATTTATGATATTTTAAAACCACAATGCGATGCCATTACTGAAAGAGGCATCAACGCTACCATTGAGGTGATGGCAAATTAATTTCTGCGGAAAGCTCCCCGGTAATTCCCTTTCCATGCTTTATTTTTGATCATGTTCCTCCTAAACAAAGAACTTATTTTTCCGCCTGTAGAGATGGCTGATGAAGATGGATTGCTGGCCATTGGCGGCGACCTGGATACAGAGCGCTTACTGCTTGCTTACCGCAATGGCATCTTTCCCTGGTACAATGAAGGAGAACCCATTTGCTGGTGGAGCCCTGATCCACGCTTTGTTTTATATCCTTCCGAATTAAAAGTAAGTAACAGTATGAGAACGGTTTTGAACAATGGTAAATTCCGCTTTTCCACTGACCGTGCTTTTACACAGGTGATACAAAACTGCAAAACGGTAACAAGGAAGGGACAGGATGGAACCTGGATATCTCCCGCAGTGCAAAAAGCTTATACAATTTTGCATGAACAGGGATATGCTCACAGTGCCGAAACCTGGCTGGATGGGAAACTGGTTGGCGGGCTATACGGCATAAAGCTGGGTAATATTTTTTTTGGTGAAAGCATGTTCAGTAGAGAAAAAAATGCAAGCAAGTTCGCTTTTATAAAATATGTACAGCTTTTGCAGAAAGAGGACCTGCAACTGGTGGACTGCCAGGTATATACCGGGCACCTGGAAAGCCTTGGCGCAAGGATGATCAGCAGGGAAAGATTTGTAGAAGCGCTAAGAGGCTAAAAGAGAAAAAGAGCCAATGTCTTGACTAATCTCTCCTTTCTCTCTTTTTTCCTCTTAGCTAACTTTTCCTCTTGGCTAAAACCTTATTTTTGCGGGACAAAACAACTAATATGCTATTTGAATTTTCAGAAGAACAATTAATGATAAAACAGGCAGCAAGGGATTTTGCTGTAAATGAATGCCTGCCAGGCGTAATTGAAAGAGATGACCTGCAAAGATTTCCTAAAGAGCAAATTGAAAAATTAGCCGACCTCGGCTTTATGGGTATGATGGTAAAGCCGGAATATGGCGGCAGCGGCATGGATACGGTGAGTTATGTGCTTGCCATGGAAGAGATCAGTAAGGTTGACGCCAGTGTGAGTGTTTGTGTGAGCGTGAATAACAGTCTTGTTTGTTATGGCCTGCAGGAATATGGCAGTGAAGAACAGAAACAAAAATATTTACACCCCCTGGCACAGGGAAAAAAAGACGGCGAATTATATATCGGCGCTTTTTTACTGAGTGAGCCCGAAGCCGGTAGTGACGCTACTTCTCAACGAACCACGGCAGAAGATAAAGGTGACCATTATTTATTAAATGGCACTAAAAACTGGATCACCAACGGAAACAGCGCCAGTGTTTACCTTGTGATAGCACAGACGGATGTAAGCAAGGGAAGCCGTGGCATCAATGCATTCATTGTTGAAAAAAGCTGGAAGGGCGTGCAGGTTGGCGCTAAAGAAAATAAATTGGGCATCCGCGGAAGCGATACACACAGCATCTTATTCACCGATGTGAAAGTACCAAAGGAGAACAGGATCGGGGCTGATGGCTTTGGTTTTAAGTTCGCCATGAAAACCCTGGCCGGTGGAAGGATCGGCATCGCCTCGCAGGCCCTGGGCATCGCCAGCGGCGCCTACGAAAGATCATTAGCTTACAGCAAAGAACGAAAAGCATTTGGTACAGAGATAATGAATCACCAGATCATACAGTTCAAGCTGGCAGATATGGCCACACGTATTGAAGCAGCAAGATTATTATGCCTGAAGGCCGCATGGGAGAAAGACCAGAAAATTGATTATACACTCAGCAGCAGCATGGCCAAGGTCTTCGCCAGTGAAACAGCCATGTGGACCGCAACCGAAGCAGTACAAATACACGGTGGCTATGGGTTTGTAAAAGAATACCACGTGGAAAGAATGATGAGGGATGCAAAGATCACACAAATATATGAAGGCACCAGCGAGGTGCAAAGGATCGTGATCAGTCGTACGATATTGAAATAATTTGATGATTTGAAAATTTGGAAATGTGCAGATGCATCCTGAGCGAAGTCGAAGGGCATTTGCACATTTTTTATTTAACTTCTTTGTGCATCTTTGTGTCTTAGTGCCTTTGTGGCAAAAAATATGAGTATCAATAAAGAGAAATACCAGGAGATAATTACGGAGCTGGATGGCAAGGCAACATTAGTTGCCGTTTCCAAAACAAAACCGCCGGGAGACATACAGGCATTGTACGACCTTGGCCACCGTGATTTTGGTGAGAACTATGTTCAGGAGCTAACCCAAAAATATGAGCAGTTGCCAAAGGCCATCAACTGGCATTTCATCGGCCACCTCCAAAGCAATAAAGTAAAATATATTGCGCCCTTCATTCATTTGATACATGGTGTTGAGAGCCCCGGTTTATTAAAAGAGGTCAATAAACAGGCATTAAAGAATAACCGCGTCATCGATTGTTTGCTCCAGGTGTACATTGCAAAAGAAGAAACAAAGTTTGGATTAGATGAGAAGGAATTAGAAATGCTTATAAATACGGATCTAAACGAATTAAAAAATATACGCATTGCCGGTTTAATGGGAATTGCCTCTTTCTCTGACAATATGGAACTGGTCAGAAATGAATTTAATTTTTTAAAAAGTCTCTTCGCCAAATATGCACGGCCATCAACCATTAACTATGAACTATCAACTTTAAGTATGGGCATGAGTGCTGATTATAAAATTGCACTGGAAGAGGGCAGCAACATGGTAAGGATAGGAAGCTTATTGTTTGGCGAAAGAAATTACAACGTTTAAAAGATGCAAAACGACGCCCATGTTCCGGATCAGCAACGTTCGAAAAATATTTACATAGGTATCGGGCTTGCTGTGCTGGCAACACTTCTCTGGTCAGGAAATTTTATCATAGCAAAAGGCGTTACCGGTTCCATTGATCCTGTTAGCTTAAGCTTCTATCGCTGGCTGATCGCCTGCATTGTAATATTGCCGTTCGCCATCAAACAATTCATCAGCCAATGGCTGGCAGTACGTATGTCATGGTACTACCTTTTCTGGGTATCGCTCACCGGGGTTGCATTCTTCAATACTTTCGTTTACATTGGCGCCCACTACACTTCCGCCATAAACCTGGCATTGATCGGTACGACCTCCTCTCCCATCATGTCAGTTGCATTCGCACGCATCTTCCTGAAAGAAAGGATCGGAACACTAAAAATGGCAGGCATGATCCTTTGCGCCATTGGTGTACTCTTTCTCCTGTCGAAAGGAAGTTTTCAAAATCTACTGCACCTGCATTTCGGAACAGGAGATCTTTGGGTATTGCTTGCAGCATTTTCTTTCGCGGTTTATAATACGCTGGTAAAGAAAAAACCTGCGGCCATCTCACCGGTTAATTTTTTGTTTACCAGTTTTTCTTTCGGTACGCTGATGATGCTACCCTTTTTCCTCTACGAGCTAAACAATTCTGCACCTGTTCAATGGACAAGCAACCTGGTTTTTTCCGTTCTGTATCTCGGCATCATCGCTTCCGTGATCTGTTTTCTTATCTGGAACATCGCGATCAGTAAACTCGGCGCCGGCCGGACTGCATTATTTGGTAACCTTATTCCTGTCTTCGCCAGCATTGAGGCAGCGGTCATACTCGGTGAAGATTTCACCTGGATACATATCACCAGTATGTGTATCGTATTCGCCGGCATCCTGCTGGCTAACCTGCGGCAACAAAGTCCTGCTCCTGTTAAGTAGTTGCTAATTTGTTAAAACCTTAACAACCAGTATAAAATGCGGGACGATATTGCGTCGTTTGCTCATAATAAAATAACTTTGGGATGTATTACACAGCAACTATGTCAGCAAGTTTTGAATCAGAGAAAAATAAAAAGGCAGCAGCTTACACGGCTTTGATCCTTGGTGCAATGCTTTTAATTGCTTTTCTTGTTTCATGGACGCACCAGCATACACCTCCTCCTATCATTGGCGAACTCATCGAGATCAACCTGGGAAATAATGCTGAGGGATATGGTGAAGTACAGCCCCTGATCAAAGGAGAAAAAGCGCCTGCATCAGAACAAGCCGAGCAGCCCAAGGCGGCAGCTGTAAAATCACAGGTTGTTGAAGATACAAAGACCGATGATCTTTCAGATAAAGAATCAGCCCCAGTTACCAAACAGGTAAAAACAACGGTTAAAGTAAATACGCCGGCTCCACCGGTTGTTACACCCGTTCCAAAACCCCAGAAGCCTAAGATAGCCGGGTATGACGGTCCAAAAGGCGGAACCGGTAATGGCGCTACAGAAGATAATGGCTATAAATACCAGGGCAATAACCCAAATGGGAAAGGTGATGCAGGTAATCCAACCGGCAAGCCCGATAGTTATGGAAATACACCGGGTGGAAGAACAGGTGGTTTGAAAGTATCCAAAGGTGACAGGAAGATCATTAATAATTATATTTTTATGGGCGACCTGCCAAAGGCTACTATCCATGCTATCATCAAGGTATCTCCGGAAGGCAGGGGAACGTTTGTAACTTTTGACAAACTCTCAACAAGTACCGAATCAAGGTATGCCAATGCAATCAGAACCTATCTGCCAAACATACAATTCGATAAAGCCGGTCATGAGTCGATAGTTACTGTGCCGTTCAATTTCAAGGTACAATAATACAACCGGGCTCTTCGATCTTTTCTATCCTTTATATTTGTAGCGATGAACTACCAGCAAACAATTGATCATCTCTACACACATTTACCGATGTTCAGCCGCATTGGGGCTGCTGCTTACAAAGAAGACCTGCACAATACAATTGCTTTATGTAAAGCGCTGGGTGATCCGCATACAAAATTTAAGACCATACATATTGCCGGAACAAATGGCAAAGGAAGTACCAGCCATATGCTTGCAGCGATCCTGCAACAGTCACGATATAAAACGGGTTTGTATACTTCGCCTCATTTAAAAGATTTCAGGGAGCGCATAAAAATTGATGGAGAAATGATCACCGAATCATTTGTTATTGATTTTGTACAAAGAACAAAAAAGTTAAGCGAAGAAATTGAGCCCTCTTTTTTTGAGCTCACTGTAGCCATGGCATTTGAATATTTTGCAACAGAGAAAGTGGATATTGCAATTATTGAGACGGGCCTGGGTGGAAGATTAGACAGCACAAATGTAATTACGCCCATCCTCTCGGTTATTACCAATATTGGTTACGATCATATGAACATATTGGGGAATACACTCGAAGAGATCGCCAGGGAAAAAGCCGGTATTATAAAACCTGGCGTACCGGTTGTAATTGGAGAATATTTACCCGAAACAAAAAATATTTTCCTCAGCAAGGCAAAAGAATTGAATGCACCTCTTCATTTTGCAGCAGATGAATACAAGGTTTCCAATATCAATTACACTTTGCGATCACTCTGCTGCGATGTACATATTATTGAGCATAACATAACCGAATCTTTTGAACTTGACCTGAATGGCCTGTACCAGGCAAAAAATCTATGTACGGTTCTGTGTGCCGAAGGGCTCCTGGCAGAACAGGGATTCATTATAAAAAATGAATCTGAAAAGAAGGCCCTGCGCCATGTAAAAAAAAATACGGGGTTGTATGGCAGGTGGGATGTGATCAGCGAACAGCCAATTATTATACTCGATGTTGCACATAATGAAGATGGGGTAAAACAAGTACTTGAACAATTATCCATAGTTGGCGGGCCTTCAGCAACGCTACATTTTGTTATCGGCATGGTTAAGGATAAAGATATATTCAAGGTCTTATCCTTATTGCCAAATGATGCCAGCTATTATTTTACCAATGCACATATTCCACGTGCCATGGCGCATGAAGACCTGAAGGAGAAAGCTGCAAACTCCGGCCTTACAGGCAAAAGCTTTGACGATGTTAATATGGCAATAAAAGCAGCAATACAAAATGCAGGCGCAAAAGATATCATTATTGTTTGTGGAAGCGTGTTCGTTATAGCAGAGGTAGATACAGCCTTACTACGCTGAGCCTAATTTTTCGAAAGCATAAAAAAGACAGGCCACATGCATTGCCTGTTTGAACTCATTTTTCATCAGCAGTTCCTTAACTTCAGTTAATGGCAAAAGAATTATTTCAATCTCTTCATTGGCATCCAGTTGCTGGGAAGCTACTTTCTTTCCACCGGTTGCTAAAAAAAGATCTGTATAATTATTGAGTACCCCGGGATTTGCTGCAACCCTTCCTAAAAAAGTAAAAGCAGAAAATTCGTATCCTGTTTCTTCCAATAATTCCCTGGCTACCGCTTTTTCAGAATTTTCATGCTCATCAATGAATCCGCCGGGAATTTCCAAAAGTGTTTCTTCCAAAGGATGGCGGTATTGCTTAACCAATATCACTTCATCATTTTCTGTAAGGGCCACAGCGCACACGGAAGTTGGCAATTCAACAACAAAATAAGGATCAACGATCTGCCCGTCGGGTCTTTCACAAACATCTTTGCGTGCAGTAAAGTAAATATGCTTACTCAGGTATTCGGAAGAAATTGTTTTCCAGTTCATAAATAGTTAATTAGTTAATCCGTTAATCCGGGGGTGCATTATTCTTCAGGGTGTATTTGTTTCAATGGTCAGCGATAAATTTTTAGACCCCATACGGATTAACTAATTAACGGATTAACGTTTCTACCAGTTGCTCCTCTCCCTTAAAGAAGTGATATGCGCCACGTGATGCCTGCTATGCCATGCATACATGCCTAAGAGGTTCCAAAGGGTAAATGTTTTTTTATGTTCGGGATGAAAAACGGTTTTATCAAGATCTTCCCTGCTCATGTTCTTTAATACCTCGTACCAGCGGGTATGTAATGCGTGCAGGATGGTCAGTGAAATATTTATGGGCAAATTTTTTGTATCGCTCATCTCTGCCCACGCAGCTTCATCGTATGGCTTGATGGTAGGATTATCCTCCGTGAGCCCCAGTTTAAAACGGATATAGGCATTCATATGACTGTCGGCAACATGGTGAACCACCTGTTTTACCGTCCAGCCAGCTTCACGATACGCCGTGTTTAATTGCGCTTCATCTAAATTGAGGATGGCATTTTCCAAATGCTGTGGCAAAAATTTAATATCGGTCAGCCACTCTCCCAATTGTTTTTCGGAGAATGGCTGAACAATATATTTACCGACAGGATATCTGAGATCCTCCATGATAAGAGATGATTTAATTATTTAGTTTCTTGCAAGTGGAATAATAGCTTCCAGTGCCATATCGAAAACCAGCACCGAATGTGGCGGGATTTTTGGCCCGTTTCCGCTTGCCCCGTAACCCATGTCACTTGGGATATACACTTTCCAGCGATCGCCCACACGCATCAATTGCAGGATCTCTGTCCATCCCCTGATCACATCTTTCAGGGCGGTCTTGTAAGGCTGCCCACGCTTGAAAGAATTATCAAATTCCTGTCCGTCGATAGTAGTGCCCGCATAATTCACCAGGGCAGTGTCTGTTGCAGCAGGCTTAATCCCTGCGGGATCACCTGATTTAACTACTTCATATTGCAGGCCATTGGGAAGCACGATAACACCTGGTCGTTTTTTATTGGCTTCAAGAAAAGCAACACCTGCTGACTTTTCTACCGCTCCTTTTTCATTAGCAAAGATCTCCAGTTGTTTTTGCATGCAGGCGCCGGATGCCTCTGTTGTGAGCGCCCCTTCTTTATTTTTAAAGACATCATCAATTCCTTTTTGCATCAGTGAGGCGTTGACCCTGCTAATGCCCTGTGCTTTCATATTGGTGGCCACGTTAAATCCTGCGGCATAGCTAAAACTATCCAGCAGGCTCTTAAATACAGGAGCTGTTACTTTAGTGGTGGTTGTCTTCGTGGTTGCTTTTGTTGTTTTTTGAGCAGATACATTTATTGCTGCCAATAATACAAGCGAACCAATTACAAGTTTCTTCATTAAGATTTATTTTTGTGAAAAATTTGTTCCGATAGCTATCGGAATGCAAATAAAAGCAATTTTACTCATCCCTCATTTGCTTACCTGTTAAATGTATAAAAACGTCCTCCAGGCTTGCGGCTTTGACCTGTTTGGGCCGTTCAAAACCCGTACTCACAAGATCATCTATCATTTTATCGGGAGAATCCATCGATATTATTTTCCCTTCATCCATAATGGCTATCCTGTCACACAATTGCTCGGCTTCATCCATATAATGCGTGGTAATGATAACGGTGGTTCCCTGCGCCCTGATATTTTTGATAAGGTCCCACAAATTTCTCCTGGCCTGGGGGTCAAGGCCCGTGGTAGGTTCATCTAAAAAAATGATCCTGGGTTTATTTATTAAAGTGGTGGCTATGGAGAACCTTTGTTTTTGACCGCCACTCAGCTCTTTATATTTGTTCTTTGCCTTATCCTCAAGATTCACCAGGCGCAGTAATTCTGTTGGATTTACCGTTTGGTTATACAAGCCACCGAATAAATGGATGAGTTCGGTTAAACTAAGGCCGGGATAAAAACCCGAGGTTTGCAATTGTACCCCGATTATCTTTTTTATACTATCCGGTTCCCTGTCCAGGTCCATCCCGCAAACACTTACTTCACCACTTGTCTTTTGACGAAGGGTCTCTATTATTTCCAGTGTAGTGGATTTGCCTGCGCCATTTGGCCCCAGCAAACCAAATATTTCACCTTCATACACGTCGAACGATATACCTTTTACGGCCTGGAAGCTGCCGTAATTCTTTACCAGGTTCTTTACCGAAATAATTGTGTTCGCCATTTTTATTGATTGGGGGATAAAGATAATTCCATTTTTACATCTGCTGTTAACAAAGGGGTATCGGTTACAGGCACATTATGAAATCCATATTTCTCATAAAGCTTAAGGGCAGTTTGGAGCTGGCTGTTCGAAAAAAGAAAGACCTTTTCTGCTTTTAATTTCCCTGCTGTATCCAGGCAACGTTCAAGTAAGACCTTACTGATCCCCCGCCCCCGGTATGCGGGGTCAACCGCCATTTTTACCAATTCATATTCCTTTTCATTTTTTTTCCACAGGCCGGCAGTGCCAATTACTTTTCCGCCTTCCATAGCAAGAAAGATATAACCTCCTTTGCCGATCACCGTTCCCTGCGGATCATCCAATATCTCCAGGTCATGGCTTTCTGTAAGGTTGTACTTATCCAGCCATTCTAAATTTAACCGTTTAAAATCGGGCTGGTATTTATCTTCGTAATCAACTATTTCCATTTTTTGCATCTAAATAGGTATTCAATTCATCCATCATCAGTTTACTGCCAATAAAGAATGGCGTGCGCTGGTGAAGCTCGGTAGGCTGAACATCCAGTATCGGTATCTTACCATTTGTGGCCATACCTCCTGCCCTTTCAACAATAAATGCAAACGGGTTACATTCATAGAGCAATCTCAATTTCCCTTTTGGCTTATCTGTAGTTCCGGGATACATAAAGATCCCTCCCTTAATTAAGTTTCGGTGCACATCCGATACCATGCTGCCAATATACCGTTGGGTGTACGGGCCTCCGTTTGTCTTATCTTTTTTCTGGCAGGCAGTGATGTATTGTTTTACCGGTTCATCGTACTGGAAAAAATTACCATGATTCACCGAATAGATCTTACCTTTTTCCGGGCACCTGATATCAGGATGGCTTAAAGTATATTCCCCGATAGAAGGGTCTAATGTAAATCCATTTACACCCCGGCGGGTTGCATACACAAACATGGTGGATGAGCCATAAATAATATAACCGGCCGCAACCTGTTTATTTCCCTGTTGTAAAAAGTCTTCCTGCGTAGCGGGTTTTCCCAATTCACTTACGCGGCGAAAAACACTGAAGATGGTTCCGATGGAAACATTTACATCAATATTGCTGCTGCCGTCAAGCGGGTCAAAAAGACAAACATATTTACTGTTATTGCTTACGATATCGTCAAATACAACAATGTCATCAAGTTCCTCGCTGCCTATGCCGGCGCAACAGATACCATGCTGCAAAACACCCATGAACTGGTTATTGGCATACACATCCAGCTTCTTTACTTCTTCGCCCTGCACATTGATACTGCCTGCATCACCCAGTATGTCTACCAGCCCCGCTTTATTCACTTCTATATTTACCCTTTTTGCGGCAAGCCCGATGTCTCTTAACAGCCCTGCAAGCTCACCCGTTGCTTTTGGAAAATCCCGCATTTGCTGAATGGTAAACTCATCCAATGTTTGTATCCTGCGATTAATATTCATGATTATTTTATGTTTGAACCAATAATTAGTTTATTGCTTAAGAAATCCGATTTTTGCAATCCATTGTAAAGCTAAATTAACTCAATCAACCCAATTAACCAATGAAGGTTTTTAAGTTTGGAGGTGCCAGTATCAACACTGCAGAAAGGATACAAAACACGGGCGACATACTGGGATCATTTAAGGGAGAAAAGATACTCGTCATCATTTCTGCAATGGGAAAAACAACCAATGCCCTGGAAAAAGTTGTAGATGCTTTTTTCGACGGAAGGAAAGAAGATGCACTGCAATTATTTGAGCAGGTGAAGCAATCGCATTTGAATATCCTCAAATACCTCATTACATTAAACTGGCAGCAGGCCGAAGAACAACTAAAGGCTTTTTTTACAGAAGTAGAATGGATGCTGCACGATAAACCGGTAAGGGAATATGATTATTACTACGACCAGGTTGTTTGCTGCGGTGAATTACTCAGCACATCACTGGTCAGCATTTACCTTAATGAAGCAGCCATAAAAAACAAATGGGTTGATGTAAGGGATATTGTACGCACCGATGATAATTTCAGAGATGCCTCTGTTGACTGGAACTTTACCCAACAAAAGATCAAGACGGAAATAGAACCATTATTTGATGAATATGAAATTGTGATCACACAGGGTTTTATTGGAGCAACCGATGAAAATGAAAGTACAACATTGGGAAGAGAGGGCAGTGATTTCAGCGCAGCCATTTTTGCAAATATTTTAAATGCAGAGACCCAAACCATCTGGAAAGATGTTGAAGGCGTAATGAATGCCGACCCGAAAGAATTCCCCGATGCACAGGTGATCACGGAATTAAGTTACCGCGAAGTGGTGGAGATGGCATACTACGGCGCACAGGTGATTCATCCAAAGACCATTAAGCCGCTCGAAAATAAAAATATCCCTTTGCACGTCCGTTGTTTTTTAAACCCGGCATTAACAGGAACCATCATCAGCAAAAAACCTGTGCACCACCTGCCGCCTGTTATTGTTTTAAAAAAGAACCAGGTGATGATGCAGTTAAGCTCCAAGGATTTTTCGTTTGTGGAAGAAAGGCCCATCAGCCTGTTGCATGAAATGTTTGCCACTATAAAGATCCGTCCCAACCTGTCGCAGAACGGCGCCATCAGTTTGCTCTGTTGCCTCGATGATAAAGCGGAAAAAATTGAAAAGCTGGCGATGGCTGCTTCAGAAATATTTGATGTGCAGGTGGAAAAAGATCTTACACTGCTGACCATTCGTCATTATACAGAAGAAAAGATCCGGGAATTAACAAAGGGAAAGACGATAGTGCTGGAACAAAAAACACAGGAAACGATACAGGTGCTGATGCGTTAATCAATAACGTACTCACCCGATTTATTGACCATGATCACGGGCAGTTGCTTTCTTTCTTCAAAATAATCAAATGCGCCTTTAAGGTTGATGGCAAATCTCTGAATGGCCTGGTTACCAATGGTTGACTCAGCCAGGTATTCCAAAGACTTTCTTACACTATATTTTACGGGAAAAACATGAACGGGTATAAAATCCTGCCCATTTGCCTTAACATGCGATGCGATGATGTAAAGTTCCTCGATAGGAACATCGCTGATGGCGATACAGCCGGTAGAAACACAATTACCATGAATATAAATATCATTGCCCGGGCGTATAGAATCGCTCAGGATCTTATCGGAGGCGTTTGGATAATTGAGGCCCAGGGATAAATGATATTTACTGTTGGGATTAAATTCATTGATATAATAAAAACCCTCAGGCACCTGGTAATCGCCTTCCATACGCTTTGGCCCGGTAGTACCGCTTTGCATACATACTTTATAGGTCTTGAAAAGCTTGAATGGCTCTTTATTATCGCTTTTGACCCAAACCTCAAGCTGGCGGTCATATTTGAACGAGCGTATATACAGTGACTGGGGTGGCCAGGCAAGCTTTTTTTCCTGGAACTGCTTTTTTACAGAATCTTCCAAACGCCCGAATACATCCGCCGTACGGGCCAATGACTTTTGATTATCTACAAATGAAACCTGTGAAAATGAAGGTAAAGCTGCAAATAATGCAGCTAAGATTACCACGCTAGACTTTGAAAGTAAGCAGTTCATTTAACAGATGGATGGGCTGATGAACTGTGAAAATATATATTTTCCCCAATAAATCCAAGCGGGCAAAAGAAATTTTACAGCCACAGGCAGTCCTGCATATATAGTAAATACCCTGCTATTATAGCTTATATTGGTCTTAAGCCTATAAATTGCCCCTTGCGTCCTGTTCCCTTTCCAATGCTTCAAACAGGGCCTTAAAGTTCCCTTTACCGAAACTGCGGGCTCCTTTGCGCTGAATTATCTCGAAAAACAAGGTTGGGCGGTCTTCAATGGGCTTGCTGAATATTTGTAAGAGGTAACCTTCTTCATCACGGTCGATCAGGATACCGAGGTTTTGTAAAGGTTGCAGGTCCTCGTCAATTTTACCAACACGGTCTAAAACCGTTGCATAATAACTGGCGGGTATAGATAAGAACTCTACGCCCCTTTTCTGTAATTCGGTGACGGTTTTTACAATATCTGCCGTTGCAATGGCCACATGCTGCACACCTTCCCCATTATAAAATTCCAGGTATTCTTCCACCTGGCTTTTTTTCTTTCCTTCGGCGGGCTCGTTAATGGGGAATTTTACAAATCCATTTCCATTACTCATTACCTTACTCATGAGGGCAGAATATTCGGTGGAGATATCTTTATCATCAAAGGTCAGGATATTCTTAAAACCCATCACGTCTTCATAAAACTTAACCCATGGGTTCATCTGGTTCCAGCCTACATTACCCACGCAATGATCTACATATAATAACCCCGTTTCTTCCGGGTTATAATTGGTTTTCCATTCTTTAAACCCAGGCATGAATATCCCTTTGTAATTTTTTCGCTCTACGAATAAATGCACCGTTTCGCCATAAGTATGTATGCCGCTTAACACTACTTCCCCATCATCATCTTTCAGCACAGTAGGCTCCATATAGGATTTAGCGCCACGCTTTGTTGTCTCTTCGTGCGACTTTGTTGCATCATCAACTTTTAATGCGAGCACTTTTACACCATCACCGTGCTTATAGATATGATCGGCAATTGTATTACCGGGTTTTAAAGGTGTTGTTAAAACAAACGTGAGTTTATTCTGGCGGATGACATAGCTCACTTTATCCTTCATACCGGTCTCCGGGCCTGCATAGGCAAGCGACTGGAATCCAAAAGCCGTTTTATAAAAATGTGCTGCCTGCTTGGCATTACCAACATAAAATTCAACATAGTCGGTGCCATGCAAAGGAAGAAAATCAGTAGAAGGATTATTTGACAGTGAAGGCTGTATTGTTGTTGTTTCCATTTTAATCAATTTGAAATAAAGAAATAGGTTTCTTATCAAATCAATCTGCCGAATCCATGGCAAGCGTCAACATCAGCAGCGAATAGTTGTTGCGCTTATCAGAAAAGAGTTTATGTGGATAATCAGGAATCATGTCTTAAAACAAAGATAATGAAACTTATACCACTTCGGCCCTTAGATTCTATATTTGCGCCATGGCTAAAATTGGAATCTTAGGCGGTGGTCAACTCGGAAGAATGCTTTTACAGGCTGCTGCCAATTACCCCGTGGAAACATTTGTGATGGAAAATGACGGCAATTGCCCCGCTGCACACCTGTGTCATCATTTTACAAAAGGTGATATTACCAATTTTGATGACGTTTATAATTTTGGGAAAGGCCTTGATGCTTTAACCATCGAGATCGAAAGCGTGAATGAAGATGCACTGGAGAAACTGGAAAAAGAAGGTGTCAGGATCTATCCCAGGCCAGCAGCACTTAAGATCATTAAAAATAAGATCTTGCAAAAACAATTTTACAAAGACAATGAAATACCCACCAGCGAATTTATAATTACACAAAAGCGGTCGGATATAAGCTTTGATTTTTTGCCCGCTGCACACAAGCTGGGCATGGGTGGCTATGACGGGCGTGGTGTAGAACTATTAAAAACAAAAGATGATATCGCAAGGGGCTTTGATGTTCCCGCTGTATTGGAAAAATTAGTTGCTATAAAAAAAGAGATCGCGGTGATCATAGCCGTAAATGACAAAGGCGAGAACACCTTATACCCGCCTGTTGACATGGTCTTCGACAACCGGCTTAATTTACTGGAATACCAGGTTAGCCCCGCCGACCTGCCCCAAAAAGTATTGTGGAAAGTGGAAGCCGTTGCACTGAAGGTTGTGAAGGACCTGCAAAGCCCGGGCATTTTTGCGGTAGAACTATTTGTTGACCAGCAGGACAATGTTTTTGTGAATGAAACTGCACCAAGGGTACACAATAGCGGGCATCATACCATTGAAGCAAATTTCAGTTCCCAGTTTGATATGCTCTGGAGGGTAATGCTGGGATATCCTTTGGGCTGTACCGACCATATATTGCCGGCAGCAATTGTAAATTTGTTAGGAGCAGATGGCCATACCGGTGAGGCTGCGTATGAAGGACTTCAGGAAATATTACAAATAGAAAATGTATTTGTTCATATATATGGTAAAAAGCAAACCAAACCGGGGAGAAAGATGGGCCATATTACCATACTGAGTAAAGAAAAGCAGGAACTGATACACCAGGCCAACAGGATAAAGCAAACGGTGAAAGTAATCGCAAAGGTCAATTGATGTTTATCCTTTGAATTTTCCGTTAATACCTTTTTTTTACCGTTTTGGCCTTTATTGTGGAACTTAGGCAACTGTTTTTTGTTAAAATAACGTCTAATTAAAAACAATTTACTACGTGATAAAAAAAATGAGATCGTGCATCCCGCTGTTAAGCATATTATTATTGTCAATTGCCGCCTGCAAGTCTTCGGCCAAGGAAGAGAAAAAAACAACCGGGGCGGGAGCCCAGCGACCTCCTTCAAGAGTAGACGCCTACGTGGTTACGCCAAAAACGCTCATACAGGATATTGAAATGCCGGGCAGCCTTGCCCCTTTTGAGGAAACAGAACTCCATCCCGAAGTAGCAGGAAGGGTTACGGGCATTTATTTCAACGAAGGAAGCAATGTAAGCCAGGGCGCAGTATTGTTGAAATTATATGACGGCGACCTGAGGGCACAGCTTAATAAATTACAGGTACAGTTAAAAGTGGCAAAAGAAACGGTTGTAAGGTATGAAGCCTTATTAAAGATCAGTGGTGTGAGCCAGCAGGAATATGACCTCAACATACTGGCTGTAAATAATATCCAGGCCGATATCAATATCGTACAAACCAGCATTTCCAAGACCGTGCTAAGGGCACCTTTCAGCGGCAAGCTGGGTTTGCGAAATATCAGCATAGGTGCGTATGTAAGTCCGCAAACCGTGGTAAGTACGCTGCGAAAAGTAAATCTCCTTAAGCTTGAATTCACCGTTCCGGAAAAATACGGCTCGCAGATGAAAACGGGTAACCCTATCAATTTCACTATTGATAATGGCACAAAAAAATACACGGCTAAAATAGCTGCCACTGAAAATAATATCACTGCCGACACAAGGACCCTTAAAGTAAGGGCCATTGTAGATAAGCCTGATCCGCTGCTCATTGCGGGTTCTTTCGTAAAAGTTGAGATAGGACTGGGGAAAAATGACAACGCATTAATGATCCCTTCACAGGGAGTGATACCAAGGGCAAGAAATAAAGAGGTGATCCTGTACAACGGGGGTGTTGCTGATATTGCTATTGTTACCACGGGTATCAGGGATTCATCCATGGTAGAGATCACATCGGGCCTTAAAGCAGGTGACACCATATTAATCACCGGGTTGCTCACCACCAAGAAAGGCTCAAAAGTGATATTGAATAAAATTAATAAACCATAAACGATCTATAATAAGTGAATATATCAGAGTTAAGTTTAAGGCGACCGGTAATGGCAGTGGTACTCAGTATCGTCATTGTTTTATTTGGCGTTATCGGTTTTAATTTTTTAGGGATCAGGGATTACCCGGCCATTGATCCCCCCAATATCAGTGTGCGTACTTCTTACCCCGGCGCTAATTCAGATATCATTGAATCGCAGATCACCGAGCCACTGGAGAAAGCCGTTAACGGCATTGCCGGTATAAAGAACATTACCTCATCCAGTAGCCAGGGCAGCAGTAATATAAACGTTGAATTTGAATTGGGCGAAGACCTTGAGGCAGCGGCCAATGATGTTCGTGATAAGGTATCGCAGGCCATACGCTCACTTCCCTCCGATCTTGATGCGCCACCCGTGGTCTCCAAGGCAGATGCGAGCTCTGATCCCATCCTCTCTATGACGGTGCAGAGTAATACCCGTAACCAGTTAGAGGTAACAGAATATGCCAATAATTACCTGTTGGAAAAACTGCAGACCATCCCGGGCGTGAGCGGTATCGGTATCTGGGGAGAAAAAAGATATGCCATGCGTATCTGGTTCAACACTTCACAAATGAGTGCTTACGGTCTTTCCTTTAATGATATTCAAACGGCTTTGGCAAGAGAGAACGTGGAGCTGCCTTCGGGTAAAATTTCAGGAAATGCTACAGAACTCTCTGTGCGCACTTTTGGTAAAATAAATACAGAAGAGGAATTTGAGAATGTAATTGTAAAGAATATTGACGGTACGGATATACAGATCAAAGACATTGCAGAAGTAATTTTAGGTCCGGAAAATGAAGAATCCGTTTTAAAAGCAGGAGGCATTCCCATGATCGCTTTAGCGATCACTCCACAGCCGGGATCCAACTATGTGGCCATTTCCAACGAATTTTACAAAAGGCTTGAGCAGATAAAAAAAGAAGTACCGGCTGATATTACACTGAACATAGCTTTGGACCAGACCAAGTTCATCAAGAAGTCAATTTCAGAAGTAAGGGAAACACTGATCATTTCTATAGTGCTCGTTATCCTGATCATCTATCTTTTTTTCCGCGACTGGCTCATTGCACTGAGGCCACTCATTGATATTCCCGTATCACTTATCGGCGCTTTCTTCATCATGTATATTTCCGGCTTTACGATAAATGTGTTGACGCTGCTTGCTATTGTACTGGCAACCGGCCTCGTGGTGGATGATGGTATCGTGGTCACGGAAAATATTTATAAGAAAATGGAGGCCGGCATGGATAAATGGCAGGCCGCCAAACTGGGCTCAAAAGAAATTTATTTTGCCGTAATATCCACTTCCATCACACTTGCGATCGTGTTCCTGCCTGTTATTTTCCTGGAGGGATTTGTGGGAAGATTGTTCCGGGAATTTGGAATTGTTGTTGCGGGTGCCGTACTCATATCCGCATTGGTGTCGCTCACCTTAACGCCCGTATTAAATGTTAAGATGACAAGGAAGGTGCATAAGGTTTCATGGTTTTATTCTAAAACAGAGCCATTTTTCCGTGGAATGGAAAATGGTTACCGTAATATGCTGAAGGGTTTTATGAGGATCCGCTGGGCAGCCTTTGCAATAATTGCCGTTTGCTTTGTGATCATCTATTTTATTGGTAACAGCATACAATCTGAACTGGCGCCCATGGAAGACAGGAGCCAGTTCCGCTTAGGCGTGAGCGCACCTGAAGGCACGGCCTATGATTATATGGATCGCTATATAGATAAGCTTTCAAAATTTGTAACGGATTCTGTTCCGGAGCAGGAAATGGTAATGACAGTAACGGCCCCGGGTTTTACCGGCTCAGGCTCTGTTAACTCCGGTTTTGTAAGGGTAACCCTGGTACCCCCCGGCGAAAGAAAAAGATCGCAGCAGGAGATCGTGGATATGGTGAACAGGAATATACCAAAGTTCAATGAAGGCCGGGCAAACACCGTACAGGAACAAACTATTTCGGTGAACCGTCGCGGCGGCCAACCCGTACAGTTTGTTTTACAACATGTGAACTTCGATAAGCTAAAAGATGTGATCCCGAAATTTTTAGAAGAAGCAGGGAATAACCCGGTACTCATGCAGCCGGACGTGGATCTTAAATTCAATAAACCCGAATTAAGGGTAATAATAGATCGTTTAAAAGCAAGCACACTTGGTATAAGCGTACAGGATATTTCTGAAGCATTGCAACTGGCATTGAGTAACCGGCGCCTTGGATTTTTTACCAAGGAGGGTAAGCAATACCAGGTAATGGGACAGGTTGCCCGTAATGACCGGGATGATCCCAATGACCTCAAATCAATTTATGTGACCAATAACATGGGCAACCAGATATCACTGGATAACCTGGTAACATTCGAAGAGAATAACACCCCGCCTACCATCTACCATTTTAACCGGTACAAATCGGCTACTATTTCTGCAGGCCTTGCTCCCGGCAAAACTGTAGGCGATGGTATCAAAGCCATGGAAGATATCAAGAAAAAAGTACTGGACGATACTTTTAATACATCGCTGAGCGGTTCATCAAGGGATTATGCGGAAAGCGGCAGCAATACCAGTTTCGCTTTTATACTTGCTTTGATATTGATCTTCCTGGTACTTTCGGCTCAGTTTGAAAGTTTTATTGACCCGTTCATCATCATGTTCACCGTGCCGCTGGCAATCGCGGGTGCATTATTATCCTTACAGCTATTTGGCCAGACATTGAATATATTTTCACAGATCGGCATGATCATGCTCATTGGGTTGGTGACGAAGAACGGGATCCTCATCGTGGAATTTGCAAACAAGATTCAACTGACTGGGGTAAAGAAGATACCGGCTGTAATAGATGCAGCCGTAGCCCGTTTCCGCCCTATCTTAATGACCAGCCTAGCCATGTCTTTGGGTGCGTTGCCATTGGCATTGTCTTTGGGTGATGCATCTACGAGCCGTATCCCGCTGGGTATTGTGATCGTGGGGGGTATAATGTTCTCATTGGTGCTGACCTTATTCGTAATACCGGCCATGTACTCATTCCTTTCATCAAAGAAAAAGAAGAATGCACTGGAAGAGTTAGATGAAGCAGCAGCAGATAATAAAGAATTGAAACCTGCATAATAACCGGGTTGTCAGCCTGGGCTTGTAGAAGGCGATTACTTTCCGCCTTTGGCAAGCTCAGGCTGAAAGTAAAATGATTTTAGAATATAAATGAAATAGAAATTGATGAAGCTTTGTTTTAAAATAGTAAGTATATTTTCTTTTGTAATTGTTTTCGCACAATCACTTTCCGCACAAAATTATTTAACGGTAGAGCAGGCCATTGCCGCCGCACTGGAAAATAATTATGATATACAATTATTCCGCATTGATTCCAGCAAGTTTGCACTGGATAATTCATACGCCAGGGCTGCATTTTTACCAAGAGTAAATGCCACGACAGGTTTGGTTTACAATAATAATAACCAGAAACAATTACTTGCAGACGGTACAAAGAGAGAAAGCAATGGACTCCGCTCTAATAATATGGTCGGTTCTGTTGAACTAAACTGGGTTCTCTTTGACGGCTTTAAAATGTTTGCTACAAAAGCCAAGCTGGCGGAGTTTGTAAGACTGGGTGAACTCAATATAAAGAACCAGATGGTGATCACTGTTGCTGACGTCATCAACAATTATTACAATATCGTAAGGCAAAAGCAACAACTGAAAGCTATTGAAGAACAAATGAGCATTAACGAAGACAGGGTAAAACTTGCCGAGCAAAAAATAAGTGTGGGCCTTGGCGCCAAACCTGAATTGTTACAAGGCAAGGTTGATCTGAATGCACAGAAGGCAGCAAGGTTAATGCAACAAACACTGATCGAACAACTGAAAGAACAGCTGAACCAGCGCATGAATGTTGCGTTGAACACACGATACGAAGTTTCGGATACTATTCCTTTTTCTAACAATATCATTCTTGGTGATATCATGAACGGGGTGGAAAGCACCAATCCCCAATTGCTGGCTGTTAAAAAGAACATTGATATAAACAACCTCATCTTAAAAGAAAAGAAAGGAGACCTTTATCCAACGGTTAGCTTTAATTCTGCTTACAACTATTCCAAAACAAATAATCAAAACGTAATTAACCCTTTCACCTCTTTGTTTAACCGGTCGAATGGATATAACTATGGTGTGGGAATTACCATCCCTATTTTGAACGGGTTTAATGTAAGGCGTGAGATCCGCCAGACAAAACTGGATATTGACTGGCTCAACATCTCTTATAAAAATCAAAAAGCACAGATCGACCTCGGTATAACGAATGCTTTTATGGATTACGAGCTGCAGAAAAAAATGCTTGCGCTTGAGGAAGAGAATATCATACTGGCCAAAGAAAATGTTTTTATAGCACTCGAAAGATTAAGACTCGGCATTTCCACCTACCTCGAATTAAGGGAAACGCAGAAGAGCCTTGCAGATGCCTATGACAGGCTGATCGCCGCACGTTACAACACAAAGCTTGCTGAAACGGAATTGCTGAAGTTAAAAGGTGACCTGGTAAAATAAAATCTCAAGCAAAGACGCCAGGATAAAATACATAAGTCGCATTTTTTTTACTTTCCTTTGCAGCTTTGCGTCCCTTTGCGCCTTTGCGTGAAATAACTAACTTGCGAATAATCTTTAAAATGAATTCAAATGAGTAATCCCCTTGTAGGAATAGTTATGGGCAGCGAAAGCGATCTTGAAATAATGAACGGTGCCGCAGAAATGCTTCGCCAGTTCCAGGTAGAACCTGAACTTACTATTGTATCCGCACACCGCACGCCCGAGCGCCTGCGTGAATATGCAACCAAAGCAAAGGAAAGAGGGATGAAAGTAATTATTGCAGGAGCAGGTGGCGCAGCTCATCTGCCGGGCATGATCGCTGCCAATACCATCTTACCCGTGATCGGCGTACCGGTTAAATCATCCAACAGTATCGACGGCTGGGATTCTATGCTCTCCATTTTGCAAATGCCTTACGGTGTACCTGTAGCCACCGTTGCTCTCAACGGCGCAAAGAATGCAGGTATCTTAGCCGCACAGATATTAGCCTTACATGATACTTCCATCGCCGGAAAATTAGAAGCCTTTAAAGAATACCAGGATGATATCGTAATGGAAAGTGTGAAGAATGTAAAGAGCCTTGGATTCAGGAATGAATTTGATTGATGAATAACTTCCGCAAAAAGATATTTAAAAAGCCCAGATAGCCCACACACTTAAGGTTTCATACTTAAGATCGCAATTATGTACGCGACAAAGGACTGCCGTCTATTAATTCAATCATGTTCAATTTCAAAAAAAGACCATATAACCTGCTTTTATTGACAGCTCCTGGCATCCTGGTTGCTTCATTTTTTGCTTTGGATCAAACATTCGATATTCATCTACATGACACATATTTCATAATCGCCATAGCACACCTATTTTGGGCGACAAGCATTCTGCTTATAATACTTTGGATACTTTACGTGTTAACGAGGCATTTCCTTTTTTCCAAAGTTTGGATATGGATACATATAATATTGACAGTTGCAACATCCGTATTTTTTGCAGGGTTCTCCTTTTATTCTAATGACTACTATAAAGGGTTAGCAGGAATGCCAAGACGTTATTATGAATACGGTAATTGGGACAGTTTTTTGTTATACAACAATTTGACAATAGGAGTCATGGTTACATCCCTGCTAATGACTTTAGGACTATTCATTTATATACTAAACCTTATTATTGGAATATATAAAAAGAGATCAGCAAGATAAACGTAGCCAACATAGCATAGTTCACATCTGTTTTCAATATTCCGGACATACTTAAGTACGGTTTTATCCTGGTGAGCTAACAAGCATTCTTCATTACCCTTCTCTTTAATACCTGTCACCCCCTTATTTTGGATGTGGATAAGTTATTTACCAAATAAAGATATATTTTTATTGTTTATCAATAAATATTTATTTATATTTGCATCATCATCTAAATTTTAAAAATCATGTCAAAAACAAACAACTTCGTATTTTGGGGCTTATATATTGTGGCTTGGGTCATTTTTGTCGGCTTGTCCATTGAAGCAGGAGGCTTAATAGTAAATTTTTTTTTCAGTCTGTATAAGCCTGAATTTGTCCAAAATCTTTATCAAACGTTGGACTTAACTGAAATGTATAAAGACAGTAGATTAGCTTTTTTCGGCATCTATAGCTTTATTCTAATCATTTCAATTTTAAAAGCTTGCCTATTTTATATAGTTATCAGACTAATGCACAAAATGGATTTATCAAAACCGTTCAACTCTTTTGTTGCGAGACAAATTTCACAAATTAGTTATTACACCCTTTCAATTGGACTGTTAAGTTACATTGCCAGACAGTTAGCTAAAAATTTAATGCATCACGGTTTTGTTACCGACAACTTGAACCAATTTTGGGCAGACAGTCAAGCATTCATTTTAATGGGAGCTGTAATCTATATTATTGCGACTATTTTTAAAAAGGGAGTTGAAATCCAAACTGAAAACGAATTAACCGTATAACCATGCCGATAATTGTAAATTTAGACGTCATGATGGCCAAAAGAAAAATGTCATTGAATGAGCTTTCCGAAAAAGTGGATTTAACCTTGTCTAACCTTTCCATACTAAAAACAGGTAAGGCAAAAGCAGTCCGCTTCAGTACACTCGAAGCCATCTGTAAAGCACTGAACTGTCAACCCGGGGATATTTTGGAATTTGTTGAGTGATTTAATTCTCCTCAAGGATCATAAACTCCTGTTCCAGCGCCAGGGAATGCTTATAAAGGGCTTTGATAAAATCCTTACCCCATTTTGCATAAAAGGGCATAAGGTTCTCAATGCGTTCCTGCAAGCTGTTATTAGGGAACAATTGTGTTTTTAATTTATTCAATTGCCGTTGCTGTGCTTCAAATTTTTTCTTTTCGGCCTTCAGCATTTTCTTTTCCAACACTTCAATTTTATTTAGCGCCAGGGCCTGCAGTGCTTCTGTGTGTTTCTGCAAGGTAATATCAACTGCGCCTGCCGTGGTTTTTAATTTTGCATAAAGGTCCCGTATCTCCTGTTTCTCTTTTTCCAGGCTCAATTGCACTTCGCTGTCCCTCTTCACCAATACAGTTATCAATTCATTCTCCTGTTTAAAAAGATCAGTAACAGTAAAACCCAGTTTTTTTGTTGCTGCTATTGATCTTTTTTCTGTGATCAAAAAAGAATTACGCAGCACCAGCACCGGGTATGGCACATTAACCGCTTCAAAAACTTTTTTCAGCTCCAGCCAGTAAGCGATCTCACCTCCACCACCGATAAATGCAATATTGGGCAGTATCATTTCCTGGAAAACGGGACGCAGGATCACGTTAGGACTGAAATTTTCCGGGTGCGCATGTAATTCTTCAATGATGCCTGCTTTATCAAATTCCAATTTAGAATTTTGAATTTTAAATTTTCCCGCAGGGCCCTGAGGGAAATTTTCAACAACAATGCGTTCCCTCATATCATCTTTCAAATAAAATAAATTCAGCTCCCTTCCACCCGCCTGTAACTTATATTCTTTTGGAAATTTTGCCGCCGTTTCTTCAACAGCTTTATGCGAAAACCCTTCTGCCATTTCTTTTTCAACAACAGGGATAAAAGCTTTTTTTAACCCGGCATTATCCGGCAACAAAACGATCAGCCCGTATTCCCCAAACAATTCATTAAGAAGTTTAAAAGTTGCCTGCTCAATGGTTAAACCTTCCGTATAACAAGCCTTCATCTGGTCAATGATCTCCTTGCCAAATGGTTGCACGGTGATCTCTCCTGCAATTTCGTCAAGCATTTTAATCAATGCTTTGTCCACTTTCATCCTGCCTACGGCGCCGGCCTGGTTTGTTTTCCATTCGTGCCTGGCACCGTTGATATAAATATGTCCCAGTTCCTCCAGGTCGGCGTCTTCACTGCCCATATAAAAAACCGGAACAAAATCAGAAGTTGGGATTTGCTCTTTAAGAAATTCACAAAGCTTTATAGCATGCAGTATCTTATAAATAAAATAAAGATGGCCGGTAAAAATGTTGGGCTGGTGTGCAGTGGTTACTGTAAAAGTATTTTCTGAAAGAAGCAGATCGATATTTTCCTTTACTTTTTTACCGGCATTGATATTCCCATAGTGTTTTTGCAATTCTTCAACCAGCAAACCCCGGTTGGTGGGATATTTTTTCCTGTCCGCGATAGCTGCTTTTATGCCTTCAGTAGAAAAAGCATGCTTATAAAAAGGCTGAAGCTGCTTTTCTCCTTTTAAATAATCCACAACGATCTTTGAAAAAAAACCAGTTTCCCAATAAGCAGTTTTTGTCGATATATAATCCATTGATGATCTTTTGTTCACCCTCCATAGAGGAGGGTAAATCAATTTAAGCAACAAACTTACATTAATCCTGAATATTAAAACCGGGTAGTTCTGTTAATTTAAGCGGGTATTTCCCGGCCAAAACCAAGCCTCACCCTGCCGGTTATATTTTTTTGGTTCTACACTTGCATTTTCCGTTTTTTTTTCATTTTTTACATGCCAAACAACCAATCAAAACTTTCATTTATGAAAAAGAATCATTTCAACTTAGCAGCCTGCATGCTTTTGTTTTTTGTATTGTTCTCTTTCTTTATTTCCTGCAATGATACGGAAGAAAAGAGCGGTGCAGCAACAAGTGGCAATGAAGACTCCGCAAAGAAAATGGTGGAAAGAGGCAGGTACCTTGCCAATTACGTGAGCATGTGTATAGACTGCCATAGTCAGCGTGATTTTAACCAATTCTCCGGACCAATCAAAGAAGGAACGGAAGGAATGGGTGGGGAGATGTTTAGCGAAAAAATTGGCGTGCCGGGGGTAGTTTATGCAAAGAACATAACCCCGGATACTGCTAATGGTATTGGCAGCTGGACAGACGAAGAAATTGCGAGAGTGATGACAAGAGGTATAAGGAAGAATGGTGATACGCTTTTTCCCATGATGCCTTACCCCCATTACAACGGATTGAGCAAGGAAGACGTGTACAGCATCATTGCTTATATCCGTACTTTAAAGCCAAGCAGCAATAAAGTACCTGAGCGTAAACTCATGATCCCAATATCAATGGCTTACCCGCCACTGCGCAGTGCATCCCCGGATAATAATGTAAAACCTGATGTTTCAGATATGGTAAAATATGGTGAGTATGTGGTGAACAGCGCGGCTTGTATGGATTGCCATACACCTATGGAGAAAGGGCAATTTGTAATGCCGAAATACATGGCCGGGGGCAGACACTTAGATGCTGAAATTTTTAAAGTGAACACAGCTAATATCACACCTGATAGTGCAACCGGTATTGGTAAATGGACAGAACAAATGTTCCTGGATAAATTTAAGCTTTACCGCGACAAGGCAGCTTATTCTGCCAACCCCGGTAAAAATAATTCAATAATGCCCTGGGTCATGTATGCCCAAATGGATGATTTTGATATCAAAGCGATATACAGGTACCTGCGCACAATTCCTCCTGTAAATAACCTGGTGGAAAAATGGCCAAAGTAAATTTTTAGATTAATAAAAAAAGTCCCCGGCCAGGGTTGGGGACTTTTTATTGTCGTGCTGAGCTTGTCGAAGTATGACGAATGAAATATAAGTTATTCAACCGCCTTCGACAAGCTCAAGGCTGACAGTATCTATGTATTAAACAACTTCTCCCTCTATATCGTAATCGTAAGCCTTGGTGATCTTTACATTTACAAAATCTCCGATAACCAGTTTCTTTTTACTTTGAATGATCACTTCATTATCCACTTCCACACTGTCAAATTCCGTACGGCCCAGATATCGGCCTGCTTCTTTCTTATCGATCAGTACCTTAAAAGTTTTGCCAACCTTTGCCTGGTTCTTTTCGAGGCTTATCTCCTGCTGCACTTCCATTATTTCCTGTGCCCTTTCTTCTTTTTCTTCCGCGGGAATATTATCTTCCAGTTCATGTGCGCTGGTTCCCTCTTCGTGGCTGTAGGTAAAGATGCCAACCCTGTCGAAACGCATCTTTTGTAAAAATGTTTTCAGTTCTTCCACGTCATCCCTTGTTTCGCCGGGAAAGCCTGCAATTAAAGTGGTACGTAAGCAAATATCCGGCATGCGATACCGGATCTCTCCTACCAGGTCTTCCATCTCTTCCCTTGTGATCTGCCGCTTCATTAAGCGCAACATATTATTGGCTGCATGTTGCAATGGCATATCGAGGTAGTTACAAATATTCTCTCTTTCTTTTATTGCATCAATTATTTCGATCGGGAATTTTGACGGGTATGCATAATGCAGGCGTATCCACTCCAGCCCTTTTACATCTGCCAATGCATTTAATAATTTAGGGAGTTCTCTTTTTTTATAAATATCCAACCCATAGTAAGTGAGTTCCTGTGCAATAAGCATCACTTCTTTAACACCCCTGTCAACCAAACGCTTTGCTTCATCAACCAAAGATTCTATCGTGCGGCTTACATGCTGGCCCCTCATTAAAGGAATAGCACAAAACGAACAGGTACGGTTGCAGCCTTCACTTATTTTCATGTAAGCATAATGCTGTGGTGTGTACAATAATCTTTCACCAATGAGATCGTTCTTATAATCTGCATCAAAGGTTTTAAGAATATTGGCCAGTTCCATGGTGCCGAAATAGGCATCCACTTCGGGGATCTCTTCTTCGAGGTTATTTTTATAGCGCTCGCTAAGGCAGCCGGTAACATAAACCTTATCCAGTTTTCCCCTGCGCTTCAATTCCACCTGCTGCAAAATGGTATGCACACTTTCTTCTTTTGCTTTTTCAATGAACCCACAGGTATTTACAATGACGATATTATGATCTTTTTTTGCGTTCTCATGCACCACATCAATCTCGTTGGCGATCAACTGGCCGCTCAGTACCTCGCTGTCAACCATATTTTTGCTGCAGCCGAGGGTTATGATGTTTACCTTATCTTTTTTAAGCGTTTTTGTCTTCATAATAATGGCGGCAAAGGTAAGCCTTTGTCAGCGCAGTTTTGAGCAGAATATCGAAAATAATTGTTGCAGGAATGTGATTTTTTTGATCCTTCTGCGAATAATGAAGAAAATACTGTTATTTAGGATCAATGACCACGCAAAACAACAAGGAGGAGTTTTTAAAACGCATCGAAGAACACAAGCTTATTATTTATAAGATATGTAATTCGTATTGCAGGAACCGGTACGACCGGGCAGACCTTGCACAGGAGATCAGCTACCAGTTGTGGAAGTCATTCAACCATTTTAACGGTGCTGTTAAGTTCTCAACATGGATGTACCGGGTAGCTTTGAATGTGGCCATAACTTTTTACCGGAAAACAAGAACAGGTGAAGCCATTATTCAACTGGCCGAGCCGGATACAGAGATCGAAGACAAAAAAACAGATACTGCTGAACTGGAAAAAAATATCAGCGCACTGCAAAAATTTATAAATGAATTGAAAGAACTCGATAAGGCATTGATGATACTTTACCTGGAAGAAAAAAGCTACAGTGAAATTGCCGAGATACTGGGTATAACAGAAACCAATGTTGCCACAAGGATAAGCAGGATAAAAGATAAACTAAAACAAAAATTCTCAAACATAAAATAATCAGGACGTGGAAGACATTACATTAAAAGACCTGTGGAAAGCGCAGGATGAAAAATTGGACAGGAGCATGAAACTGAACCTGTACCTGCTGGAATCGATGCAAAAACAAAAAGCAGAATCTAAACTGAACAGCCTGGCAAGATTTAAGGGCTGGGCAGTAGTACTCGGCATCTTGTGGGTCGCTTTCCTGGGATTGCTGATCTATGGCAACCAGTTACAGAACCTTTATTTCACCGTTTCGGTTGGAGCGATCATGCTCTTTAATATTGCCGCGGTTATTATCTATATCAAACATATCGCAATCATAAAAAGCCTCGACTACAGTCAAAGCATCACCGGAACCCAGGAAAAATTATCAAAGCTGCAGACCTCCACTTTTAACCTCCGCTTCCTTTTGTTACAGACGCCATTTTATACCAGCTTTTTCTGGAGTGGAGAGATGATCAGCGGGATGGGACCAAAATTCTGGCTCATCTCTGTGCCCATTACCCTCCTGTTCACCTTGCTGGCCATCTGGCTATACAGGAACCTTACCCTGGAAAATATGAATAAGAAATGGGTTCGGGGCCTGATAAACAGCACACCCGAACACACTTCGGTATTTAAAGCCATGGATTTCCTTAAGGAGATAGAAGAATTCAAAAAAGGGTAATGGAATTTTAAAAGATCTAAAACATTCTTCCTTAACGATCGTCTTTCATAATATCGCCTGAAACAGGGATTTTCAGCGAAAAAAGACAGGATTCCTATGCAAAAACCATCTGTTTACCAAAAACTGCAATTTGTAACTGAAAAGCTACCATTCATCCTTAAAATACACAATTCATGAAATATGACATTGCGATTACAATTGAACTTAATTAACTTGCGGGCGGAAATTGAAAAACAAAAATTTAAAGTATAAAACATGACACCAAAATTATTGCTTATTGCCACTATCAGCCTTTTTTCGGCAATGAATTTACAAGCACAAACCCCGGTAAAGATCAGCGGACAGATCAATGACAATTCCGGAAAAGGCATCCCGGCTGCAACGATCATGTTGCATGCGGCAAAAGATTCCTCACTGGTAAAGACTGCTGTTTCAAACGCACAGGGTAGCTACGAGATACTGCTCATCAAGCCAGGCAGATATTTTGTTACTTCCAGCGTAGTGAACATGCTGAAAACTTCATCAGCGGTTTTTGAAGTAAAGGAAAATGAGTCCGTTACTGTTCCTGCAATGGCAGCTCAGCCTGGGGGCAAGAACCTGGCAGGCGTTACAGTGACCAGTAAAAGACCAATGGTGGAAGTAAGGGCCGACAAAACCATACTCAACGTAGAAGGGACCATCAATGCCACGGGCAACGACGGGCTTGAATTGTTACGCAGGGCTCCGGGCGTGATGGTTGATAAAGATGATAACCTTAGTCTTGCGGGAAAGACAGGCGTAAGGGTTTATATTGATGGCAAGCCAAGTCCATTATCGGGAACAGATCTTGCGGCTTATCTTAAATCATTGCAATCGGCTCAGATAGAATCGATAGAGATCATTACAAACCCATCAGCGAAATATGAAGCAGCAGGAAATGCGGGCATCATCAATATCAGGCTGAAGAAAAACCTTACTATAGGGACCAACGGCTCGGCAAATGCGGGTTACAATATCGGCATCAATGCAAGGTATAATGCCGGTATATCACTTAATCACCGCAACACAAAAGTGAATGTGTTTGGTAATTATAATTTCAGCCGCGGTAAGAATGAATTTAGTATCAGATCTACAAGAACAACACCTGACAGTACTTTCGACCAGAGCAATGGTATCATCAACAAAAACCTTGGATCGCATAACTTCAAAACCGGTATGGATTATTTCATCAATGCGAAAAGCACCATCGGTGTTGTGATCAACGGGAATGTTTCCGACAATGGCGCCAACACCAACGGCCCGATGAGAATATTGTACAGTCCTACCAAAGTACTTGACCGCACTGTAATTGCAACAGGCGACAACAAAATGAAGAGGAGCAATGTGAACTTCAACCTCAATTACAGGTATGCGGTAACAGGCGGCAGCGAGCTTAACATTGATGGAGATTACGGGATCTTTAACCTGCGCAACAACCAGCTTCAGCCCAATGATTACTACAATGCAGCAGGAACTAAAATATACAGCTCATCCAACCATACCATTGCACCGGCGGACATAGAGATCTATTCAATCAAGCTCGATTACGAACAGAACTTTAAAAAAGGAAGGCTGGGATATGGCGGTAAAGTAGGTTTCGTGAATACCGATAACAATTTCAACCGCAACAGCATTGAAGGTACCAAGACCACAAATGAGATCAATCGCTTTGCCTATGATGAAAATATAAATGCAGCTTATGTCAACTATAACCGTGCGTTTAAAGGTTTTATGATACAGGCAGGGTTAAGGGTGGAAAATACCAATTCGAAAGGGCATTCCACCGGTATGACCAATAGCAGTACCATGGGCATCAGTAATTTTGATTCCAGTGTAGACCGTAACTATGTTGACGTATTCCCGAGCGCTGCCATTACATTCAATAAAAATATCATGAACCAATGGGGTTTGACTTACAGCCGCCGCATTGACCGCCCGGCATACCAGGATCTTAACCCATTTGAGTTCAGGCTGAATGATTATACATACATGAAGGGAAATACACAATTGCGGCCGCAATACACCAATAGTTTTGGCATAACCAATACCTATAAATTCAAACTGAATACCAGGCTTAATTACAGTCATGTGAAAGACATGTTTGCACAGTTGCCTGATACATCAGGCTCAAAAAGCCTTCTCACAAAAAAGAACCTGGCAACACAGGATATTGTAAGTCTTAATATCAGCTACCCTTTTCAATATAAGTGGTACAGCTTCTTTACAAACGTGACTGGCAGCTATACAAGCTATAACGCAAAGATCCCGGATCTATCGGGAAACATCAGGAAAGTTGATCTTAAAGTCACTACTGTGAGCTTCTTCATGCAGAACAGTTTCAAGTTGAGCAAAACTGTTACAGCTGAGTTAAGTGGTTTTTATAATTCTCCTTCTGTATGGCAGGGATCTTTCAAAAGCAAAGCCATTTATAGTATAGATGGTGGTGTACAAAAAACGGTCTTTAAAGGGAAGGGTACTGTAAAAGCCGCTGTGGGTGATATTTTCAATTCGCTAAAATTCAGGGGGGATTCAGATTTTGCCGGTCAGCAAAACACTTTTTACGGCAAGCCTGAAAGCCGCCAGTTCAAGCTAAGCTTTAACGTGCGCTTCGGCAGCCAGCAAATAAAAGCCAGCCGCCAGCGTAAATCTGCCGTTGAAGAAGAGAATAAGAGAACAGAGAATAGTGGTGGTCTTGGTGGAAGTTAATTTTATATATACATAATAAAAAAAAGCCGCTCCGAAAATGAGCGGCTTTTTTATTGTCATGTTTTTGTAAGGAAAATGCTAAAACTCTTTTAACGCTACTTTAACGGGCATTTATTCTTTATTTAACAGCGCAATAAATAAAATGTTTGGATATTTGTATTGCAAAAATTAAACAATAAAAATTTTCTCATAAGCAGTTAGTTTTGGTAACCGGCCCCTGTTTCTACAGGGGCTTTTTTTATTACTGTATATCAAGCTGCATCCACATGGGCCGGTGATCGGAAATATAATATTTAATATAGCCACGAAAGACCGCAGGTGTATAAGTATTGTAAATATGCGCAAAGGCCGCATTATCAAAAGGGAATATCCCATCACTAAGGATACGGCTTTTTGAACCGGGAAGAAAAGCGATCTGGTCATACTGCTTATCGTCGCTGATGTTTGAATATACCAGTGAAGTATGGTCAGGAAGCTGCAGCCCTCGTTTTACCAATGCCTTATAAATGATATCATCTTTATGGATCTTGGGAAGATTAAAGTCGCCCAGTGCAAAAACATCTTTTATACCATTATAAGTGTATTTACTTTTTGTCCGGAGGTCGGCCCAGCGGGCCACTGCATAAACTTCCAGGCACCTGCGGGCGAGCTTCTTTGGTGTATCGTCTCCATAATAGAGGTGCACCGTCATTAATGTAAATTGAAAATTACCCGCTGCAAAACTTACCAGGAAAGGGCTTCTGTCAAATCCCGAAAAAGTAGCATCCACATCGCTGATCTTAACATCACTGTAGTCACTTGGTGGAATGGCATACTCTCCTATCTCTTCCAGTACTTTCACTTTATTGCTGTCATAGATAAAAGCCAGTCTTTCATTATTTCCTGCTGCATCAGAAAAAATAAATTTATACTTCGCGCCGGCAAAGGCAACGATCTTTTTAAAGTGTTCATAATTTTCCTTTGTTTCCTGCACGGCGATAAGGTCAAACCAGGAAATGATCTCCGCGATGATCTTCAGGTGGGAGTCCTGCCGGTCCTGCTCACCAAGATTTGCAATATTCCAGGTAGCCACACGGAGTGTTTTGGTTGTTGCTGCAGGAATTTTAAGTTCCGGTTTGGAATCCCTGTAAGTGCGCAAAGCATTTATCTCTTTGGTAAGATTTACCGTATGCGAGATAGTCGGTTTTGGAAATGATGGCATGTTATGAAATTTTATGAAGTATTTTATATTTTTCTTTTTCTGCGTTTCGATGAAATTAAAATGAAGGATCACATGGAACGAAACCGTTTCATTCACACCCGGGGTGGCTCATGCTTGAAGAAATAACAAAGAAATAATTAATGCAGAAGAGAGGTCGCTGAAAGCATTAAATTTAAAACAAACCTACTTGGTTCATTTTAAAAATGCAAGCAATTAAATAAAAATATTTTTGAATAGGAACTAAGGAATCATTGTGAAGGCATGTTAAAAAGGCTGTCTACAAACGCCTGTTTATCAAAAACCAGGAGGTCTTCCGCTTTTTCACCAACACCAATGAATTTAACGGGTATCCTGAATTGGTTGGCAATAGCCAATACCACGCCGCCTTTGGCAGTTCCATCTAATTTAGTGATGGTTAAAGCAGATACATCTGTTGCCGCCGTAAAATGTTTGGCCTGCTCCAGTGCATTTTGCCCTGTGCTGCCATCCAGTACCAGCATTACTTCATGGGGGGCTTCCGGTATCACTTTTTGAATTACTCTTTTAATTTTTGTAAGCTCATCCATCAGGTGTGCCTTGTTATGAAGACGGCCCGCAGTATCAATGATGATCACATCTACATTTTTTGCTACCCCGCTGTTCACCGTATCAAATGCCACAGCAGCAGGATCGCTGCCCATGTCTTTTTTTACGATCTGTACACCGGCACGCTCACTCCAGATGGTCAACTGGTCAACGGCAGCCGCCCGAAAAGTATCTGCAGCCCCCAGCAAAACAGATTTACCGGCTTTGGAAAAATTATGCGCAAGCTTACCAATGGTCGTTGTTTTTCCAACACCATTTACGCCAACCACTAAAATGATATGTGGTTTATGACCTGCAGGCAGTTCATAGTTTTCATAACTGCTGTCCTGCGGAGCGCTGACTAAAATATTCTGCACTTCTTCCTTAAGGATCTTATTTAGTTCCGAAGTATTAAGGTATTTATCTCTTGCAACCCTTGCTTCTATCTGCTCAATGATCTTTACCGTGGTTTCGACGCCCACGTCTGCGCTCACCAATGCATCTTCCAGGTCATCCAATACGCCTTCATCAACCGTGCTTTTACCGGCAATTGCCTTCGTTATTTTGCTGAAGAATCCTTCACGGGTTTTCTGCAATCCCTGGTCCAGGCTTTCCTGCTGCTGTTTTTTTCCAAAAAGTTTATCGAAGATGCCCATGTAATAATTTGATGATTTGGAAATTTGCTAATTTGGTAATTTGGTAATTGTTTAAATAATGCTTCTCATCATCAAATCTTCAAATCTTCAAATTACCAAATCGATTAAATAAATAAAGCCGTCCTGAATGATCAGAACAGCTTTTAATAATATTACTCCATGTTTGAATTTAGCTTGCGAGGAAATCTTTGATCTTGTCTTTATGAACGATCGCTTCCTTAAATGTATAAGCGCCTGTTTTTGGGCTGCGTAAGGTACGTATAACCTTTGTCCAGTTCTTAGCATCTGCTGCTGCTTTCTGGTCTTTTGTTTTTATCGCTGTTTTAGCTGCTTTTGCCATGATCTATATAATTTGAAGATTTGAAGATTTGAAGATTTGGTGATTTGGTAATCTTTGAAATGATGGTTCTTTCATCATCAAATTATCAAATCAGCACATCACCAAATTGATTTTATTTTATTTCTTTATGAACAGTTACCTTTTTCAAAATGGGGTTAAGTTTCTTTAACTCCAGGCGCTCAGGCGTGTTCTTTTTGTTTTTGGTGGTGATGTAACGGCTGGTGCCGGGCTGACCACTGGTCTTATGTTCGGTACACTCTAATATTACCTGTACCCTGTTTCCTTTCTTTGCCATTTTTTTTATTTATTAGTTAACTGGTTAAAGTATTTAAACTTACCCCGTTAACGGATTAACATTTTAGATCTTTTCACCCGCAGCACGTAATTGCTTTACAACTGCAAATAAGCCATTCTTATTAATTGTTCTTATTGCTTCAGTAGAAACTTTAAGCGTAACCCATTTGTCTTCCTCAGCAAGGAAATAACGCTTGGTCTGCAAATTTGGTAAAAACCTGCGTTTTGTCTTAATATTCGAATGCGAAACCTTATTCCCGGTGATCGGCTTCTTTCCTGTAACCTGACATACTCTAGCCATAGTACTAATTTTTGGACGGCAAAGGTAAGGTTTAATATCAATAATAGGTGTGGAGAAGGGAAGAATTTTTGCGTTTTTGCTGAAATCTACCCACAAGTAAGGTTAAATTGTTAATAAATCTACCTTTACCGATATGAAACTGATGAAAAGAATTAGCCTCCTGGCCGCATGTCTCCTCGCTGTATTGGGCACAAGCGCAGCTGGCGCTCCTCCTGTAGAACTTAAGCGGGGGATGAAAATAACCAGTTCCGTACAGGTAAAAATGGCCGTTTACCAACTCAATGGATATGACTCCCTCGACCGGCCTGTTATCTTAATTGAGGGCAATAATATAACGGTGGATTTTAATAAGGCCTTATTGCAGGGAAGCGGCAATAAGCAATTGCCCAACCAGTTCTATGGACTGGCCATACTAATTAAAGGAAACAATATAACCATAAAAAATGCCCGGGTAAGCGGATATAAAGTGGCCATTATTGCTGTAGGCTGCAAGGACCTGAAGATAGAAAATTCGGATTTCAGTTATAATTATCGTCACCAGCTACAAAGCGGTTTAACCCATGAGGACGTGAGCGACTGGATGAGTTTCCACCACAATGAGAATGATGAATGGCTGAGATTTGGCGCAGGCATTTATTTAAAGGATTGCAGTAAGCCTGCCATCTTAAATAACACCATCACCGGCGGGCAATGTGCACTGCTGATGATGCGAACCAATGAGGGTTTGATAACCGGCAATGATTTTTCTTTTAACTCCGCACTCGGTATTGGCATGTACCGCAGCAGCCGCAACAATATTTTAAATAATAAACTTGATTTTAATGTACGTGGTCATAGCGAGGGATATTATAACCGCGGCCAGGACAGTGCCGGCATCCTCATCTTTGAGCAATGCAATGAAAATGTATTTGCCTACAACAGTGTAACGCATGGAGGCGATGGCTTCTTTTTATGGGCCGGGCAAACCACGATGGATACCGGTGAAGGCGGATGCAACGATAACTATGTTTATAAAAATGATTTCAGCTATGCTCCAACCAATGGGATTGAAATAACTTTCAGCCGAAATTATATTTCCAACAATATTATTAAAGGATGCGACAATGGCATTTGGGGTGGCTATAGCTTTAATACAACGATTGTAGGAAACACAATACAAGGCAACAAAGTAGGAATTGCCATAGAGCATGGCCAAGAGAATGAATTTACCAATAATTCATTTGACAGTAATAAAACTGCAATAAAACTATGGGCCAGAAAGCAACAACCGTCCGACTGGGGCTATTCTCAAAAAAGAGATACAAGAAGTAGAAACTATAAAATTTACAATAATAAATTATCCCGAAATAACATTGTATTTGATATTGTCATGACAGATACGCTTGACTTTAAAGCAAATAATTTTAGTAACAATAAAGCGATCTACAAATTTTCAAATGATGTAAATTATATTGATACATCTATTCACACACAAATGATAGATAGAGCTGGGAAAGCTAGAGTAATTCCAATAGATCCTAAAAAAGCAGTAATTCCGAAATTAAATTATCCAGCAGGCCGCGATAAAATGCGCATCACCGAATGGGGACCCTATGATTACCGCTACCCCATCCTCTTCTTAAAAAAGATCGACAGCAATAATGTATATTATTTTGATGTGCTGGGTCCAAAAGGAAAATGGAAACTTAAAAATTCAAAGGATGTAAAAAATATCAGCAGTAAGGAAGGAATATTCCCAACAGAAATTACTGCGCAGAGACATGGCGCTGATGTACAACTTGAACTGGAATATACCGGCGAAGGATTTACCGACCAGTTTGGAAAAAAGCAGGCAGCAAACAAAGTCTATGATTTCTCCTTCCGCGATTTTCAGCCGGAGATCAACTGGACCGTGAACTGGTATAAATGGGATGCTGATCATGATCCCAATAAAAGCTACGAGCTGTTCAAAACCGTTTATAACAATGCTCCTGTAAAAACGGAACAAACAAAAAATGTTGACTACACCTGGTGGGGAGAGATAGGCAAGCGTTTACCTGCTGATTCTTTCGCAACCGTTGCAACAGGGATTGTAGAAGTTGAGAACGGAATGTATAACCTCAGTGTTACCGCCGACGATATTGTAAAAGTATTTGTAGATGGTAAATTAATTATTGATTTCTGGGATGTATCAAAGTATAAATACGATGAAGATACCCATCACAGCGCAACCGTTAGAATGAACGGTAAACATACCATAAGAATTGAACAGGCAGAGAATGCCGGCTATGCAACACTGATCTTTAAACTAATACCGGTAAAGGAAAAATTATGACGACACATTCAGTAACAACATTATTTAATGGCCCGATGGCTTTTACAGCAAACATCAATAGCCATGAAGTAAGGATGGATGGCACTCCGGATGACGGTGGTGAAGATACCGCCCCCAGTCCCAAACGCATGATGCTGGCTTCCCTGGCGGGCTGCACCGGCATGGACGTGGTCTCTATCTTAAATAAAATGAAGGTGGCATTCAGTGACTTCAGTATTGATATAGATGCACAGGTAAAAGATGAATTTCCCAAGATCTATAATAAAGTAAAGATCACGTATAAGATAAAAATGGCGGAGGCAGACAGGCCCAAAATGAAAAAAGCGGTTGATCTTTCGCAGGAAAAATATTGCAGTGTAAGCGCCATGTTCCGGTCATTTGCAAAAATGGAAACGGAGATCATTTACGGGTAGCGATTTTTGTAGCAATTTTTAAGGTTAGGAGAATTTTGCTACAACTTTGTAGCATTTTTTGCGGGCATTTAAATTTTTGCTACAAAAACGGGTTGACACTCAGTTATTTGCCGGATCAGCGGCCGACCGCTTCAAATTCCGCTGCTGTTTCGCTATCCGGATCATTTGTAATACTACCGCCAGGAGTATCAGCAACACGCCAATATAAAATTCCCTATTCAAATTCTCATTCTCTTTAAAAAAGATAAAGGCTAAAATAATTCCATAAACAGGTTCCAGGTTATAAGTAAGGTTCGCGGTAAAAGCTGATATTTTTTTTAAGGCATTCAACTGCAGGTCGAAACTTAAAACAGTACATAGCCAGGCAAGTACCAGCAGCCACAACCAATCCGTTGTAGTAGGTAAATAATAACTGGCAGGAAATTGCATTAAATACAAAGGCACAATCAATGTCAATGCAAGCAGCCCGCCACCCAGTTCATAAAGTGTAAGGATCTTTGGCGAGTATGTAAGCAACAAAGTTTTATTATAGATCGGGAAAAGCGCACTGCCCATCGCCGAAATAATTCCAAAGATCACCCCAACTTTATACTGCGGATGAAAATCGAAAATGATATAGATCCCGGCTATGGCCATCAGGCCCAATCCAACTTCTGTTAAAGAGATCCTTCTTTTTAAGATCAGCGGTTCAAAAAAAGCGGTAAAAAAACCGGTGGCACTAAAACAAACCAGGGCAACAGAAACATTCGCATATTTTACACTGCCATAAAATGTTACCCAATGTATGGCCACAATGGTTCCAACGCCAAATATCTTCCACATATCCTTAGATGGGATACGCACCAACTGTTTCCTGAAAAATAAAATGAGCCCTAATGTTACAACGGTAATAAGAAGCCGGAACCAAACGAGTAAACCTTCATTAAGTGTGATCAGCTTCCCCAGTATAGCAGTAAAGCCCGCTAAAAAAACTGCAATATGAAGTTGAATTAATGCTTTTTTCATTGAAGCAAATATAAGTTACACGGTGGCAGAGGCTGAAAAAAATGATAAAAAACCACAAACGGCAAACCATAAACCCCAAACTAACTTTATATTTGCCAACCTATAACCAAAATATACTATGAGCTTTAAACGCATCAACAACATTACAGGATGGATCGTTTGCATCATTGCATGCACTGTTTATATAATGACAATGGAAGCTACGGGCAGCCTTTGGGACTGCGGCGAGTTTGCTTCCAGCGCCTATAAATTACAAATTCCGCATCCCCCCGGTGCGCCGCTGTTTGTATTGATCGGAAGGCTCTTCATGGCCCCCTTTGATGCAGAAAATGCTGCTACCGGTATTAACCTGATGAGTGCACTGGCAAGTGGTTTTACCATTTTATTTCTATTCTGGAGCATCACCCATTTTGCCCGTAAGCTGGTATTGAAAGACGCAGCAGAATTAACGAACGAAAAGATCTATGGCATCATGGCTGCAGGTATCGTTGGCGCCCTGGCCTATACTTTTTCTGATTCCTTCTGGTACAGCGCTGTTGAAGGTGAGGTTTATGCATTATCTTCTTTTTTCACCGCCGTCGTATTCTGGGCAATGCTGAAATGGGAACAGGAGGTTGACCTGGAACAGAAACAGGGTATCAAAGGACACTTCACCAGGGCCGACCGCTGGATAATCCTCATATTTTACCTGATGGGCTTATCTATTGGTGTTCACTTACTGAACATCCTTACCATCCCGGCCATCGTGATGATCTATTTTTTTAAGCGTTCTGAAAAGATCACCAGGTGGCGTACCTTCTGGGCATTCGTTATTGGTTGTGCCATTACAGGCCTTGTGCAAAAAGCAGTAATTGTATGGACTATCAAGGGTGCCGGTAATTTTGATATATTCTTTGTGAATACCATGGGCTTACCTTTCTTCTCTGGTTTTGCCTTCTTCTTTATTCTTGTTGCAGTTCTTGTGTATTTTGGTTTACGTATAGCCGGCAGGAAGAACTGGAACTTTTTAAAACTGGGACTCTGGACCTTTGTATTCATGCTGCTGGGGTATTCAACCTATTTTACTACGCTGGTTCGTTCCAATGCAGATCCTTCAGTAGATATGTATAATGTAGATAACCCCGTAAACCTTGTTGGCTATTTAAGCCGTGAACAATATGGCGACTGGCCGATCTTATACGGACAGGATTTTACAGCACAGCCAATCGATTACCCTACTACGGAAACTTATGTAAAGAGTAACGGCAGGTATGAAAAGAACGGGAGAAAAACAGAGTATGTATATGCGCCAGAAGATATGCACCTCTTTCCGCGTATGTGGGATCAGAGTAATGACCAGCAACACGCCAATTATTATGCAGGGTGGATGGGATTAGATACCAATCCACAAACCGGTGATTTTGCAAAAGACCAGGATGGACGTTACCTCAGGGATGGTGAACCGGCCAAGCCTACCATGGGTGAAAATATAAGCTTTGCTTTTTCCTACCAGGTGGGCTGGATGTACATGCGTTACTTTATGTGGAATTTTGCAGGTAAGCAAAACGATGTACAGGGTGTGTACATGAGTAATGTGAGAGATGGTAATTGGAAGACGGGTATTCCCTTCATAGATAATGCCATGCTGGGAAACCAGGCTGTAATGCCCGACAGTTTAAAGCACAATAAAGCAAACAATAAACTTTTTGCGCTGCCCCTGGTATTGGGTCTGCTTGGATTGATATTCCAGGTAATGAGGGACAGGAGAGATTTTTTAGTTGTAGGACTACTCTTCTTTTTTACAGGGCTCGCGGTAGTGTTTTACCTCAACCAGGCCGGTAACCAGCCCAGGGAACGTGACTATGCCTACGTTGGGTCCTTTTATGTATTTGCAATATGGATCGGGCTGGGTGTTTTGTATGTGAAAGAATTATTTGAAAGATTTATTAAAAACAGGATGATGGCAACAGCTATCGCAGGCGGACTTTGTTTGTTAGCTGTACCGGTACTAATGGCAAGCCAGGAATGGGATGACCATGACCGCAGCAATAAAACACTGGCCAGGGACCTTGCCATTGATTACCTCGAAAGCTGTGCACCCAATGCCATCCTCATCACCTTTGGCGATAATGATACTTACCCGCTTTGGTATGCACAGGAAGTACAGGGTGTACGCAGGGACATACGTATCATTAACTCAAGTTTATTAGGAACCGATTGGTACATAAACCAGCTTCGCTATAAATTGAACCAAAGCGACCCTATAGATCCGTTATGGACAGCAGCTCAAATTGAAGGAGCCACCCGTGATATAATTTATAATGCACCCAAGCCGGGTATAGATCCTAATCAATACATGGATCTTTACAGCATGATGAAAGATTATGCAGGAAGTGATGATCCGGCAAAAATGGAAGCGGGAAGAGACGGAAGTATGCTGAATATTTTTCCTTCCAGGAAAGTTTCGGTGCCTGTTGACATAAATACTGTTCGTCAAAACGGTACAGTGAATGCCAATGACAGCGTGGCTACATCCGTTCAGTTTGAGATATCTAAAAATGTATTATTCAAGAATGACGCTGCTATATTAAATATCATTGCAGCCAATAAGTGGAAGCGCCCGATCTACTTTACGTCGCAGGACGGCGGCGGGCTGGGTTTCCAAAGTTATATACGCCAGGATGGATTGACCTATCGCCTGGTACCTGTTGCCGGCAATGGCAACCAGGTGAATGACACATGGGCATATGATAAGATGATGACCAAATTTGCATTTGGAAATGCTGATAAGCCCGGTGTTTATTTTGATGAAGAGAACCGTCGTCACCTCAACACCATACGCATAGCCTATGCAGGTGCAGCACTTGACCTTGCCCAGAAGGATAAAAAAGAAGAAGCTAAGAAAATGCTCAACAAGGTTGATAAAGGAATGCTGGAAGAGAATTTTCCTTATGGCATGGTATCACGTAACCAGCAACACAATTATATCTCCCTGCTGCTGTTGCAGGCTGCTTATGCTTCAGGAGCCGATAGTTTAATAACCAAAATAACCAGGAGCCTGAAGAAAGACCTTGAACAGCAACTTGTTTACTATGATGCGCTGGACGAAAACAAGGCCGACTTCTTTATTGATGGCCGGAGGGGTGGTGATAAAAATGCCGCAATACAGTTTTTACAACGTATCCAGGCACTGGAGCAGCAATATAAAAATCCGCTGGCCCCGCCATCAGATAACCCAGGGCAAATAACAACGCAGCCTGTGGCTCCAAAAGCAACTGATTCGCCGAAGAAATAAGCGCATTACGATATGAACATTCATAAGATCTCCCGGCCGGTCCGGGAGATTTTTATTTAACAAACATGAACAATCTTACCAATGATTTGTTTCGTAATTTAGAGATACAGGACGACAGAAATTGAAGAGTGACCTGCACTATGAACTATTAACCATTAACTATTAACCTCCTTTGTTAGGCTACAACTTTAGTAAATACGACCCCACTGAAAATAGCAAATCTCCCTTCGAGACCCTGCTCAATCTTTTTTTGCAGTTGCTCACCTATACCAACGGCGATTTTAGTGAAGCCATGCAATGGCTGAATGAACTTGATAAGGAATATAAGCTTACCAACAATGAATATGGCATCGGCGACTTTTTTGAGGACCTGAAAGAAAAAGGGTACATCGATGAAAAAAGAGAGACCGGTGAAATTAAGATCACCCCTAAGACCGAGCAGGGCATCCGTAAAAAAAGCCTGGAAGAGATCTTCGGTAAGCTGAAGAAAACAAAGCAGGGTAATCACAATACCTTCAAGCCGGGTGGCGGCGATGAAATAAACCCGGAGACAAGACCCTTCCAGTTTGGTGATACGATGGAACAGATAGACTTTACCAATTCCATCCGGAATGCACAGATCAACCATGGCATTGATAGTTTTAAAATGCAGGAAGACGACCTGGAGATCAGGGAGACGGATTTTAAATCACAAACCTCTACCGTGCTGATGATCGACATTTCGCACTCCATGATACTATATGGCGAAGACAGGATCACGCCTGCAAAAAAAGTAGCGATGGCATTGAGTGAACTCATACAAACAAAATACCCAAAGGATACCCTTGATATTGTTGTATTTGGCAATGATGCCTGGCCAATAGAAGTGAAAGACCTTCCCTATTTGCAGGTGGGGCCTTACCATACCAATACTGTTGCCGGGCTGGAACTTGCGATGGATATTTTAAGAAGAAGGCGTAATCCCAACAAGCAGATCTTTATGATCACCGACGGCAAGCCGACCTGCCTGAAAGTGGGCAAGAAATATTATAAGAACAGCTGGGGTGTTGACAGGAAGATATTGAACCGATGCATGAGCCTGGCAACACAATGCAAAAAATTAAAGATACCCATCACTACTTTTATGATCGCATCCGACCCATACCTGCAACGCTTTGTACAGGAGTTCACTGAAACAAATAACGGCAAGGCTTTCTTTGCATCGCTGGATAAACTGGGTGCATTTATTTTCAAGGACTTTGAAAGCGGGAAGAGAAAGACGGTGTATTAAAGAAGTTTCACGCAAAGACGCAAAGTGAAGCAAAGAGGCAAGGTTATCTTAGCGACTTTTGGATTTGATCTTAGCGGCTTTGCGTGAAATAAATATTTATATAAAAAATGAAGAGGAATACAATAATCATATTTCTATTTGCTGCAGCTTTTGCCACTATTATTATCATAAAGGAGTATACAGAAAACAGATCAAAGCCTGAGCCGGAAACAGGGAATATACTGCCGGGCAGTGATAACTTAAACCTGACCGAACCAAGACCGGAAAAAGGTGCTGAAAACTTAATAGTAAAAGCTTCGGGTGCTGTTACATTTCTATTGTCAGAAAAAAATGAGGTCTATTATTACAAAGGTGCTTTTGATGGCAGGCTAACTAAAACCGATTATAAAGAAGTAAGGCAAATAATAAAAAAACTTAAGAGCGAGATCATTCCTGCCGACCTGATGTTTATTATCAAATCTGGTAAAGGCGCATCCTTTAAAAATGCGATCGATATTCTTGATGAAATGGTCATTAACACAATACCGGCCGGGCATTATGCAGAATTAGAAATAACAAAAGAAGAAATTGAAAGTATTAATATTTTAAAGAAGGCAAAAAATGGATAATAAGAAAATAAAAACACTCGGCGAATTAAAAAAGAGCGGCTATGTTTCCAAAAGTATCAAACAGGAGATCCGTGAAAACCTGATCAAAAAGATCAAAGCAAAAGAAAATCCTTTCCCCGGCATACTGGGCTATGAAGATTCGGTGATACCCGATACAGAAAGAGCTTTGCTATCGCAACACAATATTTTGTTCCTCGGCCTCCGTGGACAGGCGAAAACAAGGATAGCCAGGCAAATGACCCACCTGCTGGATGAATACATCCCTGTTGTTGCGGGCAGCGAGATCAATGATGATCCATTGCAACCGGTCTCCCGCTATGCCATTGACCTTATCACTGAGAAGGCTGATGATACGCCCATCATATGGCTGCATAAAAGTGAGCGTTACGGAGAAAAATTAGCAACACCTGATGTAAGTGTTGCAGACCTTATTGGAGATATCGATCCCATCAAAGCGGCAAACCTTAAACTGAGTTTTGCAGATGAAAGGGTTTTGCATTATGGCATTATTCCAAGAAGCAACCGTTGCATTTTTGTTATCAATGAACTACCCGACCTGCAGGCCAGGATACAGGTATCATTATTTAATATTTTGGAAGAGGGCGACCTGCAGATTCGTGGATTTAAATTAAGATTACCACTTGATGTTCTGTTTGTGTTCACCGCCAACCCGGAAGATTATACCAACAGGGGAAGTATTGTAACACCCCTTAAAGACAGGATCGAAAGCCAGATATTAACACACTATCCAAAATCTTTGGAAACCGCGTTGCAGATAACCGAACAGGAAGCGCAGATCAACGAAGTGCAAAAGAAAAAAGTAAAAGTAAGTGACCTGGTAAAAAGACTGATCGAACAGGTGGCTTTTGAAGCAAGGGGAAGTGAACTGGTAGATAAAAAAAGCGGCGTGAGTGCAAGGCTCAGCATCAGCGCTTATGAGAATGCGGTAAGCGCCGCGGAAAGAAGGGCCATCATCAATGATGAAAAAGAAACACAGGTCTGGATCAGCGATCTTATTGGTATCATTCCATCCATCACCGGCAAGATAGAACTGGTGTACGAAGGAGAACAGGAAGGCCCTTACCAGGTTGCTTTTAATTTATTGGAAAGATCCATCCGCACACAATTCGGACAATACTTTCCCAACCCGGATACTTTAAAAAAGAAAAGAGTAAAAGAAGTTAGCCCCGATGACAATCCTTACCGGGCCATTACCAGGTGGTTTGACGCAGGAAATACACTGAACAATTTTTTTGAAACAAAGGATGAGGATAAAGTGCAGCTATTGTATAAAGTTGACGGGCTACACGCTTTGGTGAAAAAATATTTTAAATCTGCAAATGAAAAAGAAAATGCATTGCTGATGGAATTTGTTCTGCATGGCCTTGCTGCGCACTCATTAATAAGTAAAAAAGTATTGGAAGGAAAGATCGAATTCAAAGACCTTATGGGAAGTATGCTGAATATTGAAAGCAAGCATTTCAGTGAAGAGGATTTTAATGAGGAGGATTTTAATTGATCGTACAACTTTGGCAAAGTTTCTTATTCAGCTAGGAGGACTTTCAAATTAATATGCACTATCCAAAAATGAAAACAATCAAATTTGTTGGTTATTTGTTTCACCGATATTACTCAAAAGGGCGAAGAGCAAATATTGCATATTTCAGTGCGGTTTGTGCAATAACTGCCCTTGGATTTATGAACTTAATGCAAATACTTGCGTTAATAGATCAAATAAATCTCATTCCAATAAAGGATAATGACAGCAAATTTATGAAGCGGATAATCATTTTTTTAACAATGGTGCCGCTTTACTTTCTGATGACACAGCTATTTAAGAAATCGGATATTGTATCACTGAAAGAAAAGTATGATTATAATTGGGATAAAGTATTTTCGGCAAATGTGTGGTTGGTCATTTATGTAATACTATCATTTTCTTTAACTATTGTTTTAGCATTATGGAAGAAAGGTTAAATAAAAAATCAATTTTAAAAAATATAACCGTTTAAATAATATTCACCTCCCGCTCCAACCCCACCCCAAACTTGTCTTTCACACTCTTCAATATCTCTTCACTCAGGTCATATATTTCTTTACCTTTTGCATTACCATAATTCACCAGCACCAATGCCTGTTTTTCATGGCACCCTGAATCACCCCTTCTCACTCCTTTCCACCCGGCCTGTTCAATTAACCAGCCTGCAGCAAGCTTTACTTTGCCATGAGGTAATTCATAGCCAACGATGCCCGGGAATTGAGTCTTGAGTATTGAAAATTGTGTATTAGTTATTTCCGGGTTCTTAAAAAAGCTTCCTGCATTACCAATTACAGCAGGATCCGGGAGCTTGGAGGAACGGATATTGATCACTGCCTGCGATACGGCCTGCAGGCTTAGTTCCTTTACACCCATCTTTTCCAGTTCCTGTTCAATAGCGCCATAAGAGATATTAAAATCAGGTACCCTGTTCAGCCGGTAGGTAACACTGGTTATAATAAACTCGTTTTTAAGTTTCCGCTTGAACACACTTTCCCTGTAACCAAATTCACAATCATTCAGCGAAAAGTGGACGATCTTTTTATCCGGGATATGAAAAGCTTCCAGTGAAAAGAATACATCTTTTATCTCCACACCATATGCCCCGATGTTCTGCATTGGTGAAGCACCGACATTCCCGGGTATCAGTGAAAGGTTCTCCACTCCCGCCCAGCCATTGTGGATACAATGCAAAACAAAATGGTGCCAGTTCACCCCCGCTCCTACCTGTACATACACATGATGTTCATCTTCCTTTATTTCCTTTATGCCTGCAATTTCATTTTTGATGACCAGCCCGTCAATATCTTTTGTGAAGAGGATATTGCTTCCGCCGCCTAGGATCAACGTTGCTCGTTGCCCGTTTACAGTTGCTCGTTTATCAAATTCAAGGAGTTCATGTAATTCGCTGACAGAATGAAAAGGAGCGAAATATTCCGCTTTAACATCTATTCCAAATGTATTCAGGCTTTTTAAAGATATATTCTCCTGTATTGTCATTCTTATTCTTAGCTTGCATTTCCAATTGTAGTAATTCCTAATTCCTAATTCCTAATTCCTAATTCCTAATTCCTAATTCCTAATTCCTAATTCCTAATTCCTAATTCCTAATTCCTAATTCCTAATTCCTAATTCTTAATTCCTAATTCCTAATTCCTAATTCCTAATTCCTAATTCCTAATTCCTAATTCCTAATTCCTAATTCCTAATTCCTAATTCCTAATTCCTAATTCCTAATTCCTAATTCCTAATTCCTAATTCCTAATTCTTATCCACATCAGCAATAACCGTCACGCTTTTAAAATTCTTTTCTCCCGTCATTAAATTAATATGATTGCGTATGGCATTTTTATAACGCAAACTCATCCCGGGTTCTTTGGGTAATTTGATGAGTATCTCCATCAGGTATTGGTTGCGTATGCGGGCTACAACAGGCGCAGCAGGCCCAACAATATATTCTTTCAGGTCCTGCTTAAGCAATGCCGCCAGTTTGTCCGCTGCCGCTTCCACGATATGCTTTTCCTTGTGCTTTAAAGTTACCAAAATTATACGGCTATAGGGAGGATAAAAGAATCGTTTCCGGTTCTCTATCTCGTAGCTGTAAAACTGTTTGTAATCATGCTGCTGCACCAGTTGCAGGATGGGGTGCTTTACATTCGTTGCCTGTATAAGCACCTTGCCCTGTTCATTTTTTCTTCCTGCACGTCCACTTACCTGTTCCATCAGTTGAAAAGCCCGTTCATTCACCCGGAAATCAGCAAATGCCAGCAAGCCATCTGCATCTAAAATGCCGACCAAACTCACTTTATCAAAATCAAGCCCTTTAACAACCATTTGTGTTCCTACTAAAATATCCAGGCGGTGCTGCTCAAATAACTGGATCAGGTTATCATGTGCCGTTTTTCCGCGAACGCTATCCACATCCATCCTTGCAATTTTGTATTTTGAGAATTCCTCTTCCAGTTGCTCTTCTATCTTCTCTGTACCAAAATTCTTCTCCAGCCAGTTATTACTTCCACAGGCAGGACAGGTAATTAATTTGGGATACGTACTCCCGCAATAATGGCAATGCAGCTTATTACTGAATTTATGAAGCGTTAATGAAACATCGCAATGCGTACATTGGGGAATAAAACCACAGGCTCCGCAGATGAGGTATGGATTATACCCTCTCCTGTTTTGAAAAAGTATGACCTGCCTGTCTGCTTCCAGCGCTTTTTGCATGGCATCCTTTAATTGCGGGCTGATCATTACTTTCCCTTTCTGCACAACCTGTCTTGTATCAATGATGTCGATCTCCGGTAATTTTATTCCGCCAAAGCGCTCATTCAATTCTACCAAACCATATTTATCGTTTGTTGCATTAAAATAACTTTCAACAGAAGGCGTTGCACTTCCAAGCAGAACTTTAGCATTAAATAATGATGCATAATAAACTGCTGCATCCCTTGCATTGTACCTGGGAGCCGGATCCTGCTGTTTATATGACGCATCGTGCTCTTCATCCACTATTACCAGTCCGAGGTCTCTAAAGGGCAGGAAAAGGGCGCTCCTTGCACCCAGCACGATCTTTATTTCACCTGTTCTTATCTTATTCCACAATTCTATACGCTCATTATTACTGAACCTTGAATGATAAATGGCGATATTACCGCCGAAATGTTTTTGCAAACGACGGATGATCTGCGTTGTTAAGGCGATCTCCGGTAAAAGGTATAAGACCTGCCGGCCGGCGGTAAAATATTTTTCTATCAGTTTAACATAGACCTGTGTTTTACCGCTGCTGGTAACACCATGCAGCAGGCAAACATTTTTGGTTTCAAAGCTTTTGGCAACCGCATCCGAACATTCCTGCTGGGCAGTACTGAATTCAAAATCAATGGCTACATTTTTTGGAAGGGACCTTATCCTGTCAACCGCCCTCTTTTCTGTGAGCAAGATGTTTTTTTCGGTAAGGCCCTTTAATTGTGCTGCAGAAGCACCCGATTTTTTCAGCAATTCGGTTTGGGTAACTTCTGTTTCTGTTTTTTGAAGATGCAGGTAAGCCAATAATAATTCCATTTGTTTTGGCGCCCTGCTCCAGTTATTCAGCAGTTCACTTAGTTTTTCTTCATTACCATATTCTGGATTCAGCAACACATAAGTTTCCTTTTTGACCTTATACTGCTCATCCATCGCTTCCCACACAAAGCAAATTTTCTTATCAATGAGTTTTTTTACCAGCGGGTAAACATGCGTCACATCCAGTATCTGCTGAACTTCGCTAAGCCTCAATTCCTTTTTCAGCAAAAGGGCTTCAGCAACTAAAAATTCTTCGTTATTCAACTGGGTAAAATCATCACCTGCTTCATCATTATAAATTAAGATGGTTTCGCTGCTTAGCTTAAAATGCGTGGGTAGTGCGGCAGCCATCACTTCTCCTTCGCTGCACATATAGTACCCGCTGATCCATTGCCATAATTGTAACTGCTGTGGATATAAAATGGGTTCGTCATCCAGTATGTTCAAAATTTCTTTTGTGGGATAAGCCGGCTCTTTATCCAAAACAGATCGTATGATCCCTGCATATTTCTTTTGCCTGCCAAAAACAACTTCTGCACGGCAACCCGGTTTTGCCCTATCCTTTAAATGGATGGGAATGGCATAAGTATATGTTGTGGGAAGCGCAAGCGGAAGAATGATCTCTGCCCAAAAACCCGAAGATTCTTTTGTGAATGCTATTTCATTTTCATTGCTCATCTTGTGATCCTAAATTTATATCCTCTGTTAACCGCCTTCGACAAGCTCAGGCTGACAACCATATTAAAGTTAACCCAAGTTTATTTCATCAGGGTTTTATCCAGCTTGCTTTATATCTTATCAATGCTTCTTCCATGACCTTATACACTTTCTCTCTTAAGAAAACAACATCATTGATGGTAAGGCCATCAACATTTACCTCGGCCAGGTAAACAGTTCTTGATCTTCCGGGTGTAAGTGTAAAAATGCTTCGGTAATGCATCCGGTCATAGGTATCTAAAAACAGAATGGGCTTGATGGGTGTTTTTGTTTCAATGGCGATCCTGAACGCCCCGTCATAAAATTCCTTTAGTGGCTTGTTTGTCATATTAAATGTACCCTCGGGGGCGATCACTATAGAAATACCCTTTTTGATGATGGATTTTAGTTGCATTACGCTCTTCGTTCTTTTCTCCGGGCTATCCCTGTTTACCAGCACGGCCGTATTTCTATACAGGAAACCAAAGATGGGGATCTTAGCCATTTCAGCTTTGCCCAATACCCTTATATGTTGCTTTGGGATAGATTTGAGCAAAACGGGTATGTCGATGAAAGAAATATGGTTGAATACGAATACATATTGCTTATTCCTGTCATGAGGCGCTTCAAAAAGAGTTTTATGAAAAATGCCCAGCATGAGTAATACGAACCCGGACCATATCCGGCAAAGCTTATAGGTAAAATTGCCACCCTTTATCTTCCCAAAAAAAGAGGCAACCACAACTATAGGGAATATCAGGAGCAGGAACGCTGTAAAGGGAATAAAGGCGTAAATGGTATAAACTACCTGTATGGATCGGTATAAATAGCGCATATTAGTTAAGCGAATATAGCAGATTCCCGTTTGCCCTTAAGCTCCTTATCCCTGGTTTTCAATAGCCGTCAACAGGTTTTCAACCAAAGACAGGTCAGTATTGTGCATATTTTTTGAAAAACACTGCTCTTTTTTAAAGGTAAACCCTTACCTTTGCCGTCCTAAATTTGGGATATTTATGTTAGCAGTAGTTAAAATAGCAGGACAGCAATTTACAGTGAAAGAAGGTGATAGCCTTTATGTACCTCATATAGAGGGAAAAGCAGGCGACTCAGTAGAGTTTGCTGAAGTATTGATGTCTGAAAGCAAAGGAAAAGTTGTTTTGGGTGGCGATGTAAAAGTTACCGTAAAAGCAGAGATCATCAGTGACCTGGTTAAAGGTGAAAAAGTAATCGCTTTTAAAATGAAAAGAAGGAAAGGCTTCCGTAAAAAACACGGACATCGTACCCACTATACTCATATTAAAGTAACAGGGATCGCTTAACGATAACTCCCGGGTTTTATTGTTTGCGTTATACAATTTAATTTTTGAATTATTAATTTATAGTAACATGGCACATAAAAAAGGTGAAGGCTCCGTAAAGAACGGTCGTGATTCACAAAGCAAAAGATTAGGTGTAAAAATTTATGGTGGTCAACCTGCAATTGCCGGTAATATTATTATTCGTCAACGCGGAACTACTTACCATCCGGGTAAAAATGTTGGTGTAGGAAGAGACTTTACCATCTTTGCATTGACCGATGGACTGGTTGAATTTAAAAAAACGAAGGGAGATAAAACTGTTGTTTCAGTTTCTGCAGTAGAAGCCACATCATAATTTTTTTATATTTTATTTTGGTAGTTTAAAAAATATTTTTATTTTTAAGTATTATTTACTAACCAATTAAATTTAAAAAAATGGCAACAAAGAAAAAAGCTGCAAAAAAAGCTGCTCCAAAAAAGAAAGCTGCTCCTAAGAAGAAAGCTGCTCCAAAAAAGAAAGCTGCTCCTAAGAAGAAAGCTGCAAAGAAGAAGTAATCTTCGCTTTTTAAAAAAGCAAAATATCTTAAAAGTCCTGGTAATCTACCGGGACTTTTTCTATACAACCCTTTACTGTCCCTATTTTCGCCCGATCCCTGTTTTAGTTTCCAGCTCCTTTTTTATTTAAAATATCAGGGAATATAACCTGGCAAAAAAATAATTATTTGCATATATTTTTTCTTAAATACTTTTTTAACACAGAGGATTTTATTTATTTTTTAGTGTCATAACCGTTTCAAAATCGTATAAAAATTTCCAGGATTATACCCTTTTAGCCCCAATTTCCCTTTCTTTGTAATTTTACATTTCTTACATTTAAACATGGATAATTACCAAATTGCCGACATTTTCTCCCATTTGAGCAAATTAATGGACATACACGGGGAAAATAGTTTTAAGGCAAAATCCTATGCTTCTGCGGCATTTAACATAGAAAAATTACCATTACAATTAAGTGAAACGCCTAAGGAAAAAATTTTTGAGATAAAAGGAATTGGTGAATCAACAGGAAAAAAAATCATTGAACTTTTAGAAACGGGTTCTTTGCAGGTTTTACTTGAGATCAGGGAAAAAACCCCGCCAGGTGTTATAGAAATGCTGAACTTAAAAGGCATTGGCCCTAAAAAGATCTCTACCATCTGGAAAGAGATGGAAATAGAAAGCATCGGCGAACTTTTATACGCCTGTAAAGAGAACCGGCTTAAACTTTATAAAGGATTTGGAGAAAAAACACAGCTCAATGTAATAGATACCATTGAATTTTATTTCAGCAACCGCGGCAGTTATTTATACCCGCAGGTTGAAGCCGTTGTTCCGCAGATCACTGCTTACCTGGAAAAATTATTTTTACCCGGCAATGTATTCATTACGGGTAATTTTAAAAGACAGATGGAATTCATTGACGAACTGGAATACGTGGTCAAAAGCACAAATGAGCTTATAAAACCAAAATTCCAGTCGGCAAATCCGCCCGAATTACTGGAAGAAAGCCCGGGTACTCTGCTATATAAATTGCTTAATGGCCTCAAATTAAGGCTATATACAGGTGAGGAAGCGGTGGAAAAGCGCTTATTTCTAACCTCCGGCAGCCCAGAATTTACCAATGCCTTTCTTAACCGGTTCCCGGATGTTGATTTTGCCAAAGCTAAAGGGGCCGATGATAAAGAGATATTTGACCAGGCGAAGGTCAGTTATATCCCCGCCTGCCTTAGGGAAAACACGGCAATAATTGAAAGGGCAAAACAGTCCCAGCTACCCACATTGATACAACCCGGGGATATAAAAGGCATCATCCACTGTCACAGCAACTGGAGCGACGGAGGTTATAGCCTGGAAGACATGGCTAACGCAGCCAAAGCCCAGGGATTTGAATACCTTGTTATCAGCGATCACAGCAAAAGTGCTTTCTATGCAAATGGTCTTTCTGAAGAGCGGATACAGGCTCAGCATCAGCAGGTAGATGAATTAAATGCAAGGCTCAGTGGTTTTAAGATATTTAAAAGTATTGAGAGCGATATTCTCTATGACGGCAGTCTTGACTACAGTAATAATATTCTCTCCACTTTTGATATGGTTATCGCATCTGTGCATAGTATTTTAAAAATGACGGAAGAGAAAGCTACCCAACGTCTTTTAACCGCAATAGAAAATCCATATACTACCATTTTGGGGCACATGACCGGCAGGTTATTACTGAGCCGCAAGGGTTACCCCGTTGATCATAAAAAAATAATTGATGCCTGTGCTGCCAACCAGGTAGTGATTGAGCTTAATGCAAATCCAAATCGCCTGGATATCGACTGGAGGCAAATTGATTATGCCCTGGAAAAAAATGTATTGGTATCCATTGATCCCGATGCGCACAGTATTGAGGGTTTTAAGGATAACCGGTATGGCGTTCTTTCGGCGCAAAAAGCAATGGTTACTACAGCACAAAATTTAAGCAGCATGGGCCTTGCGCAATTTGAGCATTTTATCCAGGACAGGAAAAAACTTAAAGGGATATAAATACTTTAGTTATTTTTCATTCGCCAGCGGCAGCTCAACAAAAAAAGTGGTTCCTTCTTCTGCCTTTGTTTCAAACCAGATATTGCCTTTCGCCTGCTCCACTATGCCTTTACTCATGGCAAGACCAAGGCCTGTTCCGGAGGTTTTAGTTGTAAAATTTGGTGTGAAGATCTTGGAACGCACCTCGTCTGCTATGCCAATGCCATTGTCCTTTATTTTTATCAATACATTATCGTTTACCAGTTCTTCCTCAATGGTTATCTGAACGACCCTGTCTTCCGGCACGGCCTGCATGGCATTTTGTATAAGGTTCGTGAATAAGCGGTTTATATGGGTGCGGTCAGCATAGATCATGACCGGTCCCTTTAATGGCATCCAGCTTATCTTAAGCCTGTCATCAATAGAATGTAATTGCGTAACCATTTTAATTACCTCGTTCAGGTCAAATACTTCATTGTTGGTATTGCCAATATTGGCAAACTGGCTGAATTCCCCCGCAATATGGTTCAGGTGATCTATCTGCTCTACCAATGTTTGCGCTACGTTTGCCGTGAGTTCTTTTACATTCTTTGAATTATTGCTGATGGATTTTTGAAGGTACTGCAGGCTAAGCTTCATGGGCGTTAACGGGTTCTTTATTTCATGCGCTACCTGTCTTGCCATTTCACGCCAGGCGCCTTCCCGTTCGCTTTTTGCAAGGGCGATGGCGCTTTCATCAAGCTTACTTACCATTTTATTGTATTCATTAACGAGTTCGCCGATCTCGTCATCACGTTTCCAGTCAATGGCTTCATTCAGCTGTCCGAGGTTAACCGCCTTCATCTTATCGCTGATAAAAGAAAAGGAACGTGTGATACGGTTGGTGATGAACAGTGCAACAATACCCGCAATTAAAAAGATAAAGGCATTAAGGTTAATGATGGTCACCAAAAAATTGGCGATCTCTTCCTGTAATTTACTTTGCGAAGTAAAGTAAGGGATATTAAGGTAAGCATACTCCCTGCCGGTTGCATCGATCACCGGAACATAATTACTGATAAAATTAAGGTTGCCGATCTTTTCTTCCTTAAAGTACTGTACCTCCTTCAATTTTCGCAGGTGGTAATAAGCCAGCGGGTCTATCTTGGTACTGATGATGCCTTTATTGTAAGGCAGCGGCAATGAAGATACTTTCAGGTTGCCATCCAGGTCATATAAATTGACGTCAACTGCGTGTATCTCCGAGATCTTATCAATGGTCTTCTCCAGTTTTTCCCGGTATGCCTCATCATAAACTTTTACCACATCATCAAAGATCGATAACTCGGATAAGGAGATACGTACCTCGTTTTCCATTACATGTATTACCCTGCTAAGCTTTTCCCTGTTGCTGTTCTCATACCTGCTTATAAAGAACAGGATCGTTGCAATACCAATAACCAAAAATGAGAGGACGCTGATAAAAATGACCGTGCCGTGTATTTGGTTGCGTATACTAAGCTGCCAGTATTTTTTAAAAAGCTGTTTATTGAACCTCGCCCGGATACTGGCATTCAGTAACCAGAACACACCGGTTACGAGCAGGAAGGCACAAAATAAATAAGAGAACAATGTTATGGACTCTATCAGGAAATTATTCTGTTTGGCAATAATGACAAACTTTTGCGGGCCCGCCTTGTACCAAAGCTCATCATAACCACCCTTTTTAAAGATCACAAATTCTTCTTTCGGTACCTGCTGTGCTGTTAACCTGGTAGCAAAAGCATAATCATTGTGACTGCTTACCAGTTGCAGGTTATTATATACCGCAAATGCATATACCGGTGAATTTTCGATCGCATTATTATTCCCTTTGGAAAAAAGTTCAAGATTTAATGCGTCTGTTTTATATTTTTTTGGATTGGCCAGGACAAAAACGTACCCCAGGGTATCCCCATAACTATCGGTTACGGTTTTGCGGCTTATATAACTAAAGCGGTCATAGGATTCATCATAATAAAAAAGATCAGGGATATTGGTAGGCTTGGCCTGGGTATTCAATACCGTATTCAATTCATTGAAACCCGAAGCGTCCTGGTTGTACAGTGGACGTTCGCTTTCATCAAAGGTGTAGATCTTGGTTTCATATTTATTGGTATAACCGGAAAAATTGCCATTTACAAGGCTGTCTTTAAAGAACTGGTTTGAAGAATCCAGTTTAAACCTGTAGAAATTTGCTGCCAGGTATTCGTTACGAAAATCCGTAAGCAGCGTGTTTAACAGTGTTTCACTGGAGGGATCTGCCTTTGTTGAAAGTGTTTCAGCATAATGCTGCCGGTTACGAAGTTCTTTTTTGCTATTTTCCACTACAATGACAGTAGTGATCGTTAGTGAAAAAAAGAACAGCCAGAAGATCAGCCGGGATGAAGCGATCTTCTTTGGTGTGAGTACAAGATTTTTATTGTTCAATAACAACAGGTAAAATAAAAGCCATGCCAGTATGAATAATTCAAACCCGGCATTTGCAATGCTAAGCTGGAATGTCAGGTAGATCAATCCGCCGATCGTAACAGCCAGGTATAGCCAGGGAAAACTTTTGGGCAACAGCGGCCGGAGAAAATGCAGTAATATCTGGGTAAGTAAAAAATAACCGATCGCAATACAGCACAATACTACAAAACCTGTAACGCTGTAAATATTCAGTGTAAAGAAATTGATCACATCGAAAGATATCTGCGAATCGGCTACCATGCTGCGGATCACCTGCCCGAGCATAAAAGTTGTTGCAAGTAATATGGTACAAACTATAGCCAGGATCAGCCATTTAAATCCCGGTCTTTTACTCCTGAGCACGATGTCTTTTTCCTGCAGGTGATAATGAATAAATAATACCACCCAGGTGAAAAGAACAGAATTTATTAACAGGTCGCCCAAAGAACGAAGCACAACATTGGAGCCATATATGGAAGGATCGAAAAGCTCGAATTGCCGGAAATTTAACGGAAAGGGAAAAAAATAGCTTAACCACCGCAACACAAAAACTGTTAGCGTTAAAAACAAAAATGCTTCCGGTAAACTGTTCCTGGCAGCTATTTGTGTTGCCAGTAAATGAATATAAAGCAGAACAAAGATGGCAGCTAAGATCCGCATCCAGGCTGCAACAACGTTATTCTTTGAAATGGTACTGCCGGATCTTTCAACAAGGTAAAAAAGGCTTTTACCATGAAGTGATTTTATAACAACATTATTGGGCTGATCTGAAATGTCATAATTATTTTCTATTCCCTGCCCTGTGGCAAAAGAATTGCGCAGGTATGCATTGGTCACAAAATAATTCCACTTAACAGGGATCAATGCAACAGTGATACTGGAAGCTTTACTAACCTTCCGCCAAGCATAATAACCATTCTCAAGCTGGATAAATCCCGAGCTATCCGCAGACGAAAGTACCTGTGGTGAAGGCAGTACAGCCTGTGTATTCCAAAAAATGAGTTGGTGCAGGCCGATATCATTTACAAAATAGCTGTAAATGAAATAACGCTTATCCGTTATTTTTTTTAAAAGGGGCTCATCATATGAATTATCGTTGATCCTGTTTACAATTGCCGTATCGCCCATCAACTGTTCAAAATCCTTTTCCTGCTTCTGGATATAATTTTCAATGGTTGATTGCACGGCATCAACAGAAGAGTTACCCGACCAGTAATTATCAATGATAAAGGATATGGTAATGAACCATGCCGCAATTATCAGCAGATAACTGTGCCTGTATAAAAAGCCGCTTAAAGGAAGGTTATTTTGCAATCGGTCGATTAAAAATGTTTATTTTTTCTTTATGCTGTTCCATATGCCGTCCATCTCCTCCAAAGTCATGTCGTGCAGGTGTTTTCCCGACCTTAAAGCCTCGGCCTCCATCCTGGTAAAACGATCAATGAACTTTTTATTGGTTCGTTCCAGGGCATTTTCGGCATCTACCTGCAAAAACCTTGCAAAGTTTACCAAAGAGAAAAAAACATCTCCCAATTCATCTTCCATTTTGTTAACATCCCCTGATTCAATGGCTTCAAAAAGCTCTTTTTTTTCTTCTTCCACCTTATCCCATACCTGTTCTTTGGTATCCCATTCAAAACCCACCTGTTTGGCTTTTTCCTGTAGCCGCATGGCTTTTACCATGGATGGCAATGATTTAGGTACCCCGCTTAAAACCGAGGTCTTGCCTTCCTTCAGCTTGAGTTTTTCCCAGTTTTTTTTAACATCTTCCTCATCATTAACATGGATAAGTCCTGAGCCTGTCGAATGATATATGTGCGGGTGCCTCGAAATCAGTTTTTCGCAAACATCATTAATCGCATCAGCCAAACTGAACTGGTTCTGCTCGGTTCCTATTTTGGCATAGAACACGATGTGCAGTAAAATATCGCCCAGTTCTTCTTTTATCCCCTTCCAGTCATTATCAGTGATGGCGTCTGCCAGTTCATAGGTTTCTTCAATTGTTAGCTGGCGGAGGGTTTGTATGGTTTGCTTCTTATCCCAGGGACATTTTTCCCTCAGCTCATCCATTATTTTTATCAATCTTTCAAATGCCAGGCTATTTACTGATGTCATAAGAGGAATTAAAGTTTAAAAAGGGAGAAAAACAGGAATATGATGAATAAAAGAACCAGAACAATAAAAAGCAAAAAACAAAGTATCAGGAATTTGAAAATTGTTTTTGCCCTTCGCTGTTTATAGAAATTACGCATGGCTTTATAGAGATAAAAGAAAAGTCCGAGGCAGAGCAAGGTCTCTATGATCGTTATCATGGTCCAGTCCAGTTGGTTATTCAGTTTACCCAGCCCGAATAAAACGAACATGGCAATAAAAATAAAAATATAAAAATGCAGGCTGAATATGCCGTGGTTGACATAGTAATAATCCTTTCGCCGGATGTAGAGCAATTTTAGCAGTAAAGCGAAAAGCGGTAAAGAGATAAAGAACATCTGCGGCAGGCTATGGAGAAGTATGTTGGTAAAGGAACTGAACATTGCCTTGGGATTATCCTTGAACTTTTCATTGATCGCTATTTCCCTGTAAATAAGTTCCCGCTGCCACCAGTTGTGTTTCTTTACCCCTGCCTTTAGTATTGAATCATATTCCGCTTTCGATTTATAACGCCCGCTGGTAAAATGAATACCCGCTTTTGCTATACCGCTGTCAAAATAGTTTTTAAATTGGGCCCTTGTCATCGGCACTGCCGGCCTTCCGACTTCCTTATTTACATCTTTGGTGAATGCATCAAACTCCAGTGAATCCATCAATGCAATTTCCTCAATTGTTTTCTTATTTATTGTAGTTCCTTTTGTTATAACATCGTTATCGATCTTAAAAAATGAGAAGAATATCAGGAAGAAAAAAGCAGAGGTGAAGATGTACATCCGTATGGGGTTAACATAGCTTGCCCTTCTGCCGATCATGTACTCCCTCGATAAAAATCCCGGCCGTATCACCAGGTATTTTACCGTGCTGAAAAATTTTCCGTCAAAATGTGTGATGTCCCTGAAGAAATGAGAGATGAGGTCCCATACCGATTCTTTTGGTTCAATATTCTCCTGCCCGCAAACATGGCAATACCTTCCCTGTACTTCGGCATTACAGTTAAGGCAGTCTTTACCCCGCCGTTCTTTAAGATGACTCATGAGCATTAATTTTGTTAAAATTAATAAAGTTTACCCGCCTGCACATTAATGACTAATTTACGTGAATAAGATAGTTTAAATTTGCTACCCAAAAAGCATACAATGATAAAAAAAATATTTGTGGCATTCACTATCCTGTTAACAGGGTTTGGCGCTAATGCCCAGTATTATTACAACGATATTATCAACAACAGGCAGGTGCTTGCGGAACTGGCAGTACTAAAAGAGAAAAAGATAAAAGGTGTTAAGGTGACATCCCTTGAATCAAATGGTGAGGAAAGCGAGGGCTTCATCTGCCAGAAAAAAATAAACAGGGATTTCACCGAGGTTGAGATATATACAGAAACAAATCAATCATACCCCAACACTTTTATCTCCTGGTTCGACAGGTCGGGCCTGCTTTTAAAAACAATTGATTCATCTGAAGCAGGTGCCACTACCACTGATTATACCTATGATGCCGGCGGCAGGCTTGTCTCGATCAATTCTTCAAAGAATTTTGCAACAGATGATGACGCCGGCGTTACCTATGAACGGCACCTGTATAACTATAATGCGACAGGCATACTGGAACAAATGACGCTTATCAAAAATAACCGCGATACAACTTTGTATTCTTTTGAAGCTGATGAAACCGGCAATATCGCCATTGAAAAGAATTCAAAGACATCGGAACTATATTATTATTATTACGATACCAGGAACCGCCTTACAGATATCGTACACAGGTACAGCTACCAGAAAAACCTCTTCTCTGAATATTCATTTGAATACAACCCCGCAGGACAGGTTACCAAAATGGTCACATCAGAAAAAGAAGGCGCTTACTTTTTTACCTGGCGCTATGTTTATGAAGATGGCTTGCGCATGAATGAGCGATGCTACTCTAAAGAAGGCCGGATCATGGGTTCGGTAGAATACAAGTATAAATAAGATAACCTTCCGGTGACAAATAAAAAAAGCGACAAATGATTGTCGCTTTTTTCGTACCCGGGAACGGAGTTGAACCGTCACTCGCATTACTGCGAACAGGATTTTAAGTCCTGCGTGTCTACCAATTCCACCACCCGGGTATAGTAATGAAAAAAAATCCCGACAAGTCGGGATAATTTTTAGAGCGGAAGACCGGGCTCGAACCGGCCACCCCGACCTTGGCAAGGTCGTGCTCTACCAAATGAGCTACTTCCGCATTATATGTTTAAGGTTTAATACGTTAAGTAACCATTAAACCTTGAAACCATTAAATCAATTAAAAGAACTTACTTATTTTTTGGAGTGCAAAAATAAGCCTTGTGCTATTACTATAAAAATTTTTATTTGTATGTGGGATTGTACAGTGTATTTGACGGTACATCCACTTTTGGCTGGCCTTTATAGCGGTGTGTATATAAACCATAACAGCCTCCTAAAATAAAAGCCACAACTAAAAATACCTGGCAAAACCAGATAAAACGAGAGGTGGATACCCAATTGTGTGTAAAATCCTTGTGCCTGTTATCTATAATTTCTTCCTTCATTATATATTAGTTTGCGGTGCAAAAATAAGGTGTAAGACCCAAAAAAGATTATTTACCGGCAACAATTTCCGAAAAGGTATTTTTCTTGTGTACAAAATGGGCCCAGATAACAGAACCTTTATACCAGCCTGCGGGCTTTCCATGCTTAATTTCCGGGAACAGGGAACGGTTCCTGTAAAACAATATCCATTGAATAAAATGGAGATGTGATCTGAAAACTGCCACAAAATAACCGGCATCTCCCTTCAGCAATGCCCGGGTAGCTGAGACTATATCAAGACCCATCCTGAATGGGATCTTCCATAATACCGTACTAACAGGACTGTTCTTTGTGATCATGATAAGGTTGTTGCGGAAATTGAGGTAGGTTTTATTGCTATTGCCTTTTGGTAAGGTTCCCCCTCCTACATGATATACCATAGCTGCAGGCTGCACAAATATTTTATAGCCCGCAAGCTGTATTCGCCAGCAGAGATCTATTTCTTCCTGGTGTGCAAAAAAGAATTCATCAAATCCCTTTAATTCATGAAAAACAGCCGGCCTTATGAATAATGCTGCACCACTTGCCCAAAATATCTGCTGTACATCATCATATTGCCCCCGGTCTTTTTCACATACATCAAAAATTCTTCCCCGGGAGAACGGGTAACCAAACTTATCTATCCAGCCACCGCTTGCTCCAGCATATTCAAACTGGTCCTTATTATTGTAAGCAAGTAGTTTAGGCTGGCAGGCAGCAATGGAAATATCGGTCTCCATTAATTCAATAACGGGGCCGATCCAGTTGGGAGTAACTTCCACATCACTGTTCAACAGAACATAGTAATCGGCCTGCACCTGTTTCAGTGCAGTATTATATCCTTTGGCAAATCCTTCATTGCTGCTGTTCTGGATGATCTCTACCTGTGGGTATTGTTGCTTCAAAAAACTAACCGAATCATCTGAAGACGCATTATCAGCAACAATTATTCTTTTGTTGGGATATACAGAAGCAATTACCGAAGGCAGAAATTTTTCTAAAAAAGTTCTGCCATTCCAGTTTAAAATAACAATAGCTACAGATGGATGTGTCATGTTTACCAGCTTCAGATGTGCACATTACAAACATACTTATAACTTATAACTTATTGCTTATTTTTACCCAATGTTTACTTCCTTATTCAACTGGCGTACTGCTTTAGCAATAGTTGCAATAGCTATTGTTACGGGTACCGTTTTTTATTCCAATTATCTTTCAAAGAAGATCGCGGCCGATGAAAGAAAGAAAGTAAATGTATGGGTGCAGTCATTAAAAACAAGGGCTGATACAGCCATAACACAATCTGCCCTCGACCTCACGACTATCATTACTTCAGAAAATACAGATATCCCCATCATTGAGACCGATGAAAATGACAATCCTACTGTGAGCCTGAACCTGGACAGTATAAAAATAAAAGCAGACACAAACTATCTCAGGAATAAAGTAGCCGAGTTCAAAAAAGCCCATCCGCCGATAAGTGTAGAGATAAGCCCGGGTTATGTGAACAGGTATTATTACGGAGATTCTGTTTTATTGCAGGAAGTAAGGTATTACCCCATTATACAACTTATCATTGTTGCGCTTTTTATCATCATTACTTTGATCGCCATCTCTACCAGGAATAAATCAACCCAAAACCAGGTATGGGCCGGTATGGCGAAAGAAACTGCGCACCAGTTAGGCACGCCCCTAACTTCTTTGCAGGGGTGGGTAGAGATGCTCAAAGAAACACCGGGAACAGAAAAGATCGTACCTGAAATGAGCAAGGATGTTGACCGGCTAAAGCTGGTGAGTGACCGCTTTGGCAAAATAGGCAGTACGCCTCAACTGGAAGACCATGACATTGTTGCCCAGGTGGAGACTATGGTGACCTACATAAAAAGAAGATCATCCGACAAAGTGGGTTTCAGCATCAATAATAATGGCGAAAGCGAAGTGAGGGCAATGATCAATGGCCCATTGTTTGACTGGGTGATCGAGAATTTGTTGAAGAATGCACTGGATGCACTTGAGGGAAAGGGCAGCATCAGCATCAGCATAAAAAATGAAGCGGCGCAGGTCATCATTGACGTAACCGATTCGGGTAAGGGCATCAGCAAACAAAATATTGCTAAGGTTTTTAAACCGGGCTTTACAACCAAAAAACGCGGCTGGGGCCTGGGCTTATCCTTAAGCAAACGTATTATTGAACAATATCATAAAGGAGAATTATTTGTAAAGAATTCAGAACCGGGGAAGGGAACAACATTTAGAATAGTGTTGAAGAAATAATTGCCTTCCCTTACATTTGCAAACCAAAAGCCCTGTTGAAGTAAGAGAAAAGAAAAATATTTAAAATCAGGAGTTGGAAAAGAATATCTTAGATCATTACAATAATCAGCCCGGGTGGCGAAATTGGTAGACGCACCACCTTGAGGTGGTGGCGCTGGAAACGGCGTGCTGGTTCGAATCCAGTCTCGGGCACAAAAAAAGCTGTACAGTTCATGTACGGCTTTTTTTATTATATATCATGCCTTCAATCCATCAACTCCTTCAGGGCTTCCTTACTTTCATTTTTTATTTCCTCCGGCATAACAGGGTTATGCTTTAAACCAAGCTCAAGCATCTTTTTCGCTTTTTCTGTATTGCCGGCTTTCTTGTATATCAACCCCGTTGTACATAATAATACAGGGTTCATACTTTTTGTAATAAGCGCAGCATCCAGGTAAGTCAAGGCCTTATCGATCTCATTTCTTTTATAATGAACCCATGCCATTGTTTCATTCACTTCGATATTCTTTGGCCTGCGTTTGTATTCTGCCATTGCATATTCAAGTGATTTATCATAATCCTTGTTTTGAATATATGCATAAGCCATTTCTTTATCAGAATAATGGCCCGCACCAGGATCATTAACGAGAAGTTTTGCTGCCTTATTCATTTCATTGATCAGTTCTTTATTCAATGATGCTGATCTTTCAACCTGGCCCGCATACATATAGGCTTTTACAAGTTCTTCTTTTATCCCCAGGTCATTGATCAAAGCTGCAGCCTGCTCATAATAATGAACGGCGCTGTCATATTTTTTTTCATAAACGGCAATACGACCCAGGCCGGCAAGTGCATAAGCATAACCCGGTCTTGCCGCCAGTGATAATTTATATTGAAAGGAAGCCTTTGCAACATCACCCATGTGCTCATACAATTTTCCAAGTTGTACCCTGCACCATTCGGTGGATTCCTCCGCAGTTACACCCGCTTCAACTGCCAGTTTCATCGCAACGGCAGCGCCGGGGTAATCGCCATGTATCTCCCGCAAATAAGCAATGCGGGAATAGGAACGAAGGTCGGGTCTGATGCTTACCATTTTTTCGGCTGCTGCTACAGCAGCTTCATAATTCCCCATTTCCACATTGGCATCAATAAGCAACCCATAAACAAATGCGCTGTTTGCATCTATACTTTCTGCCAACTGTGCCGTGGCCAGCGTTTCTGCAAAATGATGCTGCGATAACTGGACAAGTGATCTTAACATCAGTGCTTCATAGTTGCCGGGTTCTTTTTCCAAAAGTTTGTCAACTGTTTTCATAGCGGCCCTGTCGTAATACGCAGTATTACCGCTGATCCTTGCTTCCATGATGTAGGCATTCGCCAACGCAAGCGTAGACCTCGTATCATATGGATCTGTTTTTATCTTGGCGATCAGTTTATCAGCATTCTTTTTTGCAGCCTCCCATTCAACTTTATTGTTGTTATCAATGCGTGGTAAAAACGCATATGCCTCATTATGTTCTGCCTTTTGCTTATCCTTGAACCTGATCACAACAAAACCTACAGCGAGAATAAAAAATGCAGGTAGTATTATATTCCAATAACTCTTTTTCATTTTGATTCATTTAGACCCTTTGAATAATAGATTAATTTAATGGCCATGAACGGCACATTTTTTATAAAAGAGGTTGCATGTTTGAGCGCATGCAAGACTGCTGATGCAACCTCTTTTTTTATATCTTATCCTTTAACGACCCTGAGTGTCTGTGTCACAGCTCCGTCCTTACTAACCTTGATAAAATAAACACCTGCTCCCAGTCCTTTACCATTGAAGCGCTCGGTATAATTACCTGCATCCTGCTTTTTATCAACCAATACTTTTATCACCTGGCCCTGTGCATCATAGATGGTGATGGTTACCTGTGCAGGAACCTTTAACTGGTACTGTATGATTGTATTGTCAACAAAAGGATTTGGTGAGGTTTTCATAACCAACTCGGGTGCTGACAACATTGTTGAAGTCATCGCTTTATTAATATCCGGTTGGCCGTAAGTATTATGATTGCGTGAATGAACACTTCCCGTTGGCGGCGGAGCACAATCGCAATTATGCGTACCCGCCCATGGTGTTTGTACAAAGGGGAAGCTGGTTTTAAATGCAATATCATTTGCACCAACGCCCGCATTATAGGTAAGTACGTTCAAAAGCTGTGGCGTAACAGGACTTCCTGAACCAGGATAATCATCATACCACAACCCTATTGCAGCCAATACTATACCACTCACCGCCTGCAATTCTATTCTTGTAACATCGTCCTCCAATCTTCTGCCGTTAGGGAAGCCATCCATATTCGGGATGAATTCGATATTGGTATTGGTATTGAACCTCGGATCAACCAATCCCAAAACCGCAGCCTGTACCAGGCCTTCAGAACTGAAATCAGGAGAATTACGCGGAGTGGCAGGAACGGCCATATTAAGCCGCAGCATGTCGCCGCCATTAGGAAGAAAATTACTGATGAAAGGTTTTCCTGCAGCAAGCGGGTTGCCTCCCTTACCCGTTGCAAGCTGGTAAGGCTTTAAATTAGGAACGCCTGTATGAAAGATAGGCCACAGGTCAACTGAACGTGGCTTGCCCGGACCAGGTAACAGGAGTCCGCCAAAGTTTGCTTCACTTAAAGCCGTGCCGTTTAAGGCAGCTGTTCCTTTTAAAGGGAACAAACCATTTTGGCCATTCCCAAATCCAAATGCCCCCAAAGAATTCTTTTGAATTCTTAAGGGTGCAAAAGCCGGTACAGCTCCGCCAAATTGTGCGTTATCCATGTACAGGGCCAGCTCGGGATTATAAAAGTAATTACCGAATTTGCTGATCCTGTCAAGATCCTGGTAAGGAGTTAACCTGTTCCAGAGATCTTTTTGCCCGATAGGAATAACTGCTTCATTGGTCAATGGCATACCCAACCTGGAAACCTGTATCCATGGGCCGGAATAGGTTGCAGGATCTCCGTCATAATAAGTTGTACTGCCGTAATCACCATTGCCGCCATCGGAAACCTCATTCAACACTTTAATTTTTTGCCTGTTTGCAGAAGCCCAGATACCGATCACATAATTGGGATCAAGTATATTGGCCGCCTGGCTTAAAGTTTTATTATCCTTCTGCAGGGTTTTAACATCGATCTCCAAAGCAATGGTGGAAACATTCAAACACTTCAAACCGTCTTCAGGATTTGTTGGGCCCTGGCGTGGGGCATCACCCAGGTCAAAAATTCCACCAAGGTCAACAAAGAACGGATCATCAACAGGACCGCAAAAAACCCTTTCGCCGGTATTGGCAGTTTTAATTGCATTGGTCATGAGTGTTTCGTAATTGGGTGCATTCAAACCAACGGGTGAGCTGATTGACCTTGCACCAACATTTGGCGGAGGTACGGTTCCCTTTGCAATAATTGTTTTAAAATTAAATCCTCCGTTTACGCTTCTTTCCAGTTTGTACGTGGTTTTCAGGTTCTCTTTACCCAGCCTGATGTTGAAGAAGGTGGTAGGATCTTCATTCTTTTTGTCAAACGTAAAACGGTAAATAACATCATCACCAAGGTGATTTACGTCGTTATCAATATGGATCTCATATTGTACGTTTTCGCTGAAATGGCTGAAATTGGGTCCTCCCTGGGGTAACTGGAAAGGGATGTAATTTGCGATAATGATGATCTTGTTGGGATCATTAGGACTTTTAAAAGCATAGAGATCCGTATTATCCGCCTCCGGATCATCCGCGATCATTGGGGCCTCCCGGTGACTGGATGCCCATACCGGGAAGGTATTCAAAAGCATAGCGATCAGCATAATTGCTGCATAAAATTTTCTTTTCATAAATTTTTAATTTATAAGTGAGCGTACTTTCCGTGTGGTGATGGGGCAGGCTGGCTGATTTTTAACGGGATGGTTGAATTGGCATGCTATTCAGCTACGAAGAATGGTTTCATATGGATTTAACTTTTTTAAAAATTCTTTTCTGAGGGCGGATTTTTATTAATTAATTTGTACCGGTTAATAAAACAGAAAGAAGATGTCAAGTGAAATTAAATGCCCGAATTGCGGTCACCAGTTTGAACTGAACGAAAGCCTTAAAAATGAAGTTGAAAAAGAGCTTCGCGGCAAGATGGTTGACTGGCAGAAGAAAAAAGAAGAAGAATTTGAAAAGCAAAAAAATATTTTGCTGAATGAAGCTTTAAAAAAAGCAGGTGAAGAAACGGCTGTTAAAATGAGATCGCTGGAAGAAGAAGCAAAAATAAAAACACTGCAGTTGCAGGACCTGCAGAAGAAAGAACTGGACCTGATGAGGGATAAAAATGCACTGGAAGAAAAACAAAAAAACCTGGAGGTTGAAATTGAAAAAAGATTTTTGGAAAAAAGAAAAGAAATTGAAGAATCGGCCATTAAACGTGAGCAGGAATTATTTGACCTGAAAACAAAAGAGTATAAGCTGCAGATGGAACAGCAGCAGAAACTGATAGAAGAGCTGAAGCGCAAAAGTGAACAGGGAAGTATGCAGCTGCAGGGCGAAAGCCAGGAGATCTTACTGGAAGAGATCCTGCATAATAATTTTCCATTCGACCTGATTGAAGAAGTTGGCAAAGGTGTTGAAGGTGCTGATTGCATTCAAACCGTAAGGAACAGCAGCGGTGTCATCTGTGGCAAGATCATTTACGAAAGCAAGCGCACCAAGGGCTGGAGCAATAGCTGGGTGGATAAATTAAAGACAGACAAAAGAAATACCGGCGCCGACGTTGCCATACTGGTAACACAAACCTTTCCAAAGGATATGGACCGCTTTGGTGAAAAAGACGGGATATGGATCTGCAATTTCAGTGAAGTGGGCAGCGTGTCTCATTTATTGCGCAATGGCATCATTAAGATACAGGAGATACAAAAAGCACAGGAAGGCAAGGGCGATAAAATGCAGATGCTTTACGATTATCTTACCGGAAATGAATTCCGGGGACAGATGGAAGCGATCGTGGAAGGTTTTATGGCGATGAAACAGGGTATCATGAAAGAAAGGATACAGATGGAGAAAATATGGAAAGAGCGGGAAAAGCAGCTTGAAAAAGTATTGATCAGCACCAGCGGCATGTATGGCTCTGTAAAAGGTATTGCCGGCGCATCAGTCGGAGATATACCACTTTTGGAAGGAACGGATGAAGAGATAAGCGATCAATGATCGGTTAATACCCAGGTGAGGTAATTATTCTCAAAATATAAATAATGTACAGCCAGCCTGGTCTTATTTTTAAACAGGCAATACACGATCCCTTCATTTACCTCGCCCGTTATTTCTTTTATAAGGATATGCCTTTTAAAATCCACGCTCCCGCTGCCCCACCATTTATAAACTGATTCTTTAACACTCCAGTAAAGCGTTAAGCATTGAACATTTGTTACGGCGTGCTTAAGGTGAAATATCTGTAATTCTTTTTTGGAGGTGAATTTTTGCTGTATCTGCTCGATCTTAAAGTTTACCTGTTCCACATCCACGCCTGTCCTGAAAATTTTACTTACGATCACCGCAGCATAATCACCGCAATGAGAAATAGAAAAATGGAAAGGTTCATTTTCGAGGTAAGGTTTTTTTGTGTCTGCTATAAGTATCAGTTCAACCGGGAAATCAGGATACATTTCTTTTAATAACAACCGCCCTGCAAGGTGTTGCAGTCTTTTATGCCAGTGCCTGATCTCTCTTTGCAGTGGCACCTGCGCCAGGAAATAATCTTCTGTTTCCTTAACATGCCAAACGGCTACTTTTGTTACCGCGTTAATATTTTGTTGATAAACCAAAGGCATTAAAACAATTTTAGATTTTAGATTGCAGGCTACAAATTAACGGATTAACTGGTTAACGGAAAAAAAATAAACATGATCTTAAGCGACACAAGGATTTTAGAAGAAATAGGAAAAGGAAGCATCAAAATTGAACCATACGACAGGGAATGTTTGGGAAGTAACAGCTATGATGTGCATTTGGGCAAACACCTTGCCCGTTATACAAACAAGGAACTGGATGCAAAAAAACACAATACTATTGAGCATTTTGAAATTCCTGATGAAGGCATTGTATTATATCCCCATGAGTTTTACCTCGGTGTTACAGAAGAATACACCGAAACCCATGCCCATGTCCCTTTTTTAGAAGGTAAGTCAAGTACGGGCCGGCTTGGGATCGATATACACGCCACGGCCGGCAAAGGCGATGTAGGCTTTTGCGGAAACTGGACACTGGAGATATCTGTTAAGCAACCGGTGAGGGTCTACAAAGGAATGCCCATAGGGCAGTTGATCTATTTTCCCGTAGATGGAGAAATTGAAGTGCGGTATAATGAAAAGAAAAATGCCAAGTACAGCGGCCAGCACAACAAACCGGTTGAGAGTATGATGTGGAAGAATAGCTTTTAGTAAGTTAATAGTTCATGGTTAATAGTTCATGGTTAATAGTTCATAGTAAGAGACAAATTATATATGAACTCCAGCTATGAACCATCAACTATTAACCTTCCTATATCTTTCCGAACTTTTTATAATACGCAATTAAAAATCCCGTCACTTCATCATAGCTCAATACACCTTCCGGCTGCTGGTTGCGCTCTAAGTATACCCCGTATATCCACCTGAAAACAGGTTCTATTGGGTTCCTGTGTTTTTTGCTGAATGCTCTCCATTCTTTGAGATCTTCCAACACTTCCGGTAATAATTGCTTTCCAAATCCCCTTGCTGCTGAAGAATCGGTTTTAAAAAGATTCCTGTTGCTGTACATGAAAAGGTCGAGGTAAACAGAATAATGTAAAAGTGTATCACCCGATATGGCTGCAGCAAGGTATCCTACAAAATTTGCTTCCATCTCTTTTGCATAGCCAAGCTGGTGCGCCACTTCATGACAACTGGTGAATGGCTGCAAGAATTTCGGCACCAGAGTATTTACCTGCGCTTCTGCCGTAAAGGGGTTATAATAACCGGTGAAGCCCATATAATTTCCAAGCCAGCTCCACAAAGATGGCTTTAATGAGACCGGGTGGTATTGTAAAAAAGGATAAACGACCTCTGCATTTTTATAAGCCTGGTTCACTTTTGAAAATAACTGCCGGTAACCGGGATAGGTTTTGTTTTGACTGATCAGTGAACGTTTTGAAATATTTACCTTTTCAACCAGCAGGCCATTCATATTCTTCAGGTCATCAAGGCTGTATTTTTCCATCTTCAGGTCCAATTGTTCTGCGATCCCTTTCCGGTTATAATTTATTCCCCAGAGAATATTAAAGAATATATAAATGACCAGGAGGATGTTGATGGCTTTTAAGCAAACAGCACCCAATCTTTTAAGGGTAACCTGCCTTTTGAACAAAGCCCTTAATCCTCTTGCCAGCTTCCATATGAGCCATAAAATAACCGAAGCATATAAAACATCTCCAAAGCTAAAGGGGAGCCAGCCGAGTAAGTACCTTAAAAACCTGGCTATTGAAGGATAAATTCCCATAGAATATTGCTCTTCAACCCGTGCCGGATCGGCTGAATAAAGATGTACGGATACCGCAATAATTACCAAAACAAGGGTGAATAACAGGGATCTTTTGAGCTTCATATCAGCCCTAAAAGTAATAAAAGCGGGCCAATAGCCACTATGCTGAAAAAAACGCTGATTTTCAACCCAAAAATTGCAAATATTCCCTTACCTTTGCCGTCCTTTAAACCATACGTGATGGCGAATAAACGGGCATTTGAGATAGCTTTTGTAGGGTTGAAACCGGGAATTCATGAGTTTAGTTACGTAGTGGATGATAAGTTCTTTGCTGAAAAAGGGGAGCCTGACTTTGCCAACTGCCACGCCAACATCAAGTTGTCGCTTGATAAAAAGAGCAGTTTTATGCTTTTAAAGTTCGAGATCGGTGGCAAGGCGGATGTAACCTGTGATCGTTGTGGAAATCCGCTGGCCATGGATATCTGGGATGAGTTCAATATGCTGGTTAAGCTTGTTGAAAACCCCGATGAGATGAACCAGCAGGAAGAAGACCCTGACGTGTATTATATCTCCAGGACAGAAAGCCATGTGGACATCGGTAACTGGATCTATGAATTTGTACTGCTCAGCTTTCCCTTGCAGAAAATGTGCAGCGAAAAAGAAATGGGCGGGCCACAGTGCAACAAAGAAGTATTAGAGAAACTGAAGCTGATGGAAGTAAAGGAAGAACAGACCAATGCCACCCATTTATGGAAAGGACTGGAGCAGTTCAAAAAAACGAAAAGAGTAAAAACAAAAAAGTAATATTTAAAATTAAAAACTAAGCGATATGCCAAATCCAAAAAGGCGCCACTCACAGCAACGCAGTGCAAAAAGAAGGACGCATTATAAAGCAAGCGAAACAACTTTGAGTGTTGATAAAACAACCGGTGAAACACATGTACGCCACCGTGCCCACGTTAGCGAAGGGAAATTATACTATAAAGGAAAATTAGTAGCTGAAAAAGCTCCGCTTAAAGCATAATATTTTTTAAAGTATCAATTCTAAATCCGAAATTCGATGAACTGAGTTTCTGGTTTAGAATTTTTGCATTTAAGGATGATAGTATGAATATAGGACTGGACATGATGGGAGGCGATTTTGCACCGCTTGAAGCAGTGAAAGGCGCCGCCGAATTTTTATCATCTGCAACCGCTGATGTTCATCTTACGCTGATCGGTGATGAAGAAAAGATAAAAGAGCATCTTGCCACCCACCCTATTCCTGCAGGCAAATACAGCATCGTACCTGCTTCGCAGGTGATTGAAATGCACGAGCATCCCACCAAAGCCTTAAAAGAAAAACAACAATCCTCCATCGCAATAGGTTTTCATTTGCTGGCAACGGGTAAAACTGACGCCTTTATCAGCGCAGGCAATACTGGTGCCATGATGGTAGGCGCTTTATTCAGCATCAAGGCAATTGAAGGAGTTTTGCGGCCAACGATCGGCGCATATATGCCAAGAGAAGATGGCAGCCTGGGCTTATTGGTTGATGTTGGATTGAATGCAGATTGTAAGCCCGAGAACCTTAACCAGTTCGCCATACTTGGTTCTCTCTTTGCGAAACACATTTTAAATTTCGATGAGCCAAAAGTAGGACTTGTAAATTTAGGAGAAGAAGAAGGCAAAGGAAATATTCTTGCACAGGCCACGTATCCGCTTTTAAAAGAAAACAGGCAGATCAATTTTATCGGCAACGTGGAAGGACGTGACATTTTATTGACCAAGGCCGATGTTTTTGTTTGCGAAGGCTTCACCGGCAACGTTATTTTAAAACTGGCCGAAAGCATTTATGATATCGTTCAGCGCCGCAAGATCGATGACGAACATTTCTCCCGCTTTAATTTTGAGCAATACGGCGGTGTTCCTGTTCTCGGCGTAAATAAGCCTGTTATCATCGGCCACGGCATCTCACACGCCACCGCATTTAAAAATATGATACGCATTGCTCACCGCATGCTGCAAATAGACCTGACAGGAAAGATAAAGGATAGTTTTTTGGGGCTGGCTTAATTAAACTTCATTGGCCTCACCTCTTGTACATTTGTATCTTTAGTAAAATTTATTGAACCGCAGATCTACTCCAAATGAGCAGTAAACCAAAGAGCCCTATCTTTTTGAAGAGTATAGCTTCATTAATATTTGTAATTTTTCTTTCACTTTTTATCGCCCAAAGAGCCAATAAAAGCAAAACCTCATTTCAAAGAATTGCTGGGTTCATTACATCTCTTGAAAATACACATGTAAATTTCCAGGGAAAAGACACTTCAAAGTACCGGTATTTATCAATTGATAACTATCATAAACCATTTCAATTATTTATTGGCAAAAGCAAGGGCGACTTTACTCCAAAACTCGACAAAATTGATAGTTTGGAGGTTGGCCAGGCAGTTACAATTTATTTCGATGAAAATAATAAAACTAAAAACAGCCTTGTAAATAATCTTGCTTATTTTATTGACAGCGACCAGAAAGCAATTTTTATAAAAGGAAATTTTGAAAAATATTTGGCTTATGGCTTAATTGGATTTTGTGTGATTATCATTTTAATACTTTTCATACTAAAAAAGAAAGGTAAGATCACTTAGGCGAAACCTCGACTCTAAGGATGCGGCGGTATTCACCACTCCTCCCTGACCATTACCACTCACCTTCTGTCAAAATTTTACATCCCTCCTGCCATATATAATTTTTACCATTTATCCTTTTAGGTATCTCCATACGAAGAGATTAGTACATTTTTATGTAGCCATAAATTAAAGTATAAGCCAAAAATTATCAGCCATGAAAAAGTTTTCACTGCTTTTAACAGCATTGCTGTTCTTCTTCCTGTCGTATGCCCAAAACAAACCCGGTAAAATTTCAGGAAACATTACCAATACAGATAAAAAACCGGTAGAGTCTGCCACCATTCAATTATTGAAAGCTGATAACAAAGCTCTTGTTAAAACAGCCGTAACAGATAAAGCAGGCAATTATGCTTTTGAAAAAATTGCAGAAGGCAAATACATCATCAGCATCAATGCCGTTGGCTTTGCCAAAAAGACCAGTGATGCGGTTAATATCACTGCAGCTAACCCCGCTGTTGAAATGTCAGGCATAGAATTGACCAACCAATCAAAAGCATTGGGCGAAGTGACCGTGGTTGCAACAAGACCATTCATTGAACAGAAACTCGACCGCACCGTTGTTAACGTGGAAGCATCACCTTCCAATGCCGGCGCAACAGCGCTGGAAGTATTGGAAAAATCCCCGGGTGTTAGTGTTGATAATGACGGCAACATAAGTCTTAAAGGAAAGCAGGGCGTCATCATCATGATGGATGGTAAACCAACTTATCTTTCCGGCGCCGACCTTGCCAATGTATTACGCAATATGCCGGCATCTGCGCTTGACCAGATAGAGATCATGACCAACCCTTCTGCAAAATATGATGCATCGGGTAATTCAGGATTGATCAATATCAAAACAAAGAAAAGCAAGACCAAAGGATCGAACGGCAGTATCAGCCTGGGAAATACCAGTTCTCTTTTCAGGAGAGATGGTAAAGAAGAAATGTTGTGGAAACCTTCCCTTTCTGTAAACTACAATTACAAAAAAAACAGCGTGAACCTGTTTGGCAATTTTGTTTACAACTACCGTGAAGGAAGGGGTATGCTTGATATTACCAGCCGCTATTATGATCAGAATGGGAAGCAGATCGACAGCATTAACAGGGTGAACACTGCTTTCCGCTTCAGGAATAATAACTATACATTAAAGCTTGGAATGGATTACACGCCGAATAAGCGGAACAATTTCGGCATTGTATTGAATGGATTTTTATTTGCCGGCCGCCCTACCCCAACTACTTTTACAACATACTCTACCCTGGCAGGCGTTGTGTTTTCAAAGTTGAATTCACATACCACGAACAAACTGAGCTGGAATAATTTCAGCACCAACCTTAATTACAAACATACTTTTGATACCACAGGCACCGAGCTAACGCTTGATCTTGATTATTCGCATTACAAAAATGTATCTGACCAGTTATTGCGTACCGGGTTCTTTGACGGCAACAATAACCAAACTTCAGATTCCATGTTCCTGAAAGGGCATCTTCCTTCCGGCATAAATATCTATTCACTCAAATCTGATTTTACAAAACCATATAAGAACGGCTTAAGGATCGAAGCAGGTATCAAATCGAGCTATGTAAAATCTGATAACCTGGTGGATTATCTGCGTAAAATGGGGATCAACTGGGTACCAGATTCCAGGAACAATCATTTTATTTATACAGAGAACGTCAATGCCGCCTATGTGAATGCAAGTAAAGAATTAAAGAAATGGAATGTGCAGGCGGGCTTAAGGATGGAGAACACCAATACCAAAGGCACACAGACTACGAATAATATTACCGTGCAGCGCAGCTATGTAAGCCTGTTCCCCTCAGCATTCGTAAGTTATAACATTGATAAAAAGAATATGCTCACTGTTTCAGCGAGCAGGAGGCTGCAGCGGCCCAATTACCAGGACCTGAATCCTTTTACATTCTTTCTTGATTCCTTGTCTTACCGCCAGGGAAATCCATACCTCACACCGCAGTTCTCTTATAATTATGAGCTGAAGCATACTTACGGTGGTAAGCTGAGCGCCACATTAAATTATACATCTACCACTGATGTGATATCACAGATCATCAAAAGGCAAAAAGGATCAAACAACGAGATCGTTGGTTTCTTAACGATCGATAATATTGCAAAATTCACCAACATGGGTCTTGCCATAAGCAGCCCGGTTAAATTTGCAAAATGGTGGAATGCTAACCTCTATGGTAATGTTTACCGCAACCACTATACGGGTACTTATATATCCAATGAGAACGGACCATCTGAAGTGGTTGCACTTGACCTTGCATATACCTCCTTTAACTTAAACGTCAACAACAGCTTTTCCATGGGCAAAGGCTGGACCGCAGAAGTAAGTGGCTGGTATAATTATAAAAATGTTCAGCAGCTATCATTGAACTACCCCATGGGACAGATCAGCTTCGGCCTTGCAAAAAATAATTTATTAAAAGGAAAGGCAAGCCTCAGGCTGAATGCACGTGACCCTTTCAACTGGCAGCACTACCGTGGGCTTACCCGGTATGGCAATGTTGACATTTCCATCCAGAACCGCTGGGACAACCGCCAGTATGGTGTGAATTTTACTTACCGTTTTGGAAAGCAGCAGGGACAAACCCGTCGCAGAACATCCGCAACAGAAGAAGAGCAGCAGCGTGTGGGTGCAGGAAATTAGTTTCGTAGTTATAGTTTCATAAAAAAAAGGCCGCCAATTTTTATTGATGGCCTTTTCTTTTTGATAATACCATTTTAAAACCAAAAAGGTATAATTATATTCCCCTGGGTATCGCTACTATTATTTCGCAACCTTTACCCGGCGCAGAATTCAAAATAAATTTGCCCGAAAAAGATTCGGCCCGTTTTTTTATATTGCTAAGACCAATACCGTTTTTTGCGGCCTTTACATTAAAGCCTTTGCCGTTATCAAAGATCCGCATATTAACAGAGCCATTTGATTGAATTACGTCTACTTCGATCTTGCTTGCTGCTGAATACTTAACAATATTCTTTATTTGTTCCTGCATTATCCTGTACAAATTTAACTGGATCTCACCATTGAGCGCATTGCATTGCTCATCGAAATCAAGTTTTATATCAAATTGCTTATTTAAATTAAAGGTCATTAACAGGTTAACAAAAGCATCTTTTAAAGACCTGTTATCAAAGGAGGCAGGCGCCAGCTCATGTGAGAGCTTTCTTAATTCCTCGATAGCATTATTAATATACCCTTTACCCGTGTCTATAAATTCAAGCGCCTCTTTTATTTTCATTTTCTCATTCTTGATCATGCCAAGCACAAGCAGCGAACTGGCTAATATCTGGTTTACATTGTCATGCAGTTCCGCACCGATGTACTGCCGTTCCTGCTCCTGTGTATTGATGATGGCTTTTGATGTGCGCATTTCCTCTTCCATCCGGGAAGAGATATCCTGCATGGCCCCGATCATTCTGCAGGGGTTATTGTTTTCATCAAACATTACATAAGCCCTGTCAAAAATATATTTATAAGATCCGTCGGCGCAGCGAAACCTATAGGTTAACTGGAACTTTTGTAACCCTTTTTCAAAAACCTCTTCTACCATTTCCGTGACCTTTTTAAAATCATCAGGATAAAGTTTTTCATTCCACCAGTCAACCACATTTTCTATTTCAGCTGCTTTGTATCCAAACATTTTAGTGATGTTATCATTATACAACATCGTATTATTCGCTATGTCCCAATCCCAGATGGTATCGCTGGTGGCCTGGGCAAGAATATCATACCTGTCAATAGCCGTTTTTCGCAAATTATCTTTTTCAAAAACGCCTAATGCAAAAGATATATTATCTGTAGCTTCTTCCAGTAATGCGATCTCATCTGTATCAAAAAAATCTTTTACCTCGCTGTATAAAGAGAATATCCCAACCACAGTGCCGGATTTTTTTATAGGCAGCAGCATACAGGAATGATAACCCCTGCTTATAGTTTCTTTTTTCCAGGGAGCCATTGGCTGCTCTTTTTTGATATCGTTGCATAGCGTATATTTCCCTTCCCGCAGAACAGTATCTGTTGCAGCACTGTCTCCGCTTATAATGGGGGGATAATCACCGTCTTCACCCGCATGCATTACCGGAACCAATTTTTTTGTTCTTTCATCAACCATGCCTATCCAGGCCATCCTGAATTTTCCCACGTTCACAGCAATATGACAGGCCTCTTTAAAAAGTGTTGCTTCATCTGTAGTATGCCCGATCATCTGGTTGATCTGGCTGATGAAGAAATAAAGCCTGCTGGTCTTTATAATTTTTTGTGTACGCTCTATGACCCTTTCTTCCAGTTCATCATTTATTTTTTTTAAAGCCGCTGCTGTTTTTTCTTTTTCAACACTCTCTGCTTTTATTTTCCGGATGAAACCGGCTAATAATAAAACAATACCCACAATCACCAGTAATAATACAAGCTGAAGGTTTCTGAAAGCTTTTTCATTAGCATCTTTATACTCCACCTGCAAAACATTTGCGGTATCCTGTATTTTATCGGTCAAAAACCGGATGCGGTCTGTATATAATTTACCCTCCCCTGTTTCAACTATTTTCATCGCGGCATTTGCCCCGTTTGTTTCATAGTTTGCTATATTATGGTTTGAAAAGACAATCCTGTTGTTAACATGAAATAACAGCGGGTCACTATTAATTTTATGAGCCGGAATATTAACCGTAAGCTTTTTCAGGGCAGCTAATTCATCATTGATCTCTTTTTGTGATTTTTCAAGTGTTCCTAAAAAGGTTTTTTTTCCGGTAAGTATATAGCCCCTGAAGCTGGATTCAATATTTAATGCAAGTACCAATATTTGCTTGGAATGCTGAACTATTTCCTGGTTATTGGTTATTCTTTTGCCGGTCTTAATTACCCGCTGTGATTCATAAACAGAAGCTATTAGAATGATAATGATATAAGCCAGGAGGACCTTAATGCCAGTAGTGTAGAATTTACCGGTAGGCAGCTTAAATTTCATAGATATTTGATTTATAACTAGTGCAATAACGTAATTGGCAGTACAATAACGTAAATGCAGTATTTATATTTGTAAAGTAAGCAAAAAATGATATATTAACAACTACCATAAACCATGCTCACATTCACCAGCACCATACAAAAATTCAGCAAGCAGGGAGAAAAGACCGGCTGGACCTACATTGTGGTACCGAATAAGATCGCTAAAAAGCTGAATCCGGGTGTAAAAAAATCTTACCGGGTAAAAGGAAAGCTTGATGACCTTAAAATTGAGAAAACAGCACTGATACCCATGGGTGGCGGCGATTTTATACTGCCGGTAAATGCCGCGATAAGAAAAGCCACCGGTAAGCGTTTTGGCGCATCACTAAAAGTACAGATCGAGGTAGATAGTTCACCAATACTCCCTCCGGATGAATTAATAGAATGTTTAAAGGATGAGCCCGAAGCATTTAAATATTATAATTCATTACCACAGGGACACAGGAACTATTATACAAAATGGATCCAGTCTGCAAAAACAGAGCCTACCAAGACAAAAAGAATTGCGCTGGTGATTAAGACAATGGCGCTAAAAATGGATTTTGGCGCAATGCTGAGGTTTGAGCGGGAGGAGAGGAATAAGCTGATGGGGAAGTAACCCTGTTGCTGGATAACTGGATGCTGGATAGAGCTTAATTAATTAAAAACTCCTGCTATTTTGGCTGTATCAAGTATCAAGTATCCAGTATCACCTTAATAATACCGTTGTTCCCTTCTGCTCAACCCGTTTACCCGTATCAGTATCGGTATAATGCAGGATCCATACATAAGTTGCCGGATCAACGCCCTGTCCTTTAAAGGTCCCATCCCATCTTTTTGTCCAGTCCCTGGTCTCAAACATCAGTTGGCCAAAGCGGTTGTATACCCTGAACAAAAGATCAGTTGCTTTATAGGCATTGATAGGATAGAGATAGTCATTCAAGCCGTCTTTGTTCGGTGTAAAAGCATTGGGTACCGCGATATAACAATTATTGGGCACCAATACTTTTTGAATAGCGGTATCAAAGCATCCATAATTATTCTGCACGATCAGCCTTGGAAATATATTTGAAGTTACAGCTGGCGGAAGATAAGATTGTGACGGCGGAACCTGTAAGCTGCTGGTATTGCCATTGGCAAAATCCCAGTTCCAGGAAACAATATTACCGGTACTCATATCTTTAAATACCGCCAGGTCGCCGGGACAAATGATGCCTGTTACTTCAAAAGCGGCATTCATCGCATTATCCAGGAAAATGGGGATCACGTCACTTGTATCGGTACATACGCCATTGGAAACAATGAGTTGTGCTTGTTTCTGTCCGAAAGAAGCATAAATGATAGAGGGGTTTTGCAAACCACTTTTACGGATATTATCAAAATTCCATTTCCATACATTCACTTCATTTCTTCCGTCATGAAAATAATCGATGGTGTCCCTTATGCAGCCGATCTTGATATTATAAGTGAAACCTGCATTCACAGTATCTTTTGTATTAAAATTCAAAGTGGCGCCGGCAGGTGTCTCCTGCCCGCATTCATCTATGATGGTATTACCATCGCTGCCGGTTAGCAGTTGCAATTGGTAGGTTCCCCTGGTTTGAATGGGTGCAGATAATTTTACCTTGATGACCTGTGTTAGCCCGTCTGGAGAACAATTACCGGATGCACTTACAACGGTTACAGGTGTAGTTCCCGAAATAAGATTGACCCGGAAATCACTTCCGTCTGCTGCAATGCTGCTGCAGCGTATATTTTTCCTGAAGACCAGTTGCAATTCATCGGGGGCGCAAAATAATTTGCTAATGCTATCCATCGGTGTAGGCACAACCGGGTAAACGATCATCTCAATTTTTTCACCGGCGGGTATGAACCGGTCACAATTATCTTTAATAGTATTCCCATCGTCCCCATTTCCTATAATGATGTCATAACGACCAGGCGGTAACGGTGTATCAAGAGTAAAAATTAGTGAATCCATGTCAAAACCACCGGCGCAGCCAAAACCTGTAGCCGAAATAACATTTGCCAAAGCCGGCGAAATGGAGAATTCAGTTCCGGTAAGGGTCAGGGAACTGCATTTCATTCGCTTATTAAACTTTATGGCACCCTGTATACCATCGCAAATTGCTCTGGCGCTTTGCATATGAGGTTCTTTGGGATCGGTAATACTTGCAGTACCTCCTGTAAAGGAAAGATCATAACCCAGGGTACTCCTGGACCAGTTGGTGACCATCAACAAATAATCATGCCCTACCGTTATCGTAGGCATTCGGTTAAAAGGAGTATTACCTGCATCATCACCTGCACAATGTACATCACCGGAAGCGGAGGCCTTGCACCCGGTTGGAGAATTGGGAAAGGGAGCACCGGGCCGGCCAGATGTACCATATATATTTAAAGATACCTGTAAGGAAGCTGTGGTAAACACATCATTTGGATTGCGCCCGGTAATATCAAGCAGGGACCAATCATAATCGTCTGTAGCGGAGATCCCGCTGATCAAAAAACCCAGGGTGCCTGTTTGAAAGCAGGTGAACTTATACCAAAAAGATTGTTTGGAAGTAACTCCCTGCGGGCAGCCAAAACTCGCTATATCATTACCATCGCAATCAGTAACCTGGTCCTGGTGAAATACAGATGTGCCACAAACCGGGATCGCATTGCCCGGAGACATACCCAGAATACTACTACAGGGGGGCTGACCCATGCCTGTCTTTACAAGTAAAGACATAAGGAACAGGAAAAAGATCTTTTTTGGTAACATACGTGGTATCGAAATTAAAGCAAAGACACCCTGAAAGGGGTTTGTGCTGCTACTGTTAATATAGTTTTAACAAAAGATGCAGGATTTTTAATAATAACACAAAACCGGGGATATTATTTCATTTAAGATCAGCCTGCCCGAAAATTGTTACTTCACCTTGCCTTTTATCTCCTGTAATTTCAGTAATGCCTCCACCGGGGTCAGGCGGTTGATATCCACGGCTTCCAGCAATTTCCTGATCTCGTCAAAGGTTGCCGAATGCGCATCAAAAATGCTGAGCTGAAGTTTGGGGGCAGACAATTTTTTCATGTTTTCATCCAGGTTCACCGCTCCCCCGCTCTCCCTGCTGTCTTCCAGTTGTTTTAAAATTTCATTGGCCCGGTCAATGAGTGAAGGTGGCATGCCGGCCATACGGGCCACATGAATTCCAAAACTATGTGTGCTGCCACCGGGAGCAAGCTTGCGTAAAAAAATTATTTTGTTGCCTGCCTCTTTGTTGGTTACATGGTAGTTCTTAATGCGGCCGAATTTATTTTCCAGCTCATTCAGCTCATGGTAATGTGTAGCAAATAATGTTTTTGGCTGGTGAACGGAATTGTGTAAGAATTCAGCAATGCTCCAGGCGATACTTATCCCGTCATAGGTTGATGTGCCGCGACCGATCTCATCCAGTAATATCAGGCTCCGGCGGGTAAGGTTGTTGATGATGCTGGCTGTTTCATTCATCTCCACCATAAAAGTACTTTCACCACCGCTTAAATTATCACTTGCCCCTACCCTCGTAAATATTTTATCTGTCAATGGAATTTTAGCATCAGTTGCCGGAACAAAACTCCCCATATGCGCCATCAGGGTGATGAGCGCCGTCTGCCGCAGTATCGCACTCTTACCACTCATATTGGGCCCGGTTAAAATAATGATTTGCTGTGCATCGGGGTCTAAAAAAATGTCATTGGCAATATAGGTTTCCCCAACAGGCAGGTTCCTTTCTATTACCGGGTGGCGGCTGTCCTTAATATCCAGTATAAAATTATCCTCCAGCAAAGGTTTTTTATAATTGAACTGGAGTGCATTGCTGGCAAAGCAACATAAACAATCCAACACCGCCATCACGTGGCCGTTCACCTGCATTGGTGCAATGTAATCCTGCAGTTCATTTAATAGTTCTTCAAAGAGCTGCATCTCTATGCGTAGTATCTTATCCTCTGCTCCAACAATTTTTTCTTCGTACTCTTTTAATTCAGGTGTGATGTAGCGTTCGGCATTTACCAGCGTTTGTTTGCGTATCCAGGTCTCCGGCACTTTTGTTTTATGTGCATGGGTCACCTCAAGGTAATACCCAAACACATTGTTGAAACTTATTTTTAAGGAAGAAATACCGGTTGCCAATGCTTCCTTCTGCTGCAGCTCCAATAAATAGTCTTTGCCCCCGCTTGCAATTTTTCGCAATGCATCCAGTTCTTCATTGATAGCTGCGGCAATCACGCCTCCTTTGGATGCAGCCGCCGGAGGATTTTCACTGATCTCTTTTATGATCTTATCTAAAATATATTTACAGGAGTTCAATGAATCTCCCAGTCTTTTTAAATAATCATTTTCCGAGTTCTCACAGATCGATTTTATCAATTCTGTTTGCTGCAGGCCCCTGGCGATCTGCAGAACTTCCCTTGGATTTACTTTTTTCAACGGCACTTTACTTACCAGTCTTTCCACATCACCGGCCTGTTTTATATACTGCGAGATCTTATTGCGGAGATCAACCTCTTTTATTAAAAATTCAACCGTATGCAAACGTTCATTGATCTTTGCAATATTATTCAATGGCAGCACCATCCATCTTTTCAATAGCCTTGCCCCCATCGCCGAAACAGTATTGTCCAAAATTTTGAGCAGGGTATTGCTTCCTTCTGCACCGCCAAATAATTCCAGGTTACGGATGGTAAAACGGTCCATCCACAAATGTTCATCCCTGTCTATTCTTTGCAATGAAGTGATATGGCCCAGGTTAGGATGCTCGGTATCTTTTAAATAATGAAGTACGGCACCGGCTGCAATGATACCTGCCGCCATACCTTCAATACCAAATCCTTTTAAGCTATGCGTACCGAAATGTTTTAATAAACTTTCGGTTGCATAAGCTCCGGCAAAGATCCATTCCTCCAAAGTGTAGGTAAAAAATTTGGTACCGAAGTTCTCTTTAAAATATTTTTGCTGGTTGCGCTGGAAGATCACTTCAGCAGGTTTGAGGCTCTGCAATAATTTATCGGCATATTCCTTATCTCCTTCGGCAACAAAAAATTCGCCGGTACTGATATCCAGAAATGCGATACCGATCTTTGCATCATCAATATGCAGGGCCGCCAAAAAATTATTGCTGTTATGCTCCAGCAATTTATCGCTGGTGGCAACTCCCGGTGTGACCAATTCTGTTACTCCCCGCTTTACTATGCCCTTCGCCATTTTAGGATCTTCGAGCTGGTCGCAAATGGCAACGCGATATCCTGCTTTTACAAGCTTGTGCAGGTAAGTATCTAAAGCATGATGGGGAAAGCCTGCCAGCTCAGATGCCGCGGGGTTGCCATTGTTCCTTTTGGTTAAGGTAATGCCCAAAACTCCGGAAGTGGTGATCGCATCCTGGCCGAAGGTTTCATAAAAATCCCCTACCCTGAAAAGCAAAATGGCATCAGGGTACCTGGCCTTGATGGCATTGTGTTGTTGCATTAAGGGAGTTTCTGCTGCCGCTTTAGCCATGTCGGCAAAAATAATGAATTGCCATGGCAATTTTGGAATGAAACCACAGATGGGAACTGTTTTTTATCACAGGTTATCGCAGAAATGCTGAAAATCCATCTGTGCAAATCTGTGCATCAATCTGTGTGATCTGTGGTTATTTATCAATTCTCGTGTTTTGTGAGAATTTCCTTTTTCATCTTTTCCCAAAGCCCGTCAAAGGTCTGGTAGTTCTCTTCTTTCCATTTTTTACTAAAGGCTTTCATTTTTTCATGCCGGTCATCTTTGGTTAAGGCAAAGAAAGCCGTGATGGCTTCTGAATCATTGTCAAATGCCATTTGATTGTACAGTTCTTTGAGTTGTTGTTCTTTGCGGATATTGCTGTTGGCGATGTCTATTTCCATCTCTTCCCGCAGCATCACCTTTTCATCATAGCTGCCTGAAGGCAACATGGTCTTTGCAATTACCGGCATCAGTTCGATCAGCATCAGGATAAATACAATAAGGTAATACCGGAACTGGAGGGCGGAATTATTCTTTAATAAGTTGTTCAGTGCTTCAACCCTTGTTAAAAATCCATTGTTCAGGTACAAAGCAAAATTCGCTTCTTCTGCTTTCATTTTATTGTCCATGTCTTTTAAAGCAGCATCCGCACTATCCAGCCTGGGTTGACTTTCTTTTAGCAAGGCCTGGTACTCGACATCTAATTTTTGGTATTCATTTCTTTTGGCAATGGCAATATCTTTTATACCGATCTTACCTGTACCGCCGCTGCCATCTGTTTCTGCTAAAAAATTCTCCCTTGCTTTTGAGACCGCATCATATTTTAATGCAAGTTCATTTTTTATATCAGCAGCCTGTTTTGTTACAGCGGTTTTCTCGTTCTTGTAAAGTGTTTCCAGTTCCTGCTGCTTGAGCATCTTCTTCTTTTCATTATCCAGCGAGGTTTGCAGTTTTATTTCTTTATCAAACATATAAAGTACGGCAGGCTGTGCCATGAATGTGCCGATGGTAACTGCCAGCAATCCCCGGAATAAAAGCGGCGCAAATTTTCTTTTATTGAATTTTGTAATGCCTTTTATCAAAGCCCTGTCAATGGTAAGAATGACAAAACCCATAAACAGCCCCAGTGTCGCAGCAATTAAAAAGGAATCAACAATGGTACTGAAAAAATAGGTCCAGGTAAAAGTTGCAAAGGCCCAGGTGGCCAAAACCGTCATACCAATGATGCGGTAGCGGTTACGGTCAACAACCGAGTCAACTAAAATTTCTTTTTCGGCAGTGGATAACCACCATAAAAACTCCGTGAATTGTGAAGGCGCATAAGATTCCCGTTGGGAAACAGCAATATTTTTTTCCATGGTATAAAATAATTAGGTGATGCTAAAAACGCATCAATAGCGGAGTTGAAGTTGAAGGATTGCAAAATAGCTATTCTTTGGTGGATTAACGAAGCCAGGGATTACTTATTTTCTTAATGGCAATACATTAACAGTTTCTTAGTTTACGCCCTTAAACCAGTGTTGTCAAAACCCGTCTATTAGCATATCTTTGCAGCCGTTTAATAACGGTTGATTTTTTATATCAAATAAGCAAAATGAAGAAGATCTTAAGCTTGGCTATATTAATGATGGCATTTATTTTTTCTGTTTCGGCACAGGTTCCCAAGGGTATGGGCAACAGCGACCCGGATGCAAAAAAGATCCTGGATGCAGTGAGCGCCAAATTCAAAAGCTTTAAATCCGTTCAGTCAAAATTCAGCTTAAAAATTGAGAACAGCAGCAACAAGGTTTTAGGCAGTAAGACCGGCACGGTATATATGAAAGGCACCAAGTACCGTATCAATGTTACCGGCCAGGAAATATTTTGTGATGGCAGCAATATATGGACAGTAGATAAGGCAGCCAAAGAAGTGACCATCAATAAACTTGATCCTTCCAACAATACGATCACCCCGCAGAAATTGTTCACCAATTTTTACGATAAGGATTTTTTATACAAGCTGAACAATGATGCTAATGGTGTACAGGAGATAGAACTGACACCTATTGATAAAACAAAACTTTTCCATAAAGTGATCGTGTATATCAACAAGGCAACCCAAACAATAACTTCAACCAAGGTATTTGAAAAAGCCGGCAACCGCTATACTTATACCGTTAGCGGGATAAATACAAACGCCAATGTTGCAGATGCCACTTTTTTATTCAACCAGAAGAATTACCCGGGCATTGAAATAGTTGACCTGCGGTGATCGCCACAGAAGCACGGAAACACAGAAATATTTTATACCGTTCAGCTCCGGCCGAACGGTTTTTTATTTCCCCCAACGATAAGTATTATTATTTATGCCGGCAAGGTCAAGCACCCGGTCAACAACCGTTGCAGCAACTTCTTCAATGGTTGTTGGTTTACTGTAAAAAGATGGCGTAGCAGGACAGATGATACCCCCTGCCAGGGTAATGGTTTCCATGTTACGTATATGAATAAGGTTGTAAGGTGTATCCCTGACCACGCAGATGAGTTTCCTTCTTTCTTTTAAAACAACATCTGCCGCCCTGCTTATCAGGTCGTTGGAGATGCCCGCAGCAATCCGGCCCAATGTTCCCATGCTGCAGGGAATGATGATCATGGTATCATATTGCCCGGAGCCCGAAGCAAAGGGAGCCATAAAATCCTGTTGGGTATAAAATTTTACCGGGATCTTTTTATAATCCTCGTTATCAAGCTCAATTTTCCATACTTCTTTAGCATTCTCCGTCATAACCAGCGACAACTCATCCCATTGATCCTTAAGTAATATCAGTTTATTCAATAATATCCTGGAATATATTGAACCGCTTGCCCCTGTAACTGCTACTACAATTTTTTTCATTAATTTTCCGTTTAATAGGGTCTAAGCTACAAAACAATTAAATATGCAAAAGGTTTTACGTTTTTTTGGGGTGATAGCTTTACCGTTATTGCTGGTTTCTTTCAATCCGCCCAAAAAAGAAAAGATCAAATGGCTGACCCTGGAAGAGTTGCAGGCAGCCTATGCCAAAAAGCCTAAACCAATAATAATAGATGTATATACCAATTGGTGCGGCTGGTGTAAGGTGATGGACAAAAAAACCTATGGTAATGAAAAAGTAGCTGCATATCTTAATGAACATTTTTATGCTGTAAAGTTCAATGCCGAATCAACCGACTCTGCGGTTTTGGGCACAAAGAAATATGGTTATAACCCGGCTTATAATGCCAATGAACTTGCTGTTTATTTATTGTCGGGCCGCATGGGTTATCCTACTACTGTGCTGTTATCATCTTTGGATGCACAGCCTGCTCCTTTATCGGGATATCTTAAGCCTTCTGAACTGGAGCCTCCTGTAAAATATTTTGGCGAAGGCGCTTATAAGAACCAGAACTTTCCCGAGTATATGAAAGGTTTTGCCGCAAGCTGGTAAACCAAAATTTTTTAAATAGTAATATTGATCCCTAATATTACCCCGGGCTTCTTACGAAGCCCGTTTTTATTTGATCAATGTTATCGTTCTAAATTGTAATTTCCCCATTCAATATTCAGCATGGCTGCACCAAAACTACAGCGAAGCTTAGGCTTGTTTCACTCTACGGTGCTCAACATGATCGACATGGTGGGCATCGGCCCTTTTGTAACATTACCAATTGTTATGGGGTTGATGGGTGGCATGTTCTTATATGCATGGATAGCGGGTGCTGTCCTCTCTTTGGTGGATGCCATGATCTGGAGTGAACTCGGCGCTGCCTACCCTTTGGCAGGAGGCAGTTACAATTTTTTAAAAGAAGCCTATGGCAAAAATGGCATGGGGAGAATGATGAGCTTCTTATATGTATGGCAAACAATAATACAGGCACCCCTTGTTGCCGCTTCTGCTGCAATAGGATTTTCCCAATACTTAGGTTATCTCGTTCATTTGAATGACTGGCAACAAAAAGCAGTTTCTGCCGCCGTAATTATTTTCGTTACCATTTTATTGTACAGGAAAATTGACAGCATAGGAAAGATAGGTGTATTGTTATGGACAGGCGTGATACTCACCCTGGGATGGATAATCATTGGTGGTATTGCCAATGGAAATTTTTTACAGCCATTAAAAGATATTAATGCAGATTTTAGCTGGGGGCACCTGGCATCATTTGCATTCGGGCAGGCCTGTATCAAATCGATTTACAGTTACCTGGGGTATTATAATGTTTGTCATTTGGGTGGCGAAATAAAAAACCCGGGGAAAAATATTCCCCGCAGCATGTTCATTTCTGTAATCGGCATTGCTGTTTTATACATCGCGATGAACATGAGTGTTGGCAGTGTTATATCCTGGCAGGAAGTAAAACAATGGCAGGCCGCTGGTATAAATAATTTCGTGGTGAGTACTTTTTTTGAAAGATTATATGGTGCAGTCGCTGCAAATATTGCTACGGTCATGATACTTTGGGTTGCGCTGGCTTCTTTATTTGCCGTAATGCTGGGCTATTCAAGGATACCGTATGCTGCTGCAGTTGACGGAAGCTTTTTCAAAGTATTTGCCAAACTACATCCTACCCGAAATTTTCCTCATGTTTCGTTACTGGTACTGGCGGCCTTTGCTTTTGTATTTAGCCTGTTATTCAGGATGAGTGATGTGATCAGCGGCATATTGGCCATGCGTATCATGATACAGTTCATTGGACAGGCTGTGGGCGTGATCATACTTCGCAAAAGAAACGGCACAAAGAACCTCCCTTATAAAATGCCTTTGTATCCCCTGCCGGTGATCCTTGTCATCGCCATGTGGCTCTTTGTTTTTTATTCTACGGGACTGGAGGTTATCAATTCTTTTTTAATTGTTTTTGGTGCAGGGCTTATTGTGTATTTTATTTACGCAAAGCTGCAAAAGCAATGGCCTTATAAGCAAGGGTTAGATACAGTATTGCCTGAGAACGGAAATAAGATCGGCAATTGATTTGATGATTCCACACCTTGCATTCAAATAAGATTAGTCCCGAACGCAACGAATGGATAATCCAGATCCCATAGCACTAACACCGTAATCCACGCTGGTTTTTTTGGCGATCAGGCTGATCCTTACTGCATTTAATGGGGAGTATTCTGTTGCAGCCCACCAAAAACCCTGTCTGCTAATATTTGTAAAATCGCCTGAATATTCTCTGATGCCTGCAGGAAAGCCGGCAAAGCCCCTTTCGTTTGTTTGGGGATAAGGGTAATCACCAATCCATCCCTCGTTTGATTTCATTTTTCCTCCCGCTTCATAATGTTTCCCATCCAGGCTATTGGTGAGTTTTCTCCACTCAGCCTCACTCGGAATATGCATTCCCTCAGGTGCCAGCCCCCTTTGATCGGTGACTGCATACCAATTGTAGAGCTTACCATATTTTTTTCCGTTGGCCGGATCGTTATCGTAGTAACACCAAGCCGCGTTGTGTTGTTGCAACGCAATTTCCCATTCACGGGCGGTAGTTGCTTCGTAAATAGGATCTCCGTTTCTAAAAAAGCTTTCATTGAGGTTCTCTGTTGTCCACTCATATTTCCCGATCTTAACAGTTTTGTAGACTTTACGTGTCAGCGGTTTTTGCGCCGTGAGCAATTCTAAAGGTGATTTATTTACTCTTATTTCTTTCGGATAGGTATCCGTTACCGTCGCTATTACATTATTTTGTTTGTCAATGTAAAGTCTTTTTCCATTTACTACAACCCGCGCCTCTTCATTTTTAAAAGAAAAAAACACATCATATAAAGGCGGGATGATCTCTTCTCCATTTTTACTGATGCAACCCCATCTTGTGCCTGTTTGAGCGGACATCAATCCGTTCTCACATTCCCTGATTGCATCATATTTTGCCGAAATGATCAGTTTACCTGCATTATCAACAACGCCCCATTTCTCTTTTAATTTTACAGCCGCGACGCCCTCGCTAAATGGTTCAATCTTATCATATTTAAACGGAACAATTGTTTTCCCGCTATGATCAATAACACCCCAATGATCACCCTTTTTGATGCTTATATATCCTTCGCTAAATGCATTTCCGATATCCTGGTAAGTAAGTGGGATTAATACGTTACCGGCTTTATCTATAACACCACTTCCTTCCTCCTGCCAGGCGCTTATTGAGCCTTCACTTATACGATTACTCAGTTTCTTATAAATAACTGGAATTACTTCCTTCCCTGATTTATTCACGAAGCCATATTTTTCTTTACCCTGATCGCCTTCTTTCATCACAAGGGCCATCCCATTTGCAAACGAGCTCACTTTGTCATAACTAAAATGCACGATCATTTGCCCACTAATACTATCAACAAATCCCCACCGGCCGTTCAGCTTCATTTGTATGGAGCCTTCACTGAACGCATAACCAGATTCCTGGTAGATCAATGGGATCACTACTTTCCCAGTCCTGTCAATAAACCCTTGTCCTGTCGAATATGATTCCACATGAGCAAGCCCACCTTTGTTAAAATAAAAGCTCTTATGGTACAAGAAAGGTATAATTTCTAAACCATCCTTATTAATACAGCCCCAAAGTCCTGATTTTACTACTGCCAGCCCTCCATCAAAATTGGAAGCGCCACCATATATAAGTGGAATTACCTCCTTATCATTACCATCAACAAATCCGTATTTATCATCTCCTTCTTTATCCGTTAATTTTACACATGCCAGCCCCTCATACAATTGCCGATATTCACCAACGTAATAATAACGCTTATCAACCTCGCTTGTTAATTTGCCATCTTTATTTATTGAGGCCGGCCGATTATTCGGCAATAATATGGTAGCTGTTCCCACATTATTAAAGCCACTTATGACATTATCAAATTGACAATTGATCTGCATAATGCCTTTCTTGTCTACGAACCCCCATTTCCCCTGCAGTTTTACACCATAAAGTCCATAACCCGCATATCCAACACTTTCATATTTCAAAGCAATTACTTCCTTATCATATCTGTCTATATACCCCCAGTAGTTATTTAATTTTGCAGCACGCAGACCATCGGTTTCTTCTTTTCCGATAAGATCATATTTGCCATACTTGACGGGTGCTTCGTTAGACAATATAATTGCGTCCGAAGCCGGTTTAGTAGCAGTTTGCCTGACTTCCGGTGTTCTTTTAGGTGTATACTTATTTTGGTTATTCCTGCTTTCTTCATATCTCCTTTCTGAAATACTTTTTAAATTGCCATTCTTATCATATGTAGATGGCGTTTGTGCATTTGAAATAGCGGAATTTAACACTAAAATGAAAATCATACCGGAACCTGAGAGAACACCTGGAAAATATTTCATGCTGAATGTTTAAGATATGAAGGAGTAATGTAGGCCTAATAAGTAGCAATGGCGTATTTATTATTTGCCTGATATGCCATTGCCTTTATTACGTAAAAGAGCTCTTATTATAGTATTGGCAATTCATGTATTTCTATCATCGTATTCTTTTGCATAGCCAATGCCATACAGTGACTCCCATTGGTAATAACCATGTATGGGACCTGTAATGTTATATTATAACGCAGTGCCTGGTCAAGAACAGTTATGTTCAGTGCAACATTCATTTCTTTACACTCGATGATCATCCAGGGATTTGTGTTACCATCGTACACAACAATATCAAAACGTTTTTTTAGTTCGCCGAGTTTAATTTCCTTTTCAACCGCGATCAAAGATGCGGGGTATTTTTTTACCCGGATAAGGTATTGGAGAAAATTCTGCCGCACCCATTCCTCGGGGCTTAGTATCACCCATCGTTTGCGCACTTCATCAAAGATGAATTCTTTGCCGTCTTCTTTTTTTATTTTGGGCTGGTATGACGGGTATTCAATTTTGATCATCTCGTTAATCTTAGTGACGGAAAAGAATTTTGTATATTTAATGTTAAAATGAACGGAAAGATATGAAGACAAAAGAAGATATAGTAAAGAACTGGCTCCCACGTTATACCGGGGAAAAACTGGAGAATTTTGGTAAATATATTTTGCTGACCAATTTTAGTAATTACCTGGGGATGTTTGCCGAATGGAATAATGTAAAAATAGTAGGCACCGACAGGCCTATGCAATGCGCCACAGCTGATGATATCACGCTTATCAATTTTGGAATGGGCAGCCCGGGTGCTGCAACCGTAATGGACCTTTTGACTGCCATCGAACCCAAGGCCGTACTGTTTTTGGGCAAATGCGGCGGCTTAAAGAAAAGAAATAAAATAGGCGACCTTATATTACCTATTGCCGCCATCAGGGGCGAGGGTACCAGCAATGATTATTTTTCCCCCGAAGTTCCGGCACTGCCCGCCTTTGCTTTGCAGAAGGCCATCTCAACAACCACCCGGGATTATGGCTGCGATTATTGGACCGGTGTTTGTTATACCACCAACAGGCGGGTTTGGGAACATGATGAAGTGTTTAAAGAATACCTGCAAAAGATAAGGGCTTATGCCATTGATATGGAAACAGCAACAATATTTACCGTTGGGTTTTATAACAAAATTCCAACCGGTGCTTTGTTACTGGTGAGTGATAGTCCCATGGTGCCCGAAGGTGTAAAAACTGAAGACAGTGATAAAAAAGTAACGGCCGAATTTGTTGAGCGTCATTTGAAGATCGGGATCGATTCCCTGAAGCAACTGATCAATGACGGCCTGACGGTAAGGCATCTAAAATTTTAAACTATGCAGCGCTTATTAATTTTATCAGCAATTTTTTTGTTGACGATCTCCGCGGAAAAATGTAATGAGAAAAAAGATAATGGTGGAGTAAAAGATACGGACGGGACCATCTATAAAGGCAGGCTGGAGATCAAAGCCCTCTGCATGAATTATACTGTTAAGCTTCTGGAGGGAAATATCGATACTTCAAAGATCGTGAGCAACTGGACCGATGAAACAACTAATAAGCCTTATACCAATGTGTTTGCTTTGAAAAATCCCTGCAATTTTCCTGCTACGATAAAACAAGGCGATGAATTTTATTTTATGATCGATACGGCTGCTGCCGCGCCATGTGCTGTTTGTATGGCTTACTACCCTATCCCGGGTAAAAAACTCCCGATAAAAATCGTTACAAAATAAATGACTCCTTTATTAAGTATCAAAGACCTTAGTATCCGGTTTCAAACGGAGGAAGCACAAACCGTTGCTGTTAAAAAAAGCTCATTCAGCATCAATAAAGGAGAGCTTGTTGCCATTGTTGGCGAAAGTGGCTCGGGTAAATCCATTACTGCATTATCGATATTACAGTTATTACCAAAGCAGGCGATCATTTCGGGTGAGATATTATTTTCTCAAAATGAAAGTATTGACCTTTTAAAATTACCCGCCAATAAAATAAACAGTATAAGGGGCAACGAAGTCGCAATGATCTTCCAGGAGCCCATGAGTTCATTGAATCCTGTTTTTACCTGCGGCCACCAGGTAATGGAAGCCATACAATTGCATCAGCAGGTTTCAAAAGAACAGGCCCGGCAAAAAATAATTGCGCTTTTTAAAAAAGTGAAATTACCCGAACCGGAAAACCTGGTAAACAGGTATCCGCACCAGCTCAGCGGCGGACAAAAGCAAAGGGTGATGATCGCTATGGCTGTGAGCTGTGATCCTTCTTTACTGATCGCCGACGAACCCACAACCGCACTCGATGTAACAGTACAAAAAACTATACTTGAACTGATAAAGGAATTGCAGCAGCAAAATAATATGGGTGTCATTTTTATTACCCATGACCTGGGTGTTGTTGCTGATATTGCCGATAAAATACTGGTGATGTATAAGGGTGAGATCGTAGAACAGGGGGCAGCAAAGGATATCTTACATTCACCGCAACATCCTTATACAAAAGCGCTGCTTGCATGCAGACCTGCGGGGCAAGTGAAGGGAAAAAGATTGCCGGTGGTAAGCGATTTCTTAGGAGAGCAAACAGAAGTTGCAAGCCACAAGCTGCAAGGAGCAACCTATAATGCAAACGACAAACAACAAACAACCAACAATCAACCGAAAACCAGTATCCTCGAAATTAAAAACCTCAGCGTCCATTTCCCCGTAAAGAAAAACCTGTTTGGCAAGCCAACTCTTTTTTTTAAAGCCGTTGATGACGTAAGTTTTTCTGTACAGCAGGGCGACATTGTTGGTCTTGTAGGCGAAAGTGGTTGTGGCAAAACAACATTGGGAAGAACTATTTTGCAATTAATAAAACCAACGTCCGGAAGTATTTTACTGGATGGAAAAGATATTACCCAAATAAGATCATCCGTGTTGCGCACTATGCGTAAAGACCTGCAGATCGTTTTCCAGGATCCTTATGGATCACTTAATCCACGCATTACCATTGGCAATGCTATATTAGAACCATTGAAAGTACACGCTGTTTTAAATACACATAAACAGCGAAAAGAGAAAGTAATGGAGCTGTTGGAAAAAGTAAGCCTGGATACGGATCATTTTAACAGGTACCCGCACCAGTTTAGTGGTGGGCAGCGTCAGCGGATCTGTATAGCACGTGCGCTGGTGCTGAATCCTTCATTCCTTATTTTTGATGAGGCTGTATCTGCACTTGACGTAAGTGTGCAGGCACAGGTACTTAATTTATTGAATGACCTGAAAAAAGAATTTGGCTTTACCGCCATTTTTATTTCACATGACCTCGCCGTGGTGCATTATATCGCCGACCGTATCCTGGTCATGCACAAAGGTAAAATTGTTGAAGAAGGAACTGCTGAACAGGTTTACTTTGATCCGAAGAATGAATACACCCAAAAACTGGTTAGCGCTATACCAGGGGAAAGCATATTTCAATCTTCATAATCACCTATGTTCTTTAAGGCCCCATAATAATCATCAGTACCATAAAAGATCTTGCCGCTTTTGTGAAAACCGAAAAGCATTTTCTTCAATAATTTTTGTAACTGTTCATCCAGTGGCTCATCTGATTTTATTTTCTTTTCGGTCATGGATGTTAATTTATCATCACTGCTTATCTCGTTCTCATTTTCCGGTTGCAGGCCGCTGATCCCGATCTTCCAGTCATCTTCTTTCTTTACACGGTATTTAAAAAAATAAACCAGCCCTTTTTTATTCCCGTAAGCAACCACCTGCCTGTTGAGGTAAACAACCGAATCGATTTTTTCGTAGTCCTTATCCGCAACCAGGATACTCCTTGCCATATCCGGCTGGTTCTTATATTTTGCAGGGAACTTATCCAAACGCCCGGCCTTCTCCAATCTGGCAAACAACTTACTCCTGAACTGGTCTTCTCCTGCCAGGTTGATCAGTATACTGTCGGCCACAGGCTGTCTATTTCTTAATAATAAAACCGCGGCATTCAGCCTTACGTCCGGGTCTTTTGATTGCAATAAACGTTCAAAGAACAGCTTTACACTATTGTTCTTATCATAATATGGGAGAAGCAAAACGCTGTACTGATCAAGGTTTGCATTACTGCCGGTATTATAAGCATTATACAGCAGGGACTTTGTATCATCCTCCTTTAATATTTCCTTTTCCATTATCTTTTCATCCTTTAACCGCTGCTTTTTCAATTCTACATTTGCGTCCAGGTAAATTTTAGAAAAATAATTTTCATATTCTTTTGCCTTAATGAGGTTGCTGTCAACAAGTGTTACAAGCAGTGACAATACCTCATCTTTATAATCACTTAATGATGACAATTGCAGTAATTCCGGGAACAGTTCTTTTGCAAGGATCAAAGAATCCTGCATGCTGCTGAAGAGGGCTGTGTATTCATAATCATCCTCAAATATGGGCGGGTCCTGCAGGATCATTTCTTTAAGTAAAGCATATGCTTCCCGGGTTTTATGCCTTGCAAGCGCTTTAAAAACCTCGTTTTGAAAAAGACTGGTATCAGCAGTTTGCTCATATATCTTTTTAAGGTGTTTAACGATGACAGGCTTTGAAGAATCTCTTATAAAACCCAGTTCAGCTATCAGTTTAGTCTTTGTTTCAAAATATGCTGCATCAGACAGGTTCAGCCTGGCAATAGCTTCCATGATGCGGGGTATGCCCTTTTCGCCGTAATAAATATTTGAAATGGATTGCTGTGCCCTTGTATGTGCCGCGCTGTCCTTACTGAACAGGTCCGTAAAGAATTCATCAAGCCGGTTATCATAAATATTACGGCCAAGTGTTTTTTCTGCCGGCCTGAACGTAGAAAAGAATGAGTTGATAAAGGGGCTCCCGCCATCAAGTGTATCTCCCATGGTCACCAGGCTGAAAGTATAATTATCTTTAAGCATCACCAGCCGGGTGATGGTACGGGATGAGCCCGTATCACGAAGTATAAAGCGATAGCCTTTTATTCCATTATGCAAACGCAAAGAATCACTTTTATATAAGAACAGGTCATTTTTTTTATAATAATCTTCTATTTCATCTATCCAGAATTTGGCCGAATCTTTTACATAATAATATTTTGGATATTCCTGTATACTCACGCCAATTGTTTCTCCCGTTGAGTCGCTTTTGAACAAACCGTTTTTTGTTTTGGGCCAGTAACTGATATAGCCCGAAGCATTACTGCCATTTGCGATCTCGCTGGTTGCATTCTCCACCTGTTGCCTTAACTCTTCATTCATTTGCGGCACAACCGGGGTGGTAACCGTAAAATGCATAAACGTATCAACATAGGCTGATGTTGAACTATACTGGTACGGTGTGAAATTAAAAGACCTGAAAAAAGAAAAGAAATCAGGGTTCTTATTTTTACTCTTTGCAGCTATCACATAATAATGAGGCCCTTTAATGATATATTTCGCCTGTACAACCGAGCCATCCTTCATCTTTTCCTTTACATCCAGGCTGGGATAACCGTTAAATGAACCGGGGATACGGCTTGCCTGTTCTGCAAATAGATCAGGGTTCCTGAAAGATTCTTCCATTAAGCTGAGGTCGAATATATCTTCCTCTAAAAACTTAAAATTATAAACCGATTTTTTAAAAACAAGGTAAGCATCGCCTGTTGTTTTATCTATTGCTTCATATTCCCAGCGTTCTATCCCATCAGGAGAAATGGTATTCAGGTACGCTGAGGGTGACTGGGGGAATTTTACTGAAAATCCTCCCTGTGCCGGATGAAAAAGAACGGGCACATTATTGGTTTCTTTTAATTGTATAGAACTAAAGAACTGATCAGCTTCTTTTCCCTGTACATAATTTTCCTTCCCGCTCATTTTAAAGAAAAGCACTTCAAAGGGTGTTACAAAAATATTATAACGTTGCAGGTCACCACGTCTTGTGCGATTCCTGATATCATAGCCTGTGTATCCGTTCTTATAGATCAGCTTTTTGGATAAGATCTTGCCGGGAATATTTTCGTACAATACACTGTCAACTTTTTTTAATACTTCTTTTTCATCCTGGCCAAGAAATGCAGCGTGTGTTTTTATCCGGGTGACAAGGTAATAAGATCCGTTACTCATGTCAGAATATTGTCTCCGGTCCACCTGCTGGTATTCATCAGTAAGCTTATATAAGGGCCCGGGCATTGCCACGCTGTAAAAACCATCATCCGAATTTTGAATAGAAAAATGCACAGGCACTTTTAATTTATCAATTGCTTCTTTCTGCATGGCGTCCCTGTCTGTCATTTGTATGGGCCGCAGTTTATAACCTTTCTTCCGGAGCAATTCTATTATACCCCTTGAGCCGGGTAAATGTGCAGCGCCAACACCTACGAACAGTGAGCTTTTTTTTATAATGGTATCAATAGAGTTTGCCTGTATCTCGTTTCTTTTATAAAGGAATTTTTCTGTAAACGCATCCGAGCGGTCCATTATCCTGTCCAGGGAATCCATCAGGTCCAGGTCTCCCCTGCGGTAAGCTTCCTGTGTTTTTTCTACTATATCATATCTTGATTCACCATCCGAATCCCTTGATCTTCTCTTTTTCTCTTTGGCCATGTCTGTGTATGCCTCCATTACGATCTTTTCCGTTTCAAAATAATCTTCTACACCTGTTGCTCTTTTTCCCAGCTTCTTGCCGGTTTGAAAAATGTAGAGGTCTAAAAAAGTATCTTCTTCAAAATCTTCCTTGGCTTTGTAACTGCGGTAGAGTAAGCTGTTCACTACTGTAGGCTCACTGCTCATGGCCATTTTTAATTCATCTTCATATTTTTTAATGCGGAAAGAATTTTCTGTCAGGTAATCTCCCTGGGGCACCTGTACAAAATTGGCGTAGTTCTCCTTTAATTTATTTAATCCCACCATCTGTCCCTGCCATAATTCGGGGTTAAGTTCCAGGGCAATTGCATCTGAATTTTTTATGGCCAGGTAAAAAGAATCGCTCAGGTGAAACACCATTTTACTGCTTACGTGCATGGTGCCAAATAAATAGGATGGCTTTTTTAAACCATTTCCCGTGATCTCCCACAAAAGGCTTGGATACCTGGCCACAGGCTTTTTTTGGCTGCTGCCCGGGATTGAGCAAATAAAAAGAACAGCAAGCAGGATGAAGGAACGCTTATAGAACATTGTGGCCAATATTAATAATTTATGGGTTCGTATAAAGATGCGTAGAAGTAAAGAAATCACAAAATAATAGGTGCGTATTTAACGGATTGTTAGGGGCCTTATTACCATAACCGGCTTTTATCCACGGATTAAATATTAATTAAGCAATTTAGACTGCATTTTTGTACCTTTGCCCACTTTAAATCATGCCGTAACATGATAAATGTCCCGGGTTCCGGGGCTAAATCTCTGTAAAAATACAGTACAAGGCATGTGACATTATTAAAATTAAAAATTGTTACATGAAATTATCCCAGTTTCGCTTTGACCTTCCACTCAATTTAATTGCCCAGCACCCTACCAAAAAACGCGAGGACAGCCGCATGATGGTGATCCACCGTAAAACAGGACAGATAGAGAACAGGCATTTTAAAGAGATCATAGATTATTTTGATGATAAAGACGTATTTGTTGTTAACAATACCAAGGTTTTCCCTGCCCGTATGTATGGCCGTAAAGAAAAGACCGGGGCTAAAATAGAAGTGTTCCTTTTAAGGGAATTGAACAAGACCAATAAATTATGGGACGTAATTGTTGACCCTGCCCGTAAGATACGCGTTGGTAATAAATTATATTTTGGAGACAGTGATGAACTGGTTGCTGAAGTAATTGATAACACCACCAGCCGCGGACGCACGATCCGTTTTTTATGGGACGGCACCGACGACGAATTCCGCCAGATGCTGGAAATACTTGGAGAAACCCCTTTGCCAAAATATATTAAACGCAAACCGGAAGAGGAAGATAAAGAACGCTACCAAACCGTTTATGCAAAGCACGAAGGCGCTGTTGCTGCCCCTACTGCAGGCCTGCATTTTAGTGAAGAGCTAATAAAGCGCCTGGAGATAAAAGGGATCCGTTTTGCGGAAGCAACCCTGCATACCGGCTTAGGTACATTCAGGCCCATTGAAGTGGAAGACCTTAGCAAGCATAAAATGGATGCAGAATATTACCGTATCGAAGAAACTGCCTGCAAAATAGTTAACAAGGCAAAAGAGAATGGTAACCGCATTTGTTCGATCGGCACCACAACCATGAGGGCTATGGAATCTTCATTTACCGCTCAGAAATTATTAAAGCCTTCTGAAGGCTGGACCAATCATTTTATTCACCCGCCGTATAATTTTAATATTGCGGATGCATTGGTGACCAATTTTCATTTACCAAAAACGAGTTTGCTGATAATGGCCTGTGCATTTGCGGGGTATGACCTGATGATGGAAGCCTATAAAAAAGCAATTAAAGATAAGTATCGTTTCTTTAGTTATGGCGATGCAATGCTCATAATCTAAGTCATAATTGATTGATTTCTACCCGAAACTCCCCTATGGGGAGTTTTTTATTTACACTACAATAGAAAACATTCTACAAATAGATCATATAAGGCACTACCGTCCCCGAATATGAATTAACATATGTTTGTGACGTTGAATATTTCAACATTTAATCCTAATAAACCACAATTCCTTATGAAAAGAAATTTCTTTGCTGCTGCAATGCTATTTGCAGTTTGTCTATCGTCATGTAAAAAAGAAACAGCAACTGCTGTTGCCGAAAACAATGATCTCCAACAGTCAGTTCAGAATGTACATGCAGCACCAGTTCAGGATGTACAAAAATCAATCATTTCAAAAGCACCCATACATCCGTTAGGCACGGGCCATTGGGTCATCGGATCTTTTAAAATGAAAGGTAAGAACGTGACTAATAATTACAGGGGTTATCAATTCCAGTTCCAGGAAAATGACTTACTGGTTGCAACAAAGCCAAGTGATCGCACCTATGGAAACTGGAGTATGATACCTGAAGTGAGTTTATCTATCAATTTTGGTAAAGGTGACCTGAGTGACTTAGACGAGAACTGGGCAATTACCCAAAAAACAGAGAAGAACGTATTCCTAAGTGTTCCCAACACGCTAAAAACACTTAGGCTCGACGCAGTTTCACAAGTTGTGGTTTTGAGATAAGAACCTCCAAACTAAATCGCTGCTTTTTTCGAAAGGCAGCGATTTTTTTTATTTAAGATTTTTACTTCCCATCAGCACCTCTCTCCGTGCCTGGTAATTTCCGGTCAACAAGACTGATCCAGCGTTCATAACAGTTTATGGCTGTTATAGTTATTTTCTCCCTTACTTTCTCTAATTCCTGCATACCAATTCAGCCTGATAAAAAAGGCCCGGATAGAAATCCAGGCCGTATTAATCCAATATCCTATGAAAAACCAAACGGGATTTACGATATTAATCACCGCCCGGTTTTTAGTTTTTTAATTATTTATAAAAAAAGAGGGGCTTGGATAGAAATCCAGCCCCGTTTAATCCAATATCCTATGAAAAACCATATATAAGACGCTCAAATTGATGAAAGTGTTGCAAAGGAATTGTTAACAAGTTTTTATTATCTTTAGAACACTGAAAATAACTTGATTATGAAAACCATTCAACAATGGCTTAGCGAATATGGCGAAAGCCACCAGGACCATACCAACAAGACCATCCACTGGATCTGTGTACCGGCCATTTTTTTCTCTATCGTAGGCCTGCTATTCAGTATAAAACTACCCTTTATTATTTCCGGGATACAGCTAAATGTCGCTATGATCATCCTCGTATTGATTGTTTTTTATTATTTCTCCCTGTCCCGAACGCTGTGGGTAGGGTTGCTCTTATTTGCGCTTTTATGTTTATGGCTGTGCTGGATGATAGAGCGCTCAGGCATTTTACAACTGTGGTTTTTCAGCGTTATCATTTTTGTAGTCGCCTGGATCGGCCAGTTCTATGGCCATAAGATAGAAGGAAAAAAACCTTCATTTTTAAAAGACATCCAGTTCTTACTTATCGGTCCGGCGTGGCTGATGAGTTTTATTTACAAGAAACTGGGGATAGGGATTTAAAAAACAGCTACAAGGGATGAGCCGCAAGAGAGAAGCCTGATGAGGAAAAATTATTTGATATAAGTAAAACTACAGCAATTAATGTTACCCCTTGCAGCTTGTAGCTTGAAGCTTTCTACAGTCCAAATAACCCCTTATTCAGCAACTGCAATGTTTGTTCCTTATCTGCCCGGGCAATTAATAAAGAAACATTATGCCTGCTGCCGCCATAGCTTACCATGCGTACCGGCACCTTTGATATAGCCCCGAATAATTTATGCATGATGTCCTTTGTCTCGGTTATTTCGTTGCCTACTATGGAAACGATGCTTTGATTGGTATCGATCTCCACTGTTCCAAATACTTCCAGTTCCTTGGTTATTTGTGGCAGGTAAACGTCATTGTCAATGGTAACAGATACGGCAACTTCTGACGTGGTGATCATATCAATGGAAGTGCGGTATTTTTCAAACACCTCGAACACCTTACGCAAAAAACCATAAGCCAAAAGCATCCGGCTGCTTTTTATTTTGATGGCCGTGATACCATCTTTTGCGGCAACAGCTTTTACACCAACGCTCCCGGCTTTTTCAGTAATCAATGTTCCCTGTGCGGTGGGTTGTAAAGTATTTAGCAGGCGAACGGGTACATTAAAGAACTGTGCCGGCCAGATACTTGCAGGATGCAGGATCTTTGCCCCGAAATAAGCAAGCTCTGCAGCTTCTTCAAAACTCAATTGCTCAATGGGCTGTGTTACATTCACTACCCTCGGATCATTGTTGTGCATACCGTCAATGTCTGTCCATATTTCACAAACACTTGCATTTATTGCCGCCGCGATCAATGAAGCGCTGTAATCACTTCCTCCCCTTTTTAAATTATCTACCTCGCCCTTTGCATTGCGGCTGATATAACCCTGGGTGATAAAAATATTTTTATCCTTATTGCGTTGTAATAATTGCGACAGCTTTACCTTGATCGCTCCTATCTGTGGTTCATCATTACCGTCAATGGTCATAAAATCAAGTGCGGGTAAGAGCACATGATCTACTTTTTTTTCATCAAGGTAAATACTGAATAATTTTGTACTCAATAATTCTCCCTGCGCCAGGATATCTTTATTTAAAGCTTCGCTGAAAGATATTTTTAAAATGATGGTAAGAAATTCGAAGTGTTCATTCAGCACGGCATTTGCCTTATCCTTTGTTTCTTTTTCTTTGAGTAATTCCTCAATAAAATCCTGGTAGTGGGTATGCAGGGTATCTATCTGCTGTTTGGCAGCAGCCCTGTCACCCCTCGACAATGATTCACTTATTTCCACCAAAGAATTTGTTGTGCCGCTCAGGGCAGAGAGCACCACGATCTTACTTTCCTCATCGTTGGTGATCAGGTTCGCTACTTCTTTCATCCTTTGCGGCTTGCCCACACTCGTGCCGCCAAACTTCATTACTTTCATTGTTACTTAAAATTGAGGTGCAAATATAAACCTTAAAGAGCGACTTCGAACTTGTTTCCCAAAGCCCGCAGGTCATCTGTAACAGCGGCCAGCAAAGGAATACCGTTTTTCATTCTTTCCGCTTCCATTTCCCTTTCCGGGTCACCGGGGATGATGACCCTGTCTTCTCCCGGGATCGTTTTTGCGCTGCGAAAGCGGGCTATCCATTTATCCATATGGCTTTTAAATTCATCTGCAGTTCTGAAAGCATCTATCCGCATGGCGCCAAAAAAATGGCCGATGCCTTCACCCGGCATATTTTCAGGTATTGAAAGATATGCAGGGAATGGCGGAACCCAGGGGCCATAATTTGCGCCGCTGAGAATACCAGAAAAAATATCTGCAATAGCGCCCAATGCATAACCCTTGTGACTGCCGTGTTCCTTATCACCGCCGAGGGGTAAAAGCAAACCGCCGTTCTTTACTTCATTGGCATCAGTAGAAGGTTTGCCTTCTTTTGTAAGTACCCAGCCGCTTGGGGCATCCTGGTTTTTTCTTTGCAGTGTTTCAAGTTTTCCATTGGCTGCTGTAGTTGTTGCAAAATCCGCAACAAATGCGGGTTGATCGCCGGCAGGTATGGCAACGGCAATGGGATTTGTTCCCAATAACCTCTCACTTGAAAATGTTGGCGCAACCAACGCAGATGCATTAGTCATGGCAATGCCGATCATATCTTCTTCCAAAGCCATCATCGCATGCTTGCCGGCAATTCCAAAATGATTACTGTTCTTCACGCTCACCCAACCCGTACCCACCTGTTTTGCTTTATCGATGGCAACCTGCATAGCAAATGGTGCAACGACAAGGCCCAATCCCTTATCACCATCAACAACTGCGGTTGAAGGCGTTTCATGTACGATCTTAATTACAGGTTTTGCCTTCACTCTTTGTACTTCCCACAAACGTATGTAGCCGCTGAGGCGGGCCACGCCATGGCTATCAACGCCACGCAGGTCTGCTGATAATAAAGAAGCTGATGCGGTAATTGCATCAGCATCGCTGCAGCCGATCTTAAGGAAAATGTTTTTAGAGAAGTTAAATAGTTGCTGGTAAGAGAAGTTTTGGCTCATTGAACAAAAATAGGCCTAAACCGGTATTTCCCCTTTGAAAACAGTAACGTGAGGAGAAAAAGTTTTAATGTTTCAGCGAATACAGTTTCGACCCATCTTTAAGATATAGGTTTCCCTTTCTGATCTGGATAATTATATCCTTATAATAATAGTTTGTAGTAGCAAGCGAATCAATTATAATTTTGATTTTTAACGAAGTGGCTCTCAGGGGATTTTTATAACTAACTGAATCTTTAATTCCCCATAGATCAACTAAAATTTTATTAATAGGTACAAAACCTACACTGACTATCGTATCACTTTTAAGGCTCACTTTTGCCTTGTCATTTATAGTTATCAAAGCAGGCTGCACCCCAGTAAAATTAGCATCATCTGATACTGCAATTTTTATACTATCATTCATTTCCTTTATAAATTCACTGTCGACAATAAGCTTCTTTTTTATTGTAGCAGTGCCCGCAGTATCAATTAAGTTTGTAATGCTAATCATATTTTTATTTAATGACCAAATCCCTTGATAAGTTCTCCATCCTGCTGTATGAAAAAATGCCTTAAGGAAAATCACATTATTCTCTTTAATTGTAATCGTAGAAATAGGAGATAAGATATTTGATTTTTCATTTTCAATACGATAATCTCCAACAAAAACTTGTCCGCTAACAATTTGATTAGCCAAAACAAAGAATACATTGAACACTATTTTTTTCATTGCAAATTTTTATTCAAATTGTTATAGTAGGTCGTGTTTCCATTCCCCTCGCCTTGGTTCCTGTGCCACGAACCAAGGCGAGGGGAATGCTATTTGTTAACACAGTTTTTTAGGACTCTTTTATAATCTTCACTTCCCAGGATATGATTATTGGTTTTCATAACCAATGTCAAAATATATAATTCCCTTGTCTTTCCTATAAGAACACCAATTAGTTGCCCACGCCTGACTGTGTCTCCTTTTTTAAGCTTACTATCTTTCAAAACGCTGTAAGTAATAGCTGTCTGTTTGGTTTTAATAGTCAGTATAACATTACCTGCATTATAAGTTCTAATATTAGTAACAATACCATCAGCAATCGCGTATACTGATTTATTATTGCTTTTTAAGCTTATCCCGATTGATGGATCACTATTAAGATCAAACAGCGTATCAGTATTGACCAACATAGGATTTAAAGGACAAAACGCATTTTTGATAATTTGACAATATCCGCAGCTGTTTATTCCCAAAAAAATTGATATCCCTAAGATGATTTTTACCATGTTGTTAAAATATCAAATGATCTTCTACCGCCGTGGGTGTTCTTCTCAATTTCAAATGTAAACATTATGTCCGTAACGGGTGCCCCGTCTGGTCTCCGACCAACCGATTTAGTAATTTTATACCGCTGGTCAAAGCCCAGGCGGCGGCAACACTCTACCTACGCCGGCAGAAGAAATATGGTCCCTATCGATAAATCCCTCGTTTGTTAGAATACTCAATATTCAACCCTATTTTAGTATATCTCACGAAGATATATTTATACCCTTTATATAAAACCTCAACACCCTTTGAATTTATGAATAACCTTATAGGAAAGATTGCTCTATCTACCCAAATTCGTTTTGCTAACCCAATTTTATGATTAGTACTCAACAGATATGATGAAACTATAATACCCTTACTATTTTCAAGAAATAAACTGTCATTATCGAAGTTAGATTCAAATGAAATGCTAACTAAATTGTTATCCTTTGCAGCCTTAATTTCATCTTGTACAGGCGTCGTAGTATGTACTTTTTGCTGTGCGCAAGAGTTGTTGCTCAATTGAAAACAAATAAGGAACACAAAAAAGAAATTTTTCATAATTTATTGTTTTAAAACTTAAGAAAGCCGCCCATAAATGAACGGCCCTCTTCTTTTTGCTCAACCTTACTGCTATAAGAAATATTTAATTTTCATTTTCTTCTGCGGCTTTTTTGTTCTTCTTCCTGTTTGCTTTGAACTTTTCTTTTTGCTCGTCTGTCAATATCTCCTGTATATTTTTTGCCTGCTGTTTTTGCAGTTCCCGTAATTGCTTTTTCTTTTCATCACCGGTAAGCTGGCTATTGCCCTCGATATCCTTTTTTTTCATCCTGCCGGTCTGGCGTATCTCTTTGAGTTTTGCCTGCTGACCGGTAGTGAGATCAAGGTCTTTGATCATGTCTTTTTTACCAGTGCCTTTATTTGCAACAGTATCTGATTTACTGGGTTCTCTTTGTATTTGCGAAAAGGAGAATAATGAGGCGAGACTGAGGATCAAAACAATAAATGGTTTTTTCATGCTTGTCATTTTACACAATGATAGATAGATTATTTGTGCGGAAGTTTAAAGGCTGCCTGGTTTGTGAAATATTTTTTGTGAAAAAAAATTATTTCACAAAAAATATTTCACAAACTTATGTTGAAAATCAATGCTTAAGCTTTATAAAGCTCGTCCGGCAACCCATCGCCCTGCTTCGGAGCCAAGAACCTGGCCGTGATTGATCAGGAATAATAGATTTCTCCTTCTTCGAAATGACAAAAAAAACCGGCCACGAATGTGAACCGGTCCAGTTTTCCAACTTTTTATGATCATATTATCTTAAGAAAAGTATCTCCCTGTACTTAGGCAGCAGCCAGAAGGAATCATCGACCAGCAACTCCAGCTTATCTACATGGGTGCGGATGATGTCGAAATATTTGCCCTTCACATTATCACAATATGCAATGGCTTTTTTTCTTGTATCCGCTATCTCGTTGGCTTTTTTCCTTTCTTCGATCATCTTTTCTACATTATCACTTATCTCATTGATATGCGTGCTGATCGCTTCAAGAACCTGCTTCTGGTTGGCATAGGCTTTTTCCGAAAGGCCCGCTTCCTTTAATCCGGTGATATTCTTTATCAATACATTTTGATACTTAACCGCAGATGGAAGTATGAAGGTAGTGGCCAGGTCGCCCATCACCCTTGCCTCGATCTGTACTTTTTTAATGTACGCTTCCAGCATGATCTCGTGGCGTGCTTCCAGCTCCGCATGATTATATATCTCGTTGCTTTCAAAAAGATGTTTGATCTTCTTTGTTACATAAGCATCCAGCGCAAGCGGTGTGGTCTTTACATTTGGTAATCCACGCTTCACTGCTTCTTTTTCCCATTCCTCGCTATAGCCATCTCCTTCAAAAAGTATGGACTTGCTTTCAACAATATATTTTTGAATGACCTGCATGAGGGCAACTTCTTTTTTCTCGCCTTTTTCGATCAGGGCATCCACATCAACCTTAAAGGTCTTCAGGGTTTCGGCCATGATGGCATTTAAAGTGGTCATTGCATTGGCGCAATTAGCAGAAGAACCTACTGCACGGAATTCGAATTTATTACCGGTAAAAGCAAATGGTGATGTACGGTTACGGTCTGTATTATCCAGCATCAGCTCAGGTATGCTCTTATGAATATCAAGCTTCAAAATGGCTTCATCCTGTTCATCAAATTTACCCGATACCCTGCTCTCCACCTGGTTCAATACCTGTGTTAAGTATTTACCAATGAAAATGGAAATGATCGCCGGTGGCGCTTCATTGGCGCCAAGACGATGATCATTGCCTGCACTGGCGATAGATGCCCTCAACAGGTCTGCATAATCATGTACCGCTTTAATGGAGTTCACGAAAAAAGCAAGGAACATCAGGTTTGTCTTCGGCGTTTTGCCGGGAGCCAGTAAATTAACCCCGGTATCTGTTGCAAGGCTCCAGTTATTGTGCTTGCCACTTCCGTTGATGCCTGCAAATGGTTTTTCGTGTAACAAACATTTTAAGCCATGGCGCTTCGCAACACGTTCCATGATATCCATCAGCAAAGTATTGTGGTCAACCGCAAGGTTTGTTTCTTCAAATATGGGCGCACACTCGAATTGTGCAGGCGCAACTTCATTATGCCTCGTGCGGATAGGAATGCCAAGCCTGTAACTCTCCTGTTCAAAATCCCTCATGTAGGCATAGATCCTTTCAGGTATGGCGCCAAAATAATGGTCATCCAGTTGCTGTCCCTTTGCAGGTGCATGGCCAAAAACAGTACGGCCTGTTAACACCAGGTCGGGGCGTGCATTTGCCAAACCGGCGTCAATAACAAAATATTCCTGCTCCCATCCTAAGGTTGCTGTAACCTTTGTAACATTCTTATCAAAATACTGGCAAACGTCTGTTGCAGCTTTATCCAGCGCAACAAGCGCTTTTAATAAAGGTGTTTTTGTATCTAATGATTCGCCGGTATAGGAAACGAAGATCGTTGGTATGCATAAGGTCTTACCCTGGCCTATCTCCATGATAAAAGCAGGGGAAGAAGGATCCCATGCAGTATAGCCCCTTGCTTCAAAAGTTGCTCTAAGTCCGCCACTGGGGAAGGAAGAAGCATCCGGTTCCTGCTGGATCAAGGCACCACCGTCGAATTCTTCGATCGGTGTTCCATCTGACTTAAGGGTAAAAAATGAATCATGTTTTTCAGCAGATAAGCCGGTCAGGGGCTGAAACCAGTGTGTGAAGTGGGTAACGCCCCTGCTTTCTGCCCAGGCCCTTACGCCATTGGCAATTTGTGAACCCATGTTGCGGTCAATTTTTTTGCCGCCCCGGGTAGATGCTACCAGGCTTTTGTAAGCTTCATCACTCAAATACTTACGGGCCACCCCAAGTGTGAACACGTTCTCGTTAAAGATATCTGTGATCCTGGCAGAACTATCCACCTTTACTTTTGGAACGCCCTTGCTTAAATTATCCAATGCCTTAAACCTTAAAGATTCCATGTTTTTTTTAATTTAAGGAGCAAAAAAACATTAATTATTTCTATAAACCCAATTTTTAGGAGGGAATTTTAAAAAAAGCGAAGAAATAAGCTAAAATAAATCAAATGATATTATTTTTTAACTTGAATGAGCCTTTTGATCTTCCCCCAATCTACCTGGCAGATCAACGGGGTTATGATAAAGGGGAGATAAAGGCTGCGGTAACGTACCAATGCGCCCAGGGCAGGAACAATATAACCTATTAATAAAAGCCCGCTAAAGCTAAAAAAAAGGGCGAAATAAAGAAATGAACGATTGGCCGGATCAGGATTCTTTCGCCTGAAAAAAAGAAAAAGCAGCAACAGGAACTGGTAAAAGGCAAGTTCTATACCTAGGGGTAAAATGGAGCTTACGGGTAATTCTGTCAAATAAGGCCGCATCAGCACATGGTTTAGCGCTTGCGGGGTATTGCTCATAAAACTTTTAAGATCCGGGGATAATATTTTCAGCTCTATTTGTGTTGCTGACGGGCCAAGGCTCAAATAATCCGATTGCCTTTGGCTGATAATTTCCAAAGGATTAAAAACTCCCGGTATAGCACCCAGGCTAAATATTAAAATGCCTGCCGCAAGGTAAACGATCGCAAAGCTTTTAAAGGGATGCCATTTTGCTATCGCAGATAGTACCCAGGCGAAAGCTGCAGGTATCAATGCAAAGACAATAAAATTTCTTAATAAAAAAAGCAGTACCAGGCTTATGCCTGCGAAGAGGATCCTTTTTTTTGTAAAACGGTTTTGCTGCAGCGAGAAAAAAATACAATAGACCAGGATGGCAAGCATTAAGAACACCAACCCGTCTTTATGTATGCCCGAGGAAAAATAGATCATGGAAGGTAAAAGGAAACAGCCAATGATCACACGGATCAACCGCCCGGGATATACTTTAATGAACACACGGTATAAAGCAATGTGGCCAAAGAAAATTAAAAAATTAAAAAATAAACTGTTGATATAATAATCGCCGCGACTGAAAATATTAAATACAGACAGTATCTTAATTACGATATTGTTCCTCAGGTCATTCCAGAAAGAATCCAGGGGGCCGAACATGCCTCCATAGCCGGCGGGATAAGGCGAGGTGAAAATATTTGAAAAGTATTCACGGGGATCGGATATTAAAAGCTGGTACTCTATCCAGCCTTCTTTGTTCAGGTCCCAGTAGTCATTACCTGCACCGTAGATATTGAGTGATATCCAGCCGATCGCAATGCCTGCTGCAACTTTAAAAAGAAAGAGGCCCGTCAATATGCTGCTGTCGATGCCCGCTTTTTTTACAAAAGGTATACGCAGCAGCAACCAGCATAACGGAACAAGATAAACAAGGAATAACAGGTAGTTCAAAGCAACAGATTTTCGGTGTGGGAAGATAGTTAAAATATTTGCTTTGCTATTCAACATAAGACATCATGAGGCATTACCTTTGCACTTTCTCAACATTTTCTCCTTTGCATTTATGGAAATAACCGTTAAAACAGCCGAGCAATTAAGAATTACAGCAGAAGAATTTGAACTCATTAAAGAAAAGCTCGGGCGCACACCCAATTTTAATGAGCTTTGTTCTTTCAGCGCCATGTGGAGCGAACACTGTAGTTATAAAAATTCCATCAAATGGCTGAAGACCCTGCCCCGCGACGGAAAAAAAATGCTGGTAAAAGCAGGAGAGGAAAATGCAGGCCTGATGGATATCGGTGATGGCTATGGCGTTGTTTTTAAAATTGAATCGCATAATCATCCTTCGGCCATTGAACCATTCCAGGGTGCGGCTACAGGTGTTGGCGGAATTAACCGGGATATTTTTACCATGGGTGCAAGGCCAATCGCATCACTTAATTCTTTACGCTTCGGAAACCTCAACGAAGCAAAAACACAACACTTATTAGCCGGCGTTGTACATGGCATCGGCCATTATGGAAATTGTTTTGGCGTACCTACGGTTGGCGGCGAAGTATATTTTGAAGAATGTTATCATACAAATCCATTGGTGAATGCCATGAGTGTTGGCATTTTAAAGAATGGCGGAACAGTTTCTGCTACTTCCGGTAATGTAGCAGGCAATCCTGTATTTTTTGTTGGCAGTGCTACCGGTAAAGATGGAATTGGCGGCGCCAGTTTTGCATCGGCAGATATTACCGCGGACAGTGCAGAAGACCTTCCGGCAGTACAGGTAGGCGATCCTTTCCAGGAAAAAAAATTACTGGAAGCCTGCCTCGAAGTGATACAAACCGGCGCCGTTGTTGGTATGCAGGACATGGGAGCAGCAGGTATCATTTGCTCAACATCAGAAATGAGCGCAAAGGGTGAATCAGGAATGCGGATCGACCTGGATAAAGTGCCCACCCGTCAAAAAGGGATGAAGGCATGGGAATTATTGTTGAGCGAAAGCCAGGAACGCATGCTGATGGTTGTTGAAAAAGGAAAAGAAAAACTGGTACTCGATGTTTTTAAAAAATGGGACCTCCCCTGCAGCGAGATCGGTGAAGTTACTGATGATGGCCTTTTACATTTTTACGTGGATGGAAAACTGGAAGCAGAATTACCTGCCTGGGAACTGGTACTTGGTGGCGGCGCTCCTCAATATGAAAGGGCATTTACCGAACCAAAATACCTGGAAAAAATAAAAGCATTCAATGCTGATAAGATCCCGGTTCCAAAAAATTTGAAAGAAGTTGCAGAGCAGCTCATACAAATACCAAATATTGCCAGCAAAAAATGGATATATGTTCAGTACGACAGCATGGTTGGCGCCGGTAATGCCAGCACCAATGCTCCCAGTGATGCGGCGATCGTTTTAGCAAAGCCAACCAATAAAGCGCTTGCGCTAACAACGGATTGCAACAGCCGTTATGTTTTTGCAGATCCTTACAAAGGCGCCATGATCGCCGTTGCCGAAGCTGCAAGAAATATAGTTTGCAGTGGCGGAATGCCGCTCGGTGTTACCAACTGCCTCAATTTTGGCAACCCTTATGACCCCGAAGTATATTACCAGTTTGTAAATGCCATTAAAGGAATGGGTGAAGCCTGTACAAAATTTGATACGCCGGTAACGGGTGGCAACGTAAGTTTTTATAACCAGGGGCCTGATGGCCCGGTATACCCTACGCCAACCATTGGTATGGTAGGCTTGCTGGATAGTGCTAATGATAAGATGACGATGGACTTTAAACAGGCAGGTGATATTATTTATTTAATTGGAAAAAGCAGGAACGATATCAATTCATCAGAGTATTTACACAAGATACACGGGGTTGAATTTTCTCCTGCACCGCACTTTGATCTTGATGAAGAATTTTTATTACAAAAAGCAGTTGCTGAATTGATAAAACAAAAATTGGTTCTAAGTGCCCATGATGTGAGTGAAGGCGGTTTATTTATAACATTGACTGAAAGCGGTTTTAACAGGGATCTTGGATTTGATGTTACGGCAACCTATGAGGAAATCAGGCCTGATGCCTATTGGTTTGGTGAAGCGCAAAGCCGGGTTGTTGTTTCTGTCTCCCAAAAAAAGAGCGAAGAGCTGGAAACTCTTTTAAAGAACCTGGAGATCACTGCAACCAAACTGGGAACAGTAACAGGCGGTAAAATAAATATCAACGAGCAGGACTGGGGAAAGCTGAATGACTGGAAAGACAAATATGATAATGCAATAGCCAATTTACTTGCGGGGCACGAAAGTGAACATGCATTGGCAGCTTTATAAGACCATGGATAAAAATTCGATCATAGTAGTAACAGGCGCTGCAGGCTTTATTGGAAGCTGCATGGTGAGTTATTTAAACCAACAGGGATTTGAAAATTTGATTTTAGTAGATGAATTTGAAGAGGAAGAAAAAGAACTCAACCTCCTGCATAAAAAATTTTTAGTACGCATAGAACGGGAAGCTTTTTTTGACTGGATACAAAGAGAGAAGCATCCCGTTGCTTTTGTTTTTCATTTGGGGGCAAGAACAGACACCGCGGAATTTGATTACGCCATACACCAGCACCTGAATGTTGAGTACTCACAAAAGATCTGGAACTATTGTACTATCAATAAGGTTCCGCTGGTTTATGCATCTTCTGCCGCAACCTATGGCGAAGGTGAATTGGGCTATGATGACAGCCATGAGATCATAGAACAGCTTCACCCCCTTAATCCCTATGGCATTTCAAAAAATGAATTTGATAAATGGGTGTTGCACCAGGAAGACCATCCCCCGTTCTGGGCAGGATTAAAATTCTTTAATGTATATGGCCCCAATGAATACCATAAGGCGAGAATGGCCAGTGTTATCTTTCATTCCTTTAATCAAATAAAACAAAACGGTAAGGTCAAACTCTTCAGGTCGCACAAGCAAGGCTATGAAGATGGTGAACAACTGCGTGATTTTGTTTATGTAAAGGATGTTATTGCTGTTTGTTACTGGCTGATGGAAAAGCAACCGGTATCAGCTATCTATAATTTAGGCACGGGCCAGGCAAGAACCTTTAATGACCTGGTTACGGCCACTTATACCGGTTTAGATAAGGAAACACAAATAGAATATATTGACATCCCGCCCGATATCCGTGATAAGTACCAGTATTTCACAGAAGCAGCAATGGATAAGCTTAAAGCCGCAGGCTATACCCAGTCATTTTATACGCTTGAAAACGGCATTGATGATTATGTGCGGAATTACTTAGCAAAGAACCTTTTTTATTAGCAGCTAGTATATTTCGCCCGTTTCCATATTTATCTGGTATGGTACCCAGATCTCATATTTGTCTTTGGAAATTTTACTATAGTCACCCTCATTGCTAAAGGTATCGCTGCCGCTATTGACAATATAACCTACTACTTTAATAAAAAAACAGAATGTATTTTGGATCCGGTATATCTTATCATTACCCAGCATGCCGTACCTGAACTTTGCACCATCGGAATAACCCCAGTATTGACCAATCGTTTCGCCTTTCATGTCTTCAAGGTAGATTTCTGAGTTTGCCAGCCCATATCGCATTTTCTTTTCAACGAAATCTTCAATTGAAGGCTTATTATTCTTAAATTCCTCAAAACTAAAATAAATGCCCCTTTTGAAATTCTGGTCTTGTAAAACAGGCAGTAAATTCCTTTTATTATTATACTCACTGATCTCGTTCAAAGATTTTTTAGGTTGGTCTTTAAATTGAATAATGGCATTACTAAAATCCAGTATTTCTACCATACTATTCAATGAAGAACTTACAAATGAACGTTCGCGGTTGTTAAATTCTGCCTCTACCAGGAATTCAAACCCTTTTGCTAACCTGAATACGGTATCCATTCTTTTTACGGGCAGGTAAAGACCTTCTTTACCTATATAGTATTCCCATTTACTATGTAAATAACAATCCTTAGTTACTTGTCTTGCTAACTCTACCCTTTTGTTTTTCCTGCTGTCAACCGTTGATAACCAAAAACTTTTCATAACGATCAATAACTCAAAATCGTTTTGAGTAAATGATGCTTTGAAGCGATCATTATAATAGTTCTCAAGCGCCTTTTGTACCCCACCCTTGAAACCTATCTTGCTAAAGGCTTTTCTTTTGTTCATACCCACTTTAAGCAACAGGTATCCTAATTTGGAGGTATCAAACCTGCTATCAATTATCTTAATACGTGCAAATGGCAATCTTACATTTGGAACTTCCGGGGGGGTGGCAATCAGGTTATATTCAATTAAGGATAGCTGGAGCGGGTTGAGTACATCACGCTTTCCGCTTTGCGCAAAGGCAAATAAAGGAAAAAGAACATTTATTAATAAAAAATATCTCATAATATGTAAACTTACGACGTCTTAAAGCTGGTAATATTAATAAATAAAGTTAATCCCGTTTATACTTAATTTTAAGGACCTAAAAAAGCCCCTTTTCAACAAAATCCTCCTCAAATTTCCCCCGCCCGAATATTCACCCTATCTTTGCATGACCTCCGAGAGTTTATCCAAAATTTTTCCTGGTCATATTTTTAACGCAACGGGCACCCAAAAAATCAGGGAGCGGTTGGCAAATTATTTTTTATGGCTAAGTACATTTTTGTTACCGGCGGCGTAACTTCTTCTTTAGGTAAGGGAATCATTGCCGCATCACTGGCAAAACTTTTACAAAGCCGCGGTTTAAAAGTAACCATTCAAAAATTTGATCCTTATATAAATGTCGACCCGGGCACATTAAATCCGTATGAACACGGTGAGTGTTTTGTCACCGATGATGGTGCCGAAACAGATCTCGACCTTGGCCATTACGAACGTTTTTTAAACACCCCTACATCCCAGGCAAATAATGTTACCACCGGCCGCATCTATCAAACCGTAATTAATAAAGAACGTGAAGGCGCTTACCTTGGTAAAACAGTACAGGTAATTCCGCATATTACCGATGAGATAAAACGCAGGATGCTTATGCTGGGTGTTGAAGGAAAATATGATATTGTTATTACAGAGATCGGCGGTACTGTGGGTGATATTGAAAGTCTGCCTTTCGTGGAAGCCGTTCGCCAGATACAATGGGAACTACCCGAAGAGGATTGTATGGTGGTGCACCTCACACTTATTCCTTATTTAAAGGCTGCAAAAGAATTAAAGACAAAACCAACACAACATAGTGTTCGTATGCTGAGCCAGGAAGGTGTGCATCCGAATGTGATCGTTTGCCGTACCGAGCATCCGTTAACGGATGAGCTAAAGAAAAAGATCGCCCTGTTCTGTAATGTAAAAACCAATGCCGTAATTGAGGCAATGGATGCAAGTACCATTTACGAGGTTCCGCTAAAGATGTTGCAGGAAGGCCTGGATGTTATTGTATTGAAAAAATTACAGATCAACGGTTATGCTGCGCCTGAACTCACCAAGTGGCGTGCTTTCCTGGATAAATTAAAATACCCGCACAGTAAAGTTACCATTGGACTTATTGGAAAATACATTGAATTACAGGATGCGTACAAATCGATACTGGAATCTTTTATACACGCCGGTGCAATAAATGAATGCAAGGTGCAGATCGTAAATGTGCACAGCGAATTCATCACCGATGAAAATGTAAAAGAAAAACTAAAAGACCTTGATGGTTTGCTGGTGGCACCAGGTTTTGGCAACCGCGGCGTTGAAGGCAAGATCATTGCTGTTAAACACGCCAGGGAAAACCAGTTGCCTTTCTTTGGCATTTGTTTGGGAATGCAGATGGCAGTCATTGAATATGCAAGGAATGTATTAGGCTGGCCGGATGCACATTCAACAGAAATGGATGCTTCTACCCCACACCCGGTGATCGACCTGATGGAAGACCAGAAGACCATTGAAAAAAAGGGTGGCACTATGCGCCTGGGCGCCTATCCATGTGATATTAAAAAAGACAGCCTGGCCTATACCATTTATGGTAAGAAACAGATCAGTGAAAGGCACCGCCATCGCTGGGAGTTCAACAATAAATACCTTAGTGATTTTGAAAAAGCCGGCATGATACCAAGCGGAAAGAATCCCGGCACCGGTCTTGTTGAGATCGTTGAATTACCGGATCACCCGTTCTTTATTGGTGTACAATACCATCCTGAGTTAAAGAGCACGGTAGAAAATCCGCAGCCGCTTTTTGTGCATTTTATCAAAGCAGCCAAGGCCTATGCCGAAAGAAAAGATTCTGTAAAAAATCCTTTGTTGCAAAGTGAAATGATATAGCCCCCTCCGCCCCCTAAAGGGGGAACTAATTATGGAGAAGTTTGAAGGGAAGATTATTTTTTCTTTTTTTAATACTAACATCTGTTTTTCATGGCATGATCGTTATAAACATGATTTTGTTCATTTTTGGCTTTTAATAAAGCCAAAAATGAATCTCACTTGTACCATATACCTTTGTGCATCAATTTTAAATTCAAAAATCTTTTCAGTGTTTCAGTGCCTCCGTGGCAAACAAAAAATAGTCTGTGGCAACCAATAAAAAACTTTCAATGGATGATCTCAACCGTAAATCGGTTGAAGAATTCAAACGCACCGAAAAGATCCCCGTCATAGCCGTATTGGAAAATATCCGCAGTGCCTATAATGTGGGCAGTGTTTTTCGTACGGCAGATGCGTTTTTGATTAATGCCATTTATATTACCGGTTATACCTGCGTTCCGCCGCATAAAGAGATCAAAAAGACCGCCCTGGGCGCCGAGGAAAGTGTTGACTGGAAACATTTTGCCGGCTCGCCCGAAGCTATTGATTCCTTAAAAAAAGAAGGGTATAAAGTCTATGCTGTTGAGCAGGTAGAGAACAGCCTCCGGCTTGAGCAGGTTGAATTTGGGGTTAATGAAAAAATTGCTGTTATTTTTGGCAACGAAGTAAGTGGCGTTGAGCAATCCACGATAGAATTATGTGATGGCTGTATCGAGATCCCCCAGTTAGGCATGAAACATTCATTGAATATTGCTACGGCAGCGGGTGTGGCTTTGTGGGAGATCGTAAGGAGAAGGTTATTGTAAATTTTAAACCTGCCTGCCGGTAGGCAGGTGTTGAACTTTAAATGCTGGCAGTAAAAAAATATTTATCTCTCGTAAAATTTTCGCATACCATTTTTGCAATGCCCTTTGCATTGATAGGTTTTTTTTTGGGGACATATGCGCTGCTCTTTTATAATCCGGCCGTACCTGTAAATTCCTTACCCAAAGAGTTCCGCAAGGTAATAACAACAATGTCAGATTTCACTAATCTTTGGAAATTCTTTTTGATAAAACTGGTTTTTGTTATCGGCTGCATGGTCTTCGCCCGTTCGGCCGCGATGGCTTTCAACCGCTGGCTTGATAAGAACTTCGATGCAAAGAACCCACGAACTGCCGTAAGAGAAATTCCTGCCGGCATAATAAAAGCAAACAGTGCGCTCTGGTTCGTTATCATTAATTGTTTGCTTTTTGTTGTTTGTTGCTTTTTCATCAACAGGATCTGTTTTTATTTATCACCGGTCGCATTGGTTGTAATTCTGTTTTACAGTTATACCAAACGCTTTACAGCTTTATGCCATTTAGTTTTAGGTGTTGGCTTAAGCCTTGCCCCAATCGGCGCTTACCTGGCAGTTACCGGGCTGTTTGCTTTATTACCTATCCTTTTTTCATTCACCGTTCTGTTTTGGGTAAGCGGCTTCGATATTATTTATGCTTTACAGGATGAAGAGTTTGATAAGAACAACCGGTTACATTCCATTCCTGCGGCAATAGGCAAAACAAAAGCACTAAGGGTTTCAGAATTTTTGCATTTGCTTTCCGCCGCCTGTGTTGTGTATGCCGGTATATATGGGGATTTCGGAACCTGGTACTGGATCGGGGTTGCTTTTTTCATATGCCTGCTGATCTACCAGCACCTCCTGGTAAAGCCCAATGACCTGAGAAAAGTAAATATGGCTTTCTTTACCACCAATGGCATTGCGTCAGTTGTTTTCAGCATCTTTGTGATTGTTGATCTATTTCTAACAAAAGATATATTATTCCTCTTTAGGGGTTAGCGGCATGGCACGAATATTAGCAATAGACTACGGCGGAAAGCGAACGGGCCTGGCGGTAACTGATCCCTTACAGATCATTGCAACAGGACTGGCTACCATTGATTCAAAAGAACTCATTCCTTTTTTAAAAAAATATTTTTCAGAAGAGCAGGTGGAACTCATCATCATCGGCCTGCCCAAGAACTGGGATGAATCTGATACACATGGAACGCCCCTGGTTGAAGCCGCAATAAAAAAATTACAGAAAGAATTCCCGGCCATACCCTTAAAAACCGTTGATGAACGCTATACTTCCAAAATGGCCAAAGACGCCATGCTGGAAATGGGCATGAAGAAGAAAGAACGCAGGGATAAAAAAAATGTGGATATTATTGCCGCCACCATCATCCTCCAGGAATATCTTCAATCCATTTGACATAAATTTGCAGCATGATCCTTCCGATAGTAGCATATGGTTCGCCGGTATTAAGAAAAGTATGTGATGATATCACTGCCGGTTATCCCGGGCTTGATAAGCTTATAGCAGATATGTGGGAAACCATGTATAACAGCAATGGCGTAGGCCTTGCTGCCCCGCAGGTAAATGTGCCGGTACGGTTATTTGTTATGGACAGTGAACAGATTTTTGCAAACCAGGAAGAAGATGAAAAGGATGATTACCCTGATGCCCCGGGCTACAAAGGCGTTTTTATCAATGCCCACATTGTAAAGCTGAACGGGAAGGAATGGCCTTATAACGAAGGCTGCCTGAGCATTCCCAAGATAAGGGAAGACATTTACCGAAACGAAGAGGTCACCCTGCAGTTCAATGATGAGCATTTTCAACCACATACCAAAACCTTTAATGGCATAACTGCCCGTGTGATCCTGCATGAATATGATCACATAGAAGGAAAATTGTTTATTGATCATATCAAGCCGCTCAAGCGCAAATTAATGAAGCGGAAGCTGGATGATATTTCCAGGGGGAAGATAAAAGTAGATTACCGGATGGTCTTTCCAAAATAATTCATTCTAACTCATTTTGATTATTTTGCAGGCATGATAAAAAATATCATGCCTGCTTTTTTTTGTTTTTTGTTTTGCAGCGGCGCTTTTGCGCAATCACCTGCAGACAGTACTGTCATCGTTGGTAAAAATTCCATCACACTCAGCGAGGTGGTCATCAACAATAAATTGAATATTCCCGTATTTATTGAGCGCATAAAAAACGATACTTCATTTTACAAGGCATTCCGCAACCTGCGTGTACTTGGCTTTACGGCTATAAATGATATACGCATGAACAACAGCGATGGGGAGCCAAAAGCAACGCTGCGCAGCAAAACAAAACAGGTGCGCAGCAATAACTGCCGCCGGATGGAGATCATCGAGGAACAGGTTACGGGCGATATTTATGATGCTGACCGAAATTTTAATTATTATACCGCCCAGATGTATGCCTCGCTTTTTTTTACAAAGGATTCCATTTGCGGGGAAGACAATATAGTAGCAGGTCGTGAATTCAGCACATCAGGCAAAAGCGGTATGGAAAAACGCAAGGAGCAATTAAAGATGCTCTTCTTCAACCCGGGCAAAAAAATAAACGGGCTCCCCTTCATCAGTAATAAAACGGCCATTTTTGATGATGACATGGCGGATAAATATGACATGAGCATTGACATGGATGTTTACAACAATACCAGTTGTTATATTTTTAAACAAAAAGTAAAACCGGGCAGTAAAGACGGGGTGATCATTGATGAAATGACGACCTGGTTCGATGACAAGACCTACGAGGTAGTAGCTAGAAATTATACCTTAAGCTACAATGCTACGGTTTATGATTTTAAAGTGCAGATGGAGATCATAATGACAAAATTCGGAGAGTACAGGGTGCCGTCACTGATCCGTTATAACGGGAACTGGAAAGCCATTTTTAAAGACAGGGAAAGAGGCGTTTTCACGGCTACACTTTTTGATTTTAAATAGACGTTTGGGCTTTTATTAACTTTTTGAACCTTAATTTTAATACATGAATTATTTATTAAAAAGATCCATCTTACTGCTTATTACCTGCGCACCTTTTATCTTATCTGCACAAACCGACAGCAGGGATTTTAAAGCCGTTGATGATTATGTAAAAAGCCTTGGCTCACTACAGGGCATGAGCATGGGTACCATCAATAACGTGGTCAGCAAAAAATTTGAAGATAAAATAGACAGGACCCGTGCTATCTATTCCTGGATAGCGAACAATATCACATACGATATCAAAGCAGCACGCGGCAATAACCCGGCAAAGAATACGCCTACAGAAGTGTTGTTATCCCGTAAAGCTGTTGGTATTGGCTTTGCAAGTTTATTCCAGGATATGTGCAGCAGCGCCGATATCCGTTGCCTGACCGTGGACGGATTTGTAAAAAATACCACTGAGCAGATCGAAGAAAAGGGAACGGAGATCAACCATAGCTGGGCAGTTGTTCAATTAGGGCTAAGCCCCGATACCTGGTATTATGTTGATCCGGCCTGGGGAAGTGGCTATCCCGATGCCGAAATGAAACTATTTACCAAATCATATACCGATGCCTATTTTTTTACAGACAAGACAACCTTCAATCTTCAGCATTACCCCGACAATGAAGCCTGGAAACTTGGAAATGCCCCGAAGAATAAAAAAGATTTTTATGCATTGCCGCTTATAAAAGTAGCAGCCCAGGAATTTGGCCTTAAAAAACTTTCACCAAATGACGGGATACTGAAAGTTAAAACCGGTAAAAGCATTTCCTTTAGTTATACACTCAACAGCAGCGAGGAGATATCGAAGGTTACGCTTGCCTTTGGAGAAAGAAAAAAGCTCAAGGTCAGGGATATGAACTATTCATACAGCGGCAGCACGCTTAGCTTTACTTATAAATTTGAAGAAGATGGTGCCTACCCTGTTATGATCATGATAGATGGAAAAGAATTTGTAGGCTATGCGGTAGAAGTGGAATAGACCTGGATAAAAAAAGTCCCGGTAAAGACCGGGACCTGTTATCTTTAATTAAGCTCTTTGTTTTACAGGAGCTTTTTTCTTTGTTTTTTTGAGCGCTAATTCAATGTCCTTGCTCAGGTTCTCAAAAGTAGGTTTGCCTGTTACCTGTTGCCCGTTAACAAAAAATGCGGGTACATCTCTCACACCTCTTTCAATACCTTCGTTGAGGTCATTGCGAACCTGCCATCCATAAGTTGAATTGATCAACTCATCGAGGAAGTGCTTATTACTGATACCTGCTTCACGGGAATATAATTTTAAGCTCGTTGTGCCCAATTGACGGCGGTTGTCAAAAAGTATATTGTGCATTTCCCAGAACTTACCTACCTGTGAAGCCGCAACAGAAGCCTCACCTGCCTTCATGGAACGCTGGTGAATTTTGGTCATGGGGAAATGACGGAACTGGAATTTTATCTTGCCTTCAAATTCTTCCAGTAATTTTTTTACCACTTCATTTGCCTTTGCACAATCTTCGCTTTCATATTCGCCAAATTCCATCAATGTTACTGATGCATCGGGATTACCTACAAAAATGTCCTTCGGTGGAATGATCTCTACCACCTCTTTTACTTTCATTGCCATAGTTTTTGCCTTTTATCTGTTGTTAAAACAACGTTATGAATATATTGTTCTGTTATTTTTTCTTTTCTTTTGCGGGTTCTGCCTTTGGCGTTTCATTCCTGAATACCACAGTTCCGTCAAACACATCTACCAGTACCGGCTTTGTCTTATCAACATCTCCTGCTAAGATCCTTTTACTTAACTGGTTGATGATCTCTTTTTGTATCAATCGCTTCAAGGGCCTTGCGCCAAATTGCGGGTCGTAACCATTCTCAGCTAGGAAATCCAACACGTACTCGCTGAACTGTAAATTGATACCGGTTTGGGCCACCAATTGTTTTAAATTATCCAGCTGTATCTTGATGATGCCCTTGATCTCCTTCTTCATCAAAGGCTGAAACATGATCACCTCATCAATACGGTTGAGGAACTCGGGACGAATGGTCTGTCTCAATAAATTTATCACCTCAGCTTTGGTGCTTTCCACCACTTCTTCCTTATTTGCCTCGGTCACTTTCTCAAAATTATCCTGTATGATATGGCTTCCCATGTTACTGGTCATTATGATGATCGTATTTTTAAAATTCACCATACGACCCTTATTGTCGGTAAGCCGTCCATCGTCCAATACCTGCAAAAGTACGTTAAAAACGTCAGGATGCGCCTTTTCGATCTCATCTAATAGAATTACGCTATATGGTTTGCGCCTTACAGCCTCGGTCAACTGGCCTCCTTCATCGTATCCAACATAGCCCGGGGGTGCTCCTATAAGCCTGCTCACAGCGTGTTTCTCCTGGTATTCACTCATGTCGATCCGGGTCATCATACTGTCATCATCAAAGAGATAATCGGCCAGGGCCTTGGCCAATTCCGTTTTACCCACACCCGTGGTTCCAAGGAAAATGAAGGACCCGATCGGTTTTTTGGGATCCTGCAATCCTGCCCGGCTCCGGCGGATGGCATCCGCTACAGCTTCGATGGCTTCCCCCTGGCCTACGACCCTTTTGTGCAATTCTTCCTCCAAATGCAGCAATTTTTCCTTCTCACTCTGCATCATTTTCATAACAGGGATACCGGTTGCCCGGGCCACATTTTCTGCAATATCTTCTGCATCCACTTCTTCTTTTAAAAGTCGTTTTTCACTGATCTCTGCCAGTTGCTGTGAAAAATTTTCAGTTATTTTTTCCTGCTCCTGCACTTTTCCATAACGTATCTCCGCAACCCTTCCATAATCGCCTTCACGCTCAGCTTTATCTGCAGCCAGTTTTAAATTCTCTATCTCAGCTTTTGCATTCTGTATCTTTTCTACAATTTCTTTTTCCTGCTGCCACTTGGCTTTGAATGTATCTCTTTCCACGGAGAGGTTGGATATCTCTGTATTCAATTGCTTTAGCTTTTGCTCATCGCTTTCTCTTTTTATCGCTTCCCGTTCGATCTCGAGCTGGCGTATCTTTCTTTCCATTTCATCCAGCTCCTCAGGCATGCTGTTCATTTCCAAACGGAGCTTGGCAGCGCTTTCATCGATAAGGTCAATTGCTTTATCCGGTAAGAAGCGATCGGTGATATAGCGGTTGGATAATTCCACCGCGGCAATGATGGCCTCATCTTTTATCAGCACGTGGTGATAAGTTTCATAGCGATCCTTGAGGCCGCGTAGAATAGACACCGCGTCTTCCACGCTGGGTTCATCGATCATTACTTTTTGAAAACGCCGCTCAAGTGCTTTATCCTTTTCAAAGAATTTCTGGTATTCGTTTAATGTGGTTGCGCCAATTGCCCTAAGCTCACCCCTTGCCAGTGCAGGTTTTAATATGTTTGCTGCATCCATGGCACCATCGCCACCGCCGGCACCTACAAGCGTATGTATCTCATCAATGAATAAAATGATCTCTCCTTCGCTGGTCGTTACTTCTTTTATCACAGATTTTAGGCGCTCTTCAAATTCACCTTTATATTTTGCGCCGGCAATGAGCTGGCCCATATCCAAAGCAAAAATTATTTTTGTTTTCAGGTTCTCCGGAACATCGCCGTTTATGATACGATTGGCCAGGCCCTCTGCAATGGCAGTTTTACCTACGCCGGGTTCACCTACGAGGATGGGATTGTTCTTACTTCTCCGGGACAGGATGTGCAGGGTCCTTCTTATCTCTTCATCCCTGCCGATAACAGGATCGAGTTTTCCTGCCCTTGCCATTTCATTCAGGTTCTTTGCATATTTATTCAGCGCATTAAAATGCGTTTCCGAAGTCTGGGAAGAAACGGTTGATCCCTTTTTGAGATCTTTTATTGCAGCGATCAGCCCTTTTTCAGTTAATCCTGCATCTTTTAAAAGCTTGGCAGTATTATCATGCCCCTGCAGCATTGCAAGCAGCAAATGCTCCACACTCACGAACTCATCCTTAAAAGTTTTTAAAGTTGCACTGGAACGCAACAATATATTGTTCGCTTCCCGGCTTAATGATTGAGCCGGTTCGCCGCCGGAAACTTTTGGCAGTTTTTGAATGGACTCATCCAGTTTCTCTTCTACATAATTAACGTTTACATTATTTTTTTTGAGTAGAAAATCAACCGGGGAATCCTTATCATCCAGCAAAGCTTTTAAAATATGTTCTGCTTCTATATTCGCATTAGTTTCATTAAAAGCCAATTGTTGTGCCTGCTGTAATATTTCCTGGGATTTTATAGTTAAATTCTGTAAAGCCATTTTTCTTGATTTTATAGTGTAATAACAAAATGTAATCCAATATCCATTACAGGCAATAATGACATATAAAATTGTGGTACCCTGTCGCAAAAGCAGCTATATTCCGGCATTTATGCTATTGTAGCATAGGAACAGGAGACCGAAAAACCCTGTGTTTACCGGGGCTTTCGTATTTTTAATAAAAGGACTTGTAAAGTTTACAAAGAAGAGCAAAAAATAACCCGCCCGGTTGCTTTCAGGATTGAGCCGGAAACCAATGGACACAGTAGAAAAACATACGGATCTTATTAAAAAAGCGGCCGCACAGTTGGGATTTGAGCATTGCGGTATTGCCAAAGCACAGCCACTTGACGAGGATGCCAGGCGTCTTGAAAGCTGGCTGAATAAAGGCATGCACGGCAGCATGCAGTACATGGAAAATTATTTTGACCTGCGTGTCGACCCGGGAAAATTAGTTCCAGGCGCAAGATCCGTCATTACCTTATTGCTGAATTATTTTCCTTCGGAACAACAATCTCCGGGTGCCCCAAAAATTGCCAGCTATGCTTTTGGCAACGATTACCATGAAGTAATAAGAACTAAACTAAAACTGTTGCTTTCCGGGATAAAAGAAAATATTGGGGAAGTGCATGGAAGGGGTTTCGTTGACAGCGCCCCTGTTTTGGAAAGGACCTGGGCACAAAAAAGCGGGCTGGGCTGGGTGGGTAAAAACGGTAACCTGATAAATAAGGAGTCGGGTTCTTTTTTCTTTATCGCAACATTGATCGTTGATCTTGAATTGATCTATGATGATCCGTTTGCAAAAGATTATTGCGGCACCTGTACAAAATGTATTGATACCTGTCCTACAGAAGCGATCTTACCGGGCAAAGTAGTTGATGGCAGCAAATGCATTTCTTATTTCACCATCGAATTAAAAGACGCATTGATCCCCGGTGAAATGAAAGAGAAATTCAATGACTGGATGTTTGGATGTGATATCTGCCAGGACGTTTGCCCCTGGAACCGTTTTTCAAAAGCCACTGATGAAATAAACTTCACGCCCATCCCTGAAATTTTAAATTTTTCCAAAAATGACTGGGAAGAACTGACAGAAGAATCTTTCAAAACCATTTTTAAAAATTCTCCTTTAAAAAGAACCAGGTTCGAAGGCATAAAAAGAAACCTGAAATTTATTTCCAAATAAAAGATCCCGGCTGCTTTATGCAACCGGGATCTTTTTATTTTATCCGATTATTAAAACGGAGGATCGGGAGGTGTGTTGGGATTATTATCTCTTTCCCTCAATGGATAAGGCATGAGGTTTCTTCTTCTCTCTGCTGTTGGCCTGCTAAACCTTCTCATATCTTCCAGCTTTTGTCCGCTCATGAATAATTCAATACAGCGCTGCCTGTAGATCTGGTCCAGTAAAGCAGCATATGAACCATAAGAATTAATGGGCGGTTGGTTTCCTCCCACACCAAATGGATCTGCTGCTGCTGTTTTCGTAATGACGGTATTTAAAAATGTTTTGCTCGTAGTACTATCATTGTTACGTGCATAGCATTCTGCTTTTATCAGGGTGATCTCCCCGGGAAGGTATACAGGTATGGCTGCAGTTGCGGCATTGCCAAAGTTATTAATGCGGAACCGCGGAGCAGTTACATTAATAACTGTATAGAATGGCACCCTGCCATCAGTTAATGATGGGGCCAATGAAGGCGGCAATCCTAAAGTAGAATCTTTTGGCTGTACCACGTTATTGGTAGAAGTCGCCACATCAAATACCGGGTTAGGTGAAAGCGCATCATAATTAAAGGTTGATTTTTTGGTAATGTCAACCAGGTTGGCAGCAACAAGGGCCTGTGCATAAAGCCCTGCATATAATGAATACCTTGCCTTTAATGCATTCAGGGTATTGGTAATATCAATACCTGCAGGTACATTGGCCAGGAATGCAGCGCTGATAGCATTGGCAGAAACAGCAGCAAGTGCATCATCAATAGTTGTTATTGCCTTTTTAAAACCATCAACCCTGGGCATAAAAGTAACAGGACTGCCTACTGTACCGATGCCGGTAGGTACCTGTTCCCAGAACTGGCTCATACTCCCAACTGCCAATGCTTTGAAAATACTTGCATAAGCAATGAGCCCGCTTGCATAGCCTTTATCCCCAAGATTTTTTGCATTGGTAATGACCAGGTCAGCATCATAGATTATCTTATTAAGGTTTGTCCAGTAAGTAGTAAGCATGCTATGGTTACCATCCACAGAAGTTCCGCCTGCAGCCAATTGTACTTCGGCAGTATTACCCGTATTAACCACGATAAGCTCATTCGTGGTAAGACCGTTTATAGTAATGATATTATATTCGTTACCTGCTCTTGTCAAAGTATACACCCTTTGCAATCCTACAACAACGCCGGTTAGGCCTTTTGGTGTAGTTGTAGAGAATACTGCCTCTTCGATAGCTGCATTAGGATTCGAATAATCTTTCTTGCAACTTATCTGTAAGAAAAGTATCCCAAGCAATGCCGCGAGTTTTACGATATTTAAGTTTTTATTTTTCATAAATTATTTTTTAGAGATTAAAGTTTGGCAGAGATTCCTATACTAAATGTTTTTGGAATGGGTACTGAACCGAAATCTATACCCCTGAGGATCGTACTTTGTCCACCCGAATTAACTTCAGGATCATATCCTTTATAATTATCCCAGCTTTTCAAATTCCTGCCGGCAACAGAGACCGTAATATCTTTAAACCATTTAAGTTTACCAATGCTATAGCTCAAAGATATTTCCCTGAGTTTTACAAAAGATCCGTCATCAATACGCCATTCTTCTATTGTTGCATAAAAACTGTTTATGTACCCGCGTGGATAAACGCCTGTTTGTTCTTTTTCTGCTTCTTTTCCATTACCCACACCCTGTCTTGTCCTCCAGTCTGCATTAAATACTTCATTACCCTGCACCGCATCCAACTGAATTCTTAAGCTCGCCTTCTTATAAGAGAATTCACTTACGATTGAACCGGTCCAGTCCGGATTAGGATCACCAATTACCCTGCGTACTAATGGATTGCTTTGAACAGGAATTCCGTTTGCATCCCTTATTACATTATAAGATAATGCACCGGTTTGAATACCTCTTTCTCCCTGTGGAAACCCTTGTGCATTCTTTACCCAGTTACCACCGCCATCCAAAGCAAAGAAAGCGCCATAGAAAACACCGAGAGGCTGTCCTTCAATGATTGCAATAGGAGCTCCTGCATTAGTACTTAACAGCGTAAGCGCCTGGCCGATCTTAACTGCCTTATTCCGGTTATGGTTATATATGGCTGTCAGTGTCCAGCTCATGTTCTTGTTTTGAACCGGTTTTCCTGACAACATTAATTCATATCCTTTATTTTCAAGGCTGCCGAAATTATCCAGCAGTTCTCCAAAACCGGTAGTAGGTGCAATAAGCCTCCTTATCAGTAAGTCATCCACCTTCTTTTTATAAATATTTGTTACTAAGTTTAATCTTCCGGCAAAGAATCCTAATTCAATACCAAACTCTAATTCTTTTTGTCTTTCGGGTTTTACATTTGTATTAGCTAATGTTACACTTGAGATCAGTGATGTGCGACTTAAGAAAGAATTGCTCGTGTAATTATTGAATCTTGAATAAGCGCCGATCCCTGTCATATTACCACTTTCACCATAAGCTACTCTCAACTTGGCAAAATCCCATATCCTGCTGAATGACATCTTCTTCCAAAAATTCTGTTCGCTGATCACATAACTCAAACTTGCTTTTGGATAGGTAAAGTTGCGCTGGTTCTTGCCAAAAACGGATGAGCCATCCACCCTTATGGCCCCTGTTAAGAACAGGAAATTTTTATACCTGAAATTCTGTTGGGCATATACACCCGAAATAGAAAATTCACTTCTGTCATCAACACCTGCTATGATCGTACTGGCTCCATTTACCGATTCCACAAAAGGAGCCATACCTCTTCCCTGTAACAACGAATAAGTATTTCTTTCATACTGCACTGAGTATCCAACCTGTGTAGTTGATCCTATATCACTGGTAATATTTATCTGGTAGGTTCCGTTCAATTCATGGTTTATCTGGAAGAAATTATCGCTTGCGGCACTCGCATATCCATTTTGTGTAGGATCCAAAGCAGGACCACCGCCAAAAAAGCCGGTGCTTACATTATAGGCAAAAGGCGGGATAAAGGTCTGACCTCTCTGAGAATATTGATCTATCCCTAAAGTATAATCAATTAAGAGCCCTTTGATGGGTCGTACTTTTAATCCCAGGCCTGCAATAAGCCTGTTGGTCTCTTGTTTTTGCTTGATATCATCTATAATTGATACCGGGTTTACCCTGCCTCTTTCGCCAACTGCCTGGATATTACCCAATGCATCTCTCGCTTCTATGTCATGAAAATTGCCGATGATATTAATGGAATTCATAGGCGAGAAAAACGAATTTCCATCGGGTTTTTCATTGCTGAATGTGTTGATATAATTCAGGCCAATATTGAAATTCACCCTGCTTCCTATAGCCTGGTCTAAATTCACCTTGAAACTGTACCTGCGTGCATCTGTGTTCTTGATTATTCCTTCATTTTTAAAATAAGAACCCGATGCATAATATTTCGTTTTATCAGTGCCTCCGGAAACAGAAACATTATTATCTGTTCCTATGCCGGTGTGGAAGATATAATCATTGTAATCATAACGGTTCACGGCGGTTATATTGGTTAAAGCGGGAGTAAGTATATCCTGTGTTTGTGCAAGAGGTCCGTCTGTTGGGCCGCCAAATTTTGTTGGAGACCTGTTCACTTCAACACTTTTTCTTAGTTTACTGAACATCACACTTGATGAAAAGCTTACAACCGGAGCCCCGGTAACTCCTCTTTTTGTAAAGATCTGTACAACTCCTGCATTTGCCCTTGATCCATAGATCGCAGCTGCGGCAGCGCCGTTCAACACTTCCACCCTTTCAATATCAGCAGGGTTGATATCTGCCAGCCTGTTTTGACCGATTGTTCCTATGAAGTTTAATCCGTCATAACCAGCCTGCGTATTGGTTACCCTGTTAGTGGAATTGTTTATGATTACACCATCAACAATATACAATGGTTCACTTCCGCTGTTAAGAGAACTGATACCTCTGAGGCGTACCGTAATGCCTCCCGCAGGATCTCCATTATTTTGCGTGATCTGTGCACCCATTGTTTTACCCTGCAGTGCTGCCAACACATTTGAGGTAGCCCCTTTGGTAAGCTGATCCGCCCTTACCGTACTAACATAACTTCCCAATTGTTTCCGTGTAGTTCCTGCTGAAGTACCGGTAACTATAACTTCATCCATCCCCAAAGGATCTGCAACCAATTGGACATTTACTGTATGATCTCCACTTGCAGATACAGTAATGGTTTGTTCCATACTTCTAAACCCAATTGTGGTAAATACAATTGTTTGCCTCCCGGCTTTTAAATTAATATTCAATTGATAAGTCCCGTCAGCATTCGTGGCCGTTCCGGAACTTTGATTTTTTACAGTTACTGAAACCCCGGAAATACCGGTGCCTTTTTCATCAGTAACCTTTCCGCTTATTTTAACCTGCGCCGTGGCTGCGAGGGCAAATAAGTTTGTTAAGAGAAAGAGGCCAAGTAGCTTGAACCTGCCCGATCCCTTTGAAATGTGATTATTCATATTGCAGTTTTTAATGGTTAACTAAATTAGTTATAGAATATTAAGTCCGGCTTTTTTATACGGGTCCAGTACCGGCGAATCCGGTTCCAGCTCTGTTATCAATACATCTATATCTTTTGTTTCACAGATCTTGATACGTTGTATGGTATTTATTTTTTCTGAGATCGCAAGAGACACCACTTTTGCCGATGATTCTATCATGGCTTTTTTAACCTGTACCACTTCCCAGTCATTCTCTGTTAACCCATGCTCTGCTTCCAGCGCATTCGTGCCCACAAAACATATGTCCGCCTTGATCTGCCTGATCTTTGAAATGGCTTCGCCACCCACGGTCAATTGAGAACTCTTTGAAAGTTTATCGCCGATTATGATGACCTCTATATTTGGGTGATGAACATATTCCAGCGCTGCCCTGATACTACCGGTAATAAAAGTTGCGTGCAGGTTTTCCGGCAGCGCTTTTGCCAGCTCAATGATAGTGGTACCACCGGTGGTCAGCACAAACATCCCATCCTGGATAAAATTTGCAGCTTTTTGCGCAATGCGTTTTTTATTCTCAATAGAATACACCTTTGAAGAATTGAAAGTGCTGTGAAATGATTTTGACAATGCCCCGCCATGAACCTTTATCAGCTTACCATGGTCAGATAATTCCTGCAGGTCCCTGCGGATGGTATCTTCAGATACATTGATCCCTTCGCTGAGGTCGCCTATCAACACACGATTGTGGAGGTTGACATTATGAAGAATGAAAGCCTGGCGTTCTTTCTTAAGCATTAGCTTTGGGCGTTAGCAAGTTATACGTAAGGTAAGAAAAGTTGTAAATACCTGCAAGCTATTGCAGGTATTTTTCTTAAAGATTGCAGAAAACGGCAGTTTTTTACCAAAAGGCCGGCTATATTAGAATTAAGGAACAAAAACTATATTTACTGTTATGAACCAAAACATTGAAAAACTTTATGCCATTTCAAACAAACCTATGAGAAAGATCATTGGCTTAATGAGTGGCACTTCTGTTGATGGTCTTGACGTGGCTTTGTGTGGTTTTGAAGGAAACGGGTTAAATACTAAAATTAAATTACTGCAATTTGAAACGGTTTCATTTGATGAGGAGATGAAGGCGGAAGTAAAGTCTGTTTTCAGCAAAAAACAGGTAGACCTGGAAAAGCTGACCTTACTAAACCCCTGGATCGCTTTGAAACACGCAGGCATTATCAACTCCATTTTAAAAAAATGGAAAATAAAAAATGAAGAAGTGGACCTGGTCGCCAGTCATGGCCAGACCATTTACCATGCACCCGAAAGCTTTCACAGGCAAAAAAAATTCGGCAATGCTACTTTGCAGATAGGAGATGGTGATCACCTTGCTGTTGCTACCGGTATCATCTGCCTCAGTGATTTCAGGCAAAAACATATTGCTGCGGGTGGTGAAGGTGCACCATTAGCGGTTTATGGCGATTACCTCATCTTCGGGAAAAAAGGGGAAGACAGGATCCTGCTCAATATCGGGGGCATTGCAAATTTCACTTACCTGGCGGGAGATATGGATACCGCAAAGATCTTCAGTACCGATACCGGGCCGGGCAATACCATGATGGATACTTATATGCAACAACATTTTCCCGGCAAATATTTTGATGAAAATGCTGCTGTTGCTTCAAAAGGAAAAATTCATCCGGGCTTATTAGCCGCATTAAAAGAAAATGATTTCTTTGAAAAGTCATTTCCAAAAACTACCGGGCCTGAATTATTCAACATGGTCTACCTTCAAAATGCAAAGGAAAGATCTTCGGCGCAGGATATAAGTGTAGAAGATACAATGGCGACCTTAAATAAATTCAGTGCAGATACGATAGTTGATGCCATAAAAAGACCGGGTAAAGGAAATATTGCTTTATTTCTTTATTCCAGTGGTGGCGGCATGCACAATCCTTTATTGATGCAACACATAAAAACACAATTACCCGGCTGTACATTTTATACCACCGCCGAATTAGAAATTGATCCTGATGCAAAAGAAGCGGTACTGTTTGCCGTATTGGCAAATGAATGCGTTTGCGGAGATTCATCTGCATTCGGGAAAGGCTCGCCGGGTATTCCTGCAGTTTCCATGGGCAAAATAAGCTTTCCCGCTTAGTGACCTTCTACGTATGCTTTTAAACTGTTAAGCGCATCTTCATAACCCTGGCCGGTTACCTTTTCAATAAAAATGCCATAGAATTTTTCCCAGGGATACCATTTTAATTTTATAAGTGCATTCCATTCCACCTGTACCTGGTTTTGCTCTGCTACGGGTAAGATCGTGATCGTATTCAGTACTTCGCCCTCCCCTTCTCTCAATAACGATGCGGTTATTGCATTATCTTTTTTAGAAGTGATAACGAACTTATTCTTTTTGCCTTTTGATTCCCACTCGATCGAGTTAACATTTCCTGTACTATCCTTTCCAAAAACAATATTTGCAGAATCACGCTTAAATACCGGCTGCCAGTTCTTCCAGTTTCGCAGGTCGCTTATTTGGGTAAAAACTTTGCCGGCATCTGCATGTATCGCTACAGCCTTAGTCACCATGATCTTAGAAGGGATCAATAAAGAAAGGAGGGTAATAAAAATGAACAATCCCGCCAACCCGGTAATGGACGCTTTAAATAACCGCATATTTATTTTTTATTCCCATTTAAAAACTTTCACTGCTATAAAATAAACAACAAGGCTCCACAGTAGTAAAATACCAATCTCGGTACGAACGCCCCACAGATCCTGTCCTTCAAACGCAACCTTACGCATGGCCGTATTCAGGTGTGTCAGGGGCAAAACATTTGCTATTGTCTCAAGCCATCCCGGGAATACGCTTGTTGCGAAGAAAGTACCGCCCAGTAAAAATTGCGGCATGGTTATGAGGTTGGCAAAGGGTGGAATAGCACTATCATTTTTTGCCAATCCACTGACTATAAATCCAAAACCCATAAAAAGTACAAGACCTATAAAACTAAGTAACAGCATTTCAAAAAAAGTTCTATACCCATTCACTAATGTAAAGCCAAAAAAGAAGTAGCCGGCCAGGATAATTACAACTGCTGTTATCATCTGGAAGATGACCCGGCTGAGCGTTTCACCCAGGACAATATACGTCCTGCTTATGGGTGTGGCAAAAAACCGTTTTAATACCAATGTACTCCTCAAATTAAAGAACATAAAAGCAACACCAAATACACCTGAGCTTAATAATGAGAACCCCAGTTGCCCGGGAAGAATGAAATCTATGGTCTTATATTCCCGTACTTTTTTAATATCCCGTTCATAATTAAAATCGGCAAATGCATAAATGGGCCGGTTTGGATATGCGGCGTTGCTTACCTTGTTGGTAATAGCATCAAGAACCGGTAACAACTGCGGCCATTTATCAGCACTGGCATTAGAGCTTTCAATAGAATACTGGTAAGCCGGAATATCCTTTCCTGTTTTAGTGATTTTTAAAACAGCAGCTATCTTTCCTTTAATTTTATTTTCCTCTAGTTCATCTTCATTTGCAAAACGCACGATCTTTATCCTGCTGCTTCTTTTTATAGAGTCGTACAGGGCATTTGTAGTGTCACTCCCTTTGGCAATTACTATTTTATATACCGGTACACCCCCGCCATTGCCAATAAAACCAAATACCAGGATGAAAATAAACGGGAATACAAAGCTAAATACCACAGCAGAGGGGCTCCTGAATATCGCTATCAGGCTTGCCTTGGTTATTGCAAGCATCGCCCTTACCTGGTTATATTTCTGCATGAGGAGTTGTTAAGGGCGTAAAGCTATTGGTAAAAAAGGATTCAGAAAAATTTCGGAACTATCCCTTTAAGTACAGAAAAGCAAGTATATATATATAGCGACAAGTGTCGTATGTATATGCGACACATAAATATTCGATGTCTAACATTAAAAAGTTATACCCCTTTCTCGTTAGAGGTATTAATTGCAATTTCATCAAAAGTTGATATTTTAGCGTAAAATGCCGATAGATATGCAAAAAAGAGCAATTAATAGATTAAAGGTTGTTTTAGCAGAACAAACCAAAACCAATAAATGGCTTGCTGAACAATTACATAAAAATGAAACAACTGTTTCAAGATGGTGTACCAACGAAACCCAACCTTCTATGGATAATTTGGTAGAAATAGCAAGACTTTTGGGAGTAGATGTAAGAGATTTAATAAATCCAACTAAAAACTCCAACAATTATGAAAATTGAAATAAAGGGTAATAAAATATATGCGCCATTAAAAAAAGAATGGGTAATAAATACACAAGAAGAAAGACTAAAACAAGAGTTCATATGTCGTCTTGTTAACAACTATGGCTATGAAGTATCCCAGTTAGGCCAGGATGTGGAAATTAAAAAAAGATATAAAGCAGATATCGCAATTTGGCGTTCAGGAAAAGAAAAAATAAAAAATTCAATTCCATCAATTATTATCACTGTTGAATGCAAAGCTGAGCATATTAAAATAAAAGAAGCAGACTATTCCATAGGGTACAATTTCGCATCTACGATAAATGCTAATTTTTTTATTGCCGTTAATTTAATAGATACAAAAGTTTTTCATATAGTAAAAGACAATAGTCCTAAACAACTAGAAAAACTTATTGATCTGCCGAAAGCAGAAGTAATATTGGATGATAAAAAAATTGAAAAGTATATTAAAGAAACTAAGGCATTTACCAGAGAAGAGTTTACGAAGCTCTTATCAAGATGCCATAATATAATTAGAAATAATGACAAACTGTCTCCAGAAGCTGCTTTTGATGAGATTAGTAAGGTGTTATTTATGAAGATAATGTTTGAAAGAGAGTCAAAGGAAGAAATGATATTCTCTAAAGAAATATTTGTTGCAGCAGAAAAACAATATGAGGCTATTGTTAGACCAGAATTAAAAAAAGACGGCAGTTCATTTGATCAAGACTATATGCAATTTTTATTTGGGAAGACAAAGAGTAAATTTGAAGGGGATGGTATATTTGAACACAAAGACTTAATAAAAATAAAACGAAACAGTTTTGAGATGATCGTTGAAGAGTTAGAGTCATTTAATTTGTCAGACACATCTGATGATGTTAAAGGGATAGCATTTGAACAATTTTTGGGTAAAACATTTCGTGGAGACTTAGGTCAGTTTTTTACGCCACGAACGATTGTGGATTATATGATTGAAATATTAGATCCCCGTGAAGGTGAATGTATTTGTGACCCTTGTTGTGGGAGTGGTGGATTTTTAATCACAGCATTTGAATTTATAAGAAACAAAATAAATGAAGAAATCAAAGAAAGTATAGCAGAAATTAAAAGTGGATTTTACACATCCGATTTTGAAAAATTACCGGTTAAAAAACAAAAAGAGATTGATTTGAAAGTCCAAAATCATATTCAGAACTTGAATCGCGAATTTGATATCAATAATATTAAAAGTAGATACCATAAACTTTCACATGATTATATCTTTGGCACAGATGCTAATCCCAGAATGGCAAGAACGGCAAAAATGAATATGATAATGCATGGGGATGGGCATGGGGGGGTTCATCATCATGATGGATTTTTAAATGTAAATGGCATTTTTGACGGCCGTTTTGATGTAATTCTAACAAATCCTCCTTTTGGCGCTAGAGTAGAAAAATCTCTTTTAATAACGCCAGCAGATTTACCTACTGAAAAAGACTCTAAACGTTATATCAATAAATATGGAACTGCATATGAAGAAAAAGTTTTAAATCCATTAAAAACTTGGGCTTATACTATAAATGGAAAAGATAAACCTATTGGTAAATCGATGCTTGAAATATTCGAATTAGGCTCATCTAGCGGACTTACAGAGGTCCTGTTTCTGGAAAGATGTATTAATCTCTTAAAGCCAGGGGGAAGAATGGGGATTGTATTACCAGAGGGGGTTTTAAATAATAGTGCCTTGCAAAAGGTTAGAGACTATGTAGAAAGTAAGGCTAAAATCATTAATATTACTTCAATTCCGCAGGATGTATTTATTGCCAGTGGTGCATCAGTAAAGCCGAGTTTACTATTTCTCAAAAAATTCACGGATGCGGAAGCTATCGAGTATTTAGACTTGAAGAGGACGATTACTAGTGAAATAGAGAATAAGTATAAACCTAAAATTGATGGTATTGTTTCTGAATTTGAAAAGCTTAAAAAGTCTCTTAAAATCAATAAAAATCAGATAGCTTATAAGGCATCTCAAAGAGAAGAAAAGGAAAAATTAAAAGAAATGAGTTTACTTATAGATGAAGAAATTAAATTAGAAATAAAAAAAGCATTCAGTTATAACATCCCTATTGTAGAAGTTGAGAAAGCCGGTATCAGTAGTACAGGAACTCCAATAGAAAATGAATTAATTCCGATAGCAGAGGAATTTTCCAAGTTTAGAAAAAAAGAAAAATTATGGGATAACACAATAAAAAAGATTTCCTATCAAATTGATGATAAGGGGAAAATGGTAAGATTTATAGAACCAAATAAGCCGGAAATATTTTACAAATAACATGGAAGCAATACAAAAAAAAATTGATCATAGCTTTTTAAAGGTTCTTGAGTTTAAGGATTTATTACTGTGGGATGTAAAACGCTATTATTTAAATACTCTTGAATCTTCTTTTGAATGGATAATTCTAGGCAGGTGTATTAAAGAAGAAAATCACAAAATAAAGCCCTCGAATTATCCTGACAAACAATTTGGTATTTTGGGGGTTAATAACGTAATAGGCATATTCGATGCTTATACAGAAATAGGGATCAATATTAATCAACCTTATAAAAAGGTAGAGAACGGATGGTTAGTATATAACCCATATCGTATTAACGTCGGCTCAATTGGATTAAAAACGGAACAGCATAAACATACATTAATAAGTCCTGCGTATATTGTATTTAGTTGCAACAGCAATTTGCTATCGCAATTCTTATTTTTACTTTTTCGTTCAAAAGTTTTCAATAAGATAATAAGGGATAGCACTACTGGATCTGTAAGACAAAACCTAACAATTGACTCATTAAAAAATATTAAAATCCCGTTACCTGCTATTCAAAAGCAAAAGGCAATTATAAAAAGATACGATTTACAAAACAATTTAGCTGACAGGTGTTTATCAAAAGCAAGAGAAATTGAAAATGAGCAAATTCTATATCTCAATAGAATATTTGGCATTCGGAAGAATGTAGTAAAACGTACAAAAGCGTTTAAATTTATCGCCTATAGGGATTTGCAAAAATGGGGGTTGGGTTTTGCGCTTTATCAGAGTAGATGGAAGATAAAATCAGTATTTGAACAAAAAAAGATTGGAAGTTTATGTAAGATTGGAAGTGGTGGAACGCCCAATACAAATGTAAAGAAATATTATGGAGGAGATATACCATGGGTTAAGACAACCGAAGTTGTAAATGATATAATTACAGATACAGAAGAAAAAATAACTGTAGAAGGATTAAATAATAGTAGCGCTAGAATATTCCCTACGGGATCTTTAATTGTTGCAATGTATGGGCAAGGGCTAACAAGAGGAAGAACTGCAAAACTAGGCATTGATGCGTCTACAAACCAAGCTTGTGCTGTTTTGTACGAAATTAATAATGATATAATTCTTACTGATTTTCTCTGGCTATATTTAATAAATGAATATGAAAGATTGAGAGAAATGGCAAGTGGTAATAGCCAACCTAATTTGAATGCAGGAATGATTTACGATTATGTAATCCAAGTGCCTCCTCTAAATGTTCAAAGAGAGATTATTAAACGAGTGGCTAAGTTTAAAGATAAAATAAAGGTACAAAGGCTACGGGGCAATGATCAAAAAAGAAAGGCAAATGAGGAATTTGATAAAACTTTATTTACTAAAACAAAATGAGGATTTCAGATATCTATATAGCTAACTATAAAATTTTACAGGACTTCAGTATTAAAAAAAATGATGAAGCCGTTTCTGTTTTTATTGGTATTAACGGATCGGGAAAAAGTAGCTTGCTTGAAGCTGTCGCATTAATTTTTAGCCAGACATATCAATATTATATAGACGGAAATAAAAGTATCGACCCGTTTTCGGATTTTAGTATTACATATCATATATGGCCAACAACCGTTGTCGAAGAAGATGCAGTTTCCCAAGAAACAAGGACAGATTATTTAATAGTTACAATCAGTAGCTCGACAAAATTAAAAGAAAAATTTAAAATCCTCATAGACGGCAATATCCCTGAAGCAAAAAAAGGGGTGGATATAAAGGAAGTGCTTAGAAAGCTTTTACCAGCAAACGTTATTATTTATTATGCAGGCTTAAATGATACAATGCAAAACCTTTGTAGTACACATGAACAGTCATTTAGTAAACAATTGAGGGAAAACAAGGTGGAAGGGCTACGCCCTTTGTTTTATTTTAGGCCACAACATTTCAAACCGCTGCTATTATCATTACTATCTTTTGAATACGGGAATGTACCAACTTACATAAATGAGTATTTAAAAATTGAGTCCCTAGTATCGTTTGAAATAAAAATAAAAAAACCCATTTGGGGGAAAGGTAAATCTGAAAAATTTTGGGGTGCGGATGGGGCGGTTAGTACTTTTCTAACATTAATGAAAGAGAATTCCGTTAATACCTTATTTGAACAGGATAAAGTAGTTTTTCAATTTGAAGGTATTGCTTCTTTGTATAGTATGAGAGATTATTATGGTGAGGAAAGGAAATTTTTTCAAATGCTCGATATTGCATTATTTGATGATTTATTGGATTCAATTGATATTACTCTCAGAAAAGATGGAGTCGAAATAAAAGCGGAAAATTTAAGTGAAGGTGAGCAACAGTTTTTAATCATAAAGTGTCTAAATGAACTTCTAATATCCCCTTTTACATTATTGCTTTTCGATGAACCTGATACTTTCTTGCACCCAAAACTTCAAACACAGTTTATATCAGAATTAGTTGAATATTCTTATAATGCTTGTTACTATATAACTACACATTCTTCAATACTTGTTTCTAATTTGCAAAAAGGTAATTTATATTCAATGATTAGGGGTAGAGTAAAGCAAATAGAGGGGCATTTTTACGGAAGGGCTTATGGAGATAATTTAGAAGACATAATGGACACAATGCCAAGAAACGAAGAAGCTCAAAAACTTTTGAACGAAATATTTGATTTAATAGATAGCCAGGATAAGAAAAAACTTGCACAAGCTAAAGACAAAATAAAGGAATTTGAAATACTCTACGGCAATGATGACTCCGAAATATTAAGAGCGAATTCGTTAATGTCATTTTTTGAAGACTAATATGAAGTTGATTAACAAAGGAAAAGAGCCAAGGGAGTGGAAACAATATAGAGAAACTCCTGGGGTAATATTTTCAGCAGAACCAGAATTAAAGCAATCCCTTTTAATGGAACAGGGTTTTATCTGTTGCTATTGTATGTGTAGGATTGCATTTGAAAATATGCGGGTGGAGCACTACATTCCAAGGTTAGATAAAACTAAAATATTCACGTACACAAACTTATTAGGGGCGTGTGAAGGAACTTGTGCTGAAGACAAAAATTGTGATAATAAGAAAGGGAATATGAGTATTGCTATAGACCCTTGCAGTAAAGTACAAAATTGTGAAAGTATTATTAATTATCATTCAAAAGATGCATCAATTACTTGTATTGAACCATATTTTACTGATATAGACAAAACTCTCAATTTAAACGATTCGAGGATAAAAAGAAACAGAAAAAACGTTTTGGATGGCGCTATTGAAGGTTTAAATTACTTGCACAGAGCGAAGCAAATTAAATGGACAAAACCAAACATTAACGCTGTCATTACCAAATACTGCGAAAGAGATGTAGATGGCAGATTTAAAGAGTATTGCCAAATTGTTGTTTACTATTTGAATAAGAAATTATTATCCTAAAGTACGTTAATCAAGTTGTTTAGCAGTCATTTTATAGGTAATTGTCTTCTAAAGAAATTGTCTTGCTATCCTTAATGCTTCTTTTATTTTTTTTGCATTTGATTTTTCAACTATTTTTTTTGCCTTGAGGACAGCAGGTCTTTCTAAAGGTTTTACTAATTGTTCATATCGTTCCCTATCTTTTACAGCACGTTTCAGGTTTTTTGCCTTGTTTTTTTGTGTATTTTTTTTGGCTGCACGAATAGCTGAAGTACTCATTTCTATTTCATGGCTCATCTCCCGAACAGTATCACTGGGAGGTTTCTTGGGTGAGATTTTCCTTTTTGGGCCACATCCTTTAGGATTTTTAAATTTTGCCTTCGGTTTATATTTGACGAGGCACTTTTCGTCGCTAACAGCATTACCAATGGTTTCATCAAAGGTTTGCTTTTGTTTAAACCGCCTATTGTATTTGTAGGCAAATTCTGCTAGGTAGAATGGTAGGTACTTCCTACTCAATGCATGATATTCTCCACGTATACCATTTTTGATTATGCTCCAGTAGCCTTCTATTGTATTTGTGTGAATTTCACCATCGGCATATCGCTTACTATGGTTGATTACAAGGTGTTGCATTATGTCATCAAACTTCTTGTAGTGAGATGCCTCATCGGTCATAATTATAGATCGTTCCTCATTTACATATTTTCGTAACAATGTTAGCATCCCTTTGGTGGTTAACCGTGTTGATATCTCAGTTACCACCCTTTTTTCCCCACCTCGTTCTACAATTCCTACTACAGGTACTTTGTTAGTGCCCCTTCCCCGTCTGCTGGTTATTATTGATAGGTTTGCCTCATTATCCGGCATATGACTATTGCCCTTCCGAGGCTTACCTCCAATAAACACCTCGTCCATCTCCACAATACCCTCAAGGAGTGGGGCTTCATCAATCATAGCGCATCGTACCCTCATTGCACTGTACCAGGCGGTTTTATAAGTAACCCCCAGTTGTCGCTCAAGTTGTTTTGCAGAAATACCTTTCCTGGCGTTTAGCATCATTGTTATTAGGAGAAACCATTTGGGCAAGGGTAATTTGCTGTCTTCGAAGATTGTCCCGAATAACACCGTAAAATCAGTATTACAGCCATTGCAATGATGATAATGTTTCCTTGCTAGTCGGGGGGTAATACTATCACTTTGACAATGTGGGCAAATGGGTTTCTTACCCCAGCGGACTTTTTCAAGAAGTTTGTAGCAGCGGTTTTTGGTATTGAATTTTTTATTTAAGTCAACTAAATTCATTGCTTATAAAATGGACGATATGAGAATCGAACTCATGACTTTTATTGTCGAAAAAACTGTTTTGCCACTAAACTAATCGCCCTTTCGCAAAGCTATCGTTTGGATTAACTTATTGTATCAGAATGAAGTGTTTAGGTATGGTGAACTTTTTTGCAAATCGTTCACTAGTGTAGGAATTATTATTTTGTTCATTAGTGAACAAGTATCATTTTTGTTCACTACCTTTATTTTGTCGAAAAAACTGAACTAATCGAAGCCTCAATCATTTATTTGGTTGGGGCTATTTTTTTGAGTGCATGCCTGGATACTTGAAATAGGATGGGATTAGTTATTTTTTTGGAGACTGTAACTTTAACACCGGTAATATGTGTGAGATATGTTGCAATAACAGATTTTTGATAATGCGTTAATTTAATAACTTTTTTCTTGACTGTATTAAAGGATTTGATATAATATTCTATCTCATTGTAAAAGAAACGAATTGTTTCTTCTTTAGCATTAAATGCATCACCTTTTTGTTCATTTTGAATATACTTAACAACACAGCTATTTATAAGTTCCTTGAAAGAATAATGCCTATTTGCGTAACTAACCTTTGGTTTTTTTACTAATTGTAAATCATTCGTAGAAGGGATTGAACCCTTTTCCAGCTTTTTCTTCGCTTTCAATTCATCTTTTGGAGCAGTTAAATCAATAAGGTCTCCTGTGAAATATGCCGGTAAAATTTTCACTTTTAACTCACCATTAAATAAATAGTTCTTTTGTTCTGAAAAATAGTCAAGCGATTTTTTTATTATGCTATTTCTGTACTCGATCTGGTTCTGTAATTTTAAGGCTCCACGTATAAAAGGATATGAAAGGAGTTGATTAATGAGTTTATGTGGAACTGGTTTTTCGGATGAAACAAAATCCAAAATTTTACCGACACAACTACTAAAATTTGGATAATCCCCTTTAAGTATTTTTAGGTTTAATTCAATTTCTTCTGGTAAATTATAGTTGCCCATCCTTACAATGCTTTATTTTAGCATTGTAAATATAAAATAATCAAGGCATTAAGGCATTGGTTCTGTACTTAAAGGGATAGTTCCGAAAAATTTGTGATTCCCGACAGTTGTCGTATATTTGGGTGACAAATGTCAGGCTCATGAAAAAGAAAGAAAAAAACACCCCACATAAACCAGGTAACCCTGTTCCTAAAGTACAGGACCCTTCCCCGGTTTACCGAAGTGTTAGGGCAATGCCTTTGGTAAAAGATTTTACTTACAGTGAATTTAAGAAAATTGTAGATAAGGCGCCGTTCACCCAGGCTGAATGGGCCGCTATACTGCACATAAGTGAACGTACCTTACAACGCTATGCAAAAAACAACGGTTCTTTTGCTCCCATAAATGCAGAAAGAGCTTTGCAAATAGATAAAGTTTTAAAAGAAGCCAAAATAACTTTTGGCAAGGTTGAAAATTTTTATAACTGGCTAAAGCGCGGGCCTTATATGCTGGAAGGAAACCTGTCTTTTGAATCGCTCACTTCTTACAGCGGTATTGAAAAGATTCTCACACAGCTTGGAAGAATACAACACGGTCTTTTTGCATGATAGTTTACAGGATAAGCAATTCCACGCACAGTGATGACCTCAGTGGTACGGGCTCTAAGATCATGGGCTCACGCTGGAACTCTAAAGGCACTCCCGTATTGTACACGTCACAGCATATTTCCTTATCGGTTTTGGAAATGCTTGTGAACACAAACTTTAAAGATTATGCAATTGCACTGGATCTCGTATACATAAGACTTCCGGAACAACAAGCCATAAAGACAATTGAATTAAGCAGCCTGAAGAATACCTGGAAAGACGATCCTGGATATACACGGTATATAGGTGATGAATTCATCAAACAAAAACAATCATTAATTCTAAGGGTACCTTCGGCCGTAATTAATGAAGAATATAATTACCTTGCCAATCCACTTCATGCCGATTTTAAAAAAATAAAGATCATTAAAACAAAATCGTTCTGGCCCGATGAAAGGCTTTTTAATATCTGATGAATAAAACCTACCTCCTCCTGGGCAGCAATATGGGTAACAGCCAAAAACAGTTATCCAAAGCCATAGGGTTTATTGAAAAGCAAATTGGCAAAATAATACGCCGCTCGGGTTTGTACGCCACTGCCGCCTGGGGCAATACCAACCAGCCTGATTTTTTAAACCAGGTAATTATCGTGCAAACGAAATTAACCGCAGCGCAAACCATGCAAACCATCTTAGGCATAGAAAAAAAAATGGGGCGCCTGCGGACCGTAAAGAATGCACCACGCATCATTGACATCGATATTTTATTTTTCAACAAGGAAATAATTGATGAAGAACAGCTCACCGTTCCGCATCCCCAATTGCAAAACAGGCGCTTTGTGCTGGTACCGCTCAATGAACTCTCACCCAATTTCAAACATCCTGTGCTGAATAAAACAATTCACCGGCTTTTTATACACTGCCCCGATAAACTAAATGTGAAAAAGTTTTAGTGGCACAAAAGTCGTTTCCGCTTATTTTGCAGTTCGCTTGAAAATTCAGCATGAAATATAATTTTGTTACTATAGAAGGGAATATCGGTGCCGGCAAGACCACGCTGGCGCACATGCTGAGCAAACATTTTAATGCCCGGCTGATACTGGAAGAATTTGCAGACAACCCCTTCCTGCCCAAATTTTATGAGAATCCCGGCCAGTACGCTTTTCCACTTGAGCTTTTCTTTATGGCAGAACGCTATAAGCAACTCAAAGACCTGTTGCAGACAAAAGATATGTTCCAGAATATTACGGTGTCCGATTATCTTTTTACCAAGTGCCTCCTGTTTGCCAAGGTAAATTTACCCGAAGAGGAATTTCGATTGTATCAAAAGCTTTTTGAGATCATCAACCCGCAGATCCTTCAGCCGGATATCCTTATCTACCTGCATACCCCTGTTAAAAAATTACAGGAGAATATAAAAAAACGCAACCGGGACTATGAGCAATCTATTCCCAACGATTACCTTTTTAGTTTACAGGAAACCTATACCCAGTATATTAAGCAACACAACATGAAAACGCTTTTTGTAGATGCCAGCAATGCAGATTTTTTAAGCAATGAACAGCACCTTAAAGTAATTGTTGATGCGCTGGATAAAGAATATGAAGATGGGCAACATTATTTAACTTTGCCCTAATCAGTAAACATGAGCGACAAACTCCCCAAAGAATTCTGGAATTTTATTTTTGCCCGGCTTTTTTTTGTATTGGGGTTACGCATGATAACCACCATCGTTATTTACCAGGTCTTTCATTTGGCCAGCACCTATATGGTGGGTATTGCCGGCCTCGCTGAATTTGTTCCCGCGGTGATCGCAGCATTATATGCCGGTCATTATATCGACAAACACAACAAAAAAAATATCCTCGTCTGGTCTTATGTTTTTTACACACTCTGTGCAATAGCATTGGCCCTTATCAGCCTCCCCTATTTCAGTTTAGCAAATACCACGCAGGTCACCGTGATATTATCAGCCGTTTTTTGCACCGGCATCATACGCTCATTTGCCGGGCCTGCTGCCAACAGCATGATCGCGGCTATCGTATCCCGTGAACAGTTACAAAAAGCAATATCCTATAATTCATCCACCTGGCTGATATCATCCATTGGCGGGCACGCTATGGGCGGACTTTTAATCGCCCTCGTAGGTATCTCCAGCGCCTATTTTGTAACCGCGGGCTTAATAATAACAGCAGCCATCTTTGCCTTACAGTTAAAACCAAAACCACCGGTAGGCAACCAGCAAAATGAACCGATGTTCATCGCTATTAAAAATGGTTTTTCTTTTGTCTTCAATAATAAGAACCTGCTGGGTGTAATTTCATTAGACCTGTTTGCCGTTCTTTTTGGCGGTGCTGTTGCCTTTATTCCCGAAGTAGCTTCCACCATTTTACATACCGGGCCAATTGGCTATGGTTTTTTAAATGCGGCCATGGATATCGGCAGCCTTATAAGTATCATCGTACTTGTTAGGTACCCGATGCGTAAAAAACAGGGTCTCAAAATGCTCCTGTGCGTAGCAGGCTTCGGCCTCTGTATCATCATTTTTGGATTATCAAAAGTTTACTGGCTTAGCTTTATGGCATTACTGACCGCCGGTTTATTTGATGCAGTAAGTGTTGTGGTACGGGGCACCATCCTGCAATTGAATACACCCGATGAACTAAGGGGCAGGGTTGCTTCTATCAACCTGATCTTTATCAACTCATCCAATGAGCTTGGCCAGTTTGAAAGCGGCGTTACCTCCCGTATGTTCGGCACATTACCCGCAATTATCTTCGGCGGTGCCATGTCGGTGCTGGTTGTGGCAGCCACCTGGATAAAATTTCCAAAGTTGCGGAAGCTGGAATATTAATTTATTTGCCATCTTTTATTAAGATCACTCCAGGCATTTTCCTTATTGCGATATCATGTACGTCGTAAGGACGAATACCACAAAAGCAGTCTTCCGGTTTTGCAACATACAACATATCAGCATGGCAATTTTGTGCACCAATAGGACACATAAAACGAAAATATATCGTTTTACAGGTTTTATTGGCACTGTCCTGTAAACGGGGAAAAACACTCCGCTGATAATAATCTATACAATTTTGCATACAGCTTTCCCCGCAGTCATTCTCACATCCAAATGGAGGTGTGCCGGGCGGAATGGAGAGTGGCACGTATTCATGTTCTTCAAATACATTGCCATCAATGCTTACCACACTTGTAACGTAAATGCTCCCGCGCCTCATCAGTATGGTATTATATTGGTGCCCGTCTGTAGTAATAAATACATTTAATAACTTGCCTTTGGAAATTTCCTCATTGGTAAACCTTATCTTATTATCAAGTGGAACCAGGTTAAGAAATCCAGCAGCGGAATCGTTTTTTAGTGTATACTCATAAGTAAATGCTTTATCCATCTTACTAAACCCTGCCTGTTTCATTAATTTCATTTTTATGGATTCAGCCGGATCTTTTACTTCATTATTAGAGTTGCTGCAACTCCATGAGCATACAGCTACAGCTAAAAAAAATAATAATTGTTTCATTTTACATTAGTTTAATTGTTTTGAGATGCGGTATTACTATATCCGGTAAAATGAAATTTGTTACCTGTTCATGATCAACAATAGTTTAAAAAGGGATATTTTTATTAACCATATCTGCCCTATTTCGTAACTTGTCTTCCCTGTTTTCCGCTCCCTGATTAAAAATGATCCTTGTGAAGCCAACCTTTTAAGGGACTTAAACGTCTTCAACCAATAAACTTAAAAAAGATGCAACGCAGATCCTTCCTCCGCAATACCGGCCTCACCCTGGCAGGCCTCAGTTTTTTAAACAAAGAAACGCTGGCTTCTTTTCTTTCCCAGCCGGCATGGAAAATAAAAATGCTGACCGATGATATCGGCATATTCACTGAAAAGGGCGGCACCATTGGGTTCCTGCTGAATAAAAAAGGGATCGTGGTAGTGGACTCCCAGTTCCCTGATAGTGCGCCGCATTTGATTGAAGAATTAAAAAAGAAAAACACAAAGCCTTTCCGCTACCTCATCAATACACACCACCACGGCGACCACTCTTCAGGCAATATTGCTTTCAAAGGCATAGCAGAACACGTAGTGGCGCATGAGAATTCAAAGGCCAACCAGCTTAAAGTAGCCGCCGACCAAAAAACAGCGCCGGAAAAATTTCTCGTACCCGATATGACCTACGGCAACGATGGCTGGAAAACGAAGGTTGGTAATGAAAGGATCAAAGCGCACTATTTTGGCGCAGGACATACAAATGGCGATTCGCTCATCCATTTTGAGCACGCCAATATCATACACATGGGCGACCTGGTATTTAACAGGAGACATCCATACATTGACAAAGGCGCCGGCGCCAATATCGCCAACTGGATCGTATTACTGGATAAAACCATTGCAACTTTTGATAAGAACACACAATACATCTGCGGCCATGCAGCTACAGGATATGATGTTGTATTAAAAGCCGAAGACCTGAAAGCCTTTGGTGATTACCTTGGCAATCTTTTAAAATTTGTTGAAGGCGAAATAAGAGCAGGCAAAAGCAAGGAAGAAATTTTAAAAGCAAAAGAGATCCCCGGCTCACCTGAGTGGAAAGGCGACGGCGCTGAAAGACCGCTGACGGCAGCATATACAGAACTGGCAATAAAATAAATTTTATTTTGCTTCTATGAATTTTTCCAGCACAAAATAAACGATCGGGCAAAAACTGGAATTCTTTAAGGTGAGTGATTGTCTTTTCAAAAAAACGTCTTCATCGGTATAGGGAAAGCGATGGCAATCAGAAGGGCGAACCTCGTAGATGCTGCAGAAATTATCTGTACCCAGGAACGGGCAGGGCTTCATCTTTAAAACATGGTCGCCTTCATTGTCCACGAATAAATATTTGTTGATAAAATCCCCCTCCTTCATCTTCAGGTGTTTGGAAATACGCTTTATATCCGGTGTTTTAAAACGGGGAGAATAGCTTTTGCAGCAATTTGCGCATTTGAGACAGTCGATCTTTTCAAAAGCTTCTTCATGCAGGGCGGGCAGGGCTTTAAGCACTTTGTTCTTGTCGGCACGGTTCAAAAACTGTTTATATTGCTTTTGGTGATCGGCTGATTTCTTTTCCCAATTCTCTAAGATAGGATCGCTCATTCAGCAAAGATAGTTATTGAGCAACTTACACTATACCATGCCCTGCCTGGCAGCCTTTTCAGGGCGAAAATTCTTGCTCATATTGCGGTCAAAAAATATCTGTTTATTATTGCCGGCCTCGTTTTACATGCCTGTAAAGGTTTTGAGGGGTAGTTTCCACAAGTCAATGACAATTATGAACAGGTACTCAAATATTGTTTCGTTATCGTAAATTTGCGCCACCAATTCCAAATAAAGAAACTTTAAACAACGACATGAATATTTTTGAACAACAGCAATACGAATTTACAGGCCGTCATATCGGCCCCAATGAAGAAGAAACCAACGAGATGCTTAAAACCATTGGCGTGGAAAGCCTGGATGAACTTATAAGCAAAACGGTGCCTTCATCGATCCGCTTAAAAAAGCCTTTGAAACTCCCGGTTGCCCAAACTGAGTTTGAATATTTGACGGAGCTGAAAAAGATCGCCGCAAAGAACAAGGTCTTTAAAACTTATATCGGCCAGGGATATTATAATACCATTACGCCAAGTGTGATCCTGCGGAATGTTTTTGAGAACCCGGGATGGTACACACAATACACACCCTACCAGGCAGAGATATCACAGGGACGGCTGGAAAGTTTACTCAATTATCAAACCATGGTTTGCGACCTCACTGGTTTGGAATTATCGAATGCAAGCCTGCTGGATGAAGCTACTGCCGCGGCAGAAGCAATGGCCATGCTTTTCCATCATAAGAATAAAACGGATACGATCGGCGCTCCAAAATTCTTTGTGGATACAAATGTTTTTGCCCAAACCAGGGAAGTATTATTAACAAGGGCAACACCAATTGGCATTGAGCTCGTTCATGGCGATTACAGGTCTGTAGCGCTTGATGAAAGTTTTTTTGGGGCCATCGTTCAATATCCAAACAGTATTGGCTCAGTTGAGGATCATCGTGATTTTATAAATAAAGTGCATGCTGTAAATGGTTACGTGGTTATGGCAACTGATCTTTTAGCCCTCACCTTATTAACCCCGCCGGGAGAACTTGGCGCCGATGTTGCCGTGGGTTCTGCACAACGTTTTGGCGTTCCGCTGGGTTATGGAGGCCCGCATGCGGCTTTCTTTGCAACCAGGGATGAATTCAAGCGTGGCATACCCGGACGTATCATCGGTGTAAGCATCGATGCACAAAATAACCGTGCCTTACGCATGGCTTTGCAAACGAGAGAACAGCATATTAAAAGAGAAAAAGCAACTTCAAATATTTGTACCGCCCAGGCACTTTTAGCAAACATGGCTGCCATGTATGCAGTTTATCATGGCCCTGACGGATTAAAGAAAATTGCACAACGCATTCATGTAGTAACAGCAGCTATTGCCAAAGCGCTGGAAAGCGCCGGCGCGAAAATAGTGAACAGGTATTTTTTTGATACCATTACATTTGAAGTGAGTGATATGGCTGCTTTCAAAAATGCAGCCCTGGCCAACCAGGCAAATTTTCATTACAATGAGAATGGAACTGTTACACTTTCCATTGACGAAGTAGCTTCTAACTATATTGGTGAAACTGAAAAAAATCTTGCAGCTATTTTTAAACAGGCCACATCATCAAATATTTCTTTGTTCTTTGATGAAGCAGATGCTTTATTTGGCAAACTTAATTCGCTGCAAAGAACATCAGGTTATTTAACGCACCCGGTATTTAATACCCACCGCAGCGAAAGCCAGATGATGCGTTATATAAAATCGCTGGAGAATAAGGACCTGAGTTTAAACACTTCGATGATCAGCCTCGGAAGCTGTACCATGAAACTGAATGCAGCTTCGGAATTGATACCCGTGAGCTGGCCCGAATTCAGTGCCATCCACCCCTTCGCCCCTGCTTCACAAACAAAAGGATACCAGTACATGATCGCAAAGCTGGAGGAATTCCTGTGTAAGATCACCGGGTTCAACGCGTGTTCTTTACAGCCCAACAGCGGTGCCCAGGGCGAATATGCAGGCTTGCTTACCATCAGGGCTTATCATGAAGACCGTAAAGAAAGCCATAGAAATATTGTATTGATCCCCATCTCGGCACATGGCACCAACCCTGCAAGTGCGGTAATGGCGGGCATGAAAGTAGTGGTAATAAAAAGTGATGCAGAGGGACATATTGATGTAGCTGATCTGAAATTAAAAGCGGAAGAGCATAAAAATGATCTTGCAGGGTTGATGGTTACTTACCCAAGCACGCATGGTGTGTTTGAAGAAAGCATCAAAAAGATCTGCAAGATAATTCACGACAATGGCGGCCTGGTTTATATGGATGGCGCCAATATGAATGCACAGGTTGGGCTAACCAGCCCGGGTATGATCGGCGCTGATGTTTGTCATTTGAATTTACACAAAACATTTTCTATACCACATGGAGGCGGAGGACCCGGTGTTGGACCTATCTGCGTAAATAATAAACTGAAACCTTATTTGCCGGGACATAATGTGAACGACACTTTACATTCTACAAAAAGTTCTATTCCTGCCGTAAGCGCTGCACCTTATGGAAGCGCAAGCATTTTACTTATAAGTTATGCATACATAAAAATGCTGGGCGGCGATGGTGTTAAAAAAGCAACCGAGTATGCTATCCTGAATGCAAATTACATGAAGGCAAAGCTGGAAAATTATTTTAAAATTCTATACACAGGCACAAATGGTTTTTGTGCACATGAATTTATTGTTGAGCTGCGCCCTTTTAAAACAACAGCCGGCATTGAAGCAGAAGACGTAGCCAAACGACTGATGGATTACGGATTTCATGCACCAACAATGAGTTTCCCGGTACCCGGAACGATCATGATAGAACCAACAGAAAGTGAGGATAAGGGAGAACTTGATCGTTTCTGCGAAGCACTCATCAGCATATATCATGAAATAAAAGCAATTGAAGAAGGCAGTACCGATAAAACAGACAATGCTTTAAAAAATGCACCGCATACGCAGCAGGTTATTTGTGCAGATGAATGGAACCATGCTTATAGCAGGCAGGATGCCGCTTTCCCGCTGGCATATGTTATGAAAAATAAATTCTGGCCGGCCATTGCCCGTATCAACAATACTTTTGGCGACAGGAACCTGATATGCACCTGTGAGCCGATGGAAAGTTATATGGAAGAACCTGTTTCAAACTAACAACTTAAATTCAAATGCATCCATCCGCTACCCGGCGGATGGATTTTTTTTGCCTTCTGTTTAGCGTTATTCGGCATTTAATCTGTAAATTAAAGTTTCATTCATAAAACTAAATTGTATCATGAAAAAGCAGATCTTTTTTATACTTTTCCTTTCTTTATACGGCAGCTTGTCCTTTGCCCAGGAAGCAACCAATAAAATAAGAAAAGAGGGGCTCGAAAATTCTAAAGTGATGGATATTGCCTTTCACCTGACGGATGTGAGCGGGCCAAGACTTACCAACTCTCCAGGTTTTTTAAGGGCGGCAAACTGGGCGAAAGCAGAATTGACCAAAATGGGTTTGGTAAATGCAACGCTTGAGCCATGGGGTGATTTTGGCCAGGGATGGGAACAAACCCGTTGCTATATTGCCATGACAGCGCCTTACTATTCAACCATTATAGCTATTCCACGTGCATGGACCGGAAGCACACCCGGTAAAAAAATAATGAACAGTGAAGTGATATTGATCAAAGCAAAAGATTCAGCAGACCTGTTTCAAAGGTATTCGGGAAAACTAAAAGATAAGATCGTAATGGTTTATACCGCAGATACTCTGCGACCTTCTTTCGGCCCCGACGGCTTAAGGTATGCAGACAGCACTCTGGAAAAAATGGCAAACTTCGTACCCGATACTTCACGCAGGGGCCCAAGAAATAATAATCCTGTGAGCCCGGAACTGATGGAGGCACGACGCAGGCAACAAACATTGGCCAGGCAGATGGGCGACTTTTATAAAAATGAAAGGCCAGCCCTGGTTCTTAGCATGAGCCGTGCCGGTAATGACGGAACATTGTTTGTGCAAAATGGTGGTTCCTATGCAAAGGATGCAGAAAATAATTATGCCTGGGTAATGTTATCCAGTGATGATTTTTTAAGGATACAGCGTCTTGTTGATGCAGGTGAGAAAGTAGAACTTGAAGCAGATGTGAAAACAAAATTCTATCCTTCAGATATTAAGGGATACAATGTTGTTGCTGAAATTCCGGGAACCGATCCTGTTTTAAAGAACGAGATCGTAATGCTTGGCGGACACCTGGATAGCTGGCAGGGCGCAACGGGCGCTACAGACAATGCTGCAGGCTGTGCTGTAATGATGGAAGTAGTGCGTATCATTCAAGCTGCCGGCTTACAACCCAAAAGAACCATCCGCATTGCTTTATGGAGCGGGGAAGAACAGGGACTGCTGGGCTCAAGGGCTTATGTAAAATCTCATTTTGCTGATCCTGTCGACATGGTCTTAAAACCGGAGCATGAAAAGATATCTGCTTATTATAATTTAGATAATGGTACAGGAAGGGTCCGTGGTATTTACCTGCAGGGTAATAAAGAAGCCGGCCCCATCTTTGCAAAATGGCTCGAACCATTTTATGACCTCGGTGCAAAAACAGTGACCATCAACAATACAGGCGGTACCGATCACCAGGCATTTGATGGTGTTGGCATACCGGGGTTCCAGTTCATACAGGACCCGATAGAATATGATACACGTACACATCATACCAATATGGACACCTATGATCACCTGGTACCCGAAGACCTGAAGCAGGCTTCTACCATTATTGCATCTTTTGTATATAACACTGCGCAACGTGATGGAAAGATCCCGAGAAAAGAATTACCGAAGCCAAGGGGAACCGGCGGGAGAAATTAATTAACCCAACATAATAACAATAAAAAAAGGGCACATACTATGTGTCCTTTTTTATTTAAGCAGGTAGTTATGATATAAACCCGGGAATTGATCCGGTTAATACCTTTTGATATTATTTAGCTTACTTTTTCTTTTGCTACGGTCAGTCTTGTAAATTCTGAGCCGCTGAATATTTTCGACAATTTGTTATCATTGGTCTTTTTCCATTCAGGGATATGTGTTTCAGAAACAATACGCCAGAAGTTCTTTGCCTTCAGGTCTTCATAATCCGGGGAGCTTACAAATATCCCAACGATCGTATTCCTTTTTTTAAACTCAATTTTAACAGGTGTTTTTGCAAGATGAGTAGGCTCTAAAAATTTCGTGATAAGTTCGTTAACCATGTAGTAATTTCTTGCAAATGTAGGCTAATTACGGCTCTTAACCGAATTTATTTATTTGCTGCCAAACAGGTAGCCATTCTTGCGTAAACTTTTAAACCCGGTAACATACCGCGTTGATATTCATCCCTGCCCCTACTGATGCAAATAAGATCACGTCGCCATTGCCCAGGTTATGTTGGGGCATCAGCCCTTTTTTTACCATATCAAGCAAGGTAGGTATCGTTGCTACAGAACTGTTGCCAAGGTTGTGTATACTCATCGGCATGATATTTTCGGGCACGGCATTAATACCATAAAGCTTGTACATCTCTTTAATGATGCCTTCATCCATTTTCTCATTTGCCTGGTGAATAAAAACTTTTTTAAGCTCACTGATATTTACGCCGCTCTTATCCAAACAAATTTTCATGGCCTGGGGTACATATTTCATGGCATACTCATATACTTTTCTTCCCTTCATTTTAATATAACGTATCCGGGGGTCAGAATCAGGGTAATTGGATTTACCCAGGTTTATATAGTTCACTTCATTTTCACAATGCGATTGAACACTGGTGCCAAGTATCCCGGATGTTGTTTCGTCGGTCGATTTTGCTTCCAATATACAGGCCCCGGCCCCATCCGAAAAGATCATGCTGTCCCTGTCATACATATCCAGTACACGGGATAAGGTTTCAGTTCCGATCACCAAACATTTTTTTGCAGCACCGGCTTTAAAGTATGCGTCTGCCTGGATGACACCCTGGACCCAACCCGGGCAACCGAATAAAATATCATAAGGCACGCAGGAAGGATTTTTTATTTTCAATGTATGCTTCACCCTGGAAGCCAATGACGGTACGCCATCGGTTTGGATCGTATGCTTTATCACGTTGCCAAAATTATGCGCTACAATAATCTGGTCAATTGTCTCTGCATCACAGCCCGCATCATCAATTGCATTTTGCGCAGCAATAGCAGCCATGTCTGATGAATCCATATCAGAAGATACATAGCGCCGCTCTTCAATACCGGTAATTTGCTTGAACTTCTCAACAATTACCCGGGGCTCGGTTTCCAAAACAGAATTATCTTCTGCATAAAAATTATGGACTGTAAAGTCACGGTTGGTTTTAACTTGTGTAGGTATGTAACTGCCCGTACCTGCAATAACGGTTGTAGTGAACTGCTGCATAAAAAAAATTAAGACTTATAAATGGCAGGCAAAAGTTGCTGTTAAAGTTAACGCATATTTTTCAAATATGTTGGCTAATAATATTAAGTTTGACCTCTAAAGCCATATCATGCAAAGAGTCCTGCTCCTGTTTTTTTTATTATTCATTCTTGTACTCCCCTTCACCGTTATTTCTCAAAAGACCTGCTCCATTCCTGCTTTTACAGCTTATGTGGTTCCTGCTGAGGAAAGTAATGAAGATGATGAAAGCAATATGGTTTCAGCAAAAAAAGGGCTGTACAACTGGACCGATACAAAAAAGCAGGTACAATTCTATTTTAAGATCCGCCGTACAGGCGACCTGCAGCTTTCCCTCTTGTTGAAAAATGATGTAGCCGGCAATAAATTATCAGTATCTGTTGCAGGGAGAAATTTTACGGTCATTGTTCCCCCGTCCAAAGAATTTAAGCGGGTCAAAATTGGTTCGGCCAATATCCGTGATACAGGGTTTTACACCGTTACCCTTTCTTCTCCAGTAAAAAAAGGGAATACGATCGCTGATATAAGATCGCTTGAACTAAGTGGTAATGCATCTGAAAATGTACACTTCAATCCAAAGTCAAGAAGGAACTCAGCATCAGTACATCTTTTTTATCCTTTACCAGACAGTATAAAAATACTTTCCTTTTACAATGAGGTCACTATACCGAAAGGTGCAGATGTTTTACATAGTTATTACATGGCCTGTGGCTTTGCAAGAGGTTATTTTGGGATACAGGTAATCAGCCCAACAGAACGCAGGGTGATCTTTTCTGTTTGGGATGCAGGCAATGAAGCTGTGGATAGAGATAAAGTAACAGATGAAAACAAAGTACAGTTGATCGCAAAGGGTGTTGATGTATTTGCAGATGGCTTTGGAAATGAAGGCACCGGCGGACACAGCCATTGGGTCTATGACTGGAAGACTGATGAAACTTACAAATTCCAGGTAACGGCTACCGTTGATACTGTTGCAAATACAACAACCTATACCGGCTACTTCTTTATCCCGGAAATACAAAAGTGGAAACTGATCGCTTCCTTTAAAGCGCCAAAGGATGGCAAACCGCTGCGGAAATTATATTCATTTGTTGAAAATTTCTGGGGCACTAACGGCCAGCTTTATCGCAAAGCTTATTTCGGCAATCAATGGATACGAAAAGACTGGGGTGAATGGAAGGAGTTATCCACGGCAAGGTTCAGTTATGATGTTACCGGTAAGGCGGGTGACAGGATCGATTATGGGGCCGGCGCAGATAATAATAAATTCTATTTATGGAATGGGGGATTCAGATCATCAGGCACCAGGTTCAATGATGAATTCATAAGAGCTGCTACCAATGAAAAACCGGTTATTGATCTCTATAAAAATGCTGACAGCCTTATTACAGCTGATCTTGAAAAAGAAAAGATCCTGGGCCTTATACGGGAAGGGAAATTTGATACAACAGGAACTGCCGGTGGGGTCTACTACAAGATCCTGCAGGAAGGAAAAGGAGACCTTGTTTCCGTAAGTGATACGGTTGTTGTATACTACAAGGGACAGTTGCTGAATGGCTTTGTTTTTGATCAAACAAAGGAAAAACCCGCTGTATTCCCATTGAAAAGGCTGATCAGGGGATGGCAACTTGGCCTTCCTTTTTGCCGCATTGGTGGTAAAATACAATTGATCATCCCCTCAGCCTTAGGATATTCCATCAGGAATTCGGGTACGATAAGCCCCAACAGCCCACTAATTTTTGACATTGAAGTAGTGGGCATAAGAAAGCAGCAATAGATGGTATTTAATAAAATCTGTTCAATTATTAATAAAATACTATATTTGCACTTTATTAATACAATACAAACAAAAAATGGACACTACACAAAAAGGCACCGTTAAGTTTTTCAATTCAGAAAAAGGATTCGGTTTTATTAAGCATGACGACTCAAACAAAGAAACTTTTGTTCACGTTAGCGGATTAATTAGCGATATTAAAGAAGGCGACAGCGTTGAGTTCGATTTGCAGGAAGGCAAAAAAGGAATGAACGCAGTTAATGTGAAAGTAGTAGGATAAAACCTCAGCATCAAAACCTTTTAGGGCTATTCATTTATGAGTAGCCCTTATTTTTTTGCCTCATATCAAGTTTTAACGTTTTTTGTCCTGAACAAACCGGTAATCTACATTGTTAGTTGGTAAATTTGCACCTGCATAAAACAATAAAAATGAAAAGGATCTTAATTACCCTGCTTGCTGTTTTCAGCACTACACTTATTTTTTCCCAAACAATCAAGCCGTCCGACAAGATCGTACTTGCCACAGGCCAAAAAATAACTGTGCAAAGCAATATTTCATTGGAAGCGAGTTTAAGTCCCGGGATGGACCTCACCAGTACTTCAGCCACTGAGAATGCCCTGGAAGTAAAGAACCGTTCCGATAAAAATTATACCATCAGCAGTACCACCACAAAGCTTAAAGTAGACATGAATATGATGGGGCAGGCTACTAACTACGATTCTGAAAAGAAGGAAGTTCCTGGCACAGATATTGAAAAAGCGCTGGCAGAAAAGTTAAACAAGCCTGTGGATATTGTCATCGATAATACTTCGGGAACCGCTATAACTGAAATGAAGACCGATAAGAAAAATGATGAGGATGATGGCGACCCGCTCGGGAACATGTTAAGTATGTTTGCGGATAATTCTGATGACGCTGTTGTAACAAGCGCATTTGAATTAGTGCCGCGAGGCAAAAATGTCGGCGATACCTGGTCAGATTCTGCCATCTCAAAAGAGATAAAAACAATACGTACCTATACCCTTAAATCAATAACAGGCACTGAAGCACTGATCCAGTTAGATGCGCTGACAAATGCTTTAAATAAGATCGAGCTGCAGGGTATGGAAATTGAATTTAAAAGTGAAACAAAAACCACTGGTGAGATCATTACAGATGTTTCAACCGGGCTGGTTAAGAAAAAAACCACAGAGTCAAATATAACCGGGAGCTTTCAATTGATGGGACAGGAAATGCCGATAAGTGCCAAAGCTACTTCAACCATTACCTATAAATAAAAGAGAAGATAATCAACTTCTTTTATGCAGGCCATGATAGCCTGCTGCAGTAAGCAGGCAGATACTGCCTATTATCCACCACAAATTATTAAAGCCTGCTGCATAGGCCACCAATGTGCCCGTACTGCTGCCGATTACCTGGGCCACGCTCCATGCCATTACGTATAGCGCTGCATATTGGCCGCGGTTCCCTTCACTGCTCCTGGAAATATAATATGAATTCATAAAGGGCATGGCGATCATCTCTGCAAAGGTTACCATTACGGTTGACAATACGGCAATTAAGAACCCGCTGATCAAAGGGATGTTCAAAACAAAAAATGAAAAGGCCATTAACACAGTACCATAGGTCATTAGCCGCAGGTAGGGCCGCTTTCCTTCAAGTTTAAACACGATCACCATTTCAAATAATGCGATGAGTATCCCGTTCATTGCCATTATCACGCCGATCCAGAATTCATCAATATGCAATTCCTCTTTAAAATACAGGGGGATCGTAGTAAATAACTGGAAAAAGCATATCGCAAATAATACCAGCAGTCCAATAAAATAGAGAAAAGTTTTATCCGCATAGGCAGAGACCGATCTTACAGGCATTGTTTTTTCCTTTGGTAAATTTTGTTGCTGGGCTAAACTAACTTTTGGCAATAGCCACAACAATAAAAATGCTGCTGTTATATTGGTGAACCCGTCAACCCAAAACAATAAATGGTAATTAATGGATGCCAGGAAGCCGCCCAGTGCACCGCCTAAGCCCCACCCTATGTTTATGGCCAGGCGTACAACTGAGAAAGACTGTGTACGGTTTTGCACAGTGCTGTAATGTGCAATAGCAGTAGCATTGGCCGGCCTGAATGATTCATTGAGCATGCTTAGAAAAAAAGTACAAATGCAGATAGAGAGGTAGGAATTCATCTGCCCAAGTGTAATGAATAATAAGCCCCCGCAAAGCAATGAGAAGAATTGGGTATAATAAAATCCAAAGCGATCACTGAGCTTACCACCCAAAAAAGCACCTACCATTGAACCTATTCCATAAACAGCCACAACCCAACCCGCCTGTTTTGTAGTGTACCCAATATGTTTACAATACAAGGTCATAAATGGCAGCACCATCGTGCCACAGCGATTGATCAGCATTACAACTGCAAGCAGCCACATACGGCGGTTTAAACCTGTATATGCATTCTTGTATAGATTGACGGTTGCACTGATCATAATAAAGTGTTGCAAAGATATTTATTTGCAGCGCTCCGGTTAAAGAAAATACGGCAGGAATTTATTGATTGAAATTTTTTGATTTGGGAATCGCTTCAATGCCTTTTTTAAAAACGTCGGGAGGCACAGTTACCTTTCGGGCCTTTGTATCCATCCATGCGCCATCCAGGGTTATAACTGCAGCGAGTGTATCCCTATTTATCCATATCTCATGCGACATGGTCCATTTGCGGTGGTCCCCGGATACTTTATCCAGCACCAGGGTAATGGTAACCTCATCACCAAAATTTATTTCCCTTTTGAACAAACATTCTTCCCTGAAGATGATGGGACCAATATGATGCTCCTTCATTAATTGGACAGTGATACCATGTTCAGTTAAAAAAGCCATGCGGCAGTATGCTCCAAAATCAAAATATTTTGAATGCAGCACGTGAAAATTCGGATCAAGATCTGCCCAACGGATCTCTAGTTTTTTTGAAAAACTTTGCATTGGATAAAGTTAGCTTCATAAAAGTAAAACATCCCCGGTTTTCCGGGGATGTTTTTTGAAAGATCTTCTATTTATACAGAACGTCATAATATTCTTTCGCCATGCGGTTACTATCAAACTGCCAGCGTACATCCCGCATTCCGTTCTTAGTGATCTGGCACCATACATCATGATTATCATAGTACATAGGGAGTACCTGGTTCTCCAAAATATCGTAGAGCTTATCCAGGTCGTATTGATCCTGTTCATGTACACTTACATTTTCATAATCGATCGGCGGAACAACAAAACCATTATTACCATGATTTATGAATTCACATATCCACCCGTCAAAAGTGCTGCAGTTAACAGCACCATTCATTGCAGCCGTCATGCCACTGGTGCCGCTTGCTTCTCTTGGCACCCTGGGATTATTCAGCCAAAGATCAGATGACTGCTTTAATCTTTTGCTTAAGCTTAATTCATATCCGATACAAACGGCAACGTTATCGTATTTCTTACTTAAATGCACCAGCATATTAAAATCACTTATCGCAGGATAATCAACCGGGTAAGGTTTTCCGGCCCAGATGATCTGTACAGGATATTTGCTGTTATTTAATAAAGCCTCAAATCTTTCTTCATCCCTTGTGATCAGTTCAGCTCTTTTGTAACCCGCAAACCTGCGTGCCCAAACGATTGTAAATATGCCGGGTTTAAATAATTTTCCTGTCTGGTCAGCTACTACATCAAAGGCTCTTTTCTTTAAGTATTGTTTACGGTCATCAAAACCACTGTCATTTTGTTCTTCCATAAAGCGATACAGTTGCTTATCCGCCCAGTAATGCCAGTTTTGTGCATTGGTGATCGCTTTAATTTCACATATGCCTTCATACTTTTTCCAAAGCTTCCGGCTTACTTCTCCATGTAACTGGCTTACACCATTTGCCAGCTTTGCAAACCGCAATGCTGCAAGTGAGTGATTGAACAGGTCGCCTTCCATGCCGGTAAGCTTCTTTACCTCATCCAGTTTAAGCCCGCAGAAATAACTCATTTTTTCACAAAGATGTATATCATGTTTTTCATTACCGGCTTCCTCAGGTGTGTGCGTGGTAAATACGAGGCGTTTCCTTACATCCTCTTTATTACCAAATTTTTTGTATAAATAAAATGCAGCGCTTACTGCATGTGCTTCGTTCAAATGATAGAGATCGGGATTAAAATTAATTTCATCCATCAGCTTTGCACCGCCAACTCCAAGCAAAATAAATTGGGCCACCTTGGTCGCCACGTTTGCATCATATAAGCGATGAGTAATGGTTTGAGAAACGTAATCATTCTCGGGCAGGTCTGTACTTAATAAAAATAAGGGTGCTGATTTAAACGTCTCCGGGTTCAGGTACCACGCTTTCACCCAAACAGGGTGCTCATGTATATCGATCTGGAATTTGATACCGGTATCTTCCAGGAAATTATAGATCTTTTCATTCCATTGCACCTGCAATGTCTGGTCCTGGTTTCTTGCCTGGTCATAATACCCGTATTTCCACAGGATGCCAATGCCAACCAGGTTCTGCCTGAGTTCGTATGCGCTGCGCATATGAGACCCGCTTAAAAAGCCAAGGCCACCGCTGTATATTTTTAATGGCTGGTGTACGGCAAATTCCATTGAAAAGTAAGCAATACGCTTACGATACTGTTCATCCACTGCATAGGGAACATTAAAAGAAGAAAAACTCATAGTTTATTTAAGACTTTATTGAGGACGCAATATAAATGTAAAAATTTGTAATTAGCTGCCTTAGTGTAAAAATCAGCACATACCTCAGCCCTGTTAAATGCTTTGCTCATGGCAGGGGATACTTAATATTTTCTATCAGCCTTATAATAATGGATAATATTTTTTTCCTGTTCATCTTACTCTTTTAAAAGATAGGGCCTGTTAATAATAAACAGGTCATAGAGCAAGCAAAGGGGGATAATATTTTTATGGGTGTTCAAAAATATTTTCACCTGCATCCTGTAAACAGGTAATGCAGGGGTATAATTACCATTTAATACAAAAAAACAGGAAAGGTAACCCGCTTATTCAGCCACTGCGCCAACGTTTCAACCTAAAATATTTTGGCATTCAGAATTAAATTTTTAGTTTTGCCTAAATTTTATTTTCGACAACATGAATTTTACCACCAGCGAAGAGAATTATATCAAATGCATTTACCACCTGCAGCAGGAAACGGGCACGGTTAATACGAATTCCCTTGCTGCAGAAATGCACACCCGGCCGGCTTCGGTTACTGATATGGTAAAAAAACTGAAGGCGAAAAAAATGCTGCAATATGAGCCGTACAAAGGCTTTAAACTCAGCGAAGCAGGAAAAAAGGCAGCATTGGACGTGGTTCGTAAACACCGGCTATGGGAATTTTTTTTAGTGGAGAAATTAAAGTTCGACTGGGATAAGGTACACTCCATTGCCGAGGAGCTTGAACATATCAGCAGCAATGAACTGGTTCACCGCCTGGAAATTTTTTTAGGCAGCCCTTCTTTTGATCCGCATGGTGACCCTATCCCAGACAAAAATGGTAAGATCCCGGTAATAAGCCAGCTATGCCTTTCTGATATCCCGGTAAAACAAACAGTAACGGTAAGCTCGGTAAGCAACCAAACAGCACAAATGCTGGAAATGCTTAAGCATTACAAAATAACACTGGGTACACAATTAATGGTGCTGAAAAAATTTGAATTTGATGGTTCTCTTGAAATAAAAGTTTTAAAACAGGCTGCCTGCATTATCAGTGAACAGGTAGCCAAAAATGTTTTTGTTCATTATGATCAGTAAAAAAAACAATGATGCTTCTTTAAGTGAAGTACATGGATCCGTTGACACTGCAAAAAAAGTAGGCTGGCGCAGGGCATTTTCATTTTTAGGTCCCGCTTATTTAGTAAGCGTGGGCTATATGGATCCGGGCAATTGGGCCACCGATCTTGCCGGCGGGAGTAAATTTGGCTATACACTTATCTGGGTGCTGTTAATGAGTAACCTCATGGCATTGCTGCTGCAGGGACTTTCTGCAAGGTTAGGAATAGTAAGAGGCAGGGACCTTGCGCAGGCTAACCGGGAAACTTATCCCAGGGTTGTGAATTTTGTTTTATACCTGCTTGCAGAAATTGCAATTGCTGCCTGCGACCTGGCAGAAGTATTAGGCATGGCGATCGGTATACAGTTATTGACTGGCTTGCCATTAGTATGGGGTGTTTCCATAACTGTATTGGACACTTTCTTATTATTATACCTGCAAAGATTAGGGATCAGGAAAATGGAAGCCTTTATCATAACCCTCGTTGGCGTTATCGGCATTTCTTTTCTGATCCAGATATTTTTGGCTGACCCTCCGCTGGGAGATGTCATTACTGGTTTTGTTCCCACTGCAATGAGTGATGAAGCATTATATATTGCAATTGGTATTATTGGCGCCACGGTAATGCCTCATAATTTATACCTCCATTCGGCGCTGGTACAAACAAGAAAAATAGATCGCACAGATGCCGGTATAAAACAGGCTATTAAATTTAATCGTATTGATACCACCATTGCTTTAAACATGGCTTTCTTTGTAAACGCCGCGATCCTGGTGGTTTCTGCCACGGTATTTTATAATACGCCTAATGCCGGTGTAGCAGAAATTAAAGAAGCACACAGGTTATTACCCGAATTCCTGGGAAATGTAGCGCCTGTTTTATTTGCTGTCGCTTTAATAGCAGCCGGCCAAAGCAGTACCATTACCGGTACCCTCGCCGGGCAGATCATTATGGAAGGATATTTAAGCCTTCGTATCAACCCGGTTTTAAGAAGGCTGATAACAAGACTTCTTGCCGTGATCCCGGCTTTGATCGTCATTATTATTTACGGCGAAGAAAATGTGGATGCACTGCTGATATTAAGCCAGGTAATTTTGAGCCTGCAATTGGGATTTGCCATTATCCCGCTGATACATTTTGTAAGCGACAAAAAAACTATGGGGAATTTTGCTATTAAGCCGGTTATTAAGATACTTGCCTGGGCCATCGCTTCTGTACTTGTTTTTTTAAATTTAAAAATGCTGGTAAATGAAACAGGGCCCATATTTGAAGAAGGAGCATTATGGCAAAAGTTGTTACTGGGTACCGGCGGCCTGGTCTGTCTTGCACTGCTGGTCTATATCATCATCACCCCGTACATTACTAAAATAAAGAAACCGGCATCTATAAAAATACATCCTGATGCAAGTAATATTAAAAAACTTGACATCCCAAGTTTTGAAAAGATCGCCATTGCCCTCGACTTTAGTGAGCATGATGAAAAGCTATTGGCCTATGCCATAGGACAGGGAAAACAAAACACGCATTATCTTTTGGTCCATATTGTTGAAAGTGCATCTGCAAAGTTGTTTGGTAATGAAAGTGATGATTATGAATCAAGGAAAGATAAGGAACGGATGGATTCTTATGTTGCGGAGCTACAGGCACGTGGATTTACTGCAGAAGGATATCTTGGTTACAAGAACAGGGCCAGGGAGATCGTTCGGATTGTAAAAGCTGTTAAAGCCGATATGATCGTAATGGGCGCACACGGACATACGGGATTGAAGGATTTTATTTATGGAGAAACAGTGAATACGGTAAGACATGAATTAAAGATACCGGTACTGATCGTTAATTTGTAAAGAGGTTTTCCAGCTGGAGGTCTATTTTTTTATTCCAGGCAAACTGTATATTCCTTAACTGCCCGTTCCTGGTCTCGCCATCATAGTCATTTTGCATTTTATCAAGGTCCCGGTAACACTCATCATTTATTTTTTCAAGTAAAGAAGCACAATTCTCAACAGTAAAGCGGGCAGCTTTTAATTTTTCAACAAATGCGCAGGCCGCAATATAGGTAAGGTCAAAATGATGCTGTTCATGTGTAAGTGCATAGTCAGATGCCATACCGGGCTTTACCCAGGAACCCGTCTTATTAAAAAAGCAAACTACCGTGATAACAATACTTGCCTTGCCGGTACTGCTGTATTGCATGGCAAGCCGGTATCCAAAACCGGATTCAGTGATCGCAGCAGCCCTGCTGTTTTTATCAGGCCTGCCCCGGAAATCGTTCCAGTTTAATTTTTTATCCGGGTTGTATAATATGGTATCCCCTGCATTTCTTTTATTACCGGTTTCCCACTTTATTGTAGCCGTAACCTGGGCATAAGAAAAATTACACAGTAGTAATAATAAAAGGGAGACAAGATTTTTTGCCATGATCAGGATAAGATACAACACAAACCAACAAAAATTGTTATTTACGCAGCCGCTGTTCAACCAGATTTACAATATCATTAACAGCAATTTTTTCCATGCATTTAAAATGCCCAAGCGGACATTTATCATACCCGATCTTGCTGCAGGGCCGGCACCAGAGTTTATTTATTTCCACAATGTCATAATGCTGCTTTGAGTATCGTCCGTAATAAGGATACATACCAAATGCAGGAACTGTATTTCCCCATACCGAAATGATGGGTTTTTGTAAAGCGGCCGCGATGTGCATCAGCCCGGTATCATGTGTGATCACCAGTTTTGAACGCCGGATAAGATCTGCCGATTCATTCAGGTTAAACTTACCGCAGGCATTATAAACCTTAACATCATCAGCTTTAGCAATTGCTTCACCATCCTGGAAATCTTCTTTACCCCCAAGCAGGATAATGGGATGATCAATGGCAGCACATAATTCCTTTAATTTATTCAGCGGAAGCTTCTTGGTATTTAAAGCCGCACCGATCACGATAGTAATATACCCATGCAGATGTGAAGTGGGAATATCCTTATTGTTTACAATATCTTTTTCAGGAATAAAATAATCCAGTCCCAGTCCATCATTTTTTACACCCAGGCTTTTTAGGGTTTCGAGATTTCGGTCTACGATATGTTTTTTAGGAAGGATATTTATCTTGATGGCCGTTAAAATATATTTCTCTACGTTGAGCTTGTTAAATGAAAAAGCCTTTACTCCTTTTAAAAACTTTTTTATCCTGAGTGTGCGGAGGTTATGGTGCAGGTCAATGATATAATCATACTCTTCTGTTTTCAGTTCCTGCAGCATAAGCTCAAAGCTGTCGCCCAATACATGTACCTTATTGATGTAAGGGTTATTGTCAACTATACTCCTGAAAGCATGTTTGGTAAGAAAGTGTATCTCCGCTTCGGGAAATTGTTTACGCAGGCAGCGGATCACCGGTGTGGTCAATACAATGTCGCCAATGGAGGAAAAACGTATGATCAAAAATTTTGGCACAGGCAGATTTAATATTAAGGCATCAATTCTTCGCCTTCAGTATAATTTAGGTCTTTATGGTAAGTCTCTTCTGTAAAATAGAATGCAATAAATGTTACTGTAAGCACAATTATTCCAGTTATGATCCCGCTTTTTATCAATGGCCATTTCCAGCTTTCCTGGAACAGGTCTAAGAATAAAAGGTTGATCAAAGGCAAAGCTCCTCTTACCATATTAGGGATAGTAGTTGCTGCCGTGGCTCGTAGGTTGGTACCAAATTGTTCAGCTCCCATTGTTACAAAAATCGCCCAGAACCCAGTACTAAAGCCCAACAGGCCGCAAATTATATACATCCTTGTATCAGAATCATTAACTGAACTGAAAAAGATTATTAATGAAGCCGTGCAAAGCAAATAAAACAGCAATAGTGCTTTTTTCCTGCTTTTAAAGTATTGACTGACAAACCCGATCAGGATATCCCCAATTGCGATCGCCGCATACGCAAACATAATTGAGCGGCCCGAATCAATGGTCGTACTTCCAAACATGGCTTTACCAAACCTATCGCTTTGATTTACCAAAATGCCTATTACATACCATGTAGGAAGGCCAATTAAAATTGCAAGTATGTATTTCCTGAACCTTTTGGCATTATTAAAAAACATGAAAAAATTTCCACGCTGAATGCTGGTTTCTTTAAGCTGCTTAAACATCCCTGATTCTGCCACACTTATACGAAGAAATAATAACAGGACACCAAGTCCCCCGCCTATCTTATAGCACAATCGCCAGTCTTCATTTGTATATTGATATGTAAAGTAGGCAGCTACTGCCCCAAATAGCCCAATCCCTGCTACCAATGAAGTGCCGATGCCTCTTTTATTTTTAGGCAACAATTCACTTACTAATGTAATACCAGCGCCTAACTCACCTGCTAATCCAAGACCTGCGACAAACCTGGCCATCGCGTACTGGTCAACAGTTTGAACAAACCCTGTAAGGAAATTTGCAACAGAATATAAAATGATCGAACCAAATAAAACGGATAGTCTTCCTTTTTTATCACCTAAGATACCCCATATAATTCCGCCCAGCAGTAAGCCGATCATTTGCCAGTTGATAATCTTGGTACTATCTGCCAGCAATGTGGCATCGGTAGCGCCCACGGCCAAAACACTCGACTTTTTTACTATGGTAAACAACAGCAGGTCATAAATATCTACAAAATAGCCAAGGGCGGCTACTACTACAGTGATGTTAAAAACAGAAGTGGTTTTATTTTGCGTTTGCATCGCCGGGTTTTTTCTTCTTGCCAAAAAATAATTTCATCAAAACAGGAGCCGTTGTTACCAGGACAATGACTATAACAATTATTTCAAGGTGTGCTTCCAAATCCAGCCCAAACTGTTTTTTTGTGAACGCATTTAAATAATGCCCGATAAAAAGCATGGACACCACCCAGGCTATACAGCCAACAACATTATAAAAACCAAACTTCCTTTTATCCATACTAACTATACCGGCAACAATGGGCGCAAATGTGCGGATCAAAGGTAAAAACCTGGCGAACACAATAGCTCCTCCACCATACTTATCATAAAAATCTTTGGCCTGGTACAAATACCTTTTCTTAAATAATAGCCGGTCCCGCCAGTTAAACATGGCAGGGCCTACCTTACGCCCGGTAATGTAACCCACTGTATTACCTAAAATGCCTGCAGCACTGCATAGGGCGGCAATGATCATTAAGTTTAAAAAATCGTTACCGGTATTTAAAGAAATAGAATCAACGAGCGAGGTACTCAGGATACCTGCAACAAATAATAAGGAATCACCCGGAAAAAAGAACCCTATAAATAATCCTGTTTCAGCAAAAATGATGAGGAGCAATAACCATAATCCCCCGTATAAAATGTAAAACATGGGCGTTAACAGGTCAATCCAGGTAAATTGCTTGTTCAAAACAATTTGGGTTTCCTGGCCGAAATCCGCTGAAGCAATGGTCCTGGTATCATACCCTTCGTGCAGGATCGTTATAGAGTCAGCGCCGGGATTGCTTATAGTAACATTGCCGGATTTGTCTGTAGTATACTCAGTATTATTTATTTTGATTTTTGCATTATCAATCTGCTTTTTGTATTGGTTGATCAAATTAATGCTAAGCGAATCGTTTGCTAAGAGATTTGATACTGGCAATAAGAAAAAGAAAAGAAAAAAAGCAAATTGTTTCATAATTATGGCTTGGTATCAAATAATTTTAATGTCTATAATATTTTTATGAATGTTCCAATTGGCCTTCCCATTTTGCAACAGCAGCGGTAGCCAAAGCATTTCCTAAAACGTTCGTCATTGTTCTGCCCATATCGCAAAATACATCAATGGCCAGGATGAGCCCTACGCCTTCCGGTGGTAAACCAAACATTGCCCCGGTGGCAAGTACCACAACCAATGAGGCTCTTGGTACCCCCGCAATTCCTTTACTGGTTACCAAAAATACAAGCAGCATGATAATTTGCTGCCACACATCGCCGGTTATGGAAGTAATGTTAAAAGCCTGTGCAATGAACATACTGGCAAATGTCATGTACATCATGCTGCCATCTAAATTAAATGAATAACCCAAAGGCAAAACAAAACTTACAATTTTATTATTACAGCCAAAGCGTTCCATCTCTTCCACAAGTTTCGGGTAAACCGCTTCACTGCTTGCGGTACTGAACGCAATTGACATGGGAGAAGCGATCCTCCTCAGCAAAACGCGAAGCCTGTGTTTTAAAAAAAGATACCCTACAAAAAGTAAGATCAGCCAAAGGATCAGCAACCCCAGGTAAAATTCACCGATATATTTTCCGAATGTTATCAAAATACCAAGGCCGTTCTTTGCAATGGCAGCAGCCATGGCGCCAAATACGCCAAGGGGCGCTAAGTACATTACATAGGTGACCATTTTTAAAACAACATGCGCAACAGAATCAAGCGCATTGATAAGGGGCTCTCCTTTTTTGCCAATTGCAGTAAGTGCAATACCAAAAAAAACAGAGAATACGACCAGTTGCAGGATCTCGTTGGTGGCCATTGCTTCCACTACACTTCTTGGCACAACATGCTCAACAAATTTAGAAAGTGAAAAGCCTTTTGATTTTTCCAGCAGGTCGCTTACAGCAGCCATATCGGTATTGCTGATATCCACACCAACCCCGGGCTTAAAAATATTGACCAGGATCAATCCCAGCGATAGCGAAATGAGTGATGCGGTGATGAACCATATCATCGCCTTGCCTCCAACCCTACCCACCGTTTTCATATCACCCAGCCTTGCAATACCTACCACCAGGGTGGCAAAAACAATTGGTGCAATGATCATTTGCACCATGCGTAAAAATATAGTGGTAAGCAGTTTAATATTATCAGAAAAGGCCTTTACCGTGCCGGCACTATAATTCTCATGAACATAATACCCCACGATAATGCCGAGTATCATTGCAATAAGAATATAAAGCGTAAGCCTGCTTTTTTTTGTAGGCTGATGGGCTATTTCCATTGTGAAGCATTTAATACCGCAATATAATATTAAAAAGCTGTTATCCACATACAGCGGATAAAATGTATTAGTGGTTGCTCAATTAAGAATTTATTGCTTATTTTTCCATTTATTAATATTAAACAAAACCAACTGACATGAGTTTATTCGTAAGAAAACCAATGGGGGCGCTGATGACCGAAGCCTCTGAAACTGGTTCACATACATTAAAAAGAACATTAGGTGCCGGCGGTTTAATTGCATTGGGCATTGGTGCTATCATTGGCGCCGGCCTTTTCTCCATTACCGGTATGGCAGCGGCTAACCATGCCGGGCCTGCTATTACCTTGTCTTTCGTGGTGGCTGCATTGGGATGCCTGTTTGCAGGTTTATGTTATGCAGAATTTGCATCCATGATCCCCGTTGCCGGAAGCGCTTACACTTATTCTTATGCCACCATGGGTGAATTCATTGCATGGATCATCGGTTGGGATCTTGTACTGGAATACGCAGTAGGTGCGGCCACTGTAGGCATAAGCTGGAGCCGCTATCTTGTTCGGTTCCTGGAAGGCTTTGATATTCATCTCCCTGAAAGTTTAACAGTAGGCCCATGGGATGGCGGTATCATTAACCTGCCTGCAGTTTTCATCATTGTACTAATGAGTTTATTATTAATGAAGGGAACAAAAGAAAGTGCTATTGTAAATTCGATAATAGTCGGCTTAAAGATCTCCGTGGTATTGATCTTCATTTTCCTTGGATGGAGTTATATAAACAACAGTAATTACAATCCATACATACCGGACAACACCGGCAAATTCGGTGACTTTGGATTCAGTGGAATAATCCGGGCCGCGGCAATTGTTTTCTTTGCGTATATAGGTTTTGATGCGGTGAGTACGGCAGCACAGGAAGCAAAGAATCCCAAACGGGATATGCCCTGGGGTATTTTAGGTTCATTAGCGATCTGTACGGTGCTGTATATATTATTTGCACACGTTATGACAGGTGTTACCAGTTATACAACATTTGCAGGTAAAGATGGTATTGCACCCGTTGCCATAGCCATTGATCATATGGGTACGGCCGATGCAGCAGGTGTAGTTCAACCTGATTATCCCTGGCTCAACCGTGCTATCGTGGTAGCTATTCTTGCGGGCTATGCATCTGTAATTCTTGTTATGCTGATGGGGCAAAGCCGTGTATTCTTTAGTATGAGTAAGGATGGTTTGATCCCAAGAATTTTCTCTGCAGTAAATCCAAAAACACAAACCCCGGCAAAGAGCAATTTATTGTTTATGCTTTTTGTCAGCCTTTTTGCGGCTTTTGTACCGGCAAGGGTAGTTGGTGAAATGACAAGTATAGGAACATTGTTTGCATTTATATTAGTGTGTATTGGTGTATGGGTGATGCGTAAAAAAATGCCGGAATTACCAAGGGCATTTAAAACACCAATGGTTCCGCTTGTTCCGATCTTAGGAATTTTTGTTTGTCTTTTCATGATGGTGTTTTTACCGATGGATACCTGGATACGTTTATTGGTATGGATGCTGATCGGTATGGACATTTACCTGGTTTATGGAGCCAAACACAGTCATTTGGGTAACGGCACCGATAACAGGAAAGGTATGAGGATAGCACGGTACACGAGCCTTGCACTTTGCCTCTTACTGGTCATTGTAGGTTTCCTGCATCAATATACTGTTGGATTTGACACTGACAGAACCTTATTTTATATTTCACTTGCTTTTGCAGCTGTTCATCTTGTCGTTTTCGGCAGGAAGCTGGGAAGAAAAGAACCGGAAGCATAAGCGATGATATTAATAAAAAAATCCCGTTCGCCAGCTGGCGAACGGGATTTTTTATAATTTACCTGCATCTCATTAACAAAAACATTTGCCGCCGTCCTGTTCTGTTACCCACCTGTAGAATTTGTTGCCCTTATATTGATTCACCATAATTTAATCATAATGCTTAAACCCAATTTTATTTCGGGGAGAGGGTTTGCTTTCTTTTGCCAAAAGCTCTTTCAGCACCATAAAAATGTTATCAATGTCTTTACTGTTGCCTTTAACTGAAGTATGCCTAGTGGCCTGGCACCTAAATTACTTCATGTCCACCAGTTTTTCAAAAACCACATCCACTTCATTATCCAGGTAACTCTGCACAAGGTTCACATACCTGTAAAAATATTTGCTGTTATCTGTATGCCCGGATATTTTCCTTACAGCGGGTTCCTTCATCCCCAGCATAAGCATCGTTGTAATAGCGGTTCGGGGCATAACATGTGATGATATAATGTCGCAGAAACGGCATGGCAAGTCTTTGGCCATACCCTTGCTTATTTCATAAATACCTCTTTTTGCCCGCTCACGCCTTACAGTATTTGTCCAGCCTGCTAAGCTTGCAATAGCTTTTAACTGGTTATTGAATCTGGTACGTGGTACGGGAGGAAAAATAGTTTGCCTTCCCCTCGCCTTGCCTGCAAATTTGTTTATTATGTTAACAGCATAATTTGGCAATTTGATACGCACAAAGGTTCCGGTCTTGATCGTTCTTACCTGTATATAATAATGATCTTCTACCCGCTCAATATCGGTGAACCTGATCGCAAAAAGATCAGACACCCGCAAAGCAATTGTACATCCCATAACAAAAATATCCTTTGCCTTTTTAAGCGGCCTGCTAAGGCTTTCTTCAAATTCCCTGTTAGTGATCAAAAAATGTAATTGCTTTGGCATTAAAGTAATAACAGGTATCTCTTCTTTGCATACATAAAAGCTTTTGTAATGAACACCGGTTGCAATATCCAGCTCAGTATTTAAAAAGCTGAAGAAGTTCCGGATGACCTTGATGACCGTGCCAACATAATTATCATAGAAGTTCTTTTTGAAGTACAGGTAGTTGGTGAACTGCAGGTAAAATCTTTTCCAGTAATTACGTTCAGCAAGCAGCAGGCGCCTGTTATAGCTTCTGATCACTTTTATACGCAACACAATATCACAGTGCAATTGGTATTCCTGCAAATAATGCAACACGTAAACGTAATTATCAACTGTTTGCGGTTTTATACGGTTACCATCCGGCTTAAGCCTTTTTCCCTTGTAACTGTACTTAATAAATTTTTCGAACAGCGGTAAAAGAGCATACTCTTTTGTTGTCATAACTGTAGATTTTTGGGTGAAAAATATTTTGCCCAAAAATGGCTATCTTACATTTCAACAAGTTCTTTGAGATTCAGTACAGCAAGTAGTTTTAGAAAAATGACTATTATCCGTTTGGAATGGGAATGCCGGAAAGAAAGTTTAGTGCCGGAACCAGCTATAGGTATGGGTTTAATGGCAAAGAAAATGATGACGACATAAAAGGTGAAGGAAATCAGCAGGATTATGGAATGAGAATCAATGATCCTAGATTAGGAAGATTTTTAAGTGTAGATCCTGTAACTAGTAAATATCCAGAATTAACACCTTATCAGTTTGCAAGTAATAGGCCAATAGATGGAATAGATCTAGATGGATTAGAATGGTGGAAAAATATTATTGATGTTGTGGTCCCTTCTATAGGCACTGTTTCACATAAAGAAATTAGAGAAGGTTTTACAGAACGAGCAAAAGAGTTTGCACATTCAATGAAAAATTTGCCAGGTGCTGTACAGAAATTCATTGATGCCTTTGGAACAACCGGTACCCTTGGAATGTCATTCATTACTCAACAACAACAAAAACAGAGGCATTTAAAAAAGGGGTTGCCAACGGAATAGTTGAATCAGCTAAAGACCTCTGGAGACTTACAAAGGCGGCATCTAAGGGTGATAAGAAAGCAATTGGTGCTTTGGGATTTGAGATTTTACTATTTGCTACACCGGGTTTTGAAGAGTTAGGCGCACTAAAATTTGCAACAAGAGAGCTTAAATTTTTAGGCGAAGCGCTGCCTATCGCTGAAAAAACTATTATTAATGCAAGAGGAGAAAGCGTCGTGCGAACGTTTGTTAGGAATGAGGACGACCTTCTTAAAATTGCAGAAGATGCTGCTGGTGGATCACTGGACAATTTTATAAAAGAGGAAGGGAAAAATTGGTGGATCGGTGAGGTAAATGGAGAAAAGCTAAAAATTGAATGGGAACCTGGTGGACATATGAGCACAAATGAAGGGCCTCATGTTAGAATTCAAAAATGGAAAGAAGGTGCGGGCAAAAAAGGAAAAGGAAAATGGAGTAACGGAGAAAAAATCTTTATTCAAGGTAAGGAGACATTGAAAACAAGTAAGAAAAAATGATGAATACGACTTTTGAAAAATATATGATTCCAAAAGAGGATCTAGATAGTATACTTCAAAGTTCAAATTATTACGAAATCTCATACGCAACACTTTCAAATGAAAATTTGCTTTATGAAATTGCAACTCAAAAGGGAATTACTATTGACAAAAAAATGATACAAGAATGGAGGTTATATGAAAATGAAGAAAAGGATTTGACTCAAAATGTTTTTTTTGAATTTTTCTTGAGTGATTTGCCTAAAAATTCTTCCGTTTTACTGTTTACTGATGAAGGGCTTTTAAAAAAAGTAGCATTTCAATTTGAAGTAAATGAATTTGTTTCATTTAGTGATATGTATGAAGAATACTTTGGCATGGAGTTTTTTCAATTCAGCTATTATTGCATTTTATCTTTTCACAAAAACATTTGTAGATTTATTGACGAAGCAGGTTCAATACACGAAGTCGAGTTAAGTAAATTTACTAGATAATTCTGCTGCCTTTTCTTAGTTCGAGATTTAAAACAAACACTCATATTACCGACAGTGATGTTAAAAATTTATTAACCCATTTTTTCGAATGTCTGAAGGGTGAAATAAAACAACTAATTGCTTCCTTAAAAAGCAAGCAGTCTATACGCTAATTCCCCGAGACTTCTTAGAATTGCCGAAGATAACGGTTGCTTAATTGGTGCCTCTTCGACCACTTAAAAAGGAACTACCCAATTCATCGGAACTTCTTCCATATCTACTATATCGAGCCTCCTGATCAAAGTAATCAACGGCTCATCAGGAAAATTATTTAGTCTCAACAAAAGAAGTTCACCATCATTGTAAGCATAAAAATATCTGTTATGCGACTCATGCTTTTGCCAGAAAATACTTTCATTCAATAGCTCATTACTTTTCTTCAAAATCAATTTGTTTTTTAATTAGTTTTAGGAATTCCAAAAGTCTGGTTGACATCTGCGTTGGGCGTTGCAGAACCATCTATAATTTTCTCCGCCGTGGTTGGTGTTCTTCGACCCTGAATTTAAAACCTTTTCCCTCTCCGAACGCCCCGGCGTGGTCTCTGACCAGCCGGAACCAAGATCGGTTTAATTACCTGAATAATGGGTCAATATCCCAAAATTATCGGTGGTATTATAGTAAAATCCAGCAGAGGAGTAATAATAATCTTCCGGATTAATACATAACCCGGCTTTTACA